>TARA_R100000501_G_scaffold17911_1_pt1 | contig 206048 bp, 200 predicted proteins | sample TARA_R100000501 | Tara Oceans TARA_R100000501 (sample SAMEA2620120) | marine metagenome | biome: marine biome (ENVO:00000447); feature: mesopelagic zone (ENVO:00000213) & marine oxygen minimum zone (ENVO:01000065); material: "saline water (ENVO:00002010), including plankton... | reverse complement strand
ATGTGTCCGCCGCTTTTCAAGAGGCTGATTGGGTTTGGACCCTAATTAAGCTGGCTTGCTGATAAGCTTTCTTGCAGCCCTTTTTACAACCCACGCATTGATGGAGCGCAGAATGTCCTTGCCGCACAATCAAAAGGGAATCCCTGAGCGGCTTGGTAGCGGTACTGTGAGGTCGTTATTGCATGGCGAGCCGCATCGGGAATTCAGCCCCCTATCAAACTCGCTTCTCGCTTATCCCAATTATGTGAGTGAGGCCGAATGGCAGGCGCTGAACGACATCGCAAAAGGCGAAAAAGCCGTCGAAGCAGGCACCGAGCTTCATACTCCGCGTAGCAAGGAATCCGACGTCCATCTGCTGGTAAAAGGCTGGGCGTGCCGTGCGGCGACAACAGAGTCCGGAAAGCAGCCAATTTCCACCCTCTATCTTCCCGGCGACGTCATCAACCTTGATGCACTGATCGATCAGGAATCCGGTGATTTCGTTCAGATGATCACCGATGGCAGTATCATTTCCTTTCCCCGCGCAAGGCTTTGCGCGTTGAAAATGCAGATGCCGGGCATCGCCAATACATTCCTCTGGCTTTCGCTGGTTGAAAATGCCCGCATATCTGAATGGTTGAAGTGTTTGGGGGCGAAACCAGCGCTGCAGCGCGTAGCGCATCTATTCTGCGAAATCGCTATACGCCTTAATGCAATAAAGGGCGACGATGTCATTGAAATTAAGCTGCCACTGACGCAGGTTCAGATCGCGGATACGATTGGAATCACCCAGATCCATACGAATCGAACCGTCTCCGCATTGCGTGAAAGAGGTCTGATCGAAACCTCCTACAAAACATTGCTTATCCGCGACTTCCCCGAATTATGTCATATTGCCGAGTTCGACCCGTCTTACCTGCAACGGCATGAAATCCGAACACTGGATGGCGACGGCTCTGCGACAACAGCGATCCCTAGCTTAGGCGCATAATACCCTGGCCCAGGCGGAGAGCGGCCTCGATCAGCAGCTCATCGGCCTTGGCAAAGCAGAGCCTGACAATACGGTCTTCTTTCTGAGACGCATAGAAGGGCGACAAGGGGATCATCGCCACTCCCGCCTCCTGAACCATCTTCAGACAGAAGGATCTGTCGTCCATGTCGATCCCGGAGGCGCTGAGGTCGATGCAGAGGAAATAGGTTCCTTCGCTTGGCAGAACGGTCAGCCCCTCTGCCGTGAGGCTTTTCGCCAGGGTATCGCGGCTCCGCGCAAAGCCTTCACGCATTCCAGTGAAATATGACGGCGACATGGTCAGGCCATGTGCCGTGCCGATCTGCAGCGCCGGGGGCGTGCTGAACGTCAGATACTGGTGCATCCTGGTCATTGCGGCCAGAAGCGGCGGCGGCGCTATGGCGAAACCCACCTTCCATCCCGTCAGGGAAAATATCTTGCCGGCCGATCCGATCTTGATCGTGCGCTCCGCCATACCCGGCAGGCCGTGCAGCGGAACGTGGGTGCGTCCGTCAAAGACGATATGCTCCCAAACCTCATCGGAAATAACGATTACATCGTTACGGATGCAGACATCCGCCAGCAGCGACAGCTCCTCACGAGTAAACGCCCGCCCAGCGGGATTTAACGGGTTGTTGAAGACGATTGCCTTTGTGGTCGGGTCGATGACACGATCCAGCGTCTCGGCGTCCAGACGCCATTCGGGTGGACGCAGCGTGATGAAATGCGGAACACCGCCCGCCTGCCGCACCAATGGCAAATAGGCGTCGTACATCGGCTCGATCATGACCACCTTGTCGCCAGGCTCGATCAGCGACAATATCGAGGCCGCCAACGCCTCCGTAGCGCCCGACGTGATCAGAACATTTTCAGCGGTGATGCCAAGCCCCTGATGTTGGGCGTAATGCGTCGCCACCGCCTCCCTCAACAGGGGTAAGCCGCGCATGGGCGGATACTGATTGGGACCAGCCATAATCGCATCGGCCGCAGCCTGCCGAATTTCGGCCGGACCATCCCTGTCCGGAAAGCCCTGCCCCAAATTTATCGCATCATGCTGCCGCGCCAGAAGCGACATTTCCTCAAAAATGGTAGTTTGTTCGGCAGGCAGATGTAAATTCATATGCCCAGCCTACGACATCGTGGGGGCGACACGCCAGAAGAGAACGAGTTGCCCGGCAGGCAAGATCGAAAAGAAATCGGCAGCAGATTGGCGAGACCCGCTGAAATACGGAGTATCTCCGTCGTGAGCCGAAAATAAAATGGTCGGGGAGACAGGATTCGAACCTGCGACCCTCTGTTCCCAAAACAGATGCGCTACCAGGCTGCGCTACTCCCCGACACCCGCGCCTCTAGGCAGGTGCCGCGCCGCAAGCAAGGTGCATTTGCAGATACGTGGTCCTTGTGGCCAGTGCGCCCTGCTCGGTTGATTGACCTTCGGCGCTCAGCGCTTATGGGCGCGGTGCGAGGCATTCCTCAGATGGGACGGGCCTCAGATGGGACGGGGGTTTCGATGAGCGGTGGACCAATATTTCGTCTGGACGGCAAAGTCGCCTTCATCAGCGGCGCGGGGTCCGGCATGGGCGCAGGCATCGCATCGATGATGGCGCGGCAGGGCGCGCGGGTTATCGTCAACGATCTCGTACCGGAGCGCGCTGAGGAGACGACTGCCAGCATCCTGCGTGAAGACGGTCAGGCAGTCGCGGCTGCGTTCGACATAACGTCCCTTACCGCGGTACGCGACACTTGCGAAAAGCTGGCACGGGATAATGGCGGCATCGACATATTGGTCAACAATGCTGGAAATGCCGGAGGCAGTCAGTTTGTGCCCACCCCCTTCGCCGACATGCGGCCTGAAGATTGGGATGCCTTTCTCTCAGTCAATATGAGGGGCGTCCTGAACTGCACGCATGCCCTCTTGCCGGGAATGCGCGACCGGGGCTGGGGCAGGATTGTTACGATATCCTCTGATGCAGGACGCATTGCGGCCGTGCCGGGGGTCTCGGTCTATGGCGCGGCTAAGGCGGGAGCAGCTCATTTCATGAGGCACATCGCGCTGGAGACCGCGGAATATGGGGTGACGGCCAATACCCTCTGCCTGGGGCACTTGAATACGATTGGCGAACCCTATGCCAGTGAAATCGTGCGGCAGATCCCCTGTGGTCGGCTGGGCACACCCGAAGACGTGGCATCCGCCGCGCTATTTCTGGCTTCGCAGGAGGCCAGCTGGATCACGGGCGCCACTCTTGCCGTGAATGGTGGCTATCCAGCAATATAAGTGGTCGACCGGGTAAAGCCGATCAGCCCTTTGCCGGCACTGCCGGCGCCTGCGGTCGGAATTCGGCTTCGGTGGCAACGCAGGGCACGATTTCGATGATTTTGTCGTCGGCTCTCAGTTCCTGAACCTCCATTTCCCAAAACCCAAGCGGCTTGCCGTCTCGATAGATGCGTACGCCCAGGCCGGACGTGATGTCGCGCAGGGACGCGCCGACTTCATTCGGCTCCACGTCTCTTTGCACCAGCCGTACACGACCATGGGTTGACGCGAGATCAGCCATATAATCGGACGTGTCGGCGCCATGGGCCGAACCCGCCAGCAATAATCCGGCGAAACTGACCGGGTTGATCACGGTGGTTGCGCCTGCTTGCCGCGCCAGCAATTCGTTGTCCTGCGCCCGAACCGAAACGCTGATCCGCACATTCGGTGCCAGATGCCGCGCTGTAAGACAGATAAGGATGGATGTGTCGTCCCGGCCTGCGGAAACGATCATTACCTTGGCATCGGCAACGTGGACCTCTCGCAGCGTCTCGTCGCGCGTCGCATCCCCCTGCGCGACAATGCACCCCAGCCCCTCTGCCCGAACAAGAGCGTCGTCATTGGAATCCACGACCACGATGCGTTCAGGCGGGGTGCCCCGCGCAATCAGCTCCGCGACTGCGTCGGCACCGCTGGTCCCATAGCCGGCAATGACGATATGATCGCATAGTCGCTTTTGAAGGCGCGCCATAATCCACCTGTCCCAAGTCCGTCTGATTACAAAGGTATACGCTGTTCCCACAAACAGCAGCACGATAAAAATTCGGATCGGCGTTACCACCAGGGCGTCGAACAGCCTTGAGCTGTCTGTGACGGGAACGATGTCGCCATAACCCGTCGTCGTCGCGCTAATCATGGTGAAATAGATCACATCGACGAAGCTGACGTCACCGTCCAATTCGTCGACGAACTTATCCCTTTCTATCCAATGAATGGTAATGATCGAAAGCAGCAGGGCCACCAAGGCAAGGGCACGCCAGCCGACCGTCATCCAGGCTGGCCGCGGAGATCGGCGCCGCAGGGTAATGGACGAGGCAGGCTCGGCCCGCAGAGTGGATGTCTTTTTCCGGGTGGCAGGCATGATTGATCACATAGCGCAGTCTGGGGGGGAAGTGTCCAGTCCGGCCACGGCCTTTTCCAGCCAAAGGTTCACCAGACTGGCCATATGCGATAACGAAAATGGGATGAATGCATCGGGCGTTTCAAATTTACTGCCCGCACGTAAAACGAGATGCGGCGGCTGGATCTGCTGGCGGGGGGATAAATTATGAAGGTCGTCATCTGTGGAGCCGGACAGGTAGGCTCGACCATCGCGCGTCAACTCGCTCGCGAAGGAATGCATGTGACGGTCATCGACGCCGATCCGGATCAGGTGAGGCGAGTCGACGAAAGCTACGAGGTTCGCGGCATCCTTGGCCACGCTTCCCATCCCCGCATCCTGGAGCGGGCGGGCGCCGACGATGCCGATCTGCTGATCGCCGTCACCCGCTCGGACGAGGTGAACATGGTTTCCTGCCAGGTCGCCTATTCGCTGTTCAACGTGAAGCGGCGGATCGCGCGCCTTCGGCATACCGGCTATATCACGCCCGTTCGCGAGGGACTTTACGCGGCAGAGCATCTGCCCATTGACGTGATCATCGCGCCAGAGCTTGAGATCGCCGAATCCATCTTTCGTCGGCTGAAAACGCCTGGCTCCTTCGATATGCAGACCCTGGGCGACGGACGGTTGCAACTGATCGGCGTGCATTGCGACGAGGGTGCGGAGATCATCGGCGAGCGTTATCTCGAGCTCTACAAGAGATCGCCTTTTGACGGTGCGGCCTTCCTCGTGCTCTTTCGCGACGGGGTCGCTCAGTTCCCGACAATGCAGGAGACGGTTCGTGCCGATGATGACGTCTACGTCGTTGTTCCCTCCGATCGGACGAAAGAAGTGCTGCATTGCTTTGGCCATCGGGAGCATGCCGCCCGAAAACTGACCATCGTGGGCGGTGGAAATGTTGGTCTGCACCTCGCCCGAAAACTGGCACGCGAAGCACCAGAAGTGGCCGTCCGCATGATCGAATTCGGAAAGGAAAGAGCGGAATATATCGCGCGAGAGCTTGGCGAAGCCGCGATTGTCCTGCATGGCGACGCCCTGGAGAGCGAGGTTCTGGAGGACGCCCAGGTTGGTGCAGCGGAAACCATCATCGCGGTTACCGATGATGACGAAACCAACATTTTTGTCTCGGTGCTCGCAAGAAGACTGGGGTGTCCGCGCGCAATAACGCTGGTGAACAAGCGGTCTTACGAGCCGCTACTGCCCGCGCTCGGCCTCTACACGGTGGTCAGTCCCAGCGCGACGACGATTTCCACAGTCCTTCGTCATGTAAGGTCGGAGGCGGTACACGCGCTTCACACGCTACGCGGCGACTTCGGCGAGGTAGTGGAAGTGACGCTCGGCGAGAAATCGCCCCTTGCCCAGCGTGTTCTGCGCGACGTCAACATCCCTGCGGGCATACTCCTAGGGCCCGTTTTGCGGGACGACGAACTGATCATTCCCCGGCCGGAAACGCAGCTGGCTGCCGGTGATCGTGTCGTGGCAGTCGTAGAATATTATGCGCTGAAGCGCGCGGAAACGCTGTTCGCCGGGCGCAAGGGGCTTCTTGGGTGACGGCGCTCAGTTCCTTGCTGGATTCTGGCGAACGGAGGACGTTCGACGTTTCGCCGGTCCTTCACCTCATCGGTCTCTTAATGATTGCGGTGGGCAGCCTCATGACGCTGCCACTCCTTGTGGATATCTTCGCCGGAAACAGTGATTGGGTCGCATTTGCACTCAGCAGCCCCCTTTGCATTTTCATCGGTCTGCTTTTCCGTCGGGCATCCCCTGAGGACCTTGCACGTGGCATGAGTGTCCGACAGTCATTCCTTCTGACCCCTCTGGCCTGGCTGACGGCCGTCACGTTCGGCGCCCTGCCGTTCTTCATGACCGATTTTGGCGAGACGAGCGGCAATATCACGAACGCCTTTTTCGAATCCATGTCCGGGCTCACAACTACCGGAGCTACCGTCGTCACCAACCTCGATTCCGCGCCTCCTGGCTTTCTTTTATGGCGGGCCCTCCTGCAATGGGTCGGAGGGATCGGGATCATCGCCACTGCAATCGCGGTGCTTCCCGCCCTCGGCATCGGCGGCATGCAGCTGTTTCGTACGGAATCCTCGGATCGCTCGGAAAAGGTCATGCCGCGCGTTCGCCACATCGCGTCAGCAGTCGGCTCGGTCTATATTGTCCTCACGGCGCTGGCGGCGATTGCATATTGGCTTGCGGCGATGGCGCCGTTCGATGCTATCGTTCATGCGCTTACGACCGTCGCTACGGGCGGCTTTTCGACGTCCGACAGGTCCTTTGGTGCCTGGAGCGACAATGGAATCCAGTGGATCGCCATCCTTTTCATGCTCTCCGGTTCCGTGCCGTTCGTTCTCTACGTCCGTCTGATCGCAGGCGATCGGAAATCGCTTTGGGACACACAGGTCAAAACGTTTCTGGGCTTCCTTGCCGTCACTATAGTGTGCGCGACCCTTTATCTGTTCCTCTCCGGCAGGTTCGGATTATGGGATGCCTTACGCCTGTCTGCTTTCAACATCGTTTCGGTCGTCACAACGACGGGATATGCGACGACGGATTACACGCTGTGGGGCGGCGCGGCTGTTGGTGTTTTCTTCGGCCTTGCTTTCGTTGGGGGCTGCACCGGCTCCACAACTGGCGGCATAAAGATTTTTCGCTTCGAAGTTCTCTGGAAGCTACTGCAAAGTCATTTTCGCAGCTTGCTTTACCCACGCGGCGTTTTTCCAAGAAGCTATGCGGGCCGGCCCCTGGGGGAGGACGTTGCCGTTTCCGTAATCGTGTTCTTCGCGATTTTCTTCGTATGCTATTCGATGGTTACCATCGCGCTGATGGCGATGGGCCTGGACTTTCTGACCAGCGCGAGCGGCGCTGTAAGTGCTCTTGCGAATGTCGGCCCGGGATTGGGTGACCAGATCGGTCCGGCCGGCAATTTCTCCGGCCTGCCAGCGGCAGCGAAGTGGCTCCTCTCATTTTCAATGCTGCTGGGCCGGTTGGAGCTTTTCACCGTCCTGATGCTGTTTCTGCCGAGTTTCTGGAAAAAATAACGGTATCTGCAAACAAAAAGGGCGGCCCAGCACAGGACCGCCCTTTCCCATTCAATCGCATCGTCCAACCGGGCTTAGAAAGCTACCTGGAACCCGGCACGAGCGCCTACCTTGCCGCTGTCGAACCCAACGCCCACGCCCGCGGACACGGACGACATCTGTCCAACGGCCGCGCTGATCGCGGAGGAGATGGCGGCCTTGTCGTCATAATAGCCGACACCGCCGGACAGCGCGAACTTGGCACCAGCAGGGATGGCGGGTGTCTCCATCGACATCGCCAGCGCGACGCCTTCCGTCGCCCGGTCGACGCCCCGGCGGTTCTCTTCGGACATGTCGAACAGCGTGGCGGTCTGCCCCTGCAGCGTGTTGATCGCCGCAGAGTTGGCGCCAATGGCCTGACTGTTATTGGCGATGGCAGTGGTGTTCGCCATTACGTCATTGGCACTGGCAAGCCCGCCGGGCGTACCGACGTTCGACAGGCCGAGCGTACCGTTGGAATCCGCCGTGACGAAGTTGATACTGCCGGTCTGGCTGTTGGTGGAACCGTCCAGACTGCCGATAACCACCTGCTCGTTCATCGTTGCCGTGGCGCCATTGCCGATGGCAATCGAATTCGTGCCAGAAGCGGACGCCTGATTACCCATGGCGACGCTATTCTCGCCAGACGCGGTCGCACCTTCGCCGACAGCGGTCGATGCCGTCCCGGATGCTTCTGACAAATGGCCCAGCGAGGTGCTCATCCCGGCACTGGCATTGGACCGCCACCCATAAGCAGTAGCGCCGGGGCCATTTGCGTTGGATTGACCACCGACGGCAGTGGTGGATGCCCCCGTGGCGACGGCGGCCTGATTTCCATTATCATCGACGCCGTCTCCGTCCGCGTCAACGAAGTCACGATTGCCGCCAATGGCGATCGAGTCTCCACCAGAGGCTACCGACTTATTGCCAATCGCAATCGCGTTGCTGCCGGATGCGACCGCATCCTCGGCACCTGCAAAGCTCTGATCGCCGGATGCCTCGGTCTGGTGGCCGACCGCGGTGGCCATTGCGCCGGTTGCTTCGGCCTGCCAGCCGAGTGCCGTGGAACCGGGTGTGGAGGCTACGCTTTCGCCGCCAACTGCCGTTGTCGATGCCCCCTGCGCATTGGCAGAATCACCAATCGCAAGAGCATCTTCGCCGTTCGCGATCGATTCATTGCCAATCGCCGTGGAGAGGTCGGTCTGTGCATCCGCATTCTCGCCGACCGCAGTGGAACGAACGCCCTGGGCTGTGGCCAGATGCCCGAGCGCCGTGGCGCGCTCTGCAGCGGCGTCGGCACGCCAGCCATAGGAGGTGGCTCCCGGTCCCTCAGCATTGGCCTGGCCGCCTACGGCCGTCGTCGATGGGCCAGTAGCCGTGGTTGATCGGACATCATTGTCGGGGTCGGCATCTTCGTTGACGTCGGCAATTCCGTTTCCGTCTGAGTCGACAAAGTCGCGATTGCCGCCAATGGCAATGGCGTCGCCGCCCTCCGCAACCGATTTATTGCCGATGGCAACGGCATTGGAACCGGACGCCACGGCATCCTCACCACCGGCAAAGCTCTGATCGCCGGATGCTACCGTCTGGTGACCGACTGCGGTTCCCATGGCCCCTGTTGCCTGAGCCTGCCACCCAAGCGCGGTTGCGCCGGGCGTCGTCGCATCGCTCTCGCCGCCCACCGCGACCGTCGACGCAGCGGAGGCGGTGGCGGGTTCCGCCCCGGCATTGTCGCCGCCGACTGCCACTGCGTCCGTACCAGATGCCACTGCACCCGCGCCGACGGCCGTCGCACCCTCGGCATCTGCCGCGCTGTCGACGCCGCATTCTGTGGAATTCGCGTCGGCGGCCTCGTTACACGGCGCCGTTTCGTCGGCCAGCGCGGGCTGCGCGAGCATGAGCGCGAAGCCGCTTGTTGCGGCTAGCATCAGGCTGTTTTTCTGTATTCTGGTCATGTCGTCTTCCCTCTTTTTTAACTTCATTCGAAAAAAACGTGGAAGGGCAAGTTCAACGCAAACGATATGCCGGCTCCGACCCCCGGGTGACCGAATCGGTCGGTTTCGGGAGATCGAAGGCATTTTCGCTGAACATCCAGAGCCCATGAAAATGGCTGATGCATTGATTGTCCTTCCCTAGGCTCGTCCGGCCATCGCGTTCTCACGCATCCTCCCGAACGAGGCCCCAACAAGACCCCGAGTCTGTTAGTTCCCGTTGCAAATCGACGGTTTAGAGAGTTAGCAGCTTCAAGTGGCTCGCTATTGCAATGCTAGCTGTCGTGACAGCTACGAGCCGGCTTTATGCGCGGATGCGTGACAAAATTTTTTTTATGGGCGCGTGCCGGAACCGCAATGGCAGGGAGCCCACGGGTTCCGCGCTATGGCGGAGATACGCTTGACGCAGTCTGTCCCTTCGCCGATGGTCACGCAAATTGAACGATATGTAGCGAAGTAACTTGTCGGAGAGCTTGTGAACGCACGGGAAGAACTCAGTTCACTGCTTCACGACGTCGCCACTGGCAATTCCGAAGCCATGGCAGAAGTCTATCGGCGAACCCAGGCGAAGCTATTTGGTATCGTGCTGCGTATTTTGAACGAGCACAGCGAAGCCGAGGACGTCCTGCAAAAAGTATATATCACCGTATGGGACCGGGCGGGTCAGTTCGACTCCGCAAAGGCAAGTCCTATCACTTGGTTAGGCACAATCGCGCGTAACCGCGCGCTTGATCGCCTTCGGCAAAGGCGGTCCGACCGGATCGTCCCTTCCGGCTCCGTTCCCGCAGTTGCGCTCGAAAGCGCAGACCCGTCACCGGGGGCGTTGCAATCGCTGGAGCGCAAGGAAGAGGCCCAACTCTTGGAAAAATGTCTCGATACGCTCGACCAGGCGGCAGGGGCGGCCATAAGAAGTGCTTTCTGGGGCGGCATCAGTTACAGAATGCTGGCCGAAAAAGTCGACGTGCCCTTATCCACGATGAAAAGCCGCATGCGGCGCGCCCTCGCCCGGCTTCGCGATTGCCTTGTCCATGAGTGAGGATGCCCCCCTCCCCCTTGATGGCGACGATCTCGTCGCTGCCGAATTCGTGCTCGGGCTGCCGGACGCCGCCGAGATGGCGCAGCTTGCAGCGCGGCGGGCAAGCGACCCTGCCTTTGCGCGCGCAGTCGATCTGTGGGAGCAGCGCTTTGCCCCCCTGCTGGACGAGGCCGCTCCTGTGGACGCCCCCGATGATATGTGGGCTCGCATCGCAACCGAATTACAAGGCCGCCGTGCCGCAAACTCAGATCCGGGGGACGTCGTGACTAGTCCGGGCAAACTTCGCTTCTGGCGGCTGTATGGGAGCGCGATGACTGCTGCGGCAGCAGTGTTGGTCGCCGCCCTTCTGACCGAGCGGCAGACAATCCCGGAACGTCCGGCAGTTGCGCCGGATGCTTCGGCCCCCACGGAGTCTGAACTGACTGGCATCGAACCCGTGACTCTCGAATCGGCAACGCTGGCGCCAGAGGAAGGCGTACCGGTGGCGGTCATCACCTATGATGCGGCCAATAAGCGTCTTTTTGTCTCGCCCGTGGGAATCCCCGCAGATGCGGACACGGTGCCGCAACTGTGGTTTATCCCCGGCGATGGCGTCCCGCGGTCCCTCGGCACGATAGAGGCAGGCCAGACTGTAACGTTGCAACTGGCGGAAGATTTCGATGACGCCGCAACGCTGGCTATCTCCATCGAACCTGAGGGGGGCTCGCCTACGGGAGCGCCTACCGGGCCGATTGTGGGAACAGGTAGTCTGTCTAGCCTATGAATTCAGACAATTAGTCGTAGCGCTGTTCCAGCCAGGGGTCGCCCACATTGTGGTAGCCGCGCTCCTCCCAAAAGCCGGGTTTGTCCTCAGCGCTGAAGGTTATGCGCTTCAGCCATTTCGGGCTTTTCCAGAAATAATAGCGGGGCACGACAAGCCGTACCGGTCCCCCATGCTCCCGGCTGATCGCCTGCCCGTCATGCCTGTGGGCGAGCACGCAGTCCTCATCAAGGAAGTCCTCGAGGCGCAGATTAGTCGTATAGCCGTCGTAGCTTGCCAGCAGCACATGCGTAGCGTCCTTTGCCACGTCGGCAGCTTCGAACAGATGCCTGGTTGAAACGCCGGTCCATCGATTATCGTAGCGCGACCACTGGGTAACACAGTGGATGTCAGAAACGATCTCGATCTGCGGATGCGCAAGAAAACTGTTCCAGTCCCAGGTCAGATCCTGGGCCACCATGCCGTCGATTGTCAGCCGCCAATCGGCTGGCGCCACATCCGGCTGTATGCCGAGATCCAAAATAGGCCAGTTTTCGACCAGTCTTTGACCCGGTGGCAAACGATCGACGCCATGCTCTCCAGTCTTTCCTGTCAGCAATCGACCGGCCCGCGCCCAGGCCTGTTTCGTTTCGACGAGCTTCGCCTTGTACCCTTCGGTGTATTCTTCGGTCATGACGTCAGGATTAGGCGCACTCCCGCCGCCTCGCAAGTCGCGCCCTCCAGCGCCGAGATACCCAGAACCGCCACAGGAAATGAATGGTCAGAAAGCCCACCGTGGCGCTGATCGTACCCAGGAAGATGCCCCCGATGAACCAGGGGATCGGCATATCCTTTATAGCGTGCAGGACATCTGCATTTGCGGGCAGCAGGTTAGTATCTCTACCCAGCAGCCAATCACCTGTCATCACCGTGGCGGGGTAAAGCACGACGATCGTGACCGGATTTGAAACCGATGTGAAGAGGGCAGCGACCGCGATGTTCGCGCGTGCCGAAACGGCGATGAGCGCCGCGAGGAAAATCTGGAAACCCATGGGGATCGCAAAGCCCAGAAAAAGACCGAGCGCGACCCCCCGCGCAATACTGCGGCGGTTAAAGTGCCAGACGTTCGGGTCTCCGATATAGCGAGCCACTGGCTGCAGCAGGCGGCTGCCACCCAGCGTCTCCTTCGAAGGCGCGTATCGTCTCAGACAGCGCCCCATGCGCTTCACGGACATTCTCTGGCCTCCCGTCTGCCGGATGAGGCTATCTCACCCAACTATAACCAATTTGTGAACGCGGCCGAAGAAAAGCAAGGCCTTACAGGGCGGCTGACGAGAGTGATATCACTCGCGCGCCCTCATCCCTTCTCTCGCAGCAGGCGCGCCTTATCGCGTTTCCAGTCGCGCTCCTTCTGCGTTGCGCGCTTGTCATGCAATTGCTTTCCCTTGGCTAGCGCAAGTTCGACCTTCGCCCTGCCGGAAGAATCGAAATACATGCTCAGCGGCACCAACGTCATCCCCTCGCGCTGGATCGCTCCGCCGAGACGGTCGATCTGGCGGCGCTTCAATAACAGCTTTCGCGGCCGTTTCGGCTCGTGATTTTGCCGATTTCCGTGGGAATATTCGGGAATATTGGCGTTCACCAGCCACGCCTCGCCGTTGCGCACCTCGGCATAACTCTCGCCGATGGTCGATTTGCCGCTTCGCAGAGACTTCACTTCGGTGCCATGCAGGACGATGCCTGCCTCCATGACATCTTCGATGCTGAACTCGAACCGCGCCTTGCGGTTTTCAGCGATCATCTTCTGCTTGTCGGCAGCGGGGGCCATCAGGAAAGACCGGCCAATTCCAGCGCCGCATCCACAAGAGCCTTTTCCGCATCGGTGCACGGAACGATCGGCAGGCGAACCTCGGAATCCGCCAGATTTCCCATCTTCGCCATCGCATATTTCGCAGGCGCGGGGCTTGGTGCGGCGAACATGGCCAGGTGCAGGGTGTGAAGGCGCTTCGCAAGCACCAGACCTTCGCCCCAGTCGTCCCTTTCGCAGGCGGCAACGAATTCGGCGCAGAGGCGTGGCGCCACGTTGGCGGTAACGGAAATAACGCCCCGGGCGCCCGACACCATCATACCCAATGTCAACTCATCTGAACCCGACAGAACGCAGAAATCGTCTGGGCAATCTATGCCCGCCTGCACTGTACGGGAAACATCGCCCGACGCGTCCTTTATCCCGACGATATTCGGCAGCTGGGCAAGCCGCCGGACCGTATCCGGCAATATATCTGCCACCGTGCGCCCCGGCACATTGTACAGGAAGATAGGCAAGTCGCTGGCCTCCGCAACCGTGCGGAAATGCTGATACAGCCCCTCCTGATTGGGCTTGTTATAATAGGGGGCGATCACCAACGCTGCATCGGCGCCGGCCTTCTTTGCCTCCTGCACGTGCAGGCATGCGGTCGCCGTGTCGTTCGACCCTGCGCCTGCGATGACGGGTACGCGCCCTGCTGCAACCTCCACGACGCGCCCGACTATTTCGTGATGCTCGTCGATGGTTAGAGTGGGAGATTCACCCGTCGTTCCGCAGGGAACAAGCCCGCGCGAGCCTTCCGCGATTTGCCACTCCACAAGGCGCTCCAGCGCCGGGAAATCGACTTTGCCGCCCTTGAACGGCGTGACCAGCGCGGGCATCGAGCCGGTAAACCTGTGTGCCAAGAATATGCTCCAATTTTTTTGGCCTCTTTTTTCAACAGACCAACTTTTTAAACTGCTCATGCGTTCACGCAGGTGAAACCACCGCGCCGTTACGCAAGATACTATATGAATGGCTCTATGAACACGAGGAACCGCATGTCCACCCCTGCCCGTCTGCTCACGACTGCCGGAATTGGCGCCATGTTGGCCTCCGGATCCCTTGCCGCCACATCCCAGAACGAAGAGCCGACGCCTGTAGCGGCGACAACGGCCGAAACCAATCAAACGCCGCCGCCGCAGGCTGCCGCCCCCGCGGCCGCTTTGCCCGCCGAGCTGATCGTTGCGCGTTGGGAGCGGCTGCTCGACGCACGAGCGACGCCATCACTGGGTGAATACACCGCCTTTCTGCGCGACTATCCAAATTTCCCCGACGAACTTGGCGTTCGCCAGCGCGCCGAAACCGCCATAACGGCTTCCACACCAATAGCGGAAAGGCTTGCATTTTTCGCCGTTTCCGAACCGTCGACAGCGGCCGGCCGTTTCCGCTACGCCGAAGCGCTGCGCCAAAGCGGCCGCGGCGAAGAGGCGATCGCCATGGCCAGAGAGGCCTGGCGATCAGGCTATCTGGATCGCGATGTCCGCGGTGAGTTCCTCGCTCGGTTCGGCACCGATATGCGTCCGGAAGATCATGCCCAGCGCGTCGACGTGATGCTGTGGCGAGAGGACCTGGATGGCGCGGCCAACATGATCTCCTTGCTGGGTACCGATGACCGTGTTCTGACCTCCGCCCGTATCGCTTTGCAACGCGGCGCAAAATCGGGCGGCGATGTCGACGCCGCCTATGCCGCCATCGCAAATGTTCCCGAGGGGCTGAAACAGCATCCCGGATTCATTGAGGATCTTTATCAATTCTACCGCGCGAACAGCCAAAGCGGTCAAGCCCGGGCGCTGCTTGCAAAGACCCGTATCGCCCCTGGCAGTGCCGCAGACCCGGACCGCTGGATGAAGGCGCATCTCAGCGCCGCGCAGTCCGCCGTCGCGGATCGACAGTATCAATTGGCCTATGAAATCTCTGCGCATCATGGCGGCCTCAGTTTCGCCACCCCGCTCCTCGACAATAATGGCGCGGAACGGGACACGTTCACCAGTCTGGAATGGCTTGCCGGCTGGACTGCACTGCACGACCTCAATCGACCCTCCGACGCCGTTCGCCATTTTCAAAACTTCTCGAATGCCGCCAATTTTGCAGCAACCCGTTCGCGTGGGTTATATTGGGCGGGACGTGCGGCGGAAGCGGCGGGACGCGCCGATGCCAACGCCTTCTTTGAAGAAGCGGCTAAGTACGAGCTGACCTTCTACGGCCAATTGGCCCACGAGAAATTGGGCCGGCCCCTTCAGATCGCAGCGGGAGATACACCGACGCCGTCGCCACAGACGGTCAGCGCCTGGAATGCCGATCCGCGCGTTCGGGCGGTACAAATCTACGGCCAACAAAACGAATCCGGCAAACAACAGCAATTTCTTAGCGCCCTGGCGGGAACGCTCACCCGGGAACAGCTGCCGCTATATGCACAGCTTGCACGGCAATGGGGACATGGAAGATATGCCATCCTGAATTCTCGCGGCGCCGATTCGACCGGGCCCGATGCCGTGGTCGACATTAGCTGGCGGACAATCGACCTGCCGCGCCAGACCGAGGGACAGTGGACGATGATCCACGCGATCACGCGCCAGGAAAGCCAGTTCGAAGTCGACGCTGTAAGTCCGGCAGGCGCACGCGGCCTGATGCAGCTGATGCGGCCCACAGCGCAGGAAACGGCGGGGAAGATCGGACTGCCCTATCGCCCCGAAGCGCTTACCAGTGATGGGGCATATAATATTCAGCTGGGTAGCGCCTATTTCGCCAATTTGGTGGATTATTGGGCAGGCAGCCACGTACTCGCGATTGCCAGCTACAATGCTGGGCCAGGCAATGTCCGTAAGTGGATTGGGGAGCATGGAGACCCCCGCATGTCTGGCGTCGACGTTCTGGAATGGATCGAGGAAATCCCCTTCTACGAAACGAAAACCTACGTTCGGAACGTATTGGAAAACGCGGTAATCTACGATCAGATTCAACCGCAGATGCGCCGCGGCGGCCCACAGGAGGCAAGATTGAGCTGGTATCTGGGGAAGAATGACAGGGGATAGCGGACAATCGAAAAACGGCTTCCAGCCAAGGCCACGCTTTGCGCTCACGCGTTAGCGAAACGCGTAGCGATACTCGTCTCGTAGTTCATAAAGCCCCTCGTCGATCTCCCGACGCGACAAGTGGCGGTCGCGATCATAGTCGGCTAATCTTTCGAAGGCCCGGTTCGCCCGGCCAGCCTCAGCCTCGGTCAGACGCCCATCGCGATTATTGTCGAACTGCCACATGACCCAGTGTCTGCCAGCGGGGTCGTCCTTCAGCCAGGGATGCAGCACGCGCCAGCCGTTGGCGGACGTGGGTCCGAAATAGCCGTATCCCGGACGATAATCGCGCACATAACCATAATCGCGGTAGCGGTCGTCCCAGCGGAAAACATTCGATCCCCAAAAATGCGGCCGATAGACGTAACTGGGGCGCGGGCGCACGATGACCCTGGGGGGCAAATATTGCCGTTGCGGGCCACGACCGTAATGTTTGCCGCGCCAGTTATCGTTGCGATCGCCGCGCTCGTCATGACGTCCGCTCTGGTAGCGATCCCTGGCATCGCGGTGGTCTCCCCCGCGAGCGCCGCGCCAGGACCGCTCGCGCCCGCCCTCGAAGCGGCCCCCATCCCGGCGGTCGCCATCGGCCCGGGGTCCTCTATCGCGACTATCGCCCCAGTTTCCACGCTCCGCCGAACGTTCGGAACGTGAGCGGTCGCCCCCTTCTTCAGCATTGGCCCCGGCGGATAATCCGGCCAGCAGCATCAGCGCTGCACCGGCCCCAAGCCACTTCACATAGGTTCGTGTCATGTGATCTCTCCTCGACAGCGTCCCACTGCCCTCTGGAAAGCTCTAACCATCCCGTTTGAACCGCCCGTTAAGGCTCGCGCCTCACATTCTTGAGGGGCGCGGTGCCGAACGCTTCGGTCGCCAATCGGACAATTTCCTGGTCGAGCGGCGGCGGTTCCAGTGACACATCATCTTCAAGGTGGTGAAGGATCGCGCCGATGGCGGCCAGCCGCGCCTTCTTCTTTTTGCGGCCATCCACCCTGACCCAAGGAGCTTCCGAACAGTCCGTTTTCGCCAACATATCGTCGATCGCTGCCTCATAGTCGGCGCGACGCGACCTGTTGCGGAAATCTTCCTGCGACAGCTTCCAGTGCTTTGCCGGATTGGCAAAGCGCGCAAGGAAACGCTTGTCCTGGGTTTCGGCGTCCACATCCATGAACAGCTTTACGACGCGGGCGCCATCGCTCGCCAACAAGGCCTCGAAATGATTTATTTCCCCATAAGCGCGCGACCATTCCGTTTCGCTGGCGAGACCCTCGACTCGCTCGACCAGGACGCGGCCGTACCAACTGCGGTCGAAGACGCACATGGTGCCGTCCGGGGGCATGCGCCGCCAGAAACGCCACAGATAATGGTGGCTGCGTTCTTCTTCGTCCGGCGCCGCCACCGGCCAGACCTTATAAAAGCGCGGATCCAATGAAGCCGTCAGGCGACGGATCGTGCCACCCTTCCCTGCGGCGTCGTGACCCTCAAACACGATTATCGCGCGCCGCCCGGTCCGCATATAGGCGGACTGAACGGCAACAAGACGTTCTTGTAAAGCCTTTAGATCTTTATTGTATCCCACCGTCGTCCCGTGGCTTGATCATCGTCTCCGCAGCTTTGGGCGCGGTTTTCGCCTTCGGCAGGTCGAGCTTCAAATGCAGTTCCTTCAACTGCCGCTCAGAAACAGGCGAGGGAGCGTTCATCATCAGGTCTTCGGCGCGTTGATTCATGGGAAATAGCACGACTTCGCGAATATTGGGTTCGTTCGCCAGCAGCATGACGATGCGGTCGATACCAGGCGCGGACCCGCCATGCGGCGGCGCGCCATATTTGAAAGCGCCAATCATGCCAGCAAAGTCGCGGTCCACGTCTTCCCGGGAATATCCGGCAATTTCAAATGCCTTGTACATGATGTCCGGGCGGTGGTTACGAATGGCGCCAGAGGAGAGCTCGACACCGTTGCAGACGATGTCATATTGCCACGCGAGGATGTCGAGCGGGTCCTTCGTTTCCAATGCCTCCAGCTCTCCCTGCGGCATTGAGAAGGGATTGTGCGAAAAGACAGTCTGGCCGGTTTCCTCGTCCCGCTCGAACATGGGAAAATCGACAATCCAGCAGAAATCGAAACGGTCTTCCGCAATCAGGTCAAGCTGCGTTCCCACCCGCGTGCGCGCCAGCCCCGCCAGCTTCGCCGCTTCATCGGCCTTACCAGCCGCAAAGAAAACACCGTCATTGTTGCCCAGGCCGAGCGCCTCGACGAGCTTGGCAGTGGCCTCAGGCCCATGGTTCTTGGCAATTGGGCCGCCAGGCTCTCCATCGGTGATCTTGATGTAGCCCAGACCCGCATGCCCCTCGCTGCGTGCCCAGTCGTTCATCTCGTCAAAGAATTTGCGGCTTTTCGACCCCGCACCGGGCGCCGGGATCGCGCGGACCACGTTGCCGGCGGCTACCAGCTTCGCGAAAAGGCCGAACCCTGAATCGGTGAAATGATCCGACACATCGCTGATTTGGATGGGGTTCCGCAGGTCGGGCTTGTCGCTGCCATATTTCAGCATGGCCTCGCGATAAGGAATGCGTGGGAACGGGGCCGCCGTCACCTTCTTGTCGGAAAACTCCTTGAAAACCTCCTCAAGAACAGGCTCGATCGCTGCAAAAACATCGTCTTGCGTCACAAAGCTCATCTCGAAGTCGAGCTGGTAGAACTCACCGGGACTGCGGTCCGCCCGGGCATCCTCATCCCGGAAACAGGGGGCAATCTGGAAATAGCGGTCGAATCCGGCCACCATCAACAGCTGCTTGAACATCTGCGGCGCCTGCGGCAGCGCATAGAATTTCCCTGGGTGCACGCGGCTGGGAACCAGATAATCGCGTGCGCCCTCGGGGCTGGATGCAGTCAGGATCGGCGTCTGCAATTCCTGAAATCCCTGACCGATCATGCGCTGGCGGATCGAGGAGATCACGTAGGATCGCAGCATGATGTTCGCATGCATTTTTTTCGCGACGCAGATCGAGATAACGGTACTTTAGACGGATATCCTCAGGGTATTCGGCATCGCCGAATACCGGCATTGGCAGTTCTGCGGCAGCCGACTGTACCTCGACCCCCTCTGCCCGCACCTCTATCTCGCCGGTAGGGAGGTCGACATTCACCGTCTCGTCGGAGCGGGCAACCACCTTGCCGGTAATCGTGACGACGCTTTCCACACGAAGGCCGTCCAGCGTAGCGAAATCGCCCTCGCCTTCCTCTGCGACGATCTGCGTAATGCCGTAATGGTCGCGCAGGTCGACGAACAGCAGGCCGCCATGATCGCGCTTGCGGTGGATCCAGCCACTCAGGCGCACCTCTGTGCCGACATCGGCCTTTCGAAGCGCGGAACAGTCATGCGTGCGATAGGCGTGCATCGGGTCGAAACTCCAGAAGGTATAAGGAAAGGACGCTGGCGCGAGCGGCGCACGCACCCTATGAATTCGTAATGAGCGATTACCAACTGATCACAGATACCGCCACCCTTCAAAGCTTCGTCGAGCATCTGCGGACCGCCGATTTCGTCACCGTCGATACGGAGTTCATGCGCGAGAGTACCTATTACCCCGAACTCTGCCTGATCCAGTTGGCGGGTAACGGCAGGGCCGCCGCCGTCGACCCAAAGGCCGATATCGATCTCGCCCCGCTATTGGATCTGCTGATCGATGAGGATGTGCTGAAGGTTATGCACGCCGCCGGACAGGATGTGGAAATCGTGTATCACCTGACCGGAAAGACGCCGTGGCCGCTGTTCGATACCCAGATCGCCGCCATGGCGCTCGGGATGGGGGAGCAGCTTGGCTATGCCGGGCTGGTTCAGCAAATGCTCGGAATCGCGCTGGACAAGGGGGCACGGTTTACGGACTGGGCGCGCCGTCCCCTCGACAAACGTCAGTTGGATTATGCCATTGCGGACGTAACCCATCTGGCAGACCTGTTTCCAAAGATGCTGTCTGAACTGAAGCGGCTGGGCCGGGGGGCATGGCTGGATGCCGACATGACCCGCCTGACCGATCCGGAGACATATGCGAACGATCCGGAAAAGGCCTGGTCCCGGGTAAAATTCCAGGGACGAAATCCTGAGGCGCTGGGGCGCCTCAAGGCGCTTGCAGCGTGGCGCGAACGTGAAGCGCAGAACAAGGATTTGCCGCGTGGACGCATCATCAAGGACGAAACCTTGGCTGACCTTGCCGGCCACCCCCCCACCGAGCAGGCTGGACTGGCGCGTGTACGCGGCCTTTCCCGCACCTGGGCGGACAATGATATTGGCGCGCGGCTGATGGATGCGCTGGAAAGGGCGAAGCCGATGGCCAAGTCGGAAATGCCGGAGAAACCGCGCGGCCGGCCCCGCCTTGGCGCCGACTCTTCGCTGATCGCCGATCTGTTAAAACTTCTTCTGAAGGTTCGATCAAAGGAAGCTGATGTTGCAGCAAAATTGATCGGACGTGCGCAGGATTTGGAGCAACTTGCGGCAGGCGAACGCGACGATATTCCGCTGCTGGAAGGCTGGCGCTATGAAGTCTTTGGCAGGGATGCCTTGGCCTTGGTCGAAGGACGGCTCAGCTTCGCCGTGAAGGACGGCAAGATGGTGATGACGGAAATCTAGCCGCGCCGAATCCTCTCACACGGAAGTCGAGCTCACACATACCTAGACTACTCGCAGTTCATAAGGCATGGCGAGGTGAGCCGCCAGAAGACTGAGGCGGCGTTCCACGGCGCCTGACCACAGACAGGCATATTTGCTCGACAATTCGAGCACGACCTTTTCCTCCTCCCGTTTCAGCGCGCTTTGCGACAAAGGTTCCGCCGTGCCGCCGGTAAGGCGCTGACCGAGCCGCAGGGCGAGCCCCCAAGACGTTGCCCTTTCCACTGCCTCATAGCCCGCAAGCAGGCTCAACGGCGCAGGCAGTTGTTCGTTGAAATTGCCGCCATAAAGCGCGTAGAGCGCCGCGCCCAGAATGGCACGGCCACGCTGATTAATCCCCGCCCAATTACCGTGCAGAGCGAGGTCGAGTGCACGCTCCGCCCGGAAATCCGGGTGCGCCCGCCAGGCAATGTCGCTCAATTCCGCAGCAGCCCGGCGAAGGCGGGTCGACTCCGCATCTTCACCGGAGAACATGCCCTCCATCCACCGCATCAAGGCACCGGCGTGCTGGGGAAAGCGCCCCATGGCCGCCCCCTCCTCACGCGCCGCAGAAATGAGTGGATCACGGCGTGCGATCTCCTGTGGCAAGGTATCGAAGAATACGCCTTCGCGGATGCCGTAGGCACTGACGACTGCATGGCTCGACCCCAGCCGCTTCATGACCGCGCGCAACAGCAGCGCCGCACCCGGCAAGTGCGGCGTGCGGGAGGACGACACATTGGTGATGGACCGCATCCGCTTCTGACGAAGATTCGGAACCGCCCGGGCAAGCCGATCCACCGCCTTCGTCGACAATTCATATTGGTGAACGATATGGAGCGGGTAACTGGTCAGATGCATTTCTAGCTGCGCCAGAGCGCGCCACGAACCGCCCACCATGTAAAATGGCAACCCCTCGCCTTCGACGGCCCACTCAACCTTGTCGAGCGCCTTCTTGACGATGCGGCGCATCTTGTCGGTGCCGCCCTTGCGGGCTTCGGCCAGCTTCAAACTACCGATCGGGAGTGACATCACCTTGCGCGGCTCCCCCCGTTTCAGCCGCACCAGCTCCAGGCTGCCGCCACCAAGGTCGCCGACGATCCCGTCAGCATACGGGATACCGGCAAGAACGCCGAGGGCGGCATATTCGCCCTCTTCCTTGCCATCGATGATGCGAATGTCGATGCCGGTGCGTTTCTTGACGGTTGCGACGAATTCAGCCCCATTGGAGGCTTCGCGCACGGCAGCGGTCGCAAATGCCTCAATACTTCCCACCCGCATATCGCTGCAAAGGACCGCGAACCGCTCAAGGGTTGCATAGGCCTCCGCCAGGCGGGCCTCGTCCATCGCCCCTGTTTCGGCGACTCCTGTCCCTAAACCAGCCATCACCTTCTCGTTAAACAGGGTGAATGGAGTGCGCCGGTCCTTGTGAAAGGCGACAAGGCGGATCGAGTTCGATCCAATGTCGATGACCGCACGAATCCGGTCGCCGGGTTCGACCGTCATGGCGCTTTGCAAAACTGGCGCGTCGGCGATCCGATCCGCCATCAAGATGCACCTGCGGAGTTTTTGGAGTTTGTGAGGTTGAGGCTGGGCACGTCGGGCGCATCTTCGATTACCGTACCACGTCCGCTAAGCGAGGGGTTGTTCATGAAATAATGGTGCACGTTGAACGGCTCCCCGGTCGCCTGGATGCGGTGATACGTGCCATCAGGCGCCAATTCCCAGCTTTGCTCGGTATCCTTCAGATTCGCCAGCATGACCTGATCGATGATCTGATCGTGCACCGTCGAATTGCGAACCGGCACAAGCACCTCGACACGGCGGTCCAGGTTGCGCGGCATCAGATCAGCCGAGGCAATGAACAAATCCGCCTTATCCGACGGCAGCTCCGCTCCGTTGGCAAAGGCGTAGATGCGGCTATGCTCCAGGAAGCGCCCGACGATTGAGCGAACGCGGATGTTTTCCGACATGCCCGGCACGCCGGGACGCAGGCAGCAAATACCGCGCACGACCAGGTCAATCGACACCCCCTCGGCACTCGCGTCGTAAAGCCGCTCGATCAGTTCCGCATCAACCAGTGCGTTCATCTTCATCCAGATGCCAGAGGGTTTGCCGGCCTGCTTATTCTCTATTTCGCGCTGAATAAGGCCAGACAGACGCTGGCGCAGGCTGTGCGGTGAAATTGCCATCGCTTCCAAGCGCTTCGGCTCAACATATGAAGTAATATAGTTGAATATCTGCGCAGCGTCCCTGCCCAGCACGGGATCCGCACTGAACAGGCTGAGGTCGGTGTAAATTTTCGCTGTGACGGGATGATAGTTGCCGGTACCGAAATGACAGTAGGTGCGCAGTCCCTGCCCCTCCCGCCGCACAACCAGCGATATCTTGGCGTGCGTTTTCCATTCGATGAAACCGTAAACCACCTGAACACCGGCACGCTCGAGCTCCGCCGCCCAGGCGAGATTCTGCTCCTCATCGAACCTTGCCTTCAATTCGACGACGGCGGTCACCGACTTTCCTGCCTCGGCTGCGTCAATTAGGGCGCGAATGACGGATGACTGCTTGCCCGCACGATAAAGCGTCTGCTTGATCGCGACGACATCGGGATCGGCCGCCGCCTGCCGCAGGAATGCAATCACCACCTCAAAACTTTCATAGGGGTGATGAACGACAATGTCCTTCTCTCCGATAGCGGAGAAACAATCGCCTCCATGCTCTCGGATTCGTTCAGGAAAACGCGCCGTATAGGGGGGGAATTTCAGGTCCGGCCGCGGCTCGTCGTACAATTGCATCAAATCGCCAATGCCTATGATGCCTTCCACAGTCGCGACGTCCTGTTCACCGATCTGGAACGCCTTTCGCACGACGCGGCAAACCCGGCCCGGCATGGCGGTTTCGACCTTCAGGCGGATGACCTCTCCGCGACGTCGCCGCTTGATCGCGGTCTGGAAATAGCGGACCAGATCCTCCGCTTCTTCCTCTACCTCGATATCGCTGTCTCGCAGGATCCGGAAAACGCCGTCGCCTTCGATGGCATAACCGGGGAACAGCTCGTTCACGTTCAGCCGGATGATATCCTCGATGGCGATGTAACGCGCATCCGCGCCGGGCAGCCTGACAAATCGGGGCAGAGCCGGCGGCATCATCACCAGCGCCATCAGGTCCTCGTCTGTCTCCGGGTGTTCCAGCGCCATGACGAGGCCCAGGCCCTTATTGCCGATGAACGGAAAGGGGTGCGCGGGATCGATCGTCTGGGGGGTGAGCACCGGAAAAATCTGCGCCAGATAATAATCCGACAGCCATTCGCGTTCCGCCGAATCGATGGTCGAGGGAGACAACACTTCCACGCCGCTCGCCTCAAGCTCGCGTCTGAGACTGGACCAGATGTCCTGCTGATCCTGCATCAGCTTTTCTGCTTCCACCAGAACAGCGGCCAAGGCCTCCTTGGGTGACATCCCATCGGGCGAGCGGCTTTCAACCCCCTCTTCCACCTGCCCCCGCAAGCCGGCGACCCGAACCATGTAAAATTCGTCAAGATTATCGCCTGATATCGCCAGGAATTTCAGACGCTCCAACAGCGGATGAGCGGTGTTTACCGCCTCTTCGAGAACTCGCTCGTTAAACTTCAGCCAGGAAAGCTCCCGGTTGAAATAGCGCTCGCTGGCATCCCCGGCTCCAGTCGACATCAATTCCACTCAATCCTCCTGGTCGAACAACGTCCTCCTGGCGAGGGGAACGGACAGATTTCTACCCATGGCAAGCGCAGCGGCATCCAGCCGAGCGGCGGCATCGTGTATTGCCGCATAACGCCTTTCCAGCCTCAGCGCGACATAGGACAATACATCCGGCGGAGCGACGACGCCCCGCGCCCTTAGCGCCTTTGCTAGCAGTTCGGGCATCAACGCCTCGTCCGGTTCTTCTATCCGTAGAATCGGCAAAGACCGCACCCGGGAGCCGAGATCGGCCAGAGTAATGGACCAGGACGCGGGCGGCGTACGCGCCGTGATCAACAAGGCGGCACCGCCATTCCTGGCACGATTTGCGAGATGAAAAAGTCCTGCCTCATCGCGGTTTTGATCGGCATCCTCTACGACGACGAGGCATTTGCCGGCACGCTCGCTCGTCAGGCGGGCGAGGTGCGACTTCCCCGATCCCTCCGGTCCGAGGAGGACCGCCCCGCCTTCAGGCCACTCCCTCCACTGATCGATCTGGGCGACTGCGCTTCGATTGGCATCGGAAACGAAAAACCTGCTCTGTCCGGGACCGCCCCGATAGGAGAGCGGCAACGGCATCTGACCAGTCATTCGAACGCCGGTTCCGATAGGGAAATTGACCTGCCGGGGAATGCGAGATCATCCATCAATGTCAGGTAGCAGCGATTCCGGTGCGTTCTCGGCGTCAGGAGCGTCAGGAGTAGTTGGCGATGGCGGAGATCCGGGCGGCGTCGCCGGATCAGAACCCGGCCGCGTATTGGCAGGGTCAGGGATGGGCGATGCCGATGGACTGGGGATGGCGGGGGGCGGCAAAGGCGCCTCGCCCTCGATCCTTGGGCGCAAGCGATATCCGGCTTCGCCCGGTTCCAGGCGAAGGCCGCGACTGTCGAGGGAATAACGAAGGTTGGCAAGCTCCCCGGCATAGGCAATGCGGACAATTGAGGTACCACCGATATTCAACGTTTCCAAAGTAAAGCCCGCCACCTGTGGCACCTGATCGAGTACCGCCCTGATGCGGGTCCAGTCGTCGGCTTCCGGCGTCACCACGGTCGCCGTCAACGCCTGCTCGGCCGTGAATCCGTCGTCCAATTGCCCGGCGGGAGCCTCGATCGGAGCGAGGGCGACGCTGAGCGAATCGTCGGCCACGATCGTTCCGTCCTGCAATGCGCGGGAATAAATACCATCGATGCGCTTGATCGCGTCCGCCAGCATGTCGGAAATGCCAGCGGTGCCGTTCGCACTGAGCGTGAATGTCTGCAACACGGTACTGTCGGGACCGTAGCGGGCCACGAACTGGCCCGTGACAGGACCGCCAGGGTACGAGCGAATCAGCCGCGCCTCTGCCACCAAAACATTGTCCGCATCATATTTGGCTAGCGCAGCACGCCATAGCGCGCGGTCATCACGAAGCGCCTGCCAACTGCCCAGCAGGATCCTGTCGGCGACCGTCGCTTGTGGCCGAACATAATCGATGACGCTGGCGCCGGTAGAAAATTCCTGCCACGCCGCGAACCAGGCACTGTCAGGATCCAGTGTCGAAGCAGCGCCGGCATCCGTCAGCAAGGGAATCAACAGCAAGGGGCCGGACTGCAACACCCGCGCCCCGGCCGGCAACCGGCGCCCTGCCCTGGTTCGTTCGAATATGACGCCGAGGGTGGCGATGTAGCGACCGTCGCCAAACCGTTCCGCCTCCACCTCTATCGATTCGATCATCGCATCCAGCGCCGCGTCGGTCATTGCCGGAGCCTCGTCGATCTCATTGCCGGTCATGCGCGCCCAGAGGCGCGGCCAGGCCTGTCGAGGCGCCTCCCGAAAGGCGGCGTCGCGCGCCTGCTCTACAGTGGCGGCCCGCACATCGAGCTGGATGCCCTCTACCGCAAAGGCGACACCGGCGTTCGCCGCAGAGGCAGCATCGCCCTCGCCCGCAGACCTGGCGCCCTCCGCATCCTGCTGCGCCTCGGCAGCGTTCAACATCAGCGCGCCAAGAAGCAACGCCGCCAGGACAAGGAAACCTCGAAACATCATGCGCTCGCCCCTAGCGCACCCAAGAGGCTATTTGGGAGTCGGATTCTGACCGGCGAGGCGTTAAGCGCGCGGGTCATATGACAAAGACCGGCTATACATATGAGCAGGCGGGCGTTTCGATCGCCGCCGGAAACGCCCTTGTTCGCGCCATCGCGCCTCTTGTGGCGGCGACCAAGCGACCCGGCAGCGATGCCGATATTGGCGGCTTCGGCGCGTTCTTCGATCCCAAGGCAGCGGGTTTCAACGACCCCCTGCTGGTCGCGGCAACCGATGGCGTCGGTACGAAGCTGAAGCTGGCCATCGACATGAACCGGCACGAGAGCGTCGGCATCGACCTGGTGGCGATGTGCGTCAACGACCTGATCGTTCAGGGTGCCGAGCCGCTGTTCTTTCTGGACTATTTTGCAACCGGCAAGCTGGAGGCCGGCGTCGCCGAAGCCGTGATCGCGGGCATCGCCGAAGGATGCCGCCAGGCGGGCTGCGCGCTGATCGGCGGCGAGACGGCGGAAATGCCCGGCATGTATGGCGCAGGCGATTACGACCTTGCGGGCTTTTGCGTGGGCGCGGTGGAGCGCGGCGACCAGCTGACCGGAGAGACGATTGCGGCTGGCGACGTCATTCTGGGCATTGCCTCGAACGGGTTCCATTCCAACGGCTATTCACTGGTGCGCCGCATCGTCGACGATTTCGGCCATGACCTGTCCTCAGCGGCCCCCTTCGACGCATCGCGCAGCCTTGGCGAAGCATTGCTTGAACCGACCCGCATCTATATCGAATCGCTGCTGCCTGCAGTGCGCAGCGGCGGGATCAAGGCGCTGGCGCACATAACCGGCGGGGGCCTGCTGGAGAACATCCCCCGGGTGCTGGGCAAGACGCACCGGGCGGTACTGGACGCAAATAGCTGGACGCTGCCGTCGGCCATCGACTGGATTCGCGACCAAGGCAGCATCGCGCCCGCCGAACTGGCCCGCACGTTCAATTGCGGCATCGGCATGGCGGTGATTTGCGGCGCGGCCGACGCCGACAGGCTGACGCAGATCCTGACCGAAGCGGGCGAGACAGTGAGCCGCATCGGCCAGATCGAAGAGGGCGAGCGCGCCACCGTCATCACTGGCGCAGAAGGATCGTGGGGCAACCCAGAAGCTTGGACGGCCCGCTACGATGGCTGAGCGGGCGCGGGTTGCCGTACTGATATCCGGCACCGGCAGCAATATGGCCGCCCTCCTCTATGCGTCGAAGGCGGACGATTGCCCCTATGAAATCGGACTTGTCCTGTCGAACGATCCTGCCGCCGCAGGTCTGCAAATCGCAAAGGCCGAAGGGATCCCGGTCTGGGCACAAAGCCACAGGGGGATGGAGCGGTCCGCGTTCGATGCCCTGATCGACGAGCAACTGACAAAGGCAGGAGCGGATTACGTCGCCCTGGCGGGGTATATGCGGCTGCTGTCGCCGGAATTCGTGGCGAAATGGCAGGACCGCATGCTGAACATCCACCCTTCACTGCTCCCCAAATATAAGGGGCTGGACACGTTCCGGCGGGCGCTGGAGGCCGGTGACGAATTTGCGGGCTGCTCCATCCACGTCGTGACAGCCGGAGTCGACGAGGGCCCGGTGCTGGGGCAGACGAAAGTCCGCATTACGGCGGGAGACACGCCGGACAGTCTGGCCCGCCGCGTTCAATTTGCCGAGCACCAGCTTTATCCAAGGACATTGTCCGCGTGGATCACACAGCAGCGGTCACGCGCCGAATAGGCCGGGCGAGCGGCGCGATTCAGGCAAACCGGACAGCCCCTCGGGATTTTCGAACCGGACAAAACGCACACTCAGCGCGCATGCGCGCGCGCACGTGCCTGCGAGTTACGGGTGGACAACCCGCCCTGACGGCCCCACCGGCGTAGCTGAGCTGTTGTGTCGATGAGAAGGAACAGCGCTAACGATCTCATTTGAAATCCTATTTTTCAAAAAATTTCAAAGATCTCTGGTCGATTTCTCCGACGCTGTGACCATGCGGTCACAGAACTGTGCGGTTTGGTGTGCGGTTTTGCTGTCCGGTTAGGCGACGCGCTGGCTCCGGCTTTTGTCGGCGCGCAGGGTCTGGATTACCCCGCGCGCCGAGATTTCAGGCGCTCGCGCCAGAGGGGCCGTCGGCGGGGATGCGCAAAACCTGGCCGGGATAAATCTTGTCGGGATCGGTCAGCATTGGCTTGTTCGCCTCGAAGATGACGGGATATTTTCCGGCGTCGCCATAATATTCCTTGGCGATCTTCGACAGATTGTCGCCGCTTGCAACCGTGTGGAAGCGGCTGGCCGGGGCGCTCGACGGGGCGCCCTCGGTACCCATTTCATCATCGTCGACCTGCTCGATATGTTTGGTGTTCCCAGCCAGCACCATCAGCTTTTCCTTGGTGGCCTGATCGGGCACCTTGCCGCTGAGTTTGACCTTGTTCCCTTCCACGCGAACCTTGATGTCGCCCTTCAGGCCCATCCGTTCGATTTCGTCGCGGATCTTCTCCGCCTTCTTTTCTGCCGGCGTCTGTTCGTCGAACAGTTCCTTGCCCTTGTCGCGCTTGAAGAAGTCGAAAATGCCCATGGTGCTACTCCGCTGATATGACTGAGATCGTCCAACGGATGAGGGGGCGCTTTGTGCCTTCCGCGTGGAGCGGTGAAAGCCGATAAATCAGATTTCGATCAGAACCTTTCCCATCGCCTTTCGGTCCATCATCCAGCGGATCGCCTGCCCGCCGTCGGCGAGGGGAAACCGCTTCGAGACGTGCGGCTTCAGCTTGCCTGCCGCCAGCCATGAGAGCAGTTCCTCCATGTTCGCCTGGTGCACCTTTGGCTCCTGCCGCGTGAATGCGCCCCAGAACACGCCGACAATGGCAGCGCCCTTTATAAGCGCCAGGTTCAGCGGCAATTTCGGAATATCTCCGGCGGCGAAGCCGACAACGAGATAGCGCCCTTTCCACGCAATCGAACGAAAGGCGGGTTCGGCGAATTTGTCACCGACAGGATCATAGACCACGTCGACGCCCTTTCCGCCGGTGGCGCGCTTGATGCCCTCGCGCAGATCTTCCTCCGCATAATTGATCGTCTCGTCGGCACCATATTCGCGGCAAAGGTCCAGCTTCTCCTGAGTGGAGGCGGCAGCAATGACCTTTGCGCCCATCAGCTTGCCGATTTCAACGGCAGCAAGGCCGACGCCGCCCGCGGCGCCAAGCACGAGCAGCGTTTCACCCGGCTGCAATTCGGCACGCTGTTTCAGCGCGTGGTGCGACGTCGCATAGGTCATGGTGAAACCGGCGGCGATATCATCCGGCATGCTGTCGGGAATCGGTACCACGCGCGATTCCTGCGTCACGACATGTTCGGCGAATGCGCCATGTCCGGTCATGGCGAGCGCCCGCTGCCCCACACGAAGGCCGGTCACCCCCTCGCCCACCGCATCGACGACGCCGGCGGCTTCCCCGCCCGGACTGAACGGCAGATCCGGTTTGAACTGATAGAGGTCGCGAATGATGAGCGTGTCGGGGAAATTGACGCCAGCGACGTTCACTTTCAGCCGCACCTCGCCCTTTCCAGGCTGGGGCAGGTCGACATCCTTCACCACCAGGTTTTCGGGGGGGCCGTGTTCGACACAGAGCAGGGCTTTCATGAATCCGTCTCCTTCAGTTTCGGTCAGGCCTAAGCGGCGCCATCGCGGGCGTCGATTAGCGCTTTGGCCAGCATTCGAAATTCGTCCTCCCGCGGGCTGGAATTACGCCATACCAGGGAAATGTCGCGCGTTGCCGAATCTCCCGCAAGGGGGCGCGCCTGAACATCGGTGCGATCGAGGAGGCCCGCCTCGATGGCCATTTCCGGCACCAATGTCAGGCCGAGCCGGTTGTCCACCATCTGTATCAGCGTGTGAAGCGATGTACCGATGACGCTCGCCTCCGACCGGAATTCCGGCCTTCGGCAGGCGGCGAGGGCATGTTCCTTCAGGCAGTGCCCGTCCTCCAGCAATAGCAGCCGGTGCGGATCGATCTCCCCCGCCTCGACGCTCTCCCGCGCGCCCGGCTGGTCGTCGACATGGGCGGCGACGAAGAAACGGTCGTTGAACAGATGTTCGACCGCCACGTCGCCGCAATGCCATGGCAGCGCAAGAAGGACGCAATCCACCTGCCCCTTGTGCAGCGCCTCGCAGATCTGTGCGCTCGGCTCCTCCCGCAGGAAAAGGCGAAGGGAGGGGAATTTCTCTCGCAGGGTGGGCAAGATGCGTGGCAGCAGAAACGGCGCGATGGTCGGAATGACGCCCATACGCAATTCGCCCGTCAGCGGTTTCGATTCCGCATGGGCAAGATGCGTCAGCTCCTCCGCGCCCGACAGGATCAGCCGCGCCTTGGCCGCGATACGCTCGCCCAGCGGCGTGAAGCGCACCACGCGCCGCGTGCGTTCGACCAGCTTCGCGTCCAATTGCGTTTCGAGTTCGCGCAGCCCGGCAGACAGGGTGGATTGCGTAACAAAGCTGGCCTCCGCAGCGCGGCCGAAATGGCCGTGATCCTGCAAGGCAACCAGATATTGAAGCTGCTTCAGCGTCGGGAGGTGCATCATCGCTTCAGTCGATCATACCGTAAAATAAAATTCATTGGCACGATAACGGAACCAAGACCACATGGAAAGCCTTGGTTAAGCAAATGCCGGGCCGGCGCACATTCGCCACTCCCCCCAACGGCGCATGCCGCGTCGGTTCGGTAGCAAATCCACCACGATAAAGGAGACTTTTATAATGCTTACTATTGGCGATAAACTTCCCGAATTCACCGTTCCCGTCCAGCAGGGCGTTTCGGCTCTGCCTGCCGACGAGACGCTGTCCGACAAGGATTTCGACGGCAAGTGGAAGATCCTGTTCTGGTGGCCGAAGGACTTCACCTTTGTCTGCCCGACCGAGATCATGGGTTATGGCGACCTGAAGGCCGATTTCGAAGATCGTGACGCCGTCCTGATCGGTGCCTCCACCGACACGGACTTCGTCCACTTCGCATGGCGCAAGTCGGACGAGCGTCTGGCAGCCTGCGATTTCCCGTGGATCGCCGACAATAAGAAGGAACTGGCGAACGCCCTCGGCATCGTTCACAGCGAAGCTGGCGTCGCCCTGCGCGCCACGTTCATCATCGACCCGGACAATGTCATCCAGCACATCACGGTCAATGGCCTGAACGTCGGTCGTAACCCGAAGGAAACGCTCCGTATCCTGGACGCGCTGCAGACCGATGAGCTGTGCCCGTGCAACTGGGATCAGGGCGAGGAAACGCTGAAGCCCGCCGCCTAAATACTGGCGTCTGCTTCACAATAAGGGCGGCGCTGGCCTCGGCCGTCGCCGCCCTTTTTATATCCAGAAGAAGGAATTCCCTATGTCCGTCAAGGATCTCGCACGCACCCTTCCCGATTATGCGAAGGACACGAAACTTAATATCTCGTCGCTGCTCGACGATCAGATGATCGACGATCAGAAGAAATACGGCCTGCTGGTCGCCTGCGCCCATGCCACATCATATGGCCCGCTGATCGACGCCGCCGAAGAAGAAGCCGCGGAAAACATGACGCCAGAGGCGCTGAACGCCGCAAAGTCGGCAGCGTCCCTGATGGCGATGAACAACATCTATTATCGGTTTACCCATCTGGCCGGTAATGACGATTATGCGAAAATGCCGGCGAAGCTGCGCATGAATGCAATGGCCAATCCCGGCGTCGAGAAGGTCGACTTCGAACTATGGTCGCTGGCCGTCAGCGCCATCAATGGCTGTGGCATGTGCATCGACAGCCATGAAAAAGTCCTGCTGAAGGCCGGCGTCAACGGTGAAACCATTCAATATGCCGTGCGTATGGCTGCTGTGGTCTTTGCGCTGGGCCGCACACTCGCCGCCGCCTGAACCTGACGCGGATTTGCACCGGGGCGGCGGGCATACTAGGTTTCACTCAAGCTTGAAGCGCTAGGAGTGCCCCCGCCCATGTTCGCATCGTTCATTCGCTACCTGGACAGCGTTAAAGACAGGGACCCCGCCGCCCGGTCGCGCTGGGAGGTGCTGCTGTACCCCGGCGTCTGGGCGCTGGGCATGCACCGTATCGCGCACTTCCTGTATCGCGGGGAGCTGTTCCTGCTTGCGCGGCTGGTCAACCATATTTCACGCATGTTTACGGCGATTGACATACACCCCGGCGCAACGATCGGCCGCAACCTGTTCATAGATCACGGCTTTACAGTGATCGGCGAGACGGCGCATATTGGCGATGACGTCACCATCTATCAGTGCGTCACCCTGGGCGGCACGAACCCCGCGAACGGCGTTCCCGGCAAACGGCATCCCACCCTGCACGACGGCGTGATCGTCGGATCGGGCGCCCAGATCCTGGGACCGATCGATGTGGGACAGCGCGCCCGGATCGGCGCCAATGCAGTCGTGACGCGCGAAGTTCCCGAAGGGGCCACCATGGTCGGCATTCCCGGCAGGCCGGTGCCTGTCGCGGCAGAAAATTACAGCCAGGATTTCGTGCCCTATGGCACGCCCTGTTCCGAAAAGTTCGATCCCCAGACGCAGCAGGTGGAAATCCTGCGCTGCGAATTGGCGACGCTGCAGAAGCGCCTCGATAGTTTGGAGGCAGAACGCAGGGGGCCGGAGGCTCAGCAGGAACGGCGTGCCTGAATGGCGAGCGTAACGCCGCTGTTCGACCCGGCACGTCCACAGAGCCGGCAAACGCCGTGGGATCGACAGGAACTGATGCGCCTGATGGATCTGTACGGCCGCATGGTGGCGGCGGGTGAATGGCGTGACTATGCCCTATCCATGGAAAAGGAGGAGGCGCGGTTTGCCGCCTTTCGCCGCGCCGCCGACCGGCCCGAGATTACCGTCGTCAAGCGCCCAGCGCTGGCGCGAAAGCAGGGTATTTACGCGCTGATGGGCGAACATGGCCAGGTGCTGAAACGCGGCGGCGACCTGAGCGCCCTTTTGGCGCCAATTGAACGACGGTTGGTGAAGCTGGTCGAGGCCTGACGCCCGTCCCTCCCACCTGCCCGCTAGCCAGCGGCACACTTGTCTGATAATCACTCGCAATAACATTTTGCGAGTTTATCAATTTACATGTATATCAACGATTTAACCCCTGGCGTCCGCGCCTATATCGACAGCATCGATGCCAGCGGGGTCGATGAGCGACGGCTGCGCGAACATGGGCTGGACCAGGGCGTTGAGGTGGAGTTACTACACAGGGCTGCCTTTGGCGCTGACCCGATTGCCGTTCGCGTCGGCAATGCCTGCATCGCCATGCGCCGCGCACAGGCGGCATCCGTTCGTGTCAGACTGACCGAGTTCGCGGACGCCCCGAAAGAAGCTGCGGAATGAGCGATGCCGCCGTCGCGCCGATGCTGGCACTGGTCGGCAATCCCAATGCCGGCAAGACCAGTCTTTTCAATGCCCTGACTGGCGCGCGCCAGAAGGTCGCCAATTATCCCGGCGTTACGGTGGAGCGGAAGGCGGGCACATTGCGCCTGCCCGACGGATCAAGCGCTGACCTGATCGATTTGCCGGGTGCCTACAGCCTTGACCCGCGTTCCCCCGATGAAGCGGTCACGCGCAACGTTCTGCTGGGCGAGCAGGCGGGCGAGCGGCTGCCCGATGCCATCGTCGCCGTCGTCGATTCAACCAATCTGCGCAGCCAGTTGCGCTTCGTGCTGGAACTGAAGGCGCTGGGGCGCCCCTTGATCGTCGCGCTGAACATGATGGACCTGGCTGCGCGCGACGGCCTGACCGTCGATGCGGAGCGTCTGGAGCAGGAACTGGGCGTGCCCGTCATTCCGACCGTCGCCGTCAGGCGCCGTGGCCTCGATGAACTGAACGCGGCTGCCCGCAAGATGCTGGACATTCGCGCGGTGGCCCCGTCCACCTCGCTGGACCTGCCCGCGCTGCAGCGGGAGGCACGCAGGATCGCCGATGCGGCGGTCAGCGGCGGTGGCACGGCCGGGGGCTTTACCCGGCGGGTGGACAGAATCGCGCTGCATCCGCTGATCGGGCCGCTGTTGCTGGCGGCGATCCTGTTCCTGATGTTCCAGTCGGTGTTCGCCTGGGCAGAACTGCCAATGAACATGATCGACAGCGGCATAGGCTGGTTGCAGGGTGTCGTCGCCGAAGGTCTGCCCCCCGGCCCCATAAGGGCATTTCTGATCGAAGGCCTGCTGGCGGGCGTTGGCGCGGTGGTCATCTTTCTGCCGCAGATCGTCATCCTGTTCGCCTTCATCCTGCTATTGGAACAGTCCGGCTATATGACCCGTGCCGCGTTCCTGATGGACCGGCTGATGGCGAGCGTGGGGCTTTCCGGCCGGGCTTTCATCCCGCTGCTGTCCAGCTTTGCATGCGCCATTCCGGGCATAATGGCGACGCGGACGATCGCCGATCCAAAGGACAGGCTGACAACGATTCTGATCGCGCCGCTGATGACATGTTCGGCGCGCCTACCTGTCTATGCCGTGATCATCGCCGCCTTCATTCCAAATCGCAGCGTTGGCGGCTTCGCCAATCTGCAGGGGCTCGTTCTATTCGGGCTATATGCCTTTGGCGTGATCGGTGCGCTGGTCGCCGCATGGGCATTGCGCATGACGGTAACAAAGGGCGCGCATGGCGGATTCCTTATGGAAATGCCGAAATATCAGCTGCCCGTGATCCGCGATCTCGCCATCGGGCTGTGGCAACGCGCATGGGCGTTCCTGCGCCGCGCCGGCACCATCATTCTGGTTTCAACGATGGTGTTGTGGGTTTTCGCCAGCTATCCGAAAGCGCCCGCCGGCGAGAGTCAGGTAGAATATAGCGTGGCGGGCCGTATCGGCGGTGCGCTGGAGCATGTGTTTTCCCCAATCGGCTTCAACCGAGAAATCTCCATCGCCCTTGTCCCCGGCATGGCGGCGCGTGAAGTCGCTGTCGCTGCGCTGGGCACGGTGTACGCCATCGATGCCGACGATGAAGAGGTTCTGGAGACGGAACTGGCGGATCGCCTGCGGGCGGCATGGCCCCTGCCGACCGCACTGGCCTTTCTGGCGTGGTTCGTTTTCGCCCCGCAGTGCATTTCCACCTTCGCCGTTACGCGGCGGGAGACAAATGGTTGGAAATGGCCGGCGTTCATGTTCGGTTATCTGTTCGTCATGGCCTATGTCGGCGCCGGCCTGACATATTGGACGGCAGTATGGCTGATGGGCGGCTGAGCCGGGGGGAAGACCGGGGAAAGTCACGGTCCGTCCTGTGTCACCACTCGACGCGTCCGCCTCGCTATGCTGAATGGCGGCAATTGAAATTAGCAGGAGCGCGCCATGGCGGGCAGTGTCAACAAGGTCATTCTGGTCGGAAATCTGGGCAATGAGCCAGAATTCAAATCCTTTTCCAACGGCGGAGAGGTCTGCAACCTGTCCGTCGCGACGTCCGAGACGTGGCGCGACAAGCAGTCGGGCGAACGGCGCGAGAAAACGGAATGGCACCGGGTTGCCATCTTCAACGAGAATCTGGTCCGCGTCGCACGTGAATATCTGAAGAAGGGCGACAAGGTCTATCTGGAAGGATCCCTGCAGACGCGCAAATGGCAGGATCAGAATGGCCAGGACAAATATACCACCGAGGTCGTCCTGCAACGCTTCAACGGCGAGCTGGTGATGCTGGGGGGCCGTAGCGACGGCGGCGGCGGCGGAGGCGGCGGCTCCTCCTATGGCGGCGGCGGCGGCGGTAGCAATTATGGCGGCGCTGGCGGTTCATCCTATGGCGGCGACCGAGGCGACGACCGCGGCGGTGGCGGCGGTGGCGGGCAGCGTCCGTCATATGACCAGGATCTCGACGACGACGTTCCGTTTTAACGTCCGCGCCTGCCAGTCCCGGATTTTTCAAGCACCCTCGGCCTGCCTTTAAAGGCCGGTGGTGCTGGGGCGATTATTTTGGCGCGGGCCACTTGCCCTCCTTCAGTGCAGCGAAAGGCGAATTCTGCTGCTTCAGGGCTTCTGAAGCTGCTCGTGCTTCCTCTTCGCTCTTGAGATGCTGACGCGCGGCAGCGATCGTCTCCTCGTCGGCGCGAGGGAACGGGTCCAGCGCCAGCGCAAAGCTGTCCGCGGCGATTTCCCCGAGATCGATCTTTCCCCCCTCGATATGAATGACGTCGAGGGCAGAGGCGTCGAGTTCTATTTCCTCATCAGGCCCAACGGCCGGTTTATCCCGCGTGACGAGCAAATCCAGTTCCTCCCGAACCTCCTGCGGAACATCCTCGGCCGATATGGAGCAAGCTGCCACCGCATCCCCCGAAAGCGTGCCGTGGACACGAAAACCGGCGTCTTCAGGCACGATGTTGAGAGAGGCGGCGAGATCCTTGATCGAGACCAGGCCGAAGCGATCGGCCAGGGCCGCGCATTCCTGCTCAGTTGCGGCGATGTCGCGCCGGGCACCCTGCCCGATCTCGTCGAGGCGAAGTGGCCGCGAAAATTCCGTCATGGCAACAGCTCCTGCTCCGTCATGCCATTGAGCCGGGCAATCTCCTCCACCGCCCGCTCCGTGGCCCAGCGCAGAGCCTCCGGCTGCTCCTCGCCACGATAAAGATTGCGGGCGAGCGCGGCCCGCATCGCATCCCTATCGTTCCACGCATCGCGATAGGCGCCCAGGCGGCCGCCAAATGCGGACATGGCCTTTCCGACATTCTTGCCGATAACCATGTCGCCGATGCCGACCTGGCGCAGCGAAATATCCATATCTTCCACAAACAATTCGTGCATCTGGACGATCAGGCGGCGCGACGCCGCAGTGTCGATCCGTTCCAGACGAACCGTCAGCAGCGACAGCATCAAGACCACCATGTCGAAACGGCCATTGACGCTGTCCGGCACCTGCCCCGCCAGATACCAGTCAGGCTGCCGTGCGCGTGCCGTTACACCATCGTAGAGGTGTTTCGCCTTTACATCGAAGGGATCGGCTTTGCGTTTTCGAAAGAACATGGGCCTCCGCAGTGAAGCAAAATGGGGGAGCGGCAGGGATTGCCGCGTAGCAGTGAACCCCATATTGAGACAGGCATGACAAACGGCAAGACATATGCGAGCGCCATCGCGCTGACCGCGGCACTAATTCTGACGACCGGCTGCACGAGGCTGCGCGATCATCAGGGCTATGTTGAGGATGAGGAACTGGTGGCCGCGATCTCCCCAGGGGTCGACAACCGGGAATCGGTGGAAAAGACGCTGGGACGTGCGACCTTCGTATCGAGGTGGGACGAGAACACCTGGTATTATGTCGCCCGCAGCACCGAACAATTGGCATTTCTGATGCCGCAGCCGACAGACCAGGAGGTCGTCACCATACGTTTCGATGCGAATGGCAATGTGGCCGCAGTTGATCGCCAGACCGGACTTGAACAGATTGCCAATGTTGACGTGTCGGGCGACAAGACACCGGTATTCGGACGCGACAACAGCCTGTTCGAAGATATTTTTGGAAATATCGGCCGCGTGTCGAGCGTTCCGGGCGGCGGTGGCGCCCCGACGGGCCCATAAAACCGGATTGTCGCTTAGGGGGCCGGCTCTTCCAGAGCGTCTTCCAGGGCGGCGTCCAGTTCCTCAATCCGTTGCGGCGAATCGCCGACGGCCTCTTCGATACGCTGTTCGATCTGCTCTGCGGTGAAGTCTCCGTCTTCGACACGCTGCGCAAGCCGGTCAGCTGCCTCGGCATCGCCAGCGGCAAGTTCGCCGAGATCCTCGTCGAGAATGCCGATCAGCTCGCCAATATCCAGAGCCTCCGATTCCTCCTGCTGCTGCCGTTCGGCCTGGGCGTTTGCCCGCGCGATGCGGGATTGAGCTGCCCTTACAGCGTCTGAATTTGCAAGCATGAAGCTGTGCCAGATGTCGGCCGGTACGTTCGAGCCGGTGACGCCGTTCATCGGGCTGTTGTCATCATTTCCGACCCAGACACCGACGACCAGATCCTCGACGAAGCCGATGAACAGCGCATCGCGGTAATCCGATGTGGTGCCGGTCTTGCCATAAGCGGGGACCGGCAGGCGCACGCGGCTGCCCGTGCCGCGATCGACGACGCCTTGCAGGAGGGTGAGCATCTTGCGGCGTTCGGGTATCCCCTGCAGCCTTCCAAATATGCCGCTCAGGCGGTCGGTCCAGCCCTCTGACCCGCGCTCTACGCCATAGGGCTGGATGGGGCGGACGCCCGCGGCAAAAGCGGCATAGGCAGCCGTCATTTCCAAGAGTGACGTTTCGGACGTTCCAAGAGCAATGGTGAGATCGTCGGTCAGATCGCTTTCGATCCCCAGATCGCGGGCAGCGCCGCGTACCGCGCGCGCACCCACCGTTTCCGTCAGCCGCGCGGCAGCCACATTGCTGGAGCGGGCGAAGGCATCGGCAAGCGTTATGGAGCCGGCATAGCGGCCATCATGGTTTTCCGGGCTCCAGTCACCGATGGTGACAGGCGTATCCTCGATCATGGTGTCGGGCGACATGCCCTGGCGCAGCGCAGCGTCGTAAACGAACAGCTTGAACGCGCTGCCGGACTGGCGTTTCGCCTGGACAGCGCGATTGAACGATGATTGCGAATAGTCGACGCCGCCCACCATGGCGACGATGCGCCCGTCGGGACGCATGGCGATCAACGCGCCCTGCGTGGCCGAAGAACTTGCGAGCCGCTGTCGCAGGATGCGCTCCGCGCTTTTCTGCATGGCGGGATCGAGCGTCGTCCGCACACGCGCCTCGCCATAGGCAACCCCCACCCTGTCGGCAGCGGCAGGATAGACCCAGTCGGCGAAATAGGAGCCAGTGGGAAGGGTGGAGCGGCCGGGGTTCAGGCGGGCGCGCTCGGCGGCTTGCCACTCTGCCTCGGTGATCAGGCCCTGTTCCTTCAAGGCGGCGATGACCAGCCTGCCGCGTGCGCGCGCCGCCTCGTAATTCTTCGTCGGGGCCAGACGCGAGGGCGCCTTCATCAGACCCGCCAGCATCGCGGCCTCGCCCAGCGTCAGTTCCTCAGGTGTCTTTGAAAAATACTGGCGGGAGGCAGCGCGCAAGCCATATGCGCCGTCGCCATAATAGACGCTGGAGACATAGCGGGAGAGGATTTCCTCCTTCGTCAGCCACGCCTCGAGCCACAGGGCGATCAGCACCTCCTGCGCCTTGCGCTTGTAGGAGCGGTCGAGCGACAGGAAGCTGGTCTTTGCCAGTTGCTGCGTCAGCGTGGATCCGCCCTGAACGACGCCGCCTGCCTGCATATTCGCGAAGAAGGCGCGGGCAATGCCACGCGGGTCGATCCCCCAATGCTCATAGAACCGCCTGTCCTCTATGGCGATGAACGCCTCCCCGACATAATCGGGCAGGGCCGTTATATCGACAGGCTCGTCCTTATATTGGCCACGGCGCGCAATGGGGGTGCCGTCGGCTGCCTCGATGACGATGGCCGGGCTTTCCAGCGGCTCCAGCGCCTTGCCGAGCGGGGCGGTCCACGCCAGCCAGGCGACGGTAATGACGAACAGCAGGAGGAAAACGGCGGACGCTCTGGACAGTCGGCGCGGCCATTTACGCTGCCGGAAGGGGATGTGCTCCGTCGGGGCATCGGCATGGGGGTCCGCCGCCGGCCAGGGATCGTCGCCCACAGCCGCACTTGCTTTTTTGTCTCCCCGGAACAACGCCATGCTGTCCTATTCGCGCAAGACAGTTGAAACCGCAAGGGGGCTCCGGTGCGGAGATCCAAAAGGATGGATCACAGCACCGGATTTCTCGAAATCAATGCGCGAGCGCCGCCAGCAGCAGGATCGCCACGATGTTCGTGATCTTGATCATCGGATTTACAGCCGGACCTGCGGTGTCCTTATAGGGGTCGCCGACGGTGTCGCCGGTGACGGCGGCCTTGTGCGCCTCCGACCCCTTGCCGCCATGATTGCCATCCTCGATATATTTCTTGGCATTGTCCCACGCGCCGCCGCCCGACGTCATGGAGATGGCGACGAAGAGGCCGGAAACGATGACTCCGAGAAGCAGTGCGCCGAGAGCGGCGAAACCCTGCGCGGGATCGGCGATCCAGGCGATGAGGAAATAGACCACGATCGGCGCCAGTACCGGCAGCAGCGACGGAATGATCATTTCCTTGATCGCCGCCTTCGTTACCAGATCAACGGTTGAGGCGTAATTGGGACGGCTGGTGCCCGCCATGATGCCGGGATTGGATTTGAACTGCTGGCGTACATCCTTGACGACCTCCCCCGCCGCGCGGCCCACGGCCGTCATGCCGAAGGCGCCGAATAAATAGGGCAGCAAGGCACCCAGCAGCAATCCGACGATCACATAGGGATTGGACAGGCTGAAATTGACGGGTCCGGTCAGGCCCAGCGCCTCGCCGAAATATTTCAGATCCTCGGTATAGGCACCGAACAGAACGAGGGCGGCAAGGGCTGCGGAGCCGATGGCATAGCCCTTTGTCACCGCCTTTGTCGTGTTGCCGACGGCGTCGAGGGCATCGGTCCTGCTCCTGACGCTTTCATCGAGGCCCGCCATTTCGGCGATGCCCCCGGCATTGTCGGTTACGGGGCCATAGGCATCGAGCGCGACGATCATGCCGGCAAGTGCCAACATGGCAGTCGCGGCAAAGGCGATGCCGATGATGCCGGCAAGGCTGTAGGAGACGATGATGCCGGCGCAGATGACGAGCGTCGGCAGGGCCGTCGCCTCCAGGCTGATCGCGAGGCCCTGAATAACATTGGTGCCATGGCCGGTGACGGATGCCGCCGCGATCGATCTGACCGGACGGTAGGCGACCGAGGTATAATATTCCGTGATCCAGACGATCAGGCCGGTCACGACCAGACCCACCATCATGGACCAGAAAATATCGTTGCCGGAGAAGTTGGCGGCGGCGAGGAAAGACTGGCTGGCGTCGGATTCTGCCGCGCCGAGATCCAGGATCGCCTCCTTCGCCTCCGCATATTCGCCGATATTGGTGCCCATTTCAGGAATGGCCCATTGAGTGACGAACCAGAGTGCGGGCACCGCGAGCAGCGCCGAGACGAGAAAGCCCTTGTAGAGCGCACCCATGATGTTCTGCGATTTACCCAACCGCACGAAGAAGGTGCCGACGATCGACGTCAGGATGCAGACGCCGCCGACGATCAGCGGCAGGGCCATCAGGGCGCCCAGCGTCTCGTCACCGACACCGAATCCCAGTTGCAGCGCCGTCAATACCATGGTGGCGCCGACGGTGACGACGTAGGTTTCGAAAAGGTCGGCGGCCATACCCGCGCAGTCACCCACATTGTCGCCGACATTGTCCGCAATCACCGCTGGATTGCGGGGGTCATCCTCGGGGATGCCCGCCTCTACCTTGCCGACCAGGTCGGCGCCGACATCAGCGGCCTTTGTGAAGATACCGCCGCCAAGACGGGCGAAGATCGAGATCAGCGATGCGCCGAATGCGAGGGCGACGAGGCCGTCAATCACGGTGCGATCATCGGGTGCAAGGCCACTGAGGGTGACAAGCACGTAGAAGAGTCCGGCGACCGCCAGCAGGGCGAGACCAGCGACAAGCATGCCGGTGACGGCACCGGCGCGGAAAGCGACGCTGAGTCCGGATTGCAGCGACACACTGGCGGCCTGTGCGGTGCGCACATTGCTCTTCACCGAAATATTCATGCCGATGAAGCCGGTGAGACCGGAAAGGATGGCGCCGACCAGAAAGCCTATGGCGGGAACAGTGCCAAGAAAAACGAAGACAAGGACGGCGACGATGACGCCGACGATTGCGATGGCAGTATATTGCCGCCCCAGATAGGCGCGCGCGCCCTCCTGAATGGCGCCGGCGATTTCCTGCATCTTCGCATTACCAGCGTCGGCAGATAATAGTGATCGGGATGTGATGATGCCGTAAAGTACGGCGGCAAGTCCGCAAAGCAGCGCAGCAACGACAATGGTCATGTCTGTTTCGTCCCCCAAGTTCCCTTATGTCGCCGAGATATCCCTCCCCGACGTTTATTTGCGTATTGCTACGCGGAATTGGGAACGCGTCAAGTAGCGCTGTTAATGTTCGAAACCGAGACGTTCCGGACGAAGTTCGCTGCCATCAGCCGAGACGATGGAAAGCCCCGCACCTGCCACGATGCCGCCAATGCGGGTCAGCGTGGTGCGAGTCGCTTTGCCGAGGGAGTGGAGAGTGTCGGCAGCGGACGGCGGCGCCGAAAAAAGGAGCTCGTAATCGTCACCCGCGGTCGCGGCGAGCAGCCTTCCCTCAGTACCGGACGGTAGCCTTGCAGCAGCCTCGGTCGACAGGGGCACGTCCGACAAATGCAGCCGGATCGCAATGCCGCTCGCCTCCGCCAGCCGCCGCGCGTCGATCAGCAGACCGTCGCTGACATCCATGGCGGCCGTCGCGCCGGCCCGGAAAAGTCCCTGCCCCATGGCGAGCCGTGGCATGGGCAGGCGGTAGCGCCGCTGGAGATATTTGTCCGCCGGCGCATCGCCCCTTTGCGCCGCGAGACCGAGGCCCGCATCGCCAATGCTGCCGGTGACATACAGGTCATCGCCCACCATCGCCCCACCGCGCGCAAGGCTCGTTCCCGGTTCTACATCGCCGATCGCCGTGCAACCGAGGGTCGTTGAATCCGCGCGAATGGTGTCCCCGCCAAAGAGAGCCGTGTCATATTCGCCAAGGACGCGCGCCAGGCCATCGCAGAACCGTTCCGTCCAGCGATCATCCTCTTGCGAGAAGGTTAGACCGAGAAGAACGCCGCGGGGCGTGGCGCCCTTTGCGGCGAGGTCGGACAGATTCGTCGCCACTAGTTTCCAGGCGATGTCGCTGGGATCGTCGCCCGGAAGATAATGCACATTCGCCGCAATGGCGTCATGGGTGAGGACGAGTTCGCGCCCAAGTGGCGGCAGCCAGACTGCCGCATCATCGGAAAGGCTGCGGGCGGCGGGGTGCGGTGCGATCCTGCGCAGGCGTGCGATGATATCGGATTCGGCGGGGAGGCGCTGGTCCGCCATCAGGCCTCCTGCGTTCGCCTCAGCTCTTCGAACGGACGCGTTTGGCGATCGTATCGAGAACGCCATTGGCAAAGCCAGGCTCCGGCGAATCGTAAAAAGCCTTTGCCACCTCAACATATTCAGAAATGATGGCGGGAGTCGGCGTCGACTTACGTTCCGCCAGTTCGAATGCGCCGCAGCGGAGAATCTGTCGCAAGGGACGATCGAGCCGGTCGATGGTCCAACCGGTAACGAGCGCAGCGGCGATAACCGCGTCGCAATCCGCCTCCTTCAAGGCGACCCCGGAAACGATTTCGTCGAACAGATCGACGTCCGCATCGGCAAATTCATTGCCCTCTATCTCGCGGCCCAGACGATGTTCGTGAAATTCCCGCAGCAGATCGGGAACGCGCGCGCCCGACATGTCACGCTGGTATAGTGCCTGGACGGCGGCCAGCCTGGCAGCAGCGCGTGAGGGACGGGGCGGTCGTGAGAGCTTTACTGCTGGCATGCCGCGCTATGTAGGGAAGCGGACCTGCGAACCCAAGCGGCTTTCGTGCCCCGTCCACAGTTTTCCGCCCGCCCCACGACGAAGCGGGCTACTCTCCGAACTGTTCCCGCAGGGAGAGAAGCGCGAGCGCCGCCTTTGCAGCCTCCCCGCCCTTGTCCTTTTGCCCGCGTTCGGCGCGGACGCGTGCCTGAATCTCGTTCTCTACCGTGATGATGCCATTGCCGATGGCGAGGCCGTCGAGCGTCATCGCCATGATCGCCCGTGCGCTTTCCCCCGCCACGATTTCGAAATGATAGGTTTCGCCGCGAATGACCGTGCCGAGCGCGACATAGCCGTCATAGCGGCTCGATCCGTCGGCAAGCGCGATCGCTGCGGGAATTTCAAGCGCGCCGGGAACGGTGATCGTCTCATGCGTATGCCCCTCAGCCTCAAGGGCATGGCGCGCGCCATCCAGGAGTGCGTCTGCAAAGCCCGTATAGAAACGCGCCTCTACCAACAGGATATGGGCCATCAGCGTTTCTCCATCACTTGCTTCATGCGGCCCAGATAGCGGGCCAATGTGTCTATCTCGATATTGATGTCGTCGCCGACCTGGGCGCCGCGATGTTCATTCTGCGACCCAAATGTCGTTTGTTCGGCGCTGTGGGGGATTAAATTGATACTGAACCGCACGCCGTCCGCCACATCCTCAACCTCGTTCACCGTCAGCGATGCGCCGTCCAGGCACACGGACCCCTTTGGCGCAATGAAGGCGGCGACCGAGGCAGGCCCGTCTATCCGAAACTCCCGGCTATCGCCGACAGGCTCTATGCCGACAATCTTGCCGACCGCGTCGACATGGCCCGTGACGATATGCCCGCCCAGTTCGTCGCCGAGTTTCAACGCGCGTTCCAGATTTACGCGCGCACCCTGCTGCCAGCGGTGCCGTGCGGTTCTGGCGATCGTTTCAGCGGAAATATCGACGGCAAACTGGTCATCGCGCTTTTCGACAACGGTCAGGCATACTCCGGAACATGCGATGGACGCGCCGATGTCGATGCCATCGGAGTCATAGCGGCTGCTGATCCACAGCCGCAGGTCGCCGCGCTGTTCGACGCGCGTGACGGTGCCAATGTCGGTGATGATGCCGGTGAACATGAGATTCCCTTTTGCCTTCTAAAGCCGGGCGTAGATTTCCAGCCGGTCCTTGCCAAGAGGCCGCGTCGCATAAAGCTGCCACCGGTCGTGCGCCTCCCCCAGATTTTTCAGACCGAGCTGGCCGATGCCCGGTGCCTGGTCGCCCAGCAGGATGGGCGCGCGATAGACAAGGAGCCGGTCGATCCTGTCCTCCGCCAGCAACGAGCCAGCCATTCCGGCACCGCCTTCGATAAGGACGTCATTATAGGGCAGCCCGTCGAAATCCGCGAAGTTACGCAGCAGAACCGGGTCGCGGGCGGCGATTTTCGTCGCCTGCGGAATTTCGGCAAGGGTTGCCGACATAACGGCAATGGCCGGGCTGCGTCCCCCAAGCCCCGGCAGGCGCACATCAAGGGATGGGTCGTCCGCCTCCAGCGTACCGCGGCCGACCACGATCAAATCCGCCTCCGCCCGAACGAGGTGCACATGCGCGCGCGCCTCCGCCCCCGTTATCCATTGGCTTTCACCCGAGGGAAGGGCAACGCGCCCGTCGATGGAGACGGCTATTTTCAGCGTGATACGCGGCCGCCCCTTTTGTTGCCGAACGAGATAGCCGTTCATTTCGCGCGCTGCGAGATCACCGCACAGCCCGCTGATCACCTCGATCCCCGCCTGCCGCAGCCTGGCGATGCCGCGCCCGGACGTGCGGGCGTCGGGATCCTGCATGGCAAGCACGACCCGTTTCGGCCGGGCGGCGGCGAGAAGGTCGGCGCATGCAGGGCCGCGGTCGCTGTCATGCGCGCAAGGCTCCAACGTCACATAGACGTCGGCCCCCTCCGCCCGGTCACCAGCCTGTTCAAGCGCAACGGCCTCCGCATGGGGACGACCGCCCGGCTGCGTCCAGCCTGCGCCGACGACGACACCATCCCGTACGATGACACATCCGACGGAAGGATTGGGTGCCGTCAGGCCCCTGCCGCGTGCTGCCAGCGCGACGGCTGCGCGCATGCGGCGAGGGTCCGGGGCACCCGATCTGGTCATTCGGGCGGCGCCTCTGTAGCGGCGGTCGATGTAGCCAGCCCCTCCCTCGCCTCAGCGGCCAGCTGGTCGGCCAGCGCCTCCGTCTGTTCACGTATGCGACGTTCCTCCATCTGGACGCCACGCGCATCCTCGACGGAGCGGTCAGCCTCCCAGCTTTGGAAATAGACGATCTCTGGCTCAGGCTTCCAATATCCATAGAGATATTCGAGAAAGAACAGCGAACCGATGATGCCCACCGCACCAATGGCGATTCCCGCCCCGATCCATTGACGCGGCTCGATGGCGGAGAGGGTTAAGCGAAGCGACTTTAGCATGGCGCGAATGTAAGCGGCGCCCCGCAACGATGCTAGCCCGCCAATATGCGGTCGATCAGCGCGTCGATGATTTCCGGATCGGTAGGGAAGCCCTCGCTGATCCAGAGGTCCTGAAACGCCTGCAGCCGTTCGCTGACCACGGGGCCTGGTGTCAGACCGCGTGCAATCAGGTGCTTGCCGCTGATCGGCAATTGCGGCTTTTGCCACTCCGCCAGCGTAGAAAGCGCGGCGCGTGCCTCTCCGTCGCCCAGCAGCAGGCGGTCCGTCGCCGTCACATGACCCTGCCGGAATGCGAGGGCGCGTATATCGTCGTCCGCTGAAGGCGGCGGCGACGCGGCGGCGATCATGCGGCTGCGCTGCGCTCGCGAAAGACGCAGGCGTTGGGCCACGCTTTCCGCCGTATCGGCACCCTGCGGAAGAAGCGCGGAGAGGCGACGAATGGCGTCAGGGGGAATGCCATAGCGCCCCTCCCGCTCGATGAGGCGCGACAGCGACTGGACGCCCGCACTGCCAATTTCGGGAAGGACTGAAGCAAGGATGCCATTTTCCACCATCAGGCGTATCGTCGGCAGCGGGTTCTCTAATTCCAGCAGCTTCAACAGCTCCATGGCGATCCGCTCCCGGCTGAGTGCCATAAGGTCGCGGGCGCGGGCAATGCAGGCGGAGAGTCCGGCTGCATCGGGCTCCCCCTCAGCAAAGCGCGCATGGAAGCGGAAGAAGCGCAGGATCCTGAGATGATCCTCCGCAATGCGAATCAGGGGATCGCCGATAAAGCGTACGTGCCGCGCCGCCAGATCCTCGATGCCACCGAAAAAGTCGGTGACTTGTCCCGCCGGCAGCGTTGCATTCAGCGCGTTTATAGTGAAGTCGCGACGTGCCGCATCCTCCTGCCAATCATCGGTATAGGCGATTTCCGCGTGGCGACCGTCAGTGGCGACATCGCGGCGCAGGGTCGTGACCTCTGCGACCAGATCGCCCGCGACGGCGGTGATGGTTCCATGCGCGATGCCGGTCGGTACCGCCTTTACTCCCGCGGCCTGCAGGCGCTCCATAACCTCATGCGGGGGAAGTTCGGTGGCAAGGTCGATATCGCTGACCGGCAGGCCCAGGAGTGCATCCCTGACCGCGCCGCCCACCAGCCGCGTTCTGCCGCTGTTCGCATCCAGCGCCTGAAGCAGGGTCGTCGCAGACAAGCCGCGCGTCCATTGCTGCGGCGGCAGAATCATGCGCGCGCAGCCAGGATGCGCGACAGATTGACGATGATGCCGGCGGTGGCGCCCCATACGTTCTGCGGCTCCCAATCCACGCTGTAATAGGTGCGAACCCTGCCCCGCCATTCGGCGCTGTTTTCGATATGGTAATCGCCGTTCAGCGCGCGTTCCAGCGGCAGTTCGAACATATCGCTGACTTCGGCCTCGTGCGGCGTCAGATGCTGACCCGGCGCGACGATGCCGACGATGGGGGTGATCAGATAGCCGGTTCCTGTCGTATAATCGTCGATGCGTCCGACGACCTCTACGGAGCGGGGGGACAGGCCGACCTCCTCCTCAGCCTCTCGCAAGGCGGTCTCCACGGGTGTCTCGCCCGCATCGGCGCGGCCGCCGGGGAAGGCCACCTGCCCCGCATGGCGGTTCATGCGCTCGTTTCGCACAGTCATCAGCAGCGTAGCGCCATCCGGGTGCGCAATGATGGGGATCAGCACGGCTGCGGGCTTCAGCGCCTGCGGCGGGCGGTCCTGTCCATAATCATCGGCGGAGAGCCGGTCGGAAAACGCGCCGGGCGTGTAATCGGCCAGCCGCCTGCGGACTTCGTCGGGTGTGATCATGCCAGCGGGAAGAAGTGACCGTTCGCGACAATGCCGGTGCTGCCGCCACGCTCCACCACCGCCTCTGCAAGGCGGTACCATGGCGCCCGCGCGACGCGCGCGTCCAGCCCCGAACGCACATGCACATAGGGCACGTCGCCGCGCATGGTGAGCGGATGCTCCGCATCGACCTCTACGAAGTCACCAGTGTTCAGCCGGAAAACCACGCGGCCCTCGTCCATGGCGACCTCCACCGCGACGAAGGGAACATCCTCCACAATGATCGACAATTTTTCCGCAGGCGTCACCAGCACATATTCGTCGCCGTCTCGGCGCAGGATGCGCGAGAACAGGCGAACAAGACGCTTGCGGCGGATCGGATCACCCTGGTGATACCAGGTGCCGTCCGACGCGATCCGCATCTCGCTGTCGCCCGTGCGCTCCGGGTGCCAGGTGTCAACGGGCGGCAGCTTTTCTGCCGCAGCAAGCTTCAGAACCTCCGAGAGGGAGATTGGCGTCCCGGTGTCGGGCGCGGTAAGGGCTTCGTCCGAGGTCATGCGTAACATCCCTATGGGGTGCGGTGTTTGACGGCAATCCGACAGTTTCCTCAGAGGATTTTTATGAACCGGCACGAACCAGAACCCTCTGCAGCCGAAGCGGTCGCACGTCTGGACGCCCTGGCGATACGATTCGGTGCGGTCGTCGAAGATATTGAACGCGTGGTGGTCGGGCAGACAGAGGTCGTCGAGCAGGTTATCATCACGCTATTGGCCGGTGGCCACGCCCTGCTGGTGGGCCTGCCGGGACTTGCCAAGACGCGGCTGGTAAACACGGTCGGCACCGCGCTGGGCATGGACACGAAGCGGGTGCAGTTCACGCCCGACCTGGTGCCGTCGGATATTCTGGGTGCCGAAGTGCTGGAAACCGGCGCCGACGGATCGCGCATGTTTCGGTTCATCGAAGGGCCTGTTTTCGCGCAATTGCTGATGGCGGACGAAATCAATCGCGCCAGCCCGCGTACTCAGTCCGCCCTGTTGGAGGCGATGCAGGAGCGGCAGGTCACGGCGGCCGGCGCCGCGCGAAGCCTGCCGCGCCCCTTCCATGTGTTGGCAACGCAAAACCCCATCGAGCAGGACGGCACCTACCCGCTGCCAGAGGCACAGCTGGACCGCTTTCTGCTGCAGATCAATGTCGGCTTCCCTTCCGAGGCAGATGAACGCCGCATGCTGATGATGACGACAGGCGCAGAGGACGCCGTGGCGAAGAAGGTCCTGACGCCGGATGAACTGATGGAAACGCAAAAACTGCTGACGCACATGCCCCTGTCCGAGGATGTGATGACGGGTATCCTGCGTGTGGTTCGCCGCCTGCGGCCGCAGGAAACCGACGTGCCGTTGATCTGGGGACCGGGACCGCGCGCGGGCCAGGCGCTGATCGGGGCGGCACGTGCGCGCGCCTTTCTGAAGGGGCGGAGCGCGCCGATCCTGGATGACGTCGCCGCGCTGCTGGCGCCGGTACTGCGCCACCGCATGGCGCTGGATTATGGCGCGCGCGCGGATGGCCTGAGCGTCGAGACCGTGATCGCGGAGGCTGCCGAACGGCTGTGAGCGGTAAAGGAAGCGATAGCCTGGCGGAGGCGGAGCGACTGGCTGCCGCAATTGGCCCGCTGCGCCTGGGCCGCCAGCATGCGCGGCTTTCCATCCAGGCGGGGCAGCATGCGCAACGGCGCGCGGGCAGCGGCACGGAATTCTGGCAATACCGGCCCCTTGCCGCCGGGGAAGCACATGCGCGCGTCGATTGGCGCCGATCTGCGCGCAGCGACGATTTCTATGTGCGCGAACGCGAACGGGAAGAGCCGGGCCGACTGCTATTGTGGGTCGACGGGTCGGGCTCGATGAGGTTCCGTTCAGGGGAACAGGTCCCGGAAAAATTCCAAAGAGCGCATGAGATCCTGGTCGCCCTCGCCATCGCCGCGAAGGAGGCGGAGGAGCATGTGCGCGTCGCCGGCTCGCCTGATGTGCGCACCGTGCCCGCAATCGCGCAGGCGCTGATCGGGCTGGACCAGCGGTTCGATCCGGCGCGGGTGCGGCCGGGCGACATGCTGGTCATCGCCAGCGACTTTCTGGACGGAGGAAGCCTCGATTTTGTGGAGCGCCTTTCCGGCCAGGGAATCGGCGGTGTCCTTCTGACCGTCGTCGATCCTGCAGAGGACGACTTTCCATTCAAGGGACATGTCCGCTTCGAGCGGAGCGAGCCGCACGACCCAGAGACGGATGTCGGACGCGCGGAGATGATCGCCGACCGGTACAGCGCCGCATGGGGGGCGCATCGCGAACGCCTGAAAGCTGCGGGCGGCAGGGCGGGCTGGACGCAAGTGATGCACCGCACCGATATCGCTGCGGCCGCCGCGCTCGAGACGATTGCTGGCTTTCTTAGAGACGGGCGGGAACCGTGGGCGGCCTGAGCTTCGCCGCCCCCTTCCTGCTGGCGGCGCTGGTGGCATTGCCGGCTTTATGGTTCATCCTGCGTCAGTCACCGCCGGCGCCTGCAAGGGTACGGCTGCCCAGTCTGAAACTGCTGGACCCGGAAGACATTCCGCCGCCGCAGGCTGCGCGTCCGCCCTGGTGGCTGCTATTGTTGAGACTGCTGATCGTCGCACTGTTGATCGGCGCGCTGGCGGGCCCGCGGTGGCAGGCGCGCATTCTGGAAGATGTGCCGGCGCGCCTGACCATCATTATCGACAATGGCTGGGCCGCCGCGACGCGCTGGCCGGAAATGAGGGAGGCGGCGCAGGACCGCATTGCGGAATTGCAGGGTTCCGGAACCCGCTTTGCAATCACCCCCACCGCCGCGACCGCAGAGCCGCCCGGCGACAATGTTCGGTTCATGGATGGCGGTACCGCGCAGAGCGCCCTCGACGCGCTGGAGCCCATGCCCTGGGATCTGGACCGCGCCGCCGCCGCACGTCGCATCCCCGCCGGCAGCGACATGCTGTGGATTGCCGATGGCGTTGCGGATGACGGCAGCGATGAGATGCGCGCGCGTATTGCGGGCGCGGAAATTGCCACCTTTCCATCACCGGAGCCAGTTATCCGTGTCGCGGGACGGACGGCGTCCGGATGGGCAGTCCAGGTGGTTCGCCCATCCGAGGACATCGAGCGCGCCCGCGTGGACGTCGTCGCGGAGAACGGGGAAACGCTGGCCAGCGACCTCGCCCTGTTCGATTCCGAGGCAACGTCGGTACGCCTGAACGTCCCTCCTGCGCGGCGGGACTCCGTGTCACGGCTGCGCGTGGGTCGCGGTCCGGCGTCGCTGTTCCTTGCCGATGGCAGCGGAGCGAGGCCGCAGGTGGTGATCGTCGATCCGGGCGGCAATGCGCCGCCGCTGGAATCGGGTTCATTCTACCTGAGGCGCGCGCTGGACCCCCATGCAAAGATCATATCGGCAAGTCTGGCCGATGCGGCAGAGGCGGAGGCGAACATGTTCTTCCTGCCCGATGTCGGCATTAGCGGCACGGCGGCAGAACCCCTGCTGGACAGGGTGGAAAAGGGCGCTGTTGCGATAAGTTTCGCTGGGCCCCGCCTGGCAGAAAACGGCTCTGCCCTGTCACCCGTCGCCCTGCGCAGCGGCGCCCGCGCCCTGGGCGGCGTCATGTCCTGGCAGGAGCCGCAGCAAGTGGCCGATTTTAGCGAGGGAACACCGCTGGCAGGCCTGCCCACGCCGGAGGACGCAACCATAGCGAAGCAATTGCTGGCGCGCGGAGTCGATGACGAGGTGCAGGCATGGGCGACGCTGGCCGACGGTACGCCGCTGGTGAGTGCCCGTCGTCATGGCGCCGGATTGCTGATTCTGGTTCACACGAGCGCGGACCCCGGCTGGTCGGACCTGCCATTGTCCGGACTGTTCGAGGCCATGCTGGTGCGGATGCTGCCGCTGGCCGGAAATCCCGCCGCGATCGACATTGCCGCGCAGGAACCCTGGCGGCTGGAGCGAGGTCTGTCCGCCGCAGGCACGTTGGCACCGGCCCCATCGCCCGCGACCATCGAGGCGGACGCGTGGGAAGAGGCCGTGGCCGGCCCGGAAACTCCACCCGGCATTTGGCGGAGCGGCGACGTGCGCCGCGCACTGAACCTGACCAACCTGATTGGGCCACGTTATACCTTTGAACCGCTAGCAACCGAGGGCCTGCGCCCCGCGAGCAAGGCAGTGCCGCCGGTCGAACTAGGCCGCTGGCTGTTGCTGGCGGCGGGGCTGTTGTTCGCGGTGGATATTCTGGTCGCGCTCGCCCTGCGCGGCAATTTGCGACGCTTTACCGTCGGCGCTCCGACCGCGACCGCAGCGGTTGCAGTAATGGCGACCCTGTTCCTGGCATCCCCGGGCCACGCCCAGGCGGAGGAACAGGGCAAATTACAGCTCGCCTATGTCGGCGGCACCTCTGCCGATACCGAGATCGCGCGCGGTCTGGAAAGCCTGTCCCTCGCCCTGCGGCGGCGGACCTCCGTCGATCCCGGGCCGGTCGCGCGTGTCGATCCGGCAGCAGAGGGCATTGGCCGCTACCCCCTGGTTTATTGGCCCGCCGCCAGCAAACCGCGCATGTCGGCGGCAGAGGCGGCCAACCTGCGTGGCTATCTGGCCCGGGGCGGCATGATCCTGTTCGATTTTGGCGCGCCCCTGGGTTCGGGCAGCGGTGCGCGCGCGCTGCTGTCGCCGCTGGGCCTGCCATCGCTGCAGCAGGCCGATGACGAACATGTGCTGTTTCGCAGTTACTATCTGCTGCGCGAGGCGGGCGGCGGCGCACTGTGGGTCGAATCCGGAACCGACGGCCAGAGCGGTCGCGTGTCCGGCACCCTGATCGGCGGCGGCGACTGGGCCGCGCTGTGGGCGGGCACGGCGGGTGCTTCTCCCTCCCAGCGCGAATCGGCCCTGCGCTTTGGCATCAATGCCGTCATGTACGCCCTGACGGGCACCTATAAGGCGGACCAGGTGCATACCAAGACCCTGCTGGGGCGCATTGGCGAGTGATCGGATTTGCGCCGCTACTGCCGGGATGGGCGCTGTTGCTGGGTGGCGGGGCCATCCTCCTCGCGCTTCTCTTCACAGCGTTTCGGTCGGCGCGCACATTGTGGCCGCGTCTGGTGGTGGCACTAATCCTGTCGGTTGTCGCCCTGAATCCCGTGACGAGAGAAGAAGTCAGGGAAGCGAGCGACGATGTCGCCCTGCTGTTGAGAGATCGAACGGACAGCATGTCGGTCGACGACCGCCAAGAGGTGGCGGAGCGCGCCGTCACGGCCCTGCAGGCGGAACGGGAAGGCATTGAATGGCAGGTCGTCGACGTACCCGGAGAAGCGGGCGAGGCAACCGCCCTCGGTGCTGCCCTGAACGACGCCATGGCGAGCATTCCGTCGGGACGGCTGGGCGCGGTCTTCGTCGTCAGCGATGGCATTAGTTCGGACGAACCGCCCCCCGGCCTGCTGCCCGCCGACGTACCGCTGCACCTGTTGTTGGCGGGCGACCGCGACCTGATCGACCGGCGCCTGATCGTCGAGCGTGTTCCGCCCTATTCCGTCACCGGCGAAACCGCCGAGCTGACCATTCGCATCGAGGATTCCTCGGCGGAGCGGGTCGAGGTCGATATCAGGACGAGTGCGGGCACAGATCAGCAGCGGATCGTCGCCACCAACGAATCGGTGACGGTAAATATCCCCATCGAACGACGCGGGCCGCTGGACGTCGCGCTGTCTGTCGGCGCCGCAGAGGGCGAGACGAACCTGGTCAACAACCGCGCGCTGGCACGTCTGAACGGCGTCACCGACCGTCTGTCCGTTCTGCTGGTTTCCGGCGTCCCCTATCCGGGCGGGCGGGTGTGGCGCGACCTGTTCAAGTCGGACCCGAATGTCGATCTGGTGCATTTCACCATTCTGCGCCTGCCCTCCAGCTTTGATCAGACGCCGCCGGACCAACTGGCGCTCATCCCCTTTCCGGTCGAAGAACTGTTTCAGGAGCGGTTGGGTGATTTCGACCTGATCATCTTTGATCGGTTCACGCTGACCCAATTAATGTCGCCGCTATATTTCCAGAATCTGGCGGATCGTGTGCGACAGGGCGGCGGACTGCTGGTGGTCGCAGGCCCTGAATATGCCGAGCGGTCCAGCGTCGCCTTTACGGATCTGCGCCGCATCCTGCCGGCGGTGCCTGCCGGTGCCGGCAAACGCACACCCTTCCGGCCCGCCCTGACGGAAACCGGCAGACGCCATCCGGTGACCCGCTCCCTGCCGGAAAGCTGGGGCGGCACCGATTGGGGCCGCTGGAGCATGATTGCCGAACTGGCGTCGGTCGAGGGCAACGTGCTGATGGAGGGGCCGGAGGAGCGCCCCCTCCTGATCCTGAACCGCGTCGGCGACGGGCGCGTCGGCCTGATCGGCTCCACCGACATATGGTGGTGGGCGCGCGCCGTCGATGGCGCTGGTCCGCGTGACGAACTGCTGCGCCGCACAGCCCATTGGCTGATGCAGGAACCTGATCTGGAGGAAGAACAACTGGCCGTAAGCGGCGGCGAGCAAAGCCTGAATATCGACAGCCAGAGCATGGGCAATGTTTCCGAGGCAGTCGTGCGCGGACCGGATGGCGGAGAGGCCAGTGTGCCTCTGAACGCGGGGCGATCGGGCAGCAGCACCACCGTTCCCGCCGCACAGCCCGGTCTTTACGAAGTGATCAGCGGAGAGCGACGGCGCTTTGCCCTGGTCGGCGGCGTCGAGGAACTGGCAGAGATCCGCCCGCGCGCAAAACCGCTGGATGCCAGCGCGACGGCAAGCGGCGGCGGCGTCTACTGGCTGGACGAAGGCATGCCGGGCATTCGCCGTGTCGATGCGGGGGACGATGCCGCCGGCAGCGATTGGGCCGGCGTCGCCAGGCGCGGCGGCGGCGCATTGGTCGCCGTTGAAACCAGATCATTGATCCCTGCCTGGGCAGCCTTGATCGCGCTTGCTTCGCTTCTGGCCTTCAGCTGGTGGCGCGAACGCAGGTGATCGCTCACCCTCCCCCTTAAGGGAGGAATAGCGGCGACGGCCATTGCAGCGCCGGCCATCACGAGGCAGCATGGCCGACATGAAACTTTACGACATGAAGCGGGCGCCGAACCCGCGCCGCGTGCGAATCTTTCTGGCCGAAAAGGGCATCGAAGTGCCGATGGTGGAGGTCGACATCGTCAGCGGCGAAAACCGGGCGCCGGAGTTTCTGGCGACCAACCCCAGAGGCACCCTGCCGGTGCTGCAACTGGATGATGGCACACTGATCGACGAATCGATGGCCATCTGCCGGTATTTCGAAGCCCGTCATCCGGACCCGCCCCTGTTCGGCCGCGACCCGCTGGAGCAGGCGAAGGTGGAACAATGGCAACGGCGTATCGAATTGGACGGCCTCTATAATGTCGCCGGGATTTTCAGGAATACCGCTCCGCACCTTGCGGAACGTGCCGCACCCGGCGCCGCCCCGGACATGAAGCAGATACCCGAACTGGCGGAACGAAGCAGGGCGCTGCTGCCCGGTTTCTTCAGGATGGTCGAATCGCAACTGGCGGATCAGGAATATGTCGCCGGCGGGAATTATTCTGTCGCCGACATTACGCTGTTCTGTACAATCGGCTTTGCCCGCTGGGTCGACGTGGGCATTCCTGATGATGCGCCAAACCTGCAGCGTTGGAACGCCGCCATGATGCAACGCCCCAGCGCAAAGGCCTGAACTCATGCAGACGTAGCCCTAGGCGGCCGAGCGGATCGCTTTCACCCGTTCCTCGAAGCTGGTCTGCGCAGCGGACATCCCCTCGGGCAGGCGGACATTGGGATCGACGATGCCCGGATCGCAGTTTGTCGTCATCGCAATCGACAGGCCCGCATCAGGGTAGCTGGCCAGACGGGATATGAACCCCTGAATGCCGCCGCCATGTGAGATTATGCGTCCGTAATCGCCTTCGCCGACATTGACGCCGAGGCCGTAATTGATGGGCGTGGCGTCCGCGCCGCTGCCCCGCATGGGCAAGGCGCCGTTGGACAGGCGGCCAGAAGTCGTGAACTGCTGAAAGCTGTCAGGCTTCAATATCTTTCCCGCCATCAAAAGCTGGTGCCAATGGCAGAGGTCGGTAACGCTCGACGTCATCGCCCCCGCAGCGCCGGGAATCATCATGCTGATAAAGGATGCGTTGGCAAAGCCCGTGGGCGAGGATGGGGCCGGTGTGTAACCGTTCACGCGATCGCGCACGACGGTCGCTGCATTGTCGACGCTCGTCTGACGCAAATCGTACGGTGCAAACAGGCGGCTGTTCAGGAAGTCGCCATATTCCATGCCGCTGACCTGCGTCATGATCATTCCCAGCAAGACGTAGGCGGTGTTGCTATAGGCCCACTCCGTGCCCGGTTCGGAGGTGTAGAGCGGATCGGATTCGCGGAGCCACTCCAGCAGGGCCGGATCGTCGAGATCCATGCGGCTGCGCTGCAGAAACTCCTGCGGGGTCTCAGTGTCAGTGTAATTTCCGAGACCGCTCGTATGCGTCGCCATCTGCCGCAGGGTTATTTCGTTCGCACGCGGGAAATCCGGCATGTAGCGAGACAGGGGATCGTCTAGCGAAAGCTTGCCATCCTCCTGCAACAGGAGGAGCCCGGCGGCGGTAAATTGTTTCGACACCGATCCGATGCGGTAAATGCTCGCCGCGCTACAGGGAGTACCGGTTTCGAGATTCGCGGTGCCGATATATCGCGAATGAACGATCACGCCGTCTCTGGCGATTGCGACCGCGATACTGGGCGTATGGCGGTCCCAGACCAGGTTTTCCAAAGTGGAGTCGATCTGACCCCAGTCGCCAGCCCGTGCCGCAGTCGGGAGCACGGAAGCGAGCAGCCCAGCGGCACCTACCCCCAGAACAGAGCGCCTGCTCGGACGAAAAACTTCGGCTTCATTCATGTATGGATCCCCCCATCAACAGCTGCGACTGAGGGTCACGCTCTAACCGGTGGAGAGCGTAAGGGCCAGAGGGTGCGCATCGGCACCCTCCCGCGTATACGGATTTAATTGAGGCGCGTGATTAGTTGAGACGCGTCCCGAGGTCCGCAATGGCGCGGTCGGTAAGGTCACGCTGGGCCGCGGCGTCGGTCTGGCGCTCGATCAGCGTGGCGGCGGCAGCGGTTGCGAGGGACGCAACGCGCGCCTTGATATCGGCCTCTGCTGCGCGTTCGGCCGCAGCGATCTTGCCTTCAGCCGCCTGCTGGCGACGTGCCACCATCGCAGTGGCGGTTGTTTCGGCATCTTCTATGATCGTGCCGGCTTCGGCCCGCGCATTGGCGAGGATCGTTTCCGCATCCTGCGCACTTTGGGCGGCACGTGCCTGCTGCTCGGCGAGAAGTGCCTCCGCCTCTGCCCGCAAGGCCTTCGCCTCGTCCAGTTCCGACCTGATCCGTGTTCCGCGCGAATCGAGCGCATCGGCAATCTTGGCCGGGACCTTCAGATAAAGAAGGATCGCAACGAAAAGGAAAAAGCTCGCACCGACCCAGCCATAGCTGTCCAGGCCAAGGAAATATTCGTGGTTCTCGCCATCTTCGGCAGCGACGACTTCTTCCGACTGGGCGACTTCCGTGCCGGCGCCGACTGAGTCCAAAACGACTTCGTTCTGGTCGGTTGCATCGCGGGCGCTGCTTGCCGGTACATCGACGGAGCGAACGGTATCCTGCATGGCCTTAGCCTCTCGCCGCGGCGACTGCTGTCGCTGCTTCTGTTTCGGGCGGACGGTTGCCCGTCAGACGCTCGACAATGTCCTGTGTCGCATCGGCGGCAATCGCCTCCAGTTTCTGAAGGGCGGAATCCTTGGCGGCACGAAGCTCTGCCTCGGCCGCCGTCATCTTTTCAGAAGCAGCCGCATCGGCCGCTTTCATCTTTGCCTCGTTCTCGCGAGCGGCATCGGCCTTTGCGTCGTTGATCACGTCCTGCGCTTCGGCGCGGGTTTTTGCGATCGACGTCTCATAAGCCTCCCGGCGTGCCTCTGCATCGAGGCGCGCCTTGTCCGCCGCGTCCAGATCACCACCGATGGTGCCGGAGCGCCGCTCTGCGACGCCGACGACCTTCGGCAGCATGGAGCGCATCAGCAGGAACAGGATTCCAAAGCTGATGAGCAGCCATACGATCTGGGGCAGTGCCACACGGGCAATGTCAAACTGAGGCATGTCTTACTCCTGAACCGTCTTTAAAATCAGACGACGAAGAGCAGGATCAGCGCGACGAGGAAGGCGAAGATGCCCAGAGCCTCGGTCACGGCGAAGCCGAACAGCAGGTTCGGGCGCTGCGAGTTGGCCGCGGCCGGGTTGCGAAGCGCGCCAAGGAGGAACAGGCCGAAAATCAGGCCCACACCGATTGCGGCCATGCCGAGGCCCATTGCCGCGAAACCTGCACCGAGGAGCTTTGCTGCTACTGCGTCCATGATAATTAACCTTTCGAGGGACTTAATGTTCGAGATTGATGCTGTCGTTAAGATAGACAGTGGTGAGAAGAGCAAAAACATACGCCTGCACGACGGCAACGATCAGTTCGAGCGCGTAGAGAGCGACGTTCATGGCAAAGGGAAGGATGCCCACCGCCGCCCAGATGCCGCCGGCGAGACCCAATGAGATCACGAAGCCGGCGAAAATCTTGAGCAGGATGTGCCCGGCGGTCATGTTCGCGAACAGACGTACGCTGAGCGTGATAGGACGTGCCAGGAAGCTGATGATCTCGATGGGGATGATCAGCGGCATCAGGTACCAGGGCGTGCCCGGGGGCATGAAGAAACCGAACCATGCCAGTCCGTGGCGCGCCAGTCCGATCAGAATGCACATCAGGAATATGAATGCCGCAAAGGCAAAGGTGACCGCGATATGGCTGGTCACGGTAAAGGCATAAGGCAGGAGGCCCGCCATGTTCGCGACAAGAATGAAGATAAAGAGGCTGAAAATGAAGGGCACATAGGCGCGCCCGTTCGGCCCGATATTTTCGTCCACCATGCCGACGACGAATTCGTGCAGTCCCTCGACCGCCGACTGCCAGCGCCCTGGGACCAGTTCGGCCTTTCGCATGCCAAAGAACATGAAGGCCCAGATGGCGACAAGAATGCCGATCATCCACGCCGAAGCGTTCGTGAAACTAAGGTCGTAGCCGCCGATCTCAATCGGATAAAGCGGCTTGATTTCAAACTGTTCGAGCGGTCCGGCCACGTCAGAATAATCTTTCTTCGTCGTCGTCATCTTCGACACGCGGCAAAGCCGCCAGTTCAGCGTCAGTCACTTTGGCAGCCTCTCGGTTCACGGCGCGCATCAGGTTCATGAACCCGGCGACCAGCCCGAGAAGAAATCCCCCGATCATACCGAAGGGCGAAGAGCCCAGCCAGCGATCAAGAAAATACCCCAGTGCCGCCCCGACCAGAATGCCCGCCACAAGCTCCAGCGCCAACCGCGTCCCTTGCGCAAAGGCATTCCCCGCAACGGAGCGGGGATCAGCCTCTGGATTGGCGCGAGCCTTTGCAGCAGCAAGCCGGGCCTCAAGAGACTCGGAAGAGCGGGAATCGGTCAAGACCAGAGTTCTCCCGCGCCACGCTGGATGCGATGGGCGCCACGGATACGGCAAAGCGCCGGCGCGAAGTGTAGAACCCCTGCCGAAGCGAGGCCTGCACTAGAAAGTCATGGGCCCCGAGTCAACGGTTTGCTGCACGTGGAAAGTAGGGAACGGTGAACAAATCAGAAAATTGGCCCGGCCCATGCGCCCGCCCTACATCCCGGCAGGGTCGCGGTGCTTTCCTGTCAAGACCCGCCCTGCCCCCGTCAATAAGAGGCATGCAACCACATGCCTTCTTGAAATGTTAATGCTGCAGTGCAACATACAGCATCTAACCGGGAGTGCTTATGCTTTACCAAGCTTATGAGATGCAGAGAGCCATGCTGGCAGGAGTCGGCGCGGCCGCGCAGGCGGGCGCCAATCTGCTGTCCAACGCGACGAACCCGCTGGCCTATACCCCCGCCGGCCCCGTCGTAGCGTCAGCCCTCGACGTTTTCGCGCACGCGGTGGAGCCGCGTGGGAAGCCAGATTTCGGTCTGGAGACGGTCGAGCTCGAGGGCAAAACCTACCATGTGACGGAAAAAATCGAAAAGCGGCTTGCCTTTGGCCAGTTAAAGCACTTCGTCAAAGAGGGCGGGAATGTGGATGCCGACGGTAAGGCCCAGCCGCGCCTGTTGATCGTCGCCCCCATGTCCGGCCATTATGCCACGCTGCTGCGCGGCACGGTCGAGCGCATGATCCCGAATCATGATGTCTGGATCACCGACTGGCGTGACGCGAAGATGGTGCCCATGAGCGACGGGACCTTCGATCTCGACGATTATATCGATTATGTTCAGGCATATCTGGAGCATATTGGGGGCGGCAGCCACGTACTTGCCGTCTGCCAACCGAGTGTGCCCGTCTATGCGGCCGTGGCCTTGATGTCCGCCGAAAAGAGCCCCGCCCTGCCCGCCACCCTGACAATGATGGGCGGGCCGATCGACACGCGCGAAGCACCGACCGCCGTGAATGGCATGGCGACGAACAAGCCGCACGCCTGGTTCGAACAGAACGCAATCGCGACCGTGCCACCATTTTATCCCGGGGCAATGCGGCGGGTCTATCCCGGCTTCATGCAATTGGCTGGGTTCATGTCAATGAACCTGGCCGGGCATATGATGAGCCATTGGGAGATGTTCAAACATATGGTGGCAGGCGATGGCGAGAGCGCCGAATCGACCAAGAGCTTCTATGACGAATATCGCGCGGTGTGCGACATGACGGCCGAATTCTATTTGCAGACCGTGGACACCGTGTTCCAAAGCCACCTGTTACCGACGGGCCAGATGACGCGCCGGGGTGAACCGGTGGATCCTGGGCAAATCACCGACGTCGCCTTACTGGCCATCGAAGGAGAGCGCGACGACATCTCCGGCCTTGGCCAGACGAAGGCGGCACTCTCGCTGGCGACAAACTTGTCGGACGAGAAGAAGCGCTATTTGCTGGCGAAGGGCGTCGGTCATTACGGCATATTCAACGGCAGCAAATGGAGGAGCCGCATCGCTCCGGTGCTGGAAGAGTTCATCAAACAGCATGACGGCTAGCAGATGACGACCTAGGCGAAATTGGCGTCATCGCCGGCTGGATGGTATTCGCGTCACGCGTGCCGGTGTACTGCCCCAAGGGTCGGGCTGTCCGTTCGGATGCGGCCAGAGAAGACTGCGGTCGCCGGGGCGACCTTGCTAACGGTCCCCGTATGGGCGGTTTCGTTATAGAATCTATTGCGGCGAACGTGATCGGCATGCCTGCAGGACAGCACCCGTTGCCCGCGCGCGACCCAGAAAGATGTTTCCCGAAGCGCGCGGGAACGCCAGCCATAAAAAAAGGCGGCCCGTGCAGGACCGCCTCTTCTTGCCGAAATATCGGAAATTATCTCAGACCGGCGTAGGCCTCATTGCCCACGAACCCGATCTTCGAGACGCCATTGCGCTGAGCGCTGGCCATGATCTCGCTGACTACCTCGTACCGCGCAAGCGCATCGGGACGGACGTGGATCTCAGGCTGCGGATCGAGACTTGCGGACTGCGTGAAATACGCCTCCAGCTGGGTCGGCGTCACCGGCGTATCGTTCCAGTAGATGTCGTTCAGGAAGTCGATGCTGATGCGATTGACGACCGGGTCGACTTCAGGCGGCTGAGCGTTGGGATCGTCAATCGGAAGATCCAGCTTCACCGCATGCGTTTGGATCGGAATTGTGATGATGAACATGATCAACAGGACCAGCATCACGTCGATCAGCGGCGTGGTGTTCATTTCCACCATGGGGCCACCGCCCCCGCCCATTGAAATGGCCATTGTCTAGCCTCCTAGTAAATTGCGCGCTGGACGTTACCAGCAGGCGGTTCGGAGATGAATGCGATCTTGATATACCCGGCGCGTTGCACGGTGAAGATCACTCCGCCGACATTCTGATACTCGACGCCAGCGTCTCCGCGAATGTGAACCTCCGGCAATTCGGTAACCGTCTCGCCAGCCGCTTCCTTCTCGTCCAGATAATCCTGCAGCCTGGTCGACAGCTTCTCGCGAAGTTCGTCATAATCGTTGATGCGATCCGTACCGATGTAAACATCGCCCTGTGAGTTGACGGAGAGGCTGACATTCTCCGGCTTCGTCGTTGTCGCCACCGAACGAACATTCGGCAGTGTCAACGGTACGGTCTGAATAACGACCGGAACAGTAATCAGGAAGATGATCAGGAGAACCAGCATAACGTCGACGAGCGGCGTCGTGTTGATCTCGTTCATCGGGGCGTTGGGGTCGGATTCCCCGACTTTCATTGCCATGTTGCGGCTTTCCTTCAGTAACCCTTACAGGACAGGCACAAGGGCGGCGAAAGAACGCCGCCCTCACCACCTAACTACTTCTTGGGCGTGTTGGTCGCCGTCGTCGTCGTGGAACCAACGCTTGCCGAACCGGCCGGACGAACGCCCGCGGTGCCCGAAGCAGGCTTCGCTGCTGCTGCTGCACCAGCAGCACTGACGCGAGCACCGGAAACCAGGAAGCCGTGCACGTCGTCGGCAAAGTTGCCGATGTGCTTCAGCACGTCGCGGTTACGACCAAGCAGCCAGTTATAGGCAAGCACGGCGGGAACGGCGACGAACAGGCCGAGCGCGGTCATGATGAGCGCCTCACCAACCGGACCCGCGACCTTGTCGATCGACGCCTGGCCAGCGACACCGATACCGATCAGAGCGCGGTAAATACCGACAACGGTGCCCAGCAGACCGACGAACGGTGCTGTCGAACCGACCGATGCGAGAAACGACAGGCCGCTGCCCAGCTTCGAAGAGATCGCTGCCTGCGAACGGTCGAGCGACATCGTCACCCACTCATGCTCGTCGATCTTGTCGGTCAGGCGACCTTCGTGATGCTCGGATGCACGGATGCCATCGTCGACGATCAGGCGATAAGGCGAGTTCTTCGGCAGCTTGGATGCGCCCTCGCGAAGGCTGGGAGCGGTCCAGAACTTCTTGTCGATGTCCTTCGCCTCGGACATGATCCGCTTCTGGTCCCACCATTTGGTGAACAGCAGATACCAGGTACCGAGGGACATAATCAGCAGCACGCCGAACAGGAACCACGCGATCGGTCCACCCTGCTTCAGAGCGGGAAGAAGACCATATGGATTTTCAGTTTCGATTGCCGTCGCCATGGCGGGAGACGCCAGGAGAAGGGTGCCGGCGGCGATCGATGCCTTGGCGGTAAGGTTAGAGATACGCATTTTCATTTCCTTATGTCCCCTAAGAGATACTTCTGTTCACACACGTCGGACCGCCGACGCTATTGAATTTCCCAACGAAACCTGTCGGTACGTGACGTCACGGCCTCTTCGCCAGCCCTGTTGAGGCCGGGATTGAAGCGGAAGTTCCGTTCTGCAAGCCGGCAGGACTGATCGTCCAGGCGCGAGTGCCCGCTGGAATCTACAACCCTACAGCTGCCGTTCACGACGCGCCCGTTGGTCCCGATCTGATATGTAATCGTCACGGTACCCTCCTCCTCGTTGCGCAAGGAAGCCGAGGGATAGTCGTCCTGACCAAAGCCAAAGTCAGACCCGCGACGCGGTTCGGCCTGACGCGACAGGTCGGGGGCAGGCGGTGGCGCCGGAGGCGCTGGCGGCGCCGGAATCTGGACCCGCGGCGGCGGTGCTGGCGGTGGCGGTGTGCGAACCGTCGTCACCGGCGCAGGCGGCGGCGGAAGGTTCTGCACCACGATATCAGGCGGCGGAACGTAAGGCGGAATTTCATCCAGCTGTTCCGGCGGAGGTGGTGGCTCTTCTTCAGGTTCCACCGGTTCCTCAACTTCGAAGGTTTCCAGCGGACCTGCTACAACCTTCACCGCCTTCAAGGCGAGACCGCTGATCACGGCATAGCCGAGAGCAACGTGGATCAAACCGACAAGTATCAGCGACACCAGCCGCTTGTTACTCATCCCAGGTTCGTCAACATATGAAGCCATGGTTGTCCCAATTACTCCCTGACATTTCTCGGGCTAACGCGGAACTGCGCCAACCGTTTCATGAACGCATGTGAAGAGAGAACCGTTGGCCCCAGACACACCAAGTGCGCCGCGACGGCCCGACTCCCTTCCCTTTCAAAAGTGCTAACAGCGCGTTCCCGCCCCCGCAAGCGCAGAATCCGGTACAGCGCCTGTTCACCCGCGCTCATGTCTATGGCATAAGCATGCAAGCGACTAGGATTTTACAAGGAATTCCAGAATGATAAAAGCGCCCCAAAGCTTTGCGATAATGCTGTTTGCGTTCACCGCAATGGGAATGGCGCAAGCCATTCCGGGCACGGAATCACCTGTTGCCGGCCGCGTAGACCTGATTGACATGGCGGTCGACGCCGAGACGATTCTATCTGCAACGGTAACAAAGACCCGTACAATTCCGCAGGACAAGTCACCCGGTCTGGCACCAGGATACCGCAGATTGCTGGTCGATGCGGAAGTGGACGCGCTGCTGACGGCGCGCGGCTCCGTGCCTGCCGAAATAAAATATCTGGTCGACCTGCCGGAAGACGCCCGCGGCCGCGCGCCCAACATCCGCGAGCAACGCGTATTGCTTTTCCTGGGGCGCGAATATGGACCCGGCGAGTTCGCGCTGGCGCATAAATATGGTCAGCAGCCATGGACCTCTGAACGCGAAACAGACGTGCGGCGCTTCGTGACCGAACTGGCGGATCCTAAGCTGAACGCACTGGCCCCCACCGAGGTGGTTTCAGCGTTTCATGTTCCAGGGTCGCTGCCAGGAGAATCGGAAAGCCAGGTCTTCCTGCAAACGGAATCCGAACAGCCCATGTCGCTGGTCATCCTGAACCGCCCCGGCGAAACGCCGCGCTACGCCGTTGCCACAGGCGACATCATCGATCCCAATGCCGGGGCGCCGGCCAAAGGGTCGGTCGTAGCGCTTGGCATGGCATGCGATCTGCCGGCCGCCCTGCCCGACGACGTACTGGAGGAAAAAAGCCCATCGGAGCGGGCGGCATTGGAGAAGGACTTTGCCTTCGTCAGAGAGCAATTGGGTGAGTGCGAGCGGCGGTTCTGATCGAGCCGCCGGCACGCTGGCCGATCAATCCAAGCGGTCGAAATCCGCAGAAAAGCTGACATGCCGCGCTCCGGCGTCGACGTGAATCGTCTCTCCTGTGACAGCCGGGGCGGCCAGCAGGAACGCCACGGCGTCGGCAACATCCTCCGGATCCGGCAGGCGATTCAGCGGCATGGCCGCCTCGGCCTTCATCATCATGGCGGCATCGTAGCTTTCCGTCGGCAATGTCAGGCCGGGGGCCACGGCATTGACACGAATGCGCGGCGCCAGGCTGCGGGCGAGGATTTCCGTCAATCCGGCCAGCGCGTATTTTGACAATGTATATGCGAAATTGTCGCCATGTGGCTGCTGCAGCCGCTGATCCAGCAGGTTGACGATGACGCCGCCCTGATCATCCGGCAACCTGGCGGCGAATTCCTTGCACAGAAGAGCGGGCGCCATTGCGTTGACAGCAAAATGCTCGCTGATTGCGGATGCGTCAGTGGTGGCCAACGTGTCCGTCCCAAACATGGAGGCACTGTTGACGAGGGCCGTGACAGGTGAACCGAAACAGGCCTCTATCGCGGAAAAAAGATCGGCAGGCGCCTCTGGCTGCGAAAGGTCCGCGGCAAAACGTTCGTAACGCACGCCGCTGAACGCCAGCGCATGTGCCAGATCCTCGTCCACCTCTTCCTGCGTGTGATAGTGCAGCGCCAATGCCCAGCCTTCCTCGGCAAGGCGCGCCGCGATTGCGGCACCAATGCGCTGCGTGCCACCAGTGACGAGTGCAAGGTTCACCGGCGGCGTGTCCGCTCTATGCCGATGGTTTCGTTCTTTTCCGTTAGTGCGGTTTTGACGATCGTGACCGACGCGCACGTCACACGGGAATCCTCGAATAGCCGGTCGATGATGGCGTCCGCGACGGCCTCTACCAGAACATAGTGCTGCCCCTGGGGGCAGGTTTCCAGAATCGCCTCTTTCAGATCCATATAATTCTTTGAATCGGTCAGCTTTGCATCCGGTCCGAAATGATCCGGCGCTTCCAGATCAGCCAGCACCGAGACGCGCAGCAGCTGTGGCAGATGGGTTTCTTCGGAATAAATGCCGGTTAGGACCATCAGGTCGACATCGCGAACCTGCAATTGCAGGGAGGATTTGCTCGATAACGTCATGCCGGGCGAATAGCGGTACATTGGCGGCGACGTCCAGACACCTTACATCCAATGCCATGGCGACAGGCAAACAGCATGACCGTTTTTCCGAGGAAACATCCGCCTATACGGTAAGAGGCACGGAGCAACCCGATTTAGACACCGGCGTAGCCGCGATTCGCAATGTGTTGAAAACGCTGCCTGCGCGCCCAGGCGTGTATCGCATGCAGGACGCCGGGGGGACCGTGCTGTATGTTGGGAAGGCGCGGTCCTTGCGGGCACGCGTAACGAATTATACGCAGGTTGCCAGGCTGCCAAAGCGGTTGCAGCGAATGGTCTCGCTGACACGGGAAATGACCATCGTCACCACCGCGACGGAGGCAGAGGCCCTGTTGCTGGAAGCCCAGCTGATCAAGCGGTTCAGGCCTGCGTTCAACGTGTTGCTGCGCGACGACAAAAGCTTTCCCTTCATCTTTCTGCGCGAAGATCATGATTTCCCGCAAATCCGGAAGCACCGCGGGGCAAGGCGCGGCAAGGGTATCTATTTCGGACCGTTCGCGAGCGCCGGTTCCGTCAACAGAACCCTTAATGCCTTGCAGAAAGTTTTTCTGCTAAGATCATGTTCCGACAGCTATATGAACAACAGGTCGCGGCCCTGCCTGCTGTATCAAATCCGGCGCTGTTCGGCCCCGTGCGTGGGCAAGATCGAAGAGGCGGGCTATGCCGATCTGGTCGCTGATACGAAGGATTTTCTGGCGGGAAAGAGCCAGCAGGTGCAGCGAAAGCTGGGCGACGCCATGACCGCGGCCGCCGAGGATCAGGATTTCGAATTGGCCGCCATTTATCGGGACCGGCTGCGCGCGTTGACCTATATCCAGGGTCAGGCGGGCACGGCTGAGGGTGCGCGCGATGCCGACGTAATCGCCATGGCGGCAAAGGCCAATCAGGTATGCATCCAGGCCTTCTTCATTCGCGGCGGACAGAATTGGGGGCACCGTGCCTTTTTTCCGCAAAACGTGACCGGCGAGGACATGGACGAAATTCTGTCCAGTTTTCTGATGCAATTCTATGAAGATATGCCGGCACCACCTGAGATTCTGGTGGATCGGGATCTAAGCGAGAAAGACTTGATTGCCGAGGCGCTGTGCGAGCGCGCAGATCGCAAAGTGATCGTGAAGCGCCCCCAGCGCGGCCCCCTGCGCCGCCTGATCGAGCAGGCTGAGCGTAATGCCACTGAAGCGCTGGACCGGCGACTGGCGGAATCAACAACGCAGGCGAAGCTGCTGCGGCAGGTTGCGGACCTGTTCGAGCTGGAACAGACGCCGCGGCGGATCGAAACCTATGACAATTCGCATATCCAGGGGACGAATGCCGGGGGCGCGATGATCGTCGCAGGTCCCGACGGGTTCCAGAAAAACGCCTATCGCAAGTTCAACATAAAGGACGCCGCCGTCGTCCCCGGTGATGATTTCGGCATGATGAAGCACGTCCTGCGGCGCCGTCTGGCACGTCTGCCGAAGGAAGATCCCGACCGGTCAAAGGGAATGTGGCCCGACCTGATCCTGATCGATGGCGGCAAGGGGCAATTGTCCGCCGCGCGTGAAATTGCCGAGGAACTGGATGTTGCCGACATCCCGATGGTGGGCGTTGCCAAGGGGCCGGACCGCAATGCGGGCCGCGAGACCTTCTATCTGGACGATGGGCGAGAGCTGACCCTGCCCGTCAACGATCCCGTGCTGTTCTACTTGCAGCGTCTACGCGACGAAGCGCACCGATTCGCCATTGGCGCTCACCGCGCGAAGCGGTCGAAAGACATATCGGCTAATCCCCTCGACGAAATTCCCGGCATTGGGCCATCCCGTAAGCGCGCGCTATTGATGCATTTCGGCACTGCCAAGGCCGTGCGCGGCGCGGCGCTGGAGGCGCTTCTGGATGCGCCTGGAATTTCAAAGGCGGTGGCCCGGCGCATATATGATCATTTTCATCCCGCAGGATAATGACGCCGCCATTCGACGCGACACGGACGCGAGGGCCATGATGTCGGGCGACAAACAATGGACATGCAGCGCGGCACCTTCATTGCCCTTTCCCCTGCCATTGGACTAGGAGGAAGCTGCAATGTCCAGCCTTCCCAACCTTCTTACACTTTCGCGCATCCTGGCGGTGCCCCTGATCATGATTTTGATGTGGAACGCAGGATGGGCCGGCTATCTGGCCGCTTTCGCGCTGTACTGCGTCGCCGGGGCGACGGATTATCTGGATGGTTATCTGGCCCGGTCGCAGGGGACCGTGTCAAAGCTGGGACAGTTTCTGGACCCTATTGCCGACAAGATCATGGTGGCCGCCGCCATTGTTCTGCTGATCGAAAACGGCATCGTCAGTGGCTGGCTGACGATCGCCGCCCTGATCATCCTGCTGCGTGAAATCATCGTCTCCGGCTTGCGGGAATTCCTGGGCGGCGTGCAGGTGTCGGTGCCTGTGTCGAAATTGGCAAAGTGGAAGACTGCGGTTCAGATGATCGCGCTGGGTGCCCTGATCCTGGAGGGATTCGCAATGCGCGTATGGCCTGCCCTCCCCGCCATGGAGGTGGGGGAAGTCGGCCTGTGGATCGCGGCGATCCTGACCCTGATCACCGGATATGATTATATGCGCATCGGGCTGAGGCATATGAAATGAACATCCGGTTGGTTTATTTCGCGCGTGTCCGCGAGACGATCGGCAAGGATGGCGAAACCCGCGAGTTTGACAGCAGCGTCACCTGTGTCGCCGAAGCACTTACCGCGCTGAGGGCAGAAGGCGAAACATACCGGATCGCATTTCAGGAGCCCGAAAAGCTGCGTTTCGCCCTCGATCATCAATTCGTCGACGTAAGTGCGAAACTGCACGAGGGAGCAGAGCTGGGCATTTTTCCGCCTGTCACCGGCGGATGATCAATACCAGGGTTCAGGCGGAAACCTTCGATGTCGCCACCGAGTCCGCCCGTCTGACCAGCGGAAGCAGGGACATCGGCGCGCTGGTCAGCTTTACCGGACTGGTGCGTGGCGATGCCGGCGATACGCTGACGCTGGAACATTATCCGGGAATGACGGAGCGCATGTTGCAGGAGATAGCGACGGAGGCCGAAAGGCGCTGGGCGCTTTCCGGCGGGCTGGTCGTCCACCGTTATGGCAGACTGTCCGTGGGCGACCCCATCGTGCTGGTGCTGATTGCCGCCCGTCATCGCGGTGAAGCGTTCGAGGCGGCAAATTTCCTGATGGACTGGCTGAAGGTAAAGGCGCCGTTCTGGAAGAAGGATGCAGACGGCTGGGTCGAGGCGCAGGGCAGCGACGATGTGGCAGCAGAACGCTGGTCTTAACCGTGCTGGAGGCCGCCGTCCTGCCCCCAGAACCGCTATTTCTTCAAATATTCATCCAGCCAGCGAAACACCTGCGAATGCCATTGCAGGCTGTTTGCCGGTGACAGGATCCAGTGATTTTCGTTGTCGAACACCAGCAAGCGGCTGTCGATGCCCTGACGCTGGAGTGCGGTAAATGCCATCAGGCTTTGCGTGTAGGGAACGCGATAATCCCGCAGCCCCTGAATAACGAGCATCGGCGTCTTCCAATCCGTCACACGCGTGGCTGGATTCCATCGCTCAATGGCCTCGACACGCTCAAAATAGGGTCCGCCGAAGTCCCATTCGGGGAACCATAATTCCTCGGTCGAATAGTAGAAGCTGCGCATATCGAACAGGCCGGCATGATTGACCAGACAGACAAATTCGTCCGGCCAGGCCCCCTCGATCCAGTTCATCATGTAGCCGCCGTAGGAGGCGCCGGCCGCGCAGGCCTGCTCGTCATCGATGAAATCGAACTGGTCGCGCGCCGCCGCCAGCCCAAGCTGCAGGTCCTGAAGCGGCTTCCCGCCCCAGTCATTGTTGATCGAGTCCGTGAAATCCTGCCCGTAGCCGCTGGAGCCGTGGAAATCGACCGTGATGATGGCATATCCCGCGCCCGCCCAGGCCTGAGGATTCCAGCGCGAGGACCAGGCATTCGTCCAATGTCCCTGCGGACCGCCATGGGACCATAGGACGGTGGGCGCCGTCGCCCCCTCCGCCAGGTCAGGGGGACGGACGACATAGCCGAAAACCTCGTCTCCCTCCGCGCCCGCGAAAGAGAAACGGCTGATTTCCCCCATATCGATGTCGGCCAGCAGGTCCGCATTAATGGCGGTCAGGCGGCGTTCGCCCTGATCCGTACGCCAATACAGATCACCCGGTTCGGTCAGCGAGTTGCGGTTGACCAATGCCCCCTGCTCCGTCACTGACAGGACGGAATAGCTCCCCTCGGGGACCGATAGTCGTTCCGACGTGCCATCGGGCGTGATGCGAAACAGCGCATCGTTCCAGCCGTCTGCGGTCGTGATCAGCATCGAACGGGAATCCGGCGCCCATTCGATATGGCCGACGCCGTTGGGCAGCAGGTCGGGGAAAGCATCCACCTCGCCGGTGGCAAGATCGCGTACCTTCAAAACCAGCTGATCGGCTTCATAGGTAGCCCGCGCCATCGACGCATAGGCCATGTAGCGGCCATCGGGGGACAGGCTGGGCGCGGTGTCGGTTCCCGCATTGTCGGCAGTCAGATTGACGGGCGCCGCACTGCCATCGGTCGGAACGTTCCAGATATCGAGGTTCGTCGACCACGGCTCTGACGTGCCCTTTTCCCTGAGGACAAAGTAAACGCTGGCGCCGTCGGCGGAAATCGCCACGTCGTCCGGGCCGCCAAAGGGCTTCGTCGGGACATCCCCATCCATTTGCGCGGTCAGCGCAACGGGGGTGCCCTCGCCGCTCGTGGACACGGAGAATAATTGCGAGCGGGCGCCCCGATCCCAGCTATCCCAATGGCGTACGAACAATTTGTCGTAGACTCGGCCTTCTCCCGGACTATCAGCGGAATCTGGCGTTACATCCGTCCAGTAAACCAACGTTTCCCCGTCCGGCGCCAGATGAAACCCGCTTACCCCGCCCTCGACCGAGAGGACCATATTTGGCTCTCCACCATCAATGGGCGCGGTCCAGATTTGTGAACTGCCGCTGCGGCCAGATAGCCAGTAAATCTGTCTGCCATCCGGAGAGAACACAGGGCTGCCGTCATTTTCGGCATGACCGTTCCAGCGTGCAGGCGCGGCATCGCCACCCGTCAGATCGAGTGTGAAGAGGTCGGAACGGCCGCGATTGGCATCCAGATCCGTGGTATGCAGGGTGAATATTGCAAGCGAACCATCCGGCGACACGGCCGCGTCTGAAATACGCTGCAGGGCGACGAGGTCTTCGGGGGACAGGGGTCGGGCGGCGGCCCCGGGCGCGGCAAACAAGGTCAATGTAGCGGCGGCGGCGATCGAAATTTTCTTCTTCATGGCCGATGCCTAGCGGCTAGCGCAGCGTCAGGAAAGTCGCCGCATGTTCAAATGCCTGTCGCCGGTGCGCACGCATCACCGCTGCCTCCTGATCCTCGCCCCATTGTTCGACCTGCCACAGCTCGTCCAGATGCCCGGCATTCCATGCGGTCTCCACATCGATTTCTCCCTCAAGAAGGGCGAGGGTCACGATCAGAGAGCCGGAAATCGTTGTCAGGGGCTGCGCGGCGGCAAGCGCGAAATCGTCGAACCCGTCCAGCGCGGCGGCAAGCCGCTGCAGGGTCATGTCCGGCTGCGCCTCGTGCATGATCCCGTCCACAAGGGTCAGGGCGATGTCGTAGCGTCGCCCCGCCCATTCGACGAGCGGATTCCAGACGGCACATTGCCGTTCCACGAGCGGTTCGGGATTCGTGGCCCGATAGCAGAGGAGATCGCTTTCGCCATAAGCGGCAATTCCGGCGACAAAGGCGCGGCGGTCGGCCGCCACGTGATCGATGGCGGCATTGGCGAGCCCCGTCACGGGCATCGATACGGGATCGATCACATCGCCCTGCCCCGCCCATTCCGCGACGACCGCATCGGCCATGGCCTGCGTCGGCAGGATCAGATCGTTGCGCTTCGGAGTCTTCAGCGGACGACCATCGAGATTGACGGCATAGCCACTTTCACCGGCAATGGCGGTGGCCTGTTTATAAAAACGCCTCATCGTCCATCCCGCTGGCGCCAGTGACGGCGCAGCATCGCAGGAACCAGGAACATGCAGGCGACACCAAGGACGGCGACGAGCTTGCCGGTCATTTCATCCTGATAGCCAAACGCATCCTTCAGCCAGATCTGCATGCCCAGGATCACCAGAACCATGCCGAAGATGCGGACGGCGCTCATGCGGAGAAAGCGGGACTTGGCGGTGGGTTCGTCAGGCATATTGGTCATTGCGACAGGATATAGTCTGCCAGTGCGGAATAATCATCGGCCACCATCTCCGCCCCCTCACCCAGCAATTCTTCCGGTGCGTGATAGCCCCAGGAAACCCCCAGCGCGCGGACGCCGGCATTCACGCCCATGGCCACATCGAAAATCGTGTCGCCGATCATGACGGTGTTCAGAATGTCCGCGCCCGTGTCGGACAGCGCCTGATGGATCATCGAAGGGTGCGGCTTTGACGGGTGCCGGTCCGCTGTCTGCAGGCTGACGAACCGGTGCCGCATGCCGTGATAGTCGAGCGCGTGTTCCAACCCCTTGTCGGATTTGCCGGTCGCGACGGCAAAGAGCCAGCCCGCTGCCTGCAATCTATCAAGCGCTTCGATGAGCCCCGGATAAAGTGGCTCGTGCGCCAGCCGAGACTCGGCCCGCATGCGGCGGAAACAGATCTTGTAATGGTCTGCCAGCCGGTCATGGTCGGACGCATCCGCATCCGGCAACAGAGTGGCCATCGCCTGCGGCAGGGAAAGACCCACCACCCGCCGCGTGTCGTTGGCAGCGGGGGGCGGCAAGCCATTTTCCGAAAAGCAGGCATCCATCGCCGCGACGATGTTGGCCTGGCTGTCCAGCAGAGTACCGTCGCAGTCGAATATGGCGAGCCGGACGCTCACCGTTTCCTGCCCCTCGGCACCTTTCCCCCGCCCCGGCGTGCGCGGGTAGCGTCGCGGTGCTCGCGGCGGATATCACGCGATTTATGCTTCCTAAGGCGCGCCTTTGCGCCGGGATCGTCAATGTCCTCTTCCAGCGGCAGGTCGCCGATTTCAGGATCGAAGCCCAGATTTTCGAGGCTGGCGGCAAAATGTTCGGCGGGATCCGCCTTCACATCCAGCATGCCGCCGCCGGGCAATTCGATACGCAGGCGGCGGGCATGAAGATGCAGCTTTCGCGAAATGCCGCCGGTAAGAAAGGAATCCTTGCCGCCATATTTGCCGTCGCCGACAATGGGATGTCCGATCGCCTCCATATGCACGCGCAGCTGGTGCGTGCGACCGGTCAGCGGCTGCAGTTCCAGCCAGGCGGCGCGTCCTGCGGCGCGGTCGATGCGACGATAGCGGCTGACCGCGCGCTGCCCCTCCTCCTTGTCGATGAACATGCGTTCGCCGTTGAAACCGGGCTGCTTCGAAATGGGCAATTCTATGCGGCCATTGGCGACCTCTGGAACGCCCATGACGATTGCCCAGTAAAGCTTGCGTGCCGTGCGCCCTGAAAAGGCCTTTGCAAAATGTGCCGCCGCGCGTGCCGAGCGCGCGATCAGGAGCGCCCCCGACGTATCCTTGTCCAGCCGATGCACCAGCTTTGGCCGGTCGTCGCGATCGAACCTCAGCGCATCGAGCAGGCCGTCGACATGTTCGCGAATACCTGTGCCGCCCTGCGTCGCGAGGCCGGCGGGCTTGTTGATGACGATGGCGTGCGCGCTCTTGTGAATCACCAGGCTGCGCGCGAATTCGATCTGGTCGTCCGTCAAAGAGGGGCGATCCCGCTTCTGCGCCAGCGGACTGACCTTCGCGGCCTCCAGCGGCGGCACGCGGATGATCTGGCCCGCGGCGATGCGGTCGCCCGGCTTTGCCCGCTTCCCATCGACGCGCAGCTGGCCGGTGCGGGCCCAGCGAGAGACCGTACCAAAGCTCGCCTCTGGCATGTGGCGTTTGAACCACCGGTCCAGGCGGATATCGTCATCGTCGGGCGCGACGGTAAACTGCCGAACGTCGGTCGTCGTCATCGTCATCGTGCGAGCAAGCGCGTCAGATAGGCACCGGCAAGTGTGCCCAGAACGCAGAGAACAACCGAACCCGCCGCATAGACTATCGCCGGACCGACGCGCCGATCCATCAGCATTTCGGAAATTTCGAACGAGAAGGCCGAAAAGGTCGTAAAGCCGCCCAGCAGGCCGGTAATAAACAGCAGGCGCGTCCGACTGGTGCCACCGTGTTCGATGGTCAACATGATGATGACCCCAATAAGAAAACTGCCGATCAAATTGACGGCGAATGTGCCCCACGGAAGCCGGGGCCGCATGATATATTCATTGACCAGGTGGGTGGTGATCAGGCGGCCCGCAGCACCCAGGCCACCGCCGAACGCAACCAGAGCGATATGAGACAGGGGAACGGGAAGCATGGTGCCGTGCATAGCGGCCGTTTCGGTGCGGCGGAAGGGTGCTAGCGGACGCCGAACGTCCATCCCTCGGTCATGGCGATTTCCGGGGTCAGCTGCGGCGGAAACCAATATGCGGCGGAGGGCGCGATGTGGCGCAGGCCGGCCGCGCTGATCAGCACATCGGTTTCGTGGTCGGTATAGTTAGCATTCGCCACGGGATCGGTATCGAAACCGGCAAGGGCCTTATTCAGGTCTGCTGTCGTCCGCAATTTCAGCCCCCGGCCGCCTCCTGCGGCCAAACGGATGAAACTGCGTGCATACATTTCCACCAGAACGCTGCCGTTGCCGGGGGGCGGTGACGTCGCCGCAGGAAAATCGAACGGCCAGACGGCGACCGCGCCGTCCAGATGATGCAGCAGGCGCATGCCGGCAAAGCTGGCCTTTGCCACCTGCCCCGCGCCAATGGCGTCATAGACGGTCGATGCCTTGCCGCCGCCGTGTTCGTTGAACAGCTTTTCGCAGCGGCGGAAGTGCATATAGTCCGCCTTCGTGCCGTCGATGGCGCCCAGATAGAAATGTTCCCGGAAGGAGCTTTCCAGGAAACTGGCGGCGCCAAGGTCCTGATCGTCGCAATGACTGTTCACGAACGCCCAGAATTGCCGCGCCGCCGCAGGAGCATCGGTGCCCGGCAGATAATGGCCGCGTTCATGGCGCGGCGGTGCAAAGCTGAAATCCATCGCGATCAGCGTCGCCTCGTCCCCGGTCGCAGTACAGCGAATCCAGTCGAGAACGTCGGTACGAGACCAGACACGGCCCGGATGGATCAGTTGCGGGGCGGCACGGCCGGGGCGGCATTCGGCAAGAGCGATGCCCTTGTGCCGCCGTCCCCTGGCACCGGACCAGTCGATGGCGGCGAAACGCTGAAAGGAAAAGGGGGCCGCGTCGTCGCCGCTCACATGCCCTCAAGCGCCGCAACCACATCGCGGGAGAAGGCCGTGACATCAAAGCCGCCATCCTCCCCGATCGGGTCATAGCCGCGCCGGATGACCAAGATATCACGATCCGGCACGATCACCAGATATTGACCGCGATTGCCAAAGGCGGCGAATGTTCCCCTCGGCAGACCGGTCTGAGGCTGCGCCACCCAGAAGGTGCCGCCATATCCCCATTCCCTGTCCGGCTGGGCCGGGCCCATGGTCGACACGCGCTTCACGAACCCGAGCGGTAGAAGGCGCTCACCCTCCCACACCCCATCGTTGAGATAGAGCAGCCCCAGTCGCGCAAGATCACGGGCCGTGGTCCAGACCTGACTCGACATCACAAAATCGCCGCGCCAATCCGTTTCAGGAAAAGTGCGGGTCATGCCGATTTTCCAGAACAAATCCGTAAACGGCAGCGCGCGATACGCATCATCGTCGCCCATGGCGTGGCGCAGGCCGTAGAGCGACAGCAAAATGTCATTATTCGAATAACGAAAGGTCGAACCCGGTTCGTGCAACAGCGGCTGACCGGGTGCGGAATCGGCAACACTGGTGCCCCCAATGTAGATGGCATCGGTCCGGTTGCCGGCAAAATCGCTGGTGAGGCCGGATGCCATCCGCATCAAATGATCCGTCGTGATCTGTCGGCGTGGGTCGAGCGGTGATTGCCATTCCGGCACCTGTGCCGGGGCAAGCAGGTCGATCTTCTGCTGCGCGGCGGCAATGCCCAGGACCGTTCCGGCGATTGATTTTGCCACAGACCAGGTCCGCTGCGGCGTGTCCGCGTCCACCCCGTGGGCATAGCGTTCCGCAATGATCCGGCCGTCCTTCACGATCAGGATAGCCGAGGTTTTCGAACCGGCCCCATAGGTCCTGCTATCAAAGGCCGCCTCCACGCGGGTCGTCAGGTCCGGATCGTTGGAAAGCCGTTCCGCCCCCGCATCGCCCCAGGGCCAGTCAGGCGCGCGGACGAATTGCGGCGGACCACCCTCGACGGTCGGAAGGCTGGCCGCCAGGGAGGGATCAGCGCCGATGGGAAGCTGTGAGCAACCCAGATTGGGGCGCCAGGCGGCGACCCGGGGCGGCATGTTTTCTGAATAGCTGACGGACACGGTCTTTGCATCCTCGTCGATGACCGCAGACAACTCGCCCACGTCATTCCGATATTCATCGTAAATTCGGTTCAGCTCGTTCGCATCGATTTCGGCCGGGGTCTGGCCGGCATTGAATGTGGCGGAGCATGTGAACGCTGCCTCGTAACCCGCTGCAAGAGCGCGAATATAGTCCGCATCCTGGGCGACGGCTGGCGCCGTGCCCATGGTGATCAGAACGGTAAGGACGGCGGCGTGTTTCATCATCGTGCTCTCCCTCACGCGCTTCTCTGCCGAGGATGTAGACCAGCGTCCAGAGCGGACGATCAGTCGCCACGGCCCTTTCGACGCTCGGCCCACCAGGCCAGGCGTTCGGAAAGACGCTTTTCAAAGCCGCGTTCAGTCGGCGTATAGTAGGACTGGCCCTGCATCTCCTCGGGCCAGTAATTCGCGCCCGAAAAGCCCTGATCCGCGTCATGATCATAGGCATAATCCTTGCCATAGCCGATGTCCTTCATCAGCTTTGTCGGCGCGTTGACGATGTTCATCGGCGGCATCAACGAGCCGGTTTCCCTGGCACTTCTCCACGCCTGCTTCTGCGCCTTATAGGCGGCATTGGATTTGGGGGCGGTCGCGCAATAGAGGCATGCCTGAACGATCGCCAGCTCCCCCTCTGGGCTGCCCAGGAAATCATAGGCGTCCTTTGCCGCAAGCGCCTGCACGAGCGCCTGCGGGTCGGCGAGGCCGATATCCTCCGAAGCGAAGCGGACGATCCGGCGCAGGACGTAGAGCGGCTCCTCCCCCGCTGTCAGCATGCGGGCGAGATAATAAAGCGCCGCGTCGGGATCGCTGCCGCGCATCGATTTATGCAGGGCGCTGATAAGGTTGTAGTGCCCCTCCCTATCCTTGTCGTAGACAGCGACGCGCCGATGCAGAAGCCCACGCAGGTCGATCGGCTCAAGCGGCTGGGCCACATCCATGTTCATCAGCGTTTCCACCTGATTAAGGAGGAAACGGCCATCACCATCGGCGCTGCCGATCAGGGCCATGCGCGCATCGGGGGTCAGGGGCAGTTCGGAAGAATAGAGCGCCTCCGCCCGCTGCAGCAATTTTGCAAGCGCGGCCTCGTCCAGCCGGTTGAGCAGCAACACCTGACAGCGGGAAAGAAGAGCCGCATTCAGTTCAAAACTGGGATTTTCCGTCGTTGCCCCCACCAGCGTGACGGTGCCGTCCTCGACATAGGGGAGAAAGCCGTCTTGTTGTGCCCGGTTGAACCGGTGAATCTCGTCCACGAACAATAGTGTTTTCTGCCCTGCCCTCGCGGCGGTGCGCGCTTCGGCAAAAGCCTTCTTCAGATCGGCAACGCCAGAAAATACCGCGCTGATGGAATGGAAACGAAGCCCGACAGCATCAGCCAGCAACCGCGCCACCGTCGTCTTCCCCGTCCCCGGCGGCCCCCAGAAGATGATGGACGACAGCTTGCCCGCAGCCACCATGCGGCCAATTGCGCCGTCGGGGCCAGTCAGATGATCCTGGCCAACGACCTCATCAAGAGCGCGTGGACGAAGCCGCTCTGCCAGCGGCGCAGCCGCGTCGGGCGCTTCGTTCGGGTTTTCGTCGCTGGCAAACAGGTCGGGCATGGCTGGCGCCTTGCATATCAACAAGCGGGGTGCGCGGAACCGGATTTTTAGGCAGGTCGCAAAGGTCACGCCTGAATAATCGGGTGCTATGGCCCGAGGTCCGTCGAGGCGCGTTGGAATCGCTTGCCTAAGCTTTCAGGAAGGGACGGCCCCCTCTAGAGGGTTTTTCTGAATGTAACAGCGCTATCCCCGTCTTCCTGTACCGCAGACGCGCCATCCGCCGTTTCACGGCCGGAATCTGACGACCAGTCACTTGCCATTGCGTTTGTGGTAGGGGCATCGTCGACGGGGACACCGTTCTGGTCCACAATCACGATACCGCCAGGTTCCATCTTGGGATCGGAATTGTCGGAGGTATCGCCGCAGGCGGCCAGTGCTAGAGCGGCGAGACTAACGAAAATCGGTAGTTTCTGTCTCATAAGATCAACTGATTTTAATATATGTTCATTTTCTAAACGGAGAAGCTATCTCTTCGTTCCATCCGAAAGGCAGAGAATTTCAACATTTTTAGGTCACGGCAGACGAAGGTCTCGCCGGCGGTCTTCCGGACCGCAAAGGAAAGGGCCGCACACGATGTGTATCGCGCGCAGCCCCCCTTATTTTCAAACTGTTCGGAAAACTTACGCTTTCTCGTCAGCCTCTTCGCCTGCATCTTCGGAAGGCTCGGCGCGCGGTGCGGCGTCATCTTCGTCAGCAGCAGCTTCTTCATCATCTTCCGAATCCGTCGCCGGGCCGGCACCTTCTTCGAAGACTTCACCACGCGCTTCGGCATCCGCCTGCGCTTCGGCGCGGGCAAGCGCCTCTGCAGCGGCGCGTTCGGACGCGGACATCATGTCATCGTCGTCGTCACCGGCAAAGATGTCGATGCCCTCGGCCTGCATTTCGGCCTCTTCCTTCGAACGGGCGACGTTCGCCTCGACCTGCACGATCACCTCAGGGTGAAGTGCGACATCGACCTGATGGATGCCGAGGTTCTTGATCGGCGAACCGATCATCACCTGGTTCTTGTCCACCTCATGGCCGGCCTCGACCAGGGCAGTGGCGATGTCACGCGCGCTGACGGAACCATAAAGCTGACCCGAGTCGGAGGACTGACGGATCATGGTGACCTGCGTACCGGAAAGCTGCTCGCCTGCCTTTTCGGCGGCACTGCGCTTCTCGGCATTTTCCTTCTCGATCCGCTCACGATCAGCCTCGAACGTGGCGCGGTTCGCTTCATTGGCACGAAGCGCCTTGCCCTTCGGCAGCAGGAAATTGCGTGCAAAGCCGGGCTTTACCGAAACGACATCACCAATATTGCCGAGCTTTTCCACCCGCTCGAGGAGGATAATATCCATGTTTGCCATGTTTCTATCTCCCCTTAGCGGACGATGTACGGCAGCAGGCCGAGATGACGGGCGCGCTTGATCGCCTTGGCCAGCTCACGCTGCTTCTTGGCGGAAACAGCCGTAATCCGGCTGGGAACGATCTTGCCACGCTCGGACAGGAAACCGCCAAGCAGCTTCACGTCCTTGTAATCAATCTTCGGCGCGTCGGGACGGCTGAAAGGGCAGGATTTCTTGCGGCGGAAAAAGGGACGACCCATAATATTATACTCCCTTAGTCGCGCTCGCGGCGCTCACGGCGCTCGCGACGTTCGTCTGCCTTGCGCATCTGGACAGAGGGGCCCTCTTCCAGTTCTTCAACGGCAATGGTCAGGTGGCGAATGACATCATCGGAGATGGAGATGTTGCGCTCCATTTCCTTCACGGCGGCAGGCGGCGCATCGATGTTCAACATCACGAAGTGTGCCTTGCGGTTCTTCTTGATCTTGTAGGCGAGGGATTTGAGGCCCCAATATTCGGTCTTCTTGACCGCGCCTTCGTTCGATTCGATGATCTTGGTGAATTCCTCCGCCAGCGCATCTACCTGCGCTGTCGAGAGGTCCTGGCGCGCCAGGAAGGTGTGCTCGTAGAGCCCCATCTCGCTATCTCTCTTCTATCTTGCCGATCGCTGACGTGCGGCAATCGCAACGCCCCTCCGGCCTTCCAAAAACATACGAGGCGGAAACCATGGTTCCCACCTCGCATGCTTCGTCACATATACGAGGCTGCGAAAATCGCAAGCCCCCTCCCGGTCCAAATCAGCTGGCCGTCGTTTCCGCATAGAGCGACCACAAGGCGGCGACTTCCCGGAATGCGCTGTTGTCCTCGACGAGTGCAAAGGCTTTTCTCGCCATCGCCGGATCGCCAGCACGAAGGGCACTGATCCCCGCTCCGATGAGAGCCTGGTTCGAGTAAGGCGACGACGCGATGTCCTTTTGCATCTTGTAGGACCGCCAATAGGCAACGGCAGCCGCACGATAGTCACCCTCACCGAACAGAGCGTTCGCTGCACGGAAATACCCTTCCGGACCGCGCTTCAGCGTCGGGAACTCCGCGACCACCTGCGCGTGACGCTTGTCAGCGGCATTCAGGAGCGAGCGAACCTGCGGGTCCTCATCCGAGAGCTCGCCCCCTTCGATGCCCGCCTGTACGACGTTGCGCGCAACGCCAGGCTCCTGCGCCACGGTGGCGAACTTCGCAAATTCGACATAATCTTCTGGCCGCGTGATATTGTCGGTTTCCGCAAGCAGCTTGTAGAGCGCGAGCTTGCTGTCGCGCGTCAGCGATTCACCTTTCAGATTGTTGAGAAGCGCACGCCACCGCATCGGCTGCGGATCGGCCCGGATCAGGCGCTCGATCGTCTGCAGATACGCCTGCTTGTCATCCATCTTGAACTGAGCGCTTGCGAGGTTTTCCAGATATTCGACCTGCGGACCGTTCTGATCGATCAGGTCCTGATAGATTTTCGCGGCTTCGGCGCTATTGCCCGTTTTGATATAGGACTGGGCAACGATTTTCAGACCGTTGGTACCGCCCATCTGGCGCCCCAGTTCGATTGCCTTGTCATAATTTTCCGCCTGATAATAAAGCGGAGCCAGACGCGAGGCGGGTGCGCCAATGCTCGCCAGGTCGCTGGCAGCCGCGCTGTAATTTCTTGCGGCAGTATTCACATAGGCCGACATTTCCGTGACCTTGCGGCGCTCGGCCGAAGTGTCCGCAGCGGACCGCGCGGCACGAACCTTTGCCGCGGCAGCACTTAGCTGGCCACGAGAGGCCAGGCTCTGCGCCTCCTGAAGCGGTACGCCGACATCGCGAGACAGAGCCTGTGCAAATGCGCCACCGGCGGGAATGGAAAGGGACAGCGCGGTAGCCAGCGCCAGAGTACAGATGGTCTTCATAGGTTTTAGGTCTCACTCCCAATATTCGTAATGTAAACTAATATACGAAGGCTGCGAACGGTTTCCCACTCTTTAACGCCACCTGCCCTCGAAATCCGGTTTGGCCTGCATGAAGCCGACGGCGCGGACACTAGCGGCAAAGGCGCCGCTTGCAAGGGCGCGAGCCATATTGGCGCCCCCGGCCTTGCAAGCATGTGGCGGCCCAGCCTATGCGCGCACGGCGAGTTCATCATGAGGAGTTCCCCGAAATGCCTATGCGCGCCTTCCTTTTCCCCGGCCAGGGCAGCCAGTCGCCAGGAATGGGCAAGACCCTCGCAGAGGCGAGCGCCGCCGCCAAATCGGTCTTCGAAGAAGTAGACGATGCGCTTTCGCAAAAGCTGTCGACGCTGATGTTCGAAGGGCCCGCAGACGAGCTGACGCTGACCGCCAACGCACAACCAGCGATCATGGCACATTCCCTCGCCGTCTTGCGGGTCATGGAAGCGGAAGCCGGCCTGGTGCTTTCCGAACGCGCAGCCTTCGTCGCCGGCCATTCATTGGGGGAATATAGCGCCTTGTGTGCAGCAGGCAGTCTGAACCTGGCCGACACAGCCCGGCTGCTGCGCGTTCGCGGGGATGCAATGCAGGCTGCGGTTCCGGTTGGCGAAGGCGCGATGGCGGCCCTTCTTGGCCTGTCATTCGAGGACGCGATGGCGGCGGCCAGGGAAGCGACCACGGCAGAGGAAATCTGCGTCGCCGCCAATGACAATGCCGACGGCCAGGTCGTCGTTTCCGGTCACAAAGCGGCGGTCGAACGCGCAATTGAGGCGGCAAAGGCAAAAGGGGCGAAGCGCGGGATGCTGCTGCCCGTTTCCGCCCCCTTCCATTCGCCCCTGATGCAGCCTGCCGCCGACAAGATGCAGGAGGCGCTGGCCGCCGCCTCATTCGATGCGCCGACGGTGCCCGTCGTCACCAATGTGACGGCAGCGCCGGAAACGGATCCGGACCGCCTGAAGCAATTGCTGGTCGAACAGGTAACCGGCACCGTACGCTGGCGGGAAAGCATTCTGGCCATGGCGGCTGCGGGCGTCGAGGAATTCGTCGAACTGGGCGCCAAGGTCGTAGGGCCGATGGTGAAGCGTATCACCCCGGATGCCGAACCGATCAGCATCGTCACGATGGCAGACATCGAGAGCTGGGCAAAGCGGCTGTAGGCCCCGCCCCTTAGTTTAGGAGATTTCCATGTTCGATCTTTCAGGACGCCGCGCCCTCGTAACCGGCGCATCCGGCGGTATTGGCTCCAGCATCGCCCGCGCCCTTGCCGCGCAAGGTGCCGTCATTGCGATATCCGGCACGAATGAAGAAAAGCTGGCGGCATTGGCGAAGGACTTGGGTGGGGATGTCCATCAACTGCCCTGCGATCTTTCCGACGCGGCGGCCGTCGACGGCTTGGTCGGCCGCGCGGTGGAAGCGATGGGCGGGCTCGATATTCTCGTGAACAATGCCGGTGTTACCCGCGACAACCTCGCCATGCGCATGAAGGACGAGGAATGGGACAGCGTCATCAGCGTCAATCTTGAGGCGAGTTTCCGGCTGGCACGCGCCGCGCTGCGCCCCATGATGAAGGGTCGTTTCGGACGGATCGTATCTATTACCAGCATCGTCGGAACCACGGGCAATCCCGGACAGGCAAACTATGCCGCATCGAAGGCCGGACTGGTCGGCATGTCGAAGGCGCTGGCGCAAGAGGTCGCAAGCCGCGGCGTGACGGTAAATTGCGTGGCGCCCGGCTTCATCCAATCGGCAATGACGGATGCACTGCCCGATGCGCAGAAAGAGGCGTTGACGACGAAGATTCCGGCGGGATCGCTCGGCACCGGCGACGATGTCGCGGCTGCGGTGGTTTATCTATCCTCGAACGAAGCGGCCTACGTTACCGGCCAGACGCTGCATGTGAACGGCGGCATGGCGATGATCTGACGATCATCGCCATGTCTGCGCGTCCTAGGATGCGGCCAGCTTTGAGCGAACGCGCAGCCCGGCGACACCTGCGATGCCAAGACCGAAAAGGGCGAGGGCGGCGGGTGCGGGGACCTCGCCGGGCGGCAGTTCCTCTTCGAAGCTGAGATTATTGCCGGAATAGGTGCCGAGGTGAATCTCGCTGTTCAGATTGGCACTGCCGAACACGACGCTGCCGTTGATCGGGCTGTTGTTCGTACCGAACGCTTTCGGTGCGAGTACGGAACCCCAGAATTCACGGTTGAACGTCAGACGCTCCGCATTGACGAAATTCCAGATGATCGTCGAGCCAAGGGCTTCATTGGCACCGTTCCTGCAGGGAAAATTCCGTATCCGCGACGTTGATGACGATCGTGTCCAGGTCACTGCTGCCCGCGCCGAAACCCAGACCGCTGACGATGTCGTTGCCATTGCTGGCGAGCAGATTGGTAAGGCTGTCAACGTTGAAAACGGCGACGCCATTCTGATCCGCGACGGGGTTGAAGATACGATTCTGTCCCTGAATGGTGGTGGACCCACCCGTGTCAGAGAGAGAGGCGAGCGCGGTCGAAAGGGACAGAAAATCGTCGTCGAACATGGGCACGTCGACAGCCGCATTCGACTGAAGGCTGTTGCCATTGGCATTGACGCCACTGATCGCGCCGCCGGCCTTTACCGTGTAATAGCCGCCATTCAGGTTGATCTGGCTGATATTGCCGCCGGCGACGACCGAACCGCCACCCTGAATATTCTGCCAGCCACTGCCGATATTGCCGCCGACCTGCAGCTTCGGCGCGTCGCCTGCTGCCTGAAAGCCTGCGCCGCCGACATTGTAGTTCGACGACCCGGAAAGATTGCCGCCAACATGGGTGCGGCCCTCGACCTCAGAAGAATTCTGCAGGTTGCCGAGAGTGACGAGGTTATAGGTACGCATCACCTCCAGGCCCTCAATGGGGCCGGCGGTGGCGGAGGTAGATACGCCGGCAGCAAGGCCGACGAGCGAAGCGATCAGCACGCGAGACATTTTCATTCCATTCCCATCAGGCAATCCCCGTGACGAAGATCACCCGCAGATTAAACATATTACGGATTAAGTTTCCGTATCGCCGCCTGCATAACATGGGATAATGTTTCGTACAAGAAACGGAACTTTAGTCCACCCGCCGGGCCCAACCCACCAGCGGGGCGTCCAAGCCTCCCTAATGCCTCCACCTTTCGATCCGACGGGCCGGCCGACCGCCTGCTAGGCGAGGCGATCTAAAGCTGCGCGCAAACGTCGCACCTCCAATTGCCGCTCAACCAGCTTCTCCTCTGTTTCCGCCACGACTTCCGGTTTTGCCTTTTCGCGGAAATTGGGGTTGCCGAGGCGTCCCTCGATGCTCTTAATCTCCTTTTCGGCGGCATCGACCGTTTTCGCGAGGCGTGCGCTTTCGGCAGCAAGGTCGACGACCCCCTCCAGCGGAATGACATAAGTCGCCTCGCCGACGAGGATCTGCGCCGATCCCCCTTCGGGCGCCGGCTCGGTGGAAATCCCCTCTGCGCGGGCAAGGCGCTCGATCATGTCGCGGTTGCGGGTAAGGCGCGCCTGCGTTTCTGCATCGGCTTCCCGGACATACAGGGGCAGTTTCGCGCCTGCAGGCACGTTGAGCTCGCTGCGGCTGGAGCGGATGGCGCCGATCAGGTCGATCAGCCAATCAACCTCTGCTGCCGCCTCCTTGTCGATCGAACGACTATCTGCCTCCACCCATTTGGCGTGGATCAAGCTGTAGGGCCGTGCGCCCATCTTGTGCCACAGCTCCTCCGTGATGAAGGGCATGACAGGGTGCAGGAGCACCAGAATCTGATCGAGGACCCAGCCGGCGACGGCGCGGGTTTCCTCCTTCGCTGCCTCGTCCTCCCCTTGCAGGACAGGTTTGATCAGTTCCAGATACCAGTCGCAGAAGCGGTTCCAGGCAAAATGGTAGATCGCATCGGCATAGGCGTCGAAACGAAGATCGGCGATTGCCAGGTCGATTTTCTGGGCCGTGCGGATCGTTTCGCCGATAATCCACTTATTGACGGCGCTGGTCGCGGCGGGCGGCGCGAGCGTCTGACTGGCACCGATGCCATATCCTTGTGCAAAACGCGCGGCATTCCACAGCTTTGTCGCGAAATTGCGATAGCCCTCGATCCGGGCGACATCCATCTTGATATCGCGACCCTGGCTTTCCATCGCCGTCATGAAAAAGCGCAGCGCATCCGCGCCATATTGGTCGATCAGTTCCAGCGGGTCGGAGGTATTGCCCTTCGACTTCGACATTTTCTGGCCGTCTGCGGCACGGACAAGCCCATGCAGATAAAGCTGCCGAAACGGCACCTCCCCCAGCAAATGCATGCCCATCATCATCATGCGGGCATCCCAGAAGAACAGAATGTCGAACCCCGATATGAGGAGGTCGTTCGGATAACGCCCCTGCCCCTTCACATCCTCCTTCGGCCAGCCCTGCGTCGCGAACGGCCACAGAGCCGAGGAGAACCAGGTGTCGAGAACATCGTCGTCGCGTCGAAGCTGTGCGGAACCCGCCTGTTCCTGCGCGGCGTCCTCTGTCATGGCGACATAGGCTTTGCCATTTTCGTCATACCATGCGGGAATGCGGTGCCCCCACCATAATTGCCGCGACACGCACCAAGGCTGGATATTCTCCATCCAGTTGAAAAAGGTCTTTTCCCAGGTCTTTGGCACGATCTGAATATCGCCCGAACGCACCGCCTCAATGGGTCGCTTCGCCAGCGCTTCGGCGTCGACATACCATTGGTCGGTCAACCAGGGCTCGATCACCACGCCGGATCGATCGCCATAGGGCGTCTGGATCTTTCGCGGTTCGGCGTCGTGCTCCTCTTGTTCGCCTTCCTTCGTCGTGACGACGTGCGGGATCAGGACACCTTCCGCCTTCAGTTTTTCAACAACCAGCTTGCGGGCATCGAACCTGTCAAGGCCCAGAAACTCGTCGGGAATCAGTCCGTCTGCCGTCTGGACGACATGTGCATCGGCGTCGAACATGTTGAGCATATCGGCGGGCGCGATGCCGGCGCGCTTACCAACGTCGAAATCGTTGAAATCATGGCCGGGCGTGATCTTCACCGCACCGGAGCCGAGTTCCGGATCGGCATGTTCGTCGGCGACGATCTTGAGCCGGCGCCCGGTAAGGGGCTGTTCGATCTCCTTGCCGATGGCGGATGCGTAGCGGGCATCCTCGGGGTGCACCGCAACGACCATGTCGGCGAACATCGTTTCCGGGCGGGTCGTCGCAACGACAATATGATCGCCGCCATCCGCCAGCGTCGCTCCGTCCGCCAGCGGGTATCTGATCTGCCAGAAATGACCGCTGACCTCGACCGTTTCCACCTCCAGATCGGAAATGGCGGTCTTCAGGCCGGGATCCCAATTTACCAGCCGCTTGTCGCGATAAATCAGCCCATCATTATAGAGGTCGACGAACACCTTTGTGACCGCTTCCGCGAAATGCGGGTCCATCGTAAACTGCTCGTTCGCCCAGTCCATCGAACAGCCGAGGCGACGCAACTGGCCGGTAATGTTGCCGCCGGATTCCTGTTTCCAGTCCCAGACCTTCGCGATGAACTCGTCGCGCGTGAAATCGGTACGCTTCTGCTGCTTCGCATTCAGCTGCCGCTCTACCACCATTTGCGTGGCGATGCCGGCATGGTCGGTGCCGACCACCCATTTGGCATCCCGCCCCCGCATGCGGGCATGGCGCACCATCACATCCTGCAGCGTATTATCAAGCGCGTGACCGATGTGCAGATTGCCCGTCACATTGGGCGGCGGGTTCACCAGCGTCCACGGTTCGGCGCCCGGGCGTTCGGGGCGGAAGGCACCAGCGGACTCCCACTGCGCGTACCAGCGGGATTCGATTTCGGCGGGGTCGAAGGTTTTGGGGATTTCGGTCATGAATCGCCCTCTGCCAAGGATGCTGCGCTGCGGCAACAGAGTGCTGTGCTAGCCCACCTGTGCGCGATGCATCAGGAACGCGTCGGCCAGCACCAGCGCCATCATCGCCTCTGCCACCGGAACGGCACGGATGCCTACGCAGGGGTCATGCCGCCCCTTCGTACGGATCTCCGTTGCCGCCCCGTCGCGGTCGATCGTTTCAACCGGCGTCAGGATGGATGATGTCGGCTTCAGCGCGATGCGGCAGACAATCTGCTGTCCCGTCGAGATGCCGCCCGCCGTGCCGCCCGCATGATTGCTGTCGAACACGGGCGGGTCGCCGGGGCGCATCGCGTCGGCGTTCTGCTCTCCGGTCAGGCGCGCGGCGTCGAAACCATCGCCGATTTCCATGCCCTTCACCGCGTTGATCGACATCATGGCGCTGCCCAGCTCGCTATCCAGCTTGGCGTAGATCGGACTGCCCCATCCGGCGGGAACGCCGTCGGCGAGAATTTCCACTATCGCCCCCAGCGAGGAACCGGACTTTCGCGCGGCATCCAGCGCCCCCTCCCATCTGGAGGCGGCAGCAGCATCCGCGCACCAGAAGGGATTTCGGGAAATTTCCGCTGCGTCGAAGCCGCTGACGCGGTCGCCGCCCAATTCGACCACATGACCAAGAATGCCGACGTGCGGAATCACCTTGCGCGCGACGGCCCCCGCCGCCACGCGTGCCGCGGTTTCCCGCGCGCTGGAGCGGCCCCCGCCCCTATAGTCGCGAAGGCCATATTTGGCGTCATAGGCGTAATCGGCGTGACCGGGCCGGTATTTCCGGGCGATGTCGCCATAATCCTTCGACCGCTGGTCGGTATTTTCGATCATCAGGCTGATCGGCGTGCCGGTCGTGCGCCCCTCGAATACGCCCGACAGAATACGAACCTCGTCCGCCTCCTGCCGCTGCGTCGTGAAGCGGGACTGGCCCGGTTTGCGCGCATCCAGATAGGGCTGAATGTCCGCTTCGCCCAGGTGGATGCCGGGGGGGCACCCATCGATGACGACCCCCAGGGCAGGCCCGTGGGATTCCCCCCAGCTGGTAAAGCGAAATGCGCGTCCGAATGTATTAAATGACATGAGGGCCGCTCTTGGCGCGGCGGCAGGCCCTAATCAATCATTTCCATCTCCACGAATCGGAAGTCGAATTGCAGGTTCGACCTACCCGTCCTGACGCTCGAACAGCGCGCGATAATGTTGCGTACGCGTCACGCGCAGACCCGCGAGACCCGCACGGTCCACCGCCCGTTGCCAGGATGTGAACTCCTCCAGGCTGAGGTCATAGCGTTCGCATGCCTCGTCGATCGTCATCATCCCGCCCTTCACTGCGGCGACCACTTCGGCCTTTCTGCGCACGACCCAGCGACGGGTCGACGGGGGTGGCAGATCGTCCATCGTGATCGGTTCGCCCAGGGGACCAATGACGGAGGCTGGCTTGAAGTCTTGATTTTCTAACATGTTACTCCCGGGATCTTCGCCCCATACAGACTCATTTGGATCTTCTTGCTCCATGGATTCAGTCTTATCGCGCCACACGGTTAGAAATTAGCTAACCGCCGATTGTCTTTTTTACCGTGTCATTCCCGTGGGCGGGGTGGCGTGAGAGGCCGGTGCCATGTTATCCGCGCTTTAATGGCCCTCGACCTGCAGCTTCCCGGCCCCGCAAAGGGGAAACGCATCGTCGTCGCGATGTCAGGCGGCGTCGATTCCTCCGTGGTCGCGGCGCTGGTGGCCGAAGCCGGGTACGAGACGATCGGCGTCACCCTGCAACTTTACGATCATGGCGCCGCGGTCCCCTCCTCAAAAACCTGCTGCGCGGGCAGCGACATTCACGATGCGCGGCGCGTCGCGGATCGCATCAGTATCCCGCATTACGTTCTGGATTATGAAAGCGCGTTTCGCGACAGCGTGATAGACGATTTCGCGGACAGCTATGCGCGCGGCGAAACGCCTATTCCGTGCGTGCGCTGTAACCAGACGGTGAAATTTCGCGACCTGCTGACGGTGGCGCGCGACCTGGGCGCGGATGCGCTGGCGACAGGGCATTATGTGCGGCGGGTGGAACGAAACGGCAGCGCGGAACTGCACCGCGCCATCGATCCCGCCCGCGACCAAAGCTATTTCCTGTTCGCGACGAACCGGGCGCAACTGGATTTTCTGCGCTTCCCGCTGGGGGACATGGACAAGGCAGAGGTGCGCGAACATGCCCGCCGCCTGCACCTTGCCATCGCGAACAAGCCGGACAGCCAGGATATCTGCTTTGTCCCGACCGGCGACTATGCTGGTCTGGTCAAGAAACTGCGGCCAGAAACGGCAATGCCCGGCGATATTGTCGACCTGAACGGTCGAACCCTCGGTCGGCATGACGGTCTGGTCCACTTCACGGTTGGGCAGCGCAAGGGCATCGACGTCGGCGGGCAGGCAGCGCCGCTGTACGTCGTGCGGCTGGAACCCAAGACACATCGACTGGTGGTGGGGCCGCGTGAAGCCCTGGGCGTCGCCAGCGTCGCCCTCTCCGACATAAATTGGCTGGGGGGAGACATACCCGAGGGCGGCTTGCAGGTGGGCGCGAAGATCCGCTCAATGGCAAAGCCGACCCCGGCCCTGTTCGACGGTGAACGGCTTCACTTCGCCGCGCCCGAATATGGCGTGGCGCCGGGACAGGCGGGCGTCATCTATGATGGCGACCGTGTTCTTGGCGGCGGATGGATCGCAGCAACCGAACCCGCGCTGGCGGACCTCGCCGCCTAGACTTTCCCGAGGTTTAGCTGAGTTTCAGGCGCGCCCATATCGGCAAATGGTCACTCGCACGCTGCGACGTCGCCGTCATGTGGACGCCGCACCCATCGCAGTGGAAATCCAGGCTGTGAATGATCCGGTCGAGCGCAAGCGTCGGCCGGCGGGTGTGAAAGCTGGGGCCGCAGGGAGCGATCCGATATTGCCCGGGCAAGGTTGGCATCGCCGCCCTGCGCCCGCGATTCCAGTCGTTCGTATCACCCATCAGGATGGTCGGCATCGGCTTTCGCCGCTCTATCAGGTCGAGCAGGCTACGCAGCTGCCGCACACGAAACAGGCCGGACAGGTCCAGGTGCATGCCGACGATCCGCAACGGCCCCTGCCCCATATCGACCTCCGCCATTACCGCACCTCGCGGCTCCAGCGTCTCCAGCCACAGCGGCTCGGCGTGCAGGATTTCTGTCCCCTCGCGTACCAGAATGGCGTTGCCGTGCCATCCAATGCTCTTGGGACGCATGTCGAAACCGACATGCTTATAGTCTCCGACGCCCTCCTTCAGCAGGCCGGCGTCGACCACGGCGCGCCGCTCGAAAAAGCGGCGGTCCGCCTCCTGCAGGGCGATGATGTCGGCGTCCATTTCCGCGATGACGCGAAGGATGCGTTCGGGATCGCGGCGCCGGTCGAGGCCGATGCCCTTATGTATATTATAGCTGGCGACGGTGATCATATGCGAGGCAACGCACACTGGAGCGTTCATGTGCCGTCAGACCAGCAATTCACCCCGAATAACGTCAACGCAACTGCCGGTCAGAACTGCCCGATTGCCGCTGCGCCGGCATAGAACGTGGCCGCCCCGCTCGCTCGCCTGATAGGCGTGGAATTCATCGCGACCCAGCCTGTCCGCCCAATAAGGCGTCAGGATCGCGTGGGCGGAGCCGGTAACAGGATCCTCGTTGATCCCCGCGCCCGGTGCGAAAACGCGGCTGACCACGTCGATCCCCGGCTCGTCGCCGGGGGCGGTCGCTATGATCAGATAATTGCCGAGAGGCGCCATGGCGTTGAAGTCGGGCCGCAGGGCGCGCACGTCCGCTGCCGTATCATAGATGGCAAGGAAACTGTCCTCGCCCTCGCTATCGGTGACACGCAATTCCTTCGGCGCTGCGCCGAATGCAGCGGCAAGACGATCATACTCCTTTGGCTGCGTTTCCCACGACGGCAGGTCCAGCGAATAACCATCCTTCTGCCGCGCCACGGTCAGAACGCCTGCCCCCTTCAGCGTGCGAAAGCGGACAGCGTCCCGGTCAGGGTCATCCGACAGAATGGCATGGCCCGAGGCGAGCGTTGCATGGCCGCACAGCTCCACCTCGACCGCCGGCGTGAACCAGCGCAATTGATAATCCGCCTCGCCACTATCGTCGGGCACGACCCACGCGGTTTCCGCCAGATTATGCTCACGCGCGATCTTCAGCATCAAATCGTCCGGCGGGAAGGCATCGAGGCGGTAGACGGCTGCGCTGTTGCCCTCGAACGGCTCTGTCGCGAAGGCGTCTATGTGGCGGAAGGAAGCTGTGCTTCTGGATCGATCTGACAAAAATGGTCCTCCTCTACTTCGCTGTCGTCCATATGGCCCCGCGGATCGACATGAATCAGCAATTCGGTGCCGGGATAGGCCTTCAGCACGGCAGCCTCCACCCTGTCGGAAATCTCGTGCGCTTCCGCCACGGTCAGGTCGGGGTCGACCCACATGTGGAACTGAACGAAGTCCTGGTCGCCCGCGCGCCGCGTGCGCAGTTCATGCACGCCGTGCACATCAGGCATGATCGCCACCATGTTCAGCAATTGCTGGCGTTGCAGTTCGGGCCATTCGCGGTCCATCAGCATGTCGACGGCGCGCCTGCCGCCGCCATAGGCCGTCCAGGCGAACCAGGCGGCAATTGCGAGGCCGAAAACGGGATCTGCGCCCTCTAGTCCGAATCCCGCAAGAACCAGCGCCGCGATAACCGCCACATTGAGGGCAAGGTCGGACTGGTAATGGAGACGATCGGTCTCAATCGCCAGTGACTGTGTCGCGCGGGCGATCCGCCGCTGATAGACGACCAGCAGCAGGGTGACCAGAATTGCGAAGAGGGACACGCCGATTCCGGCCTCTGGCGCCGCAACCGGTTGAGGGTCGATCAGCCGGCGGACGGCCTGTACGGCGACGGCCAGCGCACTGATCCCGATCAGCATGACCTGAAACAGTGCCGAGATCGCCTCTGCCTTGCCATGGCCAAATCGGTGTTCCCGGTCGGCTGGCTCGGCAGCAACGCGTACCGCGAAGAAGGTCACGAGCGAGGCGATCAGGTCGAGACCCGTGTCGGCGAGCGACCCCAGAATCGCCACCGATCCCGTTTCCGCATGCGCCCAGACCTTTGCAACAAGCAACAGCAGCGCAGCCGCGACCGAGGCGATGGCCGCCCGCCGCATCAGGGTGCCGCGCGATGGAACGCCGTTCATGGATATAGCATATGTGTCGACCAGCCTGCCCCCGCGCGGGTATAGATATACCGCTCATGCAGGCGGCTGCGCTTGTCGATCCAGAATTCAAAGGCCCTGGGGATCAGTCGCCAGCCGGACCAGTTTGGCGGGCGGGGAACATCCCGGTCAGCATAGGTTTGCTCGAATTCGGTGACCCGATCCTCCAGCGTCGAGCGGCTATCCAGTTCACTCGACTGCAGGCTGGCCCAGGCGCCGATCTGCGATGCGCGCGGGCGACTGGCGAAATAGGCGTCGGCCTCTTCGGCGCCGACCGGTTCGACCTGTCCTTCCAGGCGGATCTGGCGGCGTAGCGATTTCCAGTGAAACAGCAGTGAGGCCGCGCGATTGTCGGCCAGTTCCCTGCCCTTCCGGCTGTCGAGATTCGTGTAGAAAACGAAGCCGCCCTTCGAAACATCCTTCAGCAATACCATCCGCACCGAAGGCGCTCCTGCCGCCGACGCAGTCGCCAGCGCCATGGCATTGGCATCGTGTGGTTCGGAGGCGTCTGCCTCCGCCATCCAGCGGTCGAACAGGGCGAAGGGGTCGTCGGGCAGGTCCATGATTGCGATCTATGCAGCGCCCCCACGGCAGACAACCGCGATCTTTGCAGGTGGTTCGCAGTAGCTTGCGAAGGCTTGTGCGGCCTCTTATTTCGCTGTCTTAGTGGAATAGGGCAGTTTGATCCGGTGTGGATTCGGGCCGCCCTTTATGATGACGGAACGCGAATGGCTGATCTTTATTCACGACTGGGTGTGCCGCGCGGCGCAGATGAGAAGGCGATCAAGTCCGCCTATCGCACGCTGGCGAAGGAGCTGCACCCCGACCGCAACAAGGACAATCCGCGCGCGGCGGAACGGTTTTCGGACGTTACGAAAGCCTATGACATTCTTTCCGACAAGGCACAGCGTGCCAAATATGATCGTGGCGAGATTGACGAGAATGGCGATCAGAAGGCGCCCTTCGGTTTCGGACGCGGCGGCGCGCGGCCCGGCTCTGCCCAAAATGGCGGCTTCGGAGGAGGCGGATTTGGCGGCGGCGGTTTTGGTGGGGGTCGTGCCGGTACGCAGGAATTTGGCACCGACGACCTGTTGAACGAACTGTTCGGCCGGCGCGGCGGAATGGGCGGCGGCGGTCGCCCGGGCGGCAACCCGTTCGGCGGCGCAAGCCAGCCGCCGCCGCAAAAGGGCGCCGACGTACAATATCGCCTTCCCATCCCGTTTGAGGAAGCGGCGGAGCTCAAGCCCCAGCGCGTGACCCTGCGCAACGGCAAGACGATCGAAGTGAAGCTGCCGCAGGGTTTCGAGGACGGCCAGACCATCAAGCTGACCGGCCAGGGCGAGGAAGGCCCAGGTGGCAAGGGCGATGCGCGTGTCACCCTGTCAATCAAGCCCCACAAATATTTCCGCAAGGATGGCGACGACATCCGCATCGACCTGCCGGTCCGGCTGGAGGAGGCGGTGATGGGGGCGAAGGTGCGCGTGCCCACCACGTCGGGCGGCGTCATGCTGACAATACCCAAAGGCACCAACGGCGGAACCGTCATGCGCCTGAAGGGAAAGGGGTTTTCGAAAAAGCCGTCCGGGCGTGGCGACCTGCTGGTCACAATTGAAATCGACATACCCGCAGGCGACGAGGCATTGGAAGCGTTTGTGCAGAGTTGGGACGCGGACCGGGCGAGAGATCCCCGCGCGGATTTGTAGCCCGGTTTTGCTGAACGACCTTATCCGGTCAGCAAAGACGATCCTGGCGTCCGGCACCCGACCGGTCGAGGTCGCGAAACGCGTGCTTGTCGGTGTGTTCGACGAGGGGTTTCTGCATGCGGGCAACCTCGCCTATCTTTCGCTTTTGACGCTGTTTCCCTTTTTCGTGCTGATCGGATCCATCGCCGGCTTTCTTGGCCGGTCGGGGGACGGCCTGCGCGCAGTGCGCACTTTTTTGCAAACCGTGCCGCCCCGCGTGGCGGATCTTCTGGCCGAACCCATTGCAGCCATCCTGCGAGAAGGTGGAAGCGGGCTGATCACGCTGTCGATCGTCGTGGCGCTGTGGACGACGGCCAGCTATGTCGAAACCATCCGCCTGATCCTTTACAAGGCCTATGGTTTCAAGGCCATCCGACCGATCTGGCAGCGACGACTGCTCAGCTTCGCAATCATTTTGGGCAGCGTTCTGCTGATGCTTGTGGCATTTGCCAGCCAGTTCCTGCTGGTGGGTGTAGAGCAATTGGTGGAACGGCTTATCCCCAATTTGGACATCGGGATGCTCCAAAGCCTGCGCCTGGGGCCGATGGTCGCGCTGTTTCTGGCGCTTTACATCCTGTTCACCAGCCTGACCCCGCGAGAATATCGGGCAGGCTGGCCAAAATGGCCGGGCGCGCTTGCCACGACCTGCGTCTGGATCGGCGGCACCAACATCCTGCCGTGGGTTCTGGCAAATTTTGCGAATACCGACCGCTTTTACGGCCCCCTCGCCGGTGTCATGGTCACATTGATTTTTTTCTTCATCGTCGGCCTGGGATTCGTTCTCGGCGCTCATTTGAACGCGGCGCTGGCCTTGACCGCCACGGCGAAGCTAAAGGAAGACCAATTGAAATTGGAAGGCTTGTAAATGTCGGGACTGATGCAGGGAAAACGCGGCTTGATCATGGGGCTGGCCAATGACAGGTCATTGGCCTGGGGCATTGCGCAGGCGCTGCATGAACACGGCGCTGACCTGGCATTCTCATATCAAGGCGAGGCGCTGAAGAAGCGCGTGGCTCCGCTTGCCGAGCAGGTGGGCAGCGACTTCCTGATCGAATGCGATGTTTCGTCGATGGACGCGCTCGACACCGCCTTTGACGAATTAAAGGCACGCTGGGACAGCATCGACTTTCTGGTCCACGCCATCGGCTTTTCCGACAAGGGCGAATTGCGCGGCAAATATGCCGACACGAGCCTGGACAACTTCCTGAACACCATGAACATTTCGGTTTACAGCTTTACCGCCTGCGCACAGCGCGCGGCTGCCATGATGCCAAATGGCGGCAGCCTACTGACGCTGAGCTATTATGGCGCCGAAAAGGTTGTCCCGCATTATAATGTGATGGGCGTCGCCAAATCAGCGCTGGAAACCAGCGTGCAGTATCTTGCCAATGATTTCGGTCCGGAGGGGATCCGCGTGAACGCCCTCAGCGCCGGTCCGATCAAGACGCTGGCGGCGTCGGGAATCGGCGATTTCCGCTATATCTTGAAGTGGAATGAACTGAACAGTCCCCTGCGCCGTAATGTCACCATCAAGGATGTCGGCGGCGCGGGCCTTTACCTGCTGTCCGATTTGGCGAGCGGCGTTACCGGCGAGACGCACCATGTCGACGCCGGCTATCATACCGTCGGGATGAAGCAGGAAGACGCACCGGACATAGCGCTAGACTGACGCACCAGCGGCTCTTCGCTCTGCACAAGGAAGACTCATGTTGAATTCATAAGCGTGCTTATTATATTTGCGCTCATGAACGAAAATCTGGGTTTTTTGATCTCCGACGTCGGTCGTCTGCTTCGCCGGCGTTTCGACGCGGACGCCAGTACGCTGGGCGTCACGCGGGCACAGTGGCGTGTGCTTCTGAGCCTTTCGCGCGAAGAGGGCATAAAACAGGCCAGTCTGGCCGAACGGCTGGAGGTGGAGCCGATCAGCCTGTGCCGAATGGTCGACCGCCTGGCAGAGGCATCGCTGGTTGAACGGCGCCGCGATCCCAACGACCGGCGCGCGTGGCTGATCTATTTGAAGGAGCCCGCCCGGCCGCTGATCGATCAGCTGCGCGATGTGGGCACGGGCGTCTCCGCGGCCGCAACGAGCAGTCTGTCGGCAGACGAGATCGAACAGCTGGGCCATCTGCTCAACAAGGTGCGGGACGGTCTGACGAGTCCCGCAAGCGAAGGAAAACGCGCTCATGGCTGAGGCTGATCCGCAATTCCCGTCCTCTGCGCAGCAACGTCCCATGGCGGACGAAACCCCCGGGAAGCGCGGTCCATCACGCCTGCTGATCATGCTGTCCGTTCCGCTGCTGTTACTGGCGATCGGAACCTATTTATGGCTGATGTCGGGCAAGACTGTCAGCACGGACAATGCCTATGTTCATCAGAACGTCGTATCGATCAGCCCCGACGTGACCGGCCGCATCGTCGAGGTTTCCGCTGCTGAAAATACAGAGGTCGAGGCAGGCGACCTGCTGTTCCGTATCGATCCCGACCCCTATCGCATCGCGCTGGCCGCGGCAGAGGCCGATTTGGCGACCGCGAAGGTCGATGTGGGCGGTCTGCAAACGGATATTGGCGGCACCGAAGTCAAGATCGCCGCCGCGCGCGAGGATCTGGCATTCGCGCAGGACGATTATCAACGGCAGAGCGAATTGATGGACCGCGGCTTCACGACCCGAACCCGGTTCCAGGCGGCGGAACATGGCGTCGCCGTCGCGCGGGAAAAACTGAATGCCGCCCTCGCCGCCCGCACGCGAGCGCAGGCATCGCTCTCGAGAGGCGGGGCGAGCACCTATCCGGCGGTGGCATCCGCGCTGGCAAAGGTGGAAAAGGCGCGCCTGGATCTGGCGCGCACGTCCGTCCTCGCCCCCGCCGCCGGCACTGTCAGCCAGGCCGATCGGCTGCAGGTCGGTCAGGTGATGGTTTCGGGCGTCCCGGCGCTAAGCCTGGTAGTTCGCGGCGAGAGCTGGATCGAGGCGAATTACAAGGAAACCGATCTGAACCAGATCCGCCCCGGCCAGCCGGCGAAGATTTCCATAGACGCCTATGACGGGCTGGAACTCGACGGGCATGTGGCCAGCATCGGCGCCGGCACGGGGTCCAGCTTCGCCCTTCTTCCCGCCCAGAATGCCAATGGAAATTGGGTAAAGGTGACGCAACGCGTGCCCGTTCGCCTGGAACTCGACTCCCCCTCGCCTCGACCGCTGATCACCGGCCTTTCGGCGCATGTATCGGTAGACATCGAAGGCGCGGATCATGCCAGCCGCTGACCGGTCCATCGTCGGACAGGCCAATACGCCGGTCGCCCATAGAGGTCTGCTTACCATCGGCGTCATGCTGGCCACGGTCATGCAAGTGCTCGATTCGACAATTGCCAACGTCGCCCTGCCCCACATGCAGGCGAGCCTGGGTGCCACGGTCGACACGATTACTTGGGTGCTGACCAGCTATATCGTCGCAAGTGCCATTGCCATTCCCATCACCGGCTGGCTGGCCGACCGGGTCGGTGCGCGGAACCTGTTCCTGTTTTCGGCGATCGGTTTCGTGGGAGCCTCCATGCTGTGCGGCATCGCCACCAGCCTGGAGGAGATGGTCGCCTTCCGTGTGCTGCAGGGTATCGCCGGCGCCTTTATCGGCCCCCTTTCCCAGACCGTCCTTCTCGATATCAATCCGCCGGAGCGCCACGGAAAGGCCATGTCGATCTGGGGAATGGGCGTCATGATCGGCCCGATCACCGGCCCCGTGCTTGGCGGGCTCCTCACTGAAAATTACAGCTGGCGCTGGGTTTTCTATGTTAATCTGCCGATTGGTATCCTGTGCGTTGCCTTGTTGTGGTGGCTATTGCCGCGCAGGCCGCCCAGCCGGCGCAGCTTCGACCTTTTCGGCTTCTCCATGCTCGCCCTGGGGCTGGCCGCGCTACAATTGCTGCTGGATCGCGGGCAGGGCGAGGACTGGCTGCACAGCACGGAAATCCTGATCGAGATCGGCGTTGCAGTGGCTGCTCTCTGGGTGTTCGGCATCCACATGGCGACAGCAAAATCTCCGATGTTCAGTCGCGTTTTGCTGACGGACAGGAATCTGATGACATCGCTGCTGTTCATGATCGTCATTGGCGTCATGATGTTTGCGACCATGGCCCTGCTGCCGACGATGTTGCAGCAGCTCTATGGCTATCCGGTCATCGATACCGGACTGTTGCTGGCACCGCGCGGAATTGGGGTGCTGATATCGATGGCGCTGGCGGGGCAGTTGATGGGCAGAGTGGATTCACGCTGGTTGATCGGCTTTGGCATGATCCTGGCGGCGGTATCCCTGTGGTGGATGACCACCTGGTCCCTGGAAATGGGCTGGTGGCCGATCGTTACGTCCGGGTTCGTGCAGGGGCTGGGCATGGGTTTTGTCTTCATCCCGCTCAACACGCTGGCATTTGCGACACTGCCACCCAGCGCCCGCACAGACGGCTCCAGCCTGCTCAACCTGTTGAGGAGCGTCGGTGCCTCCATCGGCATTTCGGTAGTATCCACATTTCTGGCCCGCAACCTGCAGGTCAGCCATGCCGATCTGTCGGCGCACGTCACCAGCTACAGCATCTTTTCGTTCGATCCCCAGCAAGCGACCCGTTTCGGTGAAATGGGGAACCAGTTGTTCGCCCTGATCGACGCAGAAATCAGCCGCCAGGCGCTGATGATCGCCTATCTGGACGATTTCTGGCTAATCATGTGGCTCAGCATGGCGGCAATCCCGCTCGTATTCCTGCTTAAGCGTGCGCCGTTGCAGGCTGGATCGTCCCCAGCTGTCATTGAGTAGCCACTGCGCCATTGTTGCTTTCGAACGAAAATTAGCTATATTTCATACGGTACGCGCTGCAAACTTCTTTCCGGTCATCTTCATATTTCGTCCCCGACAGCCATGAAACGAGGTCCGCGGTGCACCGCCCGTCTTCCAGCTTTGCCAATACTCCCAACGAAGGGGGCAGCGCTCCTCTTGATATGACATTGCTGTCGACGGTGGATGCGGGCCCGGACAATTATCTGCGTTCCGAAGCGGAGATTGCTGCGTCTGCAACGATTTTCGATCATGTGGCGGCGGGGCGGACTCTCATTCTGCTGGCGGGCTTTCCGGGTGTCGGAAAAAGCGCGTTGTTGCGCCGCATCGAGAGGGACTGGGCGACACATTTTGGCGCGATCCTGCTCGCTGCCCGGGGCGCCGCACTTGGCGGCATGGAATGCCAGACGCCTGATTTGCTTTTGGTCGACGAGGCGGAGGATCTGGACGATGCGGGACGCGACTGCCTGAGCGAGCGCGTGGCCGCCGGTCGGCCCAGCATCATCGTCGCCGCGCGCCCGGACGATGTCCGGGCCCTGCCCGCTGGCGCAGAACTCACCATCGTTCGTCTCGACCCGCTAACCCCGGAAGAGGTTGCACGGCTTGCTACGGCGCTTTGCGGTGATCTGGAATTGTGGGGGGGCACCCTCAGGCGGATTTCGCTGCATGCCGAAGGACGGCCGCGTCTGGTGCGCTCCCTGCTGCGATCCGCTGCAATCGAGGCGACACTGGAAAATGCAGGGACGGTCGAGCCTGACCATGTCGATCTGGCCGCCGCGCGACTGGCGCTGAAGAATCAGAGACGCATGGCGACGGACGATCCCGCAATGTCTCCGCACGCATCCGTCCCCCTCTCGCGGCCGAGAGGCGACAGCGAAATTTCACTTGTCGAGCGGAACGAAAACGACGGCGCTCCGCAGGGGCCAGCCATTGCCGCCATCAGCCCGCAGGAGGAAGGCCGCGTATCGAGGTCGCGCCGGGGCAAGGCGTTCGGTACAGGCGCGGCATTGATCGCGGGCCTGGCAGCATCCTATGCCCTGTTCCTGGCGCCACAGCCGATCAGGCCCCTCAACGGAGCTGACGAGATCGGCGACCGCTCGGCCACCGCAACAGGGCAGCAGGAGGTCGCCGTGCTGAACAGGTCGCACCATGAGGGCGCGGGTTCCGGGGAACCGGCATCAGGTGATACTGGATCAGGTGATACTGGATCAGGTGAGGCAGGATCGGCCACGCGGATCGACGGCGCCCTGACCTATTCCGAACCTACGGAGCCGTTGTTCGCAGGTGAGAGGGCTTCGGCCTCCGTCGCCGACACGTCCGCCGCCCCCTCATCGAACAGCCCTCCGCCATCGCCTGCGCCGCAGACTCGCAAACTTCCTGTGGAAATAGCCGTGCTGGCCGAAGCGGACGAGCCTGCGGTCCTTGTCGAGCAGTTGGAACCTCTAACCCTGTCACAAGATACTCTCCCGCTGCTGGTCGCCGAGGCCCCCTCCAGCCCTCCCCCGGCGCAGGCTGACAATGCCGCACCGGAAACTGATGATCGCGCTGCAAAGGCGACGCGAGAGGCGCGTGATCGCCTGCGCGCCATGCGAAACTGAAGAGGTAGTCATGAAATCGAGATTTTTTGTCAGCGCCCTGATCGGGACAAGCTTCTTCGGCGCTGCGGCGATCAAGGCTGCGGAATCGGGACCAATGCCGAACCCCCGGCTGGACGACGTGACGAGCCTGTCAGGGTTTAGCGCGTCGACCGGCGTCGCCTATTGGCAGGGCGATTTTGGCCTGCCGACCCGGTCCAACCTGCTCGTCGTTCCATTGAGCCTGAAATATGATTTCGGCGATCTGCGGGTGTGGGGAACGCTGCCCTATATGCGGGTGGAAAGCGATGCACTGCTATTCGCCGGAACCGACGGCGGCCCCATCGAGGCGGGCGCGGCAATTTCGCCTGGCCAGGCGCGCGTTCGCGATGGACTGGCCGATCTGACGCTGGGGGGAACCTGGTCGCTGACCCGTTCTGCCGAAGATGGTTTCGACGTGGACGTGACGACCCGCGTAAAACTCCCGACCGCATCCAACGACAGTGGCCTCAGCACGGGAAAAACGGACGTTACCTTGGCGGCCGACATCGCCAAGCCCATCGGCGGCATCGTTCCCTATGTTTCCGCCGGCTACCGTTTTCTGGGCGACCCAGACGGCTTCGACCTGAACAACACATTGCATCTGGCCGGCGGCTTTTCCGTCCCGCTGGGCGAACGGGGCGACACGGTGGCTTTGCTCGCTTATGAATATGATGAAAGCCCCAGCCGCCTGGTCGATGACGGCCACGAGTTATTTTCCGCCGTCAGCGGGTCGATCAACGACCGCTTCAGCTGGACCGGATATGGCTCGGTGGGCCTTAACGAAGGTGCCAGCGATTTCGCCCTTGGCCTACTGCTGACGGCCGCATTTTAACGGATCGCCCCGCCACTGCCGATGCTTTCACCAGGCGCAAAATGAAAAGGGCCCGGACATTTGTCCGGGCCCTTTCCTGTGCCGAGGCGGCGATGCGCGCCTTAGCCGGAATAGTACATATCGAATTCGACCGGGCTGGGTGCCATCTCCCAGCGGAGGTTTTCCTCCATCTTCAGATCAATATAGCTGTCGATCAGCGTGTCGGAGAATACGCCGCCGCGCGTGAAGATCTTGCGGTTCTTGTCGAGTTGCGTCAGCGCCTCGCGCAGGGAACCGGCAACGGTCGGGACGCGCTTCAGCTGCTTCGGCGGCAGATCATACAGGTTCTTGTCCATCGGGTCGCCCGGATGGATGCGGTTCTCGATACCATCGAGGCCCGCCATCAGAAGCGCGGTGTAGGCGAGGTACGGGTTGGCAAGCGCATCAGGGAACCGGAATTCCGCACGGCGGCTCTTTTCGCCGCTACCATAGGGAATGCGGCAGGATGCGGAGCGGTTACGGCTGGAATAAGCCAGCAGAACCGGTGCCTCAAAGCCCGGAACGAGCCGCTTATAGCTGTTCGTCGTCGGGTTGGTGAAGGCGTTCACCGCCTTGGCGTGCTTCAGGACGCCGCCGATGAAGTGCAGTGCCGTCTCGCTGAGGCCGGCATAACCGTCGCCGGCAAAGGTGTTCTTCTTGCCGTCCCAGATCGAAATATGCGTGTGCATGCCCGATCCGTTATCCTGTGCGATCGGCTTCGGCATGAAGGTCGCCGTCTTGCCATATGCATGCGCCACATTGTGCACGACATATTTGTAGATCTGCATGCGGTCGGCGGTTTCCACCAATTCGCCGAAGGTCAGGCCAAGCTCGTGCTGGGCGGCGCCGACTTCGTGATGCTGCTTGTCCATGGGCAGGCCCATTTCCAGCATGGTGGAGACCATTTCGGCGCGCAGATCATGGGCGGGGTCGACGGGTGCGACGGGGAAATAGCCGCCCTTTGCACGCGGACGGTGGGCGTAATTGCCCTCGTCATATTTGCGGCCGGTATTGGTCGGCAGTTCGATATCGTCAATCTCGTAGGATGACTTGTTATAGCCGCTGTCGAAGCGAACATCGTCAAAGCAGAAGAATTCCGCCTCAGGTCCGATAAACACCTTGTCGCCAATGCCGAGCTGGCTGACGAAGGTGTCGGCGCGTTTCGCGACGGAGCGCGGATCGCTGTCGTACAGTTCGCCGGTGGAGGGTTCGACGACATCGCAGAACACGATCATCATCGGCGTCGCGCTGAACGGGTCGAAATAGACCGCGTCCAGGTCGGGCCTCAGGATCATGTCGGATTCATTGATCGCTTTCCACCCTGCGATGGAGGACCCGTCGAACATGAATCCCTCGGACAGCATGTCCTCGTCAACAACGGACGACACCATGCCCAGATGATGCCATTTACCGCGCAGATCGGTGAAGCGGATGTCCACCCACTCGATCTCCTTGTCCTTGATCAGTTTAAGAATATCAGAAGCCTGATTGGCCATTTTTCGTCCTTTCGGTTGGTATGTTTGAGGGTAGGTTCCGGCAGCGCGCTAGACGGCGTCGGCGTCGCGTTCGCCGGTCCGGATGCGATAGGCCTGTGCGATGTGGGATACGAAGATCTTGCCATCGCCGATGCGGCCGGTTTTGGCAGCATTGGCAATCGCCTCGACCACGCGGTCGCACAGCGATTCTTCGACGACCACTTCCAGTTTCACCTTGGGCAGAAAGTCGACGATATATTCGGCGCCGCGATAAAGTTCGGTATGGCCCTTCTGCCGCCCAAACCCCTTCGCCTCGGTAACGGTAAGCCCCTGGACGCCGACCTCGTGCAGCGCCTCCTTAACTTCGTCGAGTTTGAAAGGTTTGATGATCGCCTCGATCTTGTTCATGCGCCCTCGATTTTCATGTCGTCCCTGCCCCACAGGAATTTGGTTTCTGTTACGCGCGTCCCAGCACGTTTCATGCCAAGGAGGAAACCGATAGCTTTCCATGAGAAAACTACCGCGTCGCGGCCGGGGACGTGCCTAATCGACAGGCACCTGCCTAGTCGGGCGGCATGGCGGAGATGCGCCTAGGGGGTGCGCGGCCTGCCCATGTTCCCGTTTAGCTGCTGTTCAACGCGCCAGTCGCCTTGACGCTCCGTCACACCGCGCATATGTGCGCGTGCCTGAACGGGGGCTTTGCCCTTTGTCTGTGGCGACCGTAGCTCAGCTGGTTAGAGCGCTGGTTTGTGGTACCAGAGGTCGCGGGTTCAAACCCCGTCGGTCGCCCCACGTTTTTCTTTACGCGAAAGCCCTCGCATGTCCGTGTTCGATCTGCCCGCCTTCGACGATCACGAGGCGGTTCACATCTTCGACGACGCGAAAAGCGGCATGCGCGCAATCATCGCGATACACTCGACCCATCTGGGGCCCGCCGCCGGCGGGTGCCGCTATCATCAATATGCCGACAGTGAGGCGGCCCTGGTCGACGCGCTGCGCCTTTCGCGCGGCATGAGCTATAAGAACGCACTGGCCGGCCTGCCAGCCGGCGGCGGCAAGGCTGTATTGTTCAAGCGCAGCGCATTTCCGAAATCGGACGCCATCCTGGAAGCGCTGGGCGGCGCAATCAGCAGTCTGAACGGAAATTACGTCACCGCAGAAGACATCGGCATGAGCGATGCCGACATGGAAGTCATCGCGCGGCGCACCAAGCATGTCAGTGGCTTGCCGGTCGCAGGCGGCAAAGCCGGGGGCAATCCCGGGCCCTGGACGGCGGAGGGTGTTTTCCTGGGTATGCGCGCAGCAGTCCGGCACCGTTTGGGTCGTGAAGGTTTCAAGGGCGTACATGTGGCCATTCAGGGACTCGGCAGTGTCGGCATCGCGCTTGCGCGGCATCTGGCGGCGGACGGCGCCCGCCTGACAGTCGCCGATATCGACGAGGCGAAGGCCGCACAGCTTGCCGGCGAATTGCGGGCACACGTCGTGGCGCCAGAAGAAATCCTGTTCACCGAAGCTGACGTCCTGGCGCCCTGTGCATTGGGCGCAGTCCTGAACGAGGAGACCATCCCCGCCTTGAACGCGGAGATCGTCGCCGGGGCAGCCAATAATCAGTTGCGGCGACCGGAGGATGGCGACCGTCTGAAGGAGCGCGGCGTGCTTTACGTTCCGGATTATGCGTTGAATGCTGGCGGGATCATCAATGTCATGGCCGAATATTTCGGCGACGGCGATGCCGAGGCAGTAAAAACCCGCATCGCGAAAATCGAGGATCGGGTCGCGAAAATTCTCACCCGCGCAGATCAGGAGGGCGAAGCGACCAATCGCGTCGCCGACCAGATGGCGCGTGAGTTGATCGGACGCGGCTGAGCCACGAAACGAGCGCGCCGGGACAAGGCTAACGCTTCGCTCTCATTATGCTTTGTAGACGATCTCGCCGCCCTTGATCGTCATCGATACTTTCCCCGTCACCGGCAGACGGTCGAAGGGTGTATTTGCAGCAGGATGCGCCAGCGCCGACGCATCGATACGCCATGCTCTGTCGGGCTTAACCAGCGTGACGTCCGCAGGCGCTCCCTCAGCCAGCGTACCGCCCGGAAGGCCAAAAATGCGCGCCGGGGCGCTGGAGAGAACCTCCACCAGTCGTGAATATGCACTGTCCCCGCCCAGCGCCATCAGGGTAAGCGGTAACAGCGTTTCCAGGCCCGCCATGCCAGGGGCGGCCTGCGTCCACGGCAGGCGCTTCTCCTCCTGCGTGCGGGGGTCGTGACCGGACGAGACGACATCGATGGTGCCGTCCTTCAGCGCCTCTACCATGGCCAGGCGGTCCGTTTCGCTGCGCAGGGGCGGCGATAACCGCGCGAAGCTGCGATAATCCGTTGCTTCCGCATCGTTCAGCAGCAAATGTGCCGGGGTCGTGCCACAGGTAATGCGTACCCCGCGCTCCTTCGCGCGCGCCACGATCGCCGCACTTTCGGCGGTGCTGATGCAGCGTATATGCAGCCGGGCGCCGGTGTCCTCGGCCAGGCGCGTGTCACGCGCGACGGCAATGCTTTCCGCGATGGCGGGCGCGGACGGCAGGCCAAGGCGTGTGGCGGTCTCGCCATCGGTGGCGCTCGCCCCCTCGACCAGATCGGCATCCTCGGCGTGGCTGACGATGGTCATGTCGAACGCCCGCGAATAACTTAGCAGCCGATGCATGACAGCGGTGGACGCAATGCCGCTGCGTCCCGTCGCTGCGGCGGCAGCGCCCGCTTCCCGCATCAGCCCGATTTCGGCCAGCTCTTCGCCCGCAAGTCCGTTCGTCGCGGCGGAAAAGGGATGAACCCACACGTGCGGCTTGCCGATCCGCATGGCACGTTCGACCAGCGCAGGATCGTCGAGAGGGGGAAACTGATCCGGCATCAAGAGAACGCGGGTGATTCCCCCCGCCAGACATGCGGCCGCATCGGCGCGGAATATGCCGGCATCAATGAAGGCGGGCGACGCAACCATTCCCGTGGCGTCGATAATTTGGGCGTCTGCCGGCGCTTCGACCTGACCCGTAGCAACGATGTGCCTGCCCTCGATTAGTATGTCGCCGACGGCGTCCCTGCCCTGTGCCGGATCCACGATGCGGGCATTGGCGATGTGCAGGCTGGTCATGCCCATGCCTTTCCGTTCCAAGCAATGCCCCGCCGCTTGCGCGTCAGCACGTCGAGACACGCCATGCGCACCGCGACGCCCATCTCCACCTGTTCCGTAATGGCGGAGCGCTGGATGTCGTCCGCGACCGACGTGGCAATCTCGACGCCCCGGTTCATCGGCCCCGGATGCATGACGAGCACGTCGCTTGCGGCCGCAGCCAGCCGTTCCTCCGTCAGGCCGTAGAAGTGAAAATATTCACGCGGGGACGGCAGGTAAGCCCCGGTCATGCGCTCCTGCTGCAGCCGCAGCATCATGACGACATCCGCGCCCGCCAACCCCTTGTCCATGTCCGTGAAAGGAATGACGCCCAGACGATCAACAGCCGGCGGCATCAGGGTCGGCGGCGCCACCGCCCGCACCTCAGCCCCCATGGCGCTCAGCAGGTGAAAATTCGACCGGGCGACGCGGCTGTGCAGTACGTCGCCGCAAATCGCGATCTTCAGCCCCTCCAGCCTGCCCTTTCGACGCCGAATGGTCAGCGCGTCGAGCAGGGCCTGCGTCGGGTGTTCGTGACGACCGTCACCCGCATTCAATACCGGGCAGCTGACCTTTGACGCTATCAGCTGAACGGCGCCTGCCGCCTCGTGCCTGATAACGATTACATCGGGGTGCATCGCATCCAGCGTCAGCGCAGTGTCGAGCAGCGTTTCGCCTTTTTTGACCGACGATGCTGCAACCGCCATCGACACGACGTCAGCGCGAAGGCGTTTGCCGGCAATTTCAAAGGAGACGAGCGTTCGGGTGGAGTTCTCGAAGAAAGCATTGATCTGCGTGAGACCTCTCAGCTGCTTGCCGCGCTGCTTATGGGTCGTCCAATGCTCGGCCTCGTCGAGCAGGAAGCCGATTTCCCATGGCTGCATACCCTCAATGGCAAGCAGATGGTCGTGCGGGAACGGGTGCGCTCCGTCCGGGACGGGCGTTCGCGAGGTGTGGGGCGCTTTCATTGAAACCGAGGCCTTAAATATTGCGGCAGATGCGCGCAACTCCGCCGCTAGGGCAAAAGGGGCAGGAATGGCGCATCATCATCGCCTCTCACGCGCAAACCAGTCGATTGCATTCTGCAAAATGATTGCCGCCGCGTGGGCGTCGATTTTCTCTGCCCAGCGCGCGCGGGGGATGCCGGCGGCAAACATCGCCTCCTCCGCAGCGACGGACGTAAGGCTCTCGTCCCACAATAGCACAGGCAGGCCAAATGCCCCCTCCAGCGTGCGGGCGAAAGCGCGGCTGCGCTGCGCAGAGGCGCCCGGCGTACCGTCCATATTGAGCGGCAGGCCCACGACGAGACCCCTGACCTGATACGCCGAAAGGCGCGCGCCGACCGCCTCCAGATCGTCTGCCAACTTACGCCTTCGCACCACGATGTCGGGGCCGGCAAAGCGCCACTCCGCATCGCTGATCGCCAGCCCTATGGTCTTGGTGCCCAGATCCACACCGGCAAGGGCACCGCCTGCGGGCAGGGCCTCACGAAAACGTTCCGGCGTCAGCGGGCCTGAAATGCGCCCACCCTCCGTTCCGCATCGGCGCGCAGATTCGCCCAGAACAGCGCGTAATCATAAACGTGGTAATTATTACCGGGCAGGACATATTCACCCATGGAAAGCGCGTTTTCCCCCAGGCTGAGATAGCCGCGCCCGGTGCATTCCGCAGAGACCAGTCCCGCCTCCAGCACAGCATTTGCCAATGTGTCATCGGGGATCAATGCGCCGATATTTCCCTCTGCCGGCGAAGGGCCGGGCAATCCGCCGGTCTGCGGGTTGGTGCAAAGGAGGTCGGTGCCTGCCCGCGGCGCACCGTCAAATCCGTTGGTCTGGTCGAACGCATCGAAAATCAGGCCGGGATCGGCAGGTTCTGAGAAGCTTTGCCAGGCGAGGATGCAGCCGCTCTGTTCGGGCGATACGCAGGGCGGCAAGCCGAGACTGGGCAAGTCGGCGGTGATAGAAATCGGCCAGCCCGGCAGGTAGGCGGCGACGATGCGGTCGGCAACCGGGGTCCCAGCAATGCGCTGCGCCAGCAGGGTAACCAGATGAAAGGATCCCTGGCTATGCCCTGCCAGAATGATCGGGCGGTCCTCCGGGATGGACTTCAGAAATGTCTCGAACGCCTTGGCAATGTCGTCATAGGCAAGCGCGAATGACAGCGTGGCATCCGGCTCTGCGAATGAAAGGAAGGCGCCGAATGCAGATTGCCGGTATTTCGGCGCCCATATCTCGCCAATGCCGTTAAACACGCTGGCTTGGCTGCGCGTGAATATCCCGCGGCGATAAAGCGCTCCTTCATCAACCGGTTCCAGCGGCGCGTTCCACCGGTCTGAACGCAAATAGGTGGTCGGGTGAACATAAAAGACGGAGACCTGCGTTTCAGGGGCGGGCCGATATCCGTCTGGCGTCCACTGGACATCCGTTGAGGGTATGCCGGGCCGCGCTATCCAGGCGTCGGGCCGGTCATAAATGCCAGGCGTCGGCTTCGGACTTTCCGCGAAGGTGACAGTCGGGCGCATATATAATTTCATCATTTCATCGCCGAACGCGGCCCAGGCCACTACGGCCAGCAGCGCGATCATGATGAGAACGGCAATGACGGTAAGGAATCGGCGCGCAGCCATGGATTGACGTCTAGCTCATAGGTTCGGGGAGTTCAGAGGCGCCCCTTAACGACTGGCCGTCTCGGCGGGAAGCTGCGATAGGCGCGGCATGCGAGCGGAAAAACAATTCGATGTCGTCATTCTGGGTGCCGGCGGCGCCGGTCTTATGTGCGCCGCCGTCGCGGCCCGCAGAGGACGGCGGGTGCTGCTGATCGATCATGCCGATCAACCCGGCCGAAAGATCCTTATTTCCGGCGGTGGACGGTGCAATTTTACCAACATCCACACCGCTCCCGATCGCTTTCTGTCTGCCAATGCCCATTACGCGAAATCGGCGTTGGCCCGCTATACGCCGCGCGATTTCATCCAGTTGGTCGACCGTCATGGGATCGCCTGGCATGAAAAGACGCTGGGGCAGCTGTTCTGCGATTCCAGTGCGCGCCAGATCGTGGACATGCTGATGCAGGAATGCGCCGATGCGAACGTCACGCTGTCACTCGGTCGGCCAGTGGGAGAGGTCGCCAAGACCGATGAGGGCTTTAGCGTTCGTGTCGGGCTGGACAGCTATGACACAAGCTCTCTTGTCGTTGCGACGGGCGGGCCCAGTATCCCGCAGATGGGGGCGACCGGATTTGCCTATGAACTGGCGCGCAAATTCCGCCTGAAAGTGGTGGAGCCGCGCCCTGCCCTGGTGCCCTTCACCCTGGGCGGCTCCCAGGTTTTGTTTCGCGAATTGTCCGGCGTCAGTGCAGAGGTGATTGCCAGCTGCGGAAAGACAAGCTTTCGCGAGGCTGCGCTGTTTACCCATCGCGGTCTCTCGGGGCCGGCCATTCTGCAGATTTCAAGCTATTGGAAGCATGGCGACGACGTGGCGATCGATTTTCTGCCTGGACGCTCCGTCGACTGGCTGGTCGAACAAAAGCGGGAGCGTCCCCGCGCCCATCTAGCCAGCGTGCTGGGCAGCGCCTTGCCGGATCGGCTGGCCGGGGTCCTGGCGGAACGCATCGGCCTGACCGGCGAACTGGCCAATATGCCCGACCGAAAGCTCTCGGGCGCCTCTACGCGCCTGCACCGCTGGGCATTCAGCCCGAACGGAACGGAGGGCTTTGCCAAGGCCGAGGTGACCGCCGGGGGCGTCTCTACCGCCGAACTGTCATCGAAGACCATGGAGGCGAAAAATGTTCCCGGCCTGTATGTCATCGGTGAAGCGGTCGATGTAACCGGCTGGCTTGGCGGATATAATTTTCAATGGGCCTGGGCCAGCGGCGTCGCCGCCGGAGAGGTGGCCTGACCTGGCGGTGGGTTCGCCCGGCAGAGGTCGGGCGGAAAGCCTACGTCATTGCCATTGCCGCACAGCGACCTGCTCTGCTATCGCAGCGCTTCCCAGGAAAATACCGGAGCCCGAATGTCCGTCGACGCCGATACCGTACGCAAGATCGCCCATCTGGCGCGCATCAAATTGCCCGATGAACGGGTCGAGCCAATGATGAACGAACTCAATAATATACTCGACTGGGTTGAGCAGCTGCGCGAAGTCGACACGGCGGACGTTGAGCCAACGACCGCGGTGATCGCCAACCGGCTGCGCTGGCGCGAAGACGAAGTGACCGACGGAAATGTGCAGGAAAAGGTGCTCGCCAACGCACCCAAGCCGCTGCACGGATTTTTCGCGGTGCCGAAGGTGATCGAATAGTGAGCGACCTGACGAACCTGCCCATCGCCGCGATGCGCGACGGCCTGAACCGCAAGGATTTTTCGGCCAAAGAACTGGCGGAGGCGCACATTCGGGCAGTGGAGGGCGCACGCACTCTGAACGCATTTACCGTCGAGACGCCGGAGCGGGCGCTGGCCGCCGCCGATGCCGCCGACAAGGATTTTGCCGCTGGGACCGCCAAGCCGTTGTCCGGCATTCCGTTGGGTATCAAGGACCTGTTCTGCACCGAAGGTGTGGAGACAAGTGCATCGTCCAACATATTGAAAGGCTTCGTTCCGCAATATGAATCGACGATCAGCGCCAGGCTGTTCGCCGACGGTGCGGGGATGCTGGGCAAGCTGAACCTGGACGAATTCGCCATGGGGTCCTCCACGGAAACCAGTGCCTGCGGCGACACGATCAATCCGTGGCGCGCAGCCGATGGACGCAATCTGGTGCCCGGCGGTTCGTCGGGCGGAAGCTCCACCGCCGTTGCCGCGCGGCTGGTTGCGGGCGCGACGGGCACGGATACGGGCGGGTCCATCCGCCAGCCCGCCGCCTTTACCGGCATTACCGGTTTCAAGCCGACCTATGGCCGCTGTTCGCGCTGGGGCACGGTCGCCTTCGCCTCCTCCCTGGATCAGGCGGGGCCGATGGCGCGCGACGTGCGCGACTGCGCCATCCTGCTGCAGTCGATGGCGGGGTTCGATGCCAAGGATTCGACCAGCCTGGAGCTGCCCGTCCCCGATTTCGAAGCAGCGCTGACCGGCGATCTGCTGGGCAAGCGCGTCGGTATTCCCCGCGAATATGCCATCGACAATATTCCCGCCGACATTACGGCACTGTGGGAGGCGGGTCGCGCCATGTTGCGCGATGCGGGTGCGGAGATCGTCGACATTTCCCTGCCCCACACCAAATATGCGCTGCCGACCTATTACATCATCGCACCGGCAGAGGCGTCGTCCAATCTGGCCCGCTATGACGGTGTTCGCTACGGACAGCGCGAGACGCCGGATGGCGGCAATCTGATCGACATGTACGAGGCGACCCGTTCCGCCGGGTTCGGCGACGAGGTCAAGCGGCGCATCATGATCGGTACCTATGTCCTGTCGGCAGGATATTATGACGCCTATTATCTGCAGGCGCAGAAGGTGCGGACGCTGATCAAGCGCGATTTCGAGCAGGCGTTCCGGGAATGCGACGTCATCCTAACGCCGACGGCGCCCAGCGCGGCCTTTCCGCTGGCAGAGAAGATGGACGATCCCGTCTCCATGTATCTGAACGATGTGTTCTGCGTTCCGGCAAGTCTCGCCGGTCTGCCAGCCATGAGTGTGCCGGTCGGCCTGAACGCCGATGGCCTGCCCCTCGGCTTGCAACTGATCGGCGATGCATTGGATGAGGAAGGGCTGTTTAACGCAGGATATGCGCTGGAGCGCGCGGCCGGGTTCTCCGCCCAGCCTGAGAAATGGTGGTAAGATGAGCAATTATCGCATTGAAGGCGAAACGGGCGAATGGGAGGTCGTGATCGGCCTGGAGATCCACGCGCAGGTCACAACGAAGGCCAAGCTGTTTTCCGGCGCCGCCACCGACTTCGGTGCGGAGCCGAATACGCAGGTATCCTTGGTGGATGCAGCCATGCCCGGCATGTTGCCGGTCATCAATGGCGAGGCGGTGCGGCAGGCGGTGCGGACCGGCGTCGCGCTGAACTGCGAGATCCACAAATGGTCGCGTTTCGACCGGAAGAATTATTTCTACGCCGATCTGCCGCAGGGCTACCAGATCAGCCAGTTCGCGCATCCGATCGTCGGCGAAGGAGAAATTCTGGTCGAGCCGGAAGGCGGCGAGCCTGCAACCATCGGCATTGAACGCATCCACCTGGAACAGGATGCGGGCAAATCGATCCACGATCAGAGCCCGGAATTTTCCTTGGTCGACCTCAACCGCTCCGGCGTCGCCCTGATGGAAATCGTGTCGAAGCCCGACATGCGTTCCCCTGCCGAAGCAGGCGCTTATGTACGAAAGCTGCGATCCATTCTGCGATATGTCGGATCCTGCGACGGCAATATGGACCAGGGTTCGATGCGCGCCGACGTCAATGTGTCCGTGCGCAAACCGGGCGGCGCGCTGGGCACGAGAACCGAGTGCAAGAACGTCAATTCCGTTCGCTTTGTCGAGGCCGCCATTGCCTATGAGGCCCAGCGGCAGGTCGAGGTTCTGGAGTCGGGCGGCACGGTCAATCAGGAAACCCGCCTGTTCGACCCGGCACGCATGGAAACGCGGCCGCTGCGTTCGAAGGAAGAGGCGCATGACTATCGCTACTTCCCCGACCCCGACCTGCTGCCGCTGGTGTTCGACGATGCCTATGTCGAGGAATGCCGCAAGACGCTGCCGGAACTGCCGGATACCAAGCGCATGCGCTATATCGAACAGTTGGAGATCAGCCCCTACAATGCCGCAGTCCTGACGGCGGAGCAGGAGACGGCGGCCTATTTCGAACTGCTGTTGAACGAGACGGCGCTGAAACAGGGCAAGGACGCGAAGGATGTCGGCAAGGCCGCCGCCAATTGGGTGATTTCCGATTTGTTCGGCGCCCTGAACAGCGAAGGCAAGTCGATCACCGAGAGCCCCATTTCGGCGGCGCAGGGTGCGGAGCTGCTGGCACTGGTCGCCGACGGGACGCTGTCGGGCCGTCTGGCCAAGGACGTGTTTGCGATCATGCTGGAAACCGGCGACGATCCCGGAAAGATCGTCGAAGAACGCGGCATGAAACAGGTGTCCGACACCGGCGCCATCGAAGCGGAAATCGCCAAGGTTCTGGAAGCGAACGCCGACAAGGTCGACCAATATAGGGGCGGTAAGGACAAGCTGTTCGGCTTCTTCGTTGGGCAAACGATGAAGGCGACGAAAGGCCAGGCCAATCCGGCGGTCGTCAACGAATTGCTGAAAAAGGCGCTCGACGGCTAACCGGCGAACAGTTCCATTTTACGAGATAGCTTCGCGGCTGGGCGATCACCCGTTCTGAAGCGCGAAGCGCGAAGTGGACACCTGCGCCGACCATGGCGAACCGGACAAAACGCACACTCAGCGCGCGTGCGCGCGCGTGCGTAGGGCGGGCCCGCGCCTGTCAGTCGCGGTGACTGCCCGCCGGGGGCCCCAGCCTCCTTGCGATGAGAAAGAAAGATCGCAAGGTCTCACCCGAAATCCTATTTTTCAAAATATTTTTAGCGGGATCCGGTCGATTGTTCCTACAGCGTGACAATCGGGAAACAAAACTGTGCGGTTTGCTGTCCGGTTCGCTGTCCGCTTGGCGCTAGGACTTTTCCGGCCCTTTGGGGTTCATGATGCGGCGCGCAACTCCGCAACAGGAAAGGCCATGACAAGGTCCTCGACGCCCCCCACATCGCCGCTGAGCGTCAGGCCCGCCTGTTGCAGACTGTCGACCGGTTCCCGTCCGTAGAAGAGCCGTTTCAGAAGGCCGGTATCGCCGGCTATGACCGCGTCGGGCGCGTCGGGCGCAGCCGAAGAAACCGTTATCCGCCCCTTTTCGACCTGCGCGCCAAAGGAATCTGCGCCGATGTTCAGGCCGATGGTGACGGCCAGACCCTTTGCGCGATCAGGATCGAAGAAAGCGCGCAGCGACAGCAGGAAGGACGTGGCGCTCATCGAGGCCGAAGTCGGAAAATCCGCCGACCGGATGCCCCAGCGCACCAGTTCGGCAATGACGGGCCAAAGATCCCTGCCCCATGACGTTAAGACATAGGCCCGCACGTCAGCAGGTGCCGGCAATTGCTGTTGCTGCACGATGCCCGCGCTCGCCATTTCCTCGAGTCTTTGAGTGAGGATGTTGGCGCTGAGACCCGGCAAGTCGCGGCGGAGGCGGGAAAACCGCTTTGGACCCAACATCAGCTCCCTCACGATCAGCAGCGCCCAGCGGTCACCCATCAGATTCAGCGCATGGCTGGCGGCGCAGCCATCGCGGTAAGCACGCCGGCCGTGGCGATCAGACATGTCGGAAAAGCTTCATAAACTTCATGGTTGCAAAAGATAACTACTCCGTTCAATTTTACAACCTGACGGCTGACCGAGTCGGGAGCGAAAAGATGATCGGTGAATTCCTTTGGCACGAGCTGATGACGCCCGATCCCGCCGGGGCGTCCGAATTTTATCGGCACGTGGTCGGTTGGGACGCGCGCACGATCGAAATGCCCGACCTGGACTATCGCATCATGAGCAAGGGCGGCGCCGATATCGCCGGCATCATGCCGCCCGTCCCCGGCGCGGAAGGCGCAGGCGCATTCTGGTTTTCCTATATCGGCGTATCCGATGTCGACGAGGCAGCGCAGATTTTGTCAGGTGCGGGTGGCGCGGTTCACAAGGAACCGGAAGATATTGAGGGCGTCGGCCGTTTTGCCATGGTAACCGACCCACAGGGCGCCGCGTTCGCCCTGTTTACGCCTGTGGGGCCGATGGATACCCGGCCCCATCCGATGACACCCGGCCATGTCGGCTGGCACGAACTGCACAGCACCGAGGGGAAGGCGGCATGGGCCTTCTACAAGGAGCAGTTTGGCTGGCAGGAGCAGGACGCGATGGATATGGGCGAAATGGGCATTTACCAGATTTTTCGCCCTGCTGGCGGAGCGCCGGCCGATGGCGGAGTCGGCGCGATCTTCACGAGCCCGGACATGCCGCGCCCCCTGTGGCTGCTGTATTTTTCCGTTCCCGACATAGACGAAGGCCGCACGCGCATCGAAGCGGGCGGCGGCACCACCGTCGGCGAGAAGATGGAGGTGCCGGGCGGCGCATGGATCATCAACGCAAAGGACCCGCAGGGCGCCATGTTCGCGCTGGTCGCCGGTCCGAAGGGATAGCATCATGGCCATATCCGCACCGGTCACGTTTCTGTGGCATGACGGCACCGCCGAAGAAGCGGCGCGGCTTTACACGTCCCTGATACCGAATTCCAAAATGGGAAATATCCTGCGCGCGCCGGGGGATACGCCGGGACCGAAGCAGGGCGACGTTCTGACCGTGGATTTTACCATCAATGGCGCCCCCTTCATCGCCATGAACGGCGGCGCGCCGGAAGGCCATGCGGAATATAGCGACGCCGTTTCCATCCTGCTGACCTGCGACACGCAGGAGGAGATCGACAGACTGTGGGATGGCCTGATCGCCGATGGCGGCAGACCCGTAGCGTGCGGCTGGCTGATCGACCGTTATGGCCTGCGGTGGCAAATCACGCCGAAGCGTCTGCTGGAGCTGAATGCGAGCGACGACGCGAACGTCGCAAAACGAACGTTCGAGGCGATGACAAACATGGTGAAACTGGATCTGGCGAAGCTGGAAGCGGCGGCGAGGGGCGAATGAGCGGAGAATTGATCCTCTATGGGCATCCTTTTTCTTCCTACACGTGGCAGGCGCTGATCGCGCTGTACGAGAACGAACTGGCTTTTGACTTTCGCAATGTCGACCCATCCTGCCCCGGCCATGCCGAGGAACTGAAAGCGCTGTGGCCGCGCGGGAAATTTCCACTGCTGGTACATGGCGACCAGGTGCAGTTCGAAACCTCTGTAATTGTGGAATATCTCGACCTCACCTTTCCGGAAACCATATGCCTGCTGCCGCACGACGCCATGGCCGCACTGGAGGTGAGGCGCTGGGACCGGGTATTCGACAATTACGTCATGGAGATTGCCCAGCATGTCGTGAACGATGCCCTTCGCGGGCCCGATGGACATTGCCAGCCGATCGTCGACCGGGCGAAAGCCGACCTGGATATAATCTACGATTATCTGGACGCGGAACTGCCCGCCGAGGGCTGGGTGTGCGGCGCATTTTCGATGGCCGACATCTCTGCCGCCCCGGCGCTGTTCTACGCCGACTGGGTGCATGAAATCGGGGACATGCGGCCAAGGCTGACAGCCTACAGACGCAGGCTGCTGGCGCGTCCGTCCGTGGCCCGCTGTGTCGAGGATGCGCGGCCATACCGCCACTATTTCCCCCTCGGCGCCCCCGACCGCGATTGAGAGGACGACAGATGACCGACCCGCACGAGCTATCCGTCACGCGCTATATCGATGCACCGCCTGAAAAGGTGTGGGAGGTCTATACGACCCGCAAGGACGAGTTTTTTTGCCCCAAGCCCTGGCGCGCTGAAGTCGTCGAGGAAGATCATCGCGCGGGTGGGCGATCCCGCATTAACATGTATGGCCCGCAAGGGGAGAAGAACGAAGTGAACGGCACCATATTGGAAGTCGTTCCGCACCGGCGCATCGTCTCGACAGATGCGTTTGTCGATGACTGGCAGCCAGCCGGGCCCTTCATCGTCGCCGTCACGACCTTCGAACCGGAAGGAAAGGGCACCCGCTATACGGCGGCGGCGCGCCATTGGACCGCCGAGGCCATGAAGCAACATGAAGACATGGGTTTTCATGAGGGATGGGGTGCAGTTGTCGAGCAACTGGCGCAGCTGTGCGAGGACGACACGAAATGACCGTCATCACCGCCTTTCCCTGGGTTCCGAAATTCGCGCGAGGTCTGGTGCGCGACCTCCGCATTCGCTGGGCCCTGGAAGAAATCGGCCTGCCCTATGACGTGCATCTGCTGCAGCGCGGCGAGACGGACAGCGCCGAATATCGCAGCTGGCAACCGTTTGGGCAGGTGCCCGCCTATGATGATGGCACGGTGCGCCTGTTCGAATCGGGCGCCATCCTGCTGCGCATTGCCGAAGAGAATGGACGCCTGCTAGGCGACGGAGAGCAGGGAAAATGGGCTGTCATCACTTGGGTGATGGCGATCCTGAACACGCTGGAGCCGCACATATTCCAGCTCGCCTCAACCGACATATTCCACAAGGGCGAAGGGTGGACCGCGGAGCGCCGCCCCCAAATCGTCGAGATGATCGAGAAGCGCCTGCGCGAAATCAGCGACGCGCTGGGCGACAAGGACTGGCTGGCCGGCGAGTTTTCCATCGCCGACATATTGTTCGTCCACGCGCTCGACGCGCTGGGCCATTCCGAGATCCTGCAGGGCTTTCCGCGTCTGACCGCATATCGCGATCGCGGTCATGGGCGTCCGGCCTATCAGACGGCACTTCAGGCGCAGCTGCGCGTTTTCGAAGCCACCGAGAAGGAGATGTCAGCATGACCTATGTTCAGGGCTTCGTCCTCGCCGTTCCCGCCGACAAGAAGGACGTCTATCGCAAGATGGCAGAGGCCGCATGGCCCACCTTTCGCGACAAGGGCGCGCTGACCATCCAGGAAAACTGGGCAGTCGATGTGCAGAAAGGCAAGCAGACGGACTTTTACCGCGCAACCGACGCGAAGGAAGGCGAGGAGATCGTCTTTTCCTGGATAAGCTGGCCGGACCGTGCCACCTGCGATGCCGCGGCGAAGGCCATGGAGGAGGAGGGCATGCCGGAGGGGATGGAAATGCCATTCGACGGGATGCGGATGTTCTGGGGCGGCTTCGAGCCCATTTTTACCGGCAGCCGAAGCGGCTAGCCGTCTTGCAATACTAAGACAGCTGCGGCAATGAGGCCGCATGGCAGAACAGACATTTTCCGAAGAAGTCCCGCACAGCCTGGGCCGTGAAGAGGCAAGGCGGCGAATGGCCGACGGCCTGCCGCAATTGCTGGAGATGCTGCCCGGCGGCAAGGCGGAGCATCATTGGACGGGCGATACGATGTTCCTGTCCTATAGCGCGCTGGGGCAGAGCGCCGATGCGCAGCTGGAAGTCTTTGACGACAAGGTTCGGGTATCGGTGCGCCTGACCGGCCTGTTGGCCGCGATGGGCGACAAGATTTCGCGCCTGATGGGACGCGGGACGCGCGAATTGCTGGAGGACAAAAGCAAGCGCTGATACGGGCGCATTGCGACTTTTAGCTTTCCAAAGGCTGCCAGCATTGCGATAGCGCCTGCTGCCTTTCCTCCCCCCATATCCTGCCCCCTACCGGAGCCCCTGTCGACAAATGGCCGGTTTCGCGCGCTTCTTTCTTGAAAAATACCTGTATCCGCTGAGGTACAGCGTGAACGACTATGTCGGGCGCCATTCGCTGATCGCCGACAAGGCGGTCTTTCCGGCAGAGGAATTTACCTGGCCCGCCGAGGCACAGAGGGAATGGCAGGCAATGCGCGACGAATTCGCCGCCCAGTCCGTGGGTGACGAGAGCTTTATCCCCATCGGCCAATTGTCGCCGGATCATATCGGGCTGGACCGGGATGAGAAATGGCACAGCGCCGTGCTGCACGGGTATGGCCACAGGATCGATGCGAATTATGCACGCTATCCACGAACCGCAGCTGTGATCGAGAAGATCCCCGGCCTGGTGTCGGCCATGTTTTCAGTGCATCAGCCCGGCGCGCACCTGCCGGAACATTCCGGCGTCACGAAGGGCATGCTGACCTGCCATCTGAGCCTGGACGTGCCGGAGGGCGACTGCGCGATCCGTGTGGAGGATCATGTCCACCAATGGCGAGAAGGCGAGTGGTTCATCTTTGACGATACCCGGCGGCACGAGGCTTGGAACCGCACTGGTCAGCCACGGCTGAACCTGCTGGTGCACGTGAAACGCCCCCTGCACGGCGGCGGCAAGGCGCTGCAATGGTTGTTCGACCGGATCATCGATCGAACGCCCTTCGTGCAGGATTTCCACCGCGAGATCGTCGCCCGCGCCAAGGCGCCAGACGACGACCCGCGCCGCTAGTTCAACAGGTCCATTCGCATTGGCGGCTGAATGACGCTGCCGAGAGCGGCAATCTTTTCCACCGCCTGCGCCGTCCTGTGCAGCTGTGTCTCGTGCGTGATGATCGCAATGAAGACATCGCCGCCATCACTTCCGTCGCCCCGCTGGATCAGGCTTTCGATGGATACGCCGCAGTCGCGCAGAATGGCGGTGATGTCGGCCATCACGCCGGGCTGGTCCGCCACCGCCGCGCGAATGTATGAACGACCGATACCCTGCTCGTGATCGCCCGGCTGCATCTTGATCTGGGAATCGACAGGCACACCGAAGGCATGAACAGCCTCCCCTCGGGCAATGTCGATCAGGTCGGCGACGACGGCACTGGCCGTGGGACCGGCGCCGGCGCCGGCGCCCTCGAACGTCAGGCGACCGACGAAATCGCCGTCCGCGACCACGGCATTCAGGCTGCCCGTGACCTTTGCGAGCGGATGGTCGAGCGGTACGAGCACCGGATGCACGCGCTGCAAGAGACGATCGCCGTCAAGACGCGCCTCCCCCACCAGACGGATTCGATAGCCGAGCGCCGCCGCGCGCTCCACATCGGCGGTTTCGATCTCTCTGATGCCCCGCGTTTCGACATGATCGAAATCGAGCTCGGTTCCAAATGCGAGACTGGCGAGGATGGCAAGCTTGTGTGCCGCATCGATGCCGTCGATGTCGAATGTCGGGTCAGCCTCCGCATAGCCAAGCGCCTGCGCGGCCTGCAGCACGTCGTCGAAGGAGGACCCCTTCGATTCCATTTCGGTCAGGATGTAATTGCAGGTTCCGTTCAGGATGCCGAACAGGCTCTTGATCTCGTTCGCCGCCGCGCCGCCGCCCAGCGCCTTTATAACCGGAATGCCGCCAGCGACCGCCGCCTCATATTTGAGAGGGGATCCGGAACGCTCAGCCGCGCGGGCAAGCTCCCCGCCATGATGCGCGATCATCGCCTTGTTGGCGGTGACGAACCCCTTGCCGTTTTCCAGCACCTTGCGCGCCAGCGATACCGCGAGCCCGTCGGCGCCGCCGATCAATTCGATCACCACGTCAATATCGTCCGCCGAAGCCATAGCACTGGCATCATCCTGCCAGCGATAAGGGCTGAGATCGACGCCGCGATCCTTGGACCGGTCGCGGGCGTTGACGGCAATAATGTCGATCGGCCGCCCTGCCCGGCCGGTAATCAGGTCGCGATTATCCGTCAGGAGTTTGACGACGCCGGCGCCAACAGTGCCAAGTCCGACGATACCGATACGCAAGGGGGTACTCATTCCGTCTCCGATTTCTGGAAAAATGATTTCACCTGGCGCGCTGCCTGCCGGATGCGCTGTTCGTTTTCAACGAAAGCGATGCGGACATGCGTTTCGCCCTGTTCGCCGAAGCCGACGCCGGGGGAGACCGCCACCCCAGCCTCCTCAATCAGTTTCTTCGCGAAACCGACCGCGCCAAGATGAGCGAACTTGTCGGGGACCGGCGCCCATACATACATGCTGGCATTCGGGACCGGCAGATCCCAGCCTGCGCGGGAAAAGCTTTCAATGAGGACGTCGCGGCGGCGCTTATACATTTCCCGGCGCTTCGCGATTTCCTCCTCCGGCCCGTCGAGCGCGGCGACGGCAGCCACCTGGATGGGTGTGAAGGCGCCGTAATCGAGGTAGGATTTCACCCGCGTCAGGGCGCCGATCATGCGTTCATTGCCGACGGCGAAGCCCATGCGCCAACCGGCCATGGAAAAGGTTTTCGACATTGACGTAAATTCGACTGCGACGTCGCGTCCGCCATCCACCTCCAGGATCGAGGGTGGCGGATTTCCGTCGAAATAGATTTCAGCATAGGCAAGGTCGGAGATGACCCACAGATCGTGGGTTTTCGCAAACTTCACTACGTCCTTGTAGAAGTCCAGATCGACCGTTTCTGCCGTCGGGTTCGACGGATAGCCGATTACCATCCCCGTTGGGCGCGGGATGGTGTATTTCATCTGATATTCCAGCGACTGGAAAAATTCCGGCCCCGGGCTGACCGGGATCGACCGAATCGTTGCACCGGCAATGATGAACCCGAAGGCGTGAATGGGGTAGGACGGATTCGGGCTGAGGATCACGTCGCCGGGCGCGGTGATCGCCTGAGCGAGATTGGCCAGCCCCTCCTTTGACCCAAGGGTCACGCAGATTTCCGTTTCCGGGTTCACGTCCACGTTGAAACGGCGCTTGTAATAGCGTGCCTGCGCCTTTCGCAGGCCAGGAATGCCCCGGCTGGCGGAATAACGGTGCGCCTTCGGATCGGCGGCAACCTCTGCCAATTTGTCGATGACCGCCTGCGGCGGCTGCGTGTCGGGATTGCCCATACCAAGATCGATGACATCGACACCGCGCGCCCGCGCGGCCGCCTTGGCCGCATTCACCTCGGCGAAGACATAGGGAGGCAGGCGCTTTATGCGGTAATATTCTTCAGTCACGATGGTTTCCGATTGTTGAACAAAGCAGGTCCCGACGCATTGTCGGAGACGCGGTCGCTATAAGCGTGAGAGAATCGGCTTGGCGAGCCAAAAACCTAGGGAGGTACGCAATGGCGGACGATAGTAAACTGGCCGACCCCGCCGAAACCTTTGAGCGGATGACATATCTGAGCGGCAAGGCGCAACAGATGATGTTGGAATTTATTGCCCGGCAGGAGAGCGCGGGCGGTACATCAGGTGGCATGAACCTGACGGCGGACCCGTTCGGCATGATGGACATGTGGACAGGCATCACCCAGGCCGCGCTGTCGGACCCCGTAAAGCTGGCCCAGATGCAGATGGACTATGTGCAGGAGGCGGTGCAGCTGTGGCAGGGTATGCTGGGGGGAGAGGCGACGCCAACCGCCGCGACCGGTAAGCAGGATCGGCGATTTTCCGGCGACGCATGGGAAAACGCTCCGGCCTTTTCCTTCATCAAGCAGGCCTATTTGCTGACCAGCCGGTACATCATGGACACGGTCGAGGAGCTTGACGGTATCGAGGACAAGGACCGCGAGAAAATCCAGTTTTATACCAAGCAGTTCGTCGATGCTATGTCGCCATCAAACTATCTGCTGACGAACCCCGAGGTGCTGCAAAAGACCATCGAGACCGGCGGCGAGAACCTGCTGAAGGGGACGGAACATCTGCTGCACGACCTGGAACAGGGTCGGATGCGCATGACAGACGAGAGCGCCTTTGAAGTGGGCGGTAACGTCGCCGTGACGCCCGGCAAGGTCGTCTTTCAGAACAGGCTGTTCCAGCTGATCCAATATGCGCCGACAACATCGCAAGTGTATGAAATACCGCTGCTGATCTTTCCGCCGTGGATCAACAAATTTTATATTCTGGACCTGACGCCGGAAAAAAGTTTCATCCGCTGGGCCGTTGAGCAGGGCCTGACCGTCTATGTCGTCAGCTGGAAAAATGCGGATGAGACAACCGCGGACGTGACGCAGGACAGCTATGTCGAGGAAGGATTCCTGACTGCCCTCGATCAGGTGCTGGCGGATACGAAAGCAGAGGCTGCGCACCTGATCGGATATTGCGTGGCGGGGACAACTTTATCGGCGGTACTGGCGCTGCTTGCGGCGCGCGGCGAAGCCACGAAGGTGAGGACCGCGACCTTCTTTACTGCGCAGGTCGATTTCGAGGACGCAGGCGAATTGAGCGTGTTTATTCGCGAGGGCGAATTGGCGCTGGCCGACGAGCAGTCGAGAGAGCGCGGCTATCTGGACGGGCGGGCTATGGCCGCGACGTTCAACATGTTGCGGTCCAACGACCTGATCTGGAACTATGTCGTCAACAACTATCTGCTGGGGAAGGATTATTTCCCCTTCGACCTGTTATTCTGGAATTCCGACGCGACCAATGTGCCGGCGAAATGGCATCAAAATTACCTGAAGGACCTTTACCGCGACAACAAGCTGGCAACGCCGGGCGGTATTTCGATCTTGGGAACGCCAATCAATCTGTCGAAGGTTGAAACGCCCGCCTATGTTCAGGCCGGCAAGGAGGATCACATTGCCCCGATGCGGTCGGTATGGAAGCTGACGAAGCATTTTTCCGGACCGGTGCGGTTCACGCTGGCCGGTAGCGGCCATATTGCGGGGGTGGTGAATCCGCCCGCTCTCGGCAAATATCAACACTGGACGCTGGACGGCGAATTGCCGGACACAGTCGACGAGTTTGAAAGACTGGCGAAAGAGAACAAGGGCTCCTGGTGGCCGGACTGGATTGCCTGGCTGACGCCGCAGTCAGGCAAGAAGGTCGAGGCCCGCAAACCGGGTAAGCGCAAATTGAAGGTCATTGAGGATGCGCCGGGCAGCTATGTGAAGCAGCGCCTCATCTGATGGCAGTGTGCGGTGGGGAGCGGATCGGCCGCTCCCCAGCCGTAAACTTGCCGCTTAGCGAGGCCGGGGAAGATTGGGCATCGGGGTGCGGCCCGGCCGATCCTTGCGCGCCTGCGGCGCCTGATAGGCGATGGCGCAGTGTGCGTTGCAATAGGGGAAGCCGGGCTCGGACTTATCACCGCAAAAGTGGAATTCCGCTTCGCCCGGATGGCCGATCGGCCATTTGCAGGTGCGCTCGTTCAGATCGAGGAGTGACGTCTTGTCCTTGACCGCCTCCGAAATTCGGGCGGGACGCAGCGGCTTCTTTGGCGCAGGACGCGGCGCGGGTCGTGGATCGTGGATCTGAATGCGCGGCGCTGCCGTGGTCGACTGGTCCACGTCGGAACGGGCGCTGAGCGGCACCTTTGGCACGATAGGGATATCGTCTTCGCCATCTTCCGCCTCTTCGAAATCAGCGGATTGCAAATCGGGCGCCGCGACAGAGGCCGCCACATCTACAGGCGCGGGTGCGGGTGCTGCCTGCGGTTCGGGGCGGGGCGGCTTTGGCGGCTCGGCCTTGACCGGTTTCGCCTCTGCCTTCGCCTTGTCCGGGGCGGGTTTCGAGTCGGTCTTTACCGGCGACGGACGCTTTTCAAGACCCAGCCTGTGCGCCTTGCCGATAACGGCATTGCGGCTGACACCGCCCAGTTCCTCGGCGATCTTCGATGCGGGGTGCCCCTCTTCCCAAAGCTTGGAGAGAATGGCGATACGGTCTTCGGTCCAGGACATGAATAGCCTTCGGTCAATTTCATCTTTACACGCGGCTTGCGGGCGCCGGATCGCCTCACTAGTCGGGCGGGCATGGACCAACCGGCCAACACCATCACGACCACGAAGCACCCGGAACCGGGAGAGCCACTGATCCCGTTCATCAACTGGCGGGGATTGCAGACCCTCTACATGAAGGAGGTGAAGCGTTTCTTCAAGGTGCAGCTCCAGACGATCTGGGCGCCGGCGATCACGACATTATTGTTCCTGGCCATCTTCACGGTGGCGCTGGGCCGCGGCGACCGCGAAGTGCTGGGCTTTCATTTCAACGACTTCCTGGCGCCCGGCCTGATTGTCATGGGCATGATCCAGAATGCGTTTCAGAACAGCCAGTCCAGCCTGCTGATAGGAAAAATCCAGGGAACCATCGTCGACATATTGATGCCGCCCCTGTCGACCGGGGAATTGCTGGCCAGCTTTATCGCCGGTGCGCTGACCCGCGGGTTTCTGGTGGGCCTGGCCGTCTATGGCGCCATGTGGGCCTGGCCGGGGGTGACGCCCTTCATCCGCGAACCATGGGCGGTCGCGTATTTCGCGATAAGCGGGATGATGATGCTGGCGTTGCTGGGCGTTCTGGTCGGTCTGTGGGCGGACAAGTTCGACCATGCGGCGGCGGTGTCCAATTTCATCGTGCAGCCACTGTCGCTGCTGTCCGGCACTTTCTATCTGATCGACCGGCTGCCGCCGCTGGCGCACGATATCAGCCTGGGCAATCCGTTCTTCTACGTCATTGACGGGTTTCGCTATGGCTTCCTCGGCGTTGCCGACGGGCCGATCATGCAAGGGGTCATTGTCCTGGCCGCGATCAACATCCTGATGCTGGGCATTTGTTACTGGGCGCTGGAAAGCGGCTGGCGGATCAAGACCTAGCCTGCCTTCAGCTCCAATATGTCGAGCGCCGATTCATAATAGGGTTGCGGTTGTACGAGACGGTAGTGCCCCTGCCCCAGCCTTTCGACCACTGCGACGACATTGCGATCCGTAATCGCGCCATAGGCGATACCGCCCTGCTCCTCACCCAGAAGGGTGCCGCCAAGAAAAACGCCGTCGGCGAAGATGCGGCCCGTCTGGCGCTGTGACCCGGTTTCCTTCACCACCCAGACCTGCCCCTCATCGTCAAACACGCGGCAGCGGAACCAGTCATAGGCGATGCCGCCAAGCTGCTCCATGCCGAGCTTGATCGTGCGGCAGCGATAAGTGCCGATTTCAGGAACGGCGCGGCGCGCCTCTCCCGGTTGCAGGAGCGCGCCCTCCTGAGCGACCAGATCAGCGTTGGCGTAGGCCGTCACCTCCAGCGCGCGTTGCCAGGTGGAGTCGAGATTTTCCAGCCTCTGCCTGTCTTCTGGAAGGATGACCGCCTGCCAGGTGCCAGCCTTTGGAACGACGGTGGCAGCCTCTACCCCGCGCTCTGGCGACGGCGACGCACAGGCGGCAAGTGCGGCGGAGAGGAGGAGTGCGGCAATCTGTTTCATGCCGTAGTGAACGCGTAACATATGTTTCGGCTCCCATCCGATATGACGCGGTTTGACTTGACCATGGCCCACCCCTTAATTCGGCACCGGGAAAGGTGGCCGCTCGTGCCGCCTTTTTGCCTTCGTAAAGCTGCCTTTCAAGGAAGACCGTCATGACCATGCCCGCCCTGATGCCGACCTATGCACGTTGTGAGGTGGAGCCGGTTCGCGGCGAGGGCGCCTATCTGTTCGGCAAGGACGGCAAGAAATATCTGGATTTCGCCAGCGGCATCGCGGTCAACATATTGGGACACGGACACCCGCATCTGACGAAAGCGATCCAGGATCAGGCGGCGACCCTGATGCATGTCAGCAATCTTTATTCCGTTCCGGCGCAGTGGGAGCTGGCGGAACGGCTGGTCGACCTGACCTTTGCCGACACGGTATTCTTTACGAATTCCGGGGTCGAGGCTTTCGAATGCGCGGCAAAAACCGCGCTGGCCTATCAGCATGTGAACGGCCATCGCGAGCGCAACCGCATCATCACCTTTCACAATGCGTTTCATGGCCGTTCCATCGCGGCGATTTCGGCCACCGCTTCGGAAAAGCTGCGCACCCCGTTCGAGCCGCTGCCCGACTGGTGCGATTACGCGCCGTTCAACGATCTGGACGCGGCAAAGGCGCTGATCACCGATGCGACGGCAGGGATCATGGTGGAACCCATTCAGGGCGAGGGCGGCATCCTGCCCGCGACGCCGGAATTCCTGCGCGGCCTGCGGGCATTGTGCGATGAGCACGACCTGATGCTGATCCTGGACGAGGTGCAGTGCGGCGTCGCCCGGACGGGCACGCTGTTCGCCCATGAACAATATGGCATCAAGCCCGACATCATGGCCATCGCCAAGGGGATCGGTGGCGGTTTTCCGCTGGGGGCGTGCCTGGCGACGGAAAAAGCCGCCAGCGGGATGACCGTAGGTACGCATGGATCGACCTATGGCGGCAATCCGCTGGCAATGGCGGCGGGCATGGCAGTGCTGGATATCGTCGCTAAACCAGAATTCCTGCAGCAGGTGCGCGATACGGGCGAGCGGCTGACCGCCGCCCTGACGCAGTGGATCCCCAATCATGACGACCTATTCGTCGGGGTAAGGGGCGCGGGACTGATGCTGGGCCTGCAAATGACCGAAGCCACGCGCCCCTTCGTAAATTTCGCCCGGCAATTCGGTCTGTTGACCGTGGCGGCGGGCGACAATGTCGTTCGCGTGCTGCCGCCGCTGAACATCGAAGAAAGCCATATCGCCGAATTTACGAGCAAGCTGACCGAGGCCGCGAATGCCTATCGCACCGCCAAGGCGAATGGCGAAATTTCCTAAGACGGATATTCCCGTCGGCACAGTTTGGCCGGCGGGGCAAACAGGAGGCTGTCGACCCCATGCCAGACTTTATCGATCTAGATCCGCTTGGTCCGGCCGCAGTTCGGGCCATTCTGGACGAGGCGCTGCGCCGCAAGGCCGCGCGCAAGGGCATGCCGAAGGGCGCAGTCGACGCAGACCGGCCATTGGAAGGCTATCAACTGGCCTCGATCTTTGAAAAAAGTTCTACGCGCACCCGTATTTCGATGGAAATGGCCATGCGTCAGCTGGGTGGTTCCGTACAGACGCTTTCGTCTGCCGACATGCAGCTGGGCCGGGGCGAAACCATCGAGGATACGGCGCGCGTTCTGAGCCGGTTCGTCGATGTGATTTCCCTGCGCACCGACCTGCACGAGAAAGTGGAAACGATCGCGGCATTGGCCGATGTTCCCGTTATCAACGCGCTGACCAACAATACGCATCCGTGCCAGATCCTGGCCGATTTGATGACAGTGGAGGAGGAGCGTGGCGGCCCGGTCGACGGGACCGTGTGGGCGTGGCTGGGCGACGGCAATAATGTCAGCCATTCGCTGATCGAGGCGGCGGGCCTGCTGGGCTTTACCCTGCGCCTGTCGACACCGCCGGCCTATGACCCCGAACCCCGCTATGTCGCGGCAGCCGAAGCGCGTGGCGGCAAGATCGAAGTAATCCGGCACCCCGAAGAGGCGGTGGAGGGTGCCGATGTCGTCGTGACCGACACCTGGGTATCCATGGGCGACACGGATTCGGCGAAGCGGCTGGTCGCCTTCAGCGCGTTCCAGGTGACGCCGGAAATGATGGCTCGTGCCAAGCCCGACGCCATATTCCTGCATTGCCTGCCGGCCCATCGCGGTGAGGAAGTATCCGCCGAGGTGATCGACGGGCCGCAATCCCGCGTTTTCGAGGAGGCGGAAAACCGCGTGCACGCACAGAAGGCCGTGCTGCTGTGGTGCCTGGGAAAGCTTTAGGGCAGGAAACTTTCGGGCGGGAAACTCTAAGGCTGTATTGCGGCGCAACCCTTCCTAAATAGCAGGGCATGACGATCACCGCCGCCGTGCACGCCCCCTCACCCGAAGACAATCGCGTTCTGGGATTTACCATTCCCGCCCATTCCGGGCGCGGCCGCGCCATGCGGCTGGGCGATACGCTAGGCGTTATCCTGTCGGCGCATGATTATCCCCCCGTCGCCGCCAAGGCGCTGGGCGAGGCACTGATCCTGACGGCGCTGATCGGATCCGCGCTGAAGGGTGAAGGCGCGCAGACGACGGTGCAGGCAAAGGCGGATGGCGGCGCCATCGGCCTGATCGTGTGCGACTATCGCGCCGGCGAATTGCGCGGTTATCTGCAGTTCGACGCGGAGGCGCTGGCCCAATTGTCGGATGGCGCGGACCTGCCGCAATTATTCGGTGAAGGCTATCTGGCCGTCACGATCGACCCCGCCGAAGGGAAAGAACGCTTTCAGGGCATCGTCCCGCTGGAAGGGGCGAATTTGTGCGAAGCCTTTCAGCATTATTTTGAGTCCTCCGAACAGATCCCGACGGTCTTGCGCGCCGGAGTGCGGCAGGACGAAACAGGCGCCTGGCATGCGGGCGGCATATTGGTGCAGCACCTGCCGCGCGGAGAGCAGGACCGCGAGCGCCTGCATGTCGCCGATGACCGCGAGGACTGGGCGCATCTGCACGCGATCACGGCGACCGTTTCCGCCGCCGAACTGACCGACCCGGACCTGTCGCTGGAAGCGCTGCTGTGGCGGCTGTTCCATGAGGACGAAGTTCGGTTGCTGCCGCCGACGCCGCTGTCGCGCGGGTGCCGCTGCTCCGCCAGCCATATAGAGGACCGGCTGGGCGCACTGCCGGAGGATCACCGCGCCGACCTGCGCGACGATGACGGCAAGGTTCGCGTCGATTGCGAATTCTGCGCGAAGCAGTTTGTCGTGGCGATCTGATCCAAACCAGACTGCCGGTTGAAACCGTCAGCCGAGAAGATGTGGCAATATCCAGGCAGAAAGTGTTGAAATAGCAAGGATCACCAGAAGGTTCAGCACGAGCCCAATCTTCGCCATGCGGGAAATGGAGATCGCCCCCGAGGCATAGGCAATCGCGTTCGGACCGGTCGCCATGGGCAGCATGAAGGCGCAGCTGGCCGCCGCCGCCACGGGTAAGGCGAGGTAGAGAGGGTCGTCGCCACCCGCCAACGCCACGGCACCGATGACAGGCATCAGGGCGCTAGCCGTCGCTACATTGCTGGTCACCTCGGTCCAGAAAATGACGAATGCGACCATCACGCCGATCAGCAGGATGAGCGGCAGGGCGTTCACCACCTCTAGCCGGGCGCCCATCCAGTCGCCGAGACCGGTTGCGGTGATGGCGGCGGCAAGGCTGAGCCCGCCGCCGAAAAGCAGGAGGACGCCCCAGGGAATGCGTTCCGCCTCTGGCCACGTCAGCAGCGCCCGCCCCTCCCCCGTGCCGCTGGGCACCAGAAAGAACAGGATCGCGCCGGCAATGGCGATCCAATGATCGGTCACTGCCGCCAGCGGCCTAGTGCCGAACAATTCGAGTTCGTTCATCGGCTGCCGCAGAATCCAGGCGAGCGCGATAATCGCAAAGGTCAGCGCGACCCGGCGTTCCGGCGTGCTGATCGGCCCCAATTTGCGCCGTTCCTCTGCAATGACGTCGCGCGCGGGCGCCTCTGCACTGCTGCCCACCTTCAGCGATATCCGGGTGAGAACCAGCCAGGCGAGCGGCAGGACGGTGGCAACGACCGGAACGCCGTAGCTCATCCAGTCGGTAAAACCGATCGTGCGGCCGAATTCATTTTCGATGTAGCCCAGCACGATTAGATTTGTCGGCGTTCCGATCGGTGTACCGACGCCGCCAATCGAGCAGCCATAAGCGACGCCAAGTAGCAGGGCGATCGACGCTGGCGCCGTATTCCACCCCTTTCCACCAATGCGCTGTGCCACCGACAAGGCAATGGGCGTCAGCATGATGGCGGTGGCGGTATTCGATATCCACATGGACAATAGGGCGGCCGCCAGCATGAAGCCGCCCACCATGGCCGCCGGGCTGCTGCCTGCCTTATAAACCACGGCAAGAGCGATGCGCGCATGCAGATTCCAGGCGGCGACCGACTGCGCGATTATAAAGCCGCCAAGTAGCAGCAGGACGATGGGGCTGGCATAGGCAGGCGCCGCAGCGGCAAAGTCCATCACACCGAACAGCGGCAGGATAATCAGCGGCAGCAAGGAGGTCACCGGAATCGGAACGGCCTCCGTCACCCACCAGACCAGCATGAGGACGCCGAGCGCCGCAACCGTCCATGCCTCTGGCGACAGGCCCGCAGGAGCGGGGATCAGCCGCAGAACGGTGAAGGCGATCAGACCCGCCACGATCCACAGCGGACGGTACGTCATAGCGGCAGGACAGAGAGGGCGGCCCGCTCTACATTATCGAGCAGTGCCTTTAATTCGCGAACCTGATCATCGCCCACATGACGTTCGATGCGCGCATCGAGCGCCTGAACCTGCGGCATGATACGCTGGTAGAGCGCCCTGCCCGCCGTCGTGGTGGTCAGAAGCTGGGAACGGCCGTCATTGGGATTGGGCGTGCTTTTCAGAAAATCGCGTTCCCGCAGCGCCTGTGTCGCGCGGCTGACCGTCACCTTGTCCATGCGGGTACGGGCGACGACCTCTCTTTGCGGCAGGCCGTCTTCTTCGGCAACGACGGCAAGAACACGCCATTCCGCCATTTTCAGGCCGTCGCCTTCGTAACTGGAGGCGATGACACGGCTGACAAGGTTTGAGACGACAGAGAGCCGATAGGGCAGGAAATCCTTGAGGTGCAGCAGATCGGGGCCATCGGTCATCCAGCGAGGGCTAGCATAGAGACCGGATTGACAAGAAGCGGCATTTTGGTTACATTTGAAACCTGTTTTCCAAACGCCATTCTTCAGGAGCCGCCCATGTCCGATATACACGCCAACCCCGCCGGTCTCGACGGTTTCGAATTCCTGGAATTCGCAGGCGAGTCCGAAAAGCTGGACAAGATGTTCCGCCAGATGGGCTTCACAGCGGTCGCCAAGCACCGGTCGAAGGATGTGACCCTGTACCGCCAGAACGGCATCAACTTCCTGTTGAACGCGGAGCCGCGCTCCCCCGCATCCTATTTCGCAGAGGAACATAATGAGGGCGCCTGCGCCATGGGATTCCGCGTGAAGGATGCCGCCGCCGCCTATGAGCACGCGCTGGCCAATGGAGCGGAGCCGGCGGAGCAGGAAACCGGCTGGATGGAGCTGCGCCTGCCCGCCATCCGTGGCATCGGCAACAGCCTGATCTACTTCATCGATCGTTATGGCGAGGAAGCGAACATTTACGACATCGACTTCCGTTATTTCGACGGCGTCGACAGAAATCCCAAGGGCGCGGGACTGGAGATCATCGATCATCTGACGCACAACGTCTACCGCGGCCGCATGAAATTCTGGGCCGATTTCTATGAAAAGCTTTTCAATTTTCGTGAAATCCGCTTTTTCGACATCAAGGGCGAATATACCGGCCTGACGTCGAAGGCGTTGACCGCGCCCGACGGCAAGATCAAGATCCCGCTGAACGAGGAATCCAAGGAGGGCGGCGGCCAGATCGAGGAGTTCCTGATGGACTTCAATGGCGAGGGTATCCAGCACATCGCGCTGGCAACCCCGGATATTTACGCGACCATCGATCAGCTGCGCGAAAATGGCCTGCCCTTCATGACGCCGCCGCCGGAAACCTATTATGAGATGCTGGCCGACCGTCTGCCGGGGCATGGCGAACCAGTGGACGAGATGAAAGCACGTGGGCTGCTGCTGGACGGATCGACGGAAAATGACGATCCGCGCCTGCTGCTGCAGATCTTCACCGGCAATCTGATGGGACCGGTCTTCTTTGAGATCATTCAGCGCAAGAAGGATGAAGGCTTTGGCGAGGGCAATTTCAAAGCGCTGTTCGAATCCATCGAGCGCGACCAGATGGAGCGCGGCGTTCTGAAGGCGAACGCCTAAGATGTTGACCGGCTTCGGAAATCATCACGCATCTGAAGCCATTGAAGGTGCGCTGCCGGTCGGACGCAACTCTCCGCAGGAGGTGCCGTTCGGACTATATGCAGAGCAATTGTCGGGGACGGCCTTCACGGCGCCCCGACATGAAAATCTGCGGTCCTGGCTGTATCGCATGCGGCCGAGCGCATCGCATGGCGCCTACACGCCCTATTTAGGCGCCGAGCGGCTGGCCTCGGGGCCGTTCACCGAGGCGCGGGTCAGCCCCAACAGGCTGCGCTGGGATCCGATCGAGACGGTCGGCGGCGATTTTGTCGACAGTCTGACCAGCTATGCCGGATCGGGCACGCCCGACGCACAGCATGGCCTGGCGGTGCATCATTATGGCACAGACCGGGACATGAAGGACCGCGCCTTCGTAAATGCCGATGGCGAAATGCTGATCGTGCCGCGCGCAGGCCGTCTCTCCATTCGCACGGAATTCGGCGTTCTGGATGTCGAACCATTGCAGATCGCAGTGATCCCGCGCGGCGCCCGCTTTTCCGTATCGCTGCCCGATGGCAAGGCACAGGGCTATATTTGCGAGAATTACGGCGCCCCCTTCCGCCTGCCCGAGCTGGGGCCGATCGGATCAAACGGACTTGCCAATGCCCGCGATTTCGAATCGCCGGAGGCCGAGTTCGAGGATCGCGACGTTCCCTATGAAATCGTGCAGAAATATCTGGGCGGTCTGTGGACGGTGACGCTGGACCACAGCCCCTTTGATGTGGTGGCATGGCACGGCAATCTGGCGCCCTACCGCTATGATTTGCGCCGGTTCAACACGATGGGGACGGTCAGCTATGATCATCCCGACCCCAGCATCTTTACCGTCCTGACCAGCCCGTCCGATACCGAAGGGACGGCGAATTGCGATTTCGTCATCTTCCCGCCGCGCTGGATGGTGGCGGAGGACACGTTCCGCCCGCCCTGGTTCCACCGCAATATCATGTCGGAGTTCATGGGCCTGATCCATGGCGATTATGACGCGAAATCGGGCGGCTTCGCCCCCGGCGGCGCCAGCCTTCACAATATGATGTCGGGGCATGGCCCGGACGCGGAATCCTATCGCAAGGCCGTCGCGAAAGATCTGGTGCCTGAGAAGATCGACGACACGATGGCGTTCATGTTCGAAAGCCGATACCCGTTTCGCCCGACGGCTTGGGCGATGGAAACACCGCTGCTACAGCCGGATTACGACGCCTGCTGGGACGGCTTCAGCAAGGCCCGCTTACCGTAATAATCAGTCTTTTCGGAGCCTTGTATTGCGGCGGCGTTCCCGGATCGTCGCCACAATGGCAAGTATGATTCCGACGCCGAGACCAATGAGAAAGCCCGCCGACGGCTGATAAGTGGCGATACCGATGGCCGCGCCGATAATGACGCAGAGCGCGAGAAGAATTCCGGCCGCGCTCATCGGACGAATCTCCCCGCACCGCGGGCCGCTGCTCCGCTTGTCCCAAAATGATACGGCTGAAGCGCCTGTTCGGACATTTTCACTGAGCGTTCTTCCCGTTTTTCATATACTTACGACTATGGCACGTGGCTTGCAAAGGCTTCGCATATCTGAACTTTCGCCGGGGACGAGAGCCATGCACCTGCAAGCCGTAAACGACCGCCATTCCTTTGACGAGGCAGCGCTTCTTGTCGAGCGTTTCGGCGATGATGCCGTCCTGGAGGCGGCGAGCATAGCGGACCGCCACTTGAACGCCGGGGATTCGTCCAGCTTTGCACGCTGGCGCCAGGTGGAACGCGCCGTTCTCATGCTTCAACTCGTCGATGTGGTCGGCGAGGTTCACTGAGTCTGGCGGGGCCAGCCTGCGGATGGCGGGCGCCCATTCGATCCAAACGCAATAGCGCGCCCAGAGTCGTCGCCACCTGCGCCCGAACGGCGTCGTCGTCGATGCCGAGTTCTGCCTCCAGATGGTCCGACACCAGCGCGTGTCCCAATGCGGGCAACATCACTGCCAGCGTAACGCGCGCCGAATCTATCTTTCGGCGTCCGGGTACTTCGCCCGTCAGAGCTTCGACCAATTCCCCCACGGCAGCGTGAAAGGGTGCAAGGTCGGCCGGCTTTCCCGACAGCATTACCCACGCGATAAGACGCGTCGCCCCGCCGCCGCCGAACGCGTCGAACACGGTATCGACGATTTCCCGCGTGGTCGCGCGATGATCGCGCAATTCCGCCGCCAGATGCTCGACGATGCCGGTCAGTTCCCTCGTCATATCGCCGATCAGCGCGCTGTGCAGGCCACCCGCAGAACCGAAATGATGAGTTATGTTGCCGTGCGTCATGCCCAGAGCCTTCGCCACCGCCTGCAACGTGACGGCCTGCGGCCCCTCCGCGATCAGCAAGGCGCGGGCGGCGACGATCGCATCGGCCCGCACTTCCGCTGCCGCACGACGGGTCTTACGAATCCTTATTGGCATCGGTGCTAATTGCCTTAGGGTGGTCATCATGAACTTTGCGCAAATCGACTACCCCCTCGCCATCCAGCCTTCGCATATCGACCATATGGGCCACGTCAATAATGCCGTCTACCTGAACTGGGTGCAGGAAGCAGTGATTAAGCACTGGGAAAAATTCGCGCCTGCCGATGCACAGGCACGGTATTTGTGGGTCGCCCTGAAACACAGCATCACATATCGCAAAGCGGCATTTCTGAGCGATAATCTGATTGCGAGCGTAGCGCTGGAAAAGGTTAAGGGGGTCCGCGCCTTTTACCGGACGGCGATCAAACGCGGCGAGGAGGTGCTTGCCGAGATCGACAGCACCTGGTGCTCTGTCGATGCCGAGTCACACCGCCCCGCCCGCGTGGCGGCGGACGTCGTTCGCCGATTTCAGCGCGACTGAAGCTGCGGGATCAGGGGTGCGGCCCGCCGGTGAACGTGTCGCTGTGTGTCCGGCCTGATGCAGCCTGTGACTGCGAATGGGATTTTCCGCGCATTTTGCGGTAAAGTGCAAGGCCGCCCATCAGGGCAAGACCGCCCATAGCGGCACCCCGGAAGCGGCGGGAGGCGAGGCCATAACCCAATGCGGCGCCAACCGGGCCACCCACCGAAGTGCCAACCGCGCTGGCAGCCTTACGTCCGATCGTGGCGCCGATGATCTTCCCGAGCATATTCTGTTCCTTTTTTGCGTATCTGCCAAAGGAAAGCCTGAAGCGGTCGTCCGGTTCCGCGTCTAAAACAGGAAACGCACGGCAAGAAACCCGCCGACGAACAAGATTCCGAGGGCCATGGTGATCAAACCGAAATGCCGGTCGAGCAGCGCTTTCATCGGTTCGCCAAAATACTTCAGCAGCCCGGCCAGAAGAAAGAACCGCGCGCCGCGCGCGACCAGGCTGGCCGCCAGCATTGTGTAGATCGACAGCCCGGTCGCACCGCTGGCGATGGTGATGACCTTGAACGGGATGGGCGTGAATCCGGCAAGCAGCACGATCATCACGCCGCGTTTGTTGAATTCCGCACTGATCGTCGCAAACTGATCACGCACGCCATAGACGTCGAGCAGCCAAACGCCGACCGTCTGGAAAAAACTGGCGCCTATCACCCATCCCAGCGCGGCCCCTGCCACCGAGGAGAGTGTCGCGATGAGGGCAAAGCGTATCGCCCGGTGGGGCCGCGACAACGCCATCGGCGCCAGCAGAATATCTGGCGGAATAGGAAAGAAGCTTGATTCCATGAAGGAAATCAGGGCCAGCCAGCGTTCCGCAAGGGGGTGCGCCGCCTTTGCAAGCGTCCAGTGGTAAAGCCGTCTCAACATGGTAGGAGCCGCTAGCGACTGCGTGCGCGCTGGTCCATGTTAAAACCATGCAACCATTTCGGTCGCCGGGCGTCTTTCATGTGGGTTATTGTAAATGCGATGCGGGGGAAGCATCATCCTGACAGGTAGAACGGTTCTTCTCGTCGAAGACGAGATACTTATTGCGATGGATATCGAGGCAGAACTGGAGGAGCGCGGCGCTATCGTCCGCGGTCCTGTAACCAGGCTGAGCGAAGGTTTGCCGATTGTCGCGGATAGCGACCAGCATGTCGACGTAGCCATTCTGGACATTAATTTGCAGGGCAAGGAGGTTTATCCGATCGCCGAAGTGCTGGTGGCGCGCGGGATACCCTTTCTGTTCCATACCGGCCATGGGGAGGCGGAGCGGCTTCGGGCGCGCTTCTCGGACGCGCCGGTGTGCAACAAGCCGGTGCAGACCGAGTTCCTGGTCGACGAAGTCGAGAGGCTGCTGAACCTGCGGCCCTGAGCGCGACCGAGCCGCGCTAGCGTTCGCGGATCCGCAGGGCGGCCGCTGCGGCGAACGGAGCGAGTGCCGTCAGGAAAAGGCTGGCGGCGGCCACCAGCCGTACGGCGTTGCCCGAGCCGAAGATCAGAATGGGAAGCGTCAGCGGAAGGGCGAGGATACCCGCGATTGCCGCACCGCCCCGCGCGCCGGAGATCAGCGCGGCAGCGATGACGCCCACAGCCGCCAGCCCAATGCTGCCAACCGCCAGGATGAGGAGCAGTGATACAGGCGCGCCGATGAGACCCATCGAGAGAAGCGCCGCGGCGAGAAGTGCAGGCCCAAAACCCAGCCAGTGCGACAGGATGCGCGCCGCCATGATCGCTTCCAGGCTGAGCCCGCCGATCCTTAGCTGGTCAACGGTGCCGTTCCTGACGTCTTGTTCGATCAAGGTGCCGACCGGCAACAGACTGGCCAGCAGGGCGGCGACCCACAGCATGCCGGGTCCAATGCGTGCAAGGAGTCGCGCATCGGGTCCTACGGAAAAGGCGGTCAGGCTGATGACGATGATGAAAAACAGAGCGGGGATCAGCGCTTCTGCCGGCTGAATGCCGCGACGGATCAACCGGGCAATCGTCACGCAGCATCGCCCAGGCGAAGGATTTGCGCATCATTCAGAATAGTTTCGCCGTGCGTTGCCATGACGACCATACCGCCCGCCTGCCGGAATTCAGCAATGGCGGCAGAAAAGCTGGCGAGGGAGCCGGCATCAAGGCCGACACCGGGTTCGTCCAACAACCAGATTGCGGTCCGCTGTCCCACGAGGCGCCAAAGGGCCGCACGCCGCTTCTGTCCCTGCGACAACGTACCGAGACGGACGTCGAGAAGCGGGCGCAGCCCGAAATCGGGGCGGTCCGGTCCGGGAACCTGCCCCAGCCAGAACGTCAATTCCTGCCGCAACGTGTGATCTGTCGAAAAGCCATTATCGTGGCCTACCCAGCCAATGCTACCCGACCGGTCAATCGTACCCGCATAGAGCGGAAGGAGGCCGGACAATATCCGCAACAGGGTGGACTTGCCCGAACCGTTTGCCCCCTCAAGGCGAATGGCATCGCCCGGCATCAGATCAATGTCTAGGTTGCGAAACAGGAGCCGGTCCCGGCGAACGGCTGCCACGCCGCGGGCCAGCAGGAAAGTGCGCTGCACCGGCGTCACGCGGCCGGGGCCGCGCCGCAAAAACTATTCGGCAGGCAGGACATCCAGGGACTCGGGGCCGCTGTCGGCAGGGGCGCCGCCCATGCCGGACAGCCCCATCTCTCTAGCGCGGCGAACCTCCTCTGGCGCGATTCCGAGCAATTCAACCTCGAACATGAGATCGGCATTGGGCGGAATGGTGTCGCCCGCGCCGGTCGCGCCATATCCAAGTTCTGACGGAATGAAGAAGCGATATTTCGAATCCACACCCATCAGCTGCAGCCCCTCGGCGAAGCCGGGGATCACCTGCGAGACGGCAAAGGGGGCCGGCTCGCCGCGCGCGTAGCTGGAATCGAACACCGTGCCATCGGCAAGGCGGCCTTCATAATGCACCAGAATCAGGTCGTCGGCCGTGGGCTTCTGCGCACCTGCGGGCGCTTCCCGCAGGACCTGATATTCCAGACCGCTGTCCGTTTCCGTGCGCAGCATGGAGGAGGTGCCGACACAGGAAAACAGCGCCATGGCCACCGCCGCCAGCGCGAGCAGGCCGAGCCAGAAACCGGCACCGTGCTGCCGAATCTTATTTTCGGGCGCCGGATCGGCGATCGTCGAACGCTTGGCCATCTTACGCATCAGCCTTCAATGTCGAACTTCAGGGACGCCTAGCGGATGCCGTCGCGTTCCTCGCGCTTGCGCTCCAGCTTCCGGGCGCGGCGTATCGCGGCAGCACGCTCACGAGCGCGCTTTTCCGAAGGCTTTTCATAATGACGACGCAACTTCATCTCGCGATAAACGCCTTCGCGCTGCAGCTTCTTCTTCAGTGCGCGTAGCGCCTGATCGACATTATTATCGCGAACGATGATTTGCATATGAGGTCGTCACTCCAAATTCTTATCTGATCGGCACAAAAGCGTACCTTGGCCGCCGGGCACACCCGCCAGCAGAGCGCGCGCGACATACCAATGACGCGTGAAGTGCGCAAGCTGTTCCCGTATTCCCCCTGCGCCGCAACAGCGGATCGTGGTTTCCCGGCAACGCCCGGCCGCGATCATGCGGTCAGGCTGGCCGTCTCTACACCGGGAATGTCCATAATGCGATGGGCAAGTTCCGTGTCGGTCTTTATGCCACCGCCTAGCCGGATACGGGCAACGCCGCCGCGCTCCAGAGGCAGGTCGATCAGGACACTGCCCTGCCCGTCCTCCTTCGGCAATGCCGCAGGAAGCGAATCTACGGCGGCGATATCGTCCAGCTTCACAAGCATGCAGGCGGAGTTGCCGCCGGCAATGGATGAGAGCGGCACCGCACTGCGGATGGCCAGACGCGGCCCCTCGTCACTGCCCCAGCTAAGCTGCGCGCGGACAAGCAAGCATTCGCCGGAACTGGCCGCCTCCTGCAGCGCCGCCTTTGCGTCATCGTCATAGGCACTGGCCAGATATTGCCCGCCCTGGTCGGACAGCGTCGCAAATACATATTTGTCGCCCCCCTTTTGCGGCATGCGCCAGCGAAAGGAATCGACGATCGCGCCCATGGTCACGACTTCCCTGGACCCCGGCGCCCCGCCGCGTTCCAGAAGCTGCGAATAGGTGCGCGCCCGCTGTGCATCGAGGACATGCTGCCACGCGGACAGCGGGTGCGCGGCGAAGAAGAAGCCGAAAGCCTCCCGCTCCCGCGCCATTGCTTCGGCCAGCGACCATTTCTCTACACCCTTGGGGGCCATGAGAGCGATGCCGCCGCCACCACCGCCATCGCCGCCGAACAACGCCCCTTGATTGGTCCGGCGCGCCTCCGCAGCACTGTTCGCGGCAGCGAGAATGGATTCGGCCATCGCATGTGCGGCGGCGCGGTTCGGTTCCAGATCGTCGAATGCGCCCGCGGCGATCAACTGTTCGATCTGCCGCTTGTTGAGAAGCTGCGGATCGACACGGTTCGCAAAATCGCCCAGCGAGGCGAAGGGGCCGTTGGCCTCACGCTCTGCCACGATGGTCTGCATCGCCCTGAGTCCGACACCCTTCAGCGCGGCGAGCGCCCATCGCAGGCTGCGCGTGCCATCCTCGTTCTTTTCAACAGTGAAGTCGGCACCCGATTTATTGATGTTCGGCGGGCGGCATTCAATGCCGCCCTTGCGCGCATCCTCAAGGAATATGCACAGCTTGTCGGTGAGGGCCAGATCGAAGGCCATGGAAGCGGCATAGAATTCCGCCGGATAATAGGCCTTTACCCAGGCCGTATGATAGCTGACCAGCGCATAGGCGGCGGCGTGGGACTTGTTGAAGCCATAGCCTGCGAATTTCGCGACCAGATCGAAGATCCGGCCCGCCTGGTCCGCGTCGACGCTGCGTTCCTTTGCGCCGGACAGGAAGCGGACACGCTGTGCATCCATTTCCTCCTTCTTTTTCTTGCCCATGGCGCGGCGGAGAAGATCGGCCTCGCCCAGGGAATAGCCGGCCAGTTCCTGCGCGACCTGCATCACCTGTTCCTGATAGATGATGACGCCGTAGGTTTCGGTCAGATACTGTTCTAGCCGGGGATGCAGATAATCCGGTTCCTCCAGCTTGTGCTTACGCCGTGCGAAGGATGGGATATTGTCCATCGGACCCGGCCGGTAGAGCGAGACGAGCGCGATGATATCCTCGAACTTGTCGGGCTTCACCTGCGCCAGCGCGGAACGCATGCCGGGGGATTCCAGCTGGAACACGCCAGCGGTGTCGCCGCGGGTGATCAGCTCGTAGACCTTTGGATCGTCCCAGGTCAGGGCGTCTAGGTCTATGTCTTCGCCGGTGGACTTCTTTATCAATTCCTTGGCGCGCTGCAGCACGCTGAGCGTCTTCAGGCCCAGAAAGTCGAATTTGACCAGGCCGGCCTGCTCGACATATTTCATGTCAAACTGCGTGACGGGCATATCGGAGCGCGGATCGCGATATAGCGGCACCAGCTCCGCCAGCGGACGATCGCCGATGACCACGCCCGCCGCGTGCGTCGACGAATGGCGCGGCATGCCCTCCAGCTTCAGCGCGAGGTCGATCAGGCGGCGAACATCGGGATCCTGCTTCCGTTCGCGCCGCAGGTCCGGATTCTCCTCCAGCGCCGTTTTAAGATCCTGCGGATTGGCCGGATTATTGTCGATCATCTTTGCCAGACGGTCGATCTGGCCGAAAGGCATCTGCAGGACACGGCCGACGTCCTTCAGAACGGCGCGCGCCTTCAGCTTTCCGAAGGTGATGATCTGCGCCACCTGCCCCTCGCCATATTTGCGCTGGACATAGCGAATGACCTCGCCGCGCCGGGTTTCGCAAAAGTCGATGTCGAAGTCGGGCATCGACACGCGTTCGGGGTTGAGGAAGCGTTCGAAGAGCAGGCCGAGCTTGATAGGATCGAGATCGGTGATGGTCAGCGCCCAGGCGACGACCGAGCCTGCACCCGAGCCGCGGCCCGGACCGACGGCGATCCCTTCCGCCTTTGCCCATTGGATGAAGTCGGCAACGATCAGGAAGTAACCGGGAAATCCCATGGATTCGATGATGCCGAGTTCATAGTCCAGCCGCTTTTCATAGACTTCCCGGTCGGCATCGGGGCTGCGCTCCAGGCGTTTTGCCAACCCCTCCCGCGCCAGCCGTCGCAGCTCTGCCACCTCCCCCTGCAGATCTCCGGCCACGCTGGGCAGGATCGGCGACCGCTGCGGTGCCATCACGGCGCAGCGGCGCGCTATCAGCGCGGTATTGGCAATCGCCTCCGGCAGATCCTCGAACGCCCGGCGCATCGCCTCCGGCGGTTTCAGCCAGCAGCCGGGATTGGATCGGCGGCGGTCGGCGGTGGCGATCTTTGCCCCGCTGGCGATGCAAAGCATTGCGTCATGGGCGGAGCTGAACGCCTCCTCCGGGAAACAGGCCGGATTGGTGGCGACCAGCGGCAGGTTCCGTTCGTGTGCGAGGGTGATCAGGGCAAGTTCCGACCGCCTCTCGATCTCATCGCCAGTGCGCGCGATCTCGATATAGAGGCGGTCTGGAAAGATGCGCTCCAGCTCCGTCAAATAGTCGGCCGCCGCCTTATTTTGCCCCTCTGCCAGCAGTCGCGCCAGCGCACCGTCGGCGGCAGCGGTCAAGGCGATCAGCCCCGCCGATTTCGCCTCTAGCTGGTCAAGCGTGACATGCGGCCCCTCGGCTGGCTCGCTGCCCAGATGAGCAGTGGAAACCAGCGAAATCAGATTGGCATAGCCGCCCTCGTCCTGCGCAAGGATCACCAGCGAATCTATCGGTGCGCGCGCGCCGATCTGGCGCGTGCCGGGCCGTTCGACGGAAATGAGCGCTCCCAGGATCGGCTGAACGCCGGCAGCGGACAGCGCCTGCGAAAAATCCATGGCGCCGAACAGAACGTCGCGGTCGGTAAGCGCCGCCGCCGGCATGCCGTGCGCAGCGCAGATTTCCGCAATCGCCTTTGGATACATTGCGCCCTCCAGCATGGAATAGGCGGACTGTATGCGTAGGGGGACGTAGGGAGTTTCGGGAGAAGGCGAGGAAATCGGCGCTGCGCTCATCGCACCATGCTAGCCTTAGGGCGGCGGGAAAGACACCCGATTCTAGATGTCGCGGCGACCCGCGAGCGGCCAGCCGCGACATATAAGAGAGCCTATTTTGCGCGCAAAATGTCGCGGCCGGCATAATGCGCGGCTTCGCCCAGTTCTTCCTCGATCCGCAGAAGCTGGTTATACTTTGCGAGCCGGTCCGACCGCGCAAGGCTGCCCGTTTTGATCTGGCCGCAATTGGTGGCGACGGCGAGGTCGGCAATCGTCGAATCCTCCGTCTCGCCCGAGCGGTGCGACATGACCGAGGTATAGCCCGCGCGGTGCGCCATATTCACGGCATCCAGCGTTTCGGAAAGCGTGCCGATCTGGTTGACCTTGATCAGGATCGAATTGGCGGCGCCCTTCTCGATACCGGTTTTCAGGCGCGCGGGATTGGTCACGAACAGATCGTCGCCAACCAGCTGGACCTTGTCGCCGATACGCTGCTGCAGGGCGACCCAGCCGTCCCAGTCATCCTCGTCCATGCCATCCTCGATCGATAGGATGGGGTAGTCGGCGCTCAGCTTGGCCAGATAGGCGACCTGTTCATCGACGCTGCGCGTCACGCCCTCGCCCGCATAATGATAGGCGCCGTCCTTCTGAAACTCCGTCGCCGCACAGTCGAGGGCTAGCATGACCTCTTTCCCCGGTTCGAAACCGGCATCACGTACGGCCGCCATGACGTAATCCAGCGCCGCCTCTGCACTGGCGAGATTTGGAGCGAAGCCGCCCTCGTCGCCCACAGCCGTCGCGAGGCCGTCCTTGGCCAGCGCCGCCTTCAGCGTGTGGAAGATTTCAGTGCCCCAGCGCAGGCCCTCCGAAAAGGTCTCGGCGCCCACGGGCATGATCATGAATTCCTGGAAGTCGATGGGATTGTCCGCGTGCGCGCCGCCATTGACGATGTTCATCATCGGCACCGGCAGGACATTTGCCGCCGTGCCGCCGACATAGCGATAAAGCGGCAGGCCGCGTGCATTCGCCGCCGCCTTCGCATTGGCAAGGCTGACGCCCAGAATGGCATTCGCGCCCAGCCGCCCCTTATTTTCCGTGCCGTCGAGCGAACGCATGGCGGCGTCCACTTCAAGCTGATCCTCTGCTTCGGCGCCCAGAAGCGCGTCGAGTATTTCGCCATTGACCGCATCAATTGCCTTGCCGACGCCCTTGCCCAGCCAACGGCTCTTGTCGCCATCGCGCACTTCAACAGCCTCGTAAGCGCCGGTCGACGCGCCGGAGGGGACCGCCGCGCGGCCCTGGCTGCCATCTTCGAGAAGGACGTCGACTTCGACCGTCGGATTTCCCCGGCTGTCGATGATCTGGCGGGCATGAATATCGATGATTGCGGTCATGAATGATCCTTTATCCGAAGGCGTGGTTTGGGGCGCTGTTAGCGGGTGCAGCATCGAAGCTCAACGGCGGCGGAACCGCAGGCACGGCACGGCGTTGCCATGGTAATACAAAGGAAAAAAGAGGACCCATATCCATGCCTGACAATATTCCCGGCGAAACCGTCGTTAGCACCCCCTCTGCTCCCATGGGTGCCACAACCACGCATCCGACCATTTCCCAGCATCAGAATGATGCCCAGAACGAGTCCTCGCAGGACGAACAATCCGGCGGGCGCCGTCGCGACGAAGTCAAGGGTCAGGCGAAACGGCTGGCGAGCGACGCCGGCAGCAGAGCCCGCGGTGCAGCAGAAGAAGGCAAGGCAAAGGCGGCGGAAAGCGTGAAGTCGCTGGCCAAGTCGACACGTGACGCCGCGAAGCAGTTCGAGGGTACACAGGCATCGATGCTGAGCGGATACGTAAACACGGCCGCAGACAGCATCGACAGGTTTGGCGACACGCTGGACCAGAAATCCGTCGACGAGATTATCGGCGACGCGCGGGAAATCGTTCGCCGTTCACCCGCGATCGCCATCGGGGCCGCCGCCGCAGTCGGCTTCATGATCTCTCGCTTCATCAAAGCGAGCGAGCGGGCCGGCGACACCGAGGCCGACAATACCACCAGCACGACACGCTACGACGCCTAAGTGACTGAGGGGTACAACAAGGAGCCAAGTCTTGGCGAGATGGTCCACGACCTGGCGGAAGCCGGCAGCGATTTGGTTGCTGCCGAAATTCGCTTGGTCGAGGCCAAGCTGGCGCGCCGTCTGACGATTGCAGGCACTTCTGTCCTGTTCATCGCCGCAGGTGGGGCGTTCGGTTTCATCGCCTTGCTGACATTGATGTTTACCCTGGGCGCCCTGTTGGCGACGGCGATGAGCACGGTCGCAGCCGCAGCCATCGTCACGCTGGTCAGCGTGGTTCTGGGAGCCGTACTCTTTCAGATCGGACGAAAGCGCTTTGTCCGCATCTTTGGGGGTACGCCGACAGGATTGGCGAAGTCGCAATGAAGGGCGGAGGCAAGAACACAATCGCCCATTACCGGGCAGAGGCACAAGTCTCGCGGCAGCGGATCGGTGAGATCATCGACGCGATGGAGACACGCCTGTCCCCGGCTCGCCTGATCCACGATGCGACGGAAGCGGCAAAGGGCGAGATCGCAGACCAGGTCGAGGTGGCGCGGAGAACCGTGCAAAAATATCCCGTCGCCGTCGGCTTCCTCGGGGGACTTTTGGGGCTCTTCGCCGCGTGGCGCTTGAGCGATAACGATTAGAATGGAGTTTGATAACATGGACACGAACGACCGGAATACCAGCGACAGTAAAATTGCGAAGGCCAAGGGCACCGTTTCCGGTGCCGCAGACAGCGTGAAGGGCGCCGCAGCATCGGCGCGGGACTACACCACCGAGCATGCACGCGCTGCCCGCGATTACACCACCGACCACGCAAAGGCGGCCAAGGACTATACGGCGCAGAAATACGCCGAAGCGAAGGACTATTCGTCCGACCGCTATGGACGGGCGCGCGACTATTCCAAGGAGCGGTACGAGGCAGCGCGCGAATATGGCGGTGAGAGCTGGGCAAGAACGCAGGAAAGTGCAGCCGCCGCACGCGAACGTACCGCCCGCGAAGTCGAAGCCAATCCGCTGACGGCGGCGGGTCTGGGCCTTCTGGCCGGTGCAGCTATCGGCCTTCTCTTGCCACGCACGCGTCAGGAAAACAGGGCGATCGGCGGCATTCGCGACGGCCTGTTCGATCAGGCGGCGGCGGCGGCGGCAGCGGCGAAAACCGCCGGGCTGGAGCGTGTTGACGAACTGGGCCTGAAAGACCAGGCGAAATCGCACCTGAGTGAGATGAAAGATCAGGCAGTCGAAGCCGCCAAAAGCGCCGGACAGGCAGCAAAAGGCGAAGTCGGCTAAACCCCCGGTCGCACACGACTAAGAAAAAGGCAGTCACCCCCCTTTGGGGAACGTGGCTGCCTTTTGTCGATAAAGCCCGGTGAAGCCCGGTATCTTGGGCGGATCGTCGAGGCGGGCGGTCATGGGTTCTTTTCGTGTCCTCGGGCCCATGGATGCGCGCCGTCTTCGGCGGCACTGCTGCGCACCCGCCCGCTCGCCAGGTCGATCGACACCGCACCCAGCCTGTTCAATTCGCGGCGCCCCAATCGTAGCCAGCGCGGACGGCACCAGCGTGGCAAATAGCGGTCGCTGATCACGAGATCGCTTTCGCGACATGCAGCTTCAAACTGCGGGCGCGCAATCAGGTCGCGGCTGCGCGTCGCCAGAATGTCCCAGCGGCGCGGGCCGTGCCGCAACAACAGGCGGCACGCAGCGGGCGTACAATCCGCATCTTCCCGATCCTCAAGGCGCGCAACGGCATCGGAACCTGCCGCCCCCGACCACATGGTAGTGATGAAGTCCCCCGCGCGTGGCCGCAACATTGCGATGCTGTCGCCATCGAGATAAGCCAAATGCTTTCCATCCGGGCTGACGAATAAATCCGGCTGCGGCGCGACAAAGGCGATTGCGACCCCGACCGCAGCCGGCAAAATGCCTGCCCACCTGCGCCGACCCTGCCAGATACATATCCATAACCCGCCCGCCACGATGAGCAGAAACGCGCTGACGGGCATGGCCGGAGCCATAGCGACCGCGCCCGGCAGGCCAGCCACCCATTCCGCAAGACCGATCAGAATGTCGATGGTCGCACCCAGCGCTGTGTACACCGGTGCGACCAAGACCGACCCGCCAAGAAGAACGGCGAGGACCAAGAGCGGAATGATCAGGAAACTGGTGAGCGGTATGGCAATCAAATTGGCGCCCGCCCCGAACAGGCCCATCTGATTGAAATGGTAAAGGGCGATAGGACCGATCGTCAGTTCCGCGACGATGCCGGTCAGTATGAGGGCGATGATGCCGCGCAGAAATCGGGTCGGCCATCCGCCCTCGCGGTCCGATTGGCTCCAGCGCTTTCCCCAGGTCGATTGATACAACGCCACGATGCCGGTGACGGCGGCAAAGCTGAGCTGGAAACTGGGGCTGAGCAGATAGTCGGGCCGCCAAATCAGAATGAGGGTCGCACCGACCGCGACGAGCCGGAGGCTGATCGCCTCGCGGCCGGCGGCCAGACCGATCAGGACCAGAAGAACGGCGATGCAGGCGCGCACCGTCGGCACCCCCGCCCCGGCAATCAGCGTATAGGCAATCCCCGCCAGTGCGGCGAAGGCGGCGGCAACGATCCGCGCGTCAAATCGCAGAGCGAACCATGGCCAAAGGGTCAATATACGCCGAACGAGCCACAGCGTACCGCCAACGACGACGGCGATATGCAGTCCGGAGATGGCGATCAGATGCGCAAGGCCGCTGTCGCGCATGGCCTCGGTCACTTCAGGCTCGATGCCGCCGCGGTCGCCGGTCACCAACGCGGCAGCAACGCCGCCGGCACGGCCCCCGACGCCCTGCTGCAATTGCCGGTTCAACGTCGCGCGGAAGTTCGCGAGCCAAGCGGAAAATCCCGTCGGCGGCGGCGCAGGCGACAGGACCGTCACATCGCCCAGCGCATAGCCGGTGCCGCCAATCCCCTCGAACCAGGCGCGCCGTGCGAAATGATAGCCCCCGGGAACGCTGGGCCCCGGTGGCGGCGATATCGTGGCCTTCACGGCGATACGCGCACCCGGCCCCAGATCTTCTGGTACGGCGCGAAAGCTCAGGCGAACGGCCATGTCAGGCGGAAAGCCCGCTAGCTGTCCGACCAGCAGCCGGGTTCTGTCGCGAGCGGGCAGATGTTCAACGGCTGCTACCGTGCCCACCAGCTCTACTCCGAAGTGCGTGCGGTCCAGTACCGGCGCGGCGACGCGTTCCGCCTGCCACCAGGCGATGCCGACGCCTGCCGCAACCAAAATGCCGCCGATGATAACCAGCCGCGCACCTAGCCCCTCTAGAAACAAGCCGACCGCAGCGACGGCCAGTGCGAGGCAGATGGCGCCAATCCAGCCGGCAGGAGCGGCAATGGCGAACCAGGCGGCAATCCCGGCACCAAGAGCGATGGGAATGAACAAGGGCAGTTGGTGACGTTCTGCCGCCAGCCAATCCTCAAAAGCGGCAAGATGCCGGTCGGCAATCGTTTGAACGGCGCGAACGGCGATGCTAGGCATGGCGCGAAGCTGGCCCCCTTTCCCGCCAGTGTCACCACACTTAGCCCAGAGGGACCCAATGGAAAGAGGCGCAGCCTCCAGCGATATCGTGACGCGCTTTGCGCCGTCACCGACCGGCTATCTGCATATTGGCGGAGCCCGCACGGCGCTGTTCAATTATCTGTTCGCGCACGCGAATGGCGGCAAGTTCCTGTTGCGGATCGAAGATACCGACAAGGCGCGGTCCACGGATGATGCAATCGCCGCGATTCTTTCCGGCATGCGGTGGCTGAACCTCGATTGGGACGGCGACCCCGTTTATCAATCGCAACGGTCGGATCGTCATGCCGAGGTCGCCCATGCCCTGCTGGAACGGGGTGCAGCCTATCGCTGCTATGCGACGCCCGAAGAGCTGACGGAGATGCGCGAAACCGCGAAGGCCGAGAAGCGTCCGATCCGCTATGACGGGCGGTGGCGCGAACGCGACCCGGCAGACGCGCCGGAGGGTGCGCCCTTCACCATAAGGCTGAAGGCGCCGCAGACAGGCGAGACCACCATTGACGACCTCGTGCAGGGCACGGTCACCGTACCGAATGCGGAACTGGACGACTTCATCCTGCTGCGCTCCGACGGGTCGCCAACCTATATGCTGGCGGTCGTCGTCGACGATCACGACATGGGCGTCACGCACCTGATCCGTGGCGACGATCATCTGAACAATGCGTTTCGCCAACGGGTGATCATAGAAGCGATGGGCTGGCCCATGCCGCAATGGGCGCATGTCCCGCTGATTCACGGCTCCGACGGCGCGAAATTGTCGAAGCGGCACGGCGCGCTGGGCGTGGAAGCCTATCGCGACCTGGGCATTCTGCCGGAAGCGCTGGAAAATTATCTGCTGCGCCTCGGCTGGGGACATGGCGACGAGGACATCGTCGACCGCGCGCGCGCTCTGGAGCTTTTTTCGTTGAAGGGAGTCGGGCGCAACCCGGCGCGTTTCGATACGAAGAAGCTGGAAAATCTGAATGCACACTATATCCGCCAAGCTGATGACGAGCGGCTGGCGAAGCTGGTGGAACCCACCATTTGTGCCGAGCTGGGGCGGGATCTTGATGATCCGTCACGCGAATTGCTGCTGCGCACAATGCCAGAATTGAAACCCCGCGCAAAGAATATCAATGAGTTGGCGGACGGTGCACTTTTCCTGTTTCGCACCCGCCCCTTAAATCTCGACGAGAAGGCCTCTGCGGTGCTAGAGAAGGAGGGCGGCGAGCTTCTCGGCAAGGCGCGATCGACGCTCGCCCAGGCAGATGAATGGGCGGTGGAACCGCTTGGCAATCTTCTAAGGGAGCTTGCGGAAGCGGAAGGCGTTGGTCTCGGTAAGATCGCCCAGCCCATGCGCGCCGCGCTGACGGGCAGAACGCAGTCGCCTGGCGTGTTCGAGATGCTCGAACTACTGGGCCGCGAGGAAAGCCTCGCACGTATTGACGACCGGCTGTCCTGAAGAAGGGCCGCCCGAACCGGAACGGAGTAGACATGAACGACACGACGGCAAATCTGACCCTCGACGATGAGAACATAGAATTCCCGGTCCACAAGGGCAGTATCGGTCCAGATGTCGTCGATATCCGTACCCTTTATGGCAAATCGGGCCGGTTCACATACGATCCCGGCTTTACGTCGACCGCCTCATGTGAATCGAAGCTGACCTATATTGACGGGCAGAAGGGCGTCTTGCTGCACCGCGGTTATTCGATCGAGGACCTGGCGGAGGATTCCTCGTTCATGGAAACCTCGTACCTTCTCCTGAACGGCGAACTGCCGACGCCGGACGAGTATGACGATTTCACCCGCACGATCACTCTGCACACGATGGTGCACGAGCAGCTGCGCGAACTTTACCGCGGTTTCCGCCGCGACGCCCACCCGATGGCCATCATGTGTGGCGTCGTCGGGTCGATGTCGGCATTCTATCATGATTCGACGGACATCAACGATCCGGAACAGCGCAAGATCGCGTCGCACCGCCTGATCGCCAAGATGCCCACGATCGCAGCGATGGCGTATAAATATGCCGTCGGCCAGCCGACGCTCTACCCTGACAACTCGCTGAGCTACACCGGCAATTTCCTGAAAATGACGTTCGGCGTTCCGGCCGAGCCCTATGAAGTCAATCCGGTGGTGGAGCGTGCTCTCGACCGCATTTTCATCCTGCATGCCGATCATGAGCAGAATGCGTCCACGTCGACCGTCCGCCTGGCCGGTTCGTCGGGTGCAAACCCATTTGCCTGCATCGCGGCCGGCATTGCCTGTCTGTGGGGCCCTGCCCATGGCGGTGCCAATGAGGCGGCACTGAACATGCTGAAGGAAATCGGACATCCTTCCGAGATTCCGAAATATATCGAGCGCGCCAAGGACAAGAACGACCCGTTCCGCCTGATGGGTTTCGGTCATCGCGTTTACAAGAATTACGATCCGCGCGCGACCGTGATGCGTAAGACCGTTCGCGAAGTTCTGGGCGCCCTCGGTGTAAACGATCCGGTTTTCGACGTGGCGCTGGAACTGGAGGAAATGGCCCTGAACGACGATTATTTCGTCGAGAAGAAGCTGTTCCCGAACGTGGATTTCTATTCCGGCATCATCCTGAGCGCCATCGGTTTCCCGACGTCCATGTTCACGGCGCTGTTCGCGCTGGCGCGCACGGTCGGCTGGGTTGCCCAGTGGAACGAGATGATCGCGGATCCCGACCAGCGCATCGGTCGCCCCCGCCAATTGTATACCGGGCCGGTCCAGCGCGACTATGTTCGGCTTGAAAATAGGTAAGGACCTGTCGCCATGCGCGCTCGTTTCGTGATAATTGGCGCGCTGGCGACACTCAGCCTGCAGGCGTGCGCCGTCAGCAGGGATCCCGGCGGCGCATCGACCGGTGAACGGGCGCGGGATGCCGCCATACAGCCGCTTAGCGACGTCGGAATCGTTCAGCCAAAGGTGGAGGATGCGATCCAGCGTATTCTGGATGATCCTTACAGGCTGCCCGAACCCGCAAGTTGTGCGCGTCTGGGTGCCGAAATCACGCAGATGAACGAAGTGCTGGGCCCGGATTTCGACACGGTTACGGACGACCCGTCACTGACCGAAAAGCGCCGTAATGCCGCCCTTGGGCTTGCGGGGAAATTCGGGGCGGGAATGCTGATCCCGTTTCGCGGGGTGGTGCGGGAAGTAACGGGTAGCGCGGGCCGCGAACGCGCCTATAGGGCGGCCATCCTGGCCGGCGTTGCGCGACGCAGCTATTTGAAAGGTCGCGCCATCGAACGCGGCTGCACCCTGCCCCCGCCCGTGGACTATGAAGATCTGAATGAAGAATCCAACGAGGATTAGGCGTCGGTGACACTGAAGTGATCGCCGTATCGGCCAACGCCATGGACCAGACGGCCTGATCGACTTTTCTGTTTCCAGCGGACATAAGATTCGGGAGGAGACAGAAAATGCTGACCATTCACCACCTGCGCCTGTCGCAGTCCGAGCGTATCGTCTGGCTTGCAGAGGAATTGGGCCTCGACTACGAACTGAAAGTCTATGAGCGGCGGTCCGACAATCGTCTGGCACCCGACGAATACAAGGCCCTGTCGCCGATGGGCGTTGCGCCGGTTATTACCGACGGCGATCTGGTTCTGGGTGAATCGGGCGCGATCCTGGAATATATCCTCGCCACCCACGGCACCCCCGACCAGCGCGCCAGCTTCGCACCCGGGCCGGACAGTCCGGATCATGCGGATCATCTTTTCTGGTTTCATTGGGCAAACGGCACGTTCATGGCCACGGCCATGCTGTCCCTGATGCTGACCATCGCGAACGCACCAGAAGGAAACCTCGCCGAGGCCTTTAGCCGCGATCGCAACGCAAAGGCCTGGGCCATGATCGAAGCGCGTCTGGGCGAGGCAGATTATTTCGGTGGCCAATCCCTGACACTGGCGGACATAAATATGGGCTATGCCCTGACGACTGGGCGCGCATTTCGCCAGACAAGCGTCGAACCCTTTCCCAATATTCGCGCCTGGCTGCAGCGCATCGGTCAACGGGATGCTTACCGCGCCGCGATGGCAAAGGCCGAGCCCGGCATGACGCCGATGCTGAGCTGATTAACAAGCCATAATCGATGTTTCTTGCCCATAATAGCGGGGCTTTTTAAACGGATTTGAAGGGTTTTGCGGCCGATAACCAAGGGGACGGATGGCCGACGGAGACAAGTACCCCCCGTGTCGAAAATGAGGACAATCAAAGAGGATCAGACGGGCGCCCCCCCACCCGCCGCCATCCTTGCCGCCCAGATAGAGGCACACCGCGCAGGCCTGGTAACCGCAAGGGGCAGCCTGGCGCTGGTTGCGCTGGCGACCTATGGCCTGCTGTTCTGGGCCGCCCTGCCCCAATTTGCGCCCTTTTGGGGCGCGGGGATTTCGGTCGCGGGGCTTCTGCTGCTGACCGGCGCGGCCCGCCTGGTCGGCGACAGGGGCATCGATGTCGCGATCAGGCGCATCGTCGCCGAATATTGCCTTGCCATCATTCCGCTGTTCACGGTCACCTATCTGGTGTTGCCGGACCTGCCCACGTCGTTGCAGATGTCGCTGCTGGCGATGCTTTCCGCCCTGCCCTTTATCGCCACCGCCTCTGCCAGGTTTCTGCCCAATGGCCCGAAACTGGCCGCTGTCTGCGTCGGTCTGGCGTTATTGACCGCATGCTACGCGATCCAGCAGACGAGCGCCTGGTGGCTGGGCAATGCCGCCATCCTGATCGCCTGGCTGTTGGCGGACATCATGGAGGATACCAGCCGCAGCCTGGCCCGTCGCGTGCGCGCGGAGTGGCAGGGCGGCATCGCGCGAAATCTGTTGAACGAATATGAGGAGCAGGGTTCCGACCGGCTGTTCTCCCTGAACAAGGACGGCCACCTGCTGAACGTCACCGCCCCGTTCGCGCAGCTTGCGCGCATGCGGGTGGGGGATCTTGAGGGACGCCATTTCCTGTCTCTGTTCGTACCGGATGAGGCGCAACGGCAATTGGCCGATAAGCTCGCAACCCACCAGCCCGTGCAAAGGCTCGTCGTGACGCTGGGTACACGCGGCGAGCAGCGGCGGTGGTCACTGACGGCGCGGCCGGTAGAGGAGCCGGGGGGACCGGCGTTTCGCGGGGTCATCAGCGACGTGACGAGCGAGATGCGGGCCGAGGAACGCGTATCACGCCTGGCGCATTACGACGCCCTTACGGACCTTTCCAATCGCCAGACCTTCGAAGATCAAGCCATCCAGTATCTGGCGGAGGCGGCAGGATCACGGAAAACCGGCCTTCTCCTCATTAATATAGACCATTTCAAATCCCTGAATGAGGAGCATGGCAGTCGTGCCGGCGACGCCATCCTGAAGGAGACGGGGCGCCGGCTGCAAATGATAGCGGGCCGCGACGCCATCGTCGCACGCCTGGGTGGCGACGAGTTTGCGCTGCTGGTTTCCTCTGTCCACGTATCCGCCAAATTGGAGACGCTTGCCGGAAAGATTCTGGAAGAAATGTCTCTGCCGATCAGAGGCGCGGGCGCACTGGTGCACATGTCGGTCAGCATCGGTATCGCCACGGCGCCCGATGATGCGAAGACATTCCCCACTCTGCTGCAGAACGCCGAAACAGCCCTTCGCGCAGCGCGGGAAGGCGGCAGGAAGAATTGGCAAAAATTCGACAAGGAAATGAATGCCAGCGCCACGGCGCGGCGAACCCTGATCGCCGAGATGGAGCAGGGTCTGGAACGGGGCGAATTCTACCTGAACTATCAGCCGCTGGTCGATTCCCGCACGCTGGAGGTAAAAGGCTTTGAGACGCTGCTGCGCTGGACACACTCTGCGCGCGGCTTTGTCTCTCCTGCGGAATTCATTCCGCTGGCCGAGGAAAGCGGCTTCATCAACGAACTGGGCGCATGGGTCATCCGCTCCGCAACGGCGGAGGCGGCGAGATGGCCGGGCAATCTGAGCGTCGCAATCAACGTGTCGCCCCTGCAGATGCGCGGCGATGGGCTGGAACATATCGTTGCCGAGGCGCTCCGCACGTCCGGCCTGCAGCCATCGCGGTTGGAGATCGAGATTACGGAAGGGGTGCTGCTGCAGGAAAGCCGTCGGACGCGCGCCCTGCTCGAGCGGCTGCGCGCGCTTGGAATCCGGTTTTCTCTGGATGATTTCGGTACGGGGTTCTCGTCATTGGGCTATCTGCAGAAATTCGCGTTCCACAAGATCAAGATCGACAGATCCTTCGTCATCGACATGCAGAACAACAAGAATTGCCATGCCATCATCAAGGCCGTGATCGGACTGGCGCGCGACATGGGAATGGTGACGGTCGCAGAAGGCATCGAACTGCCCGGCCAATTGGCTGCCCTGCAGCAAATGGGGTGTAACCAGATCCAAGGCTATCTGACGGGAAAACCCATGTCGGCGGAGGCCGCCCGCGAACTGATCAGGCTGCCCGACACAGACAGAATGCCCACGGCAAAAAGCGCATAGGCCGAAGCGCTATTAGCGCGGGTTGCAGGCGTCGGGTGCCTCAGGCGGCGTCGTCGAACTGCAACCTTGCCAAGCGGGCATAAAGGCCATCATGGCGCATCAACTGGTCGTGGGTTCCCTCTGCGACGATCCGCCCCTCATCCATGACAACGATGCGATCTGCATTGCGGACGGTGGCAAGCCGGTGCGCAATGACGAGCGTGGTGCGTCCCTGCATAAGACGCTCCAGCGCAAGTTGGACATCCCGTTCGGACTCAGCGTCGAGAGCGCTCGTCGCCTCGTCGAGAAGCAGAATGGGGGCGTCGCGCAGGATCGCCCGCGCAATGGCGATTCGTTGCCGCTGGCCGCCCGACAGGCGGGTGCCGGCCTCGCCCATAAATGTGTCGAGCCCCTCAGGGAGAGCGCGCAGAAAGCCGTCGGCGTTCGCGTTTCTCGCCGCCTCCCAAATTTGTTCTTCGCTGGCGTCCGGACGGCCATAGGCGATGTTCTGTCCCGCCGTCGCGGCGAAGACGACGGTTTCCTGCGGGACCACCGAGAGACGCGAACGGAGGTCGAACGGGCTCACCTCGTCGATGGCGACGCCGTCCACCAGGATGCTGCCCTCCTGCGGGTCGTAGAATCGCTGAACAAGTTGAAACAGAGTGGATTTCCCAGCGCCTGAGGGTCCGACTACAGCAACGGTTTCACCCGCCGCTACCTTCAGATCGAAATTTTTGATCGCCGCGACACCCGGCTTCGTCGGGTAAAGAAAGGTGACGTCGCGGAATTCCACCCTGCCCATTCCAGAGGCAGGCAAGGCAATTGGCGTTTCGGGAGGGCGGATGGCGGGAATCTGGGCCAGGAGCTCTGCCAGTCGCCCCGCCGCACCCGCGCCGCGCATGACGTCGCCATAAACCTCGGTGAGGGCGCCGAACGCACCCGCAACGAGCGCGCTGGCGAAGACGAAGGCGGTGATTGTACCGCCGGTAATGCGGCCGGTAATGACGTCCACCGCGCCCTGCCACAAGACGAGGGTGATCGCCGAAAAGATCAGCAGAATGACCACCCCTGTTAGCAGCGCACGGATACGAATGCGGCGGCGGGCGGCAGCAAAAGCGTCATCGACGGCAGTGGCAAACCTGCGGCTTTCCCGCGGTTCCTGCGTGAATGCCTGAACGATTTTGATCGCACCCAGAGTTTCGGAAATGATCGCCCCGACGTCAGCGATACGATCCTGACTGGTGCGGCTGAGGTTCTGCACCTTACGGCCCAGAAGAATGATCGGGCCAATCGTCAGTGGGATGACGAGAAGGATGAGACCAGTCAGTTTCGGACTGAGGTAGAACAGATAAACGATCCCGCCCAGCCCCATGAACGTGTTTCTGAGCGCAATGGAAAAACTGGTTCCGACTACCTGTTCGATGACGGATGTGTCGGCGGTGAGCCGACTGGCGATCTCCGAGGGGCGGTTCTCCTCGAAATAGGCGGGGTCGAGGGACAGAAGGTTGCGATGGACGGCAACGCGCAAGTCGGCAACCACCCGTTCGCCCAGCCAGGAAACGAAATAGAACCGGACACCGGTTGCGATTGCCATGACGATGACGATGGCAATCAGGCCCAGGAAATATGGCGCGATAGCCGCAGGGTCTTCATTGCCGAAGCCGCGGTCGACAACCAGCTTCAGTCCCTGCGGTATGGCAAGCGTCGCGCTGGCCGCGACGATCAGGGCCAGCAGCGAAACCACGATCTGCATCGGGTACGCGCGTGCAAAGTCCCAGACGATCTTGAGACGCGAGAATTTACGGCTCTTTGGCGGCAAATCGGCGGTGGGGATATCAGCCATTCGAGCGGCACTTAAAGCTGTGCAGGACGATCGTCGAGACTACAAACGCAAACGGGGCAGATCCGCCTGGACCCGGCCCCGTAAGCATTTACCATCTCAACGAGATCAGGCGGAGGTGCCGATCAGGCGTCCTCAGCCTCTTCTTCCTTACCATCCAGCAGCGCGCCGTCGACTTCCGTCGATTTGCCGCGGATGGCCGCCTCGATCTTGGCCAGAAATTCGGGATTGTCGTTGAGGAAGGTTTTGGAATTTTCACGTCCCTGACCGATGCGCGTGGAATCATGACTAAACCATGCACCCGACTTTTCGACGATTCCGGCCTTTACACCGAGGTCGAGGATTTCACCGGTCTTTGAAATGCCTTCGCCATACATGATGTCGAATTCCACCTGCCGGAACGGGGGCGCCACCTTGTTCTTGACGACCTTCACCCGCGTCGTGTTGCCAACGACTTCATCGCGATCCTTGATCTGACCGATGCGGCGAATATCGAGGCGGCAGGAGGCATAGAATTTCAGCGCATTGCCGCCCGTAGTCGTTTCCGGATTGCCGTACATGACGCCGATTTTCATGCGTACCTGATTGATGAAGACGACGGTCGTGCGTGAACGGTTGATGGACCCCGTCAGCTTGCGCAGCGCCTGCGACATCAACCGGGCCTGCAAGCCGACATGGCTGTCGCCCATTTCCCCCTCGATCTCGGCCCGCGGAGTCAGCGCCGCGACGGAATCGACGACGAGAATGTCGACCGCATTGGAGCGAACGAGGGTATCGACGATTTCCAGCGCCTGTTCGCCCGTATCTGGCTGGGAAACGATCAGCTCTGCCGTATCGACACCCAGCTTCTTCGCATAAATGGGATCAAGCGCATGTTCCGCATCGACGAATGCCGCCGTGCCGCCTGCCTTCTGCGCCTCGGCAATGGCGTGTAGCGCCAAAGTCGTCTTACCGGAGCTTTCCGGGCCGTAGATTTCAATGATGCGCCCGCGCGGAAACCCGCCGACGCCCAAGGCCAGATCGAGACCGATGGACCCCGTCGAAATTGCGTCGATCTCGACCTTTTCCTGCTGGCCCAGCTTCATTGCCGACCCCTTGCCAAAGGCGCGATCAATCTGCGCCAGGGCTGCGTCGAGAGCCTTTTGCTTATCCATTCCCGAGTCCACTATCTTTAACGCTGCGGCCATCGTCAGCCTCCCTAGCCCTGCCCCTCGGGGCGTTCAACATAAGCTGCTCGTACCGCATTTGTTCTACCTTCACAAGAAAAAGTTCTTTATATGTTCCTGGACGACGTCCGGGTTGGAAGAAGGTCATCCCTTCAGCGTTTGATAGACCTTCTCCGTGATATCGTTGACGGAAAACGGTTTGGCGAGAAATCCGGCGTCCTCGATTTCCAGGGATGATCGCAGCTGTTCCTCCGCATAGCCCGACATGAAGACGATTTTCAGCTGCGGAAACTTCTCCCGCGCTGCGGCGACGAGGGCAGGCCCATCCATGACCGGCATAACAACGTCGGTGATGAGAAGGTCAGGCGGCGCATCCATCGCCATCAGCATTTCGAGCGCCGCCTCTCCGTCGGAGGCACAGACCACGTCATAGCCCTTTCGGGTCAGCGCCCGCTCCGCCACGGCACGCACCATGTCCTCGTCCTCAGCAATCAGGATGGTCCCTTCACCGAAATTGGTATCGCGCGGCTTTACACTTGCCGCAGCCGATGCGGGTTCCACCAAGGCTTCCTGCGCAGGAAGATAGATCGTGAAGTCCGTTCCGTCGCCCTCGCGCGAATCGGCGAAGATAAAGCCGCCAGATTGCTTGACGATGCCATAGACTGTGGAAAGACCTAGTCCGGTGCCGCGCCCAACCTCCTTTGTCGTGAAGAAGGGTTCGAAGATTTTCGGCAGCGCCTCGGCCGGGATGCCCGTGCCGGTGTCGCACACGGCAATGGCGACATAATCGGCCGGCGGCATGCCTTCTCTCGCCAGGCGCTTTGCCTCCTGGGGGGTAACGGCGAAGGTCCGGATGGTGAGCGTGCCGCCGTCCGGCATGGCATCCCTGGAGTTGACGGCGAGGTTTACGATCACCTGCTCCATCTGGCCCGGATCGGCGCGCACGGGGGCAAGCCCGCGGCCATGATCGACGGTCAATTTGACACGTTCGCCCAGCAACCGTTTCAGGAGGTGGGACAACTCGCCGACAATATCGGACACCTGCAACAGCTGCGGTCGCAAGGTCTGCTGACGGCTGAAGGCCAGAAGCTGGCGCACGAGATTTGCCGCGCGGTTGGCGTTCTGACGGACCTGATTGATGTCGTCGAAATCCGGATCGCCAGGGCTGTGGCGCATCATCATCAGATCGCAATAGCCAATGATCGCCGTCAGGATATTATTGAAGTCGTGCGCAACGCCGCCCGCCAATTGCCCCACGGCCTGCATTTTCGTCGCCTGGGTGATCTGGCGCTCCAGACGCATTTGTTCGCGATTGTCCTTTAGAGACAGGACCACGGCGGGCCCTTCCTGCCACGGCGCGCGGCCGATGGTCAGCACCACCGGTTCGTCGGGGCGATGCTTCAGACGAACGCGAAGATCCCGCACGCCCTCGGAACTGGAGGCGGCGCGGCGGACCATATCGGCGACCGCCGACTTGTCATCTTTTCCAACGAGATCGCTGGGATATAACAAGCCGCGGTTCATATCCTCGGTTACGCCCGCCGCCGCGCGGAACGCATCGTTCATATATTTAAGCTGGCCATCCCGGTCGGTCAGCGCCAGTCCGATCGGCAAAACGCCCATCAAAGCCGGGAGATCGGTCGGTATGGCGGCGGCGGCCACCTGCGGTGTTTCCCGTTCCCGCAGCAGGAAAAGAAAGGCGCCCGCATCGGGCTCAACATCGTCCTCTCCTTCGGCAATGGTCGGTGCACCCTCCGCCACCCGCGCCGCCTCGGCCGTCAACGGCAGGCGAGTAACCAGGACGGGCAGACGATCTGGGTCCCCCGTTCCCGAGCGGCAGATCAGCCAATGATCCCCCTCGTCATCCACATCGACGAGATTTCCGAGATTTAACGACGTTCCGGCCGGTTGTTCGCCAATATATTGCATGAAGGCATGATTACTGGCGAGAACGCGCCCATCGCCGCCTGCCATCGCCGCGAGGATACCCGCACTGCCGAACCAGCCGCCAAGCGGCCCCTCGATCATCTCCCTCGTGTCATCCAGCGCCTTGTCGGTGCGATCGCGCCGCAGGGTCCACAGCAGATAATCCCGGCCCTGCTCGGCAGGACGAACGGTGATTCGCAGGCGCCGGCTGATCCCGTCATCGCCGGTGACGGAAATATCGGCGAAGCCGCTGCCGTCGCGTCGTGCAGCATTGGCGGCGGCAAGCACCGCCGCGTCCCCCACGCCTTCACGCAGGGCAAGCTCCGTCGGCGCGGGAAAACCATTTGCACGGGCGCCATAGGCGGCATTGGCACTGACCAGGCGCCCCTCCCTGTCGGTGATTGCGAGTGCCACCTGTTGAGATTCGAGCGCTGCACGTACAAGCGCCCAGTCGATACGGCCACCGCCCCTGCGCGACCGGCCGAGCGCGGCGAAATAGCCGATGGCCCCACTGGCGACCACCAGCGCGGCAAACAAGGCCGCGAACTCCCAGATCCCGAGCGCGTAACCCACCAGAGCTGCGGACCCCAAAGCGGCGATCACCGCAATCGCGATTGTGGTCCACATATTGCGCTGCACAGTCGGCACGCGCGGCCATTCGGTGGGATCCGGCATCTGGTCGGCCCGAACAGGAGCAATGTTGGATGTCATGGTTCCGCTCTTCGCAGGACGCCAGAGGCGACGTCAATGTCGCGCGCGGAAACAGGAACAGAAATTGGGGGACGTCGCGCCCTCCCGCGCGCCGTCCCCCACCCCCGCGGACACCTGGTGCTAGAAACTATAGCCCAGGGATGCGACAAGCTGGTCATCGGCCACATAGGGATCGCCAGATCCCCCCGTGACGCGCGTACCCACGACATTCTCGCGGGTCTTGCTGATATTGGTATCGAGGTAGGTAAGGCCGAGCGAGAGGCCGAACAGCTCTGTGGAGACGCCGACCGACCAGTCCAGATAATCATCGTCATAGGAAGCGAACGTGCCGTCGGGCGCTATCCCGGAACCGCCGAAGCCCATCGATCCGTTGCTATATCCCAGATGGCCGGCAAGGCTGAACGGCGTTCCCGGAATGTCGGTACCCAAATCGCCGTAGACGTAGATATTATCGCCGCCGAGCGAATCCTGATCGGGGTTCCATGCCGTGCCCACCGTGGCGGCAAAGGGGCCAACCTCTGCGCCCAGCGAACCGTAAAATTCGATATAGTCGTTATTACCCGCGCCGCCGGGATAGAGGTAATAGATGACGCCAATGTCATAAGTGCCAACCCCGCCGAGGGAGCCGCCATAGCCACCGTAAAGGTCGACCTCCAGATTGGGGCCGCCATAGGTGCCGTATCCGCCCAGGCTGGATGCCCATGTGCCGAGATAAAAGCCGGAGGAATGGGCGATGTCGAGGCCGCCTTGGACCGCAAGATTCTCGTCAGAGAAAGAAATGCCGCGGAAACGATAATCGGTCACGAAACCGACATTTCCGGATAGCGACCAGTCGGAGGGAATGGAGGTATCTGTGGCGGCCTCCAGGCCCGTGTCCTGCGCACTCGCTGCAGTGCCGATACCCGCCGCGCCTGCAACAAGTGCAAGTGCCAGAATCCCTTTGGGATGTCCGAAGATCTTCATGCTTTAACCCTTCTCTATGTTCAGCCAGAAGCTGCTCGCCCGGAAGGGGTTGGCGGTTCTTTTTCGACCGCCTGATCGTTACATTGCCGATTACATTGCGATGCACAAGTCTATTTTCTGGGCACAAAAACACAAAGCCTAAAAGTGATGCACATACGCAACAGTATAGTTAACATAAAAAAAGGGCCGACCCGTTGCCAGGCCGGCCCAGTCAATCCTTGGGGAGGATCGCTCTTTCGAGCACCTTGTATATTGCAATGCAGCATAAATGATTCAACCCCCAAGAATGTTAGGCTCTGCGATTGCTGCGTCAGGGAGGAGTGAATCCGCGAAGGCGTATCCGACAAAGGTAGCGAGCGAGCGCGGCGCCGCCTATAGGTTCGCGCATGAGCGATCTTTTTACCGGGGGCGGGCCTCAGTCCACTGATTACAATGCCGACCAGATCGAGGTTCTGGAGGGTCTGGAACCGGTCAGGCGGCGACCCGGCATGTATATTGGCGGTACCGACGAACGCGCACTGCACCACCTTGCCAATGAAGTCGTCGACAATGCCATGGACGAGGCGGTGGCGGGCCATGCCACCCGCATAGAACTGCATCTGTCCGCCGACGGCAGCCTGTCCGTCACCGACAATGGGCGCGGCATTCCTGTCGACGAACATCCGCGATATCCGGGTCGTAGCGCACTGGAAGTCATCTTCATGATGCTGCATTCCGGCGGCAAGTTTTCCGGCAAGGCCTATGAAACGTCGGGCGGGCTGCACGGCGTCGGTGTCAGTGTCGTAAATGCGCTGTCCGAGCGGCTGGATGTCGAGGTGGCGCGCAACAAGGTGCTGTACCGCGCGACATTCTCTCGCGGTGAAGTGGTGGAGCCGCTGGCAGAGGCGGGCCAGGCGCCAAATCGCCGGGGAACGAAGATCAGTTTCCTGCCCGATACCGATATTTTCGGTGCAAAGGCGCGACTGAAGCCGGCGCGCCTGTTCCGGCTCGCCCGATCGAAGGCCTATCTATTTGGCGGCGTCGAGATCCGCTGGTCCTGCGATCCGGAGCTGGCGTCGGATGACGTGCCAGCGGAGGCAGTGTTTCAGTTTCCTGGCGGGCTGGCCGATCATCTTGCCGTTCTTGTCGACGATCGCGAATGCGCCACGACCGAGCCCTTTGCCGGGAAGGCGAAGTTTCCCGACGGTCAGGGCAGCGTCGAGTGGGCAATCGCCTGGCCGCTATACGGCGAAGGGTCGACCAGCTATTATTGCAACACGATCCCCACGCCGGACGGCGGCACCCACGAGACCGGCCTGCGCGGTGCGCTGACCAAGGGCATTCGCGCCTTTGCCGAGCTGACCAGCACGAAAAAGGGCTCTCAACTGACCGCGGACGATATGGTCAATGGTGCGGAGATCATGCTGTCCGTCTTCATCCGCGAGCCGCAATTCCAGTCACAGACGAAGGACCGCCTGACCAGTCCGGAGGCGGCGCGCCTGGTCGAGGTCGCGATCAAGGACCATTTCGATCATTTCCTGTCCGACGACATGAATCGCGGCAAGGCGTTGATGGGCTTCGCGCTGGAGCGTCTCGACGAGCGATTGAAGCGCAAGGCCGAGAAGGAGATCAAGCGCAAGACGGCCACGAACAGACGCAGCCTGCGCTTGCCCGGCAAATTGACCGACTGCGCGGCGGGCAGCGGCAGTGCCGAAACCGAATTGTTCATCGTCGAAGGCGATTCGGCGGGCGGCAGCGCCAAGCAGGCGCGCGATCGCCGCACCCAGGCCATCCTGCCCATTCGCGGCAAGATCCTGAACGTCGCCAGTTCGACGACGGCAAAGATCGCTGCAAATAGCGAGATCGCCGACCTGATCCTGGCCATCGGTGCCGGCGCGGGCAAGAATTATGACGACGAGGCGGTCCGCTATGATCGAATCGTCATCATGACCGATGCCGATGTCGACGGCGCACATATTGCGACGCTGCTGATGACCTTCTTCTTTCAGGAAATGCCCGGTCTTGTGCGCGGCGGGCGGCTATATCTGGCGCAGCCGCCGCTGTACCGGATCGCGCAGGGCGGCAAGGTGGCCTATGCCCGCGACGACGCGCACCGCGAAGAGCTGATGGCGCGGGAATTTACCGGCAAGGGCAAGATCGAGACAAGCCGCTTCAAGGGCCTGGGCGAGATGAGCCCGGCGCAATTGAAGGAGACAACCATGGATCCGGCGAAGCGGACCCTGATCCGGGTCACGCTGCCGCAGGGTTATGAGGACCGCGCGCCGGTCGCAGATCTGGTCGAGCGGCTGATGGGGAAAGACCCGGCCATGCGCTTCCGGTTCATTCAGGAACATGCCCGCGAACTGGACGAAGAAGCCATCGACGCCTGAGCGATGGCGGTACCGTGTGGGGACAAGTATGCGCCCTGCCTGGCTAGGCGGCAGTCAGCGCCTCTACGATCGCTTTCACCTTCGCCTGCCGCCAGCTTTGCGACGGCGCGACGAGCCAGAAATGCTCGTCGCTGGGCGTTCCATCGAACAATTGCGTGATCCGCCCCGCAGCGATGTCGCCCTCGGCAAGGGTCAGCGGCACCCGCGCGACCCCGTAACCTGCGGCGGCGGCGTCTATCGCAAGGCCCGCATCGGCGACGCTGAGCCCGCCGTCGACTTCATCATGGCTGAGCCCCTCGGCATCGAACCAGGCTTGCCAGCTTTGGCTGGGATGATGGATCAGGCTGCGTGTCCTGAGTGAGGCCGGATCGGCAAGTTCCGCCGCGAGTTGCGGCGAGGCGATGACGACGACCTGCTCCTCCGCCAGGCGAACGCCCGACAGCTCCTCCTCCGCCGGCATGGCGCCCCACAGGATCGCCAAATCCATATTCGCGGTGGTGAAGTCCGCGCCCTCGTCGGTCGGGACCAGAATGAACCGCTGGTCCGGCGCGGCGGCACCGACGGCGGCCAGGTGCGGTGCCAGCCATTTGCCGATAATCGCGCGCGAGGCGCCGATCGTCACAACACGGTCCCCCTGCCCCGCCTGCATCCGGTCGACCGCTGTTTCGATGCGCGAAAAGCCGTCCCGTAGCGCGGGTAGCGCCGCCTCCGCCTCCGGCGTCAATTCAAGGTTTCGGGTCAGCCGTCGAAACAGAACGACGCCCAGCACCTCCTCGAGCGTGCGGATCTGCTGCCCCACAGCCGCGGGCGTCACGTGCAGTTCCTCCGCCGCCTTTGTGAACGACAAATGCCGCGCCGCCGCGTCGAATACGCGAAGGCCGTTCAGGGGAAGGAGCGTGCGTTTCATAATATGCGCCATAATACGCAGGGTCGCCAATCGCCACCGTTTTGGCGCTGCCGGGCCGCAGCGGCACCTTGCCCCCGCAGGCGGCCGCAGCTAGTCCGGGACCATGCCAAAACCGAAGGCCATTATCCTCCTATCCGGCGGGCTGGATTCCAGCACCTGCGCCGCCGTGGCGCGCGAGGAGGGCTATGCGCTGCTGGCGCTGACCGTGGATTATAACCAGCGTCACCGCGTCGAACTGGAGGCTGCACGCGCTGCGGCAGAGAAATATGGCGCAGAGCGGCATGTCGTTCTGCCACTGGACCTTTCCGCATTCGGCGGATCGTCCCTGACAGCCGATATCGACGTTCCCAAGGGGGACGGCGCCGTCGACGACAGCATCGTACCACCGACCTATGTGCCAGCCCGCAATACGGTTTTCCTGTCCGTCGCGCTGGCCTGGGCCGAGGCCGCAGGCGCGCGGGACATATTCATCGGCGTGAATGCGCTGGATTATTCCGGCTATCCGGACTGCCGCCCCGATTTCATCGCCGCGTTCGAGGAACTGGCCGCAAAGGCGACCCGGGCCGGGATCGAGGGCGACGCATTTCGTATCCACACGCCGCTTCTGGATCTGGACAAGGCGGGCATTGCAAAGCTGGCGAACCGCCTGGGTGTCGATGCGGGCGCCACCTGGACCTGTTACGACCCGGTTCCGGGACAAACGGAGATGCTGCATTGCGGCCGCTGCGACGCCTGCCGGTTGCGCAAGAAGGGCTTTGAGGAAGCCGCCCTGCCCGATCCCACGCGCTACGCGGCCTGAAACCGCCACGATGAGCTATGCCGTCAAGGAATTGTTCCTGACCCTGCAGGGCGAAGGCGCGCAGGCAGGCAGCCGCGCCGTATTTCTGCGCTTTGCCGGATGCAATCTGTGGAGCGGGCGGGAGCAGGACAGGGAAAGTGCGGTCTGCCGTTTTTGCGACACCGACTTCGTTGGCACGGACGGCGTTGGCGGCGGAAAATTCGCGGATGCCGACCTGTTGGCGGCGGCGGCGGCGGAATGTTGGGGCACGCCGCGCGATCACCGCCTGATCGTCTGCACAGGCGGCGAACCGCTATTGCAGCTGGATAGCGCCCTGATCCTTGCGCTGCACGGGCATGGTTTTCGCATCGCGGTCGAAACCAATGGTACCATCGCTGCGCCGGCGGGCCTGGACTGGATTTGCGTCAGCCCGAAGGCGGCGCAGCCACTGGTACAGCGGTCCGGCAATGAACTGAAGCTGGTTTATCCGCAGGTGGAAAACGACCCGGCGGATTTCGCGTCTCTGCCATTTCGCAATTTTTTCCTGCAGCCCATGGATGGGCCGAACGCCGCCGAAAATACTGCGGCGGCCGTTCGCTATTGCCTGGCGCATCCGCAATGGCGCCTGAGCCTGCAGACCCACAAAATGATCGGCATTGCCTGATCTGCGCCTGATCCGGGCCTGAACGACGGGGTCTTTATCCTCGCCCGCGATAGCCGGGGACGCCCTGATCGGGAATCCACACATCCTCGGGGGGTTTTCCGCTTTGCCAGAAGACATCGATGGGTATGCCCCCACGGGGATACCAATAGCCGCCGATGCGCAGCCATATCGGCTTCATCTCATCCACCAGACGCCTGCCAATGCCGACCGTGCAATCCTCGTGAAAGGCACCGTGGTTGCGGAAACTGCCAAGAAACAGCTTCAGCGATTTCGATTCGACGATGGTATCCGCAGGAACATAATCGATGACCAAATGTGCAAAATCGGGCTGGCCGGTGACGGGGCACAACGACGTAAATTCGGGCGCGGAAAAACGCACCAGATAGCGTTCGCCAGCACGCGGATTTGCGGGATAATCGAGAACCGCCGCGTCCGGGCTTTCGGGAAGAACGCTCGCTTGGCCCAGATGGGCGGGGTTTAAAGGAGGCTGCTGCATTTGATGAGGCCTACATGGTTCGGCCTAGCCTTGCCTAGTGGGGGGCGTTATCTATCAGGCATCAACATATCTTCCTTGGAGAGACGCGCATGGATTCGCTTGTGACGACCGAATGGCTGGCAGGGGAACTGGACAAGACCGACCTGCGCGTTGTCGATGCGACCTATTTCCTGGACCGGGACGCACGGGCGAAATTCGAAAACGGCCATATTCCTGGCGCCGTCTTTCTCGACCTTGCAGAACTGGCCGACAAGGAGAGCGATCTGCCCGGCATGGTTCCGTCCTCGGAGAAATTCGCCAGCCGCATGCAGTCCCTCGGCCTGGGCGACGGCAGCCGCATCGTCGTTTACGACGATAGCGAGCTGAAAACAGCTGCGCGTGCCTGGTGGATGCTGAAGACGTTCGGCGCTCATGAGGTTGCCATCCTCGACGGCGGCCTTGCCAAGTGGAAGGACGAGGGCCGGCCCGTCGAAAGCGGCAAGGCCAGCGTCCGGCATCGCCACTTCACCGTCTGGAAAGACGAAAGCGGCATCCGCAATCTGGAACAGATGAAGGCGAACCAGCAGTCGAAGGACGAGCAGATCGTCGATGCACGACCTTCGGCCCGCTTTACCGGCGCCGAGGACGACCCCCGCAGCGGCGTTGCCGCCGGCCATATGCGTGGTGCAAAGAACGTCCCCCATTCTGAACTGTTCAACGGGGACGGTACTTTCAAATCGCAGGACGAACTGCGCGCCATCTTTGAAGAGGCGGGGATCGACGTTGACAAGCCGGTCGTTACCATGTGCGGCAGCGGCGTGACGGCCGCCGTGCTGTCCTTTGCCCTGCATCTGATCGGCGCAAAAAAGACTGCTCTTTACGATGGCAGCTGGGCCGAATGGGGCGCGCGCGAGGATACCAACAAGGTGACGGGTCCCGCGTGAGCGACGGCGCGCCGGAGAAGTTCGCGAGCGACACGCAGTTGATCCGTGCGGGCCGCGACGCGCGCTACACCCAGGGTGTCGTCAATCCGCCCGTCTATCACGCCAGCACCTGCACGTTCGAAACGCTGGCAGAATTCGATGAGCGGCTGAAGCATCCCGATGACGGCCTCTACTACGGCCGCCGCGGGACGCCGACGATATGGGCGCTTGAGGATGCATTGACCGGGATGCACGCGGACGCGGCGGGGACAAAGCTGTTCCCCTCCGGCGTCGCGGCGCTTGCGGGGGCGTTTCTGGCCGTCTGCAGGGCCGGCGATCATGTTCTGATCGCGGACACGGCCTATGAGCCTACGCGTGTCCTGGCGAACGGTGTCCTGAAACGGATGGGCGTGGAGTGCGAGTTCTACGATCCCCTGATAGGCGGCGATATTTCCGGGCTGATCCGCGACGATACGCGCGCCATATTCATGGAGAGCCCAGGCTCCCTGACGTTCGAAGTGCAGGATGTTCCCGCCATCGTCGCCGCCGCAAAGAAGCGCGATGTCACCACGATCGTCGACAATACCTGGGCAACGCCGCTGCTGTTCCCGTCGCTGCAGCACGGCGTCGATATAGAGGTTCAGTCGCTGACGAAATTCATCGTCGGCCATTCCGACGCCATGATGGGCAGTGTGACCGCAAACAAGGCGTTATGGCCGCGCGTGAAGGCGACAGCGCTAAGACTGGGCCAATGCGCAGGCCCGGACGACGTGTTCCTTGCGCTGCGCGGCGTCCGGACCCTGTCTATGCGCCTGCACCGCCATGGCGAAACGGCGCTGAAGACCGCCGCTGCCGTGCAGATGCATTCGGCAGTCGCGGACGTTCTTTGTCCCGGACTGCCCGGCAATCCGCACCACGATCTGTGGCAGCGAGATTTTCTGGGCTATTCCAGCCTGTTCTCGATCGTGCTGAATGGCGGCGAACGGCATCATTTGGCGGCAATGGTCGACGATCTACGGCTGTTTTCCATGGGTTTCAGCTTTGGCGGATTTGAAAGTCTGATCCTGCCTGTCAGTCCGGAGACGGTTCGCAGCGCCACGCAATGGTCGGCGCCGGGGCCCGTGCTGCGCATCCATTGCGGCCTGGAGGACGCGGACGACCTCATCGCCGATCTGATGGCAGGGCTCGATCGCTTTCAGAAGGCCGCCGCGTGATCGACGACCTCCGCGAGCTGGCGATACTTTTCGGATTGCCGCTCGATGATGTCGTTCGCCAGGAAGCATTGATCTTTGCAGGCCTCGTCGTCGCAGTCGCAATCCTGCTGGGCGGCTTGGTTCAGCGTTTTATCGGACCACGCGTCGGCACTTTCCTGAGCGCACGCGACGCCCAGGCATTTCAGCACATCGCGAAGTGGGCGCCACGCGCACTGGGCGCCTCCACCGCAGCGATCGTGTTAATTGCCGGGCGGGCAATCACGGTTTTCGGAATATATGGCACCCTCATCCTCGCTTTCGTGCTTGGCGTCGTTCTGGGTCGCCTCGTCTATATCTTCGCCCGCATCATAAAGGTGAACTGGCTGTTCTCCGTCATCCTTGGCGTCTTCATAGGTATCGTCTCCGTGGCGAGCAGTCTGGGCGGCCTGGAACCGCTGGTGAACGCATTGGACAGTGCCGCGCTTCGTATTGGTTCACGGCGCGTCAGCGTTCTGGATTTCCTGAACGCAATCATCGTTGTCGTCGCGCTGTACACCGGTGGAAAATTCATTTCGCAGCTTATCTCGAGCCGGATCGGAAATTCGCGGCGGCTAGACCTGTCACAGAGGGTATTGTTTCAAAAGCTGGCCGGCATTGCGGTCATTGCGATTGGATTTTTCCTAGGCATCGAACTGTTGCAAATCGATCTTACCGCCCTCGCCTTTTTCTCCGGCGGCCTGGGCATTGCCATCGGTTTCGGCATGCAGAAGACGTTCGGCAATCTGATCTCCGGCCTGATCCTGCTGATCGACCGGTCGATCAAACCCGGCGACGTCATCGTGGTCGACGATACGTTCGGATGGGTCAACAAGATCGGCGTGCGGGCAGTGTCCATCATAACGCGCGACGGTATCGAATATCTGATCCCGAACGAAATTCTGATGACGGAACAGGTTGAAAATTGGAGTTATTCCAGCCGCAATGTGCGGATCCACATACCGGTGGGCGTCAGTTACCGGTGTGACATCCGCAAGGCGCAGGAACTGATGCTGGAGGCAGCAAAGTCTGTGCCCCGCGTGTTGGAGACGCCGCCGCCAAATGTGTGGCTGAAGGGGTATGGAGATTACAGCCTCGATCACGACATATTGTGCTGGATCGCCGATGCCGAGGAAGGCGTCGGCAATGTCAAAAGTGCCATCCTCAACAAGCTATGGGACCTGTTCCAGGAGAACGACATCGAAGTCCCCTTCCCGCAGCGGGATATCCACCTGAAATCCCTCCCGGATGGGGCGATATTCAATGCCGCCGGGCAGCGGCGAGAGGATGTCAATCAGGCCTAGGCCGCGACCATCGAACGGAGGTCATCCGAACTGCCATTCACGGTCGCCAATATCGCTGGAATTTGATCGGCCGCCAGCGGCTTGCTGAACAGATAGCCCTGTATCAGGGTGCATCCCTGTGCGCGGATCAACGCCAATTGCCCCTCCTCCTCGACGCCTTCGGCGGTGGTCTCCATGCCGAGGGCGGCGGCAAGATCGGTAATTGCGTGAAAGATTCCGGTGGCACTGTCCGTAGCGCCCAGATCCTGAATGAAACTGCGGTCGATCTTCAGCTTGTCGAACGGGAATTTCTGCAAATAGCTGAGGCTGGAAAAGCCGGTACCGAAATCATCGAGCGCGATACGAAGCCCAAGCGCCTGCAACCCCTTCAATATTCGTAGGGTTTCGTCGAGGTCGGCGATGAAGACCGACTCGGTCACCTCCAGCTCCAGCCGCTTCGGGTCAACGCCCGACCGGACGAGCGCCGCCTCGATTTTGGGAAGGAAGGTCGGGCTGCCGAACTGCACGGGCGAAACGTTGACCGCGATGCTGAGCGGCGCGGGCCATTCCTGCAACCGTGCCAGCGCCTCTTCGATAACCCATTCGCCAATTTCGCAGATCATGCCGTTCTGCTCCGCGAGCGGGATGAACTGATCTGGGGGCACACGGCCCCTTTCCGGGTGCTGCCACCTGATCAGCGCCTCCACCCCAGTAATGCGGTTTTCCTCCAGATGCAGGAAAGGCTGGAAAGCGAGGAAGAATTGACCGTCCGCCAAGGCGGTGCGCATGTCTGTATCGAGACGCCGGCGTTCCTGCGCAGCCGCGTCCATCGACATATCGAAGAAGCGGAAAGCGCCGCGACCGTCCTCCTTCACGCAATAAAGCGCAAGATCCGCATTCTTGAACACCTCGCCCGCCGTATGCCCATCCTGATGCGTCAGGCTGATACCGATGCTGGCGCCCACGGTCATGCTGTGTCCGTCCACATCGAACGGTTGCTCCAGCGCCTGAAGGATCCGCTGCGCGGCGTCGACCGCATGCCGGGCCACGGGTTCACCGCCGACCAGCATGACGAACTCGTCCCCGCCAAACCGCGTGATCATACGGTCGGGGAACACGGTCTTCAGCCGCTGTGCCACAGCGCATAGCAGGCCGTCACCGATGCTATGGCCAAGCCAGTCGTTGATGACCTTGAAATTGTCCAGATCGAGCGCGAGAACGGCGACGGGCTGCTGCTCGGCAATGTGCCGGTCGAGCAGGTCGAGCAGCGCCTGCCGATTGGGCAGGCCGGTAAGCGCATCATGCAGCGCCATATGGGTGATTTCGGCCTCATGTGTCGCGATGGCGCCGACCATCCTGTTGAAACTTTTGGCCAAGCTGCCAATTTCGTCGCTGCTGTGCAGTTCGACAGGTTGTCTGCTGCCCTGCGACACCTTGTTGACCGCACGCTCCAGCACGGCAATCGGACGCGTCAGGGAACGCGCTGCAAGCCAGCAGCCGAGCGACAGGAGAAGAAGGCCCACAAACCCGATCAGCGCGATCATGCGAAAAAGCTTGCGGTAAGCCGCCGTCGCCTCGTGCAGGGAAAAATCGATGACGAGCGCGTGCGTGATGCTGCCCTCAAGAAGATCGGGGAGCGGAATCACGCGGCGCAACATCTCCTTACCGTGCTCGTCAAAGGACCATGGCCCTTGGACGGTCCTTGCCGCCGCTGCCGGGCTGCGAAGCTGTGCCGGCAGGCTATCCATTCGGACAATGCGGGCGGTCAGATGTTGATTGCGGAACTCCCGCACCGATGGCAACTCGCCGTCCGCTACCGCCGATCCGAAGATGACGGTGCCAATATGGGTGGGCGCCGACACGCCCACCGTGACGAAACGATAGGTGCGCCCGCCAATCGTCAGGATTTCCGTAGACCTGCCCTCCGCAAGTGCGTGCTGCAAGGACCGTGCCTCACCCCGCGTTACGGAAACGGTGCCGACGACAAATCCGGCATCGGATATATATAGCGCGAGAGGCTGATCATTGCGGGACGATAGGTTCTGCAGCGCCGATACGATGGTAGGGCCATCCTCGGTCGCGGCAGCGCGGCGGAAGCCGAAATCGCGCGCAAGCAGATCCGCACTGGCCTGCATGCGTTCGCCGCTTTTGCGCAGTTCGTTCTGATAGGCATCGGCACTGACCGCCATGTCGCGGGTCGCGACCTGTTCTGCGTAGGTAATGATGCCGATGCGCAGGATCAGGTAAAGCGAGACCAGCACAAGGGCGCACATGGCGCCATAGGTTGCCGTTAATTTCCCGGAGAGCGTGCTTGGAAGCCGCACGAGCCGCGTCATTCCCGTGGTCGCATCTTCAAACTAATTTGTTTCGGATTCGCGGGAAGCGACAGTTCCAGATGCAGCTCGTTCTTCGTCGCGCGCAACAGCGGATGCCATACGACCAGCCGCGCCGCCCCGACCGGCAAATTGTCGACAGACACGGCGCCCTGCTTGTCCGACTTCGCAACGAAGGGCGTGTCGACCACGCGCACAAAGCCGCGCATTTCGTCATGAATATTGCAACCCATGGCGACAGCGCCCGGCGTATCGAACCTCTGACCGCGCTTTTCCTCCCGACCGTAGAGCTTCAGTTCGAAATCATTGGGTCTCGAGAAGGAGTAAACGTGATGGCGCACACGATCGAGGTTCGGAAAGGCGACTGTCGCCCCCTCCGGCACGATCAGGACATGCGGCTGGAACTGCTGATCCTTCTGCGCGACCTGATATTGCCAGTCGAAATCGATCCGCGCCGGCATTGAGAAATCGGCAGGGTAGAGCATGACGACCGCATTCGGAACCGGCTGGCCCTGTTGATCAACGATACGCGCCTGAAAGTCCGCGGCCGCTGCGGGTACGCCCGAAACGGCGAAGAATATGCCGACGCAAATTTGCACCATCCTGAACATAGCAGAACATCTGAACCGATCTCGTGAATATCCTGTAAACGCTTTTTTCGTTTTCACTGCCTAGGCACTGTCTGCATGAGACAGACAGTGCGCTTCTTGCTTGCCGCTCTTTCCGCTGCCGCCGCTGGCACGTCGCAGGCCGCTGATCTGCGCAATGGCGGCAAATTGCTGCTGACCAATGGCATCACGAGCATCGAGGGTAGCTCGGGCGGTGGATTGGCCAGTTGGTCGGTCATTGCCGGCAACGAAACCCGTGACGGAATTGGCGTGTCCGCCCATCTGACCGCGATCGCCCTGCCCGACTATGACTGGCACAGCTATGGTGCCGCCATCGGTGTCAGAAACCGTGTGGAGCTTTCCTATGCGCGGCAGAATCTGGACACGCAGCAGCTTGGCGAAGCGCTGGGGATCGGCAGGGGTTATGTCTTTAGCCAGGACGTCTTCTCGGCAAAGGTCCGCCTGACCGGCGATCTTGTCTATGGGCCGCCGTTGAAGCCGCAGATCGCTGTCGGCATCCAACATAAGAAAAGCGCCAATGACGCCCTGGTAACTGCCGTCGGCGCCGACCGGACCGAAGGCACCGATATATATCTGAGCGCGACGAAGCTGTTCCTGGCACACAGCCTGCTGCTGGATGCGACCGTGCGCCTGACCCGCGCGAATCAGACCGGCCTCCTGGGCCATGACGAAGATAGCAGCGTCCAGTTCGAGGGCTCCGCCGCCTATCAGCTGTCGAGAAGATTGGCCGTCGGGGGCGAGTTCCGAACCAAGCCCGACCGGCTCGGCTTTGCCGCCGAATCCGACTGGTTCGACATTTTCGCGGCCTACGCCGTCACGGATCATCTGACGGTGACGGCCGCCTATGTCGATTTGGGATCGATCGCCACGTCGGAACCACAACGCGGCGCCCTGTTCCAGATTCAGACCGCCTTCTAATCAGACAAGGATTATCCGCATGATCATCTCACTATGCGCACTGCTGCTGGCCGGTGCGGAACCGCCGCAAGAGGTGCACGGACCCGGCGAACTGCCGGTCGACGCTTATACGCAGTCAAATGCCAATGCGGGCACAGACCCCTTTGAAGGGCAGAGGATGTTCGAGGCGTTTGGCGGGAAGCCAGGGATCACACGCATCGTCGCCGATCTGGTCGCCCGCAACCAGCAGGACCCGCGCGTCGCGGACATTTTTCGGGGTCAGGACATGGTACGCCTGCACCGGACATTGGGGGAGCAGTTCTGCCATATTCTGGGGGGCGACTGCGACTATAGCGGCCGGGACATGCAGGCGGCGCATGAGCATATGGGTCTGCAGCATGCGGACATGAACGCTCTCGTCGAAAATCTGCAGGCGGCCATGGCGGCGGAGGGTGTGCCCTTTCGCCTGCAGAATCGCTTTCTGTCGAAGCTGGCGCCCATGCGGGAGGATGTTATCGAACGCTGAGCCCGCCGGACGGGCCTATCGCAAAAAATGAAGCCAGGCGTTACATGGTCTCCAAAATCGTGTTTTCATTCTTGCGGAGTTCCCATGCGCGCTGAAGCCCTCGCCCACATCGACCGTATCAACGAAGCGCTCGCCCTGATCCGGAGGTTTCTTTGACTGGGATGTAGCAACCCGGCGCCTCGACGAGCTGAATGCGCTCGCCGAGGATCCCTCCCTGTGGGACGACCCAAAGAACGCACAGGCACTGATGCAGGAGCGCGGCCGTCTGGAAGAGGCCGTGACCGCCGCGCGTGAGATCAAGTCCGAGATGGAAGACGCGGCCGAGATGATCGAGCTCGCCGAGGCAGAGGGCGATGCCGACCTGATCACAGAATCGGAGAAGGCGCTGGAAAAGCTTGCCATTCGCGCAGACCGCGACAAGGTCGCTGCACTGCTGTCGGGCGAGGCCGACCCCAACGACACCTATATCGAGATCAACGCCGGTGCCGGCGGCACGGAGTCGCAGGACTGGGCCGAAATGCTGCAGCGCATGTACGCGCGCTGGGGCGAGAAGCGCGGCATGAAGGTGGAGGTGGTCGATTATCATGCCGGCGAACAGGCGGGCATCAAATCGGCAACTTTGATGCTGAAGGGGCAGAACGCCTATGGCTATGCCAAAGTGGAATCGGGCGTTCACCGGCTGGTTCGGATCAGCCCGTATGATTCGGCAGCGCGGCGGCATACCAGCTTCGCATCGGTCTGGGTCTATCCCGTCGTCGACGACGATATCGACATCGAGGTCAACGAATCCGACCTGAAGATCGATACCTATCGGGCGTCTGGCGCAGGCGGACAGCACATCAACACGACGGACAGTGCCGTCAGGATCACGCACGTCCCCTCCGGCATCATCGTCGCGTGCCAGAACCAGCGGTCGCAGCACAAGAACCGTGCGCAGGCGATGCAACAGCTGAAGGCGCGGCTCTACGAAGCGGAATTACGGCGCCGCGAGGAAGAGGCGAATGCGACCAACGCCGCCAAAACGGACATTGGCTGGGGGCACCAGATTCGCAGCTATGTCATGCAACCGTATCAGATGGTGAAAGACCTGAGGACCGGGATAACAAAAGGGAATCCCACTGCGGTACTGGATGGCGACCTGGACGAATTCATGGCCGCCGCCCTCGCCCAGCGCGTCACGGGCGAAACCGTCGAGGTTGAGGACGCAGATTAGCGGTACGGAGGGGGTGGGCGACAGGCGCGGCCCCTCCCCTGCGGCTCCGGCGGGCGTTAATTGCCCTCGCCGGCTGCCTGGCTCTGCAACTGGACGTAATTTTGGATGCCCATCCGTTCGATCAGGTCGAACTGCTTCTCGATCCAGTCGACATGCTCTTCCTCATTTTCGAGGATACGCTCGAAAACCTCTCGGCTGACATAATCCTTTACCTGCTCGCAATGGGCGATCGCCTCTCGCAGCAGGGGGATCGCCTCCTCCTCCAAAGCGAGGTCGGCTTTCAGGATTTCTTCGACAGTCTCGCCGATGCGTAACTTTCCGAGCGCCTGGAAATTCGGCAGCCCGTCGAGAAAGAAAATACGCTCCGACAGCGTGTCGGCATGCTTCATCTCGTCGATGGATTCATGCCGTTCATATTCGGCAAGCTTGGAGATTCCCCAATTATCCAACATGCGGTAATGCAGCCAATATTGGTTGATGGCCGTCAGCTCGTTCAAAAGAGCCTTGTTGAGATATTGGATTACCTGCTGGTCGCCCTTCATGGCGCGTGTCTCCTGCTCTTGTGAGCGGCGACTATGCAGATAGTGCCAGCCGAGGACAAGCGAATGCGGGACGGATCGGTGGATTCTGCGGACTGCGTGCCTCGGCCAGGATTTCTTCGGCATCGTCCAAACACTGACGACACTGCGGCGGTCGACCCATGGACGCATAGATCGTCTCCGCGTCGCTGTGGCACTGCCTGGCCGCGGCGCGAAGATCGGTTTCCTTAATGGCGTTACAGATACATACATACATGCGATTCCCTCACACCTTATCTTGTAGGCCCGGTGAGAATGGATCGCAATAGCATTTGCAACAAATAATTGGGGTACCATCCTGACTACAGCAGGAATTAACCCTGTAATCTATGTTAAGACTTCATTTTTATCAGCGGCTTGCAACGATCCCGGCCTGTGCACGTTCATCTATGAACTCCACATCATCAAAGGGCCGCACAATGACCGACCTCAATCTTTCGAAGGGCGGCGCGCCGCACCAGACCGCCAAGGGCGACGACGACACGATGACGACGGCGCAGGGTGCACCGGTTGCCGACGATCAGAATTGGTTGAAGTCAGGACCGCGCGGCCCGTCCCTGCTGGAAGATCAGATCGCACGCGAGAAGATCTTTCATTTTGATCATGAGCGGATCCCTGAGCGCGTCGTCCACGCCCGCGGCTATGGCGTTCATGGTCATTTCGAACTGAAGGAGGCGATCCCGGAACTCTCCCGCGCGAAAATTTTCAACGAGGTGGGCAAGAAGGTGCCCACATTTACGCGCTTTTCAACGGTGGCCGGCAATAAGGGGTCGCCGGATCTGGCGCGTGACGTTCGCGGCTTTGCGACCAAATTCTATACCGAAGAGGGCAATTGGGATCTGGTCGGGAACAATATTCCCGTCTTTTTCATCCAGGACGCTATCAAATTTCCCGACCTGATCCACGCCGCAAAGCCCGCCCCCGACCGTGGCTTTCCTCAGGCCCAGACGGCGCATGACAATTTCTGGGACTTCATCTCGCTGTCGCCGGAATCGATGAACATGGTCATGTGGATCATGTCCGACCGGACCATCCCGCGGTCTTTCCGATTTATGGAGGGCTTCGGCGTCCATAGTTTCCGGCTCGTCAATGCCGAAGGCAAATCGCACTATGTCAAATTCCACTGGAAGCCAAAGCAGGGCCTGCAGTCGGTCGTATGGAACGAGGCGCTGAAGGTGAACGGCATGGACCCCGATTTCCACCGGCGCGACATGTGGGACTCAATCGACGCCGGCGATTTCCCGCAATGGGATCTGGGCATTCAGGTGTTCGACGATGAATTTGCCGACAAGTTCGACTTCGACATTCTGGACGCGACGAAGATCATTCCCGAGGAAGAAGTGCCGGTGCGGATCATCGGCACGCTGACGCTGGATGCCAATGTCGACAATTTCTTCGCCGAGACCGAGCAGGTCGCGTTCTGCACACAGAACGTCGTGCCCGGCATCGATTTCACAAACGACCCGCTGCTGCAGGGCCGGAATTTCTCGTATCTCGACACGCAGCTAAAACGTCTGGGCGGGCCGAACTTCACCCATATCCCGATCAATGCGCCGAAATGCCCAGTGCGGCACTACCAACAGGACGGCCATATGGCGATGACGAACCCGAAGGGCCGCGTCAATTACGAGCCGAACAGTTGGGACCATGGCGAAGGTCCACGCGAGAACCCCCAGAAGGGCTTCACCAGTTATCCAGAGCCAGTTGAAGGCGTGAAGGAGCGTGTGCGTTCGGAAACCTTTGCCGATCATTATAGTCAGGCGCGGCAATTCTATATTTCGCAGACGCCCAATGAGCAGGATCATATGGCGAGCGCCCTCACCTTCGAACTCTCGAAGGTCGAGCGCATGGATATTCGCCAGCGAATGGTCGGTCATCTCCGCAATATTGACGAGGGGTTGGCGCAGGAAGTGGCGGATGGCATCGGGCTGCCCGAGCTACCGGAGAAAGTGCTGGCCGCACGCAAGCCGATCATGGACCTGAAGGAATCGCCCGCGCTGTCCATCATCAAGAATGGCCCTTCGAGCTTTAAGGGCAGGAAGCTTGGCATCTACATTGCCGAAGGTGGCGACGCCGATCTGGTGGCAGCATTGAAGGAAGCTGCGGAGGCAGTGGGCGCGATGGTGGCCATCGTCGCGCCGCACGTGGCCGGTGCAAAATTGTCCGACGGCAAGATGATGGAGGCCGACGAAAAGATCGATGGCGGTCCGTCGGTGGTCTTCGATGCCGTGGCGCTCGTCATGTCAGAAGCCAGCGCCAAGAAGCTTGCCTTGAACAAGCCGAGCCTGGATTTTGTATCTGACGCTTTCGCGCATCTAAAGTTCATCGGCTACGATCCGGCAGTGAAGCCCTTACTGGAAGGTGCGGGTGTGGCATCGCGGATGGATGATGGCTTCATAAAGCTCGGCAGCAAGGCTGATGCGAAGTCGTTCCTGAAAAGCTGCGGTGACCTGCGCTTCTGGAACCGCGAGGCGAAGATGAACGGCTGATTCAAATGCCGGGGGAGCGCTATTGAAGACAGTAGCGTCCCCCCTTTCACCTTGAACTGCGGACCGGCGCTGGGATTTAAATGCCGGCGCCGGTCCGCCCGCTAGTGACCTCTGCGTTCGTGCCGTGCGGTGCGCCGATCCTTCAGCCGTTGTTTGCCCCGCTTTGCGCGGTGTTTGACCCGGGATACAAAGCCGCGCAGCAATTGCCGCTTCGCAAAATCCTCGAACATGTCTTGCGGACCTTCGGGGTCGAGAACTTCATTGTCTGCTAGAAATGCCTCTACCGTATCGAGTTCCGGAACCTTGTAGGGTCGGAGCGTGCGTTCGCCGACCTCCTCTGAAACACGCAGTTTTTCAATCGCGGCGATCAGCGAACCCGCGGCATTACGCTCTTCCAGCACCCGGTCCGGCCCTACGCCAAGATGTTCGCCGATCAGATCACACATCATCCTGCAGATTGTCTCTGCATTATCGTCATTGCCATCCTGCAGATCGTCGATCACGATGTCGCATTCGGTGTCGAGGCGCATCGACCGGTTGTTCAGATTGGCAGATCCGACCCGCACAAGCTCGTCGTCGATGATCGTAATCTTGGCGTGAACGTAGATTGGCGTGCCACCCGCCGTGTAGGGATGGTAGAGGTGCAGCCGATCCTCGAAATCCACAGCTTTCAATGCCTGAAACAGACGCGCACGCGCGCTGTCCATGGCCATAGGCTCCAGCCATCCCTCCGCGGTCAGCGGGTTTACGATGACAATCTCAGGTCCGCCCGGCTCCTCCAGCCGCTCCGCCATGGCCTCAGCCACGGCGCGAGACGCAAAATACTGGCTTTCCATATAGATATGGTTTTTGGCACGGGCGATCTGATCCAGGAACAGCGCCTCGATTTCGTGAACCCCGTCCCAGTCGGGCATGGCGGGCAAAGTCCGGGCGATGCCCACCTGGACGTTCCTAAATTGCGGCTCCAGCTCTTCTGGCCAGCAGTCATTGTCCTTTTCGACCTTTGGTGGCGGCGTGCGGCCGCCTGCCCTTTGCCAGCGCAAACGTACCAGATCGCCCAGTAATTTGGCGACGGGACCGTGCAGCGCAGCGGTTGCGTCATGCCATGGACCGTAGGCTACGCCATTGGCACGACGGCGGCGGGGATCCTCGTCGGCATGATCCCGCGTATCCCAGCGGTCGCCGGTCATGTCGATGCCGCCGCAAAAGGCGAAGCTGTCGTCAATAACGACGATTTTCTGATGATGGCTGGATCCGTAAGGATGCGCACCATCGAGGCGCAGGTGAATGCGCGGATGCAACAGCCATTTGATAATCGTGAAGATCGTCGTCCCGCGGGCAAACACCTTAAATGCACCAAACCGCCAGCGGAGCAGATAGATGTCGAGGTCGGGGTTCTCCTTCACCAAGCGATAGACAAAGTCGCCAAGCTTCTCATCGGGAATGTCGTCCCTGCCTGGAACCAACTCGATGCGCGCATCGAAATCCCAGCCCACCATCATGATGCACTTCGTAGCCTGCGACATGGCAGACCGGGCATGAACGAAATAATTTTCCGCATCGACAACGAGCGCGGCGCGGTCAGCCAGCGCCACCTTCCAGACGTTTTCCCCCTCTTTCAACATTATGTGCGTCTAGCCAACGCGGTCGCCATCAAAGAGCGCCTGCAAAGGGCTAATATATGCCGCCCTCCTGCTGCAGGAAGTCCGCATCCGACCGCACTTCTCGCGCCGGTCGCTGCGTGAACGGATCCTCTGCCTTTGCGATGACACGGCGAGGCTCGTTCTCGGGTTTAAACGCCTCCCAGATGACGGCCGGTTTCGGGCCGGGGCCGGGCCAGGCGCCATAGACACGCTTGCCGGACCGGCGATCGACGCGAACCATCCGCACACCCGGCGCGATGCGGAAAGGCGGAGAGGGTTCGTCCTCATCGAGCGCAAGTTCGAAAAATTCACGCACCGCAGGAGCAGCCAGAGTGCCGCCCTGGGCATAACCACCCATGTTCTTCGGCTGGTCGAATCCCATGTAGAACCCGGCGACAACTTCCTGTGTGCCGCCGACGAACCACACGTTCGTCGGACCGTTATTTGTGCCGGTCTTGCCGAACATCGGCCGGCCCAGGCGGCTGAGCGCCACGGCGGTCCCACGTTCGACGACCCCCTCAAGCATATGCACGACCTGATAGGCTGTTCGCGCATCCATCGCCTGCGGGCGCTGGTCGGCGGGCGTCGGCATGGGCCGGTCGGGATCGTAGCTCTGCTGATTGCAGCCGCCGCACTCCCGATCGTCCGCGCGGTAGATGGCGTTGCCCCGGCGATCCTGGATCAGATCGTAGAGGATGGGCCGCTGCCGCTTTCCGTGATTTGCCAGCATGGCATATGCATTGGTGAGGTCCATGACGGTCGTCTCACCGGCGCCAAGGGAAAAGGCGAGATACGGTTCATAGCTGCCGATACCCATCTTCTCGATCAGTTCGACGACGTTTTCCATTCCCGTCTTGGAAGCGAGGCGAACGGTCATCAGATTGCGGGATTGTTCAAGGCCCCAGCGCATCGTCTGCGCACCCGCCGAACGGCCGGAGAAATTGCGGAAGCACTTCCGCCCGAGAGAGCGCGTCTGGTAAACGCAATAGGGCGCGTCCACGACGATGGATGCGGGCGTGAAGCCGTTTTCCAGCGCTGCTGCATAAACGAACGGCTTGATTGTCGAACCCGGCTGCCGCTTCGCCTGAGTCGCGCGGTTGAAGGAGGATTTGCGCGCATCGAAGCCGCCGACCATGGCGAGGACGCGGCCCGTTGCCACCTCCTGCACGACCATGCCGCCGGAAACTTCAGGGATCTGGCGCAACGTATATTCGTCGCCGGAAACATTCTTTACCGGGATGACGTCACCGGGCGTGATCTCGTTATAGGCGGTCCCGGCCCCGCCGGCGTCGCGAAGCTCCGCATTGCCGGAAACGAGCACACCCTCGCTGCCATCCTCAAACCCCAAATCGAGGCGGCCTGACCCCTTCGATAAGACAACCGCAGCCCGCCAGTCGTCATAACCGACGGGAAGATTGATGGCGATCAGACGCTGCTGCCATCCATCGCCCAATTCTATCGTATCGGTGGCACCGCGCCAGCCACGGCCGCGGTCATAACGCACCAGCGCGTCGCGCACCGCAGTCTCCGCCGCCGCCTGGTAATCGGGATCGATGGTGGAGCGTATCCACAGGCCGCCGGTATAGACGCCGTTCTTGCCCTCCTCGCCATAGCGATCGATCAGGTCACGGCGGATCGCCTCGACGAAATAATTGCCCAGAGTGCCCGAAGGGGCAAGTTGGCGTCGGCGGTCGATCACGGAAATGGGCCGGGAACGAGCCGCCTGCGCCTCTGCCGCAGTGATATAGCCATTGTCGGCCATCTGCCCGAGGATCCAGTCACGGCGGATGGTGGCGCGTCGCAGCCCCTCCTCCGTTCCGGGATTATAATTGCTTGGCGCCTTTGGCAGGGCAGCGAGGAACGCCGCCTCCTCCGTGTTCAGCTCGGTTACCGGCTTGTCGAAATAGGCAAAGCTGGCCGCCTGAACGCCGTAGGCGTTCCGGCCAAGAAATATCTGATTCAGATATAATTCGAGGATGCGTTCCTTCGTAAAGGCATCCTCGATGCGCGTAGCGAGGATCATTTCCTTCAGCTTGCGCGTGACGGAATATTCGTCGGACAGAAGCAGGTTCTTCGCGACCTGCTGCGTGATCGTCGACCCGCCCACCGCGCGGTCGCCCGATCCGATCTTCAGCGTGTAATCGGCCACCGCATTGATGAAGCCGGTCAGGTCGATGCCGCCATGATCGAAGAAGGTCTTGTCCTCAGCGGAAATAAACGCCTCGATCAACGGTGTCGGCAGATCCTCGAAATTCGCATAGATACGCCGTTCGCGCGCGAAGGTGGCAAAGGGCTGTCCATCAATATCACGAACGTGGCTGGGAAGCGGCGGTTCGTATTCCGACAGTTTTGCGGCGTCAGGCAAGCCTGCCGCCAGCCAGAAATAGCCGCCCACAAGAACGGCCAGGCCCACAAGCGCAAAGCCGCCAAGCGCATAAGCGAGCCTGCGCGGCCACGGGCGGCGGGTGGTGGGTTCGTCGATCTCTTCCGGCATCCGCCTGCTTTATCGCCGGAAGCACCTTAATTGCCAGTGAAGAACGACAGACCGAGTGCCGGGGTGGAGGACATGCTGCCGCCCCCACCCCGGCCACCATGGTTCAGGAGTCTTTTCCCTTCGCCTTGCCCCAACTGCGGGCGGCTGTGTAGCCGAGGTAGCCCGTGCCGAAGAGCATGTAGAGTGGCTCTGGAATACCGCTCAGATAGGCCGTCATGCCCCGGGCAATCGCCGCCGCGGTTTCCGGTCGGACTGCGCTGATCACCCCCATGGGGATCGACCACAGCAGCAGCACGTACATGACGTAAAGAAAACTGGGGCGTGCCCTGCTGGTCCATGGATCGCTGCTTTGCGCCTCCGCAACGATGGCAGTCAGTTGCGTACGGACGGATTCCAGCTCCTGGCTACCCTCCAAACGCAGCAGTTCCAGCTTCGCGCGGTCACGCGCCTCCGGGTCGGGAATGACCTTATCGATCAGGCCGGCCAGCGGACCGACCAGGGTTCCGATGACACTCATACCGTGGCCTCCATCGCGTTGCCCAGTCGATGCGCCAGCCAGCCATAGACGAAGCTTTCATTGGCGGCCCTGCCCTCCGCCAGTTCGATGTAGCGCGCGCCCTGCAATGCATCGAGGGCGCGAACCAGTACCCGCTCCCCGCCCTGGCCGCGACGTGCGATAAACGATCGCAACGCGGCAAGCGTGGCCTCGTCGACATGTCGCGATAGGCTGATATCCGCCCAATCGCGCGCATTGCGGTTGAGCGCATTCAACGCCCGCTGAAGAAAGGCCGTGGCGACGGCCGGGCCCATATTGACCCCGGTGTCGAACAGTTCCTCCGCGACATGCGGGGCGATCTCTGCGACGCGATCGAAACGCGGCGCCTCCCAATAACGCTGTGTGTAAATTTCCAGCGCCAGGGCGCGCGGAAAATCACGCATCGCACCATTATATCCATTTGCAGAAGCGGTCTGGCGGGTTATGCCGAATTTGGTTGGGCCGCCACGATCGTCGGGGTGATTGACGAAGCCGCCCTCACGCTGGATCAGTTCGTCCAGCAGGCGGTCGATCGAATTTGCCATTCTTGTCGCTCCTTCATTTTAGGAGCCAGACTAGAAGACAGGAAAATTCCTATTCCGCAAGCAGAATCGTGTCGGCATATTTTTGCATGGCGCTTCTCAAGGCGACTTCATTTGTATTTTGGGAAAGGACGCAAGGCGCCGGAAGGGCGCTGTGCCTGAATAAGCTGGTCGGAGCGACAGGATTCGAACCTGCGACCCCTACACCCCCAGTGTAGTGCGCTACCAGGCTGCGCCACGCTCCGACCGTGGCCGGGGCCTTAATCGGCGCCCCGCCACAAGGCAAGCCGGTTCGAAGCCGGCTTGCCGAAACTCAACCGCCGCTGAGGTTCCGTAACAAAACCTGCGCCTGTGTACGCTCGGCGAATTGTTCGCGGGACTGCAATGACCTCTGCACTTCCTTCAGCGCCTCGGCACGCTTGCCATTGGCCAGCAGAGCTTCTGCCAAATGGTAGCGGATCTCTGCGTTTTTAGGCAGTGTTTTCGATGCACGCTGCAACAATTTCAGCGCATCGGATTTGCTGCCCCCAGCCTTTAGCAAAGCCCAACCATAAGTATCGACGATACTGGGATTCCGTGACGAGAAATTATATGCCATGCGGGCAACCGGGATCGCGCGCGGATCCTCCAGCTGGATATAGGCCCACGCCAGATTGTTGAGGATCGACGGGTCGCGATTGCCGACGACTTTACGCAGACGCTCATAATTCGCGATCGCCTGACGATACTGTCCTTCGCCCAGTTGCAGTTCGGCGATGGACGCAAGCGCCCCTGCATCGGATTTGTTTTCGCGCTGATAGGCCTGCAGGACCTTGATGGCATCCGCCTTGCGATCCAGCCGCACATAGGCATCCGCCAGTCCGCGCGCCGTCGCAAGGTCGAAGCTCTTCTTGCGCGCAGCGGCAAAGGAGGCGAGCGCATCCTGTGGCTGGTTGGCAAGCAAATATGCCCGGCCCAGCGCGTTTTCGGCAACGTTCGAATTCGGCGTTTCCTTACGCAGACGAATCGCCCATTCGCGTGCCTGCTCCATGCGGCCCTGGCGCGCCTCCAGCGCGATCAGTTCCAGATAGGCGGGCGTCGTGGGTTCACCAGTTATCGTCAGCGCACGCTGGAAGGTATTGCGCGCCTCGTCGATGCGGTCATTCGCCTGCAGCGACCGACCCAGCAGAACCCGGGGAAGGAGAGCGTTTGGCTGCACCGACACCATCCGGTCGAACAGGGATACCAGTTGTGCCTGGCGGCCGGTCGCCTCATAGACCCGCGCCGCAGTCAGCAAGGCGTCGCCATTTTGGGGGAAATCACGCAGCAGCGCATTGGCTTCGTTAGAGGCATTGCTCTCCTGATTTGCGGCCATGTAGGCCTCCGTCAGGGCGATGCGCGGACCGGCGGCGCCACGATCAATCGTGGCTGCCTGGCGCAACCATTCCAGCTGCTCCTTTCGGTCCCCCTCCATACCCGCCAGCTCACCCAGCACCATCAGCGCCTGAGTATCCTTGGGATTATCAGCGATTACCCGCCGCAGTTGCGCCTTTGCGCCCCGGGCGTCACCCTTTGCGATCAGTAATTGCGACAGATTTCGGCGCGCCTCGGCATAATCCGGCTTCCGCTTGAGAGCGGACCTGAACGAGGATTCCGCCTTGTCCCTGTCGCCAAGGCCCAAATAGGCCCCGCCGCGCAAGTTCCAGCCAATGGGAAGGTCGGGATATTTCTTCGCGATCTGCGTGGCGGAGGCAAGCGCGCCCTTGAACTGCCCCTGCCTCATGTCGATCAGCGTCTTCATCATCAGGCCGCTCAGCGAATCCTGATCATCCGACAGTACCTGGCTGACGGTTTCCTCGGCAGCCTCCGTCTTGCCTTGCAGCAATTGCGTCATGGCCAGCTGGTTCTGGATGGCGGGCTCTCCACCGGCCTCCTGCGCCTTTTGCAGATATTCCTGCGCCTCCGACGGCATGCCCGACCGCGCGCGCGCGGACCCGGCAATGGCGTAGACACGCGCATCGGCCGCCCCGGCATCAATGATCGGCTTCAGGGTTGCGAAGGCACCTTCGGCATCGCCCTTCTGCAACTGTGCAGTCGCATAGAGCTTACGGGCCGTGATGCTGTTAGGCGCCTTGCCTACGAGAGAGCCGAGGAAGCTGTTCGCCTGCTCCACATTTCCGGCATCCAGCGCAAGCAGCCCCTGCAGCATGATGGCGGGGGGAAAATCGTCCAGAGCCCCGCGGGTTTCCGTCATCAGGGAGCGTGCCTGATCCGTGTTGCCTTCGCGCGTGTCGAGGACCGCCTCCAGATACAGCGCGAGCGGGTGCTTCTCGACCAGATTGTTGACGCGCGCAATGTCGACACGCGCCTCCTTCTCCTTGCGCAAATCACCCAGCGTCGCGGCGCGCTCCAGCAGCGCTTCGATATTGTTCTTATCAACCTCCAGCGCCCGATTGAGGTAAGGCAGCGCCTCCTCAAGTCCCTTGGCGCTGCGGGTCAGGTCGGCCATGGTGACAAGCGTCTTCACATGGTCAGGGCGCTTCTCCAGGATATCACCCACCAGCCCGCGTGCCTGCTCATGCTGTCCGATGGACCCCATGAACTTCGCGACCGAATTGACGGTGGACGGATCGTTCGGCGCCAGCGCCAGCGCCCGGTTGAATTCGCGTTCCGCCGACTGCAGATCGCGATTCTGAAAATCAATCAGGCCCCGAAGGCGCGCGGCATAGGCCTCGAACTGGGGCTCGATGGTGGACGGTTCCAGCAGGTCGGCCGCCTCTGAGGGCTTGCCCTGCAACAGCAGGGCATGTGCCCGCAAATGGCGCACCTTTTCCGGCGCCACGCCCGCCTGCACGGCACGTTCCAGCTCCGTCTGCGCCTCTACGCCGCCGCCAAGCTCCAGCGCGACGCGCGCCTGCAGCACACGAGCGAGGCTGTTACTGGGATTTTCCTTCAGCGCGTTCAGCAGACGAATGCGCGCGGTGCGGTAATCGCCGCCGTAGAAGCTTTTGAAGGCCTCGACATATGCGCTGTTTGAATCGCTTTCCGCGTCGGCAAACGCCGGCGTCGCCGCAAGCGGCGTCAGGATGGCAAAAGCGGCAGCCGTCTTCAGGCTTCGCAAAAACGGCGCGCGGGCAGTGCAGTCTTTTCGGCTTGTCATATCGTTCCCTCCATTGTCCCACGCGAACCAGCGCCTGGGAAACGTCGCTTGCTAAGTCTCAATATCATATTGCTTCATCAAATCGTAGAGCGTTGGACGCGACACACCCAGCAGCTTCGAAGCGCCGGAAACATTATTCTTGGTCCTTGCAAGGGCGAGCTTGATCGCGTGGCGATCCGCATTTTCCCGTACCTGTTTCAGGTTGAAGGGCTGGCTGTCTTCGGGCTCTTCCAGATCCATGTCCGCCGCGCTGACATAACGATCGTCGGCCATGATAACGGAACGCTTTACGCGATTTTCCAACTCACGCACATTTCCCGGCCATTCCCATTTTTCAATGGCGTCCAGCGCCGCCGCGTCGAAGCCTTTTAACGGGCGCTTCAGCTCAGCCGCGAATTTCTGCAGGAAAAAATTTGCAAGCAGTACTGGATCGCCTGCCCGCTCCGCCAAAGACGGGATGCGCACGACGACCTCTGCAACCCGATACCACAGATCTTCGCGAAAGGACCCTGCAGCAATCATCTCTTCAAGGTTCTGGTGCGTGGCGCAGACAATGCGGACGTCGACCGGGATGGTCTTGCGACCGCCAATACGCTCGATCACGCGCTCCTGCAGGAAGCGGAGAAGTTTCACCTGCAGAGGAAGCGGAATATCGCCAACCTCATCCAGGAACAGTGTCCCGCCCTCGGCCAGCTCGATCTTGCCCTCGGTGGTTTTCGCGGCGCCCGTAAATGCCCCCTTTTCATAACCGAACAATTCGGATTCGAGCAGGTTTTCGGGGATAGCCGCGCAATTGATCGCAACGAACGGCCTGTCGGAACGATTGGATTCGTCGTGCAGTCCACGGGCAAGCAGTTCCTTGCCGGTGCCGGACGCGCCCAGCAGCATAACGGAAACGTCCGTCGATGCCACACGCTCTATCATGCGGCAGACTTTCTGCATCGAATCGGCCGCCGTGACGAGACCGCCAAGCTCCGTCGTCGCCTGCTTCGTGGCGAGCGCGCGGTTCTCCGCTTCGATATCGTAAAGGTGAAAGGCACGGCCGACGATATGACCCAATGTGTCGATATCGACCGGCTTCTGATAGAAATCATAGGCGCCCATGGAGACCGCCCTCAGCGCGCTTTCACGCGCACCATGACCCGAGGCGACGATCACCTTCGTGTCGGGCTTCATCCGCATGATATCTTCCAGCGTCGCGAACCCTTCGGTTGCGCCATCGGGATCGGGCGGCAGCCCCAGGTCCAGGGTAACCACATCGGGCTCGTGCAGTCGCAGGGCCTCCACGGCCTCCTTGCGGCTACCGGCAATTATGGTTTCATAGTCTTCGTAAGCCCATTTCAGCTGTCGCTGCAGGCCTTCGTCATCTTCAACGACGAGAAGTTTGCGGGTTCGTGTATCTGCCATCTGTTCAGCCCCGTCTCTGACGTGTTGGGCTTACTGGGAAGTGAACGATGAAGCTGGTTCCTTCTCCCTCCGTCGACTGGACGTCGAGTCGACCGCCGGCCGCGCGAATGATCTCGCGCGATTCATAGGCACCGATCCCAAAGCCCGAAACCTTGGTGGACCTGAACGGTTTGAACAATTCGCGCTCGATGAACTCCGAGCTCATGCCGCAGCCGCGATCATCCACAATCAGTTTCACCGCCCCCGCCTCGTTCCTCAACCTCAGGTCAACGGGCGCACCCGCCGGACTCGCGTCTATCGCATTCTGCACGAGATGTCCTATCGCCTGTTCCATTTTGGCACGAGTTCCGCCGATCTCGAGCGGATAATTGTCTGCATCAAGGCGCACATTGGCACCGGTTCGGTTCTTGTCGTCTGTAATTTCCTGCAAAACCGCGCGCAGATCGAAGCTATCATCCCGTTCGTGGGCCGCAGAGGGAGCCGCCGTCTCCTGAGAAAGCCGCGCCAGCATGTCGTTCATCTTTCCCACCGAGCTTTGCAGGGTCGCGACCATATCCGCGCGAAAATCCGGATTATCCGCGTGCCGCTCGGCATTGCGGGCGACGAGGCTGAGTTGGGAAACAAGGTTCTTTATGTCATGCATGATGAAGGCGAAGCGGCGGTTGAACTCTTCGAATTTCTTCGACTCCTCCAGGCTCTCCAGCGCCGACTGTTCGGCGATATAGCTTGCCGCCTGCCGCCCCACTGTTCGCAGAATATCGTAATCCTCCCAATTCAGCGTTCGCGGTGCGCGCGGCCGTTCCAACAGGATGATCGCGGTCAATGCGTCCACATGCCCTAAAGGTACGATCAGCCAGGCGCGCGGATTGGCAGCGATCTGACGCGGCAGGTCAGACGTCGCCTCGCATTCGACAATTCGGCTGGTCGTTTCCAGCGAGTCGATGATTGCCGGGTCCAGATCGACAGCCGCCAGATCCAGACTGCGGAAATTCCACCGCGCCTCCGGAACGAAATTATTCCCCTCTCGACGTACGTAGAGCGCGCCGCCCGGCGAATCGACGATTGAAGCAACCGCCTCCACAACGCGCGCCGGCAATTCGCCAAAGCCGGGTCCGGAGCGCGAGACGGTGGCGATGAAACGCAGCCATTCTTCCCGATAATCATATTTATAGGCAAAGAAGTGCTTGTTGATCTTGACGCGCAGCCATGCGCGCGCACGGCCGGAAAACAAAACCACCGCACCCGCCAGCATGGCGCCGAATATGAGCACGATCTGAAACAGACGGCCCCAATCGCCGCCGACGATGCCGAGGCCCCAGGCTGCCAGCGACATGGCGACCAGATAGGAACCGACCGCACCCAGCGCGAAGGTCTGGAAAGCCGCCTGCCGCGACAATTGCATGCTGAGACTTCGGTTCCTGAGGGTCGAGATCAGAAACAGCGGCACCGTCACTGCGTTCGCAAAGCCGCGCGCATCGAAGAAATCGGCAGCCAGCGGTGCATCGAGCAGCCTGAGCGTGAAGAGGTTGAGATCATAGCCAAAGATGCCCGCCAGCGCGAGGCAGAGAAGGTTCAGGCTCCAGCGGTTGGCGGGCGCGCTGGACACGAACAGATTGTGCACCAGGACAAGCCCGCCAATTGCAATGGCAACGCGGCACATGCCCGCAAGAAATCCTAGTGCGCCCGACAGACCCAAGCCCCCCGCCAGGGCAATGTCCACCGCCAGCTGAACTACGACGATGCCCAGCATAACGTGGATCACGTTGCGCGACGGGTTCTGCTGCTCGTCCTGCCAGCCTAGCCGCATCAGCACGGCGATCAGGACGATCCAGGTGCCCGTGCGCAGGGTTTCGCCAAGGGACAGCGTCAGGGCGAAAAACTGGCCGGTGGCTGCGCCGTTTGCAAAGGCCGCCGCCCAAAGGGCCGTCACCGCGGCAGCGAGCGCCAGCCACCAGGTAGCGACGGCCTTGCGCGACAGCAGCAGCATGATCGCCATGAATGCGAACGCACCCGCCGCGACCCAGTGGCTGAGGGCTGCGCCGGACCCCGTCACGGACCATCACTCCGCCGCGAACGCCCTGTCATCTGACGCCATCCTGCCAGACGACCACCCGAACAGTCTGGATCAGGGTCACGATGTCCAGGAAAAGGCTGTAATTCTTGATATAATATAGGTCGTATTCAAGCTTGTGACGGGCATCTTCGACACTCGCCCCATAGGGATAATTCAATTGCGCCCAGCCGGTAATACCCGGCTTCACGACATGGCGTTCATCGTAAAAGGGGATCTGGCGACTAAGCTGTTCGACAAAAACGGGGCGCTCCGGTCGTGGCCCGACAAAGCTCATGTCACCCTTGAACACATTGAATATCTGGGGAATTTCGTCGATACGCGTGGCCCGGATGACCCGGCCGACGGAGGTGACACGCGCATCCCCCTTTTGCGCCCAGACGGCGCCATCCTTTTCCGCGTCCTGAACCATGGACCGGAATTTCATGACTTCGAACACCTTGCCGAACTGGCCGACCCGCTCCTGCCGGTAGAAGATCGGTCCGGGGCTGCTGAGCCGGACCGCAAGCGCGCTGACAAGCAGGATCGGAGACGAAAGCAACAAAAGGAGGCCGCTGGCAATCAGATCGAACAGCCGCTTCGACACGACCGCACCGGTGGAAGACCCCAGAAATCCGTCCGAGAAAATAAGCCAGGACGGTCGTACCGATTCAAGATCGACCCTGCCCGTCATCCGCTCCAGAAAGGTAGACATGTCGGTCACGCGAACACCCGACAATTTCGCCTTCAACAGCGTATCCGTCGGCAAGGACCCGCGCCGCTCATCGAGGGCGAGAACGATTTCCTCCACCTCGTTGCGCGCGCAAAAATCGGCCAGCGAAGGAATATCCTGAAGCGTCTCTGATCCTTCTTCCGCATTTACCCGTGAAAGGCTGAGTTGCTTGACGATTCGAAACCCGGCGGTGGGGTCCTCGGACCGCTCCACCATGCGCCTGCCCTGTGCGCCGGTGCCGATGACGATGATCGGCTCCCGAAACCTGCGCCAGCCGATGATCGCCAGGAACAGGATCCGCGTAAGGACAATGAATAAAAAGGAAAAGACGACTGCAAAGAACAGAACGCTGCGCCAGACGTCCAATGTGGGCGCCACTAGAAGCAGGAGCGACAAAATGACGATGCTCATGAGCATTGCCGCGCTCAGGCGGGCGCCGGTCATCCGGAACGAACGGAAAGACGAAAGCTGATATGCCCCAAAACCCAGCATCATCGTGTAGACGGTGACGGTATAGATCAGGCTTTCCAGCAGATGGTCGCGCATCGGCGGCATATCCGCATCGGCCAGGTTCCACGCGACCTTCCAGGCGAGCACCGCGGCGGCGAACACCAGTACCATCTCGAACAGGCCCAGGATCAGCAATGGCCGCGGCAGATAATGTTTAAACAGGCGAATCACGTAATGGGGAGGTCCATGGCTGAATCTTGACGCGGGTTTGGGCGTTATAGGGTTAAGCGATTTATCCGTCCCCTAGTTTGCAAAGGTTACGATTTCCATGCGTTGGCTTGGCGCTGGCGATGAACTTGCTATTGGGGCATCGACACCACGAATAGGATAGCTGCGATATGAAGAAGATCTGGCCCGTCATCCTGTCCGGGGGCAGTGGCACCCGTTTATGGCCATTGTCACGGACGCGTCGCCCGAAGCAGATGCTCAATCTGGGCCAGGACATCAGCATGATCGCGGCCACGGTCGCCCGCGCGTCGGGGGCGAATTTTGCCAATCCTGTGATCGTCGCGGGAGACACACATGAAGCCCTGGTAAAAGAGGCCCTGGCCGGAACTGCCCTTCAGGCGCTGATCCTGGAACCTACGGCGCGCAATACCGCCCCCGCCATCGCGCTGGCCGCCCATATGATCGCCGAAAGCGCGCCCGACGATCTGATGCTGGTGATGCCGTCAGATCATCTGATCGCCGACGAGGCGGCATTTCGTGCTGCCGTCGCATCGGCGGCGCCGCTTGCGGAGGATGGCTGGCTCGTCACTTTCGGGATCGAACCGGATCGACCGGAAACCGGCTATGGCTATATCGAGGCGGCAGAGGCACTGTCCGAGCGGGGCATGCGTGTGGCCAAATTTCACGAAAAGCCGGCCCTTGAAAAGGCGGAAGCCTATGTGAAGGCTGGCGGCTATTACTGGAATGCCGGCATATTCCTGATGCGGGCCCAAACCTATCTCGACGCGCTCGGCGCGAATGCGGCGGATATCGCGGAGGACGCCGCCGCAGCCTGGAGCGGCGCAAATACCACCGGGGGCGTCATCCGTCCCGATGCAGAGCGCTTTTCTGCCTGCGCCTCACAAAGTATCGACTATGCCGTCATGGAGCCAGCCGACAGGAAGGCCGTGGTTCCGGTCAGCATGGGCTGGTCGGACATTGGCGGCTTCGAAGCACTGCACGCCGTCTTGCCACAGGACGCGGACGGCAACGCGGTCATCGGCGACGCTATGGTGGAGGATTGCCGCAACACGCTCGTTTGGGCCGAAGGAACGCTGGCCGCTGCAGTCGGCCTGGACGATATCGTGCTGGTCGCTACGGAGGATGCAGTCGTCGCCCTGCCCCGCACCCGCGCGCAAGAGGTGAAGAAGATCGTCGAGCGGCTGAAGGCGGACGCACGCCGCGAAACAGAAGATCCGCCGAAACCCCGTTGAAACCCCGGCAGCCGTCCGGTATAGCGCGCGCCCTGGCCCTTTTCCGAAGGGCACGGCCAAGCGCGGACACGTGGGTGAGTGGCTGAAACCAGTGGTTTGCTAAACCGCCGTACGGTTTATCCCGTACCGAGGGTTCGAATCCCTCCGTGTCCGCCAGCGGCTTGTTTGGGTCGTTCAGTCTTCCGTGAACGCCCCCCATCAAGCCGCCACAAGTTCATATTAATAGAGAGAACGCTCTGTGCCGAGAATGCCAGGGGTTGGGCAGACTTGCCCGCAAGCAAGTCGCCTATAGCGTCTTCGCGACCCCAATCTCTTTTGATTGGTAAGGGCCCAGCACCGCGATGCCGAAAACGACCAGAAGCAGGACGCCGGTGGAAATCGTCAGGATCAGACCATAGTCGCCCGTCATATCGACGGTCCACCCGAACAGCATGGGTCCGATCGCGGCCCCAAGGCAGAACAATCCCAATATAGTGCCATAGGACGCGCCATAATTTTCCATCTGGACATAGCGGCCCGTCAGATAGGCAAGCATGTCCACTTCGGGCCCTGCCGCCACACCCAGCAGCAGGGCAGCAATGATTACCGGTCCGCCGTTCAGGAGAATGAGACTTGCGACCACCGGAGACAATAGCAGGATTGCGGCCACATAAGGCGCGTGGAAACGGTCGAACAGATACCCTGCGATGATCCGGGTCACCAGAATCGCCACGCCCAATTGAGCCGCAACATTGGCCGCGCCCCGGTCGTCCATGCCGCCGTCGATCAGCATGGGAACAAGGAGGACGATCAAACCCGCGACGACCAAGCCCAGCAGAAACGCGATCAGGGTCAAAAAGACTGATGATCTATTCGCCTCGAACTTTCCCTTTTTACGAGGGCTGGTCGCATCACCCGCCCCGGCGCTAACCTCTTCGCGCGGCATTAACAGGCTTACCGGCAGGCCGATGGCGAGGATCGCCCCGCCCATCACCAGCATTGCCGCACGCCACCCGTGCTCGGCAATCACCTGCCCTAGCAAGGCGGGCGCGAGGATCGACGCCACCCCCGTCCCCACCAGCATCAGCCCCAGCGCAAGGCCGCGGGCTGGTCTATTTCGAACAGGACGGCAGCGGGGTTGACGTTCATCTGGAGCCCCCCTCGGCATTCAGAAATTACGCGCCGATTATCTTATCGGGGCGGACGGTCCCAATTCGCTGGTTCGCAAGTGGCTGGGGATTGAATTCGACGGCTTCACATACCCCGAGCGTTTTTTAACGCTGAGTACGGCTTACCCCATTGAAGAAGGCATGCCCGGTCTTGCCCATGTGAACTATGTGTCGGACCCTGATGAATGGCTGGTTCTGCTGCACGTACAGGGACAGACTTCAGCTTTACCATGAATCACGTCCTTCGTAATTAGAACGCCCGTACCGTAAGGCATCGAGAGAACTCACACGCGGCTTAACAATTCTCCTTAGTGAAGAGGGGAAAAAAACAACGCTGACGTTCTAAGCGGTACCATTGGCGTGATCTTCCTGGTCGGCCTTCTGATTGTGAGCGGACTATTAGTCCTGATATTCTGATCGATTAAGCGATCGAGTGCTTCGCGCAGCAAATGCGGCTAAGCTGTTTCCCGATCCAGAACAGCTGTCTATAGATCGGGATCATGACCCTACTCATTTTCTACGTCGCCCTTGCGCTCGTAATATCTTTCCTTTGCTCGCTGCTCGAGGCATCTCTTCTTACGATCACCCCCTCGACCATTCGTTTGGCCGAGGAGAAGGGGTCTGCATGGGCCCCAAAGCTAAAAATGCTGAAGAACGACGTCGAACGCCCTTTAGCCGCGATCCTGACGCTCAATACGATAGCGCACACAATGGGTGCGGCCGGTGCGGGCGCGCAATATGCGAAGCTATATGGCGCGGGTAGCGAGGCTGTCTTCGCCGCAATCCTGACCCTTGCCATCCTGGTCATTACCGAGATCATCCCGAAGACAATCGGGGCGCGCTACGCCGGCACTCTCGCGCCCTTTACGACCTTCGTACTGCCGATTCTTATCAAGGCCCTAGCGCCGCTTGTATGGGCTTCACGGCAACTGACGCGTCTCATCACCCGCGGAAAGCCTGCTGACCGTCCCCGTCACAGGGAGGAATTGCTGGCAATCGCGAACCTAGGGTTGGATTCCGGCCAAATCGAGAGTGGCGAAGTCCGCTTCATGAAGAACATGCTGCAATTGCATGCCGTCGCCACGTCCGACGTGATGACGCCCAGAACCGTCGTTTTCTCAATCCCGATACGGGCCACGCCGGCGGATCTGGCGAAGATCAGGGAAGCGCCTCACACAAGAATTCCGGTCTTCGAAGGCCAGCCGGAAAAAATCCGAGGCTTCGTCATCAAGCATGAGGTGCTGGGACAACTTTCTGACGGCCGCGCCGACGAGGGCCTCGAAAATCTGGTGCGTCCGCTCCCCAGCGTTCTCAACAAGCTGCCGGTGGACAAGCTGTTCCACAAAATGATTACCGACCGCCATCACATCATGGCGGTCATGGACGAATATGGCACGTTCCTCGGCCTCGTCACGTTGGAGGACGTGCTGGAAACGATCTTCGGGTTCGAAATCATCGACGAACTGGATGAGGTGCCGGATCTTCAGGAATATGCACGCGAATTGTCGCGGCGGCGCACCTCGAATGCTCGTGCTCCAGCGGAATAGCGCGCGCGTCGACGACCAGGCGGGGGCGTGAATTTGCGAACCAAGCCTCTAAGCCCGGGAATAAATTCCCTTCCTTAGGGCCTCGCCATGTCCATCATGGTGTCTCCGTCATCGCGCCAGTGTGCGCTGGTCTGCCGTTTCGTCGCGGAGCGCACGGAATTCGTCGCCTTCGTTCCAGTTGGGCCAATCGCTGCTCATGGCGAGGGCGCGGCCCATGCGATAGTAGAGCTTCAGGTCCGCCATCACACCAGACCAGTCCCAATTTTCGTCAAATTCGTCCTTGGGGCCGTGATAATGGTTGTCGGTGTAATCGGCGGCGGCGGCTTTGCCGGCCTCGCGTCCGCCCTCGATCAGATCCTCGCCACCCTTGAAATAGGCCATGGGCACGCCCTTCTTGGCCAGACTGAAATGGTCTGAGCGGTAGTAATAGCCCTTCTCAGGCGTGGGTTCCCGTTCTGGCATGCGCCCTTCGGCTTCCGCGGCCTTGGCGAGATATGCATCAAGATCGCTCTTGCCCATGCCGATGACGGTCAGATTGCTGGCTGGGCCGGCCATCGAAAACGCGTCCATATTGACGCCGCCGACGGTACGCGCCAGCGGATAGACGGGATTGTCGGCGTAATATTGCGAACCCAGCAGGCCGCTTTCTTCGGCCGTGACAGCCAGAAAGATGATCGAGCGATCGGGTGTCCCAGCCTCGGCATGGGCCTCGGCAAGCGCGACGAGCGCCGCGGTGCCTGTGGCATTATCCACCGCGCCATTGCAGATGTCGTCACCGTCCGGCGCCGCCTTGCACCTGCCGAGATGATCCCAATGTGCGGTGTAGAGCACATATTCATCAGGACGTTCCGCGCCCGGCAGAATGCCGATGACATTATCCGATACCGTGCGTTCGAACTCATTCTGGAAAGACAGCGACGCGCTGAGCCCCAGCGGTACGGCCTGAAAATCCGGGCGCCGCGCTGCCGTCATCATCGCGTCCAGATCCTGACCCGCCGCCGCGAAAATCTCTGTGGCTACGTTCTTCTGAATCCAGCCATTGGCCATTGTTTGGTCGGCGCCTTTATCGTCCGACTGGGCCAGATATTGCGGGCCGCTCCAGCTCGACTCCACGACGTTCCAGCCATAGGCGACCGGTGCTGTATCGTGGATGATCAGGGCGGCAGCCGCGCCCTGGCGTGCCGCCTCCTCATACTTATAGGCCCAGCGGCCATAATAGGTCATGGCGCGCCCGCCAAAATCGCCCTCCAGGCTTTCCGTGCCGAAATCGGGGTCGTTCACCAGAATGACCACGGTCTTTCCCTTGACGTCGACACCTTCATAATCGTTCCAGCCCCGCTCTGGCGCGTTCACGCCATAGCCGACGAACACCATTTCGCTGTTCGCAACGTCGATGGCGGGTGTCTCGCGATAGGTTACCGCCACATAGTCCTTGCCGAAATCATAGCTTAGCGGCTCTGTGCCGCCGCTGACCGTCAGCGGGGAAAAGTCGCTGGCGGTGATCTCGATCAGGGGCACTTCCTGAAACCAGCTGCCGTCATTGCCGGGCTTCAGTCCTGCCGCCGCGAATTTCTGCGTCAGGAGCGCCTTGGTCTTTTCTTCCCCGGCAGTGCCCGGTGCCCGCCCCTCGAATTCATCCGAGGCCAGCTGACGCGTTACGTCTTTCATGGTCTGTTCGGATAGATCGGGCGCGGCGGTCGGGGCCGCCGTCCCGGCATCAGGCTGCGTCGCCAAAGAGGCGCCGGCGGATAGCAGCAGCGCGGAAAAGGCGGCGGAAATGAGCAATTTTTTCAAGGCCAGTCCTGACATCGTTCATATATTCTATGCTGCTCAATCTGGCAGAGCGCATATTGCAGCACAAGGCAGCAGCTGTTCTGCCCATATGTTGGCCTGAGTACGACAATGCGCATTTCGCTTGGCCCGTTGAATTAGACGGCTCGCTGAATGGGCGGCGGGGCAGAAGCGCGTTAAGAGGGTAATGATGGCTCAACCTGTTCCGCCCCCCGCGCCCCGGCTTAATGTCGTCACTATGCGTACAGCGTCATATGACCGGGCACTCGCGGAAGAACGGCCGGTCGCTTTCGAGTTCAATGGCCTCGCTTATGCCGTGATGATGGCAACGCCCCGAGATCTGGAAGATTTCACGGTAGGATTCGCGCTTTCCGAAGGGCTCGCCGAACGTGCCGAGGATCTTCGTTCGATTGACGTGGCGAGGATCGAAAACGGCACGGTTATCCGCTCCATGCTGCCAGACGAACGCGCCGAGCCCTTGCGAGAGCGCCTGCGCCTTCGCCTGGTGGAGGGCAGTTGCGGCCTGTGCGGCCTGGAATCCATCGAGGAGGTGCTGCGCCCCCTGCCCGTCCTGACGGCCCCACCGCGCATGGACGCGCAGGCATTGGCGGCGGCGGCGGGCGCGTTGCGCGATCATCAGCCGCTGGGCCGGGCGAGCGGTGCAATGCACGCCGCCGCCTTTTGCGGACCGGACGGCGCGATCATTGCAGCGCGCGAGGATGTCGGGCGGCACAATGCGCTCGACAAGCTGATCGGGCATTTGGCGCGTGAAGCTATCGACTCGGCAGACGGCTTTATCCTGCTCTCCTCGCGCGGCAGCTATGAACTGGTGGAAAAGACGGTGCGGGCGCGCTGCCCCGCATTGGCGACGGTTTCGGCGGCGACCGATCTGGCGGCGGCGCGGGCGCGCGAGGCGAACCTCACTCTGGTGGCGCTGGTGCGTGATGAGGGCGCACTGATCATGAACGACCCGCATGGAATATTTCGATGAGGATATTGGGCGCCGTGCTGGCGGGCGGACGGTCGAGCCGCTTTGGCAGCGACAAGGCGCTTGCGGAATGGAACGGGCGCACATTGCTGGAGGGGGCGATCGCCGCCCTGCGTCCGCAATGCGACGATATCTGCGTCGTGGGCAGGAGCGATGCCCCGGTCGCGGCGGTCGCGGACTGGCCCCAACCGGACTGCGGCCCCCTCGGGGGCATGGCCGGCGCCCTTCGTTACGCCCTTTCCCATGATTTCGACCAGATGCTGAGCATCCCGGTCGACGTCGTGGGATTGCCGCCCGATTTGCGGCAGCGGCTTAGCCCCGCCCCTGCCTATCTGCTGAACCTTCCCGTGGCGGGCCTTTGGCGCACCGCTGCCCTACCCGCACTGGAAACGATCCTTACCGGCCGGGGAAGCCGGTCTGTGCGCAACTTTGCCGACGCGTGCGGCGCGCGCGGGGTTACGCTTCCCAGCGAGTTGAGTAATATCAATACCCTTGCAGACTTGGAACGGCTTCGGGCGTTCAACGAACATTCGCATCTGTTATCGGAGGAGCCCTGACATGGCCGCAGATCTGCCCGAACCAAAAGGCTACAAACGCGCCACTGGCGGATGGGGGTCGCTGGAGGGCATTACCCGCGTAGAACTAACTGCAAAGGCTAGCCCCAGCGCGGCGCTGACGCTGAAAACGCAGAACAAGCCGGGCGGCTATATGTGTTCGTCCTGTGCATGGACGAAACCCGAGGACCCGCATGTATTCGAATTTTGCGAGAATGGCGCGAAGGCGACCCTGTGGGATCTGACCACGGCACGTTGCACCCCGGAATTCTTCGCGCAGCACAGCGTGTCAGAGCTGCGGGAGTGGGGCGATTACGAACTGGAAAAGGCCGGTCGGCTGACCGAGCCGGTCCGTTACAATCCGCAGACCGATAAATATGAGCGCGCGTCCTGGGACGATGCATTCGCCGCCATCGGCGCCAAATTGCAACGGATGGAGCCAAAAGCGGTTACATTCTACGCCAGCGGCAAGGCGGCGCTGGAGCCATCCTATCTCTACGCCCTGTTCGCCCGCGCCTATGGCCACAACAATCTGCCGGACAGTTCGAACATGTGTCACGAGACGACGTCAGTCGGCCTGAAAAAGGTCATTGGGTCATCCGTCGGCACCTGTCAGATGGACGATTTCGACCATGTCGACGTGATTTTCTACATGGGCCAGAACCCCGGCACGAACAGCCCGCGTATCCTGCATACGCTGCAGAAGGCGGTAGAGCGCGGATGCAAGATCCTGGCGTTCAACCCCCTGAAGGAAAAAGGCTTACGCGAATTCATCAATCCCCAGAATCCAGTGCAGATGACAGTGGGTTCGCCCACCAAGCTGGACCACATGTATTGCCAGGTTCGCGCAGGCGGCGACATTGCGGCGCTGATGGGCGTGTGCAAACGCGTACTGCAGCGTGATGGGGAGGCCCAAGCGTCCGGCGCCGACCGCATCCTTGATACGGCGTTCATTGCAGAACACACCCATGGCTTCGACACCTTCATCGAAACAGTGCGCGCTTCAGACTGGGAAGAGCTTGAACGCGCCAGCGGCATCACGCGCGCTGAAATGGAACAAGCGGGCGATATTTATGCCGATGCCGACAATGTGATGGGCATTTACGGCATGGGGGTCACCCAGCACGTTCACGGCGCACAGACCATCGGCATGCTGGTCAATCTGTTGCTGCTGGGCGGAAATATCGGGCGGAGGGGCGCCGGCTGCTCACCCATTCGCGGACATTCCAACGTACAGGGCCAGCGCACGGTTGGCGTCACGGAGAAGGTCAGCCTGGCGCCGGTCGAAAAATACCGCGAACTGTTCAACCTGGAAACGCCGCAGGAGGACGGCCACACCACGGTAGAGTTTCTGGAGGCGACGATCGCGGGGACCAACAAGGGCTATATCGGCCTTGGCGGCAATCTGGCCCACGCGGTACCGGATCACGAGCAGGTGCATCGCGCCTGGGGGAAAATGGAGCTGACCGTCCACGTCGCGACAAAGCTGAACACCACCCATTGCATGCCCGGCAAGGAAAGCTGGATCCTGCCCTGCCTGGTGCGGGCGGAAGAGGATCTCCAGGGAAGCGGCAGCCAGTGGGTCAGTATGGAGGACAGTTTCAGCCATATCTACGGCAGCCGTTCCCATCGCAGTCCCGCAAGCGAACATTTGAAAAGCGAGACCGCAATCGTCTGCGCCCTGGCAAAGGCAACGCTGGGTAGCGAGAATCCTACGCTCGTATGGGATGAATGGGCAGATGATTATTCACGCGTCCGCGATCTGATCGCCGCTACTTTTCCGGCGGAATTTCACGATATGAACGCGCGCATGAATCAGGCTGGCGGCTTTTACCGCGGCAATGCCGCGCGGGAACGGATCTGGAAGACAGACAGCGGCAAGGCCGAATTTACCGACCCCACGGTTCTGAACGCCTGCGGGATCGGCGATGCGGAGGGGCGCTATCACCTCGCCACCCTGCGGTCGAACGACCAGTTCAACACCACCATCTATGGCCATTCCGACCGGCTGCGCGGCCTGTCCGGCGACCGGCGGATCATCATGATGCGGCCCGAAGATATGGTGAAAGAGGGGCTGGCAGAAAATGATCGTATCGATCTGATTACCGACGTTCCCGCTGATCACGAAAGTGCGGATGTCTCACGTCGCGCCGTGAGCGGGTTTCGTGTCGTGCCCTACGACCTGCCCCGCGGAACGCTGGCCGGTTATTTTCCCGAACTGAATCCTCTCATTCCGCTTTGGTACCACGAAGAGCTATCGAAAACTCCCGCGAGCAAAGGCGTGCCGGTGCGGATCGAGAAAACCGCCTAGATTTTCAATATTGGTGATAGCCTGGGCCAACACCGATATTTGATTCCGCTTTCAAGCCTTGGACACGTCGGTAATCGCAGAGATCGGGGGCCAGGCCGTTCGCCTCGGCCCGCCCCCTTTCTCTCTTTCGCGCCTAGGCCTGCGAAGGGCGTTTCCGCATGCTGAGCGCGAGAATACCGAGGCCCAGAAGTCCGATCGCGCCAGGGGCGGGAATGTCCAAAGGCGGCGGCGGTGGTGGCGGCGGTGGTGGTGGTGGCGGGGAAATGCCTGGTGCGAAAGTGGCGCCGCCATATGTCAGATAGCTGTCGGCCTGGTCACCACCGCCCAGCATCACGAGGAATTCACCAGCGGCCGTCAGGTCGAACAAACCGAGCGGCAAGTCGAGAATGCCCCTGTAGAAGCTGGATGAACCGATTTGGGTGAAGCCTGACGGATCGACGAAGACGCCGTCCAATGCCAGTGATGACAGATCGCCAAGGTCGATGACGATGGACGCGTAATTCACGCTGAAGGCCTGTCCGCCGCTTGGCGTGGCCAGACGATATTCCGCCAGCCAACTATCGGCACCGGGCACCAGGGACATGGCGGGGTCGGTCAATTGTCCGGTGCTGCCGGTTCCGATCAGATATTGGGCGACGGCAGCGGGCTGGCTGGTCTGCACGCGCGCGCCCGACCCCCCGACGACGCTGAATTCATGGACGTCGCCCGCGCCAAGCGTTGCGACCAGAACCCCATCCACCCGAACCTGGGTATTGGCGGTCGTCGCGATAACGCGCACAAGATCCTGTCCGACGAGGCCGCCTGCAGCCTCCGACGCAGTCACGTAATAATCCTGGCTAAGACGATCGGTAGGGATCATCTGTTCGATCAAGGTGTCACATGCGACCCGCCCCGCCGGTACCTGCGCGCATTGGTGACCCGCGGACACGGCAACGTCCCTGTTCGCCGATACGAAAGAGCCGGTCAGGTCGGTCGAGCCGCCGGAATATTTATAGGTCTCCCCCGCCTGCAGCGTCACGTTGATCGGTGCGCCGCCCTTTGGCGAGAAGGTAACCGTGGTATTATTTTCCACGGCCTGGATCATCACCTGACTGCCTTCACCGAACCCCTGTCCCTGGCTGGCCACGACATAATCGGTGCCGAGGGACTCACGCTCCAAAAGATACGACATGTCGGTACTGGCATTGGCACGGTTGACGAAATACGCCCCAAGAGGGCCTGCCGATGTAATCTGAAAACCGGTGTTAACGGTTGCCGTGCCAGATTGTTGAAATGTGTTGCTAAGAGTCTGATTAAAAAAGCCGTCCGCATTCAGAACGACATTCTCGTTGAAACCAGCCGCGTTCATAATGGTTGCGTTCTGCCCGGGCGCACCGAACAGAAATACCGAGGCGTCTGGCGTCACAAGATTCCGGTTAAAGTCGAAGTAAAGGGCGGCTGCGTTGGCGGCCGTACCGCCCATCAGCGCGAGCATCGCACCCGCGAGCATTGTCGGTTTCATTTTACGTCTCCAAAAGTAAGAAAACTTACGGATACGCAACAGACAGTTAGACGAAGTTAAGCAATTCCCGTGCCACTATTTAAATTGCTTTCCCAATTGCCTGAATCCCAATCCAAAATTCGAACCGAAATGAATGTTACGTCAGCGATATGGACGTAAGAATGTAAAATTTCCCGACACAACACTGTCCGTACAGGGCGACGGACGCGCTGTCAGGCGCGTGCGTTTTCTACTTGAACGCTGTTGTGACGCAACGCCGTCAGGGCGGTTCGCACGATAGCGTCCGCATCCAGCCCGGCTTGCGCATATTGTTTTGCAGGATCGTCATGATCCTGAAAAACATCGGGCAGCCGCATGGTACGAATTCTCAACCCCGTATCCAGAAGGCCGGTGTCGCTCGCCAGGGTCAGCACATGCGCCCCAAGCCCGCCAATCGCGCCTTCCTCGATGGTAATCACCACATCATGCGTGGTGGCAAGTTTCCGGATAAGCGCTTCATCAAGCGGCTTTACGAAACGCAGATCGGCAACCGTCGTTGACAGGCCCTTGGTTTCCAGTTCGTCTGCGGCAGTCAGAGCTTCGCCCAGGCGCGTGCCGAGCGAAAGGATCGCCACCTGGCGCCCTTCCCGGACCACCCTGCCCTTGCCGATTTCCAGCTGTTGCGGCGTTTCTGGCAGGTCAACGCCGGTCCCGTTGCCGCGCGGATATCGAAAGGCGATCGGCCCCTTGTCATAGAGGGCCGCCGTGTGGGTCATGTTTACCAGCTCGGCCTCATCGGCGGCAGCCATGACGACCATATTCGGCAGAGTGGACAAATACGTCACGTCAAATGAGCCCGCATGTGTCGAGCCGTCGGCGCCGACCAGACCCGCACGGTCGATCGCAAAGCGCACGGGCAAATTCTGGATACAGACATCGTGGACGACCTGATCATAGGCCCGCTGCAAAAAGGTCGAATAGATCGTCGCGAAGGGGCGCATCCCCTGCGCGGCGAGCCCGGCCGCGAACGTCACCGCGTGCTGTTCCGCAATGCCGACGTCGAAAGTGCGGTCGGGGAAAGCACGGCCGAATTTGTCCAGACCCGTCCCCGACGGCATCGCCGCCGTAATCGCACAAATCTTTGGATCGCGCGTCGCCTCTGCGATCAAAGCATCCGCAAAGACGCCGGTATAGCTGGGCGGCCCCTTTTTCTTCGGCGCCATTTCGCCGGACACCACGTCGAACTTGGTGACGCCGTGATATTTGTCGGCGCTCGCCTCGGCCGGCGCATAGCCGTGCCCCTTTTTCGTGACGACGTGGACCAGGATCGGCCCCTGCTCGCTGTCGCGGACATTTTCCAGAACGGGAATCAAATGATCGAGATTGTGGCCGTCGATGGGGCCGACATAGTAAAAGCCCAGTTCCTCGAACAGAGTTCCGCCGGTTGCCATACCGCGGGCATATTCCTCCGCCTTCTCAGCGGCGGCATGAACGCGCTTGTGTAGCTTCTTCGCGACTTTTTTCGCCAGATTGCGCAGGCCGAGATATTCCGAAGAGGAAACCGCACGCGCCAGATAGGCGCTAAGCCCGCCAACCGGCGGCGCGATCGACATGTCATTGTCATTCAGGATGACGACCAGCCGGTTGCCGGCCTGTTCGGCATTGTTCATTGCCTCATAGGCCATGCCGGCCGACATCGCCCCATCGCCGATAACGGCAATGGCCTTGCCCGGCTGATTGTTCAGCTTGTTCGCAATGGCAAAGCCCAGCGCGGAGGAAATCGATGTCGAGGAATGTCCTGCGCCAAACGGGTCATATTCACTCTCCGACCGCTTAGTGAATCCTGAAACGCCGTTGCCCTGGCGGATGGTGCGCATGCGGTCGCGCCGACCGGTCAGTATCTTGTGCGGATAGGCCTGATGGCCGACGTCCCAGATCAACCGGTCATCCGGCGTGTTGAACACATAGTGCAGCGCGACCGACAGCTCCACAACGCCCAGGCCGGCGCCAAGATGGCCGCCGGTCTGGCTGACCGCATCGATCATTTCCGCGCGCAGTTCATCGGAAAGCTGGCGCAGTTGCTCGGACTTCAACCGGCGAAGCTGTTTCGGCGTGTCGACGGTGTCGAGCAGCGGCGTATCGGGACGGGACGTCACAAAATTCCCCAAATGTTTATGCTATAGTTATCCGCGACTGGCGGCTTTGTCGAACGCGACATGTGCGGCGAAAGGGTGCAGGCGGTCCGGGGGCTTCCCGTTTCAGGCCTATGCCGCACAGCTTTCGCAGGTACCACGAACCTCCATCACCGGATTGTCGGGACGGAACCCCGTGCCGGCCGCGCGCGCGCGCATGGAATTCGCCAAATCGTCATCGTCCAGATGCGTGATGCCGCCGCAATCCTGACAGATCAGGAATATGCAGTCATGCACACATTCGGGATGGGCATTGGCGATATAGGCATTTTGGGTTTCGACACGCTTGGCAATGTTGTTCGCGACAAAGAGGTCCAGAATGCGATAGACGCTGTTGGGCGCCACACGCTTTCCGCGATTTTTGGAAACGGCATCCGCGACGTCATAGGCACTCGCCGGACCGCCGGCTTGCGCCAGCGCATCAAAGATCTGCGCGCGCATTTCCGTCCATTGCTCGCCCGCATTAACAAGGGCGCCCTTCGCGGCCTCGGTAAGCGCCTGGCCCTGATACTCATGGTGACCGGTCATCCATCGAATATCGGTCTTTTTCATCCGATCCGCAAGGTTCAGGCGTGGCGGCGGGTGGCCCAACGCATGTTGAGCGCATGTGCGATCGCAACGAGAATTACGCCCAGAACCGTCAGAACTACCTCGCGCGCGCCATGCCCCGCG
>TARA_R100000501_G_scaffold8783_2_pt1 | contig 235141 bp, 213 predicted proteins | sample TARA_R100000501 | Tara Oceans TARA_R100000501 (sample SAMEA2620120) | marine metagenome | biome: marine biome (ENVO:00000447); feature: mesopelagic zone (ENVO:00000213) & marine oxygen minimum zone (ENVO:01000065); material: "saline water (ENVO:00002010), including plankton... | reverse complement strand
GTAGGTCACCGATAACTGCTCCTGCGTTATCGGCATACATCACATACCTGTGAATAAATGTCGCGCTTTTATATAAAACACCAAGTCGATATCAGAGTTATTGAGTGATATACACGTGAGCTAAAAGTTAGCCATTTGAAGATAAAAAAAGGCGCAGTTTAATGAGACGAGATCTTCCTAAACTTTATTTGATGTAAGACAAAATAAACCTTTCATAGCAACGTTATCTATTCACCAGTAATAGTAAGGATAACCAAATCGTTGATATTGCCAATACCTATTATAGTATCCATTATAGGGATAAAAACCGTTATAAAAGAATGGATCATAAAAAGGATCTCGCTGAATTGGTTGATACAGATGCCACTTATACATTGATGAAACTTCTAGCACAGGCATGATCAACTCTTTCTGGTCTACTTTTCTTGTCTCCATTCCATTTAAGGTGCCGGTAAAAGTCAGTAACGTCCCTTTTTTGTAAACAACAGGATCAATAAATTCAGTTGTTCTTGCTAGAAAACGACCAGCACTTGATTGACTTGTAACTGGTTTACCGTAATGATTAAGTGGATATTGAACAATTTGCAGGATTGAAGCATCATTATTATTTTCTACACTCACTAATTCGCCACCCCAGCGAACATCCTGATTGGCAAAGTTTTCAATCTGCCCCTGGATTTCATTAAGTTGTAGATCATTACTTGGAGCGGTCGAGATTTGCTTTGGGATATTACTGCAACCGGACAGTAAAACCAGTACAAAACTTGTCACGAAAAATGCAGACATCTGTTTCATTGATTGAACCTTTGAAAAATTGATTTTACCTATTTAGAACAAAACCAATCTAGTATAAGTTTCATTACGAGACTATTTGCGTGGGTCTTTTTATATTTAGGGAGTTTTTTCCTAAAAATGCTGGACGGTTTTAATAATTACTGATAATCTTACCGACAATTTTCTGGTTAAATCTCCCATACTTCACATAATCGCGTTCTCCGCGCGCATCCAAGGTAATCCTGATTTTAAAACCCATTTTAGGTAATACATGAATCTGACAGAACTGAAAAAGCAGTCCGCTGCTGAATTAATGGAACTTGCACTATCCATGAATCTTGAGGGCCTTGCCCGCAATCGAAAACAAGAACTAATATTTGCACTTGTTAAAGCACATGCCAAACAAGGCGATGACGTCTACACTACGGGCGTCTTAGAATTATTACCGGATGGTTTTGGCTTCTTACGTTCGCCCGAAGACTCCTATGTCGCTGGGCCAGATGATATATATGTTTCACCCAGCCAAATCCGCCGATTTCACTTAAGAACTGGCGATACTATTAAAGGTAAAATTCGTCCACCTAAAGACAGTGAACGTTATTTTGCTTTAGTAAAAGTTGATGAGATCAACTACGAAAAACCAGAAAACTCTCGTAACAAAGTCCCCTTTGAAAACCTCACTCCATTGTTTGCCAATGAAAGATTTAATCTTGAGCGTGGCAATGGCAGTACTGAGGATTTGACAGCTCGTATTATCGATTTAGCTGCACCAATTGGTAAAGGGCAACGTGGTTTGGTTGTCGCGCCACCAAAATCTGGTAAGACCATGATTTTGCAATCAATAGCTCAATCAATCGCCTCAAATTATCCTGAAAGCGATCTGATTGTATTATTGATTGATGAACGTCCGGAAGAAGTCACCGAGATGCAGCGTTCTGTAAGAGGAGAGGTTGTCTCAAGTACCTTTGATGAACCGGCAACACGTCATGTGCAAGTTGCAGAAATGGTCATTGAGAAAGCGAAGCGCCTTGTAGAACATAAGCATGACGTCGTTATTCTGTTAGATTCAATTACCCGTTTAGCGCGTGCATACAATACAGTCTCGCCTTCATCCGGTAAGGTCCTTACTGGTGGTGTCGATGCAAATGCGCTGCAACGTCCTAAACGGTTCTTTGGCGCGGCCCGAAATATTGAAGAAGGTGGAAGTTTAACCATTATTGCAACGGCTCTGATTGAAACCGGTTCACGTATGGACGAGGTTATTTTCGAAGAGTTTAAAGGTACCGGTAATATGGAAGTATTACTTGAACGTAAATTGGCTGACCGTCGTATTTATCCTGCGATTAATGTCACACGTTCCGGTACCCGTCGTGAAGAATTACTGACTAATGAAGAAGATCTTCAGAAGCTGTGGATCTTACGTAAGATTCTGGCTCCAATGGAACCCATTGAAGCAATGGAATTTCTGATGGATAGGCTAAAATCGACTAAAACCAATGTTGAGTTTTTTGACTCAATGAAGCAAGGGTAATTATCGATTTGTTGTCTGGCCAAGCTGTGCCACCAGCCATTTTTTTAATGGGGCCCACGGCCGCAGGTAAAACAGAGCTGGCAATATTTCTTGCTCAGAATCTTCCCGTAGAAATTATCAGTGTTGATTCTGCTCTTGTTTACAAGCAGATGGATATTGGTACAGCCAAGCCAGATGCACTCACGTTGCAGAAGTATCCTCATCATCTGGTGAATATTCTTGATCCTACAGAGGCTTATTCTGCGGGAAGATTTCGTCAGGATGCGTTGGCGTTAATGGATGATATTACCCAGCGGGGAAAAGTTCCGTTACTGGTTGGCGGGACGATGCTGTATTTTAAAACGTTGCAATATGGCATTGCAGAGTTACCAGAAGCTGACGCACAAGTCCGATCAAAACTGGCGAATGAGCTTCAGCAATTTGGCTTGCCGTATTTGCATGATCGACTGGCCAAAATAGATCCTGTTTCGGCAAAACGTATTCATAATAATGATCCTCAAAGATTATTACGTGCCTTGGAAGTTTATGAGATTTCTGGGAAATCATTAACTGAATTAACCAAATATTCAGATTTTTTATTGCCCTATGAAGTCATAAAAATAATTCTATCGCCTTTCGATCGAAAAATTCTGCATCAACGAATCGCCAAAAGATACGAAACAATGATGCAAGCTGGATTTATTGATGAAGTCAGAAAACTGTATCGGCGTGAAGATCTGCATCCAGCATTGCCATCAATTCGGGCTGTAGGCTACCGACAGGCATGGTCTTTTCTGCGCGGAGAGTATGACGAAGCCACCTTTATTGAAAAAGCAATTATTGCTACAAGGCAAATGGCGAAACGTCAGCTGACCTGGTTAAGAGCTCAAAAAGATGGTGTCTGGTTTGACAGCAGTACAGATTTACCAGAACAACAGGTATTGGATTTTATACGTTACAAGCTGGCTACATCCGATAATGCTTGACGATTCTGTGCAGCCTTTTAGAATGCCTAATATACTATTTGAAATTTAACAATAATAACAACGATGGAGTCGACAATGGCCAAAGCCCAATCCTTGCAGGATCCTTTTTTAAACGCATTACGTCGAGAAAATGTTTCAGTTTCAATATATCTGGTCAATGGCATTAAACTACAGGGTCAGATTGATTCCTTCGATCAATTTGTCATTTTACTGAAAAACTCAGTGAATCAAATGGTCTATAAACATGCCATTTCGACTATTGTTCCTGCAAGAAATGTTCAGATAACCCAAGAAGAATAAGGGAGTTTATTGATTGTTTGATCGGCCTGATAGCAATGCAGCTTTTGAAGAGAATTCCGAACAGGAATCCGTTGTTTTAGTTCACCTTGATTTTAATGATCGGGGATTTGATGAAAAACAACAGGAATTCCTTGAATTGGTTAATTCAACAGGTACCAATATTTCAGCCGTAGTGCATGGCAAACGTCAGCGGCCTGATTCAAAGTACTTCGCCGGTTCAGGCAAGGTAGAAGAAATAGCTGAACTTGTAGCAGCCAATGATGCTGCGGTAGTGATTTTTAACCACGAACTCTCTCCCAGTCAGGAACGTAATCTTGAACAGCGGTTAAAATGCCGTGTATTAGGCCGCACCGGTCTGATTCTGGATATTTTCGCTCGAAGAGCCCGCTCACATGAAGGTAAACTTCAGGTAGAACTCGCACAATTGCAGCACCTTTCCACACGGCTGGTTCGTGGATGGACTCACTTGGAAAGACAAAAAGGGGGTATTGGTTTACGTGGTCCCGGTGAAACTCAGTTAGAAACAGATAGAAGGCTGCTTGGACAACGCATCAAATCCCTTAAGAAGCGCCTTGATAAAGTGCGTTCACAACGAGATCAGGGAAGACGCTCAAGACAACGTGCCGGTGTGCCGGTTATTTCTTTGGTCGGTTATACCAACGTAGGAAAATCAACACTTTTCAATCGAATGACGGCTGCTGATGTTTATGCTGACGATCGTTTATTCGCTACGTTGGATCCCACGTTACGCCGATTAAGATTAGCGGAAACTGAACCTCTGATAATTGCTGACACAGTCGGATTCATTCGTCAGCTTCCCCATGATTTAGTTGAGTCTTTCAGTTCCACTTTGGAAGAAACACGGGATGCTTCTCTGTTGTTACATGTTGTAGATGCCGCTGCACTCGACAGGGATGAGTTGATGAAACATGTTGACGATGTCCTGCAACAGATAGGTGCTGACGAGTTACCGCAATTGATTATTTATAACAAAATTGATCGCCTGGAAAATGTTCAGCCGAAAATTGAACGGGATCAGCAAGGAAAAATACGTCGTATCTGGCTTTCTGCGCAAACAGGTGAAGGCTTGGATCTATTGAGGATGGCATTACAAGAATATTTTCCTGAGCAACTCTCAGCGATTGAATCAGTCAATTAAAACGGACTTTTGGTTGCTATCGGCAACCATGTCCGTAAAATAGATTCATTCGGTTTCCACATTGAAAATCATAAATTAAATTTTGGAGCGGTACATGGCTTGGAATGAACCCGGTAGTGGTGATAAAGACCCATGGGGTAAGCGTGGTGGTGGCAATGATGGCCCCCCTGATCTTGATGAAGTAGTAAAAAACCTACAGCGTAAGTTTGCCGGAATGTTTGGTGGCAAAGGTGGTGGAAATAATACTCAACCGCCAGAAGGCAATAATAATAAAGCCGGTTCAATCGGCGCTGGCTTAATCGCCGCTATTATTTTACTGGTTTGGTTGCTATCTGGAATTTATATTGTCGAACCAGCCGAGCGCGGTGTGGTTTTACGTTTTGGTCAATACAGTCACACAGCTATGCCTGGTCCTCACTGGCATTTCCCTTATCCAATCGATAAAGTTGAAGTGGTTGATGTTGCAAAAATACGTTCTGTTGAGATTGGTTATCGTTCTGCAGGTGGCAGACCAGAAAGTAATGTTTTGTCTGAGTCTTTGATGTTGACGAATGACGAAAATATTGTCGACTTAAAGATTGCTGGCCAATATCGCATTAACGATGCTGCGCAGTATTTGTTTAATGTTCGTACTCCAGACACCATTCTCCGTCAGATGATGGAAAGTGCTGTTCGTGAAGTTGTTGGGCAATCGACAATGGACTTTGTATTAACTGAGGGGCGGAGTGAAGTTGCCACTCGGACTGAGCAACGCTTGCAAGCCATGCTGGATGCTCACGCTACCGGTTTGACAGTTACCAGTGTCAGTATGCAGGATGTTCAACCGCCTGAGCAGGTTCAGTCAGCTTTTGCAGACGTGGTCAAAGCACGTGAAGATGAAGTCAGACAGAAGAATGAAGCTGAAGCCTACGCAAATGATATTATCCCAAGGGCTCGCGGGCAGGCCTTCCGTGATATTCAGGAAGCTGAAGCTTACAAGAGTCAGGTGGTTGCCAAAGCAAATGGTGAAGCCAGTCGTTTTGTTCAGGTTATGACCGAATACGAGAAAGCCCCGTTAATCACCCAGGAACGTCTCTATATTGATGCTATGGAATCTGTCTACAGTCGCAGTCAGAAAGTAATGGTAGATATTGATAGCGGTGGAAACAATGTTCTTTACTTGCCATTGGATAGAATGCGTAGCAGTGGTGGTAATGCTCCTCGTGTAGATTTAAATAACTTGAATTACCCGACAACGGGTAATAGCACCACTACATCCACAACAAGTTCTTCTGATCAAGATGGATCACGTAGCCGGGGAGGACGTTAATCATGAGTTCTAAATTTACTACAATTATTTTTATTGTTGTCCTGGCATTGATCACGATGAGTTCTGCCATCTTCTTTGTGGATGAACGTGAGCGCGTTATATTGCTTCGTTTAGGTCAAATTGAACATGCTGACTTTGAGCCGGGTATTCATTTCAAAATTCCATTTGTGAATGAAGTTCGTCGTTTTGATGGTCGTATTCTCAGTCTTGATGCCACACCAGCACGATACCTGACCGGCGAAAAGAAAAACGTTATTGTGGATTCTTTTGTCCTATGGCGTATTTCAAATGTTGCTGATTACTTCACTTCGATGGGTGGAGATGAAGAAAGCGCCAAATTACGCATATCCCAGATTATCAAAGATGGGCTACGTGCCGAATTTGGGCGCCGCACGATTCAGGAAGTGGTTTCTGGTGAGCGTTCTGAGATGGTCAGTGGCTTGATGGATGAAGCAAACAGGATTTCAAACGAGTTTGGTATTGAGGTTGTTAATGTCCGCATTAAGCGTATTGATTTGCCTACTGAAGTAAGTTCATCGGTTTACACGCGGATGGAAGCTGAACGTGAAAGGGTAGCGAAAGATTTACGGTCACGCGGTGCAGAAGAAGCTGAAAAAATCCGTTCAGATGCAGACAGACAACGTACCGTAATACTGGCTGAGGCAAATCGCCAATCAGAAATGTTACGTGGTGAAGGTGATGCGATTGCAACCCAAATTTATGCCGATGCGTATGGTCAGAATGAGAATTTTTATTCATTCTATCGCCGTTTAGGTGCATACAAGCATATCTTCCAAGGAGATGACATGCTGGTCATTGAACCGAAAGGCGATTTCTTCAGCAGTTTTAGTGACTTGAATACATTGGAACAGTGAGTGACTCACTGATTCAGAGTCTATGGCTCGCCACCGCATTAATGTTGATCATAGAAGGGATTTTGCCGTTTGTTAATCCCACAGCATTAAGGCGAGCCATACTCCAAATTGCCACAATGACGGATCAGCAAATACGCATAACAGGATTGCTGAGTATGCTGGCTGGCCTGTTGATTTTATACTGGGTTAATTAATTTACATGACACTAAAAGAAAGTTGGTTGCTCCCTGAGGGCATCGATGAATTAATGCCTGAAGAGGCTGCACAGCTGGAACGAATGCATCGGCTGTTGGTTGATCGTATGCAAAGTTGGGGCTACCAGCTTGTTGTACCGCCTCTTGTTGAATATCTGGATTCCTTATTAACCGGCACCGCAAAAACCCTGGATCTGCAAACCTTTAAATTGATAGACCAGTTATCCGGCCGATTGCTTGGAATTCGCGCTGATATGACCCCCCAAGTTGCCAGAATCGCTGCCCATCGTTTACGCGATAATTCAGATGTATTACGTCTTTGCTACATCGGTAGCGTATTGCATACATTGCCGGCTGGTCAGGCCAGTTCACGTAATCCGATCCAATTAGGGGCTGAAATATACGGCCATGCTGGTCCAGAAAGTGATATGGAAAGTATCCAACTGATGGTCGAGTTACTGGAGATCAGTGGGGTTTCAGGTTCAATCTCTTTAGATATTGGTCATGTTGGTATTTATCGTGGATTAGCGGATTTTGCAGAATTGGATGATGAGCAAGAGCAGGCATTGTTTTCTGCCATGCAACGCAAAGCCTTGCCGGAAATACTGCATTTATTATCAGGTTACGCTATTGCTGAAAACGCTAGTAATATGTTGGCGGCCCTATCCGAGTTGAATGGTGACGTCAGCGTTTTGGATAAAGCAAAACGAATATTACAGGATGCCCCTGATTCGGTATTAAAAGCACTCGACACACTGGTTCTTCTTGCTGATATGGCAAAACAACGGTTACCAGAGATTCAATTGAATTTTGATCTGGCAGAGCTTCGAGGCTATCACTACCATACGGGAGTGGTTTTTGCGGCTTATCAGTCAAATTCGGCACAGGCGATTGCCTTAGGTGGCAGATATGACGATATTGGTCAGGATTTCGGTCACGCTCAGCCAGCGACTGGCTTCAGTCTGGATCTGAAAAAGCTGGTAACCAGTTTCCCCAAACCAACTGAAAAACGTCAGGTTATAGCGACGCAATGGTCAACTGATCAGCAACAGCTTGAATTGGTCTCAAACTTACGTGAACAGGGAAATATTGTTGTATTTGATTTACCTGGCAGTACCACACAAACTGAAAAAACATTGATTCAACAAGATGGCCGCTGGCAAGTGGTCGATACAGGAAATAACACGCGTGGCTAAAAATATTGTAGTAATTGGTTCCCAATGGGGTGATGAAGGTAAAGGCAAAGTCGTTGATCTGTTAACCGACAGTGTCTCTGCCGTTGTGCGTTTTCAAGGCGGACATAATGCAGGACATACCCTGGTTATTGAGGGCAAAAAAACCATTTTGCATCTGATACCGTCCGGTATATTGCGTGAACATGTTCAATGCCTTATTGGTAATGGTGTGGTGCTATCGCCAGAAGCATTGATCAAAGAAATGAACGAATTGGAAGCCAATGGTATTCCGGTTCGCCAGCGTCTTAAAATCAGTGCTGCCTGTCCGTTGATTCTGCCTTATCACGTAGCGCTGGATGTCGCCAGAGAGTCACGCCGTGGCAAAGACGCGATTGGCACCACTGGCCGAGGCATCGGTCCAGCCTATGAAGATAAAGTGGCTCGTCGGGGGCTGCGGCTTGGCGATCTGGCTAACGAGCAAAAATTTGTGGAAAAACTGCGTGAAGTTGTCAGCTTTCATAATTTTGCCTTGATAAATTACTATCAGGCTGCTCCTGTGAGTTTTGAACAGGTACGTGATGAAACTTTAGCCATGCGTGATGTACTGTTGCCAATGATTGCCGATATTCCGGCTATGCTGCAGCAGTATTATCTCAACGGTGATCGCGTGATGTTTGAAGGTGCTCAGGGCGCGTTGCTGGATATTGACCACGGAACCTACCCTTATGTCACTTCATCCAATACGACTGCCGGTGGTAGCGCAACGGGTGCGGGTGTTGGACCTTGTCATATTGATTATGTATTGGGTATTACCAAAGCCTATGCTACTCGTGTCGGCGCAGGTCCATTTCCATCAGAATTAAGCTGTGGGATTGGTAAACATTTATCTGAAAAGGGACACGAAAAAGGTTCGACAACCGGTCGTGATCGTCGTTGTGGCTGGCTTGATATGGTGGCGCTAAACCGTGCCAGCTGGATTAACAGCATTACCGGTTTATGTTTAACAAAACTGGATGTACTGGACGGACTGGAAACGATTCGCTTATGCATTGGTTACAAACGCCATGGAGAAGATGTAACCGTTCTGCCACTGAGTGCTGATGAGTTTGAGGGATGTGAACCGGTATATATTGATATGCCTGGTTGGCAGGACTCCACCTTGGGTATCACTGAGTTTGATGCCTTGCCGGAAAATGCTCGTAATTATATTAACAAGATTCAGGAATTGGCCGGTGTGCCGATTGATATTATTTCCACCGGTCCCGACCGCTGTGAAACGATTATTCGCCGTGATTTGTTTAGCTTGTAATTCCTGTTGTAAGCCTTATCAAAACGCCCTCTAACAGAGGGCGTTTTTGATCATGGAATTATTTTCTATCAGGTGAAATCGCGGCATATATTGCCGAATAATCAGTATTCTCCAGACCCATAGCAATTGTTTTATCCAGTAATCGACTGATACCTTCTAATGCACTGGTATCAAGACGAAGTTGCTCCCCAACCTCGAGAAATAAACGAGTATCTTTTGCAAGATGTTTGGTCGGGAAATTAGGATCGCTGAAATCACGATTGCGCATACGATCCAGCTTTTTATCAAAGGTTGGAGCATATAAAGCACTTTCACGCAAAATCTGCATAAATTGATCAACGTCAATCCCATTCTCTTCAATCAAGGCCAGACTTAATGAAAAGGTTGCTGTAAGGCCAGCAATTAATTGATTCAACGCTAGCTTAATGGTCGCTGCCTGGCCAGTCCTTCCAATATATCGAGGCGTTTCGCCAATCATTTTTAATAAAGGAAGCGCCTGTTGATAATTATCCTCTGTTCCAGCTGCCATCAGAATCAGTTTGCCGCTTCGCGCTTCTGGCAAACTTCCTAAGACCGGGCACTCAAGATATTCTGCACCGGCATTGTTTAGCTGGTGTTCAATGTGCTGCGACTGTTGTGGTGCGATCGTACCCATTTGGATAAACAACTTATCCATAAATGCGCCGGGCGCAACACTGTCCAAAACGGTAGCAATAGCATCGGCATCGCTTAACAGTAAAACGATAATCTCGCTTTTTTCAACAGCTTCACTGGCAGCACTACAGATACGGGCGCCATGTGTGTTTAAATCTGCAATTTTTTCAATACTTCTATTGTAAATACTCAACTCACATTGTTGGGTGAGAAGGTGTTGTGCCAGGGCATTTCCCATAAGGCCACCACCAAGAATACCTATTTTCATAATGACTCCAGTTTGGATGAATTAAAAAGTCTATTCTTACATAGATGCTACGTGCGTTGTGGGATACAATATGCGGGCATTTACAGCCGCTACAGGGGAAAACTGTGTACAAAAAAAACATGAGCATTGCTGATTTTGATGACGAGTTGTTTCAGGCAATTTCTGCTGAAGAACAGCGTCAGGAAGATCACATCGAATTAATTGCTTCTGAGAACTATACCAGCCCACGGGTGATGGAAGCTCAGGGCTCATTGTTAACCAACAAATACGCAGAAGGTTATCCCGGTAAACGTTACTATGGCGGTTGTGAACACGTTGATACCGCTGAAGATTTGGCTATTGAACGAGCAAAAGCTTTATTCGGTGCTGATTACGCTAACGTGCAACCACATTCAGGTTCACAGGCCAATGCTGCAGTTTATCTGGCTTTATTGCAACCCGGTGATATGATTCTGGGCATGAGTCTCGCACACGGTGGTCATTTAACTCATGGCGCAAAAGTCAGTGCTTCTGGCAAAATCTATAACTCCGTGGCTTATGGCATCAGTAGTGCTTCTGGTGAAATTGATTACAGTGAAGTTGAACGACTGGCAAAAGAACATCAGCCTAAATTGATCGTTGCCGGTTTTTCGGCTTATTCTCGCATTATCGACTGGCAAAAATTCCGTGATATTGCGGATTCAGTCGGTGCATATTTACTGGTTGATATGGCTCATATTGCCGGCTTGGTCGCTGCAGGCCTGTATCCAAATCCGGTCCAAATCGCTGATGTGACAACCACAACGACTCACAAAACATTAAGAGGCCCGCGTGGTGGTCTGATTCTGGCCAAATCCAATCCTGAAATTGAGAAAAAGCTGAACTCAGCCGTTTTCCCTGGTTTTCAGGGTGGGCCATTAATGCATGTCATTGCGGCAAAAGCAGTTGCTTTCAAGGAAGCAATGTTGCCGGAGTTCAAAACCTATCAACAGCAAGTTGTGAAAAATGCCCAGGCGATGGCCAAAGTCTTTATGGCACGTGGCTATGATGTAGTCTCTAAAGGAACCGATGACCATTTGTTCCTGGTCAGCTTTATTGAAGCTGGTTTGACTGGTAAAGAAGTTGATGCCTGGTTGGGTAATGCCCATATTACGGTCAATAAAAATGCTGTGCCTAATGATCCACAATCACCATTCGTTACCTCTGGTATTCGTGTCGGAACACCTGCGGTTACAACACGTGGCTTCAGCGAGCAGGATTGCACCGATTTGGCAGGCTGGATGTGTGATGTTATTGATAGTCATGGTGATGAAAAAGTGATTGCAGCTATTCGTGACAAAGTAATGACGATCTGCAAACGATTGCCAGTTTATTCATAAGTTTGAGCTGACTGATGCGTTGCCCGTTTTGCGGAGCTGAAGATTCAAAAGTCGTCGATTCGCGTCTTTCTTCTGAGGGAGATGCGATTCGACGACGTCGTATGTGTCAGGAATGTAATGAGCGGTTTACCACTTATGAAACCGCTGAGCTGAGTTTGCCAAGGTTGATTAAGCGTGATGCCACCCGTGAAGCGTTTGATGAAAATAAATTACGCGCGGGCATTATGCGGGCCCTGGAAAAACGCCCGGTCAGCATTGACGCTATTGATAATGCCGTAAAAACTATCACTCGACGCTTATGGGCAACGGGTGAAAGAGAAGTGCAAAGTCGTCTGGTGGGTGATTGGGTAATGGATGCATTACGTGAACTGGATGAAGTAGCTTATGTCCGATTCGCATCTGTTTATCGAAGTTTTCAGGATGTGAATGCGTTTCGGGAAGAAATTGAACGTATGGAAAATCGTGCATTATCTGACAAAGACAGCTGAATCTTACGGTCAGCACCAGTTTGTTCCAACGCATCATTCGAATGCGATTACAATCATAACGAACATTAATCTGTGGAGGCACTCCCAATGAGCCAACACGAACAATTTATGGCACAGGCAATACAACTTGCCTGGAAAGGATTATATACAGCAGATCCAAACCCTCGCGTTGGCTGTGTGATTGTAAAAAATGATCAGATAATCGGCCAGGGTTGGCACCATCGTGCCGGAGAAGCACATGCCGAGATAAATGCTCTGCATGATGCCGGACATGATGCAGAAGGTGCAGATTGTTATGTAACCCTTGAGCCCTGCAGTCATTTTGGACGAACTCCGCCATGTGCTGATGCATTAATCCGTGCGGGTGTCAAACGTTTATTTGTTGCAATGACTGATCCGAATCCGGTTGTTTCTGGAACAGGTATTCAGCGTATTGAACACGCGGGTATTGAAGTTCATCAGGGGATTTTGCAATCTCAGGCGGAACAACTAAATCCAGGCTTCATTCAACGTATGCGCCTCGGCAGACCCTATGTACGAAGTAAAATGGCGATGAGTCTTGATGGCCGCACCGCAATGGCTTCAGGAGAAAGTAAATGGATAACTGGCGCTGAAGCGCGTGCCGATGTACAGAAACTCCGGGCTCGCAGCTCAGCGATCCTGACAGGGGTCGGTACGGTACTGGCAGATGACCCGTTACTTAACGTTCGTCATGTAGATGACTGGTATCCTCATGGTGAGAGCATCCGTCAGCCGCTAAAAGTTGTCGTCGACAGTGAACTGCGTATGCCGAATTCAGTCCGGATCCTCAATGACGCTAAAGTATTGTTGTTTACCGCTTGTGAGCGAATGGTTCGCGCTGATGTGGAAACCATTGTATTACCTGCGCCAAACAATCAGGTTGATTTGAGCGGTATGCTGGCTGTATTGGCCAAGCGTGAAATTAATGAAGTAATGGTCGAAGCAGGTGCAGTGTTAAATGGTGCTTTGTTACGATCACAATTAATTGATGAAATGATTTTTTATGTGGCACCAAAACTGATGGGGGATGCGGCCAGAGCTGTATTTCATTTACCGGGCATGGATCGCATGGCGCAAAATATTCAATTACACATTACCGATATACGGGCAATTGGTCAGGACTGGCGTATTACCGCAGTCCCAGAGTACAACGAGGCTTTTTAAACATGTTTACAGGTATTATCGCGGCCGTAGGCCAGCTGAAATCACTGGAATCACGCGGCGGTGATATTCGTTTGCATATTGATCCGGCCAAACTAGATCTGACTGACGTAAAACTGGGCGATAGTATCGCGGTCAATGGTGTGTGTTTAACCGTAGTCGAAATGGCGAGCAGAAGTTTACAGTTTGATGTCTCTCAGGAGACCCTACAACGAACCAGTCTGGGACAATTAAAAAAGGGTAGCGAAGCCAATCTTGAAAAAGCCCTTGCCGTTGGGGATCGTTTAGGCGGTCATATGGTTAGCGGGCATGTTGATGGTTTAGGTGAAGTGATCAGTAAAACGGCTTCGGCCCGTTCCTGGCAATATAAGATAAAAGTCCCGACAGAGCTGGAGCGTTATATTGCAGAAAAAGGTTCAATTACCATCGATGGGGTCAGTCTGACCGTGAATGGCGTATTTGATGGAGGTTTTGATATCAATATCATTCCGCATACGCTTGAAGAAACCATTATCCAACACTATCAAACCGGCACTCGGGTCAATCTGGAAGTGGATTTGATTGCCCGTTATCTGGAACGTCTGTTACCTCAGACTGGCTCCACCATCAGCCGGGATTTTCTCACTCAACAGGGTTATATTCGCTAAATGCAAATCAACAGCACCCAGGAAATTATCGACGACCTCAAGCAAGGCAAAATGGTCATCATCATGGATGATGAAGATCGCGAAAATGAAGGCGATTTAGTGATGGCGGCGGATAAAGTTACTGCTGAAGCCGTTAACTTTATGGCTAAATTCGGTCGGGGATTGATTTGCCTCACATTAACTGAAGATCGTTGCCGTCAGTTGCGTCTGCCACTTATGGTGATCGATAATCAAACACCTTATGCCACCAACTTCACTGTTTCAATTGAGGCGGCTGATGGCGTGACCACTGGTATTTCTGCAGCCGATCGTGCATTAACCATCCAAAAAGCCGTCGCACCTCAGGCTAAACCTGAGGATCTGGTGCAACCCGGACACATCTTTCCATTAAAAGCACAACCAGGTGGCGTTTTAACTCGTGCCGGACACACAGAAGCAGGTTGTGATTTGGCTTATCTGGCAGGCTGTACGCCGGCCGCAGTTATTGTCGAAATTCTCAATGATGATGGCACCATGGCCCGCCGTCCGGATCTGGAAAAGTTTGCCGAAACCCATCAGCTTAAAATAGGCACGATCGCAGATTTAATCAGTTATCGTCTGCAAAATGAAATGACGATTAAAGCGATGTCGACCTGTGAATTTCCCACCGAATATGGTGATTTCACTCTGCACAGTTACCAGGATGATGTAAGTGGTCAAACCCATCTGGCGTTAGTATATGGCGAAATTAATGCAGAACAGGAAACATTAGTACGTGTGCATATGGCCGATCCTTTAGGGGATTTACTGGCATCGAAACGTGAACCAACCCATTGGCCTTTACCGGATGTGATGCAACGAATTCAGCAAGCTGGAAAAGGTGTGCTTGTGGTATTAAGACAGCCAGAACAGAACAAACAACTGGCCGCAAAAATCGCCCGTTATCAGCAGCAGGATCAAGGCGAAGCTGCACCGTTCAAAGCCAGCTGGGATCTGAGAACCTTTGGTGTTGGCGCGCAGATCCTTGCAGATTTAGGGATACGTAAAATGCGGGTGATTGGTACTCCAACCAAGCTGACCGGTGTTTCTGGTTTTGGACTTGAATTAACCGGGTATGTAGAAGACTGAGCCAGTATTAGTGAGTCATCATATTTACATTGTGGCGGGTGAAGCTTCGGGCGAAGCGCATGCCGCTCGTCTGGTGTCCGCATTAAAGCAGCAGCAACCTTCAATCTATATAACGGGTATTGGCGGTGACAAAATGCGGGCTGCAGGGGCTGATATTAGTATTGATTTTGCTGAATTAGCGGTAATGGGACTAGTGGAGGTGATCAAACGCTATCCCAAAATCAAAGGCATTTTTAATCAGGTGGTCGAGGAATTACGCCGTCAGCCACCAGATTTGTTAATTTTGATTGATTATCCTGGCTTCAACCTAAAACTGGCAAAACAAGCCAAAAAACTCGGCATTAAAGTTTTGTATTACATCAGTCCGAAGATCTGGGCCTGGCGGGCAGGGCGCATCGAACAAATCAAACGTTATGTTGATCATATGGCCGTGTTATTTCCGTTTGAACAGGAAATCTACGAGAAAGCAGAGGTTGCCGTTACCTGTGTAGGGCATCCTTTAGTTGATGCTGTGCATACCCAGTTATCCAAAACTGCAGCACGGGAAAAATTCTTATTAGATAAAGATATTCGGGTTATTGGTTTATTTCCCGGCAGCCGTCGCAGTGAAATTTCAGTCTTACTGCCAGTGATGCTGGAAGCGGCTGAACGAATAGAAAAACGGCATTTTCCGATTCAGATAGTCATTCCCCAGGCCCCCGGTATTGATGAAAGCTTTCTGCAACAGTATCTGGCTGGCTCATGTTTGAATGTAAGGGTTATCAAGGATGATTTTTATGAGGTTATCCAGGCCTGTGATGCGATTGTTGCTGCATCGGGTACCGTGACGCTGGAAATTGCGTTACTGGGAGTCCCCCATTTTATTACCTATAAAGTTTCTCCATGGAGTTACCGGATACTCAAACGTCTGGTGAAAATTCCCTATGTTGGGTTATGCAATATTGTGACAAAACAGCCGGTGATTAAAGAGTTGCTCCAGGATGACGTTACGCCAGTCCGGTTGGAACAGCAGCTAATGGATCTGCTTACCCATCCCCAACGGCAGCAACATGCTGAAAACATTCGTCAGCAGGTCAAACAAGCACTTGGTCCAAGTGGCGGGGCAGAGAATGCTGCCAAACTCGTACTGAGTTTAATTTAATGCAGTCGGTTGTTTTAATTGCTGGAATAGATGAAGTTGGCAGGGGGCCTTTGGCAGGGCCAGTGGTGACCGCAGCAGTCATACTCGATCCTAATAAACCTATTACAGGATTGACCGATTCTAAAAAGCTCAGTGAAAAGCGCCGCGAACAACTTGTCCCGTTAATTGAGGAATATGCTTATGCGTGGGCGTTGGGCCGGGCAGAAGTGGAAGAAATTGATCAATTAAATATTTTGCAAGCCAGCTTATTAGCGATGCAACGTGCAGTGGCCGCTTTGCCTTTTGAGCTGGAACATGCACTGGTTGATGGTAATCATGCCCCCCAATTGACTTGTCCGGTCACCACAATCATTAAAGGTGATTTAAGTGAACCAGCCATAGCGGCGGCTTCCATATTGGCAAAGGTTGCCAGAGATCGTGAAATGTTGGTGTTGGATCAGCTTTACCCTGGCTACGGACTCGCGAAGCATAAAGGGTATCCGACGGTACAGCATCAGCAAGCACTAATGGATTTAGGACCTTCACCAATTCACCGACAGTCATTTGCCCCGGTTCGCCGGGCAATGAGATAAATTAATGCAATTTCCGGCTATCGTCTTTAAGCATGGTATTATTCGCACCTTATGCTTTCGATAAATTCACTCATTAATTCATTCAAACGGATCAAAGCCGGTAAAAAAAGCCGTGCAGCAGCCGAGGGAGCCGCACCACTTATTGTGTCGCGCGCCGATCATAATATTTCTCGACAGTTAATCAGTCCCAGTGCCTTAAAAGTGCTTTATACCCTTAAAGATGCTGGGTTTGAGGCCTATCTGGTCGGTGGCTGTGTACGGGATTTGTTATTAGGTTACGAACCCAAGGATTTTGATATTTCTACCAATGCTCTGCCTGAGCAGGTGCATCGGTTATTTCGTCGCAGCCAGTTAATTGGTCGTCGTTTCAAACTGGTTCATGTGCGCTTTGGTCGTGATGAGATTATTGAAGTAGCCACTTTCCGAGCGCCACCTGAAGCTAAAAATCATGTCGATAAGCAAGGTCGTATCATGCAGGATAATGTGTACGGCACATTAGAGCAGGATGCATGGCGTCGCGATTTCACCATTAACGCCCTTTATTACAACATCAGAGACTTCTCTATTGTTGATTACACCGGTGGTATTGCCGATTTGCAGGCAGGTCTGATTCGCTTAATTGGTGATAAACCCGTCAGATATCGTGAAGATCCGGTGAGAATGCTTCGTGCTGTACGGTTTATGGCTAAATTGGGTTTAAAGCTGGAAGCCGAAACCGAACAATTGATTGTGGATCTGGCCCCATTACTCAGCGATATTCCTCCGGCCAGATTATTTGATGAAACCTTAAAACTGTATTTAAGTGGGCAGGCAGCAGTAACTCACGAGTTACTTTGTCACTACGGTGTGTTTGATCATCTTTATCCTCAAACCGCGGCTTTGTTACATCAGGAAAATAATGGTTTTCCTCGCACTTTGCTGATGAAAGCGTTGGAAAATACCGATAAAAGACTGGCTGACAACAAGCCGGTTACTCCCGCGTTTTTGTTCGCTGCATTATTATGGGAGCCATTGCGCCAACGTTGGCTGGAACTGAGTAAGGAAATGCCCGAAATACCCGCCATGCAGCGTGCTGCCGGTGAAGTATTATCCGAGCAGATTCAAACCGTCGCCATTCCCAAACGCTTCAGTCTGGTTACCCGTGATATCTGGACCATGCAACCACGATTGACACGCCGTCAGGGTAAACGTGCTTTTGCTTTGTTATTGCATCCCAAGTTTCGTGCTGGTTACGATTTTCTGGCATTGCGGGCCCAATCCGGTGAACCTTTGCAAGAGCTGACTGACTGGTGGACAACCTTTCAGCAGACATCTGCTACTGCGCAGGCCGAAATGGTAAATGCTTTAGGTAATGGCGGAGAGACAGATAAACGTAAACCTCGCCGTCGCCGCCGTCGTAAACCTGCTAATAAAAAAGTTGAATAATGCTCGTTTATATTGGACTCGGCAGTAATCTGCAAAACCCACTGCAACAGATAAAAACGGCAATAAATGATGTACAGTCATTAGCCGGAGTAACCATCATCACCGTATCCTCGTTGTATCAGAGCCCGCCCATGGGGCCAGCCGATCAACCTGATTACATTAATGCGGTGATCTCACTGGAAACATCTCTCAGTCCACATCAGTTACTTGATGCTTTACAATCTGTTGAACAACTCCATGGACGCGAACGAAAGCGGCATTGGGGTGAACGGACGCTGGATTTGGATATTTTGCTCTACGGTGAGCAAATATTAGATGATGAGCGACTGAAAATACCGCACCCAGGCATGCATGAGCGGGCCTTTGTGTTATATCCATTGGCCGAAATAGCACCGGATATTGAGATTCCCGGCATAGGTGCTTTACAGCAAATATTGCTCTCCTGCCCGCAAGGTGATTTACAACTAGTGGATAAGATTAGCTTATGAAAACATTGCCACATCGCTATATTGTTGTCGAAGGTCCTATTGGTGTCGGCAAAACCCATCTGGTTAAAAGGTTGGCTGATAGCTTTTCTGGAAATACCTTGTTGGAAGCGCCGGAACAGAACCCCTTTCTGGAACGCTATTACCTGCATCCCAAACAATCCGCATTGCCAACGCAGCTGAGCTTTCTGATGCAGCGCGTTAAATTAGCCAAAACACTACAACAGGATGATTTATTTACCTCATTGCATGTTGCTGATTTCATGCTGGAAAAAGACCGTTTGTTTGCCCAGATATCGCTCGATGATGACGAACTGGCCTTATACAACATGGTTTACGATAGTTTGACCATGCACCATCGGACACCTGATTTGGTGATTTACCTGCAAGCCTCTCTGCCGATCCTGAAAACCCGGATTTCTCAGCGTGGTATCAGTTATGAGCAACATGTCGAGGATGCTTATCTAAAACGATTGGCTGATTCCTACGCTGATTTTTTCCATTATTACGATGCTTCTCCATTATTGATCGTTAATGCAGAACAAATTGATTTGGTGAAAAGTGAAGCCGATTATCAGCAATTGCTGGATCAGATCTGCACTATCCAGAGTGGTCGTCAGTATTACAATCCGTTACCGGTGAAAGAGAAAAACTCATGAGCCGTACCAGTCTCAATCAGCTACGTAAAATGAAAGCCGAGCGTAACAAAATTGCCGTGCTGACGGCATATGATTCAAGTTTTAGTCACGTTCTGGAACAGGCTGGAGTTGATATCGTATTGGTGGGTGACTCACTTGGAATGGTCATTCAAGGTCAGGAAAGCACCTTGCCAGTCACGGTCGAGCATATGATTTACCATACCGCCAATGTGATTCGCGGTAGTGAACGTCTGTTTGTGATCACCGATATGCCGTTCATGAGCTATGCCAATACTGATCAGGCTTTGCACAATGCAGCCCGGTTAATGGCCGAAGGCGGGGCGCAGATGGTTAAACTGGAAGGGGGAGCAGAGCTGGTTGAACTAATTTCTGCCTTAACCCGACGTGGCATTCCTGTTTGTGGTCATCTGGGATTATTACCCCAGTCAGTGCATAAGCTGGGTGGGTATCTGGTTCAGGGGAGAGAACAGTCTGCTGCGGATAAAATTCTGCAGGATGCGATTAGTTTGGAAAAAGCAGGTGCCGATATGCTGGTACTTGAGTGCGTCCCTGCGGCATTGGCGAAGATCATCAGTGAAGCGCTAACGATTCCGGTTATTGGCATTGGTGCTGGCGCTGACTGTGATGGACAGGTTTTAGTGTTACACGACATGTTAGGGATCACTCCTGGTAAACGTCCGCGTTTCAGCCATGATTTCCTGGCCGACAGTGGTCACATCCCTGCAGCAATAAGTCGTTATGTTGAAGCCGTTAAAAATAGTGAGTTTCCCACAGCTGAGCAACAGTATTAATGCAAATTGTTGAATCGATTCTGAGCCTGCGTGGTCAGATAAAGACCTGGCGTGCTGAACATCGGACTATTGCCTTTGTACCGACGATGGGAAACCTTCATGACGGGCATATCTCTCTGGTGAAAAAAGCCCAGACTCTGGCTGACAAAGTGGTGGTCAGTATTTTTGTCAATCCATTGCAGTTTGATGACAAACGGGATTTAGCCAACTATCCCCGGACGTTGCAGACAGATATTAAAAAGCTGACTCAGGTGGGCTGTAATCTGTTATTTACTCCTGATACTGAGGTGATGTATCCGCAGGGCAAGGATTTTCATACCTTTATTCACGTGCCTGGTATGGATGACAAGCTCTGTGGTCTTGAGCGACCCGGACACTTTGATGGTGTTGCCACAGTCGTTACCAAGTTCTTCAATATAGTGCAGGCCGATGTTGCGGTGTTTGGTGAAAAGGATTACCAGCAATTATTGCTGATTCGTAAACTGGTGGCTGATTTGAACTTGCCGATTAAGATCGTGGGCGCAGCTACTGTAAGAGAAGATAGTGGTCTGGCGATGAGTTCTCGTAATCAACATTTAAACGAAACGCTGAAACAGCAAGCTGCAGCGTTGTATTCAAATCTGCTTGAACTCAAACAACAGCTGGAGTCTGGCAATCAGGACTATTCGGCTTTACTGGCTCAAGCCCATATGCAATTAACTGCTTCCGGGTTTACATTGGATTATATTGATATTCGTCGGGCAGAAGATCTGCAATTGGCTAATCCTGCAGTGGATAAAGAGTTGCGGTTGCTGGCGGCGGGACGTGTGGGCAGTGTAAGATTGATTGACAATATTGCTTGTAACCTTGCTTGAGCTTTCTTAAAAAGCGATAATATACGGCTTACTAACGGAATTTTGCCAGCTATGCATCTGACACTGTTAAAAGCTAAATTACATCGTGCCTGTGTAACCCATTCTGAACTGGAATATGAGGGTTCATGCGCGATTGATGGCAAATTACTCGAAGCCGCCGGCATTCACGAGTATGAACAAATTCATATTTACAACGTCGCTAATGGCGAACGTTTCGTGACGTATGCAATTCGAGCTGAAGACGGTTCTAATATCATCTCAGTTAACGGTGCTGCGGCACATAAAGCCTCTCCGGGCGATCGCATTATTATCTGTGCATATACTGCTATGAATGCAGAAGAAGTAAAAAGCTTTAAACCGACGTTGGTATATCTGAATGAAAATAATGATATTACCCATATGCGTCATGCTATTCCTGTCCAAGCGGCCTGATTAAACCCCTTAGATATAACGGTTTGTGAGACTGTCACTGAACAGTCATCAAACCGTTATTTTTTTGTCATATGTGTTCTCTAGACTTTGCAGCATGAAGTTACCAGAGAAACCTTATGCTCAATATTGAACAAGCTGTTCAACAAAAATTCCCCAATTTTCAAAATCAAAAACCTTGGGTCAGAATTCCGACGTTAGGCTTTCTCCGAAAAATCACTCATGAACAGGAAGTTAATCGTTTCCTGGAACAGCATAAGCAGCTTGAAGGCTTTGATTTCATTGATGAGGTCCTGGATTACTTCAACTTCAGCTATAGCATTACGCATCGTCATCGTAACAATATTCCGGCTACAGGTCGTGTTGTCATTGTCGCCAATCATCCATTAGGTGCGTTAGATGGGCTATGTTTATTAAAACTGGTGGGTGAAGTCAGGCGTGATGTGAAAATTGTTGCCAATGACATGCTGTTGAATTTTTCAGCATTAAGTTCGTTGTTTCTGCCGGTAGATAATCTCTCCAAATCTACCCGTAAAAGTAGTATTGCCAGGATTGTTGAGTGTCTGAACAATGATGAGGCTGTGATTGTGTTTCCGGCTGGAGAAGTTTCACGTATACGACCCGGTGGTGTTCGTGATGGTAAATGGAACAGTGGGTTTTTAAATTTTGCCAAAAAAACGCAATCGCCCATTTTGCCGATATATGTTGAAGCCAGAAACTCTTCGCTGTTTTATAGCGCCTCGATGGTTTATAAACCATTGTCAGGCATGATGCTGGCGCATGAAATGTTCAATAAAAACTCCAAAACTATCTCGATGCGGGTAGGGGAGTCTATTGCTTATCAACAGGTTGAACAATTGCCGTTGATAAAGGCCGAAAAAGCCAAGTTATTAAGGCGCCACTTATATCGACTGGCCAAAGGTAAAAAACCGCTGTTTGTCACTGAGCAGACGATTGCCCATCCGCAGGAACGTCGGGCAATCAAAAAAGAATTGCAGCAGGCTGAATTATTGGGTGAAACGGCCGACAATAAAAAAATATATCTGTTTGACTATCAATCAAATTCAGCTGTTATGCAGGAGATTGGTCGTTTACGGGAAATCACTTTCAGACAGGTTGGCGAGGGAACAGGTAAAAGACGTGATTTAGATCATTATGATCGTGATTACCGGCACTTAATTCTCTGGGATGAGCAGGAACTGGAGATAGCCGGTGCTTATCGAATTGGCGAAGTCGCTCGTATTATGAATGCAGGTCGTGATATCTATACCAGTGAATTGTTTCAGTTTACTGCGGCAATGCAGCAATATTTCCCGGTAAGTATTGAATTGGGTCGCAGCTTTGTCAGCCCCAAATACTGGGGTAAGCGCAGCCTGGATTATTTATGGTATGGCATCGGTGCCTACCTAAAACGTTATCCAGAAGTACGGTATCTATTTGGTCCTGTCAGTTTGAGTAATACCTATCCTGATTTTGCCAAGGCGTTGATTGTCAGTTTTTATCAAAAGCATTTTGCCGATGCAGAAAATCTGGCGAAGGGCAGAGTCCCCTATATATTTGATAATGAAATCAAGCAAAGGGTTAATTCAACGTTAGTGAATCATGATGCTGACAATGACTTTACGGCGGTACGCGAGCAACTGGCGCATATGAATGTAACGGTGCCGACACTCTATAAACAATACGCCGATATTTGTGAGCCAAGTGGTGTGCGGTTTATCGATTTTAATATTGATGCCAATTTTGGTAACTGTATCGATGGACTGGTGATGGTTGATCTGCAGCAATTAAAACCAGCTAAACGCAAACGTTATTTAGATGAAAAAAATACCTAACATCACCCGTGGCAGCGTTTAAGTTTTTTTCCACTGCCACAAATGCATTTATCATTCCGGCCAAGTTTGATGGGAGGCAGAAATTCACCATCAAGATAAAACCATAGGCCATCCTGTCGACAAAACCGTGATCTTTCATGTAATTGCCCCATCGGATTATCCAGATAAAAGGCAATAAATTCGACCTCAGCTTCATCGCCGTCTTGTGAATGTTCGATAATAGTTAAACCCAGCCATTGTGTTGTTTGCATCGTTTGCTGCAAGCTGTTTGTGTCGTCTGGCTGTCTTTGAGATGGATGCAAGGTAGTCTGCAAATAATTGCTCTGTTTCATTACAAACGCACTATAACGCGAACGCATTAACTGTTCAGCCGTGACTGCAGTCTGTTTACCCTGATGTAATAAACCACAACAATCTTGATACGTTTTCCCACTAAGGCAAGGACAGTCTTGGTCACTCATTAAAATACAATCTTCATTAAGTCAGGATGTTGAAAGGTATAGTTAAGTTTTGTTTTAATTTTTTGATTACTGATTATTTTGTATTTAACTTCTGTTTCAGTGTCAAACTCGGGAGCGGGTAGCCCCATCAACTTTCTCGCATAACTATAAAATTCACGTTTGCTGGGATGGGTGTCAGCACAACCGTTAAAGGTTTCTCCCCAGGCTTGCTGTTGCAAAATGGCATCAATAATACCGAGGCAATCATCAAGGTGAATCAGATTCACCGGAGCATCTGCTTGAGGCACACGACGACCATTTCGGAAAAACCTGCCTGGATGACGGCGTTTATCAATCAAACCACTGAAACGTAAGATGGTTGTTTGGAAATGATTGCTGGATTGAAACTGCTGTTCTATTTTCCACAAGATGCTGTCGTGGTCTTCAGCATGTTCATCCTCATTCACTTCACGATTGAGACTTTGATAAACCGAGGTGGAACTGATAAACAATATCTTTTGAATCGGTGATTTCTCGATTTGCTGAATAAGATTGGTAAAACCAGTTTGATTTTTAGAGGTAATATTTATAATCAGAATTTCGCTATGCAAAAATTCTTGGATATCGGATATCTGGTCAATATCAACATAAAATGCGCTGGCACCAGCTGTAGAAATTTCAGAGAATCTTTCACGATGACGAGTCGATGTTTTTACATGAAAGCCTTGTTTATATAGTTGAGTTGCCAGTGGTAAGCCCAGCCAGCCGCTCCCTAAAATACTGATAGTGTTAATGCTCATTTCCTTCTAGACAAAGACATAATTTGTCTATTGTGCAGCTTGATGTAGATCAAAACAAACCACTTCGTTACATAGGCCTAACCTATAAACACGTTATGCTAAGGTTATGATCGTTACCAGGAGTTACTGATGAAACAGAATATGCAGACTCAACCATTCGAACAATCCTGGCATCACCTTAGTTCAGAGGAAAGTTTGTCACTACTCGAGAGTGACAAGCATGGATTGGATTCCGAAACTGTTGAACAACGTTTGCAGCAATTTGGTGAAAATCATTTGCCTCGGGTTAAAGGGCGTTCAGCAATAGCCAGGTTATTTGCTCAGCTGCACAATTTGATCATTTATGTGTTGTTAGCTGCAGCGTTGCTTACCGCTTTGCTGGGGCATTGGATAGATTTCTGGGTAATTCTTGCGGTTGTCATATTAAACACGCTAATTGGCTTTATTCAGGAGGGAAAAGCCGAAAAAGCGCTTGATGCTATTAAAGATATGCTGGCGCCTCATGCAACAGTAATCCGTAGTGGGCATCGTCTGCAGATTGAAGCCGATCAGTTGGTTCCCGGTGATGTAGTGGTGTTGGAACCCGGTGATAAAGTGCCAGCAGATTTACGTGTTTTCAGCGCAAAAGGCTTACAAATTCAGGAAGCGGTATTAACCGGCGAATCGGTTGCTGTTGAAAAACACAGTGAGCCGGTAGCGGCAGATGCTGTGTTAGGTGATCGATTGTGTATGGCGTATTCCGGCACCTTGGTCACATCCGGTCAGGGACATGGCGTTGTGGTTGCGACCGGAGCACATACCGAGATTGGCCGAATCAGTGGCATGATTTCCGATATCGAAAATCTCACTACCCCGTTACTACAGCAAATTTCAGTGTTCTCTCGCTGGCTGACCCTGGTCATTATGGTGATTGCCGGATTGGTATTCAGCTATGGTTACTGGTTGAATCAGACCCCGCCTATTGAGATGTTTATGATTGTGGTTGGTGTGGCCGTAGCGGGTATTCCTGAAGGTTTACCGGCTATTCTGACCATCACGCTGGCGATTGGTGTGCAACGCATGGCCAGTCGCAATGCCATTATTCGACGGCTTCCAGCAGTAGAAACTCTGGGCGCGGTATCCATTATCTGCTCTGATAAAACCGGTACCTTAACCCGCAATGAAATGACGGTTTCCACTGTGATGAGCTCGGTAAATAACTATAGCGTCAGTGGTGTGGGTTATTCTCCAGCGGGTGAGTTTACTATTGATGATCAGGCCATTGAAACCGAACAGCACGAAATTTTAACGTTGCTTTTACGCTGTGCCGCTATTTGCAATGATTCGGCATTAAAGCGACGTGGTGATGATTGGCTGGCCGAAGGCGATCCGATGGAAGCAGCGATGCTTAGCGCCGCATTAAAGGCAGATTTTACACTGGAGGAGCTGAAACAATTTTACCCAAGACGTGATGTTATCCCGTTTGATACCGCACATCGTTTTATGGCCACCCTGCATCATGATCACCAAGGCCATGACTTTATTGCTGTAAAAGGTGCACCGGAAAAACTCATCGAGCTTTGCCAATTTCAACGAACAGAACTAGGAGATGTGGAAGTTGATCAGACTTATTGGCATGCACAGATTGAAAAAATTGCAGCAGAAGGCCAGCGAGTGCTGGCCGTGGCCACTAAAACGGTGGAGCAACATACAGGGGAATTGCAGTTTAAAGATTTAGACCAGGGATTGGTGTTACTGGGCTTGATCGGGCTGATTGACCCACCCCGTGAAGAGGCCATTACTGCTGTCAGTGATTGTCATAAAGCCGGTATTCAGGTCAAAATGATTACCGGTGATCATGCCGCAACAGCCAGTGCGATTGCAGCAAAACTGGGTTTGCATCATACGAAAACAGTGTTGACCGGGCACGATCTCACACAACTCAGTGACGCAGAGTTGCAACATGCTGTTCACCAAACTGATGTTTTTGCCCGTACAGCACCGGAGCATAAATTAAGGCTGGTCAGAGCTTTACAGGCCAATGGTCATGTTGTTGCGATGACGGGGGATGGGGTAAATGATGCCCCGGCATTGAAACGAGCAGATGTAGGGATAGCAATGGGACAAGGGGGGACTGAGGCAGCCAAGGAAGCGGCAGAAATGGTGTTAGCCGATGATAACTTTGCTTCGATTGCCAAAGCTGTTAGAGAAGGACGTACGGTATATGACAACTTGAAAAAAGCCATCTTATTTTTACTGCCCATCAATGGAGGTGAATCATTAAGTATTATTGCGGCAGTAATGGCGGGCATGACCTTACCGATCACTCCTTTACAGATATTGTGGATCAATATGGTCAGCTCAATTGCTTTGGCGTTATCTCTGGCATTTGAACCGGGTGAAGAGAATGCCATGAAGTGTAAACCAAGACAACGAGATGAAAAAATGCTCTCCGGGTTTCTGGTCTGGCGTATCAGCTTTGTGTCATTACTGTTTGTTATTGGGGTTTATGGCATGTTTTTATGGACCCAGTCTCAGGGGGCTTCAATTGAACAATCCCGGACATATGCCGTGAATACTCTGGTGGTGATGGAAGTATTTTATCTGTTCAATGTGCGTTGTTTAAACAGTGCATCCTGGTCAATCAAACGGTGGTTCACCTCATCTATAGTGTTTATTTCAATCGGAATGGTCATTTTATTGCAGCTGATTTTTACCTACGCGCCATTTATGAACACATTATTTGAATCAACTCCAATTGGATTACGCCATGGTACCGAGATCATTGCGGTGGGTATTGTTATGTATTTGATTTTAGAGCTGGAAAAATGGCTGCGTCGATTTATGAGCAACCATCATAAAGTTGAAGAAACAGTTAGTTAAAGAGAAAATTTGATTGCTCTCAATTGCCCAACGGTTTTATTTTCGTCGGGAAAAGTGTTTTATCAAACGGCGAAGCACCAAAACGATAAAACCGCTTAAACCAAATAAAATCAGTGCTATTGGCCAGGGAATAGCGTGTGGTTTTGGATTAACTGGTGGTTGCTTGTGAAAAGAAGCTGGAATATTACGTTCAGCTAACTCGATAGTAACCCACTCATCCCTATCGGCCGGTGCCGTTTCCACATATTCGCTAAAACTGTAAACCGGTGCATCACCATAGATCCGACTAGATGGTATTTGTGGTATTCGGACAAACCAGATGGCCTCAATAGAATCAGCAAGAATTTTTTCGTAGCTAGAAAGCGATCGTGTTGCTTGACCGGTTGTTAAACGTAGTAAATCTTCCCCAATAGCATCAAATGCTACGGCTGGTAACAGGCGAGTGGTTTCGGTCGTCAGATAATCATAAATCTGTCTGGCTGCATTCAGATCCATTTCAATAATAGCCGTATAAAAATAGGCACCAATCGCCTGAACATAGCCATTTATGCCACGTGTGGGGATATTCCAATTTAATGCACGCAAGCTATCGATGCTGATGCCGGTACAGTTTGCGTCTGCGTGGTTATAAATGAAATTACCCCGATAGAAATAATTCATTACCTGATTAATAGATTGTTGAAATTCTGCTGCTGGCTGATGATTTTTAAGCGTAGCTACCAGCATGTAGGACGGCCGATAATAATTTTGTCCGGCATTGAGGTCTGCCAGATAGTTGTCCATTGGAGTGACGGCAGCAATAATGCCTTTTTCACTGATGGTTTCCAGATTGTAAAAATTATTGACCAGCCAGTCAGCGTAACTGCCATTATCACCGAACTGGCCGGTCACTACTGCAAAATGCCCCGCCAGAGCTTCATGATCATCTCCCTGAGCACCATTAAGCATCAAGCCTAAAACCGGTTTACCAGCAGCCTCCATGGCAGAGCCGAGCGTTCGCTCCCATAACAGACGACTTTGATGTGGTTGTTGTACGCCGCCATCATCAGCCTGAACCAGAGCTTGCAAATCTTCATCTTCGCTGAGTGGCAATAACTGATAATTGTTAATGGCAAAATCCAGCGGCCAGACGGTGCGCGCAATAAATGCATTCCCCGTCATTTTGCCGCGTAAACGAATATCGCGTTGTTTAAAAAACTCAGTGGTATTTTTATTCCAGAATGATTGATTTTGTGGAATTTTAGCTATTGTTTCAAAATTGACTTGTGTGCCGTCATCCAGAATAAGTGATTTACCTGATTTATTGAGCCTGGCTGACTCAATTACTGTAGGGGAAGCAATCCATATGGGGATATTGTCATTAATTTCAGCTTGTTTTTCCAGCCATTTGGGTAAGCTGACTGATGCAGAAGATGGCGTTGGTAGGGAAGCAATAATCTCCTCCTCAAAATACCATTTAGCCTGATCTGATAGATGGCAGTTTGTACAACTTCCACTGGTCAGTGGAGGTTGTACCATTTCTGCTGAAACAGGATCAAAAAATGGCGTTGACTGGGCAAAACTTGTGCCCAGCAACACAATGAACAGGGAGGGTAGAAATGACATGCGGCAAGCATATCATGTGACAGCGTTGTTTTTAGCCTGGTGGATTTCGGCTTTTAAAGCCTCATCAAGTTTAAGCTGACGTGCTAGCTCATCCAGATACACTTTTTCCATAAAGCTATCTTCATCAATCATAATCAAACTGGCCAGATACATTTCAGCGGCCATTTCCTGTGTAGATGCTAATTTGGCAATTTCAGCAGGATTAACCGGTTTTTTTAACTCAGAATCTATCCAATGTTTTAGCTCAGAATCATCTGTGATTTGCGCAACTTGCTGATCAATTAACAAACGTTCCTCATCATTAATATGCCCATCAGCTTTGGCGGCACCAATCATGGCTTGTAATATTGCCTGGCTATGCAGTTCAGCTTCTGGAGCGGGTAAGCGGTCTAAGGTTTGTGGCATGGCTTGAGGTGCGGTTTGTTGATTGTTTTGCTGCCAGCTCTGATAAGCTTTAAATGCAACGGCACCCAATGCCGCCACACCGCCATATTTCAGAACACTGCCACCCATTTTGCGAGCTTTTTTATTCCCGAGCAGAAGACCTACCGCTGTTCCCGCCAAAGCGCCCCCACCAGCCCCCGTTAAAAACTGACCAATTTTATTGTCACTGGTATTGGAACTAGTATTTTGCTTGTCGAGAAACTGCTGACCAGATTGCAGAAGTTTATCCATCAGACTGCGTGTGTTCATTTGCTAATATCTCCAGGTTTGGATGTAATTCAAGTGGCTTGCCCGCATAATGTGATTCTCTGACCGCGGTTATATTAAATTGGTTTTACCTTAACTGAATTAACTTAAATGAAAATGAATCCAGCACATCAAAAAGGCTCGTCAAAAGCATTTACCATTATTTTCTGGTTGTTATTAATGGGGTCTCTGACCTTATTTTTTAATGGCTTTATTGAACAGAAATATAATCCTAACCGCCATCTGATGGAGATGGAGGCAGGTCTGGGGACAGATGTGGTGTTATTGCGAAATCAAGCAGGACACTATGTTGCTCCAGGATTTATCAATGGGCATGAAGTGACCTTTTTGCTGGATACCGGTGCAACCAATATCAGCGTGCCGGCAGGAATTGCCAGAGAGGCGGGTCTGAAGCAGGGCCGACAGGCGATGGTCAATACGGCAAATGGCGTGGTTCCTGTGTATTCTACCGAATTAGATACCGTGCAGCTGGGCGCAATCAAATTACAGCATATTCAGGCACATATTAACCCTCATATGTCAGACGATATTGTGTTGCTTGGTATGAGTTTTATGAAGCATCTCGAGATGACGCAGCGTGATGGTACGTTGACGCTCAGTTTACCTGGAATCTGATGTCTGGCCACTTTTTTCAACAGCCCATTTTTCATAATGTGAACCTGGCTCACCCGGTTGAAAACAACACGTCACCCAAAAATTACCTATCAATTCAGTTATCACTGATTTTGCACCATCACTGGTCTGCCACCATTTATTGAGTGCAAAACCTTGTGGCGCCGCCGCATATATACCTATTTCGACATTGGGGAATGCCTCACGATATAAACTGCGAGTTCTTCTGGCATGTACATCACTGGTATGGACGTTTAACCCTTTTAAATCAGTCTCTTTCAACGCCAGCCAGTCTCGCACCATTACCGCACTGAGATAGGTACGTTCCTGTGCGGATTCCGGCGCAGGAATCATAATCAGTTTTTCAGCATCCAGACCATGCTGCACCATAAATGCACCCGCCTGTTCAGCATAGGAAGCATGGGCCGGGCTTAAGAAACGGACATTCGGGCCGCCTGTGGTGATCATATATTGATACTGTTCAGCATTAAATATCGCCAGGGCTGCCAGCAAACTGTCTTCATCCTGCCAGCCTTCCACTACCAGATATGTTCGATCCGCGACTGGATCGGTAGGGGCGAGGATAACGGCCAGTTGTCTTAATAGAAGCAAACTACAAAGGGTTAGCAGTAATAAAATTATTAAGCCACCCCAAATTGTTGGAAACCACAACTGGCGTTTTCTAAATAAGCTGAATTTAGACAAAAAGCTATCCCTGATAATAAAACAATTAAGGTTAAGTCAGAATGGCCTGGCTCAGCCTTCCTGTCCATAACGCTGATGCAAGATGCCAACGCGCTCAACATATACTTCTGTCTCGGCATAGGGGGGGATGCCCTTGTAACGTTTGACCGCGCCTGGACCGGCATTGTATGCGGCCGTTGCGAGTTTGATATTCCCATCGAAAGTGTGTAACAAACCGGCCAGATATTTCACGCCACCTTCAATATTCTGTTGCACATCAAATGCATTGGTGACCCCCAGATCTTTAGCAGTACCAGGCATCAGTTGCATCAAACCTTGTGCACCTTTTTTAGATAAAGCTTTGGCATTAAAAGCCGATTCGGCATGAATAACGGCACGGACCAGAGCGGCATCAATTTTATATTTTTTGGCCATGGTTCTGACCGTGTCAGCATAATCGTCGGTATTCAGACTGATGGTATGCCAATTTATCTTTGAAGTGGGATTACAGGCATAACATTCATAAGCCAGAACCTCAAAGTCACCGTTTAACGGTTTCTTATCAGAAAAACTGAAACTTTCCCCATCATTGGAAAGTGATTTATAAATGATGGTTTTATTGCTGTGAATAGATGTGGGCTTACGAACATCGATATCAGCATTACTAAATTCCACCACACCGTCACTGTTTCGGACCTGTTTAATATCATTTGCCAGCACTTCTCCCGTCAATACGAGTGAAAGCAGTGAAATATAAAAAGGTTTAAGCGTCATGGATACTAAAAATAACGGCCAGCTGAGCCAATGACAATAACTATTAAGCCAAGAATGAGATTTGCTCGTACAAATTTGCGAATTTTATCCAGTTCATTAGCCGAGGCGATCCAGTCATGTTCTGCTACAGCCCATTTGAGTTTGCGGTAAGGGTTAAAAAATACATGCATAAACAATAGCATCATGAAAATTCCCAGTAGCAACATGATATGCACATGAATACCGACGGCTCCCATACCGCCCAGCATAAACAGCATGCCGAAGCCGGTAATCAATATCGTGATCACTGACGCCCATACCCATGGAAAAAATCGTTTAAAAACACTTGCCCAAAGCGGAAAGCGCTGTTCGGGTTCAAGTAAGGTCCCAGCAACGGGGCGTAAAAACATAAAAGCGAAAAATAATCCGCCCACCCAGATAACCGAAGCCAGTAAATGTAAACTTATTGTAATGCCCATAATAATTCTCTCTAAGTTGTTATCGTTTTAATGGGAATACCAGCAATTTTCTGCCGCCATTCCTGAGGACCCGTTTGATGTACCGAGCTTCCGCGACTATCAACTGCTACAGTGACGGGCATATTTTCTACATAGAATTCACGAATTGCTTCCATGCCTAATTCTTCAAAAGCTATCAAGCGTGAAGATTTAATTGCTTTTGATACCAGATAAGCAGCGCCACCCACCGCGATCAAATAGGTCGATTGATACTTTTTGATTAAATCGACGGTTTGTTCACCGCGTTCGGCCTTGCCTATCATGCCTAACAGACCTGTTTTCGCCAGCATGGTTTCAGTAAATTTATCCATCCGGGTTGCCGTGGTGGGACCTGCTGGACCGACAATTTCATTTTTAACCGGATCCACCGGACCGACGTAGTATATAAAGCGATTATGAAAATCCAGCCCTTCGGGTAACGGCTTACCACTATCCAGCAAATCAGCAATCTTTTTATGCGCTGCATCCCGGCCGGTTAAAAAATGACCGGTGAGTAATAAGGTATCACCAGGTTGCCATTGTTTAATCTCATCATGCGTTATTGTGTCGAGATTGATATGCCGGGTGTTTTCCGCAGCCTGCCAAGTGATTTCTGGCCAGTCAGTTAAAGAGGGCGGGGTGAATGTTGCCGGACCAGAACCATCCAACGTGAAATGCACGTGACGGGTGGCGGCACAATTAGGAATCATGGCAACGGGAAGCGAAGCCGCATGGGTCGGATAATCCTTGATCTTGATATCCAACACCGTCGTTAGACCGCCTAAACCTTGAGCACCAATTCCCAGTTGATTCACTTTTTCGTATAACTCAACCCGCAACTTTTCAGTGGCCGTTTGTGGGCCACGTTCCAGCAAATCCTGAATATCAATATCTTCCATCAGGCTTTGTTTAGCCATCAGCATGGCTTTTTCTGCCGTTCCGCCAATGCCAATACCCAGCATGCCAGGCGGACACCAACCCGCACCCATTTTGGGAACAGTTTCCAGTACCCAATCCAACAGACTATCGCTAGGATTCAAAATGGTGAATTTGGCTTTGTTTTCGCTACCACCACCTTTGGCGGCAATATCAATTTCTATCTTGTTGCCGGGCACCAGTTCGGTGTAAATCACTGCTGGTGTGTTATCACCAGTATTTTTGCGGCTGCCAATCGGATCAGCGACGATAGAAGCACGTAATACATTATCCGGATGTTGATAAGCCTGACGTACGCCCTCATTAACCATATCTTCCAGGCTTTGCTGGGTCTGCCATTGCACTTGCATACCGACTTTGAGAAATATATTAACAATGCCGGTATCCTGACAAATCGGCCGGTTGTTTTCAGCACACATCCGTGAGTTGACCAGAATCTGTGCTATTGCATCTTTCGCCGCCGGCGATTGTTCACGCTCATAGGCTTTGCTCATCGCCTGAATAAAATCCTGAGGATGATAATTGGCAATAAACTGCAACGCATCAGCAATGCTTTGCACAAAGTCCTGTTGGCGAATTACTGTCATGTTTATGCTGTTGCCAACTTTTGTTGAATTGCTTCAAGCACACGCTCCAAAGCGAATTCATCCGCTTCACCTGACGCACGATGTTTATATTCAATCACACCGTTATCCATACCACGTTCGCCCAAAATCAAGCGATGGGGTATGCCGATAAGCTCCATATCTGCAAAAGCGACACCCGGACGCAAACCACGATCATCAAGTAATACATCGACACCAGCAGCAAGCAACTGCTGATAGATCTTCTCAGCTTCATCACGAACACGTTGTGATTTATGTGCATTGACGGGCACTAATACCACTTCAAATGGTGCGATCGCTTGTGGCCAGATAATGCCATTCTCATCATTGTTTTGTTCAATAGTGGCTGCAACGACACGAGACACACCAATGCCGTAACAACCCATAGTGATGACCTGAGATTGTCCGGTTTCGGTTAACACCACGGCATTGAGTTTGCTGCTGTAGTTTTCACCGAGCTGGAAAATATGACCTACTTCAATACCTCGGGCAATTTCCAACGTGCCTTGGCCATCAGGGCTAGGATCACCTGCTACTACATTACGTAAGTCTGCTGTTTCTGGTTCTGGACAATCGCGGCCCCAGTTCACTCCGGTCAGATGTTTTTCATCTTCATTGGCACCACAGATAAAATCTGCAATGTTTGCCGCGGCATGATCAACAACCATTGGAATGTTCAGGCCGACCGGACCGATAGAACCGATATTGGCGCCGGTGGCTTCATGCACCTGTTCAGGCGTTACGAACGTTAAAGGAGCAGCAATTAACGGATGTTTTTCCGCTTTGATTTCATTGAGTTCATGATCGCCACGCAGTACCAAAGCGACAACGCTGTTTTTCTCAGCGCCTTCTACCAGCAATGTTTTCAGACATTGCGAAGCAGTTACTTTTAAAAAGTTGCTGACATCCTCAATGGTATGTTTGTGGGGAGTTTCAACGGTTTGCATGGCGGCAGATGCTGCAGGACGCTCACCTGCTGGTTTGACTGCTTCAGCCAATTCAACATTGGCAGCGTAATCACTGCTATTGCTAAAGGCAATCGCATCTTCACCTGAACTGGCCAGTACATGGAATTCATGTGAGGCATTACCGCCGATACTACCGGTATCTGCCAGTACTGCACGGAAATTCAATCCGATACGCTGGAAAATGCGTGTGTAAGTTGCATACATTTCATCATAGGTTTGCTGCAAAGATGCTTGATCCACATGGAAGGAATACGCATCTTTCATTAGAAACTCACGAGCTCGCATCAAACCAAAACGTGGACGGATTTCATCACGGAATTTGGTTTGAATCTGATAAAAATTAACCGGTAATTGTTTGTAACTGCGAATTTCCTGACGCACCAGATCAGTAATGACCTCTTCGTGAGTTGGGCCATAACAGAATTCACGTTGATGACGATCAGTTATACGCAATAGTTCAGGACCATACTTTTCCCAGCGCTGGCTTTCCTGCCACAATTCAGCTGGTTGCACGGAAGGCATTAATACCTCCTGGGCTCCGGCTTTATTCATTTCCTCACGCACAATTGCTTCGGTTTTACGCAGTACCCGCAAACCCATCGGCATCCAGGTATACAGACCGGATGCCAGACGGCGGATAAGGCCTGCCCGCAACATTAACTGATGGCTGACGATTTCAGCGTCTGCAGGTGTTTCTTTTAAAGTGGAAATGAGAAGCTTCGAAGTACGCATGGAAAAGGTGATTCCTGATTATTGAATTAAAAAACTGCGCTGACACACCGTATCAGCGCAGTTGAATTTTGTTAGAAAGTACTGTGATCCCAGCCCCAGTTTTGTCGTTCGGAGTCGGTCATACTGATGTAAACACGGCTGCCACTGACGCCAATCTGCTCCTCAATCATCGAACATAAAGCATCAGATAACGCTTTGCGGTCGCTGGGCAGGCCAAGCGAACGATAATCCAGAATAGCGGTAGGCTCAGTACTGCCGCCAAAAGACATTGCAGTTTTGGATTCAACAGCCACCATCACATAACTTTCCGGTTTACCAGAAGCCTGCGCTACGGTTTTACTGGCAACTTTAAGTAAGGCTGTTTCATCAGTAATAGGCTGATTGGTCACAATATTTAAATAAGGCATGGTTACTTCTCCTGTTTACAGAATTGGTTAACTTGCTGTTTAAGCGTGCTTATTTTCTGTTGTCTTTCTTCTTCAGTTGGGCGGGTCACATTGCCCTCTGAGTCCATCACGCGCCGACCGGGATTGTCCTGGTACTGCTGTAAATTATATTTGGCAATTCGACAGTTTTCCGCTAAAGCTTCAGCAGCCTGTTCTTCCTGTTGTTGATTTTGTTGTTGCTCCTCACGGGCTTCATCGCTTGCTTTCTGTTGTTCAATCAGCAACTCGATTTCTTTTTTTGCCGCTTCCGGATTCATCGACGGTGGAGGGGGGGTATCCATTTTTTCATAGGGTTTATCGACAGGCGGGGTTTGTGAGTAGATAACTTCACCATCATCATCAACCCACTTGTAAGCATCCGCCTGAACCGTCATGGCAAGGACTAAAGCAAGACAGCAACAGCTTAATTGCGGTATAAACATCACGGATACCTATAAAATAAATCATTATTCTACGCCAAAGCGCTATTTCATAAAATGTCTGATAATACTGTTCGTTTTGAATTAAAAATTCCGGTGGAAAAGGCTCCGTAAATGCCATCGATCTGTTAGCTGACCACTGTGAACTTTCCCGTCAGCAAATCAAGCAGGCGATGAGCAAGGGAGCTGTCTGGTTGCAAAAAGGTAAACGCACCCAACGTTTGCGTCGAGCGACAAAAAACTTGAATTCTGGCGAGCTGTTACAGCTTTATTACGATAAGAGTTTATTGGATCAAACCCCTGTACCCCCAAAGTTATTACATGATTTTGGGGCTTACAGTGTCTGGTTTAAACCCGCCGGTATGTTGGCACAAGGCACCGAGTGGGGCGATCATTGCAGTTTACTGCGAGTATCCGAGCTGGCCTTTGCTAAACCGAGACAGAGTTTTCTGGTGCAACGGCTGGATCGGGAAGCTTTTGGATTGATGATTATTGCCCATCAGCAAAAAGCGGCGGCTCAGTTATCTACCTTGTTTCAACAACGAAAGATTGAAAAGCACTATGAGATCGAAGTGGATGGTGACGTTGAATGGCAAAAACTGACCGTTAATTCCCCTTTGGATGGCAAGCATGCTGTCAGCCATTTTGCTAAGTGTACTTATGATGCTGATAAAAACCGAACAGTGTTAGCTGTCTCAATTGAAACGGGACGTATGCACCAAATTCGCCGTCATTGCGCATCGATTGGCCATCCCGTCTCTGGTGATAGCCGTTACGGGAAAAAGACTGCAGATGGTTTGCAGTTGAAAGCCAGCCGTTTAGTTTTTGATTGTCCTATTACTCATAAAAAACAAATATTTAGCTGCTGAATACGTTGACATTAGTTTTTTTACGGCGTAATGATCTGCTATCAAAATTCTATGGAAGGGGCCTTTCATGAGTCGGACTGAGCAACAATATGTTTTAGATCCTGAATATGGTCAGTTTTATGGTGATGATGATCGCCGCCGATATCAACGACGTCAGCTGCAAACGCGACGGGAACAGATCCGTTTTGATTTGAGTCATGTGTTACGTCGTTCGGGACGTGATCGCCGATTAGTACCCGGAAATCAACAGACCAGAAAAAATCATTAATTCGGATCCGCCAGACGCATGATCCCGCCTATGTAGAGACTTTGGGAAAGGCCTCTTGCTGCCAGGAAAATGAGCAAGGCAGCCCATAATCCGTGATTGCCAAATGGCTGTAGTAGGTAAAATGCTGGCAGATAGCAACAGAATGCTGAAAACAACATGGTGTTTCGCATTTCCCGGCTGCGTGTTGCTCCAACAAAAAGTCCATCCAGCAAATATGACCATACCGCAATCAGCGGCGCAATAATCACCCAGATAAGATGCATACCAGCATAGTCAATCACCGCCTCTATACCGGTTAATAATCGGATAATCCATTCCCCAAACAACAGATATGTCAGCGAAAACAAAGCCGCCATTAATACTGACCAGAATGCAGTCAAGCTAAGTGCTTTTCTTAACATGGAGGGGGATTTACGCCCTATGGCCTTGCCGGTTAATGCCTCGGTTGCATTGGCAAATCCATCCAGTACAAATGCCATCAGAGTAATAAAGTTCAACAGCACACTATTGGCAGCCAATACTGTATCGCCTTGTCGGGCGCCCTGGGTGGTAAACAGAGCAAAGCAGGAGATGAGCAAAAAGGTTCTGATCATCACATTGCCATGAACAGTTAAGCCATGCCGGCTTTGTTGCAGCACTTTCTTACTGAGTGATAAATGAATACCGCTTTTATTTAGCCCGTAATGATTAAGTAATACCAGTCCCACTATCAAACCGGTGTATTCAGCGATAACAGATGCCAGCGCAACGCCATCAACATCCATTCCCAGGCCCATGACAAATAAGCCATCCAGCAGAATATTGGTAATATTGATTACCAGCACCATCAGCAAAGCTGCTTTTGACGCTTCACGACCAATCAGCCAGCCCAGTATGGCGTAATTTATAAGTGTCGCTGGTGCGCTCCAGATCCTGATATCAAAGTAGATGGCGGCAAATTGTTCGACTTCACCACTACTGTCTACCAGATGCAAAGCCACATCACGTATCGGCATCTGCAGCAGCAATAATATCAAGGCAATTATCAATGCCAACCAGATGGATTGCATTAATACAGCCTGCATTTTTGCGGTACTATTTTCACCATAAGCTTGTGATGTCAGGCCAGTGGTGGCCATTCTGAGAAAGCCAAACCCCCAGAAGACAAAGGTAAAAATCATGCTGCCGATCGCTACGGCGCCGAGATAATGCGCTGCACTGAGATGGCCAACCATCGCTGTATCGACCATCCCCAGCAGTGGGGTAGAGATGTTGGCGATAATCATCGGTCCGGCGATTCGCCATACCTGACGGTGCGTTACTATGTGTTCTGTCAAATTAACTATCCATCAATATATGCCCGTCATGTCTCGGGTACCCTGGATTCAAAAGTCGATACAGCTTGGAAAACAATGATTTTAACGAATAAAAACAGCATACCCTATGGATGTGAAGCTGATGTGGATTGAATGGTTAAGTTATGCCGCAGCAGGAATAGTGGCCGGTACGCTTGCCGGGCTGTTTGGTATCGGCGGGGGACTGGTCATTGTACCGGTGTTGGTATGGCTTTTCAGCAAACAAGGGCTGCCGGATCAATATCTGATTCATATGGCGGTTGCCACTTCACTGATGACCATTGTTGTAACATCAATGTCTTCTATCTTTGCGCATTGGCGACTGGGAAATATTTCGATGCTGGCGGTCACCCGTTTGGTTCCAGCATTACTTTTTGGGAGTTTTGGTGGAGCTCTGCTGGCCAGTTTAATCAGCGGTGATATGCTGCAGATATTTTTTGCTACCTTTGCTTTGTTAATGGCATTGCGGATTTGGCTACCTAATGCCAGTACAACGTCTCCTGCATTGTTAAACCGATTGCCTTCGAGTTTGTATGGTTTGTTTAGTGGTGCACTTTCGGCGCTAGTCGGTATCGGTGGAGGAACATTGATTGTCCCTTATCTGCTGATGGCTCGTCTTAACATTCAACAGGCGATTGGATCTGCTGCATGCTGTGGTTTGCCAATTGCCATTGCAGGAGTGATTGGCTTCATTGTGTTTGCTCCAAGTGAAATAAATCAGCAATCTGCCTGGCAAACAGGTTTCGTACATTGGCAGGCATTTCTCGGCATTATCCTGACCAGTGTGATTTTTGCCCAGTTTGGTGCCAGACTGGCAAAGCGGTTACCTGCACATTGGTTGCGCCGTCTGTTTTCGCTGTTACTGATTTGTGTCGCCGCCTATTTTTTCAGTCGATAACGTCTGGGCTTGTTGATCGTTCATCTCACAACAGAGGCGGAGATGAAAGATCAATAAAGCCCTAAAGAGATGTCGGCTTTGATGCTTGGACAGTTTCTTTTATAATTGGCGGGTTTCTTTTACCCCTATTTTTTATTGGAGCAATCGCTTTATGAATCTTGACCGAGTCGGCCCAGGCAGCAATCTGCCTGAAGATATCAACGTTATTATCGAAATTCCTGCAAATGCCAATCCGGTTAAATATGAAGTTGATAAAGCGACTGGCGCGCTGTTTGTTGATCGTTTTATGAATACCGCTATGTTCTATCCGGCAAATTATGGTTACGTGCCGAATACGTTGTCTGATGATGGTGACCCGGTAGATGTATTGGTGGTGACGCCATTTCCATTAATTAACGGATGCGTGGTGGCATGCCGTCCAGTCGGTATGCTGAAAATGACAGACGAAAAAGGCGAAGATGCCAAAGTCGTTGCGGTCCCTCATGACAAAATGTATGACCATGTTAAAGATATCAATGACGTGCCGGAATTTTTGCTCAATCAGATCGCACATTTCTTTGAACATTACAAAGATTTGGAAAAGAACAAATGGGTTAAAATCGAAGGCTGGGCAGGAATTGATGCGGCCAAACAGGAAATTGTGGACAGCGTTTCACGTTACCAAAATGAAGCGAAATAATTATCATTGAATTGATAACTAAATCTGTTTTTGCACACGGCGAACTGATGTATGTCAGTTCGCCGTTTGTCATTTTAAGACTGGAAACATCATGACACAGATAATTGTTCAGGGACCTCAACTCACTCGGGAACTGGCCGATGAAATTGCTGAAAAACTAACGGGGCAATGCCAATGGCGAGACAGTTTTGCATTGATTGAAAATACCCAGCATGCAGATTTGTCGATGTTACGACAACAGTATGCTGTCGATATTAATGTCCTTCCTGCTGAGTTTGAAACAGATAATTGCCGTTTGATAGTAATGGACATGGATTCGACCTTAATCACCATTGAATGTATCGATGAAATTGCGGACTTCATGGATCTTAAACCGCAGGTGGCAGCGATTACGGAGGCTGCAATGCGTGGTGAGATAGATTTTGAAACATCACTTAAACAACGGGTAGCGCTATTAAAAGGACTGCCCGTCGATATGCTGGATCGTGTTTATAACGAACGTCTTATGCTCAATCCTGGTGCAGAGTTGATGTTAAAAACGGTGCAGCAGGCTGGAATAAAAACCGCACTGGTTTCGGGCGGATTTACTTTTTTCACCGATAAACTGAAAAAGCGTCTCAATCTCGATTTTACCCAGGCCAATGTACTGGAACATGAAAAGGGTTATCTCACAGGTAAAGTAACCGGTGATATTTGCGGTGCTCAGGCCAAAGCCGATTTTTTAATTAAATGTTGCGCCGAACTGAATATTGAAAAACACCAGGCAGTGGCAATTGGTGATGGTGCAAATGATCTGTTGATGATGGCTGAAGCGGGTATGAGCGTGGCTTATCATGCCAAACCCAAAGTGCAGCAAGCTGCCGATACAGCTTTGAATCACTGTGGTCTTGATGGTGTGTTGGGACTATTGCAACGACCTTAATCAAAGGCGTAATCTTGAATTAACAGCAGGTGCCCCCATCTGCTACAACTAACCAAATAAAGAGGTAACAACAATGGATATTATGGAGCGTATTAAGCAGGCGATTGAATCAAACCCGGTAATTCTGTTTATGAAGGGTACGCCTGAGTTTCCACAATGTGGATTTTCCAGTCGCTCATCACAGGCGCTGACTGCCTGTGGCTCAGAATTTGCTTATGTGAATGTATTGGCTGATCCTGAAGTTCGCGAAAATCTTCACCGTTATGCTGACTGGCCAACCTTTCCTCAGCTGTATATCAATGGTGAATTAATTGGTGGATGTGACATTATTATGGAACTGTACGAAAACGGTGAGCTCAAACAGATGGTTGAAGCAGCGAGTTGATTTTTGCGATGGCAGATAAACATGATCAAGATTGGCAGACCGAGCATGATTTTGCGGTTGCGCCGTCTAAACCTGATTTAAAACAACCACCCAAATATCGGGTGATCATGATGAACGATGATTACACGCCGATGGACTTTGTGGTGGAGGTTTTGGAAACCTTGTTTGATATGGGGCGTGAACGTGCCACACGAACCATGTTACAAGTGCACACTGAAGGACAGGCTTTATGCGGTATCTTTACATTTGAGATCGCTGAGGCCAAAGTGGAACAAGTGAACAGTTATGCCCAAAGACATGGGCATCCTTTACAGTGCACCATGGAACAGGAATGAGATGGCTGCAACGACAATAGGCGGATAGCAATATGCTGAGTAAAGAACTTGAACACACGCTGAGTCAGGCATTCAATTATGCTCGACAAAGATCCCATGAATTTCTGACGGTTGAACATTTATTATTAGCCTTACTGGAAAATGGACAAGCACTGGCGGTGCTCAAAGCCTGCGAGGTGGATATCAATGCCTTGCGTCAGGATCTGACCGATTTTCTTGCAGATAATCTGCCTACATTGGCCGAAGACAGCGATCGCGAAACTCAGCCAACGCTGGCTTTCCAACGCATTCTGCAACGTGCAGTGATGCATGTGCAATCTTCTGGTGGTGAAGAGGTAACCGGTGCTAACGTACTGGTTTCAATTTTCTCTGAACAGCAATCTCAAGCGGTTTATTTACTGCAGAAGCAAGATGTCAGTCGACTGGATGTGGTCAACGCTATCAGTCACGGCAGCATCGAAAATCTGGCAGAAGAAACCAAAAGCGAAAAGATTGAAGTTGAAGACGGGAATTCCGAAAGTAAAAGTCCATTGGCGTTATATGCCACTAATCTGAATGCCGAAGCCAAACTGGGTCGGATTGATCCATTAATCGGCCGTGCCAATGAGATTGAGCGGACATTGCAGGTGCTATGCCGTCGCCGTAAAAATAATCCTCTGTTTGTCGGTGAAGCCGGTGTTGGTAAAACTGCGCTGGCGGAAGGTCTTGCCAAACGTATTGTTGATGGTGATGTACCCGAAGTGCTGGAGCAGGCAGTGGTTTATTCATTGGATATGGGCGCTCTGGTTGCTGGTACCAAATACCGTGGTGATTTTGAAAAACGTCTGAAAGGATTGTTGCGCGAAATCAAACAACAGGATCATGCGATTCTGTTTATTGACGAAATCCATACCATGATTGGTGCGGGGAGTGCAGGAAACAGTGCGATGGATGCTGCCAATTTGCTTAAACCGTTATTGGCCAATGGCGAATTGAAATGTATCGGCTCAACAACCTATCAGGAATATCGCAGTATTTTTGAACATGATCGTGCTTTGGCACGGCGTTTTCAGAAAATTGATGTGCCTGAACCATCCGTTGCAGAAACCATTGAAATTTTAAAAGGTTTAAAGCCTGGCCTGGAATCACACCACAATGTGCGTTACTCCAATGCTGCAATTGAGCAGGCAGCAGAACTGGCCGCCCGTCATATCAACGACCGTTATCTGCCGGATAAAGCGATTGACGTATTGGATGAAGTTGGTGCTGCCCAACGTATTCTGCCAAAGTCAAAACGCAAAAAAATGATTGGAATCCAGGATGTCCAGCAGATCGTTGCCAAGATTGCTCGTATTCCTGCCAAGACAGTCAGTAATGCAGATAAAGATAATCTACGTAATCTTGAACCGAACCTTAAACACGTTATTTTCGGTCAGGACGATGCGATTTCTGCATTAAGCTCGGCAATTAAAATGGCACGTTCCGGTTTGGGACATCCCGAGAAACCCACTGGTGCTTTCCTGTTTGCAGGGCCAACCGGTGTAGGTAAAACAGAAGTTACTCGTCAGTTGGCGCATATCCTTGGGGTAGAACTGATCCGCTTTGATATGTCCGAGTATATGGAACCTCATACAGTTTCCCGTCTGATTGGTGCTCCTCCAGGTTATGTAGGGTTTGATCAAGGTGGGTTATTAACCGATGCAGTCATTAAACAACCACATGCTGTGTTGTTGTTGGATGAGATTGAAAAAGCTCATCCCGATGTCTTTAACCTGCTATTGCAAGTGATGGATCATGGGACACTAACGGATAATAATGGCCGTAAAGCGGATTTCCGCCATATTGTATTAGTAATGACCAGTAATGCCGGTGCACAGGAAATGGGCCGCAGCTCGATTGGCTTTACCAAACAAGAGCATCATATGGATGGTACGGAAGCATTGAAACGTGCATTCTCACCTGAATTCCGTAATCGTCTGGACGGTATTATTCAATTCCAGCCGCTTACTAAAGAAGCGATTCTACGTGTTGCTGATAAAGCGGTGCTTGAATTGGAAATGCTATTGCAGGATAAAAACGTGACCATCGAAATTGATAATGATGCGCGTGAATGGTTGGCAGAGCATGGTTACGATGTACAAATGGGTGCCAGACCAATGGCGCGACTGGTACAGGAAAAAATCAAGCGTCCGTTGGCCGATGAATTGTTATTTGGCAAACTCAGCGATGGTGGCCATGTAAGAGTTATCCTGAAAAATGATGAACTGTTTCTGGATATCGTCAAAGAAACAGAATCTGTGTAACCCTAAACGACAAACCCGGTAGTTATTAACTTAACTACCGGGTTTTTTTATGTCTGTTATATTCCAGAATCCCAGCTTATCGGGACTTATATAACGGTAAGTTATTCACCTGTTTCACAAAATCTTCACATCTTTATATAACAGATGTCGCTAACTCACTGATTATCATAGAGGTGATCTTAAGTTGTTGAATGTAAACATATATTTTAGTTTGAGCATTTTTTGACCATTTTGTGCAGAGTGCTTAAATATGAACAGCTTAGAGACTAACTCCAAAGTTAAACACAGACTTATCCACAGAAAATGTGAGTAACTTTACCGTTTGATGACACAGCAAAAAACAAGCCAAAAACCTCAAAAAATTCTTTAGAGCTCTATGCCTTTTTGAGCACGGATACCATCACGAAATGCATGTTTGACATCCTCAATCCGGCTGACGGTATCAGCCGCTTCAATGATGCTGTCCGGTGCTCCGCGGCCAGTAATAATCACGTGTTGCATTGCCGGGCGGGCAGCTAAATCAGCTATTACTTTATCTGCATCGAGATATTTCATTTTTAAGACAATATTCAGTTCATCCAGCAGAACCACGTTGATACTGTCATCCTGTAACATCGTTTTAACAATATCCCAGCCTGCTTCTGCGGAAGCTTTATCCTGCTCCAGGTTTTGCGTATCCCAGGTAAAACCATCGCCAACCACGTGATAACTCACCTGCTCAGGAAATCGACGATAAAAAGCTTCTTCGCCAGTACTCATCGCCCCCTTAATAAATTGCACGATACCGACTTTCATATCATGGCCCAATGCTCTGGCAATCATGCCAAAACCTGATGAACTTTTACCTTTGCCGTTGCCAGTTATGCACAGCAATAAACCTTTATCCTTAGTGGCTTTTTGGATCTTCTGATCAACCACTTCCTTGTGACGTTGCATGCGATCTTTATGGCGTTGGCTTTTCTCAGAATCAGTCATAATTTTCCTAAAATAAAACAAAAAATATTAATAATGCAGTTTCAAGCAGTTCCACCATTGCGCCCGCAGTATCACCGGTAAACCCGTTTAATCGACGCTCCATCAGGTAGCGTAGCAACAGAAAAACCAATAACCCAAACAACAGGGCAAACAGGCCGACACTGAATAAAGCCAATACACCGATTAGAAGCATCAACCGTCGTGTATGCACGCCAGATTGCTGTTGTTTGAGGATGCTGCCTAAACCGTGGGGCCGCACATAATCAGTGGTTAAAAACAATAATGGTAAAGCTGTGCGGGCCAGTATCACAGACCAGATTAATGCCCACCAGTTCTGTTCGGCGAGTAAAACTGTCAGCATGACAAACTTAATTAACAGCACTAATACGATTGTCACCACTGCAATAGGGCCAGCTGCCGGGTCTTTCATAATGCTTAGGGTTTTAGCTTTATCGCCAATGCCACCCAACCAGGCATCGGCACTGTCAGCCAATCCATCGATATGTAATGCCCCGGTGATGGTTACCCAGACCGCTAATACCAATATGGCGGAGACCATTGGTGACTGAGATGTCAGGTTCCAGCCCAGAAGGCTTAACACGATACCGATTAGTAAGCCGACAACTGGATAAAACAATAACGAGCGGCCAATATCCTGTGCAGTAAATTCACCCTGCAATCTGACCGGCAGAATAGTTAAAAACTGCAGGGCGATTAACAAAGCTCGCATTAGTTGATGGCTCCGGCGATGGCCGCTTCTTCAAACGTCGCCATTTGATTGTGCAGAGCGCAGGCCATTCTTAGTAACGGAATAGCAACGGCTGCGCCACTGGCTTCGCCTAACCTCATATTGAAGTTCACTAAAGCCTGAGCCTCAAGCGCCTGTAAAATCTTGCTATGCCCGGGTTCGGCGCTGTGATGACTGAATAAAAACCACTGCCGACTACCAGGACAGATTTGTTCAGCAGATAAAGCCGCCACGCTACTAATAAAGCCATCAATCACCACCGGCAGACCAGATTTGGCGCAGTGTAAATAACTGCCGACCATGGCAGCAATTTCAAAGCCGCCCAGGTAACGCAAAATGGCTAAGGGAGAATCCAGATGGTTTTTATGTAATAACAAGGATTCTTTAATGATAGTTGCTTTATGCGAGACGCCTTCAGCATTTAGTCCGGTGCCTGGACCGGCCAATTGACTGGCTGGTAGATTCAACATCGAACAGGCCATTGCACTGGCTGCTGTGGTGTTGCCAATTCCCATATCACCGGCGATATAAAGCTGGGCGCCGTTCTGCATGCAGCATTCGACATTATGTTGACCAATCAGCATGGCTTGTTGGCATTCGGCTTCAGTCATCGCAGCTTGCTGGTGAAAGTTGGCAGTACCATTAGCAATCCGCTGATCTTGCACACCTTTAATCTCTTCCAATTCACTGACCGTGCCAACATTGATCACGTCCAGCGAAGCATCCAAATGCTTCGCCAATACGCTAATAGCCGCGCCACCACTGGCGAAATTACGAATCATTGCGGCGGTAACGGATTGTGGATAGGCCGAAATATTTTCTACCATTACACCATGATCAGCTGCATAAACGGTGATATGCACATGATCGGCTTGGGGCGTTGTGCCTTGCAGTGCTGCCAGTTGCACTGCTAATTGTTCGAGTTGACCTAATGACCCTGCCGGTTTGGTCAACTGGCTTTGTCGCGTTAACGCTGCATCTGCAGCATTTTGGTCAATCGCTTTGGCAGGTAATGTTAACCATTGGGTGAAGTCGATCATTCAGTTTCCTTTCAAAGCATGCGGCAAACCGGCCACGGTGAGGATGACATTATCCATCAGCACAGCAAGTTGTTGATGCAGGCTGCCGGCTTCATCACAAAAGCGCCGGGTCAATTCGCCCATCGGCACAATGCCCATACTGGTTTCATTGCTGACCAAAATGATGTCAGCCTGTAGAGTTGGCAAGGTCTCAAGTAATAGTTGGATTTCGTTAGTTAATAAATTCTCATCATCGGTGAGCAGCAAATTGGTCAGCCATAAGGTCAGACAATCCACCAAAATACATTTATCTGCATCGTCCTGTTGCTGCAATGCAGCGGCAAGATTTAGCGGTACTTCGATAGTAGTCCAATGAGCAGGGCGTTGCTGTTGATGCAATGCAATACGCTGCTGCATTTCACTGTCATCAGCACGAGCCGTCGCCACATAGCAGACGGCTAATTTACTGTTGATAGCGCGTTGTTCAGCCAGTCTGCTTTTACCGGATTTTACACCGCCAAGGATCAGGGTTTTAGCCATTTGCTGCCTTTAAAATAGTCAGTAGTGCTGTGGTATCCATATGCTGCTCAACCATCTCTGCCAGTCGTTCAATATCTGCTTCCCGCAAAGCATGATAATCCGAACTGCTTACGTTATTCAGTCCAGCCCATTGCAGCAAGGCATCACAGCTTGTTTGCTGTTCAAAAAGTCCATGCAGATACGTGCCGATAATCTGATTATCTTCGCTGATCGCTCCATCCGGGCCATGCGATAACTGTAGCAGCGGACGCAATAAAGCTTTGCCTTCGGTGACACCGGCATGAATTTCGTAGCCACTGATGGCAGCATTATTGAATAATAACTGTCCCTGATTTTGCCGTAGTTGTTTCTCGGCATGCAGGGTAGTGTACATATCCAGTAAGCCGAGACCTGTTTTGCAAGTGCCAGGCAAACCCTCAACGCCAGTTGGATCATCAATCTGCTTACCCAGCATTTGAAAACCTCCACAAATCCCCAGCAGTTTGCCCTCGTATCGCAGATGTTTTTGAATCGCTGCAGGCCAGCCTTGCTGTTCCAGCCATTGCAGATCAGCGCTGACATGTTTGCTACCTGGCAGAATGATCAAATCGGCTGGCGGTATCGGTGAATCTGGGCCGATAAATTGTAAGTTTACGTTTGGGTGCAGCCGTAATGGATCCAGATCGGTATGGTTGCTGATACGAGGCATGACCGGTACGATAACGTTCAGCACATTTTCGGCTTTTTTCACCTGAGTAATATTAATCGCATCCTCGGCCTCCAGATGCAGACCATGCAGATAGGGCAGAACGCCCAGAACCGGCTTGCCAGTGCGTTGCTCCAACCAGTCCAGACCGGATTGCAATAAGCTGATATCACCGCGAAAGCGATTAATTACAAAGCCTTTAACACGCTGTTGCTCAGAAGCTGACAGAAGATCCAAAGTACCCACCAAGTGAGCAAATACACCGCCACGATCAATATCAGCAACCAGGATCACTGGACAGTCCACGGCTTCAGCGAAACCCATATTGGCAATATCCCGATCGCGCAGATTGATTTCTGCCGGTGATCCGGCACCTTCCACCATTACGACATCATATTGTTTAAGCAGACGGGCATGCGATTCCAATACTGCCGTCATCGCGGTTTTTTTATAGTCGTGATAAAGGCGGGCATCCATGTTGGCAATGGCTTTGCCATGAATAATGACCTGAGCACCGGTATCACTGTTGGGTTTCAGCAAAACCGGATTCATATCGATATGCGGCGGCAGGTTGCAGGCCTGGGCCTGAACGGCCTGAGCACGACCAATTTCACCACCATCTGCTGTAACAGCACTGTTCAACGCCATATTCTGCGGTTTAAAGGGTGCGACAGAGTAATCCTGTTTGACCAGCCAGCGGCATAACGCCGTTACCAGTGTGCTTTTACCAGCATCCGATGTTGTTCCCTGAACCATTAAAGTCTTAGCTGTCATGGTTGTTCGACCTTCTGTAATGCGGTTTCCAGACGTAGCCAGTCCTGTTCAGTAGCCGGTAAGCCAAACCTTAAGGCTGCCGGTCGATCGAATAATCGACAGAGAATACCTTGTTGGGCCAGTTGATGATGAATGCTGGCAGCATGAGCGGTTTTAACCCATTGAAATAAGGCGCAACCGCCGCTGGGTGTTAATTTATATTGACCGAGCAGCTCTGTCAGTCGTTGGGCATGTTGCGGTAAATACTGACGCGATTGCTGTTGCCAGTTTTTATCAGCTAATGCCTGCGAGGCAATCCATCTGGATGCTGTAGCAATCGGCCAGGGGCCAGATTTTTCGGCTATTTTCTTTAACAAATCAGGGTGTGTGATCACAAACCCGACTCTTACACCGGCCAGGCCAAAAAACTTTCCCAGCGAACGTAAAATGATTAATCCATGCTGGCAAGGAAGTGGTGCCAGACTTTGCTCTGGTATGATATCAAGAAACGCTTCATCGACGATCAACCAGCCATTACGCATTTGCAAACGTTGTTGCCAGTTTAATAAACGTTGTCTATCAAACGTTTCACCGCTGGGATTATTCGGGTGAATAACAATCACCACATCAAACATATCAATCTGTTGATCCAGCTCAAAACTTTCCAGCGCGACCACTTCATGACCGGCTACCTGCCAGCAATGGCGATGTTCTTCGTATGCTGGTGAAAGAATAGCAACGCGACAAGCTGATCTTAATGTCGGTAAGATTTGTATGGCGGCCTGCGATCCGGCAACTGGCAGAATATGTTCACATTGATAATACGCTTTAGCCTGATCGATTAAATCATCTTCATTTTCAGGCAGTCTTGCCCAAATTTCTGCCGGGATCTGTTCTGGTACGGGCCAGCCGTTTGGGTTTATACCAGTAGATAAATCCAGCCATTCCTTTTGAGCAATGCCATATTGTTTGGCATAAGCTTGAATTCTGCCGCCGTGATTAAGCATAAATGATCCCCGTAACAATCCCTATGACGGAAAGCCATAACAACACACTGTAAGACACTAATCTTAGAGCACGCCCAATATCATTTGCTTCAGCAATATTTGACGTGCCGAGCAAGGGGCGTTGGTGCCATTCACCGTGATAACAAGCAGCCCCACCGAGTTGAACATCCAAAGCCCCCGCACCAGTGGCCATTACCGGGCCGGCATTTGGGCTGTCCCATAACGGTGCTTGCTGATGCCAGCAACTCAATGCCTTTTGAGTATTGCCAAGCAGGGCATAACTTAAAGCGGTCAGTCGGGCGGGTACAAAATTTAATACATCATCCAACCGAGCTGCCGTTTTACCAAAATAGAAAAAGCGTGGAGTTCGATAGCCCCACATGGCATCCAGCGTATTGACCAGACGGTAGGCAACCGCTCCGGCTGCACCACCGATAACAAACCAGAAAAGCGTACCAAAAACGGCATCGTTACCATTTTCCAGCACGGATTCAATCGTCGCTTTATTCACATCAATATGATCTTTATCACGACTGACAATTCGGCTGGTCAATGTTCTGGCGTGTTTGATATCGCCTTGTTGCATGGCATGCAGAATAGGCCTGGCATGGTCAAATAGACTGCGATGACCCAGGCACAGCGTTAACAGCACCACGGAAAATAAGCTGCCCCAGAACGGAATCTGGCTGATCAGGTAAGTAAGAACCGTTATTGGAACCACACAAATGACCAATGCCAGAATACCCAAAAAAAACTGAACAAACCGATGATGATGGGAGTGATTAAGACGTGCTTCGATTTTGTTCACCAAAGTGCCGAAGCCGACCAGAGGATGGAACCGTTTCGGTTCACCGACAAACCAGTCAATGATCAAAGCGCTGAGCATGATAATAAAGGTCATGACTTAGTATTGTTTTCCCAGCGGTTTTCAAAGATAAGTTCATCCAGAGGCTGACGTTGTCGCCAGTTTTCCTGCTCCAGCATGGGCTGTTGGTAAAAATCATCAACATGACCCAGACACAGAATCGCCACCGGGCAGGCCCCATCAGGAATCCCCAATAAATCGGCTAATTTTTGGGGATCAAATAAGGAGACCCAGCCCATGCCCAATCCTTCGGCACGGGCAGCCAGCCACATATTCTGAATGGCACATGAGACCGATGCCAGATCCATTTCCGGCAGGGTGCGGCGACCAAAAATATGCGACTCACGTTTATCCATCAACGAGACAACCAACACTTCAGCGCAATCCTTGATGCCTTCGACTTTCAGCTGCAGAAATTCTGTTTCACGCTCACCCAACGCCTTGGCAGTCAGCACTCTTTCATTTTCAACGATTTGATGAATAGCATTGCGGATGCCGGTATCGGTAATCCGAATCATCCGCCAAGGTTGCATCAGTCCTACGCTGGGAGCCTGCCAGGCTGCTTGAAATAATCGCTGCAGAATATCCTGATCGATTGGATCAGCAATAAAATGCCGCATATCACGACGCTCACCAATAGCGCGATATACAGCCTCACGATCCTGGTCATTAAAGCGGTATTTATCCTGACTCATGGGGTAAACCAGCGGGCAATGAGTTCAGGGGCTGACGGAAAATAAAAGTGGATATAGCTGGCGGTCAGGCGTTGTTGCTGAAACACGGCTTCACTGACTTTATTGCCATTCGGGCATTCAGCATAGATGATAGCGGCCGGTTGGGTTTCCAACATGGAATGGTGGTAGGTATGCCCACGTAAAGTGTGATTATCAAGAGTGACTTGTTGCAAAGCCAAGGCTGTCAGTCTGGCTTGTAATTTGGCATCAGCTGCCAGCACGCCACACATTTCAGCCTGATGGCCATTTTTATCAGTCAAGGAACGGCATAGATACAACATGCCACCACATTCAGCCACAACCGGTTTATTGGCATTAATGTGTTCACATATCGCCTGGCGCATCGACATATTTTGGCTGAGTGTTTCCAGATGCAGTTCAGGGTAACCACCGGGCAGATAAAGGCTATCCACCTCAGGAAGCGTTGTATCCGTTAATGGTGAAAAAAATATCAGCTCAGCCCCCATAGCGGCTAAACAATCCAGATTTGCCTGATAAACAAAGGCAAACGCTGCATCCTTAGCCACGCCGATGCGAAGATCTTTTAATAATGGCGGTAAAGCTTCAACAGGTTCGTAGTCTAGTTTGATTTGCGGTAAAACAAATTCGGGATTGAGCTGAATGCTATCTGCCAGTCGGTCCAGACGCTCAGTCAAATCCGTGAGTTCATCAGCCTGAACCAAACCCAGATAACGGCTGGGCAGACTTTCAATTTGACGAGGCATATTAGCAAGGCAAGGTAAATCGTTAGGTAAAGCGGACGTCAGCATTTCAGCATGTCTGGCACTGCCCACACGATTGGCCAGAACACCAGCCAACGTCACATCCGAACGAAAGTTGGCTAAGCCGAATGCTAAAGCGGCAAATGTTTGTGCCATGGCACTGGCATCAATGACCGCTAACACCGGGATTTCTATAATGGCAGCTAAATCAGCTGTGGAAGGCGTACCATCAAACAAACCCATCACGCCTTCAATCAGAATGATATCTGCCTGTTTGGCGGCGTCGGCAATCAATTGTCTGGAGTGAGTTTCACCGACCATCCATAAATCAACTTGATAAACCGGATGGCCGGAGGCAAATGACAGGATCATTGGGTCCAGAAAGTCTGGACCCACTTTGAAAATTCGGACCTGTTTACCCTGACGTCGATAATGCCACGCCAAGGTCGCGGTAACGGTTGTTTTACCTTGACCTGAGGCGGGGGCAGCAATAATCAGCGCAGCGCAGGTTTGCGGCTGCTGTGACATTAACGTAGCTGATTACTGCGCTGGCTCAAATTCGCAAAACGGAAGCTGATATGAATCACCGCGGCAGCAGCAATATAAAAGCTTAATTTACTCAGGTTGCCAGGATAGGACTGGACAAACCGGGTCAGATACTCAGCCATGGTTGGATCGACATAACGACCTGAAAACCAGTAAAAACCACCGCCACTGAACAGGCCGGCAACTGCGGTAACCGTCACCAGCGTCATCGCCAGTGTAAACAGAGCAGTCCAGTTAAATTGGTATTTGGATTGAAACCAGCGACCTGCCAGCCACAAACTTCCATATGCAGGCAGTAAAAAGCCATAAGATGGCGAAACACAGAAATTACTGGCGCCGCCTATGTATACCGACATCAAATCCAGCACAACAGCCAGACCTAAAAAAGCCGGAAACCACAATTTTGAGGCCAGATAAAATCCGGCGAGCATAAATACTGCCCAGGAGGCGCTGGGTAAAACGTTGATATCGGCGAAATGATGACCACGAGTCATCACCATTAATAAGACAAGAAGTGCAGCCACGATCAGTTGCTGACGTAGAGATAATAACGACATTGAGGTTCTCCGATGTGCTCACCCGCACAACTTGGTTAATAGCATTTTCGGTCAACAGACCAGGATATTTCAGGCCGGTCTCCGGACTCATGAGCGGTGTTGTCACCGGTTGAACACCTTCCCGTAATAGATACAGTGGCGTAACGTTCAACCTGAACTCATTTACCGTTGCGGGGGCAGTGTCGGGTTTATCCAATGTTTGGCTGCACCGACTTCCCGTTTCATCACTTTCGCGACACCTGAAACTGCCGACAGAATAAGGATTAGCAAGCTATATTGTCAATTTGGAAATCATTAATTGTCCTTATCAGGTTTGACGATAAGCCATGGGAGATTTAAGATGCGCGCCTCTTCAGGTGCTTTGATATCCATCAGAGTTAAACGGGAAGTTGGTGAAAATCCAACACTGCCCCCGCAACGGTAAACGTTGAAAATGCATCCAATCAGCCACTGCGTATTAATCGTGGGAAGGCGGATGTACTGGCGCAAGCCACAACGTGAGTCCGGAGACCGGCCTGAAGTTCATCACAACCGAATCGTGTTGTGTGACTTTATTAACCTGGATCGCGGGTGAGCGTATCCCTAGGAGACAATATGAAACCTTCAACAAAGGCCATGCCTTTGCGTGTCAGTGCACGACTGACTTTGGCGGCACTGGCTACTTCCACCTTCTCTGTTACGGCTCTGGCTGAACAGGAATCCCTTGATGCAATGACGATTACGGCAAACCGTATGCCCACGGAAAATGCATTGGCCCCGAATACCGTTATCACACGTGCGGATATAGATCGTTTGCAGATTAATAATTTGCCCAGCTTACTGTCACGGTTTCCAGGTATGGATATTTCAAATAGCGGTGGCTTGGGGAAAAACAGCAGTGTCTATTTACGAGGCACAAATTCAGATCATGTGCTTTTTTTAGTTGATGGGGTTAAATGGCATTCTGCTACATCAGGAGGGGCTGCCATCCAGGACTTTCCGGTAAATCAGATTGAACGAATTGAAATCGTACGTGGACCGAGGTCTGGTTTGTATGGTTCAGAGGCGATTGGTGGCGTCATTCAGATATTTACCCGGCAAGGTAAAAACCAGGATCCAACTCCCTATGCTTCGGTGGATATTGGTAGTCATAATACTAAACAGGCAAGTGCGGGCGTAAGTGGAGGTAATGAAACGACTCGTTATCATGCCAATTTCTCGCATCAATCAACCAATGGAATTAATGCCAGAGAAGAAGATAATCCGGATCATGATGGTTATCGAAATAATAGTGTTTCAGCAAAAATTGATCACGATATCAATAAGGACTGGAGTGTTGGAGCGAATTTTTTACGCGCTCAATCACAAAATCATTATGATAGTTTTTCCCTGACCGAAGATTTTTATGCTGATAATATTCAACAGGTTATGGGTGTAAATTCACGTTATCAATTCACGGATAATTGGCTAATGTCCTTTAATTTATCTGAATCCCGCGACGAGTCAGATAATTATGCGGATGGTACTGCCGATGGCACGTTCAATACTCGTCATCGGTTTTTCAGTCTGGTTAATACTTTTATGCTGTCAAAACAGCAACGTCTCAATGTTGGGCTGGATTATGATAACGATCATATTGAGGGCACGATTGATTACGATGAAACCTCACGTGATAACAAGGCGATTTTTATCAGCTGGCAGGGGCATGCAGGTAATCACAGTTGGTTATTAAGTACACGTCATGATGATAATGAAGCCTATGGGGAAGAAACTACTGGCACTGCAGAGTGGGGCTATCAATTAACACAGGCACTTCAGTTTACGGCGAATGTAGGAACTGCATTTAAAGCCCCAACATTTAATGAACTTTATTATCCAGATGTTGGTTTTTTTGTTGGCAATCCCGATTTAGAAGCCGAAAAATCCAAAAACTATGGCGTTGGTTTGTTAGGCAACACGGATTGGGGTACTTGGGGAGTTCATGCTTTCCAGAACAAAATCCGTGATTTGCTGGTGTATCAATTTCCCACCACTGAAAATGTGGCTGAAGCCAAAATTAAAGGTCTTGAGTTCGATTTGGCTACAACGCTGATGAATTGGCAGGTACAGTTCAATGCGACTGTGCTTACACCCGAAGATGAAGAAACGGGTAATAAGCTACCACGCAGAGCACAGCGCTTCGCGAATCTGCATGTTGATCGTCAGTTTGGTGATTGGTTAATTGGCGGCAGCTGGAAAGTCAGTGATTATCGTTATGATGATGCCGCTAACAACACGCGTTTAAGTGGTTATGGTCTGGTGGACTTCAGAGTGGCTTATCAGATAGATAACGACTGGTCAGTTAAGTTAAATGCAATGAATGTATTCGATAAGGAATATCAAACCGTCAACAACTTCAATACCTTAGATCGCACTTATATGTTGTCTTTACATTATCAGCAATAAGGTAATTCATTGTTGCATGCTCAGTCATTGTTGGCTGAGCATAACTGCTTAATTTCACCATTATTAATAAAGCCATTTTCCAATATTTCCTTAAATCTCTTTCCTGAGGTTTATTTCTCTAAGCCACTTAAGGATAAAGCTGGTCAGCAATAAGGCTTATCTTTTAGAATGTCAGGATTTTCCAGCTATTTCAGAGTTGTCATGACCAATCTTAAAGACAAAGGTTTTGCTACCCGCGCAGTGCGTGCCGGACAGGTAAGAACGCCCGAAGGTGAACATTCCGAACCGATTTTCCCCACATCGAGTTTTGTGTTTGATAGCGCGGAACAGGCGGCAGCACGATTTGGCGGAGATGAACCGGGAAATATCTATTCACGGTTTACCAATCCAACCGTACGTACTTTTGAACAACGCCTGGCGTCATTGGAACAGGGTGAGTCCTGCGTGGCAACAGCTTCGGGCATGTCCGCTATCCTTGCTACTTTTATGGGCTTATGCGCTGCCGGAGATCATATTGTTTCTTCACGTAGTGTGTTCGGTACGACACGGGTTTTGTTTGATAAGTATCTGAGCAAATTCGGTTTGCAGACAGACTATGTGCCGTTAACCGATCTGGCAGCCTGGAAAGCGGCGATCAAGCCCAATACCAAAGCGTTATTTCTGGAAACACCTTCCAATCCACTTAACGAAATTGCTGATTTAGCTGCATTATCGGCTTTGGCTAAGCAACATGACTGCCTGTTAATTGTTGATAACTGTTTCTGTACACCGGCGTTGCAACTACCATTAGTACTCGGTGCCGATATCGTCATTCACTCGGCGACCAAATATATCGATGGGCAAGGACGTTGTGTGGGTGGTGCGGTGGTCGGCGATGCGCAACGGGTTGGAGAAGAGGTATACGGTTTCCTGCGTTCAGCAGGCCCCACCATGAGTGCATTCAATGCCTGGACTTTTCTGAAAGGTTTGGAAACACTGGATTTACGCATGAAAGCGCATTCAGCCAATGCCAATCAACTGGCACATTGGCTGCAGCAGCAGAAACAGGTTACCCAGGTGTTTTATGCGGGGCTCGAGTCACATCCAGGACATCAGTTGGCAAAACAGCAACAATCTGATTTTGGTGGCATTATTGCGTTTGAAGTCAAAGGCGGACAGGAAGCTGCCTGGAAATTGATTAATGCCACACAGTTTATTTCGATAACGGCCAATTTGGGTGATACCAAAACCACTATCACCCATCCGGCCACAACAACTCATGGTCGAGTGTCAGTTGAGGCGCGAGCTGAATCAGGTATCAGTGATGGCATGCTACGTTTATCGGTAGGCTTGGAAAATGTTGAGGATATTCAACAGGATATACAGCGCGGTTTGGATCTGCTTTAAGCCTGACAAGTAAATAACTGAACTATCGGCATAAAACCTGCATATTGAGTCTGAAATAAAACAATTCGCGTCAGGAAATCGTCAGTAATGACATTTTCTGCCGCTTTTCAAGTCAAACAGGTTGTTTTTATGCAGAGAATATTGAAGCTATTACTGGCACTGCCGCTCATCTGGTTTGCGTTACCCGCACTCGCGGATACTAACCCAAACGCTGATGTACGCATCATTATTGATGTCTCTGGCAGCATGAAACAAAATGACCCCCAGAATCTACGATCGCCGGGCCTGAGATTATTAGGTGGGTTGATGCCGGGTGATGCTGAAAGTGGTGTCTGGACCTTTGCCCGCTACGTAAACATGCTGGTGCCATTACAAAAAGCTGATGATACTTGGCGAGAACGCGTTCAGCAAAAATCCTCCGAAATTCACTCTCATGGTTTATTTACTGATATTGAGCAGGCGCTGCAAAAAGCCACAGCTAATGTCAAAGTTTCTGATCCAGCCAAGCAACGCAGCATTATCCTGTTATCAGATGGTCTGGTTGATTTGCATCAGGGAAAAGCATCCAGCGATCAATCACGGCAGAACATCATCAATAAATTGTTGCCGCAAATAAAACAAAAAGGCTTTCGTATACATACCATTGCCTTATCTGAAGACGCTGATCACGAACTGCTTAAACAATTATCAATGGCTACAGATGGCTGGTATCACCAGGTGGATAATGCGGATGAGCTGGAACGTGTTTTTCTGCATCTGTTTGAACAAGCCACTCAACGTGACTCGGTTCCACTTGTGGATAATCGATTTACCATTGATACCAGTGTCAATGAAATGACGATATTGGTGTTTCGTGAAAATGAAACCGATGTCACCCAACTGGTTCAACCGGATCAAAAAAACCAATCATATGAAACTCATGAGCCATCAGTAAGCTGGATGCAGGAAAAACATTTTGATTTGATTACTATCGATCAACCAATGTCTGGAGAGTGGTTTATTGATGGCAATATCGATCCGGATAACAGGGTAATGGTATTGACAGATCTGCGGATGGAAACAATTGATCTGCCAAATAATATTCTTGCTGGAGAGCAGTTTGATATTGTCGCCAAATTAACCGACCATGGTAAACAGATTGATCGACAGGATTTTCTGCAACTGGTTACGGCAGAGTTAAGCACTCAACCATTGCAGGGTGAACCGATCAATAACAAAATGACCTTAAATAACCAGACGGCGACGTTTATGGCAAATTTGGGCAAGCTGTTTGACAGCGGACAAAATGATATTGTGATCACAGCAAAAAGTGATACATTCGAACGTCAGCGGCGACAATCCGTCAACGTAGTAGCGCTGCCATTTGATGTCACTGTTACTCAACTGGATGTTGATAGTCGCAGTCATCGACTGTCTATGTCTGCTGATGCCAGTATGATTGATCCTCAATCTCTGCAAATCTCTGCTTTACTCAGTGCACCAGATGGCAGTGAATTCCCCTACGAAGTATTACGGCAGTCTGAAAATGCCTGGCAGTTGACAGTGGCCGATTTACAACCTGAAACCGCTTATCAATTATCGTTGCAGATTCGGGGGGAAACTCCGGCTGGCCGTAATGTTTTTTTACAACCCAAGCCTATCCAGTTGCTTGACGAAGCAGCCGGTGCGTCACTGACAATTACTTCAGAAACGCCTATTGCTGCCGAAAAGGTTAATGATGAGCCATTTGAACCGGTGATAATAGATCCTGTTGCGGATGAACCTAATGCAGAAATACCTAAATCAACCTTCGAGCTTTCTGACACAGTCATTTTAGCTATTGGTAATGCCGTTATTGTGTTGTTATTAATAATGGGATTCTGGTTTTGGCATCGCAGCCGTCGCCGGCAGCTTTTACCTGGAGACTTATTATAAATGTCGATGACTGATCCGGTTTTTCAATGGCTGGCCTATGAGCTGGCAGCCATCTATGCTGTTTTGTTTATCTGGATGTTTATCCGTGCGCATCGCAAACATAAACGCACCAAAGCTGCAGCGGCACGTACTGCCAAATTAATCAAAAATAACTACGAGCAACGTGTGGCTGCATTAGGCAGTCAACTGAGCGAACGCTATGGATTAAGCGGTGAAGCACTGGATTCAATGGTCGAGGAATTGGTGCTACGTGAAAAAGAAATTTTTAAATCAATTGTTAATTTGTATTCTGAGCAAGACGAAAAAACACTGCATAACTTTCCTGACCAAATCACCTCGCTAACTGACGCAACCCTCAGCATTATGCAGGCTGATAACGAGCAGGATCCTGATGCCCCGGAGATAGAGGCGGTTGATGAAGAACTGGTCGAGGAATCTGCGGTTGATACTGAATTACCAGAAGAACTGTCAGAGCCTGAAGTTGATACTGAACCGGAAGAAGAACCTGTAGCAGATTTTGATGGTGTATTTGATGATGAGAATGCAGACACCATTGTTGAACAGATGGAAAAGCTTGATGACGAAACGGTTGTTGTCGAAGAGCTAAGTGATACAGATGAAAATTTTGATATTGAACTGGCAGAAAGCGAATCAGATGAAGTCGATGTCGATGATATTTTTGCTCAAAACCAGATTGTTGAGGAGTCTCTTGCCAGTGAATCAGATAATAATCCTGCTGATTCGATGACAGATTTTGATTTGGCTGCGGATGAACAGGCCAAAGAAGATGAACCAGAACCAGAACCTGAACCGGCAAGCAGCTCGATGCGGATGGCTGATTTTCTGAAGACTGACTGGAATCCGGTAATTCCTGATGTTTACGGTAAAACATCCACTGAAACGGAAGTTAAAGAAAACCAGCCAGATATTGAAACCGAGACCGAAACAGTCAGTGCTGCGACTGAACCAAAAGGTATGAAGGCCCACTTGAATAAAGCCTGGACCAATCAGGTGCCTGATATTTATGGAAAATCCACAATTCCTGTAGCAGGTAATGAGGAAATAACTGACGACGGGGCAGCATTTGAACATCAAGAACTGAAATTTCATGCTTTTGAAAGTGATGACTTAGCCTATCAAGGTCTAACTAAGGCTGTTCAGCCAGCCGATATTGAATTAGATATTGAACAAATTGACGAAGTGGATTCAGACGCAAAAGATATGATTTCGGCTACCGAAATTGATGATCTTATGCGTGCCACTGACATGTCGTTAGAAAGTGCTTCTAATGATCTTGAGCAGGAAAATACAGAGTTCGAAAACGTTATTGAAAATGATGCAGAAACCAGCCTCCCTGAAGAAAATAAATTAGCAGAATCTGATATCGATGCCATTGAGTCACATAATGAGCCTGTTGAACAGTCTGAATTAGACACTACTTTGGCGGAGTTGGATGAGTCAGTTATATCGGATCTCACTTTTGAAGAGACTGCAGAACCTTTCGAACGAACAGAAAGCATTGAACTGGCTGGAAGTGATAATGCAGCTGCCGAAACATTAGAAGAAACTCTGCAACAAAATGAAGAAGATTATCCATCTGTTTCAGAACAAGATTCGTCTATGGATGAACAGGAGATGATAGCCGAGCAGGCAGAGTCTACTGATCTAAACCAACAGCCATTTGAAGAATCTTCAGAACCTAACACTGAGGCAGAAATAAACAGCTTTGCTGAGGAGTTTGCTGAAACGGACTGGGATACAGATTTGTTTATTGAGCAAGCTGATTCCGCTGGGATGGCTGAAGCTCAAGAACCGTCTGCCAGTCAGAATGTACAGGATATCTCCGAAGCAGATCAGCCGTTTGAACAAATTGATTCTGAGGAAATTGCAGCACAGAATGCACATGAAGAACCCGTACAGCCAGAACCAACAGAATTCGAAAATATTGAAGAAACCGCATCAGTAGATGATTCAATTGCTGAGGACATTGAGTTTGCAGTGCAGGAAGGGCCGAATAGCCAGAATTCGCCAGCCAGTGCTGATGTTGAAGTTGATTTCACCGAGCAGCTTTCACCAGAAGAAAAGATGGCAGAAAACTCAATCGAACAACCCGAAGAGTTAGTGTCAGCAGACACTGAAAATGCTGAAGAAGCCTTATCAATGGATGATTTGAGTTCACCAAATATCGAGTCTGATGAACAGCAAGAATCCATTAGTCAGAACTCGGATAGTCATTCTGAAGCAGCTGAATCGCTGGAACAATTTGCATCTACTGAAATGTTACCAGAAGAATCAGCTGAAACTACCGAAGATAAAGATTCATCAGAAATTAACATTATTGAAGAAGCTTCAGACATAGCTGATTCAAATCTTGAAAGCAGTGAATCCGCTGAACCAGAAGCACCGGTTAGCCAGAATTCATTGGAAAATGTTGATGATGAGGTTGAATCAGCTGAGCAGTTTTCACCAGAGGATATGCTTGCAGAAAATTCAGTTGAACAGCCTGAAGAGTCAGTCTCTGCAGAAACTGAAAATGCTGAAGAAACTCCATCAGCCGATGATCCAAATGCAGAAACAGAAAGTCTCGAATTTGCTGAACTGGATGAGCTGATTAATGGAAATGCTCAGGTTTCCGCTGAAGAACCCAAACCCTTCGCTGAAGCTCCGCCAGCCGATATGGAACTGAATGATACGTCCTCAGCTGATCAACATAAGACTGGATCGGAGCTCAACAATCAAAGCGACTCGATTGAAGAGAGCCAAACAGAGGGCTCGGTTGCCGAAATTCAAACCGAAGCGCCACAAGATAATGAGACTGAAAGCTTATCTGAAATAATGGCGTCACAGCCAAACGATGAAGACGCAATCAGTGATAACCAAACTAAGAATATTGCGGAAAAGGCAGAAGAGCCATTTAATGAGATTGATAAGCTGCGAGCCAAACTGCGGGAGCGAACTGAAAGATTAAAAGCAGCAAGGCAGCAACGGCTAGATGAAACTCAGGCGGAGAATCCATTTACTGAAACAACATTAGAAGATTCAGCCACTCCCAATCAAAGTGTTCAGCAATCATCTCCAAACGACGCAACAGATATTGCTGCTCTTCAAACTGATCCATTGACCGAAAAGGTCGATACTGAAAATGAATCAAATGATTCTGTTACACAAGATGAGACTTTTCAGTTAACTGAAGAGGAACACTTGCAACAAAAGCTATTAGCCGCGCAAATGTCCGAAGAGGATACTGAACAGACAGACTCAGATGAAAGCCAAACTCCTGCTGAAGCTGAATTATCATCAATTGAGCAGATGGAGGAGAATGAAGCAGAAGATGAAAGCTCTCAATTCCAATCCTCTGAAGAATTAGCAGCACCTGTTGATGATATGGATAATATTTTTGAGAAGGAGACCGAACTCGCTTCTCATGTTAATGAATTGGAAATTTTAGAACAGGATCAAAGTGTAGATAACGAATCGATTCAATTAAATGATGACGTAGAAGCTAATCTTTCACCAAATAAAACACCATCGTCAGAAGCTGACGAATGGGTAGCAGAGCTGTTAAATGAAGAGCATCTGGCTGATTCAACGACTGATTTACCGACGGAATCTTTGACCGATGATGACTCAGCAAGCAAAATAATGCAGGCGAGTGAACAAACTATTGGGTCAGAAATAGATCGAACTGAAACAATTTCTGCCGAAGCCGAAGCCGAAGCCGAAGCCGAAGCCGAAGCCGAAGCCGAAGCCTCAGAAGAGCCAACAAAGGCAGAGTTGGATTTTGCCGCCGCACTGGCCGCAGAACAAGCCCAGGCTGAACAGGACCGGAAGCAGACCCAGTCAGAAATAGCCGGTTTTGATATTCCAGAACAGCCCGAGTTACCTGAACCTGAACGTCTCGAATCATTGCTTAAAGATGTCGAGAAGTTGCAGGCGACACAATCAGATAATAATGCATCGCTGATTCCTCCAACACAGGAGACACCACTTCCGGATCCTGCGCAATTAGAGAACCTATTGACCGATGTAGATAAATTAACGGCCGTTAAAAAACCGGTGAAAAGTAGAAAGAAACGCAGTGAGTTGCAGGCGATTCTCTCAACAATACCGTCCTTTTCTGGCAGTAATAAAACAAAATACAAATAATCTGAGCATTTTATTGGACTCAGATAATGTGTAAATAGCGATATTTTTAAACGGTCTGATTAACGTTTTGCTAAAATTTCCGTCGTTTAAGCACGGAAAAAATTATGTCAGACCAAATTCATCAGGTAGCCATTATCGGTGGCGGTGTCTGTGGCACCGCGCTACTGTATATGCTGGCTGAATATACTGATCTCAATGATATTGTCCTGTTGGAAAAGTATGCCGGAGTGGCTAAGGTCAACTCCAATGGCCGTAACAACAGTCAGACGATCCATTGCGGTGATATTGAAACCAATTACACATTGGAGAAAGCCACTAAAGTAAAGGCCGCCGCTGAGATGCTGGTGAATTTTGCTGAGGACTTACCTAATGTTGATCAGGTGATTTTCAAATATCCGAAAATGGTTTTAGGTGTAGGCGAGCAGGAATGTCGTCAGCTTCGCCAACGTTACCAGACTTTCCGTGAAGTATTCCCCAAGATGAAGTTATTGGAGAAGTCCGATATCGCTACCTATGAACCCTCAGTGGTTATGGTTAATGGCGAAATGCGGGCGGAACCCTGTGTTGCGCTTGCCGTTTTGGATGATTACAGTGCAGTGGATTATCTGCGTTTATCTGAAGCCTTCGTTGATAAAGCCAAAGCAAAAACCGATAAACAAATCCAGTTAGTGTTTAACAGCGAAGTCGATGATATTGTCGAAAAAGATGGTGTGTTTTCGCTGGTCACCGGCGACAAAATCATCCAGGCTCGCAGTGTGGTTGTTTCTGCTGGCGGACACAGCTTATTACTGGCACAGAAAATGGGGTACGGGTTAGAGTTCTCGTGTCTGCCAGTAGCAGGAAGTTTTTATTTCACTCCGCAGGTTCTCCGTGGCAAGGTCTATACCGTGCAAAATGATGCGTTGCCGTTCGCAGCGGTACATGGTGATCCAGATGTGCTGGTCGAAGGTAAAACCCGTTTTGGACCAACAGCACTGTTACTGCCATTGTTAGAGCGTTATAACAACAAAACTTTTTTTGATTTTCTGCGTGTTCTGCGTCTCGACAGCCGGGTAATGAGAGTATTCTGGGACTTATTCAGAATTAAGGATATCCGTAATTACATTTTTAAAAACTTTCTGTTTGAAGTGCCGTTATTACGTCGCTGGCTGTTTTTGAAAGATGCCCGCAAAATTGTTCCTGGCCTGCAATTGAAAGATATTGAATTCGCTAAAGGATTTGGTGGTGTCAGACCTCAGTTGATTGATAAAAAAAATGCCAAATTGTTGATGGGGGAAGCGAAGATTAATCCTGGCACAGGCATTGTTTTTAACATGACACCATCGCCTGGTGGCACCAGCTGTCTGGAAAATGCTGAAACCGATATGCGGCTGATTGCCAGCCGTTTAGGTGCAACAATTAATGAATCTCAGCTGAAGCAAACACTTCATAAATCAGCAACAACAAATTAATGGCTTCATCACCTTACATTACTGCTGATGGCATGTTCAGGATGAACCAGGAGCTTAGTGAACGCTGGCAGCGACGCAGACACGTGGTTCAGGCGCTGGCGGCTGCAGCGGCAGAAGGCGATCGCTCTGAGAATGCAGAATACATATATCGCAAGAAAGAACTCAGAGAAATAGACCGGTGTATTCGTTATCTTCAAAAACGTATTCCCGATTTGATGGTGATTGATCGTATTCCTGATAATCAGGATGCGGTGTTTTTTGCGGCCTATGTAACGCTGTTGAAAGATGATAAGGAAGAAGTCCAATACCGCATTGTCGGCCCGGATGAGATTGACCACGCCAAAGGCAATATCAGTGTCGATTCACCTTTGGCGCGGGCGTTGTTAAAAAAGCAGATTGATGATGAAGTTAGCATCCAGGTTCAGGATGGTGGTCATCGTTATCTGATTCTGGACATTAACTATTAATTTGCCGGCTGAATCCGGTAAATTTCGCCATCATCCGTAGAGACATATAACCAGCCTTCAGGGCTTTCAATAACATCGCGGATACGTTTATTCATTGTACGCAGATAGCGTATTTCATCTACAGCTTCGTTATCTTGAATTTTGACCCGGTTCAGATGCTGTAACGCCAGTGCACCGGAAAATAAATCACCTTGCCACTCCGGGAAAGCATCACCGTGATATTGCACCAGACCACTGGGTGCAATTGACGGAATATAGACTTTTACCGGATTTTCCATACCGTCTACTTCTTTCTTGCCAACGGAAACTGGAGCGTAATATTCCTTGCCGTGAGAGGCTTCCGGCCAACCATAGTTTTTACCGGCTTCAATCAGATTGATTTCATCGCCACCGCGTGGGCCATGTTCAATGCCCCATAGTTGCTGGGTCTCGACGTTATAAAACAAACCTTGTGGATTACGATGCCCATAACTCCAGATTTCCGGCAAGGCATTACTCTCTCCAACAAAAGGATTGTCCTGCGGGACACTTCCATCAAGTTTCAGTCTTAGAATAGTGCCATTGTGATTGCTTAGCTCCTGAGCTCTATCACGTTCCCCACGATCCCCAATCGAGAAAAATAGATGACCCTGTTGGTCAAACACAATTCTGCTACCGTAATGCTGGCCTTTGCTGGTACGAGATTGAGTGACTAGCAAATCGATCCAATCACTTAGGGTGTTTCCATCCAACTTGGCGCGGGCGAGAGTGGTAGCTCCCTGACCATCTACATTTTTACTGTAAGTAAAATAGATCCAGCCACTTTCGGCATAATCAGGGGATAAGGCAACATCAAGTAAACCACCTTGGCCTTCAGCTTTAACTGCAGGTACGCCAGATATCTCAGTGCTCTCACCAGAATTCAGATTTATCTGGCTTAATTTGCCCTCACGTTGACTGACCAGCATTGTGCCATCCGGCAAAATTGCCATTCCCCATGGGATTCCTAATCCATCTGCAACCTTGTCAATTTGCAACTTTTTATCATTGACGCTACCTGCATGGGCAGTCATTGCAGGTGTTAAAATCAATAAAAAAAACAGTTTACTGATCAACTTCATCTAACGACTCCTTAATTTAAGAACTACAGGACAGCATTGAGCAGCCAGGTTTATCTCTGGCCCAGTCCGGGCGTTTGGCAGCGTAATGATGATACTGTGGCTGTTCATCATAAGGACGGTGCATGACTTCCAGAAGTTCATGAATCATGCTGTAATCACCCTCATGGGCTTTATCAATCGCCTGTTGTGATAAGTAATTGCGTAATACATATTTCGGATTAACCAGGTTCATTCTGGTTTTTCTATCCTGATCGCTGGTGCCATCCTGTTGCACGCGTTGCTGATACTGACGCAACCAGTCACAGATATCTTTTTTATCTTCTTTCGATAAAGCATCTGGTGCGTAATAAGCTTCCATCAACGGTTCCAATAGTGCTTCATCGCTGAGGTCCTTCTGTTCACAGCTGACATCGGCTAATCGGCGATAGAAAATCGTCATATCGGTTTCAGCCAATAACAGAATTTTCTGTAACTGCTGATTCAATTCATGATCATCATCACCCTGATACTCGTTCAGCCCCAGCTTATCGGCACGCATCTGTTGCCATTTGTTGGTGTAGAGCTCGACATAATCGGTAAGAATCTGTTGTAACGGCTCAACTTCATCAATCAATGGATATATCGCGTTGCCGAGTTGCAGCAAATTCCACTGGGCAATCTGTGGTTGGTGTCCAAAACGGTAGCGTTTACCAGTGGCATCGGTGGTGTTAGGTGTCCAGTCAGGATCGTAATTATCAATCCAGCCATAAGGGCCGTAATCAATAGTCAGCCCTAAAATCGAAGTGTTATCAGTATTTAATACACCATGCACAAAACCAACACGCATCCAGTGCACTACTAAATCTGCGGTGCGTTCACAGACTTCTTTAAACCAGGCCAGATAGGTTTCTTTGGAGGGTTCGCCCAGGTGTGGAAAATGATGGCGAATAGTGTAATCGACCAGTAAACGAAGATTGTCGATTTCGCCTCGCGAGTTAAACAGTTCGTAATTACCAATGCGCAGGAAAGAAGGCGCGACTCGACAGACAATCGCACCTGGCTCAGTTTGCGGGCGGCCATCGTAAAACATATCGCGGACTACGCCTTCACCGGTTGTAACCAGACTTAATGCACGGGTTGTGGGTACGCCAAGATGGAACATGGCTTCACTGCAGAGAAATTCACGCACCGAGGATCGTAATACGGCCAGGCCATCAGCCGAACGGGAGTAGGGGGTTTCGCCAGCACCTTTAAGCTGCAACATTTGCAGTTGGCCGTGAATATCCTGAACTTCACCAAGATTAATGGCACGGCCATCGCCCAGTTGTCCGGCCCAGTTGCCAAACTGATGTCCGCCATAGCACATTGCATGAGGCTGCATACCTTTTAAAATTTCATTGCCGGCAAACACGTTAGTAAATTGTCGGCTTTCACAATCTACTGGCCTGATGCCCAGGTCGGTGGCTAAATCCATGGAATAAGCGACCAGTTCAGGATCGGCAACGGGTGTTGGGTTTACAAAGGTATAACAGGCACCAAGCACCTGACGGCGAACATTTTCGGTATCCGGATCGGCGGGGAGTTCCCGTACAAAGCGGTTATCGAACTGCAGCCGTGTCATTGGCGTGGTGGTGGCGTCGTTGGGATTAAATTCTTCAGTAGTCATAGTCTCTATTACAACAGATAGCAGCCGGTGAAAACACCGGCTTTTCGTATTGTTATTGACTGACTAATAGAGTCGGAAAGTTCCTAAAAAAGGACTTAGGGTTTTAGCCCAATGCTTTACGTTGCTGCTGTAACTGACTTAAAGACTGTTCCAGCTCTGCCAGTTTTTCACGTTCTTTGGCAACAACATCTGCGGGCGCCTTGGCAACATAGTTTTCATTACTCAGTTTGCCAGCGGATTGCTTGATAATTTTATCCAGCTTACTGATTTCTTTATCCAGACGGGCAATTTCAGCATCCTTATCAATCAGACCTTCCAGTGGAATCAGGATTTCCATTTTGCCAACCAGTGCAGTAGCAGCGGCAGGCGCTTCGCCAGTCAGAAATTCTACAGAATCCAGGTTGGCTAATCGGCTGATAAAGTCGTGGTTGTCATGCAAACGTTGTTTATCAATATCAGCGGCATCCTTGAGCAACACTGGTAATTGTTTTTTCGGGGCAATATTCATTTGTGAACGAATAGAACGAATGCCGTTAATAAACTGCATTACCCATTCCATATCGGCAACGGCAGTGCTATCAATTTTACTGCTGTCAGCTACCGGATAGGCTTCACGCATAATAGTAGAGCCTGTTTTACCGGCTAACGGTGCGATGTTATGCCAGATTTCTTCGGTAATAAATGGCATAAAAGGGTGTGCTAAACGCAGCGTGGCTTCCAAAACCCGAACCAGAGTACGGCGGGTACCACGTTTGGCGGCGTCACTTGCAGCATCATTGTTTAATACCGGTTTGGACAGTTCCAGATACCAGTCACAATAGTTATTCCAGACAAATTCATAAATGGCCTGCGCTGCCAAATCAAAACGGTAGCTTTCGATAGCCCGGGTAACATCCAGTTCGGTTTGTTGCAGTAAAGAAATGATCCAGCGATCAGCCAGGCTTAATTCAACGTCAGCGTTATCAATACCGGTATCCTGACCTTCGGTATTCATTAATACGTAACGCGCAGCATTCCATAGTTTGTTACAGAAGTTGCGATAACCCGCGATACGATTCATATCAAAATTGATATCACGGCCGGTAGTGGCTAATGAGGCAAAAGTGAAACGCAGCGCATCAGTTCCGTGCGGAGCGATACCTTCCGGAAATTCCTTACGGGTGGCTTTTTCAATTTTAGCAGCCAGCTGGGGCTGCATCATGCCACTGGTACGTTTGGCGACTAGTGATTCCAGATCGATACCGTCAATAATATCGATAGGATCCAGCACATTACCTTTGGATTTCGACATTTTCTGACCATGTGAATCACGTACCAGACCATGGATATAGACTTCTTTGAATGGCACGTCATCCATAAATTTGATGCCCATCATCATCATCCGGGCAACCCAGAAAAAGATAATGTCAAAACCGGTGACCAAGACACTGGTCGGGTACCAGGTTTTCAATGCCGCATCATCAGCCGGCCAACCCAGGGTGGAAAAGGGCCATAAGGCAGAAGAGAACCAGGTATCTAAAACGTCTTCATCCTGTCTCAGCGCAACAGAGTCCGCTAATTGGTGTTTTTGGCGCACATCGGCTTCATCGTGACCGACATAAATATTGCCTTGTTCGTCGTACCAGGCAGGGATGCGGTGTCCCCACCAGATTTGCCGTGAAATACACCAGTCCTGAATGCCATCCATCCAGTTATAAAAGGTTTTATCCCAGTTGGCCGGGACAAATTTGATTTTACCGGACTGTACTGCTTCAACTGCGGGGGCTGCGAGGACATCGGCTTTGACATACCATTGGTCGGTCAATAACGGTTCGATAACGGCATTGGAACGGTCACCACGTGGCACCATCAGTTTGTGGTCTTGAATGGTTTCCAGTAAGCCTAAAGCCTCGAAATCGGCAACAATTTGTTTGCGGGCTGCATAGCGATCCAGGCCACGATATTTTTCCGGCGCATTGTCATTAATGGCGGCATCAATGGTCAGAATATTGATTTGTTCGAGGTTATGACGGTTACCGACTTCGGCATCATTGAAATCATGGGCTGGGGTGATTTTGACGCAGCCACTACCAAATTCCGGATCAACATAATCATCACCGATAATTGGAATTTCACGGCCAACTAATGGCAGGGTGATGGTTTTGCCGATCAGGTGTTTATAGCATTCATCTTCGGGATGTACTGCCACGGCCGTATCACCGAGCATGGTTTCAGGACGGGTAGTGGCGACTACAAGATGACCGCTGCCATCGGTTAAAGGATAACGGAAATGCCATAAATGGCCGGCTTCTTCTTCTGATAATACTTCCAGATCAGATACGGCGGTATGTAATACCGGATCCCAGTTCACCAGTCGTTTGCCGCGATAGATCAGGCCTTCTTCGTGTAGTTTGATAAACACATATTTCACGGCTTCCGACAAGTTGTCATCCATGGTGAAACGATCACGAGACCAGTCCAGAGAAGAACCAAGACGGCGTAACTGACGGGTAATATTGCCACCGGATTCGCCTTTCCAATCCCAGACCCGATCAATAAATGCATCACGGCCTAAATCATGGCGGGTTTTGCCTTCGGCATTTAACTGTCGTTCGACCACCATCTGTGTGGCGATACCGGCATGATCAGTACCCGGTTGCCACAACGTGTTATCCCCTTTCATGCGGTGATAACGGGTCAGCAAATCCATTATGGTGTTATTAAACCCATGACCCATATGCAAACTGCCGGTGACATTTGGCGGCGGCAACATAATGGAGTAGGGCGTGCCTTCACCAGAAGGTTTGAATTCGCCGTTTTGTTCCCACTGTTGATACCAGCGTTGTTCTATTGCATCGGGATTATAGGTTTTGTCCATGCGTCTCTGCGTTTATCTGTTCGGAAAAAGAAAAGCGGGCATTATACCCGCTTAATGTGTGCCCGGTCATGAGTGAGCCGGATTGTCTTAATTGTTTATTTGATGCGTATCCAGATGATAGCCACGATCCTTGTAAAACTGATAGCGAACGCGTCCTTGTTTTTTGATCTCTTCATCGCCATTAATAATTTCTGCCAGCCGTTCAAACTGGCTAAAAAAAAGTGGCTGAGCCGGGTTTAAATTGATTAATACATCCATTAATTTGGGTGGGGCAGTGTTTTCATGGCTGATTAATACCGGTGCTTCGATTTTGTTATCCGTTGCAAAAATCTGGTGCGGTACAAAACTGTCTGGGCGAAAAGCCCATAAAGCCTTATCCATCGCTTCACTCTGATTCTGATCTTCAGTATTAATAAACACCTGATGACCCTGAAGATAAGCCTTTTCCGCCAGCCGACAGGCAAATTGCTGTCGGTCAAGCGGATCGGTTGTAGCTAAAATATAAAAACTGACTTTAGTCATGAACGAACTATCAGCCTTCCAGGCGGTTGAGAATATATTGCATCAATAATGGCACTGGACGGCCAGTTGCGCCTTTTTCCTTACCGCCATTCCAGGCGGTACCGGCAATATCCAGATGTGCCCATTTGAATTTCTCAGTGAAACGGGACAGGAAACAGGCCGCTGTTACACTGCCAGCTTCTTTACCGCCGACATTGGCGATATCGGCAAAATTACTGTCCAGTTGTTTCTGATAGTCATCCCATAACGGTAATTGCCATGTCCGATCGAAACTATCATTGCCAGCTTTAAGCAGGTCATCGGCCAGATCCTGGTTGTTTGCCATTAAACCCGTTGCATTGCTGCCTAACGCTACAATAATCGCACCGGTTAAGGTGGCAATGTCGATAACGGTGTCGGGATCAAAACGTTCGCTGTAGGTCAGGGCATCACACAGCAGTAAACGACCTTCAGCATCAGTATTCAGAATCTCAATGGTTTGACCGGACATGCTTGTTACCACATCACCGGGCTTGTTGGCATCGCCATCGGGCAGGTTTTCTGAGCTTGGAATCACACCGATAACATTAATGGGTAGCTGTAGTTCGGCAACGGCTTGTATGGTGCCCAGTACGCTGGCGGAACCACACATGTCGTATTTCATTTCATCCATACCCTGAGAAGGTTTGAGCGAAATACCACCGGCATCAAAGGTCAGGCCTTTGCCAACCAAAACAATAGGTTTACTGTCGCCACCACCACCGTAATTCAGGGTAATGAGTTTTGCTGGTTCACGGCTGCCGCGTGAAACCGACAGGAATGAACCCATACCCAATTCAGCGATATCACTTTCTTCAAGTACATCAACGACCAGGTTATCTAAATCCTGTCCTAATTTTATGGCTTGTTCTGCGAGGTAGGTTGGGGTGCAGATATTACCCGGCAGGTTACCGAGTTCACGTGCCAGATTCATGCCCCTGCCAATGGCTGCTCCAGTATCACAAGCTTTTTCAAGGGTATCAATATCTGCTTCGCTAGCCATAAAGCCCAGTCGGGTAAGCGGTTTTTCAACCGGCTTAAACTGACTTTTTGTCTGACTGTAGCGATATAAAGCGGTTTCAGTATTGATAATCGTCTGACGAATTTTCCAGGCAGTACTGCGTTCTTTGACAGGTGTTTCTGCTAAACAGCTGACCGCTTGTGTGGCAGCACTTTCGTTTAACCATTTGGCCATCGCAATACAGGCTGCATTAAAATCATTTTCACTGGTTTTTTCGAATTTTCCGCAACCAACCAACAATATTCTAGGGCTGGAAATGCCTTCAATATCCTGTAGCAGCATTGTTTGACCTGGTTTGCCACTGATATCGCCACGTTCGATTACGCGTTGAATCATTCCTTTACTTGCCGTGTTTAATGTAGCCGCTGCGGGACTTAGTTGGTTGCCTTCAAAAACGGCGACGGCAATACAGTCGATTGACTGTGTTGGCAAAACATCTTTGGTCACAAAATACTGCATGGATTTCTCCTGTTGATGTAGATGGTTTAGACTGCGCTTTTTATTGCAGTGAACTGACTGCCTATTCTAACGAAGACCACTGAATAATGCCCGCCCTAAGACGAATATTTGTTGAGCGTTTCAGCCTGATAGACCGATATATGCTGCGAGAGTTTTTAATTTCTCTGACAGCCGTCATCGGTGTGCTATGGCTGATTTACGTGGCGACGCGTTTTGCCCGCTATCTGGCTCAGGCGGCTGTGGGTAATTTACCGGCAGAAGTCATTTTCAATTTGCTCTGGCTGAATTCCTTTGGCGCATTATCCATTTTACTGCCGATTGGTACATTTTTAGCGGTATTGCTCAGTTTGTCACGTATGAGCTCTGATAACGAACTGACGGTGATCGCGGCCTGTGGAATTGATGGTAATCGTATATTACGCAATGTGGTTGTTTTCAGCGGTACAATGGCGATTATTACAGGCGTTCTGGCATTACTGATTGTTCCAGATGTCTTATCAGGTCGCTATGAAATCGAACAGAAAGCCAAGATTGCTGCCAATACTACAGGTTTGGTCGCGGGGAGTTTTAAGGAAAGCCAGAACGGCGACTGGACCTTTTATTCACAACAGCTCAGTGAAGATAAAACCCACATGGTAAACATCTTTATTGAGATTCATCGTGATGAAAAACCCTTAATTTTCAGAGCTGAGCGTGGACGTTTTGATATTGAATCTGAAACCGGTGATAAATACCTGGTATTGGAAGACGGCTATCGTTACGAGGGTAATGCCGGTGATTTGGATTTCCGCATTGCTGAATACGCAACGCATAGCATGTTGATTGAACGTGGCGAGTCGGTCCAGGTTCGCGAAAAACATAAATCTCTACCCACTGCGGTGTTATGGGAGCGTGGAGAACCTCAGGATCTGGCTGAAATTCAGTGGCGGGTTTCCAGTGCCGTCATGACGATCATTTTGAGTGTAATAGCCATCACCCTGGCGCACACTGGTCCAAGGCAGGGACGTTATGCCGGATTTTTCCCGGCGGTGTTGGTCTATGTGATTTACAGCAATTTATTAGGCGTGACCCGAGCGTGGGTAGAAAAGGGCGATCTGGCTCCGTGGATTGGGGCGATCTGGGTACATCTTTTGATGATTGGCATTATGCTGATGTTACAAAATCGCCTGAAACTCAAACGATTCTGGCAACAACGTAAGCGACCCAAAACAGCATGATTCTGCAACGCTATATCAGTAAAACCATATTAGGCAGTACCGCTTTGGTACTGGTGGTATTAATGTCGCTGTATACCTTTATGGATTTTATTACCGAGCTGGATGACCTGGGTAAAGGTGATTATCAATTACTGGATATACTGACTTATTTAGCACTGTCGATGCCGAAGCGAATCTATGAATTACTGCCTGTTGCTGCTTTGCTGGGGAGCGTGATTGGTCTGGGGACATTGGCGTCGCAAAGTGAATTGGTGGCAATGCGTTCGGCAGGCGTATCGGTAAAAGACATTAACAAAGCTGTTTTGATTGTCGCCGGTATTTTAATGATTATCGCTGTCGTTCTTGGTGAATTGATCAGGCCTATTACTGAACAAAAAGCCTTGCAGGTGCAAACCTCCGCACAAACCGGAACTGAAGGAAGTCAATCAGAATTTGGTTTCTGGACCCGCGATGGTAACCATTTCAACCATATCGAACGGATACATCGCGATGGTCGTTTTGAAGGGGTTAAGGTCTACGAATTCGATGATAAGCATCAATTGAGGATTGTTACTAAAGCCAGAGAGGCCCGTTACGATAATAATGAATGGCTGATGTTTGATGTGGTGCAAAGCACAATTGATGAAAATGGCGTGGAGGTCAGAGCGATAGAACGCGCTAAATGGCGTTCCAAGCTCAATCCTGGCATGTTGAATGTGGTCGTTGTCCCGCCAGAGTTTTTACCGGTATGGAGTCTGATTGAGTACGTTTCCTACCTTAAATCCAATCATCAGGCTGTTGGTCAATATCAATTGGCATTCTGGAGCAAAATCATGATGCCGCTGAGTTCAGCAGTAATGGTGTTTTTGGCTGTGCCGTTTATTTTTGGTCCATTACGTTCCGCACCGATAGGGGGACGTATTTTGGTAGGTGTTCTGGTTGGGATTGGTTTTCATTTATTTAACCAGAGCTTTCAGCATATGGGGCTGGTGTTTGGTGTTTTGCCCTGGCTTGCGGCATCACTGCCAACCATCATTTTTGCCGGCATAGGCATCTTTATGCTGCGAAAGGTGCGTTAGTTAAGGGAGACCCCACGAATCTCTTTATCAAGACCATGAGATTCAAGCAGTATCGCAATCTGCGCACTGTGATCTTTTACCATAGCATTAGCCGCTTTGTAGGCTTGTGGATCATTATCACGGAAAGACAGCATAAGGTTGACAGAAACTTCCTTAAGCTCGGCAAAAATCGTGGTTAGTGCCTTTTCAGGCCGCTCAGCCAAAAACTTCTGGTTACTGGCCGCAACCAGCTGATTCTCAGCATCTAACAGACTAAAGCTCGGTGAAAAGCCTCGCAGATGCCAGACATTAAATCCTCTGGGATCGTTTCTTTGTTGGTAGAGATCAAAATACTTTTTTAGCAGTTCCACCTGATTGTAATAACGCTGACTCATCTGGCTGACATATTGAGGAAGATTATCTTCCGTAAGTGCTTCAAATTCCGAGGCAAAAGATGCCGCTTTTTTCTCATCCGCTTGTACTGAATGAATAGACACAAGCAAAGACAGCATTAATAATCCTAACAGCTGGCGGAGAGTGTTTCTGAACATAAAGGTTAGGAGATAGGACTTCACTGAAGGAACGTTTACAGTCATGATGCTCACCATTGAAAAACATGGGTTGATTATCAATGAGCGTAATGACTTAGTAAAGAGAATGCGTAATACAGAAACAAAAAAGGCGGTGAGATTTCTCACCGCCTTTTTATTAACGCCCGATAACACTTGTTATCGGTTGCCTTATATGGCGTCCCCAAGGGGATTCGAACCCCTGTTACCGCCGTGAAAGGGCAGTGTCCTAGGCCTCTAGACGATGGGGACCTAAAACTGTTTTCTTTCGTTTCTTGGTGGAGCTAGGCGGGATCGAACCGCCGACCTCTTGCATGCCATGCAAGCGCTCTCCCAGCTGAGCTATAGCCCCCGAAAGGAAGCGCATACTATAGGGATTGAGTTTTTCTCTGTCAACAGAATATTTGAAAATATTTACATGGACTCCAGATGGTTCCACGGAGATTGTGGTGGCTAGGAAGCCAGCAGGAATGCCATGGTAAAGCTAAGTTATTGATGAATGGTCAATATATTGATTTTGGCCAACTTAATTAAATAGGGGATTTGATGAAAGCACATTTCTGTGCGATAAATTGGCAGTTATTTATTGAATATAGAAGGCCGATTTTTCGGTCATCAAGGCTCACCGGGGATATTGATGCGCAAACTGATAATTCTATCTGCAGGTTTTGTTTCCTGTTTTGCTCCTCTTGTTTTCGCAGAGCCATACCATGTGCCCAGTCACTGTCCCCGACCAGACGCCGATTTTTTTCTCCCTGAAGATGCACTCACTGAACAAAGTGAAGTTGATGTTAAAGCTGATACCGCTCAGTTGGTTGATTTAGGCACTTCTGTATTTACTGGCAAAGTAGATATTCGTCGCGGAGGGCAGCAATTAAATGCCAACCGTGCAACTTACAACCAAACTACCGGTAAAGTGACTGCTCAGGGAGATGTGCGTTTACGTGATAGTCAGATGTCAATATTTGGTGATCAGGCGGAATGGAATATCAATGAAGATCGCGGCACGCTGATTGACGCGGAATATCAAACCAAACAGATGAATGCGCGCGGTGAAGCGAGTCATGTGAATCGTCAGGGCGTACAGTCCACCCAATTAAAAAACGCTACATATACAACCTGTATGGAAGACGATGAATTCTGGAAGTTAAAGGCCGGAGAAGTCGATCTGGATCATGAGGAGGGCGTTGGCCGGGCTTATGATGTTGTGCTGCGTCTTAAAGATGTCCCGGTTTTTTATACGCCATACATCAGTTTTCCGTTAAGTGATGAGCGTAAATCAGGTTTTCTGATCCCGTCCATTGGAAGTTCCAATGAAACCGGCTTTGATGTCAGCACACCTTATTACTGGAATATTGCACCCGATATGGATGCGACCCTGACACCACGTTATATGTCAGATCGTGGCTTGATGTTGAATGGTGAGTTTCGTTATCTCACACCGCAATCTGAAGGCTTGATTGATGCAGGCTTTTTGGGCAGTGACAGTCTTCGTCAGAATGGTGATGAAATAAATCCCAACTACAATGAAGACCGGAAACATTTTTCATTTCAGCAAAATGGGCATTATGGCAGCAGCAACCGCTGGCGAACCCTGGTTGATTATAATTATGTATCGGATAGGGATTATCTGGAAGATTTCAGTAGTAATTTAAGTTTGAGCAGTACTACGCATTTAAACCGATTATTAAATGTGAACTATTACGGTGATATCTGGAATTTCGGAGCAAGGGTGCAGGGCTATCAGAATCTGTTGGAAGATGTTGAAGACCCTTATCAACGATTGCCGCAATTAACATTGAATGGATTACTGCCTGATCAGGCCTATGGACTTAGCTATGAGTTCAAGTCTGAATTTACAGCGTTTGATCATGACGAGTTGGTCAAGGGGCAACGATTCAATATGGAACCTGGTGTCAGCCTGCCGATGGGTACCGCAGGTTTTTTTATTACTCCTCGGGTTGCTTTAAACCACACATACTACTCACTGGATAATTTGCAAACCCAAACCCGTTTTGAGGAGAGTAACATTAGCCGGACTTTACCCATAATCAGTATTGATAATGGATTGGTTTTTGAAAGACCGTTGAAATTTGCCGGCAATAATATGATCCAGACTTTAGAGCCCAGAGCATTTTATCTATATAAACCTTATCGGGACCAGGACGATATTCCACTTTTTGATACAAATTTACGTACCTTTGGTATGGGAAGCATGTTCAGCCATGAACGGTTTACCGGGCCAGATAGAATTGGTGACGCAAATCAGATAACGGTGGGCTTGACAAGCCGTTTTATCAATGAAGAAACTGGTCGTGAAAAATTACGGATGACATTGGGACAAATCCAATACTTCTCAGATCGTAAAGTCAATTTAAGACAAGATGCCAGAGAGACCAGCTCCGATTCTGATTATATTGCTGAAGCGGTGGCTAGCATTACGAAAGAATGGGCGCTCGCTGGCCAGATTCAATGGGATCCAGACAGCACCACCTCCAATATGTCTTCTCTGCAATTACGCTATCGCGGAGAAAATGGAGGAGTCTTCAATATTGCTCATCGTTATCGACGTGATGATGGCATTAACCAGTTTCCGATTGAACAGGCCGATGTGTCTGGAAGTCTACCGATTAATGATCAATGGAGTGTTATTGGCCGCTATTATCGCTCTTTGATGGATAATACGACGTTAGAAGCTTTGGCAGGTGTTGAATACCACAGTTGTTGCTGGGCAACACGCGTAGTTTTCCGTGATTATATTAACGATATCAATGCTGACAGTCGCAATAAAGCCATCTATTTTGAAATTGAATTGAAAGGGCTGGGGCGCTTTGGTAAGAAATCCGGTGGCCTGCTCGAGGAAAGTATTCGAGGCTATGAATAAATATAAGCCAGCAGATTCAACTTTCCAATAGATGTTTTTGTCATTAACTCATCTATCTACATTTAAGGTTCTTTAGGTCTTAGACGCTTTGAAACGCTATAATAACGGCCAACAATTTACGGAGTTTGAATAGTTCATGATTAAATATTTGCTTGTCGGCTTATTGCTTGCGAACAGTGTATGGGCAGCGCCGCTTGATCGTATTGTTGCTGTTGTTAATAACGAAATTGTCCTGGATAGTGAGCTGGTCGAGATGGAGCAGACTGTTCGTCAGCAGCTTCGCCAGCGTAATGCCGCAATACCATCCTCTGATATTCTGCGCCGACAGGTCCTTGAACGACTAATCATGCAAAAACTGCAACTGCAGCGGGCAGAAATGTCAGGTATTCGGGTGGCAGATGACGCGCTGAACGCTGCCGTCCGCCAAATTGCTGAAAACAATAATCTCACCATACGTCAGTTCCGAGATGCACTTGAAAGTGACGGTTATGATTTCACTGAATTCAGAGAAACCATTCGTGAAGAAATGGTTATCAGTCGGTTACGTAAGAGCGAGGTCGAAGATTCTATTGTCGTTTCTGAGCGTGAAGTAGATAACTTTCTGGCAACCCAAAACCTGCAGGGCGATTCTGAGCAAGCCTTCAGACTGTTACATATTTTAGTTGGTATTCCAGATGCACCAACTCCTGAGCAAGTACAGGAAGCCGAAAAAAAGCTTGCTGTTATTCAGGATTTATTGGCGGAGGGCGGTGATTTTTCAGAAATTGCTGCAGGATACTCTGATGGTCAAAATGCGCTGGAAGGTGGCGAACTAGGCTGGCGTAAACAGGCTGAATTGCCAACCTTGTTTGCCAGTGTTGTACCCAATCTGGCCGTTGGCGAAGTGAGCGACGTTATACGCAGCGGCAGTGGCTTTCACCTGGTCAAACTGGCTGAAAAACGCAGCGAAGAAACCCATCTGGTTAAACAGACCAAAGCTCGACACATCTTAATCAAAACCAATGAGCTGGTGACTGATGAAGCCGCGGAAAAACGACTTCAGCAATTACGCGAGCGAATCCTCAATGGCGAAGACTTCGCCGAGCTGGCAAAGGCACACTCTGAGGATACCGGATCTGCCATTGACGGCGGAAGCCTCGGTTGGACAAGTCCCGGTGTTATGGTTCCAGAGTTTGAAGAAGTTATGAATGGTTTGGCTGAAGGTGAAATGAGCGATGTTTTCCAAAGCCGTTTTGGTTGGCATTTAATTCAGGTCGAGGAACGACGTGAACAAAATATGGCAGATGAATTTAAGCGCAATAAAGCGCGTGAACAGTTAAAACAACGCAAAATTGAAGAAGAACTTGAAAGCTGGCTAAGAGCAATGCGCGATGAAGCCTACATTGAGTATCGTGACCTTTGAGTGAGATTTGTCGTATAGCGCTAACTTCAGGTGAACCCGCTGGAATTGGTCCCGATCTGTGTATTCAGCTGGCACAACAGGCCCAACGTCACCAAATAATCGTTATTGCTGATCCAGAGCTGCTTCAGCAACGTGCAGATGAATTAGGGCTACCCATAAAACTGATTGAATTTGATCCAGATTCGGCTCCCAAACCAGTTGAAGCTGGTTGTATCGTCTATCTGGAAAGTAAGCTTGCAGAAACAGTGGTGGCGGGGAAGTTGAATCCTGCTAATTCAGCCTATGTTATTAATACATTGCAACTCGCGCTGAATGGTTGTCTGGATGGGACTTTCGATGCTGTTGTTACCGCACCAGTGCATAAAGGTGTCATTAATGATGCTCAGGTTCCTTTTAGCGGCCATACCGAGTTTTTCGCTGATGGTGCTGGTGTCAATAAAGTGGTGATGATGTTGGCCACACCGGAGCTACGTGTGGCCTTGGCTACGACACACTTACCGCTTCGCGACGTAAGTGATGCCATTACTCAACAAAGCCTGCTAAAAATTATGCATATTCTGGCTGAAAGTCTGCAGCAAGGTTTTGGATTAAAACACCCTAGAATAGCTGTATGCGGCTTAAATCCTCATGCTGGCGAAGGTGGTCATCTGGGTACTGAAGAACAGACTGTAATCGAGCCTGTGATTAAACTCATACGTGAGCAGGGCTATGAATTTAACGGTCCATGGCCCGCAGACACTATTTTTGTAAAGTCACGCCTTGCGGATTATGACGCTGTATTAGCGATGTATCACGATCAGGGCCTGCCAGTGCTTAAGCATCAAGGTTTTGGTGATGCTGTGAATATTACCCTGGGGCTTCCATTTATCCGAACATCGGTTGATCACGGCACCGCACTGGACCTTGCCGGTTCAGGTAAAGCCAGTGCAACCAGCCTGCAGGCTGCAATCAATATGGCTGAAACAATGTCATTAACCAGAAGAACTCCATGACTGATCAGCGACATTATCCAAAAGCACGTAAACGATTTGGGCAAAACTTCTTGCAGGATGAAGCCGTTATAGCGGACATCATCGCGGCAGTAGCCCCTCAAAAAGATCAGCATCTGGTCGAAATAGGACCGGGACGTGGGGCATTAACGTCCTCATTACTGGAAGATGCTGGATTACTGGATGTGATTGAGCTGGATCGTGATTTGGTGCCAATACTGCAAAACCAGTTTAAAGACGCGCCTAATCTACATATTCATCAGGCTGATGCACTGGAATTTGATTTCAGTGTATTACCCCGGGATGATGAAAAATTAAGGGTGATTGGTAATCTGCCCTATAACATCACTACACCGTTATTATTTCATTTACTCGAACAGGCTTCGTTGATAGAAGATATGTGTTTTATGCTTCAGCGAGAGGTCGTAGAGCGCATTTGTGCCGCACCAGGTAACAAAAGCTATGGTCGGTTAAGCATAATGATTCAATACCAATGCATGGTTGAGCAATTATTTATTGTGCCTCCTACAGCCTTTGATCCTCCGCCTAAAGTGGAGTCAGCCATCATTTATATCCAACCAAGAAAGCAATTTTTAGGCGGCGATGTATGTATAAAAACGTTAGGCAGTTTGGTCACACAGGCTTTTAGTCAGCGTCGAAAAACCATCGCTAACACTTTGAAAAATAGTGTTTCCGTGGCGGAGTTGGAGGCTCAGGGGATCGATCCAAAGCTGCGTCCTGAAACCTTATCCGTTGAACAATATGTTGCTTTGGCACAATCCATTAGTGCTTAAAATAAGTATAGGCTATATAAGTAAAAGCTTAAGTACTGATTTAGCAGGAGTTTAGAGCCGGTTCACAAAAAATGGTCATAGTAAATGACACTAATGTTTTACTGTCTTGACACACTGTTTTTGCTGTAGTTAGATACACACAACCAAATGAGACGCGCCGAGGTATTGTGTGTCCTTTGGGACTTTGAATACATAATATAAACGACACGAGGAATTAAGCTGTGAATAAATCTGAATTAATCGATGCAGTTGCTGCGGCCGCAGACATTTCAAAAGCAAAAGCGGCTCTGGCTGTTGACGGCGTGACTTCTGCAGTCACAAAAGCGTTAAGCAAAGGCGATCAAGTTACTCTGGTAGGTTTCGGTACTTTTTCTGTTCGTGAGCGTGCTGCTCGTACCGGCCGTAACCCACGTACCGGCGAAGAAATCAAAATTGCAGCTGCAAAAATTCCTGCATTTAAAGCTGGTAAAGCCCTGAAGGATGCTGTAAACTAGTTTCTTTTTTCTGGGGTGCTTAGCTCAGCTGGGAGAGCATCGCCCTTACAAGGCGAGGGTCGGGGGTTCGAACCCCTCAGCACCCACCAGGAATATCAGGAGCGGTAGTTCAGCTGGTTAGAATGCTGGCCTGTCACGCCGGAGGTCGCGGGTTCGAGTCCCGTCCGCTCCGCCAATACAAAAGAAGGGCGCATTCTATGCGCCTTTTTTTTTGCTTAAATTAACCCACACTCGTGAAGAAGGTTCACTCCTATGTTGCATTTCATACGTGATCGCGCCCAAGGTTGGATTGCTTGGTTTATTGTTGGCTTAATCAGCATTCCGTTTGCACTTTGGGGGGTGAATTCTTATGTCTCCGGACCAACCGATACCATCGTTGCAGAAGTTAATGGTGAAGAAATCACCCAAACAGCCTTACTAGAAGCTGTTCAGCGTTATCGTGATCAAATGCGGCAAATGATGGGCGAAGAGTTCAATCCCGAGATGTTTGATAACGCTGAAATTCGTTATGTCGTCCTCGATGATTTGATTGACCAACAACTTATCCGCTCTGCTGCTGATGAACTTGGTCTTCGGATAAGTGACCGTCAAATTGCCCAGTTCATTCAGCAAACCCCTGCATTTCAACGTGATGGCACCTTTGATAGCGAGCAATATCAAATGGTTCTCGCCAGAGCGGGCTTCACTCCCACCTCATATGAAGCCAGCTTACGTGATGATCTTTTGGGCCAACAGCTTATCCAGAGTGTAGAGGGCAGTACCCTGGTCTCCGAGGTTGAGGTAGAAAGATTGTTAAAACTGGAAAATCAACAGCGCGAAATTGCCTTTGGCGTAGTCAAGCTGGAAGATTTTCTTGATGACACCGAAGTTGATGAAGCAGATGTACGTGGTTTCTTTGATGCCAACCAATCAAGCTTTACTTCACCGGAACAAATCTCTCTTGATTATCTGGAACTGTCACTTGATGACATTTCAACACAGGTTGAAGTGAGTGAAGAACAGTTGCAGCAATATTATGTTGATAACAAAGCACAGTTTGTGGGGCCAGAACAGCGCCGCGCCAGTCACATCTTAATCGAAGATAATGAAGAATCAGAGCAGATCCTCGCTGAAATTCAAACCAAACTTGAAGAAGGTCAAACCTTTGAAGAGTTGGCAGAAACCTATTCGATCGATGTTGGTTCGGCAGCTTCAGGTGGTGATTTAGGGGCTATTCAGCGTGATGTGATGGAGCCAGCTTTTGAAGAAGCAGTGTTTGCTTTAGAGAATGTTGGTGATATCTCTGAACCTGTTAAAACGGAGTTTGGTTATCACATCATTCAATTAACGGATATAGATCAATCCAGCAATGTAGAGTTTGCAGATGTAAAAGAGAAAGTTGAGCAGCAATATAAACGTCAGCAAGCTGAACGACAGTTTTACGATAAAGCTGAAGAATTGGCGAATCTGACCTATGAGAATCCCGAAACACTTGATATTGCCGCTGAAACATTGGGCTTAGATATTAAAACCTCTGAGAAATTTACCCGTAGCGGTGGCAGTGGTATAGCGGAAAACCAGGAGGTTGTGAAAGCGGCATTTTCTGATGATGTATTGAATCAGGAACTGAACAGCCAGGTCTTAGAGTTATCTGATACTCGGTTGGTTGTAGTTCGCAAGAACAGTCATGTTGATGCGACGCTGTTGCCATTTGACTCAGTTGCACCAGCAATTACCGAACAGCTTCGTTATCAGCGTGCAAGCGATTTAGCCTATATTCAGGGCGAATCCAGACTGCAGGAGTTGAAATCTGGTGCATCCGCTACACAAGTCTTTCCTGATACCTGGCAGCCAGCCACTTATTATGGGCGTGATAGTCAGGATATTAGCGCACAAATTCTGGATCAGGCATTTAGATTACCTAACGCTGAATCAACCCAATATGCCGGTTTCACTGCCGATAACGGCAATTATGTTGTCATAGCGGTAAGTGATGTGAAACAGGGCTCAGTTGAAGATGTAGAGCCTGAAATGCGCGATGGACTGGTCTCTAACCTGACCAGACTGAACGGCCGTGTAGAAATGGCAGCATTCCTCAATACATTACGTAGTGAAGCCGACATCGAAATTTATGAGTCACGGGTAACATCTAGCGAAGAAGAGTAGTTCGCTAATCATAATTGCAGATTGAAAAAGGCGCTTTATAGCGCCTTTTTTATAACTAATGTATCAATGACTTTAGCGCCGACGCTGTCACCCCAAATATTGACTACGGTACGGAATCGATCCAGAAACCAGTCCACTGCCAGTAACAGTGCAATACCATCCAGGGGCAAACCTACCGCACTAAGTACGATTACCATGGTGACCAGTCCTGCTTCAGGGATTCCTGCAGCACCAATGGCCGCAAGCGTTGCAGTAATAAACACAATAATCTGTTGAGTCATCGTCAAATCAATGCCGTAGGCCTGGGCTATAAATAACACCGCGGCAGCTTCATAAAGGGCCGTACCATCCATATTGACCGTGCTGCCCAGTGGCAAAACAAATTTGATGGCTTTATCACTAACATTATTTTCGCGGGCATTTTCCATGGTTAATGGCAATGTGGCTGTTGAACTTGCGGTGCCAAAACCGGTAAACAAAGCTCGACTCATACCAAATAAATACGCTAAGCCTTTGCCAGCAACCAGTTGTAGTAGTAAAAATAGAAAACAAAAATGGATGAATAACCCGGTTAAAACGGTGACCACATGCCAGCCGACAGCCTCTATCTCTTTGAATAATTCTTCACCACCACCCGCCAGACCAATGCGTGCAGCTATTAAAGCGAAAATGCCGATTGGGGCGAAATACATAATCCATATCACCAACTTCATCATGGCTTCATTAATACCATCAAAAACGGAAAATACAGGTTTGGAACGTTCACCAATCGTCGTCAGCGCCATCGCAAACAATATGGCAAAAACAATAATGGGCAATAACTGCATTTCAGTCGCAGAGGCAAATAGATTTGGCGAGATCAGTGACATAATAATGTCTGATGCTCCTGTTCCCTGTTTTTCCAGAATTCGCTCGGGAACAGTAGCATCTCCGAGCTCGATTCCTGCACCGGGCTGGATGATATTAACCACTACCAAGCCAATAAACACTGCAACAGCCGTAGTAAAACCATAGTACAGAAGGGTGGAACCACCTAAACGGCCCAGTTTTCGAACATCACCAAGGGCGCCAATACCGCTGATAACCGAGGCAACAATCAACGGGATAATGATCATTTTTAGTGCATTGAGAAATAAATCACCCAGCCAACCGATTTGTAATGACAGGTCACCGAAAAACCAACCAAACAAGACACCACTGATGGCACTCAGAATAATCAAAATTAATAATATGACGGCATGTGAGTGTGGCATGGGCTGCTATCCTCAAATTTATAAGTGCTAAAACAAAAACAGGGCTGAAAGCCCTGTTTTTGTTAACTGGATGAACATCGGTTAAAAATTACTTATCGCCAATACCGACAATATTGTAACCACCGTCAACATAGGTAATTTCGCCGGTTACCCCGGATGCCAGATCGGAGCACAGGAAAGCACCTACATTGCCCACTTCATCAATCGTGACATTACGACGCAATGGTGCATTACGTTCGCCATAGGCCAGCATCTTGCCAAAATCGCCAATACCGGCAGCAGCAAGTGTTTTTATAGGACCAGCAGAAACAGCATTTACCCGAATGCCTTCCGGACCTAATGAATAGGCCATATATCTTACTGTGGCTTCCAGAGCGGCTTTTGCGACACCCATAACATTGTAATTATCGATAGCCCGTTCGGCACCCAGATAGCTCAATGTCAATAATGAACCGTTACGGCCAGCCATTAATTCTTTACCGGCTTTCGCCAATGCAGCAAAGCTGTAGGCACTGATATCATGTGCAGCGGCAAAACCTTCACGTGTCACACTGTCAACAAAGCTGCCTTGCAGTTGTTCACGCGGAGCAAATGCGACCGAATGAACAATACTGTCCAGGCCATCCCATTGTTTGGCCAGATCATCGAAAACAGCTTTGATTTGCTCATCACTGCTAACATCGCACGGAAAAATTAATGCTGGATTGGAGCCACATTCTTCAGCGATTTTTTCGACGCGGGATTTGAGTTTGTCATTTTGGTAAGTAAAAGCTAATTCAGCACCTTCACGTGCCATGGCATGCGCAATACCGGCGGCGATAGAACGCGAGCTGGCAACGCCAACAATCAATACCCGTTTGCCTTGTAGAAAACCCATGAAGTACTCCAGAAATTTTAAAACCGATAAACTTACCTGATTTTGGCAGGTACTGGAAGAGGCGAGCAGCTTACATTCCCGTTATACTCCCTATTTGCATGGTTTCAACGTTGGATGATTATGCCCCGATTTTCTGTTGTGCTCTTCTGGATAGTTATTGCATCGCTGACAGGTTGTGATATATCGGCTATCAACTCTCCATACCCTGCAGCTGAGAGTGAAAAAACGGTCAGTTACAGCTCCTTTATGCTGCGGCCAAAACATCTGGATCCCGCCCGTTCTTATTCAGCAAATGAAAGTCTCATTACGGCGCAGATTTATGAGCCGCCCTTTCAATATCATTACCTCAAACGTCCATATCAAATGGAACCATTGACCGCAGCGAAAATGCCGGAAGTGGTGTTTTTAGATAAGAATCAACAAGTATTAACGGGGGCACAACAGACAGCAGAAAATATCGCTTTTTCACGTTACACGATTACCCTGAGACCCGGAATCGCCTATCAACCACATCCCGCATTTGCTCAGGATGCGTCTGGACAATGGCTCTATCACGATCTGGATCAACAGAGTTCTAGTCACCTGAACACTATTGTGGATTTCCCCGAGCAAGCCACCCGGGAATTAAAAGCCGCTGATTATGTATATCAAATTAAACGGCTGGCACATCCGGAAGTGCATTCACCCATTTTAGGTTTAATGAGTGAGCACATTGTCGGTTTGGGTGATTTTGCCGCCACTCTCAATAAACTTCAGCAACAAGGTAAGCCGATTGATTTACGTGAATTAGATATCGCTGGCGTGGAAGCAATTGATGATTATCAATTCCAAATTACCGTATATGCTCAATATCCCCAGTTGAAGTACTGGCTGGCCATGCCATTTTTTGCTCCCATCCCCTGGGAAGCTGACGTGTTTTACCAGCAGACTGTATTAAAAGATAAAAATATCACCTTAGACTGGTACCCGATTGGAACAGGGGCCTATCAAATGATTGAAAACGATCCTAACCGTCGCATGGTGATGGTTAAAAATCCTAATTATCATGGTGAAATTTATCCCAGTGAAGGTAATCCAGGTGATGCTGCAGCTGGTCTGCTGGATGATGCGGGTTTGCCAATGCCCTTTATCGATAAAATCATTTACACCCTTGAAAAAGAAAGTACGTCTTACTGGGGGAAATTCATTCAGGGGTACTACGATATCAGTGGCTTAACTTCCGACAGCTTTGAACAGGCGATCCAGGTTTCTTCAGGTGGGTCGTTTGGGCTAAGCGAAGATATGATGGAAAAAGGCATTGATTTGCAGGCTGCTGTTGGCACAACTACCCATTATATTGGTTTTAATATGCTGGATTCAGTGGTGGGTGGAGACAGTGAACGAGCACGCAAACTACGTCAGGCGATTGCTATTGCGATAGATCAGGAGGAATTCGTTTCTATTTTCTTTAACGGACGTGGAATTCCTGCCCAAGGACCTATCCCTCCGGGAATTTTTGGTTATCGTGACGGCCGGGAGGGATTGGACCCTTACGTTTATGAATGGCGGGATGACGCGGTACGCACCAAGCCAATTTCTTTTGCCAGAGAACTACTGGCAGATGCCGGATATCCCAATGGTCGAGATGCTGAAACAGGGCAACCGTTAGTTCTGTACTTTGATGTATCTGCTGTTGGACCGGATGCCAAAGCCCAGTTGGACTGGATGCGCAAACAGTTTCAAAAACTTAATATCCAATTAGTGATTCGGTCGACTGATTACAATCGTTTTCAGGATAAGATGCGTCGCGGACAAACACAGATATTCAAAGTCGGCTGGAGTGCTGATTATCCGGATCCGGAAAATTTTCTGTTTCTTTTATACGGGCCCAATGCCAAAGCTATTCATAACGGTGAAAACAGCGCCAATTACCAAAACCCTGAATTCGATAAGTTATTTGAACAGATGCGGGTGATGCCTGACGGTGATGAGCGTCAGGAAATTATCGATAAAATGGTGGATATTGTTCGCCATGATGTGCCGTGGGTATGGGGATTTCATCCCAAACAGTTAACGTTGTTCCACGCGTGGAATAAAAATATCAAACCTAATCTGATGGCAAACAATACATTAAAGTATCATCGGATTGATCCGCTATTACGAGACCAGTTGCGGTCGAAATGGAATCAACCGACCATCTGGCCGCTGATTTTGCTGTTATTTATTTTTATCATGGCAATGTTGCCAGCTATTTTGATTTATCGTCGGAAAAAACACCAGCAGGCTGTCAATACTTGATACTGTTGATTTTGCGTATCATCCGGTACAATTAAACGCGAAAATTGTTATACGACTTCAGGTATCAATTGAGCAGGGAGAAAAGCACGTGGATTTGGCTACTTTACTGGGTTTTTTAATAGCCTGGAGTCTGATTATCGCCACTATTGCTCTTGGGGCAGCGGCGAGCACCTTTGTTAACACGCCTTCTTTCATGATAGTTGTAGGTGGCACCTTTGCCGTCGTCATGATGCGCTTTACCCTCAAACAGTTCATTGGTTCAATGAAAACGGCGACCAAAGCCTTTTTGCATAAATCTGAAGATCCTTCTGAAATTATTGCCAGTGTGGTTGTCTTAGCCGGTATCGCCCGTAAAGAGGGTTTGTTGGCATTGGAACGGCAGGAAGTTAAAAATCCTGCCTTGGCATTGGGTATCCGAATGCTGGTTGATGGTCATGAGCCGGCTGTGGTCAGAAAAGCCCTGAACACAGAAATGAATGAAACGGTCAACCGACATAGCATCGGTCAACAGATTTTCCAGCAAATTGGTGATGCCGCTCCGGCGATGGGAATGATCGGTACTCTGGTTGGTCTGGTTCAGATGCTCTCGAATATGTCCGATCCAAAATCAATTGGTCCAGCGATGGCGATTGCATTACTGACAACCTTATATGGTGCAATGATTGCCAATATGTTTGCATTGCCTGTAGCCGATAAGCTTGCTTTACGCAGTAATGAAGAGCTGATGAATAAAAGTATTATCATCGAGAGCGTAATGGGAATTCAGGAAGGACAGAACCCGAAAGTATTGGAAGAGTTACTGAAAAATTATCTTCCGGCTTCAAAACGGGATGCTGAAGAGCCAGCCCCGGCCGAAGCTTAATCAGCTGACGACGGCAGAATTCTATGAGTGATTCTGAAACGCAAAGTTTCAAAAAGCAGCAAAAGAAAGGGTTGCCTGCCTATATGGCGACATTTGCCGATTTAATGTCGTTATTAATGTGTTTCTTTGTTTTGTTATTGTCGTTCGCTGAAATCGATGCCATCAAATATAAAATGGTGGTTATGTCTTTGGAGAAAGCCTTTGGTGTGCAGCGAGAGGTAGTAGATGAAGCCATTCCTAAAGGCACCAGCATCATTGCACAGGAATTCAGCCCGGGCGAACCTAAACCCACACCGCTGAATATTGTCAGACAGGAAACAACTGATGATACGAAAGATGTGTTAAAAATCACCATGGATGCCGAAGCTGTCGCAGAAGCGCAGGCAAAGCAGGTCGCCGAGGAAGTCGAAGAATTTAAAGAAGCGCTGGAATCAGAAATCGAACGTGGTTTGATCGTTGTAGAGAATCAGCTCAATCGTATTGTTATCCGAATTCGTGAGCGTGGTTCCTTTCCCTCTGGCGACGCTACTTTGAACCAGGACTTTGTTCCTATCCTGAAAAAAATTAATGAAGTATTAACGCAGACTGACGGACTAATTGCTGTGGCAGGACATACTGATAACATTCCGATTAATACTTCCCGTTATCGTTCTAACTGGGAGTTATCAACTTCAAGAGCGACTTCAGTAGTTCACGAACTGCTTAAGTACAATACGATTCCACCTGAACGTTTTGTGCTTGAAGGCTATGCTGATACCCGCCCATTAGCCCCAAATGATTCTATTGAAAATCGGGCAATAAATCGTCGTGTGGAAATTGTTGTTCTAAAAGGTTCGCTGGACAGCGAGCTCACCAAGTCCATTGATGATTTGATTCAGCAGCACGATGCAATAGAAAGTGAAATTCAACAAGTCCGTTGAACATCAAAAGATTGCTGCCATCAAAATATATCTGTCTAAACAATGGTATTATTTTGCAAGTTTTTGATATCAGTTATGACACGATTCATAGCATCGAAACATAAGCACACAAACAAAAAAAGAGCCTTTTACTGGAAAAAAGACGACCGTATAGAAATAATGCAGTCGGTTGTATAAAGGCGCTGACAATAAGAAAGTTAGAGGTAAACATGCAAAAAATTTCCGTGGAAACAGGAATCGTGATCCCATTGGATCGACCAAACGTCGATACGGATGCCATCATACCTAAACAGTTTCTGAAATCGATCAAGCGCAGTGGTTTTGGTCCCAACCTGTTTGATGAATGGCGTTATTTGGATCACGGCGAGCCGGGACAGGATTGTAAAGATCGTCCGCTGAATCCGGATTTTGAATTGAATCAACCACGTTATCAGGGTGGCACGATATTACTGGCGCGTGAAAACTTTGGTTGTGGATCGAGCCGTGAGCATGCTGTTTGGGCACTCGAAGACTATGGTATTCGAGTGATTATTGCCCCCAGTTTTGCTGATATCTTTTTTAGCAACAGCAGTAAAAATGGCATTCTCACAATACAACTCGATGAACAGCTGGTCGAAAAACTATTTCATCAGGTCGAGGCTACTCCAGGTTATAAATTGACCGTTGATTTGCCAGAACAGAGCATTTTGTTGCCTGATGGTGAAGTCCTGCATTTCGAAATAGACAGCTTTAAAAAGCATTGTTTGATTGAAGGTCTGGATGATATTGGTCTGACCCTGCAGCATACTGATGAAATCAAAGCTTACGAGGCCCGTCGTCGTGAACAAACGCCGTGGCTGTTTTCCTAATATTTTTTCCATTTATAAGTAATAACATTCATGACAAAGAAAATTGCAGTATTGGCCGGTGATGGAATCGGTCCGGAAATTGTTGCCGAAGCCGTAAAGGTTTTAAATGCTTTTAAACAGGATGGTTTGGCGATTGAACTTGAATACGGTTTGATCGGTGGGGCCGCTTACGATGAAACTGGCAGTCCGCTTCCTGATGAAACCTTGCAAATGGCTAAAGAGGCAGATGCCATTTTGTTAGGTGCAGTGGGAGGCTATAAATGGGAAGCACTGGATATCAGTGTGCGTCCGGAAAAAGGTTTATTGGGTATTCGTTCACAATTAAACCTTTTTGCTAATTTACGTCCGGCTTTGTTATATCCACAATTAGCAGATGCATCCACCCTGAAACCAGAAGTTGTGTCCGGTCTGGATCTAATGATTGTCCGTGAGTTAACGGGTGGGATTTACTTTGGTCAGCCCCGAGGGATCCGTACTCTGGATAATGGCGAGAAAGAAGGCTACAACACACTGGTGTATCGCGAAAGTGAAATTAATCGTATTGGACGCGTGGCATTTGATATTGCACGTAAACGGCAAAGTCGTGTTTGTTCGGTGGACAAAGCCAATGTATTGGAATGCACCGAGTTGTGGCGTGAGACGATGACAACATTGTCCAAAGACTATGCCGATGTCGAGCTAAGTCATATGTATGTTGATAATGCTGCAATGCAGCTAGTGCGAGCACCAAAGCAGTTTGACGTTATGGTGACCACCAATATGTTTGGCGATATTTTGTCAGATTGTGCATCAATGCTGACCGGTTCGATTGGTATGTTGCCCTCTGCGTCGCTTGATGAAAACGGCAAGGGAATGTATGAACCTATTCACGGTTCAGCCCCTGATATTGCTGGTCAGAACATTGCTAATCCACTGGCAACGATTTTGTCAGCTGCTATGATGTTACGTTACACCCTTGATCAACCGGCTTTTGCAGATCGTATTGAAGCTGCCGTAAGTAAAGTTCTGGATCAAGGTTTAAGGACAGCAGATATTTTCTCCGCGGGAATGACTCGCGTGACCACTGCTGAAATGGGCGATGCCGTTGTGGCAGCGCTGTAACAAAAGAATTTAGGTGAAATGTGACTAAACAAATTGATGTTGCTGTTGTAGGTGCTACTGGTGCGGTTGGTGAAACGATGCTGGATATCCTGCATAAGCGGAATTTTCCGGTAGGTAAAGTGTATGCATTGGCCAGTGAGCGTTCAGCTGGCTCAACTGTTCAGTTTGGTAATAAATCGATAATGGTTGAAGATTTGGCCGAGTTTGATTTTTCCAAAGTACAGATAGGCTTGTTTTCTCCTGGGGCCAGTGTTTCTGAAATCTATGCGCCAAAAGCGGCTGCTGCAGGCTGTATTGTTATCGATAACACCTCACAGTTTCGTTATGACGATGATGTTCCACTGATCGTGCCTGAGGTGAATCCAGATGCGGTGGCCGGTTATAAAAAACGTGGCATTATCGCTAATCCGAATTGCTCTACCATTCAAATGCTGGTGGCGTTAAAACCTATTTACGATGCTGTGGGGATTACTCGTATTAACGTTTGCACCTACCAGGCGGTATCGGGAAGTGGAAAACCTGCAATGGATGAGCTGGCCAAACAAACTGCTGCTCTTTTGAATGGTCGCCCGGTGGAAGCTGAAGTTTATCCTAAACAAATTGCCTTTAATGTGATTCCTCAAATCGATGTTTTTATGGATAACGGATATACCAAAGAAGAAATGAAAATGGTTTGGGAAACTCGCAAAATCCTCGGTGACGAGTCAATACAGGTCAATCCAACCGCGGTCCGGGTGCCTGTCTTTTATGGTCATTCTGAAGCCATTCATATCGAAACCCGTGACAAGATCACTGCTGAAAAAGCCAGAGAGCTGCTATCAGCGTTTGATGGCATCGTCGTGATTGATGAACACAAAGATGGTGGTTATCCAACAGCTGTCACAGATTCCTCTGGTCAGGATCCTGTATATATAGGGCGAATCCGTGAAGATATTTCACATCCAAACGGTTTGAATTTATGGGTTGTTTCAGACAATGTTCGTAAAGGTGCGGCACTAAACAGTGTGCAAATTGCTGAACTTCTGGTAGATAGATACCTCTAGGCATTGCTGAGATTGTCAAGGAAGGGGAGTTAAATGAAACAGAAAACGTTGACCAGTTTGTCGGTAGCTGCGGCACTTGGTTTATTAACTCCCTTACCGGGTCATGCGTTTGGCCTTGGTCAGATAACTTTATACTCTGCCTTGAATGAACCTTTCAGGGCAGAGATTGAGGTCAATGCACTTCAGGATGATGAGCAGGGTAATCTTGAGGTCAGATTGGGTTCATCCCAGGATTTTGAAAGAGCAGGACTGGAACGCAGTTTTTTATTAACCCAGCTGAATTTTGAAGTTATTGAAGAAAGTGATTCCACCCGAATTTTGGTCACTTCTGATATACCCATCAAAGAACCATTTCTGGGATTTTTACTGGCCGCAACCACTGGTCAGGGAAAATTACTTCGCGAATATATGGTGCTGCTGGATCCACCTAAAGAGCTGTACCCCGGTCGTGGCAATGTGGATTCACCACTCGCACCGAATACTCAATCAACGGTTCCTGCTGCTCCTCGCACAACATCTTCAAATCAGTCAGCCTATACATCTGATCGCTTGACGCAATATAACGTTCAGTCACGCGATACCTTATGGAGCATCGCCGAGAGGACACGGCCCTCAGACGATATTACGATGCAGCAGATGATGATTGGTTTGCTTAATGCGAATCCTAGGGCATTTCAGCAAAACAATGTGAACAGTCTTTACGCAGACAGCACACTTAAAATTCCTGCTACAGAAGAAATTACCCGCCTTTCTGCCAGTGAAGCCAAAGCTGCTGTAGACAGGCAAAATCTCGACTGGCAACAACGCAGTCTTGCTCAGACTGCTTCTCCTGCAGCCACCGTTGATGAAGTTTCCACATCGGAAAATATTGCAGCAGCAGAAAATAATGAAATTGAACCAGAAACCGAAGCGCCAAACGACGCTGAAGATCAATCAAGCTTAACAGAGAGCGATGAAACACTGTCAGATGCTGAGAGTGCACGCTTAAAGTTAATTGCTGCAACGGAAAACAGTTTGCTGGAGGCAGATCCGGAAATTAATGGTGATCCTGATTTACAGCGCATCAGTGAACAATTAACGCTTGCCCAGGAAACCATAGAGTCACAAACCCAGGAAAACATTGATTTCAAAAATCGTATGGACGCGATGGAACGTCAACTGGATACTATGCGTCGTCTTATTTCGCTTAAAGATGCGGATATGGCAAGACTGCAAAGCTTGCTCGAACAAGACGAAACCCAGATGGATTTAGCGACATTGGTAGATGAAGCAAACACCATTCTGGAAAATAGTGAAGCTGAAAGCGAAGCATTAAATGACAGCGACAATAATACCAATCTGAATGATACAGCTGAAGATCCAACCAATCTGGATGCTGTAGATAATGAATGGCAACCGATTGATATTGCTAATGATGAAACAGATGCAACGTCAACTGAAGAAGAACCGTCATCAACACAAAGCAACGAAAATGTCGCTGAGGAGCCGACAGAATTCGAATCTGTCACCAATGCTGAATCTCCCGAACTGATTGTTGCTGAGTTGGATGAAAATACAGCAGAACCAGCAGAACTGGAAACAGCTGCTGCAGAGGTTGATGCTGCGATAGTTGAAGCTGCTCAGGAACTGAATCTAGACCAGCAACAGCTGGACTCTCTTTACCAGCGGGTTCAAGCTTTTGTCATAGCACATAAGGTTGAATCATTACTGGCAATCTTATTGTTGCTTTTGATTATCTGGATGATTCTCCGCCGTGGTCAGCGTGAAGTCAGTTGGGATGATGCTGTCAGTAAAATTAACAAAAACAAACCGGCCACCACGACAGCTGAAACCGGTAGTGTAAATATTGTCACCCCGGTTGCAGAAGAGAAAGAGGCAACAACTGAAAGCCAAACCAAATCAGTTGATGAACTGGTCGAACAAGCTGATATGTTTGTTGGTTATGCCGATTATGTACAAGCAGCAACCGCACTTGAACAAGCTTATCAGCAGGCACCCGATGATAAGGAAATTGCTGCAAAATTATTATTCATTTATTACAAGCAACAAAAATCTGCAGACTTCATTGCATTATTGAACACCTCAAGTATTGGTGAAACCGATCCGCAGTGGCCTGAGGTAAGAAGCTGGGGCGCTCAGCTATTACCTCATAATCCTTTATTTGCTGAACCCTCTGATGAGGCTGAGGCTGCTATTGAAGAATCCATCGAGGAAGTGCAAACCACTTTTGATACTGAGGATGAGCCAAAAATCGATGTTGATGCCGAAGAAGAAGTGATGGAGACATCCTCTGAGCCTGAGGAGTCGGATCATATAGATTTCAATCTGGATGATTACAAAACCGAGTCAACCACTATTTCCAAGGCTGAAGAAGTCTACCAACGTGATGAAGAGGATTTGTTGCAGTTTGATAGCAGTACATCTGCAGACAAAGACTCAGCAACTGAGCTGGAACAATCAGAACAATCTGAAATTGATACTTATCCTGAAGATGATGATCTGCGAATAGATTTTGAACAGGATAATGTGTTGCAACCGGATTCCTCTGCCCCCGATGTTCTGGATTTGAATATTGATGAGACAGACGATGCTTCAGACCAGCAACCTGATGAGGTTTTATCTGTAGATTCTTTAGATGCTGATGAACTGGATCTCACTAATTTTGAAACTGCAGAACCGACAGAAACTGAAGAAGTTGATGTTATAGAAGATTATCTGAATCTGGATAGCAGTGTTGATGATGATGAACTTGATTTCGATCTCAGTGATTTCGACTCAATCGATGAATCTGAAACCAAACTGGATTTGGCAGCAGCCTATTCCGATATGGGTGATCCTGAAGGCGCAAGAGGTATCCTCGAAGAAGTCCTTGAGCAGGGTACGGATGAACAGAAAAAACGAGCACAGGAACTGCTCGACAATTTGTCTTAACGAGCGCTAAGGTGAGGTTAGCGTTAAGTGTCGAGTATGACGGCAGTAATTTTCATGGGTGGCAGTTTCAGCCAAAACAACGGACTGTTCAGGGCGAATTGCAGAAAGCCGTGTCGCTTATCGCCAATACACCGACAGAAGTGTTCGCTGCCGGCCGCACTGATACTGGGGTGCATGCATTAAATCAGGTGGTGCATTTTGATACCGAGGCTATTCGGCAAGAACGAAACTGGCTATTGGGATTGAATTCCAACTTACCCCACGATATCAGTATTAAATGGGTAAAACCGGTTTCAGAAAACTTTAACGCCAGGTTCAGTGCAATAAAACGTCGCTATCGTTATTTAATACTCAATCGTGACAGCCGTTCCAGTGTGCATCATCAACGGATGTGGTGGGTATATAAAAACCTTGATGAACACCAGATGCAATTGGCTGCTAATAGCCTGCTTGGCCAGCATGATTTTTCAGCATTTCGGGCACAGGAATGTCAGGCCAAAAGTCCGATAAAGACCCTTGATAAATTGATTGTCACTCGTCGTGATGATTGCATTGCTGTGGATGTTGAAGCCCGTTCTTTTTTGCATCACATGGTGCGTAATCTGATGGGCGTATTGGTTCCTGTTGGGGAGGGCAAGAGACCTGTCGAATGGGCTCAACATGTTCTACAAAGTCAGGACCGTAACATGGCGGGTGTTACCGCCCCACCTCAAGGTCTGTACCTGACAGATGTCGTTTATCCGGATGAATTTTTCCTGCCAACAGTGTCAGGTTTTCCAGTGCTCTGGTAAAGTACCGTAGTAACTTCTGGAAAGCTGATAATCCCAAATGAGAACCCGCGTTAAAATATGTGGCATTACGCGTCGTCAAGATGCTGAATTTGCTGTAAAAAGCGGGGCGGATGCTATCGGGTTGGTTTTTTATGAACCAAGTCCTCGCGCTGTGACAATGGCACAGGCTGCCGCAATTACTGCGCAGTTGCCACCATTTGTATCTGCTGTTGGTTTATTTGTGAATGCAACGGCAGAGAAAGTGCGGCAAACACTTGAGCAGGTTCCATTAAGTTTGTTGCAATTTCATGGCAATGAATCCGCTGAATATTGTGCTCAATTCAATATGCCGTACATCAAAGCGGTACGAATGCAGACTGCAAGTGATTTAATACAGGCTGATGAGCATTTTGCTGAAGCTTCAGCCTTATTGCTGGATAGCTATCAACATGGGGTGCCGGGGGGAACCGGACAGACCTTTGACTGGTCCATGATTACTGCAGTTAGCAAGCCGCTGATATTAGCGGGTGGTCTGACAACTGAAAACGTTGCAGAAGCTATTCAGCAGGTCTCGCCTTATGCAGTGGATGTAAGCGGCGGTGTAGAAGAGTCGAAAGGACTTAAAAGTAATAATAAAATAAGCGCATTCATGCGAGAGGTGGCAAATGCCTGATATACAGATTGATGACTATTTTAAAAACTACCCGGATGAATTAGGTCATTTTGGACCTTATGGTGGACGCTTTGTTGGCGAAACCTTGATGGGTGCTATTTATGAGCTGGAAGAGGCCTATAAAAAGTATAAAAATGATCCAAACTTCCAAGCTGAAATGGATAAAGATCTGGCCGACTTTGTAGGCCGTCCATCACCTATATATCATGCCGAAAACTGGACAAAGAAACTGGGGGGAGCCCAGATCTATCTCAAGCGCGAAGATCTCAATCATACCGGCGCCCATAAAGTTAACAATACGATTGGTCAGGCTTTACTGGCTAAGCGTATGGGTAAAACCCGTATTATTGCTGAAACAGGTGCGGGGCAGCACGGTGTAGCGACCGCTACAGTAGCTGCCCGCTTAGGTATGGAATGTGTGGTTTACATGGGCGCGGAAGATGTTGAGCGTCAGGCCATGAACGTTTACCGAATGAAGCTTTTAGGGGCAGAAGTAGTGCCGGTTCAGTCTGGCTCAAAAACGCTCAAAGATGCATTGAATGAAGCCTTGCGTGACTGGGTTACCAATGTGGATGACACCTTTTATATTATCGGTACGGTTGCCGGCCCTCATCCTTATCCAGCAATGGTGCGGGACTTCCAATCAGTTATTGGTCGTGAAGCCCGTCAGCAAATGATCAATACCACTGGCAAACTACCCGATACACTGGTTGCCTGTATCGGTGGAGGGTCGAATGCAATTGGCCTGTTCTACCCATTTATTGAAGATGAATCCGTTGCAATGATTGGCGTAGAGGGTGCTGGTCATGGTCTGCAGACAGGGCAGCACTCAGCTCCACTTTCTGCCGGAACTCCCGGCGTATTGCACGGCAATCGCACTTACCTTATTCAGGACGCTGCGGGACAAATTACCGAAACCCATTCCATTTCAGCCGGACTGGATTATCCTGGCGTTGGTCCTGAACATGCATGGTTGAAAGATATCGGCCGCGCACAATACGTTACTGTTACGGATACTGAGGCCCTTGATGCTTTCCATGAACTGACACGCACTGAAGGCATTATTCCGGCTCTGGAAACCAGTCATGCACTGGCTTATGTTTCAAAATTAGCCCCAACGATGTCAGCGGATCAAAGTATTCTTATTAATGTTTCAGGACGTGGTGATAAAGACATGCACACGGTTGCAGCCATGGCTGGTCTGAATTTCTGAGGAATATAAAATGAGTCGTATTAAAGAATGTTTTAAAAATCTTCAGGCAGATGGGCAAACTGCTTTAATCCCTTATGTGACTGCAGGTGATCCTGAACCATGGGTAACCGTTCCACTGTTACATGCTTTGGTGGATGCCGGTGCCGATATTATCGAACTGGGTGTGCCTTTCTCTGATCCCATGTCGGATGGTCCTGTAATCCAAAAAGCCTGTGAACGGGCGTTGAAAAATGATGTCACGCTGGATTCAATTCTGGATATGGTAAAACAGTTCAGAGAGAAAAATAACCATACGCCACTTGTGTTGATGGGATATGCCAATCCTCTTGAAGCAATGGGTTATGAAAAATTCGCCAAAAAAGCCCAGGCTGTCGGGGTGGATGGGGTATTGACTGTTGATATGCCACCAGAAGAGTCTGATGAATTCCTGCGGCTGATGGACTGGCATGATATTGATACGATTTTCCTGGTTGCGCCAACGACATCGGCAGAGCGTATGCAGAAAATCGCCCAACATGCCAAAGGCTTTATTTACTATGTTTCAATCAAAGGTGTGACAGGTGCTGCCGCATTGGAAATTAATGAAGTAACCGCCAAACTGGAAGAAATTCGTAAATACACTTCGTTACCGGTTGGTGTGGGTTTTGGTATCAGAGATGGCCGCTCAGCCGCAGCTGTCGCGGAAGTAGCTGATGCTGTTGTCGTGGGCAGTACTTTGGTACGTTGCATAGAAGAACATTCCAATCGTCCACAGGAATTACCCGCAGCAGTAGCAAGTCTGTTAGCTGAAATGCGTCATGCAATTAATGCGCGTGATTTAGCCAGCGTCTCGGCCTAATAAGCGATAAGGTGACAAAATGAGTTGGTTTGAAAGATTACTTCCATCGAAAATCCGCACCAGTGGCCGCAGCCGCTCGGTACCTGAAGGTGTCTGGTGCAAGTGTCCAGCATGTGACAATGTGCTTTATCGGGCTGAGCTTGAGCGTAACCAGATGGTTTGTCCCAAATGTGATCACCATCAACGGATAAATGCCCGTGATCGACTGAAAAGTTTTCTGGATGAAGATAATCGCCAGGAAATTGGTACCGAAGTTAAACCTGTCGACACTCTTAAATTCAAAGACAGTAAACGTTATCGTGATCGTATTACCCAGGCACAAAAAAATACCGGTGAGAACGATGCACTGTTAGCCATGCAAGGCACGCTTAAAGGCTTACCTGTTGTGGTGGTTGCGTTTGATTTTGGTTTTATGGGTGGCTCAATGGGCTCCGTGGTCGGTGAAAAGTTTGTCCGAGCTGCAAAAGTTGCCTTGGCCAAGAAACTTCCGTTGATATGTTTTTCCGCCAGTGGTGGAGCGCGCATGCAGGAAGGCTTGTTTTCACTGATGCAGATGGCTAAAACAAGTGCTGTTTTATCACAGCTTGAAGAGGCTGGCATCCCGTTTATTTCGGTGATGACCGATCCCACCATGGGCGGTGTTTCAGCCAGTCTGGCAATGCTTGGTGATGTCAATGTGGCTGAACCTAAAGCTTTAATTGGTTTCGCTGGTCCACGCGTTATCGAACAGACCGTTCGTGAAAAATTACCTGAAGGTTTCCAACGCAGTGAGTTTTTGCTGGAACATGGTGCCATCGACATGATTATTGATCGCCGTGAAATGCGCGATCGTCTGAATAATCTGTTAACCATGATGCAAAATCGTATTGCTGTTTAAACCATAGTTTATGCGATTTAATAGCTTGCCACAGTGGCTGGCATGGCAGGAAAAGCTACATTTTACTGAGATAGATCCCGGCCTGGATCGGGTGCGTGCTGTCTGGCAGCAGATGTATGACGACAACAAACTGCCTTTTCGGGTGGTGACGGTTGCCGGCACCAACGGTAAAGGCTCTTCTGTTGCATTATTGGCCTCTATACTCTCAGCTGCCGGCTATCGAACAGCCTGTTACACTTCGCCACATCTGTTGCGTTATAACGAACGCATCGTAGTTGATGGTCAAACGGCGACTGATCAACAGATATGTGAAGCTTTCGAGCGGGTTGATACCGCACGTGGTGACATTTCTCTGAGCTATTTCGAATTTGCCACGCTCGCTGCAGCAGATATTTTCTGTAGACAGAATATTGATATCGCGATTTTGGAAGTTGGTATGGGCGGACGGCTTGATGCGGTGAATCTGTTTGACGCCGATATTGCGCTGATTACGCCGATAGGTCTGGATCATACAGTTTGGCTTGGCGATACCCGGGAAAAGATTGGTATTGAAAAAGCCGGGATAATGCGGGCAATGAACCCTGTCGTCTGCAGTGAACATTCTCCGCCAGTCACCGTTATTGAGAGCGCTCAGAAATTAAGCTCGCCAGCGTATATTGCTGGCAAAGATTTCAATGCTCAATCCGATAAAAATGTATGGCATTGGCAAAATGCCGATTATCAGTTCACGGGATTACCGTTGCCGGCCTTACTAGGGTGTTATCAGATTCAGAACAGCGCGGCTGTGCTACAGGTCATCAGCCTGCTGAAAGATTCCGGAATGGGAAAAATCAATGAAACAGCCATCCGTGATGGATTGGCTCACGTCAGACTCGCTGGCCGGTTTCAGATGATTGATGGATCCGTTACCCATATTTTTGATGTAACACACAATCAGCAGGGTGCTGAAAATCTGGCAAAACTATTAACGGAAATTCCTTGTCATGGCAAAACCCATGCGGTGATCGCCATGTTGCGTGATAAAGACAGCCAAGCGGTTTTTGATGCCTTGATTCCAGTGATAGATAATTGGTTTCTTGGTGGCTTAAATGGAAGCAGAGGGCAGTCTGCAGAAGATTTGGCAACTGGCCTGCAAGGTAAAATTTCCAATGATCGCATTCATACCAGTGAAGTAGTGGAACAGGCCTATGATCTGGCTTTAGCTAATGCTAGTGAAGGGGACCGTATCTTAATTTTTGGCTCATTCCACACAGTAGAAGCCATCATGCGGCATATCCCGGATTTCATTAATGAGCCGTTATCTGCCTCAGCTTGAGGTGTCGTGATACAGGGCCTTAATTTCCTTATCATACCTTTGCTCAACCAGCGCACGTTTAACTTTTAAAGTAGGCGTCAGCAAACCATTTTCAATCGTCCAGGGTTGCAAAGTCAGATGTACTCGCCGAATCCTGGCATAGGCCGGAAATTCAAATAACCACTGTCTGAGTAAGCGGACAAAATGCTGCTGTAAAACTTTTGAGCCAAGACTTTCATTCTGCAAGGGATCCAAACCGAGTTGCTGCGCAATCTGCGGCCAGCTTTCGCCATTAATCACCAGTAAAGCGGCCAAATAAGGTTGCCCTTCACCGACGACTAACGCCTGATCAATCAGGCCATTGCTGACTATGGCGGCTTCAATATCGGCAGGCGGGACTTTTTCGCCATTATTGAGCACCAGAATATCTTTGATTCGACCGACAATATAAATATGACCGCTTTCGCTGATGTGGGCTTTATCACCGGTATGCAGCCAGCCATCAGCATCAATCGTCTGTGCCGTTGCTTTATGATTATTCCAATAGCCCAGCATATTGCCCGGACCTTTTACCTCAAGCTCTTCATCCTTGCCAATACGGACTTCTACACCCTGAATAGCGCGTCCTACGCTGGCAGGATCATTACTGGAAGGTTCATTAACACTAATCACCGGACTGGTCTCAGTCAGGCCATAACCCTGCAGCAAAACTAAATCCAGTCCAATAAACAATTTAGCGGCGTGGGTGGGTAAAGCAGCACCACCACTGACAGCTAAACGCAGTTTGCCGCCAAGACGCTGATGAAATTTGCTCACAACCAGTTTATGCAGCAATGGCCATAACAGCAGAAAGGGCGACCAATATTTCCGACCCTGTTGGTACTGAAAGCGTTTCCAACCGACCTTCACCGCCAGTTTGAAAATTCGACGTTTAAGCCAGCTGCCTTCAGCAAGTTGTTTATGAACCCGATCATAAATCCGCTCGAAAATTCTGGGCACAGCAATCATGATGGTGGGTTGGACTTGCCGCATATCGTCAGCAAGCAGGGGAATACTGCGAGAGAAAACTACTTTTGAACCAGCCATCATCGGCAGATAATAGCCGCCAGTTCGTTCCAATGTGTGTGATAGTGGTAAAAAGGACAAGAAAATATCATCAGGCAGGATTTCAAAAAACTGCAACGAACCATAGGCCACCGACAACATATTATGATGGCTGAGCATGACCCCTTTAGATCGGCCAGTGGTGCCAGAAGTATAGATAATCGATGCCAATTGTTCTGGTGCACAGTGGGGTAGTTTCAACTCAGCAGAAAAAGCTGTATCAAGCCAGTTCTGCAGCGATATCGTGGAGGATTCGTTATCTGTTGTCGATTCATCATGGAACAGCAGCACTCGTTTGACAGAATGTTCTTCGGGTAATACGGCTTGAATGGCTGACCATTGTCTGGAGCTGTTTACTAACAATAAACGTACATCAGCATCCTGTAATATATACGCAACGTTATCCGGCCGGTCATCGGGGTAAAGTGGCACCACTACCAGCCCCAGACTTAAGGCTGCCAGATCGAAAAATATCCACTCTTTGCTATTACGTAAATTGATTGCAACCCGATCACCCTTACGCAGATTTTCCTGTTGCAGCGCTTGTTGCCAGTGAGTTATTTCGTCAGCAACCTGTTGCCAAGTTAAACTTTCCCAGCTTTTCTTATCATTATCAAAAAAGCCATAGGCATCTTTATCAGGACTTCTTTTTATCCGTTCACAAGCTAAGCCGTACAGCGTCCGAGCCTGATCCGGAGAAATGTAATCATGAGCAGCGGACATAATTAATCAAAGAGCCAGCGTAATTGAACGCCGACGATATCAACTGAATTTTTATAACTTCCTAGTAACTGATTTCCATTTGAATCAGTATCATCGATGCTGGTATCTTTCATAAATATGTGCGAATAGGCAGCATCCAAAATTATATTTTCGCTGTAGTGATAACTTGCCCCCAAAGCTAACCAGGTACGATCACTGTCCGGAATACGGGGTGTTCGACGTTGTGCATTGGGAATCGGTGTTTCATCATAGGCGACGCCAGCGCGCCAGGACCAACGGTCATTAGCTTTATATTCCACGCCAAGCCCATAGCGCATGGAATTTTCCCAGTCTTCTTCTTTAACAGAATTTAATGACCTCACATCAGAATTAATACGTAATTCTTCAAAGCGACTCCAACGTGTCCAACTGGCATCGGCCATAAAGGACCACTGTGAATTTAATTGGTGAATCAGAGCGATGGATGCCGATTCAGGCAAGGTTACCCGGCCACCAATGTTTCCATCCCGAATACCTGAGGCGGCAGCAGCAGCGCTAAAATTCTCTGGGATACGAAACTCCCCATCACCAGTCAAATCATGGGTTATTTTTGAACGATAACTAATGCCCATACGCGTTGCTTCAGTAAACTGATAAGTCATACCGAGGTTGTATCCCCAGCTCCAATCATCTGCAGTTAAACGTACTCGACCATCATTTTGTTGAGGTGCACCTGTAAAAGCACCAAAATTCGCTGCCTGACTTAGTTCCAAATCTATATATTGAAGGTTGATACCAAACCCTAACGAGAGTTTTTCAGTAGTTTTAAAAGCGATGCTGGGATTAATATTAACCGTAAGCAGATCCGAACGAATCGCATGATAACGCCCCTGCCAGCTATCGCCATAATCGGTCACCAGACCGAAGGGCGCGCCCACACCAATTCCTACGACAGTCTTGTCATTTAACGGGTGAGCATAATAAAAATTAGGAACTGCAGCCAGTTCACCGGCATTGCTGCCATCACCACCGGTTAATGGTGTGCCATTGGCATTAGAACCGCGATCGGAGAATTCTGCCCGGGGTGCGATCAGATTGAGCCCCATATTCATTTCTTTACGGGATAAACTTGTCATGCCAGCCGGATTGAAAAAAATTGTACTGGCATCATCCGCCACTGCAGCACTACCTGAAAAGGCGCGTCCCAACCCCGTAATGCTTTGTTCTATCAGGGCATAGCCCGCTGCGGCTGCAGAATTACTGGCTGCCCCTAATAAAAGATAAAAACCAAATTGGGTTGTACGGGACATGGTCATGGCAGCGTTACCTGGTAAGTGATTAGTTGTTAATTAAGGCAAAACTAGCTTATGCATGCAAATGAAGCAAGTTTGTAACAATTATCGACGCTGAAATAATAAATCCCATACTCCATGTCCCAGTCGATGGCCTCGCTGTTCAAACTTGGTTAAGGGACGGTACTCCGGCCGCGGAATATAATCACCTGATATGCTGGTGTTGATAAAATCATGACTTGCCGACAGATCCTGCAACATTTGTTCTGCATAATCCTGCCAGTCTGTTGCCATATGCAGAAAACCGCCCGACTGTATTTTTTGTGCCAGGACGTTAACAAAGGCTGGCTGGATAATTCGACGTTTATGATGACGTTTTTTATGCCAGGGATCCGGAAAATATAGTTGCACGCGATGCAGAGCATTATCCGCAACCTGATTTTTGAGTAATTCCACGGCATCCGTGCAGGCCACCCGCACATTAGTTAAATTATTTTCTTCGATAGCTTTTAACAGTTGGCCCACACCTGGTCGATGCACCTCCACGCCAATGAAGTCGTTCTCAGGTTGGTGGATGGCCATTTCAATCAACGAAGCACCATTACCAAATCCGATTTCAAACACCACTGGAGCGTTACGCCCAAACAGCGCTGGCATATCAATAGGTTGGTTATCGGCTTCAATACCAAACTTTGGCCATAAAACATCCAGTGCTTTTTGTTGACCAGGGGTTAAGCGACCCTCACGTTTCACAAAGCTTTTTACCTGACGGAGGCGTTTACCTTCGGTCATTGAATTCACCTTTCAATTAAGTGGTAACTCATCGATATATCGATGAAAAACAGCGTGACATCATACCGAAGCACTACTGGAAAATCCTTATGGCGATGCATTTAACTGCCGCAGTTTGCAAAAATTGATGTTCTAAATACCAACTATGTGCAGATTTTAGCGTTGGGAAGTTGTCCCATAAATGACAAATCATTAAACAGCTAACCCAGTATTTTTCTGCGATTGATGCGGTACGGCAACAATAAAACCAAAAGCAGGTATTTGAGCATTAAGATGACATAAGCCCAGAAACAGTGCGAAAAAGAGTGATAAGGACTATAATGCGCTGTCTGAATATTAGATCTGATGGATAAACGCCGCTGCAATCAAGCGGCCTCAAATCCCGCTACTTCGATAGTACAAGTAAACGAAAGAGAGACTTAACTTTATGGTTCATCCAGTTTTAGACTCGCTCACCAACGAAGTGATCGAAAGAAGTAAAAAAACTCGCACGGCTTATCTTGCTCGTGTTGACGAAGCTGCAGGGCAGGGTCCTCATCGTCTGACGCTTGGCTGTGGTAATCTGGCTCATGGTTTTGCTGCCTGTGCAGCAACTGAAAAAAGTGATCTGGCTGGTGACAAAAAAGCCAATATCGGCATTATTTCAGCTTATAACGATATGCTTTCTGCACATCAACCTTATAAGGACTTTCCGCCACTTATCAAAGAAGCTGCCAACGAAGCTGGTGGGGTTGCCCAGTTTGCTGGCGGTGTACCGGCAATGTGTGATGGTATTACTCAGGGTTATCCGGGTATGGATCTGTCGCTGTTCAGCCGTGATGTCATCGCAATGTCCACAGCTGTCGGTCTAAGTCATAATATGTTTGATGCCGCAATGATGCTGGGTGTCTGTGACAAGATCGTACCTGGCTTGTTGATCGGGGCGTTAAGCTTCGGTCATTTGCCGACCATCTTTGTGCCGGCAGGTCCGATGCCAAGTGGTCTGCCGAATAAAGAAAAAGTTCGTATCCGCCAATTGTTTGCTGAAGGCAAAGTAGGCCGTGAGGAACTGCTTAAAGCAGAGTCAGAGTCTTACCATAGTCCTGGTACGTGTACTTTCTACGGTACGGCCAACAGCAACCAGATGATGGTTGAAATCATGGGGCTGCATTTGCCGGGTGGAACGTTTATCAATCCTAATACCCCGTTACGTGACGAATTAACGAAAGAAGCAGCCCGTCAGGTATTGAAATTTACCGCACTGGGTAACGATTACCGTCCAATCGGTCATATGATCGATGAAAAAGCAATTCTAAATGCGATTATTGGCCTGCTGGCAACGGGTGGTTCAACCAACCACACCATGCACATTGTTGCAGTAGCCCGGGCTGCCGGTATCTTAATCAACTGGGACGATTTTGATCGTCTGTCGCAAATCATTCCTTTATTAAGCCGAGTCTATCCAAACGGCAGTGCCGATGTGAATCACTTCCAGGCCGCTGGTGGTATGGGCGTATTAATTCAGGAATTATTATCTCAGGGCTTGTTACACGAAGACATCATTACGGTTGGTAATGAAAAAGGCTTGAAACAATACAGTCAGGAGCCAAAAATCATTGATGGCAAACTGATTTGGCAGGAAGGACCTAAAGAATCCCTGGATAAAGAAGTTATTGGCACAGTTGAACAACCGTTCGCCAAGTCAGGTGGTGTACATCTGATTAAAGGTAATCTGGGACGTGGTGTATCGAAAGTTTCTGCGGTAGATGTTGAGCATCGTGTTGTAGAGGCACCTGCTTTGGTATTTGACGATCAGGACGATGCCGTTGCTGCATTCAAAAATGGCGAACTGGAAAGAGACGTTATCGTGGTCTTACGATTCCAGGGACCAAAATCCAATGGTATGCCGGAACTGCATAAACTCAGTTCACCGCTGGGCGTATTACAGGATCGTGGATTTAAAGTGGCGTTGGTCACTGACGGTCGTATGTCTGGTGCGTCAGGTAAAGTCCCGTCTGCCATTCAAATGTGTCCTGAATCTGCAGAAGGTGGTCCACTGACCCGAATCAAAGATGGCGATATTATTCATCTCGATACCGAAAGAGGCATTATGAATGTGCTGGTAGATGATGAAGAGTTTAATGCTCGCCTGTCTTGCATGATGGCCAATACTGAGCATCATTACGGTAGTGGTCGCGAATTGTTTGACAGTTTCCGGGCAGGCGTTTCTTCAGCTGAAGAAGGCGCTATCAATATGTTCAACGTTGAATAATCTTCACCAGAATTAGGGATATCTATTTTTTATGAGCAAAACGATTCACGAAATTATGCAAGTTTCACCGATTGTCCCGGTGATGGTTATTAATAATGTTGAACATGCAGTGCCGTTGGCCAATGCGTTGGTCAAAGGTGGTCTGAAAGTATTGGAGATCACGCTGCGCACTGATGCAGCGCTGGAATCTATCCGTCGTATTAAAGCTGAAGTGCCAGATGCGATTGTCGGTGCTGGGACCATTATCAACATCGAAACGTTAAATGCAGCGATTGATGCGGGTGCAGAATTTATTGTCAGTCCTGGTACCACAGATACCTTGATTGAAGCGGCATTAAAAACCGGTGTGCCTTTATTACCAGGCGTAGCCAATCCTAGTGAAGCCATGCGCTTATTAGAGCGTGGCATTACCGCGATGAAGTTCTTCCCGGCTGAAGCGGCTGGCGGTGTACCCATGCTGAAATCAATTGGTGCCCCAATTCCACAAATTCTGTTCTGCCCAACCGGCGGTGTCAGTCAGAAGAATGTGAAAAATTACTACAGCTTACCTAACGTAGGTTGTGTAGGCGGTTCATGGATGTGTGCAGCGAATCTGGTAGAAGCGGAAAACTGGGATGAAATTACCCGTTTAGCGGCTGAAGCCATTGAGCTTGCTACTAACTAAAAGCAACAGGATTTAGTTAGATTAAAACCGGGCTGGTTTACCAGTCCGGTTTTTTTATGTCTTTAGATCACAATGCCGCGTTCCAACCAGTCCTCTATCAACTGTTTTGCGCCTTGTAACACAACTTCGGGGTTGGGATGCTGCAATACCTCAGCAATGGCTTCAGCGGCTTGCTGGCCAGTCTGACCGTCATCTAATAGATCAAGTAACCGTGCACTAACGGGATTAAGCTCAATAAACTTCACCTGATCATCAGCATTTCGATATAACAACATAAAAAACGGCGTTTCGGCAGGTTTATCAGGCAGGTTATCCGGCCCGATTTGATGCACGGGGTAATCATAAGCAAAGGTCCAGCTCAGGGGAGAGCGTTGCAGAGCGAGTTGCAGGATATCTTGCTGTTCAGTCAATTCACGCTTCACAAAATCCGCATTGGCAATTCCGAGCGCCAACTCAGCCCATTCGTAATGGGCGAGCTCAGCAAGAAAAGGCAACGTCTGATACTGCTGCGGATGTTCTTCGAGATAATGCACAAACTCGCGGGCAATATCATTAAATAAGGGTGAACTGCACCGATGCTCACGAATAAAATCACGTGCCAGTGCATGCCAGGCAGTTTCCCCCAGAATTTGTTTCAATATCGGACAGGCCGTGCTTAAAAAGCTTTCAATATTGTTATAAATCAGCCGCCGATAAATAGCCATGCGCCGCGATTCAACATCGGCTGGCTCAGGGATGCTCTCTGGATCACGCAGATGGGCGGTGAACTGCTGTTGGGTAGTTTTAAAATCAGGCGCTTGCTGCATGTTCAGATCGATATTGTGATTGGATATCTCGAATGTGACCGACTTCTTCAAACAGCGTGTTGAGAGCAGGGATATTAAAATCCCGTTCCAGCAACGTCGGAATCACTCCATGTTGCTGGTAAGTATGCTCAAGCAGTTGCCAAACCGGATCAATTACATCTGCACCATGGGTATCGATAATCAGATCTTCTGCTTCATTATAGTGACCGGCAATATGCAGGTAAGCGATACGTTTACTGTTAAGTGCGTCAATATAAGCCTTAGCGTCATAACCGTGATTAATGCTGTTTACATAGACGTTATTCACATCAAGTAACAACTCACAATCGGCTTTTTCCAGTATTGCATTAATAAATTCAATTTCGTCTATCTGCCGACCCGGTGCCGCGTAGTATGAGACATTCTCGATGACCAGTTTGCGTTGCAGAATATCCTGAACCCGAAGAATACGTTCTGCGACATGCTTAACAGCTTCGTCAGTGAACGGTATGGGCATCAAATCGTAAAGGTGACCCTCATCACTGCAATAGCTCAGATGCTCACTGTAGAGACGAACCTGATGCTGATCCAGAAAGTGTTTAATACGTTTAACAAACGCCTCATCCAGCGGAGCAGGGCTGCCAAGTGATAATGAAAGACCATGACATAGCATCGGAAAACGTTCACTGAATGCCCGCAGTTTTTTGCCCAGCCGACCGCCCATCTCCATCCAGTTTTCCGGTGCGACCTCAATAAAGTCGATAGGCGGGTGATCCAGCTGCATGATTTCATCAATGAAACTGCGTCTCAACCCCAGACCAGCTCCATTGACTGCATAACCTTGTGATCTCATGCTGAAACTCTTATTCATAAAAGTAATTAAAGAGACTCATCTAGATGCGATTTGTTACAACTGAATTGCCAATCGGTTTTATTCCGCCTCCGGAATTTCAAACATCGCACGATCAACGCCTACGTTTCCGGTTTTTGCATCGTATAAATAGACAACCGCTTTGTAGTGGCCGGGTTCGGTAATCGTAGTTTTACCACTGAACATGCCAGCTGGTCCGGTAAAGTCCAGTGTTACTTCATCAATAGTTTCTTCATCGCGCATCAGAATAGCTCTGGCTTCATAATTATCAGACTGCCAATGACCGTCTTTGGTGATAGGGCAACCACAGAGCAATGAAGCTTTGGTGTAAATATCAACCTGACCATTCTCCAGAACACGGGTCCAGGCATCCACAATAAAGCCGGTCATGGTAATGATAATGCCATCACCCAGAATATCTTTTCCAGGCACCACCCAGCTGGTCAAGCTGGCTTCCTGATAGGCCTGCTGATAACCATAAGGTCCGATTAATTTAAACCGCAGTAATCTTGGCGCATCAATATCCACTTTCGCTAAAAAACCGGCCGTTTTATCATCTGTCAGTCTTTCGCCACGTTTTAATGGGTTTTCGATAAGCACCGCTGTATCGCCAGTGCCACCGTTTATCCAACCTTCATCGAGAATTTCACCTGTTTCAGCATCTTCAACGATGGCGCGGATACCGCCGACACTGGTGCCAATAAATTTCGAATCAACGGCTTTCGCTCTGACCATGATCTCTGTTTCTGCAGCGATAGCTGACAGGCTGACCATCATTAGCGCAATAATTACCCAAAAGCGTGTGTACATGTCTTTCCCCCTCCAGACTTGTTTAATTAATCAGCATCATTCGATGCCGCAGACCATGCATCATAGCCCCCGATCATTGAATAGACATTAGTAAACCCAAGCTGTTGCAAGGTTGCTGTTGCCAATGCACTGCGACCGCCTGATTTGCAATACACCACAATAGGACGTGTTTTATCCTGAAAATCGGGATGTGTCTCTATTGAAAACTCCAGCATGCCGCGAGGAATATGTCTGGCATCAGCGATATGACCCTTAGCGTACTCTTCAGGCTCACGTACATCCAGAGCAATGCTGTCATCGTCCAGCATTTGCTGTGACTGGGAAACACTGATTTGCTGTATGGATGCCTTTGCTGCCTGTACCAGATCCGATGCTGTTTTTGCCATGCGATACTCCTGAATGATTTAAACCTGTGACCATAGTAATCATTAATAGTTGTCAAAGAAACCAATTGCTTGATAACCCAATTGAGGGTTGCGCTGTTACAATGTTTTTCCTTTAATTTTGTAACCCAGCTGATCAACATCTGCCAAAGCCATAATTCGTTATGACCTTATCCAGAATGTTATATCAGTGCCTGAGACAATTATGCTGGCCTATATTATTCGCCGTATCCTGTATGCCTTTCCAATATTGCTGGGTGTCAATGCACTGACATTTGCATTGTTTTTTATGGTTAATACGCCAGATGATATGGCGCGAATGCAACTGGGCGAACGTTACATTACTGAACAGGCGATTACGACCTGGAAACAGGAACGTGGTTACGACCGGGATTTGCTGTGGAATGAATCCGCCGAAGGTTTCGAAAAACTCACCGATACCATTTTTTTTGATAAATCACTGGCGTTATTCAGCTTTGAATTTGGTCAGGCCGATGATGGGCGTGATATTGGTGATGATATCAAAACCCGTATGTGGCCCAGTCTGGCGATCGCCATTCCGGTATTTATTGTTGGTTTGCTGGTCAATATTACCTTTGCGTTGATGATGGTGTTTTTTCGGGCAACCTATGTTGATCTCGGTGGGGTAGTGCTGTGTGTTGTTTTAATGTCGATATCCAGTCTGTTTTACATTATTGCCGGGCAGTTTGTTATCGGCAAAGTCATGCAGCTGGTACCTATCTCAGGCTTCGGTGAAGGCTTCAGTACGATAAAATTCCTGATTTTACCGGTAGCGATTGGCATTGTTTCAGGTATTGGCTCGGGATCACGCTGGTACCGCACTTTATTTCTGGAAGAAATTTCCAAGGATTACGTCCGCACCGCCAGAGCAAAAGGCTTATCTGAAGTGCGGGTTTTGTTTCAGCATGTTTTGAAAAACGCGATGATTCCAATTCTCACTGGCGCGGTAGTGGTAATACCAACCTTGTTTATGGGCAGTCTGATTCTGGAGTCATTCTTTGGTATTCCAGGCCTGGGCAGTTATACCATTGACGCCATTCATGCTCAGGATTTTGCCATTGTGCGAGCCATGGTGTTTCTTGGCTCAGTCTTATATATCGTAGGTCTGTTACTGACCGATATTTCCTACACTTTTGTTGATCCACGGGTACGAATGGATGGCTGATTCAAATATTGATATACGCACCCGCGCTTTACAATGTCTTTTAATTAATGATGCCGCTGACAAAGCGCAACAGACACGACAACTGGCTGTTGAATGCCGTGAACAAGGTTATGTCATTCAGCATCAGCCATTGAATGTTCCGGCCATCCCAGGCAGACCCGATAAGCCCTACCTGGTCTCGCCACGCGATTTACCGCGGCGACGTAATAATCAGCAAACCGGTCATACCACGTTGATTCATGCCATTTGTCATATTGAGTTTAATGCCATTAATTTAGCATTGGATGCCATTGCCCGTTTTGCCAATATGCCAGATGATTTTTATGGTGACTGGTTACAGGTTGCCGATGAGGAAGCCAAACATTTTTCAATGCTATCTGCCCATTTACAGCAGGCAGGGTATGCCTATGGAGAATTTCCGGCACATGATGGTTTATGGGAAATGGCACAGAAAACCCATCACGATCCCTTAACTCGCATGGCACTGGTACCAAGGGTATTAGAGGCGAGGGGACTGGATGTAACGCCGGGCATGATGAATAAACTGCGTGGCAGTGGCGATTTGGCAGCGGTGGAGATTCTAGAAGTGATATTGCGTGAAGAAATTGGCCATGTGGCAATTGGCACGCGTTGGTTTAATTATCTATGCGAACAGCGTGATCTGGAACCCACTCATACCTTCACGACCTTATTAAAAACCTACTTTAATGGTGAGATACGCGGGCCATTTCATATTGAAGCCCGCAAACAGGCGGGCTTTACTGATGCAGAACTGGATTGGCTGGAATCTAATCGTTAGCGGCTTCTGCAGTTTTATGTTTCTTTTCCATCTCAGCCTTTTGCCGACGTGATTCTTTGGGATCTGCAATCAAGGGACGATAGATCTCAATGCGATCTTTTGGACTGAGCGTGGCATTCAACTTACAGATTTTGCCGAAAATCCCGACTTTATCTGTTTCAAGATTGATTTGTGGATAACGTTCCAGAATACCGGAGCGTTTAACGGCTTGTTCCACAGTAGTGTTATCCGGAACTTCCAATGACAAAATCACCTGTTCATCCGGCAGGGCGTAGGCCACTTCTACGGTGATTAATTCAGCGTTAGCGTGTTCCATAAATTTCTCTGGCACGTACACAAAAAGCTTCAACTAATGAACCGGATATCTGAGTGAATACCGGACCCAATGCCAAATCCAGCAAACGGGTGGAAAATTCAAAATCCATATCCAGCTGTACCCGGCAGCCTTCATTATCCCCAATCGGACTGAACTGCCAGAATCCTTCTAAATGACGGAATGGACCATCAATCAGCTCAATACGGATGGATTCACCATGTTGCAGTGTATTGCGGGTAGAAAATTCATGATGAATACCCCCTTTTGCAATATCCAGCGTGGCACAAATCACCTTATCATTTTTACTGATAATTTTACTGTCACGGCACCAGGGAAGAAAACTTGGGTAAGCTTCCACATCGTTGACCAGATCAAACATCTGATCCGGCGAATACATCACCAGTGAACTGCGCGTAATAGTTGTCATTGAGTATTTCTATTGACCTCTAATCAATGTAATCAAAAGATGAAATCCAATACACCCGTCAAACTTACGAATACAACAAAAATCGCTATTGGTGTGACATAACGAACCAAAAAGCGCCATTCGTGATAAATCAGGTTGGATTTAATCCCCAGCTCTTCCTGAGTACTGCGTTGCGACATGATCCATCCAGCAAATATCGCAATGAGCATGCCGCCCAAAGGCAACATAATATTGGCAGTCAGATAATCCAGCAACTCAAAGGCTGTCATATCAAGCCAAGTCCAGTCTTTCAACAGATTAAATGAGAACAAGCTTAACAGCCCTAACAGCCAGACCAATATACCCACCCAGATGCAGGCATTAAGCCGTTTTATCTCAAAGTTTTCGACCAGCCAGGTGACCACCGGCTCGACCAATGAAATCGCTGAACTCAGAGCTGCAAATACCAGCAACAAAAAGAACATGGCACCAAAAAATGCGCCATTCTCCATATGACCAAAGGCAATGGGCAGCGTTTCAAAAATCAGACTTGGTCCGGCGCCGGGTGACATTTCATTGGCAAACACCAATGGAAAAATCGCCAATCCAGCCAGGATCGCCACAGCCGTATCCATAAAGGAAATCGCCAGAGAGACTTTAAAAATAGAGGCTTTCTGGGGCAGGTACGAACCATAAACCATAATGGCACCCATGCCCAGGCTTAGCGTGAAAAACGCATGTCCCATCGCCGTTAGAATACCCTCAGTGGTCAGCTTGGAAAAATCCGGTTTGAACATAAAGTTTACCGCTTGATCAAAATACACCCCGGTTTGATAAGCATAAGCGACCAGAATCAGCAGGATTAAAAATAAAGAGGGCATTAAAAAGCGTACTGATTTTTCCAGACCATGTTGTACACCACGACTGACAATCATCATGGTCAGCATCATAAAAATCGTATGCCAGGCTAAAAGTTTTTCTGGATCTTTCACTAACGACAGATGTAAGTTCCGCGCACCATCAGCCGTCACACCTTCAAATACCCCAAACAATAAGCGAGGAACATAAGCAATTGCCTGACCGGCAATCACGCTGTAATAAGAAAGGATTAAAAAACCGGCCAAAACGCCAGCGAAACCAAGATATTTCCAGAGGGAGGAGGCTTTTTCTTCTTCAGCCAGACTGGCCAGACTGTTAAAAGGGTTTTGTCGACCGCGTCGACCAATCAGAATTTCCGCCATCATGATGGGAACACCGATGGCAAAGATACAGGCAAGATAAACCAGAACAAATGCGCCGCCGCCATATTCCCCAGCAATATAGGGAAATTTCCAGATATTTCCGAGGCCAACAGCCGCCCCCGTTGCTGCGAGAATGAAGGCCCAGCGTGATGTCCACTCACCATGAACCGATTTTAACGGTCTACTCATATCACACTCATTAAAAATAAATAGTCTCGATTCTGGGCGAATTTCCTAAAATGCTCAAGCCAAGCAGCAATCTGCCCATGTATAATGCCGCGATGGCCACCAAGAAAAAACCACAAAACACAGATAACACTATCGCCCGTAACCGGAAAGCGCGTCATGAATTTTTTATAGAAGAAAAATTCGAGGCGGGTTTGGTGCTGGAGGGGTGGGAAGTCAAAAGCTTACGTGAAGGCAAAGCACAGCTGAGTGATAGCTACGTGCTGATTCGTCATGGCGAAGCCTGGTTAGCCAATGCACTAATTACTGCATTGAAAACAGCTTCCACTCACGTTGTTCCAGAACCACAACGCGACCGTAAACTGCTGCTCAATCGTAACGAGCTAAATAAGCTGATTGGCGCAGTTGAGCGCAAAGGCTACACATTGATCCCCCTCGCCATGTATTGGAAGCGGGGGAAAGCCAAGGTCGAAATTGCATTGGCTAAAGGCAAGCAAATGCACGACAAGCGCGCCACCATGAAAGAACGTGATTGGCAGCGTGATAAAGAACGACTGTTTAAAAATATCTAAAGAGATCGTCACGGAACTTTAAAATCCGTATAATGACTAACGTACAACAAACTTTGGGGGCGACCTGGCTTCGACGCGGGTTACGAAACCTAAGGTGCATGCCGAGTACTCCAGTTCTTCTCGTAAAAAAGATTGGAAAAATATAGTTGCTAACGATAACAACTACGCACTAGCTGCTTAATAACCAGTGAATGCCGTCCGACCAGATCCGTGCTTGTGCGTCTGGTATCGGGCGTCGACTCTCACAAGATCGTCTTGACGTATGCTTGGTACTGATTGACTAAAACCTAACAAGATCGCTTCATGTTTTCCCTGTTCATCGGGTAGCTTGAAGTTAAATTAATAGATGAAATAAGCATGTAGAGCTGAAGGCAGAGGATTCGCGGACGCGGGTTCGATTCCCGCCGCCTCCACCAAAACAAAAAATTAACCACCTTTGGGTGGTTTTTTTGTGCCTGAAATTTGCTCAAAATTAAATGGTTTTCTGAACGAACATATTAATACCTTCTCATTTCACAGTTCATTCTAGCCTGTAATTAATGAATGGAACACTAACAAGGACATTGAAAAATAAAGTTGATCTATTCCCTAATTTTTCTTGTGAGCTATATCAATATTGTAAATACCCAATATGGGGATTATAGTACCCATATTGGGTATTTTATTAATGGTGTTGTATGTCAGTAACATCCATCGCTGAAGCATTGTTTACAAAAACACAGCAACGTGTGCTGGGTTTGTTATATGGCAAACCTGATAAAAGTTTTTATACGAACGAGATTGTTCGCATGGCTGCGATGGGTCGGGGCACAGTTACCCGGGAACTGGAAAAACTTACTAGCGCGGGCATATTGATTAGTTCGAAAGAAGGTAATCAGCAGTATTATCAAGCAAATCCAGATAATCCGATATTTGATGAACTGGTGGCGATTGCAACAAAGACATTCGGGGTAGCTGATGTCGTTCGTGAGGCTTTAACCCGCGTTGATGGGCAGGTTTTATGCGCCTTTATCTATGGCTCCATCGCGAAGGGCGAGGCAACGGCCAAAAGTGATATTGATTTGCTGGTTATTTCTGATAATTTGGCTTATGCGGATTTGATGGAATGTCTTGTTGACGCTGAAAAAGCTTTATCGCGACCTATCAATCCTTCTGTTTATGAATTAGAACATTTCAAACAGAAATGGCAGCAAGATAATGCATTTATTTCAAAGGTAATGGACCAACCGAAGATTTGGCTGAAGGGATCAGAAAATGACATTAGCGCATCTTGATAACCTGGTAAAAACTAACAATTTAAAAACAGAACCTGCAGATCAAAAAGAATTTGATGGCATGGTGATTTCTGCCAAACGCCGTTTGCAGGATGCCAATGTGGAAAGCTTATCCGACGATAGCCGTTTTTCATTAGCTTATGGTGCCGCACATGCTTTGTCTTTGGCGTCGATGCGTTGGCATGGATATCGCTCAGACAATCGATATCTGGTGTTTCAATGTTTGGAACACACTGTAGGCATGACAACTAGCAAGTGGCGAGTTTTAGATAAATGTCATAAGCAACGCAATCTGGCTGAATATGAAGGTCATCTGGAAATCACTCCACAGCTACTGGATGAATTGATTGCGATAACGAATGAGTTATTAACGTTGGTTGAAGAGTTGGGGCCAATTGTAAAATAACGATCAGTTGTTGCTGAAGGTGCAACAACTGATCAGAAAAATTATTGTTTTAATTGAGGAGAGGCTGACTCAATCAATAAAACCAATTCCTTTCTTAAGATAGCTTCCAATCCGGTCGAATATAATGACAGGTATATCCGGTTGGATAATGTTGCAGGTAATCCTGATGTTCGGGTTCTGCTTCCCAGAAATCACCGACAGGTTCCACTTCAGTAACAACTTTGCCTGGCCATAATCCAGATTGGTTTACATCTTCAATCGTCTGCTTGGCAATTTCGGCTTGCTCATCGCTGGTGTAATAAATTGCTGAACGATAACTCATGCCCCGATCATTGCCTTGTTGGTTAGGAGTGGTTGGATCATGGATCTGAAAGAAAAACTCCAGTAACTGTCTGTAAGTAATCTGCTCAGGATTAAAGATGATCTCAATACCTTCAGCATGTGTGCCATGGTTTGGATAAGTGGCATTTGGAATATCGCCGCCGGTGTAGCCGACTCGCGATGAGATAACGCCTGGTAATTTTCGAATTAAATCCTGCATCCCCCAGAAACATCCTCCGGCCAGTACGGCACGTTCAGTATTTGTCTCGCTCATTTTGTTTCACCTAAAGTTTCTGAAAACAGATTTTTAAACTCGTCGTAACCTTCTGCTTCAAGCTGTTCAACGGGAATAAACCGCAGGGATGCTGAGTTGATGCAATACCGCATTCCTCCTGCTTCTTCAGGGCCATCAGGGAAAACATGACCTAAATGACTGTCACCATGTACTGAGCGAACCTCAACACGGCGCATGCCCAGACTGTCATCAAAATTTTCGTTCACATTTTCATTCTGCACTGGACGGGTAAAGCTTGGCCAGCCAGTTCCGCTATCAAACTTATCTACTGAAGCAAATAAGGGTTCACCAGAAACTACATCGACGTAAAGCCCAGCTTCGTGATTGTCCCAATAAGCATTATCGAATGGTGGTTCAGTACCGCATTGTTGGGTGACGTAATGTTGCTCAGGTGATAGTTGTTCAACAACTTTAGGTGACTTTTGGTATTTCGTCATGACAATCAGCCTTTTGATTAAAGAGTAATCGTGAAATGGTTTATTGATAAATTAAAGACCCGTCAAAAATACAGTCCGTTCCCATTTAACAATAACGAAAATAACGTGGAGAAAAGTGGGCACGCTCTATTGCTTATGGCGAAAGCGGTCTTAACAATCAGCTTCCACTACCTCAATACGGCCAACATCTTGGTGATTTTTATCGGAATAGACATATACAAGCTTGGCACCCGCCTTTAGAACAGGCTGCATATCAGCATTACTGCAAAGGCTGGCAAGCAATTTGGGTTTGATATCCTCCAGCACCGCCGTCGGATTCACATCGTTAATAGTGACATTGGTTAATGAATAATAATAAGTCATCAAATCGCCGGGACCGGCTAAAGCCTTAATAAGCTGGGTTTCATCATCGATTTTGATGGGCGCTCTGGAATTAATGAATTTTTCAGCCTCCATAAAACCTTCCTCAATCGTTGTCTCGGTTGGCAATTCCTGATCATTGTCAGAAGTGAGGTAGGGTGAAGGCGTATTTATCAAACGCGAAGCTATCATGATAATAGCAACGAACAGAATTATGCCGATGACGAAAAGTAACTTTTTATTCATTATGCTGCCCGATGTCTTTTTAAGGTTTAAGGATAAACAGAATCCTTGCAAGCATACCGATGCATCACTCAAATACAAAATTATCAATACGGCAACATTCCCCCTCCCATAGCTAGCGACCGATCACACCACCATCATCTTTAGTAATAAGTACAGTGGTGGAGCGCGGACGGGTTTTGCCATCACTGGCAGGATAGCTTAGACCAGGATGCTGAATATTCACCCACATCGCTGTATAGTCCGGGCTCCAGGTTATCCCGGTAATCTCACAACCTCTTGGCCCCACCAGAAAGCGTTTAATTTCACGAGTTTCGGGGTTAGCGCACAACATTTGATTACAGCCCATGTTGTCCATCACCGGATCGTCATCATCATAGTCCGTTAGAATCCATAACCGACCATCTTTATCGAATCCTAAACCATCGGGTGAAGAAAATATATCACCTTGAATATTGCCGACTAAATGCTCAGCAACCGGCTGGCCATCAGTATTCTGTGTGCCGGCTTTTTCACCTGCCACGACAAATAATTCCCATTGAAAGGTGATAGCGGCTGGATCGGCCTGATCTTCTTGTATCTTGATAATCTGTCCATGGCGATTATCAGGACGGGGATTGGCAGCGTTGAGCGAAAATTCATTACCACGCAAATAGTTATTGGTTAACGATATATACACATCGAGGTTATGCGGATTCACCGTTGCCCATTCCGGTCGATCCATAGGGGTAGCACCTAGTTGGTCAGCTGCAGCACGGGCATTGACCAATACATCAGCCTGACTGGCAAAACCATTTTCAGCCGTTAAACCCGAATGTCCATGTATCAAGGGCAACCAGCGACCCAAACCATTATCATTAAAACGAGCGACATATAACGTTCCACGATCCAGCATGTCACGATGTTTATGAGGCTGGGTTTTATCGAAACGTTGTTCCGGCACAAACTTGTAGACATATTCACCCCGGGTATCATCGCCCGAGTAAAAAGCCATCTGTCCATTTTCAGCTAAAGCTGGGGTGACACCCTCACGACAGAATCGGCCAAACGCCGTACGTTTGATTGGCTTGCTCTCTGGATCAAACGGATCAATTTCAACCACCCAACCAAAGCGATTAGGTTCATTGACATAGCCTTGATGGGCGAGAGCAGGGTTGGGCGTGGCATCAAAGCGTTTATCAATGGTATTCCAGCCATAGTTTTTGGCTTCTTTTCCTGTTGAAATGCCATAACGATGATGTGATACCCGTGACTGATAATCCGAAGCATCCTGATTTGTAAAATAGTTATGCCAGTTTTCTTCGCACGCCAGATAGGTGCCCCAAGGGGTAAAGCCATTAGAACAATTGTTTAGCGTGCCGATGATATCCATCGCCGCCGGATCATCCACGGTTTTTAACAAATCATGACCAGCCAAAGGCCCACTGACCTGCATCGCGGTTAGGGCCGAAATACGACGGTTATAAACCGATGGATATACGCGCTGCCATTGGCCCTGGTTGTCTTTTTTGACCTCAATGACACTGACACCATGGGCAGCCTGTTCTTTTTTGACATCTTCCATTCGGCGTTTTCCATCGACATAGGTGAAGCCATCTTGGTGGAGGGTCGGATTCACATATTCATGATTAATTACCATTAAGCCGCGATTATGATCGTCTGGAAAAGCAAAAAAATGCATGCCATCATGATTTTGGCCGGCTTGTTTTAATTGTTCTTGCCAGCTGTTTGTGGCATCGGTCTTCCAAGCCGTTGCCCCTGTTTCAACCGGATCACCCCAAGAAAAAAAGGCTTTCGCTTGATAGCCATCGGCAACCATAACTTTATCAAATCCAGGATCGGTTTGAGGCTGGATGCTATTAAAGCCGATAAAGGGGATATTCAGATTGTTTTTGCCTGCGGCAAACACCAGATTTGACGACAAATTGAGTCCAAAAAAACCCAATGCCGCAGCGTTTAAACTACCTTTCAGCATTTGACGCCGAGACAACACAATTTGATTTAAATTGGGTTCGGCACTGGTATTAATGGCGATATCATCATGTGCTGACATCTGTTGATGAAAGTCGGAAACGCAAGGCTTATTCATAGAAAGTTTATTTTTCATTGGTTGATACGATATTCAAAAGTATTAAGTACGTTATTCACGGCTACCGCATTTCCATTCACCATTCTGGGTGAGTATCGAAAGGTTTTGGCGGCTTCTAAAGACGGCTTTTTAAACAATGGGTGGCAGTTTGCCAGGACTTCAGGTGTTTCCACTTTACCTTGGGTATTGACGGTATAACGTACCGTGCAATCACCTTCCAGGCCTTTTCGTAATGCGCCACGAGGATATTCTGGAGCCTGTTTTTCTATTGGTTTATAGCGCTCGACCGAAAAGGGCTCACTAGCCTCAGCGCTTGCGATCACATCCTGCTTAACCGGTGTCTTCGCAGCGCTATCGGTCTTTTTTGTTTGCTGCGCTAAGGCTGGTTTAGTCGGTTTAGCGGTGGGCTGAACACGCTTTTTTTCAGGTTGTTCAATCATTTTTTCGACGATCTTTTTCTCTGGCTCAGCCTGCTTTTGCTTGATAGGTTTTGGTATAACTTTCTCAGGTATCGGATTTTCTTCAACCCGTTTAAAAGCCAGTTCATTCTGAACCACGGGTGTTGGTTCAGTTTTTTGTACCACGGGTGGGGGGTCAAACACAGGTTGAGTCGGTTCCGGGATAGTCAGCGGAACCGGCTCAACCGGTTTGATTTCAGGGGCAGGCTTTGACAGCCTTAACATTTGAATTTTAATCGTACTCAGTTTGGGCTCATCCTGCTGAGCAGGTGTCCATGAGTTTAATAACAATCCCGCCATGGCCAGATGAAATAAACCGACCAGTAATAATGCTGATGTACTTAATCCGGCATTCTCGGCTGGTGGATTGATAAAACGGTCATCATAAAATCCTACATCAGTCATCGGGTGACTCCGTGATCAGTCCGATATCTTCGATGCCGACTTGTTGCAATGCCGCGATGGCTTTGACCACTGACGCATAATCTGTTGCTTTGTCACCCCGAATAAAGAAAAGCAAATCAGGATGTTGCAATCTGATCTGGTCAATTTTTATGACCATCTCATCCAATGTTACCGCCTGATCAGAGCGTGATTTGATGTCCACCTCAGAACCGACATTCCAGTAATAACTCCCATCAGCCACCACAGATAAACTCAAAATGGTTTTTTGACTATCTGTTGGTAACGCTTTGGCTGCGACTTTAGGCAGTTCAAGTTTGACGCCTTGCACCAGCAAGGGTGCAGTAACCATAAAGATGACCAGCAGTACCAGCATGACATCGATATAGGGCACCACATTCATTTCAGCTTTGAGGGCGTGTTTGGTAACAGGTTTTCTTATCATGATGAATTCACGCAACTTTAGCTAATGGTGTGCGGTGCAACACACGCTGCAACCGGGTAATAAATTCATTACCAAAATGGTAATAACGTGTGCTTAATGATCCGGCACGTTTGCTCAATTGGTTGTAAGCCACTACCGCCGGTATCGCAGCGAACAAGCCAATTGCTGTGGCGATAAGGGCCTCAGCAATACCCGGTGCAACGGTATTTAAGGTCGCTTGCTCAACTTGAGACAAACCGATAAACGAATTCATAATGCCCCACACAGTGCCAAACAGACCGATATAGGGACTGACCGAACCGATAGTGGCTAAATAAGAAAGCCCTTTTTCCAACTCGACTTCCTGTTCACCAATATTGACCAGCATGGCCCGTTCGACATTCTCGACAATCTCATCCTGGGGGAGCGCATCGAGTTGGCGATATTTTTCATATTCCAATAAACCTGCTTGATAAATAGCCGGAAGTGCTTGGTAAACAGTCTGGTTATTTGCAGTCGAGTCCAGCTTCGTGAGATCTGCTGTTTGTCTGAACCGTAGCTGGAATTGGCGATTTTGTTTTTCCAAACGGCCCAATACCCTGGACCGCCAGATAATTAAATACCAACTCACCATAGAGGCTAAAACCAGAATAATCATTACGATTTTTACCAGCAGACTGGCTTCACTCACCAAGCCCCACATGGTCATTTCATGCATTGAAGATTCCATGATGACTCCTTATTTTTTATTCGCAGAAAGGCCAAGTTGGTCAGCGATATCTGACCAAGGCACATATTTGAAATTTTGATTGTCTACCGGCATCCGGTTGCGTCCGTCTTGTACCACCAACATGCCTTGATGCCATGGTTCACCCAGATTGACGCTGGTGACATCCAGACCATCGGTTTCCGAAACACCATCAATGCCTGCATCGGTATTAAAGCCAACCCGGAAAACACCACGGTAAGCAAATGGGGGGAGTGCATCGATTACGACGTAACTATCATTACCCTGGCTGGAGATCACCAGATAATTCTCTTGCTGCGTTTGATACAAGCTGAGACCTTCTATGTCCGCTTTAAGATGGTCACCGTCTGCAATGACTTCCGTTAACGTTGATGCTTTATCTGCACGGGCATCCAACACCCAAACGGCATTATTTTCTTCACCGACAAACAAACGATGATTTTTATCATCCGCGACACAGCCTTCGGGTTGTGAGCCCACGCTAAATTCACGTACCAGTTCAGCATCAATCTTGCCGTGGTTATCCTGCATGCGATATTGGAAAAAGCGTCCATCTTTGTCATTCACAATGGTGTAAATATCACCGGCCTGATTTTTATACATACACAAGCCATAAATATCCTGACTTGCCGTTGGCACCTGTCCTAATTCACTGACAACTCCCGAGGAAGGGGCAATGGCAAACACATGTAACGAGTTGTGGTCACGATTACTGGCGACGGCTAAATCAATTTTTTGGCCGTTCAAGTTAAAACCAGCTCGCACATCGACATTGTTCACCCGACCCACCGCCAGGTGTTGTTGCGTTTTCCCTTTCAAGTCATACACCACTAAACCACCTTGTTTATCAGTGCCTAAAATCAGACTTTGTTGAGGGTTTTTTGGATTAACCCAAATGGCCGGATCATCCGCTGCATCACCTAAACTCGGCACGGGATCAGTTTGTAGTTGAGGTTTAATCACTGGAATCGTCGCTGCTTGAGCAGTGTCTTGATAATTCCAGGGCAGGCTGAAGGTTGCCAGACCGTCATCGTGTTTAATGCGAATGGTTAATTTTTTATCGTTTAGCCGAGCACTGATATTTTCTGGATCCGATAGGTTGGTTAATGGGTAGCTTGCAAGCGAATGCCAAACGCCATCGTTATTTTGATAGGCATGTAATGTCTTAGCTTCTGAATCGAGTACCAGTAATCCACCAGGTACCAATGCCATTCCCGCCGCACTTTGAGATAACTCTCCAAAGGGTTTCATTAATGCGACAGGATCACGGATGAGATCTGCCTCAGGATGTGCCTGGTAGGCCCAGATACCGACGTTTTCTTCGTTGATATACATCAATGATTGTTTATCATCGACCTGACAATATTCACTATTGGGAGGCGTGCTCAAGCGACGGATTAATTTTGGCTGTGCTACTGAATTGGTCGCGTCAGAAACCAACCATTGCTCACCATGACCTTCTTCGCCCACTAGAAACAAAAAGCCATTATGGGCTTCATCCTGATACAGGCAGACACCATCAATCTTAAAAGCCGGTTGCGGTATATAAACGGGTTGATTCCAGTTTTGGGCGGTTTTATCAAATACCGTCACCATGGCTTGCTGACGATCCACATCTACCGTAGCCAGTAACAGGCCTTTTTGAACTAATCTATGGTCAATACTGCCAAAATTACCTTTTAACAGACTGAGTTGCCGGCCTTGTTTATCCTCAATAACAATGCCCTTATGTTCATAAGACAGCAGGCTATCGGCCTTAGGCATTATTTGAGGTTGAGTTAACAGTTGGGCGGCTTCAATTGGCTGGCTATTACTTGAAATAGACAGCAGTTCAGCCTCTGCCATGACCGTAAGTGAGGTTGTCATCATCATGCAAGACGCCAATGCGGTCAGTTTTAGCTTGAATTGGTTTTTTTTCATTTGCTTCACTTTAAAGTTGATAATCAAGATGGTTTAGAAATTGGTTAATGTAAAACCAAGCTTGATGGTCGGACCGTATTCTTCATATTGCGCGTTATATGAACTGCTGCGGTTGTAGACATAGAAACTTTCGTCAGTGATATTTTTCACTTCCAGACTGATTTGAGCATTTTTAGTTAAGAAATAGCTGGCGCCGAAATCCAAAAACACTTGTGAGTCCACATATTGATCCAGTGCTTCATCATCGATAGCGGCTACTTCAGATAAATAAGACGATTTATAGTTGGTCGATAAACGCATGCTCAGCTTGTCGTTTTCCCACCCGATCATCAGATTACCCACTTGTTTTGATTGGCCGGGCAGATCAATGCTACGTGTTTGTCCAAGCCCTTCGATTTCAGCATCGGATTGACTGAAGGTCGCATTAGCACCCACTAAAAGGCCATTCCAGGGGGCAGGTAACCAACTGAGCTTTTGGGAATAGGCGAGTTCGATGCCGTAGACCTCAGCTGAATCACCATTGGCAAATGTCACCGCTTCATCAAAGTCAGCGAATAGGCCAGTGCCAGACACATCGGTGTTATACACAAAGTCGGATATATCTTTATAGAAAACATAGGCAGAAACCGCACCCGCACGACCCATGTAATGTTCAATGCCGAGATCCAGGTTTTTCGATGTCATCGGATCTAAGTCAGGATTACCAAAGCTGGCACTGTCGCCACTTTCAATTGAGAACCCTGGAGCCAGTGCTTCAAAGGTCGGACGAACCACGCTATTGGTCCAGGCCGCCCGAATTTGTGTTTTATCATCTAGATAATAAGTACCGTGTAAACCAGGCAACCAATGGTTGTAGCTGTTTTTACTGGAGATAGTTTCAAACTCGTCGTCTCTGATGCCAGTCCCTTTGGCTTTAAAACGCGTCCCTTCGTATCGCAAACCGGCAATGATGGTCCACTCATCCAAATCCAGGGTGTTCATGACATAGGCTGAGTTAATGTCCTCGTTCATCACATAATCGTTAATACGTGATTCTTCTTCGTTAACGTTATCGGCTTTATTCAATTTGTTCAGTAACGCCTCAACAGCCGAGCTACTGATGCCGTTACCAAATTGATTCAAACTATAATCCACATTGCCAGCACTATATGCAGCAAGACTGGTGTCATTGCTGCCGAAATCTTCAAATTCCCAAGCCTCTAAATCATTATCTTTTTCACGACGTGATAATTTGCCACCAAATTTTATTTGTGATGCATAACCTTTTAAATCAAAGTCTCTGGCAAGATCAAACTTGATGTTTTTTTCAGTATCGGTGGTTTTTTGCTCTTCCCATTCCACGCTATCTAATTCAAAACTGTTGGGATCATAATAATCTGCACCAGCATTCAGTGTGGGTTTTGAAGTACTGCCATAGCCAACACCATCAAAATCCCCGACAAATTTTGCACCGGCAATATGGCCGGGTGAATCTTCACTCGCACGGCTGTAACCAACTTGTCCATTGATTGTCCACAAGTCGATAGTTTTTTCACCACCAAAGACATAAGACTGGATTTCTTGGGTTTCTTTACGATCTTTTACTTCACGAAAACCTTCAGCACCGTCACCGGACTCATTGGGGAGTAGGGGATCGGCAAACTCCATACCCGCTGCATTACGCGTTTCAGTATCGGTAAACTGGCTGAATAGGGTTCGCAGATAATAGTTGGTATGGATATCCGCTTTGTAATCAAAGTTAACGCCAAGGCCCAGCCGTTCACGGGTGATATCATAATCACGCTGTTCCAGCTCTCCTAAACGTGGGCTCCCATCAAAATCCCAAGCACCACCGGTTTCCACATTATCCGAACCAAAATCCCGTTTTTGCCAGCTCAGAGCCGCCGCAACGCCAAAATTATCAACGCCTTCGCCAATACTAAAGATATTACTGAAGGCACCAGATCCTTTGGGACTGGTTTGATCGGTATTGTCGTCATAGCTACCTTCAGCGGAGAGGGTATAAAACAAACCATCATGATCAAACGCCGATAAGCTTCTGACATTGACCGTACCACCAAGAGAGTTGGCATCCATATCTGGTGTCAACGTTTTCACCACAGAGAGTGACTGAATCAGCTCGCTGGGTAAGACGTCTAATGCTACGGCACGTGTGCCATCCTCTGGTGAAGGGATATTGGTCCCGTTGATCGTGACAGCATTTAACTCCGGTGCCAGACCTCGCACTGTGACAAAACGTCCTTCACCCTGATCATTTTCAACTGAAACACCGGGCAAACGTTGCAAAGCTTCGGCAGCATTATCATCCGGTAATTGACCAATACCATCGGCGTGAACCACGCTTTCAATACTGTTTGAATTACGTTGTTCATTCAGCGCTTTATCAATCTGTACGGCTTGACCGAAAACCTGCACCTTTTCCATATTGATTTCATCAGCGGCAAAAGCACCATTACTGAAAACGCTCGCGATGCTCAACGCAATCAGACTGAGTTTATGAGTTGGCCGCTCTCTGGTTTCTACTGTCAATTTCATTACCTACCCTTGTTGTCATAGTGGTGGATGGCGGCAAGTCTAGGGATGGTAAATGACAGATCGATGACAGCTAAAAATAAAAATACTAAAAATCAATGACTTATAAGCATGGTTGGTGCTGTTTAGAGCTCATTTGACTGAGGGATGTATTGTTTTTAAAAACCAGGAAGGCAATTTTAAAGAAGTAAATGTTCTATTAATTCAATTGGTTAATTTATGTTTAGCAAAAAAAATCAGCGTTTATTGGAGAAAATAATTCAACTTTTTGTGAGCTGATTTGACTGCCTTATATGTAATGAAGTTGTCATTTTTGTAGCGTAGTTTCGCCGAAAACAAACCTATAACGCATTTTAAAAGTCGGCTAAATCAATGAAAAAAAGAGCTTTTTTACAGACTTGTTATTCTTATGGCCTCGCTATAGCTATTGGCATTGGTTTACTGATTATTAGTGTGTGGGGGGACCTGAAACCCACAGTTGAAATTAGTTGGCTGGATGTCTTTTCAGAAGGGGGAATGGTCATTCTGGCTTTATTCTGGCTGGCGCTGTTATTACGCAGTCGACCGGCAGGCAGAGTGACCCAATTACTGGCACTCGGCTTATGTGCCATTGTGTTTTCATGGTCAATGGATGTAGCGGATGAGTTTATCCGTATGCCATCGTCGCTCATCTGGCATAACTGGTTAGAAAGCTTACCTATCCCTATCGCTTTAATACTGTTAAGTGTTGGTATCTATCACTGGCATCAAGAAGAAATCGCCATCAGTGCACAAATGGTCAAGCGTGAGCGGTACTTTCGTGAACATCGCCTATTCGACAAACTGATCCCAGTGGGGGGCGCCGCCTATCTGAAAAAACAATTAAAACTCTCTTTGGCTGAAAGTAAAAAACTCCAGCAACCACTTGCTCTAATTGCCGTTGATCTGGATAACTTTAATATGATTAACCGTCTCTATGGCGCAGCAGAAAGTGATCATATTTTGCAGCTTATCTGTCAGCTATTACTGCTCAATCTGCGTGATGAAGATCTGATCTGCCGTTTGGCCGGTGATCGCTTTGTGGTGTTATTACATAATACCTCTGAACACGATGCGCAGCAGATGAGCATTGATTTACAAAACGCTGTTTCCAGCTTTGCCTATCGAACTCGCGAACATCATCAACGGGTGTATTTATCAGCCACGGTGGTCACCACCATGGCGAGAACGGATGATTCGGATTCTTTGATTAAACGTCTCAATCTAGAAATCAGTAAAACCAGACAGCAACTTTCAAACGCCACCTAAGCAAATGACGCCGCCCATTAAAACGCTTGGCTATGAAATAGACACAGCGTGCATTGCTGCCCATTATCAACCTGCAGTTTTGGTTGAGTTAGCTTTGTCACGCGAGGTCGATAGTCGTCAATTGTTGAGAAGCACCCGTATTCAACTTGAAGATTTCAGATTGGCAGAAAAAAGTATCAGTCCAGATCAATACCTCACGCTCATCAATAATTGCCGAAAATTAGTCAACGCCGATGACACCAGTTTTTTGTATGGTCAACGCTTATGGCCAGGCTGCTTCGGTGCGGCGAGTCAGGCCTTACAGCTGGTCAGTAACCTGCGTCAGGCGATAGACATTATCAGTGAGTTTCACGCCATTTTATCGCCGCTATTTACCCCACGTTTTTATACCAACGAAGAAGAGTTATTTCTATTCTGGCAAGACGCAACTGGCAGTCAAGAGCAACAGCAGTTTCTGATTGAAGCGCACATGACCGCCTTTATCTCAATGGTGTCCTGGTTATCAAAAGAGAAAATGCCCTGGCGTTGTGAATTTACTTATGCAGAACCGACTTATATTGAACAATATTGGGTCAATATGGGGCAGAACCTAGCCTTTGAACAGCAAATGAACTGCATGCGATTGCCCATTGAACTGCTGGATAAACCCTGGCCAAACACTTCACAGCTCAGTATTCACGGAGCACTAAAAGAAGCTCATAAACAGCTGTTATCACTGCATAGCCCCCAAAGCTTTATTGATCAGCTTTACGACTATATTCAATCGCATATTCGACAACCACTTAATTTGGAAAAAGTCTCAGCCGCGTTTGGCATCAGTCCCGCGTCAATGAAACGAAAATTAAAAAAGCATCACACCACTTTTCAGCAGCAAATTGACATGGCACGAAAAAATACCGCCATTTATCTGTTTCAGGTCAAGCACTTCAATAACCAGCAAATCGCCGAATATCTTCGATTCAATGATATGAATAACTACCGCCGTGCCTTTAAACGCTGGACGGGGCTGTCACCATATACCTTGTTCTGAATCACCACCTGATTGCCAAGCTTTTCAAATTACCGTTAGGGAAAAAGAATGAAATTGTTATCCAAATTAACATTAAGCAGCTTGTTACTACTGGGTATGGTCTTGATCATGGGCTGTAGTAAAGAGCCTGCCAACACAGCAGAGCTGCGCTTTGTGGTGTTAGGTGATGCAGAGCCAAAGCCCGAAGCCAAGTTTCCAAATATGGCAGCTGCCGTGGCAGATATCAATCAACTTATTCCAAGCTTGGATCTGACGTTTGCTGTTGGCGTAGGAGATATCGCCCATAAAGGAACGTTGGTGCAATACGAACAGGCCACGCCGGTATTACAAGCGTTGAATCTACCGTTTTATCCTATTATGGGCAACGAAGAGCACGGCAGTACCACAGAGCGATTTTTAAGCTTTGCCAATTTGTGGAATCAGGGTAAAACCACCATCGACAGTACTCGATATACGCTTGAGCTTGATAGTGTGGCGCTGATACTGGCCTCGCCAGATTTTGGCCGCGACTTTAATGATGATGGAATTGCCTGGTTAAAAAGTGAAGTCGGCCGACTGGCACCTAAACCGGTGATGTTGGTGGTGCATGGTGCTCAACAAGGTGTTTTTAAAGAAAATCCTGATAAAGGCATCAGTCACCCAGGTTTTGTAACAGAAGTCATTAGCCAATCAAATGTACGCGCAGTAATCTCCGGCGATTTACATATGGATATGCCACGGGTAAACCACTCATTAGAATTAAACGGCGTACATTACTTACATATCCCGGCGTTAGAACGCACCAAAATTCCAGATGAAAGCCACCATCAAGCAATGTATCGGATTTTAAGTCTGATGCAGGATGGCACGGTTGTGGTGGATACCTATCAAACGGGTAATCTGGAGCCATTAGCCGATTATCAGTACCGTTTCAGACTCTAACAAGCAACATCTGCAGTTGGTATTCATCGGAGCATAGTTGCTTATCAACAGAGGGCAATGCCAATCTGTGAAGTGGATTCCCACGGTGGACCGTGGGAACCAGTATTCGTTAGAAAACTTAGCGTGACTGCATACGCTCAATCGTTGTGGTCAATACGCGTTTCATTTTATCGGTCGCGCCGGTAAACGCTTGTTTGATGGTCGCGGCGTCATGGGTGACCACATTGGGTTGGTGGCCTTCTATCCGGGCTTCGATCAGGCAACGGATATCATCAGCACCGCCACGATTTTCACTGTTTTGATCACTTAGATGTACTTCGACACGAGTAACGTGTTCATCGAATCGTTTGAGAGAATGTTGTAGTTCCTCACGAATAGAGTCGGTGAGCGTGTCATCGCCTGGAATGTGGCGATCGGTATTAACCTGAATTTGCATGCAACCTCCATTGAGTGAAATAAAACCTAGGGTCTGTTGAGATTCCAGCAGTGGCGGCTCTGAAAGCTCAACAGACCCAAATAAGACAATCACAATTATTAAACATTCCGCTGTCTCAACTGGAATGACCAACACTATAAAGGCAATTTATTTAATGTCCTTTAACCCAAAGCAAGCCGAACTTCAGGTGAACCTTGTTAGACTCAGGTATTGATTCTTTATTCAGGAGCAGAGATATGCAGCATCGTTATCTATACAGCGCAGTTATTGGCGTTTTGGCCGTTAGTCTGAATGGTTGTGGTGATACCGCTAAAATCCCTCCACAATCTGATTATGGCCCTGATCCACTGATAACCCAACCGGATAATACCTTGATACCAACAGTGAATATCGCGCCGGCAGTGGGATGGCCAATAGATGGTAAACCTCTGGCTGCAGAAGGATTGGAGGTAAATCGTTTTGCTATGGATTTGGATCATCCACGTTGGTTGTATGTGTTGCCGAATGGGGACGTATTGGTGGCTGAATCAAATGCACCCAAAACCGAAAAACCGGATCCGGGTATTAAAGACTGGATAAAAGGTTTGGTGATGAAAAAAGCAGGGGCTGCCGTGCCCAGTGCTGATCGAATTACATTGCTGCGGGATGAAGATGGTGATGGGGTAGCTGAAACACGCCATGTCTTTCTGGATGATTTACATTCACCCTTTGGCATGGAGCTGATTGGTAATGATTTTTATGTTGCTAATACGGATAGCATTGTGCGTTTTCCCTATGAAGAAGGGCAGACGCAAATTACCGCCGAACCAGTACATGTGACGGATTTACCAGGTGGCCCAATTAATTATCATTGGACCAAAAATATTATTGCCAATGAAGATGGCACTTTACTTTATGCCACGGTCGGTTCAAACAGTAATATTGCTGAATACGGGATGGAAGCGGAAGAAAATCGTGCCGCTATTCTGGAAGTAGATCTGGAAACGGGTGAAAAGCGGCTTTTCGCTTCAGGGTTGCGTAATCCGAATGGTCTGGCCTGGCAACCTGAAAGTGGTGAGTTGTGGACTACGGTTAACGAGCGCGATGAAATCGGTAGTGACCTGGTCCCGGATTACATGACATCAGTGCAGGATGGTGGATTCTATGGCTGGCCATATAGTTATTATGGACAATATGTTGATGAACGTGTTGAACCACAACGCCCTGATTTGGTAGAAAAAGCCATCAAGCCGGATTATGCGCTGGGTGCACATACCGCTTCGATAGGGCTCGCCTTTTACGAAGAAGACTTACTGGCTGATAAATATCAGAATGGGGCTTTTATCGGTCAGCATGGTTCATGGAATCGTAAGCCGTTAAGTGGCTATAGAGTGATCTTTGTGCCTTTCTCCAATGGTGAACCCTCTGGTAAACCACAAGATATTCTGACTGGATTTGTTGATGGCAGCGGCGATGCTATGGGACGCCCGGTCGGTGTTGTCGTTGATAATCAAGGCGGTTTGCTGGTGGCTGATGACGTTGGTAATACCATTTGGCGGGTAACGCCTATAGAGGATTAATGGGTTTCGCTCCAGACTCGTTCCCACGCATCTGCGTGGGAACGTAAATGGGGTTATTCTCCCCACTTTGATATCATGTTTCGGCTTTTATCATTGATAGTCCAAACATATGCCACAGATTCTGCTCGACAAAACGCATCCCCCCATTATTCAGGCGGCTATCAATCTAGGCGATTGGCTACTAAGCCTGGAAAACCTTTCGGAGCAGGATAAAACTGCGATTAAAGCTGTGCAGGATGCTCTGCAGAAATTGCCGGAAATCGACGATGATATTCTGGCGATGTATGGATTCAGTTTTGAGCGTGGCGATGCCTATGATGGGTTAGTCCGCGGCTGGGATATTTCACTGGAATATAATGCAAATGATCCCGAACAGCAGGGCGGATTAGAGATTTTCAGTTCGTATATTCCGCTTCCCGATACCACGGATCCAGTAGTGTTGGCCGAAAAGAAACAACGCGAAGTGTATTTCCAGTGGCCGGTGGGAGATATCTGCAGTTTTATTAAAGCGGAACAGGCTCAGCAGTGGATTGATGATGTCAGCCAGCCATTACAGTTTATAGAGGCGGGTGATCGACTGCGGATAGAAATTGTCTATCAGAACTTTTACGCAGAGCATGAATATCCGCTGATTTCAACCGCTTGATGTGCTTCGTTATTTAAGCAGGTTTTCCTCGTCAGATGTATTCAGTTCATGAGCCACTTGTCTGGACATTGTAGGATCAGTGGCAATATCCACAGTCGATGCTTCAGCCGAAACGTTTGGTAAAGTGGATTCTGTCTCTGGTAATGCATCAGCGGGTTCTGGCTCCAGATTCGTTTCATCATTTATCAGCTGCAGTCGATGTACTGGTTGATGAAATGTAATGCCGGCTTCATCAAACCCGATTTTTATCAGGCGAATAGCTTCACTGCGGGCTTTGGCAAAATCACTTTCATGTTGATTAATCCAGGCCATAAAGTGCAGATCGACGATATTTTCACGTATATCAGCAATCAGCACTTGTGGACCCGGCTCAGCTAGCAGTCCCTGCATATTTTGCAGAATTCCTAAGCCCAGGCGGCGAGCCTTGATCAGATCGATCTCGGCAGAGATAGCCAGTGTAAATTCAAAACGACGTAAGGGATTGCGAGTGTAATTGATCATGACCGACGTGATCATCGTGCTGTTGGGAATACGTAAATGGTTGCCATCAGCTGTCATCAGCACGGTATCTCGGGAAGTCAGCCGAACCACATTACCGGTGAATTCAGCTATTTGAATAGAATCACCGATTTTGAATGGATTCCGTGCACTGAGCAGTACACCGGCCAGATAGTTTTCGACAATATTGCGAAACGCAAAACCTACAGCGAGGCCAAATACACCTGCCACACCAAGCAGTGCTCCCACCAGCGCCGTTGCATCGAGGATCTGTAACGCAATTAGAAAGCCGATGCCAACAATCAGGATTCGTATAATGCGTCCACCCAGATCGGTGGCGAGTTCGGAAAGCCCTATACGACTCAACCAGGCACTGCGGTTACCGACCCAGCGACCGAGCAGCCAAAAGAAAATGATGGTGATGATTGCCACCAGAAAAATGGGCAGACTGCGGAACAATGAAGCAAGCATTGATTCGATTTTTTGTGTCGTGGGTTGTACGCGGGTGGAAATGTCCATTAGCTCATTGAGCCGGTTTTGCACATAAATAACGCCCTCGACCCGACTGGCTAGCGCTACCAGATCACGTCCGGCGCGAGCGCTGGAGACGCTACCACTGAGGATTACCACTCCGGAATCGACTGTGACCTCAACATCTTCATAGCTTTCGATAACGTTCAGAATGTCGCTCAACCGATTTTCAATAGCTTGATCATCCGGTGCATTCGTTACCTGTATTTCAGCGCCTGCATCAACTAACTCCTCACTGTATATCGCGGGCATCCATAGCAGCGTGGTTATCAGTAAAAGAAAGCGGTAATTCATTTGTATCTCCTGCCGGAATTTTTCAGGTAGCCATGACAACAATCCTCACTGCTTTATCAACCCAGGTTATTTACAGCTGCAGTGATTTCAATGAGGATAGCGGCTTGTTATCTGGATATTACTTGTTTTGTGTGTTCTTGCGTTGAGCATACTGACCTTAAATAAGGAAATAAATCAGTTTGAATAGATTCAAGCAGTTGGGCTCTCGTTTAGTGCACTCAAAACATATGTTGTGGGGTGTCGCTTTCGCTTCATTTATGGAGTCACTGATCGTCCCCATCCCGCTGGAAACCATTTTGATTCCTTTGATGCAGGCTCGTCGGAAGTTGCTTTGGGCCATTAGCGCTATGGCATTACTGGGCTGTATTTTTGGTGCGGCATTGGGCTATGTGATTGGCTATTTTGTATTTGGTCTGATCGGCGATCAACTGATTGCTCTGCTGTCGACGCCCGAGCAGTTTGAAACTATTCGTCAGCAAATTCATTTACATGGTTTTTGGTATGTATTGAGCGTCGGAGTTACGCCGATTCCATTTCAAATTGCCATGTTGGCAGCGGGTGTGACGGGCTATTCATTTTTACTGTATATGCTGGCAACCACCATTTCTCGTGGTCTGCGTTATTTTGGTCTGGGTCTTTTGGTGTGTCTGTTTGGTAATCAGACACAAAAAATGTTTGAAGAAAACAAAATCGGTGCGTCGATTTTTATTCTTGTATTGATTGCCGTTATCTGGAGCGTGTTGTTGTTCGGTGGTTAATTTTTTTATCACGGGATAGTGAATTTTTCCTTGCCTGATGAGGAAACGATTCGTACACTTGATTAACTGTTTCAATTAATCAAGTGGTTTATGACAACTCGCTCAAATACACATGGTGGTCGGCGCGTCGGCGCCGGCCGCAAAAAAGGCTCCGTGATCAAAGAACCGACAACCGTGATACGTATTCCTGAGAGTCAAAAGCCTGTAATCACTGATTTTCTGGCGGCTTATCGACGCAGGCAGTCCGCGCCATTGCAAGACCAGCCAATGGAGTTTGAACGTCCAATCATTGCACCCGCTAAACGTAGCTGGCCATTATTCAGTTCCAAAGTGGCGGCGGGTTTTCCCTCGCCGGCAGATGAACATGTCGAAAAACGACTGGATCCTAATGAATTCCTGATTGATGACGAAGAAGCGACATTTTTTGTCACCATTCAGGGCTATTCAATGATCGACAGTGGTTTATTGCCCGGCGATAAAGCGGTGGTGGATCGCTCTAAAAATGCCAGTATCGGCGATATTGTACTGGCGGTTGTCGATGGCGAATTCACCATCAAATTACTGGCCAAAAACAAACAGGGGGCGCCAAGATTACTGCCGTCGAATCAGTCCGGTGAATATCGGCCGATTGAAATCAAGGATGGTATGCAGTTTGAAATATGGGGTGTAGTGACGGGCTCGTTTCGGCGTTTTAAATAATGTCACGCAGTATCGCCCTGATCGACGTCAATAATTTCTACGTCTCTTGTGAGCGGGTATTTAATCCAAAACTGGCCGGTAAACCGGTGGTGGTGCTCAGTAATAATGATGGCTGTGCAGTGGCGAGAAGCAACGAGGCCAAACTGCATATTCCGATGGGTGCACCGTGGTTTAAGTTTCAGCAAATAGCGAATGAGCAGCAGATCATCGCTTTATCATCCAACTATGCGTTGTATGCCGATATGAGTAATCGGGTGATGCGTATTCTTAATCAGTTTTCGCCCGATCAGGAAGTGTATTCAATTGATGAGTGTTTTCTGGATCTGACCGGTTTCCAGCATCTTGATTTGCTGCAATATGGCCAGCAGATCCGCCATCGTGTCGCGCAATGGACTGGTCTTCCGGTCAGTGTCGGTATCGGTGCCAGTAAAACCCTGGCGAAACTGGCAAATCACTGTGCTAAAAAACGGGCTGAATTTGACGGGGTCTGTGATTTTAATCAGCTGAGTCCAAGCCAGCTTAATCGTTTGCTGGCGGAGCTGGATGTTGGTGAGGTATGGGGAGTGGGCCGTAAACTGGCAGTGAAGTTGAAAACACAGGGCATTTACAGCGTTTTGGATTTAAAACAAGCCAATGCTGAAACCCTGCGGCGCCAATACAGTGTGGTGATGGAAAAAATCGTACGTGAACTCAATGGTATCAGCTGTCTGGAGCTGGAATATGCCATCACTGACAAAAAGCAGATATTAAGTTCGAGAAGTTTTGGTATTCCGGTGACGGATATGAACAGTCTGGCCGAATCCATCAGTCTGTATACCAGTCGTGCGGCTGTAAAACTGCGACGGCAGTACTCGGTGGCGCGGATGCTCCAGGTCTATATCCGTTGCAGTCCTTATCGCAGTGGGGAGGCTTTTTACGGCAATAGTCTGATGGTAGCGTTGCCGATGGCTTCTGATGACACGCGTGTATTGGTCAAACATGCGCTGAGTGCATTGAAAAAGATGTATCAACCCGGATTTAACTATGCCAAAGCCGGCATTATGCTCACCGAACTGCAGCCGAAAAGTGGGCAGCAGCAGGACTTGTTTGCGCCGAATCAGGATGCTAAATCCGGACAGTTAATGACGGTGATTGATGTCATTAATAACACGATGGGCCGGGACACCTTGCAACTGGCCAATCAGGGCTTTAAACGTCCGTGGAAAATGAAGCAGGAACATAAAAGTCCAAGCTACACAACAAAGTGGGGAGAAGTATTAACGGTCAGTTAAATAAATGCTTTTTAACTACTCTTATCACAGTTCAGTGAAACAAAAGCGATAGCCTAAAAATAAGGCGAGTATCATCAAATTATCGCGCCAGATATGTTTTGGCCGAACTCAGAGAGCATTATCATGAACATCATTCGTCAAACTTCACTTATCGTCCTTTTAGCAACAGCCATCCTCGCAACAGCGGGTTGTGGCAATATGTCCAGCCGCGATAAAAGCACAGCGGCAGGTGCCGGTATCGGTGCCGTAGGCGGAGCTATTTTAACCGGTGGTAGCGCCGTTGGTACTGTTGGTGGAGCAGCAGTAGGCGGTGTTATTGGTAGCCAGGTTGGTAAAGATTAATTCACCAGAACCATGCGACCAAAAAAGCCCTGTCAGCGATGACAGGGCTTTTTTATTTAAAACGCTTTCATTAATTAAGGTGGTTTACTTCACCCGCATATCATTTTCTACTGATTTCACTCCAGCGACACTGCGTGCCACGACAACAGCGCGTTCAATGTCTTCCTGTGAATTAACAAAGCCGCTTAATTGCACAACGCCTTTAAAGGTCTCCACATTGATCTCGGCAACTTTCAGTGTTTCTTCATTGAGAATAGCTGCTTTGACTTTAGTGGTAATCACACTGTCATCAATGTATTCGCCAGTACCGGACTGGGTGGATGTAGAAGCACAACCACTAATTGTCAGTATCCCCACGAGAGGGACAATAAACAATGTGCAGAAAAGTAAGGGTTTAGTAATGGATTTCATAAGGTTTTCCGGAAAAGTCGTTTGAAGCTGGTTTGATGATTAAAGTAGATGTCTAACGACATAAAGACTCAACTTTTCCAGGGTAGGGAGAGCCAGAATAATAAAATTGATTTGGCCCATTTTGCTTGGCGATATACATAGCACTGTCAGCGCATGTCATTAAAGTCGTTGCATCCACTCCATCATCCGGGTAGACACTGATACCAATGCTTGCCGCTAAAGTTATGTCGTTATCGTTAATTTTTTGAGGTGCTGCAATCGCTGAAAGTATCTGCCTGGCCACAAGGATGGCATCTTCGGGATGTTCTATTTCGCTCAGTAATATCAGAAACTCATCGCCGCTACGTCGACAAACCGTGTCGGTGGTACGGAGACACTGTGTTACCCGTTCGGCGACTGATTTGAGTAATAAGTCACCGGTTAAATGCCCGAAGCTGTCGTTTGATTTTTTGAAATCGTCCATATCCAGAAAGAGCAATGCAACACGCTTATCATGTCGATCCGCTATGCCAAGCGATTGCGATAAACGTTCATTAAATAAGGCCAGATTGGGTAAGCCAGTCAGGTAGTCATACCATGCCAGTCGGTTGGTTTTTTCCATTACCACATTTGATTTGGCGACATTGTGAAACACAATCACTGCACCGCAGACTTGCTGATCACGGTTATGGATAGGTGCTGCCGAGTCTTCAATTTCAACCTCAGAGCCATCTTTGGCAATTAAAATACAGCCTATTGCCAACTCAACTGTTCTATTTTCTAACATAGCCTTATTTGCTGGATTAGGTGCCGTTTCCCGAGACTCACCATCAATGATATTAAACACGGTAAGCAAAGGTTTGCCGATAGATTGCTGGCGTTCCCAGCCGGTTAAACGCTCCGCCTCAAGGTTGAGATACGTAATATTGCCTTCTAAATCGGTTGTCAGCACTGCATCACCAATCGAATCGAGGGTAACTTGAGCGCGTTCTTTCTCCTCGAATAAGGCGTTTTCGATTTGTTTCAATGTATTTTCCATGGCTTTACGCTCGGAGATATCTTCAACCATTAGCAAACTGGCAAATGGATATTCAGCGTCTTCCAGCATGCTGGCATGGAGACGGGCCCATATCATCGCGTCATCAGCCCGTATGAGGCGTACATCATCCTGCAGGGGGGTACGGTTTAAAACAGCTTGTTTCCACTTTTCATTCAGTTGAGCAGAATCTTCTATATAAAGACAAGCGTGCCAGTCTTGATGAAGCAGTTCCCCGGGAGCATATCCGAGAATGTTGGTATATGCATGGTTAGAATATAAACACCGACCTGCTTTATCGCACAGGATAATGCCTAACGGAAAATCATCACACATTTTTTTCAGATTATCGTAATCGAGTTTATCTCTCTGAAATTTTGGAAGGATTTGCCATATTGAACCGCTGTCCGTCCTACGGGTTCGCAAAGTACGCATAACCTATTTCACCCGTTCCGTGTTGAATTATGAAACAGACGGGGTGAAACATAATTAACAGGTTTTTTTATTGAGGAGCATGAATATTCAAAGATAAATTTGGTTTTCATAACGGCTTTTCCTCCCCATTAAGTTTTTCAGCTTAATTTTCAGGATAAAGAAAACAGCAGTATTCGTATGTACGTTTTCGCACAAACCAATAAATTGTAATGTTGTTTTTTTGAGAGTTATGTGCGATACCGTACAAACAAGCCGAGAGTATTTATGTGTTAATAAATAGTGGGATCGCGTTTGTATGGACTCAATGACTGACACGGATTATGTGTGAGGAGTAAACATCAGATAAACGGATATTTATAGATCATTAAATTGTGAGCGTATGAGCCAAGAACAAGACCCCAGTAAAAATAAGATTCTGGCATCACTACTAAATCAAGCACGTGAAAGATTTTATCCGGGTTTAGAATTGGTTAAGATGCCTTTAGGGGAGGTGCTTTATTCTCCTGATAAACAGATTAACCATGTGTATTTTCCGACTACAGCAATAGTGTCTTTATTAAATGTTATGGAAAGTGGCGCTTCAGCGGAAATCGCTGTGGTCGGTAATGAAGGCATTGTTGGGATCTCATTGTTTATGGGAGGCGAAACGACCTCCAGTTGGGCCGTGGTGCAAAGTGAAGGATATGCTTACAGATTATCAGGCCGATTGTTGAAAAAAGAGTTTTTTCGAGCGGAAAAATTACAGCGTTTACTGTTGCGCTACACCCAGTCGTTAATCACTCAGATGGCACAAACAGCATCATGTAATCGTCACCATACGGTCGATCAGCAATTATGCCGTTGGTTATTATTAAGTCTGGATCGGTTGCCGTCCAATGAGCTTAGAATGACCCAAGAGTTGATTGCAAATATGTTGGGCGTGCGCCGCGAAGGTGTTACCGAGGCAGCAGGGCATTTGCAGAAAGCGGGGTTGATTCAATATTCCCGAGGCAAAATCACCGTAATAGATCGCAAAGGTTTGGAAGAACGTGTTTGCGAATGTTATCAAGTTGTCAAAAGAGAAACAGACAGATTAATGAAGGATAACGAAGTCGATTAAATGACATTGTTCACATCGGCGTGGGCTGGCCAAAAGAGAAGACTCTAGAGATTAATACGACCTTTCATTAATAAGCGTAGAGTAAACCTCTTAATGACATAAATTTTTCAGTGTCATTTTATGAGCAATACTGGAGTACCACATTGCTAATTTCTGAAGTCCAACTAATCAACCATCTTATTACTGATTTACCTGCACTGGAAAGAAATCGGCTTTTGGCCGAGTGTGAGCTGGTAGATTTAGTATTTGCCGAGATTCTGACGGAACCGAATGAGGCCATGCAATACGCCTGGTTTCCCAATCAAGGTTTTATCTCGTTGACGGTCCCAGTTGATAAAAGTTCAAACCTGGAAGTAGGACTCATCGGCAATGAAGGTATGTTGGGAAATACCCTGGTTTTGGGTGTGACTATAGCGCCATTGCATTCATTGGTACAGGGGGCAGGACAGGCTTTACGTATTCCAGTGGCTAACTTGCTGCAGCAGATTAAACAAAGCCCCATTTTGGAAGCGATGTTAAAAAAATATTTGTATGTCACCATGGTGCAATTATCTCAGACTGCAGGCTGTACCCGATTTCATTTAGTCGAAGCCCGGCTGGCTCGCTGGTTATTAATGACTCGTGATCGGGCTGAATCCAATGAGTTTCGCATTACCCAGGAATTTCTTGCCTACATGTTGGGGGTGCGTCGCGTCGGTGTTACCCGAGCAGCCACGGCATTGCACAAACGGCAGTTAATCAAATATCACCGAGGCAATATCACCATTCTGGATGTGAAAGGACTCGAGGCATCTGCCTGCAGTTGCTATAAAATTGATAAAAAAACCTACAAACGGATTATGCAGTGAGTGGCTTAAAAAATATTGACTGGTAATTGGTACGCCAACGCACAGACGTTATCCGCTTTTGTTTATATCGTGTTTTTTTCAATGAGAGGGAATGATCATGACTACAAGTACTATCTTATTAATTATCCTGGTTCTGTTATTAGTCGGAGTAATTCCTTCATGGCCACATAGTCGAAACTGGGGTTATGGTCCGACAGGATTGATCGGTGTGTTGGTGATTATATTGTTGGTTTTATTACTGACCGGTCGAATTTAACCCATAAGTCCTGCAGGCCCACTTTAAAAGTGGGCCTGATTGCTTTTAGTCTGAAACGTTGACCTTTTCACCTTCATCCAATCTTGCGTTAGGATTGAGGATGACACGATCTTCAGCTATCAGCCCCGATAGAATCTCAACCTCACTTTTATCCAGCCGACCTACCCGAACGGTTATGATTTCAACCTGGTTATCCGCATTGACCAGCATTACCGAAGGTTTACCTTTAATAGTCTTTAACGCATTAACCGGGATACGCACTGTATCCACTTTTTCGATTGCCTGAATCGTCAGTTCTCCACTGACCCCGGCCGGAATTGTCAGGCCGGTATTTTCCAGTAGATATTCCAACCGCATTGTTCCGGTTTCACGATTCACTTCACCTGAAATACGAGAAAATGGGACTTCAATTTGCTGATTCGCCATATCAGGCAGCGTTAATTGTGCAGACTGTTGCTTATCAATATTGAATAGCTGGGTCTGGGGAATATCCACAATAACCCGTAATCTATCGCTACGGCTTATACGGAACAACGGCATATCATCACTGCGTGTAATTCGATTACCACGCTCAGCCTGGCGACGGGTAACGATGCCATCAAATGGTGCCACAATCTCGGTATAGGCAAATTCATTTTCCAACTGCTCCAGTCTTGCTTCATAAGTGGCTAATGTGGCTTTGGCAACAGCGAGCTCTGCTTCTTTTTCATCTACTTCGGTAGCATTCACGGCGCCGGAATCACGTAAATTAATGTAGCGTCTGGCCACTTTTTCAGTCAGATCCAGCATGGCTTTCTGGCGCTTTATTTCAGCCTTGGCCTGTAGAATTTCCTGCTCCAGTTCGGGGGAAGACAGTTTGGCTAACAGGTCACCTTGTTTAACTTCATCACCAATATCCACGTAACGACTTTCGACATAACCATCAGCTCGGGCAAAAATATCCGACTGTTCAATGGCCTCGACGCGTGCATTGAATACCAATGGCTGATAATCAGTTATGTGTTTTGGTTGAGCCACCCGCACCGAGAGAGTTTCAGGGGTGTTAGCAGAGGATTGTTCGATATTGGCTTCGCTGGCAGGTTGAATTAAAAACCACACCGGAACAGCGATGACCGCAGCAACTATGATTGTCTTGGTTATATTTGACATGGTGAGGTCCTCAAATTGTCGGCAGCTTGATGGGCTGCGGACGTTTAATAAATTGCATGATCATGCTGAAAGTCCAAGGCACTAAAAAAAGTGAGGCAAATGTACCCAGCATCAAACCACCGATAACCGTCCGGGCCAGCGGTGCATTTTGTTCACCCCCTTCGCCAAGCGCCAATGCCATCGGCAGTAAACCAATAATCATGGTGAGAGCGGTCATTAATACTGGTCTTAGCCGCGTCGAAGCTGCTTCGCGAGCTGCTTCAAATGCTGATTTACCTGCCACCCATTGATCTCGGGCAAAGGTCGTGACCAGAACGCTATTGGCAGTTGATACGCCAATCACCATGATAAAACCCATTAATGCCGGTACGCTGATAGTCGTTCCAGTAAGCATTAAGCCGATGATCGCGCCAGATATGGCAATGGGCGCGCCGGATAAGGCAACTAGAGGCATGATCCAGGAGGCGAAGTTAAACAGCATGATGATGTAGATGAAAAATACCGCCAGTAAAAAACCGAACAGCAGGTCACGGTAAGCTTCATCCATGGCTGCTGCCTGTCCCATGATTTCAATATCATTACCGGGAACGACGTCTTGTTTTAATTCATTCACAATCTGCTGCGTGGCTTTATAAACCGAGCCTAAATCTATGTTTTCGGTATTGATTAACACATTGACGGTGGGTTTCAGCATGGTGCGACCAATGCTTCCAGCGACATTTCGTGGGTTAATAGAAGCAATACTTGCCAGTGGCACAGTAACCTGGGGATCAGAAGTCTGAATCTGCAAGTTCATAAGATCATCGGTGGTGCGTAATTTGTGTAATGGCATACGGGTTTGCACTTCATAGGAAAAACCAAACACCGGATCGGACCAGAAGCTGGGGGAGACAGTACCGGCAGAGCCTAAAGCACCTAACAGACTGTTCATGGTGTCTTGTGTGGTCACACCGAGTTCAGCTGCACGTTTGCGATCCAGGTGCACATAGTATTCAGGCAACGCAAATACTTGCTGAAAACCAATATCGACAGCGCCTTCGACGTTTTGCATCTTTTCAATGAGGGTTTCCGCCTTGGCAATGCTGGCTTGCAGATTTCGGCCGGTAAACCGCACATCAAGTGCTGTCGGTGTACTGCCGGATAATGTCTGATTGGTGGTATCTGCCGCTTGAGCAAATAATGTAACTTCCGGAAATTTTTGTTTCAGCATCTGCCGAATCGCCGATTCATATTGACTGGTGGGTTGATGACCTTTAGCTAACTGAATTTGTAATTCTCCATCGTAGGACCCGATAGCAAAACTGTCTATCCAGGCACGATTAATGGAGTCGGGCATGCCAATGTTATCAAATACAAAATCAAGTTCGTGTTCGGGGATTATTTTGCGTATTTCCTGCTGAATCTGTGCAAACTGATCGGCCGTTTGTTCAATGCGAGTGCCAGGTTCGGCCCTTAGATAAAGCCTCATCAGACCCGCATCAGTTTTTGGAAAGAAATCCCTGCCGAGATCCTGAAGTGCAAATCCCGCCGCTGTGACGATAACAACACCAATCAATGGTGCAATCACAATGTGACGCTGCAATTTACCAATCGTATTTTGTAAATGCTGCTGACCATTATGCAGCCGTTGTTCCAATGCCAGATGTAAATGGACCAATGGATTTTTGGAGTGTTTATTTACGGCTTTCTCATTGGTGAGTAAAAGTCTGGCCAGCGCAGGAACCACAGTGCGAGATAATAAATAAGAGGCAACAAGACAGGCAATGACCACAATCGCCATTGGCTGAAAGATATAACCTGCCACACCGGTTAATAAAAATATCGGTGAAAAAACGATACAGGTGGAAAGTGTGGAAACAAGTTCAGGGAAGGCAACTTCACTGGCGCTGGTCAATATGGCCCGACTTGGTTCCATGCCATCGGCCAGGTGACGTTTGATATTTTCAATTTCCACTAATGCGTTATCAACCAGAATGCCAATGGCCAGTGCCAGTCCACCCAAGCTCATTAAATTCAGGGTGTTGCCGGTTAAATTTAATACAAAAACTGCTGTCAGCAATGATAATGGAATAGAGGTCAAGACAATCAATGTGGCCCGTGATGATCCCAAAAACAGCAGTACCATTAATGCGACCAGTGAGCCGACGATAAGAATTTCCATTTCAATATGATGTAATGCCGTGTTCACAAACACCGACTGATCAAAAATTGGCGATATGGTAATGCCCTCAGGTGCCGCAGCCTGAATTGAAGGGAGTCGTTCGGTTAGTTCATTAATAATGTCTACAGTCGAAGCACCGCCCAGCTTAATCAATGACACCATGACCGCATTTTGTCCGTTGACGCGGGCGATATTAGTCTGCAACGCGGTGCCATCCCGAACATCAGCGACGTCACGTAGCAATATCAGTTCGCCATCTCGGGAGCGAATCGGCAGATCCTCAAAATCAGCTACTGCCTGTGGACTGGCATTAACAGTGATTTGCAGTTCATTCTGCGCTTCACGAATGCTGCCTGATGGCAGTGTCAGGTTCTGTTCATTAATCGCCTGCGTTACGTCACTTGCTGTTAACCCTTGAGCAAATAACGCCTCAGGATCCAGATCCACCATGATCTGCCGGGTGGCACCACCATAAGGCAGGGTCATGCGAATGCCATTAATGGATTGAACCATGCCACGCAACTGTAACCGTGCAAAATCAGCCAGTTGGCCATCGGTCAACGTATCTGAAGACATGACCAGCTGGATAATCGGCGTACTGGATTGATTGTATTCGGCAACCAATGGCGGTGAAGTACCTTCCGGCATTCGCCGACGGATGGTTTGCGATACACCGGTGACCTGCGCCATGGCATTGGCAATATCAACTTCGGGATGAAAGTCGATATGAATGACTGAGGTGCCATTCAGGGTTTGTGAACGAATTTCCTTAAGGTTATCGACATTGTTCATAATCGCTACTTCGCTAAAAGTAGTGATTTTTGATGCCATTTCATTGGTGTTAAGACCGTTATAGGTCCATACCACTTTTATAGAAGGTATATTGACGCTGGGAAGCACGTCGACGGGCAATTTCAGAAAACTGATTAAACCTGCTGCAAATATCAGCAGGCTTAAAGCGGCCACAGAATAAGGTCGGGTTAGAGCATAACGCACCAGCCACATAAATAGCTTCTCATGTTATTAGTAAATGTTGGGAGGTTTGGTTGCAGCGACGTTACGCAACCAATTCTTGATGCGTAGAGTGCAGCGACAAAATTAAGGCAATGTTAACGTTGTCTTAATTCAGTTAAACGAACATAACGTTTTTATTTCGGGTATTGACCGATGTATGTATTGATTGTGGAAGATGATGCTTTAATGGGTGAGGGCATACAGGCCGGTCTGACGGCATTAGGCATTCAGGCCGAGTGGGTAATGAATGCCGGAGGAGCTGAAACGGCCATGGCCACCGCCAGTTTTGATGCCGTTATTCTCGATCTGGGCTTGCCAGACGAAGATGGCATGCATTTACTCAATCGCTGGCGGGAGCGTGGAAATAACTTACCGGTATTAATATTAACTGCCAGAGATGCAGTACCTGATCGCGTCAGTGGTTTACAAGCCGGTGCGGATGACTATATGAGTAAGCCATTTGATTTAACAGAACTTGCCGCTCGCCTGCATTCTTTAAGTCGCAGAGCGGCAGGACGTGCCACCCAGACGATTCAGCACGGTAGTCTGCAATTTGATCCCTCCACTTTACAAGTCTTGCTAAACAATAAACCGCTGAATTTATCCCGTCGTGAAATTACCGTATTGGAAACCCTTTTGCAGCAACCCGGCCGAGTGGTTACCGCTGCACAGTTGCAGGATCGTCTTTATGGCTGGGCCGAAGGCATTGAAAGTAATGCTGTAGCCGTACATATCCATAATTTACGTCGTAAACTGGGTGATGACTGGATTGAAACGGTTCGGGGCATGGGATATCGATTGGGAGCGCTCAATGAGCCCCGCTAAAGCCAAGGACTATTTACGCTGGCAGTTACTATGGCGGATTGGTATTGCAGTGCTGTTGATGTGGCTGCTATTGGCTCCGTGGTTGCTTATGAGTGTGCAAAAGGAAATGCAGAATACTCTGGATAACCGTCTTGCCGCTTCCGCCAAAATGCTGATGTCTTTAATGTCTCAATATGATTTGGATCCGCTAGTAAATGGCGGTCAACGCAATGCTTTATTTGATCCGGCTGAAAATCTTGATTTACCTGCGACACTTGCCTGCAAGGTAGCCAATGTCGCGGGAGATATTATCGCGGTATCCCATGATGCTCCTGAAAACGTACTGACCACTACGCAGCAAGGCTACCAAAATCGATTGCAGGATGGAGAGCCGTGGCGTGTGTTTAATCTGTCTCAGGGGGGATTGACCATTACCACCGCTGAACGATTGGAAACCAGAGATACGTTGATGCGGTCGGTGGTGATCGCCGCTGGACTACCGTTTTTCCTCAGTCTGGCGGGCACTTTGGCCGTAGTCTGGTTTGGTATTTTGCATGGATTTAAACCATTGCATAGCTTGACTCAGAATATGGCCAGACGTAATACCGAAGATCTTACCTCGTTAGTCTGGGAGCAACGCCCGGCCGAAGTACGCCCGCTGGTGGATGAGATCAATCGACTGTTGCAACGCATGCAGCAGTCTTTGTTACGGGAACGCCGGTTTACCGGTGATGTGGCGCATGAATTACGTACGCCATTAGCTGGAATTAAAACCCAGCTGCAGGTCGCGAGACTGACGCAGGGAGGCAAGGCCATGCATGCCTTGGTGCAGGCAGAAAAGGCGACGGACAGGTTACAACGAACGCTGGATCAGCTTTTATTACTCGCCAGAGTAGAAGGCGATGGGCAATTAGCTGAAAGTACCCATTTACCAGTAGCTGAAATTAATAATATGGCATTAAGTGATGTGCAACATCTGGCAAGACAACACCAAGTGACATTGCGTTGTAATGATGGTGTGGATGAAAAGATCCATGCTTCGGCAATCTTATTATCGGCTGCTTTACGTAATTTGCTGGAAAACGCCATCCGTCATGCACCAGAGAATAGTGTAGTTACCCTGTCAGTTAATTTGGATAAACAGCAATTATGCTGGACGGTAGAAGATGAGGGCCCTGGCGTGTCGGAAAAATTGCTCACTGAGCTAACCCGACGCTTTGTCCATGGTCACCATAGTGATGGAAGCGGTCTGGGGCTGGCAATTGTTGATGCCATTGTCAGACGTTTTAAAGGTGAGCTTAATATCGAAAATGGCAACACCAACGGTTTGCGGGTCACCATCAGAATTCCACTGCCATCCAGTCTGGCTGAAGATGAAAAAAACCTAGGGTAAGCTGGAATCTCAATTGTTTTCCGAGTCACTGCTAATGCAGTGGACTTAGCTGTGGGTTCCATATACGTTGCCACACCCAATTTAAGCCTTCTTTTGCATTTCTCTGCATACCCAATTGTTGTGGTCCTACTGAAATAACATTGCCATCACGTATCTCTGCTAGTTTAAAACGAAAGAAATAATTGGGTTCCATGCCCATACGTAAATCTGTCGCAACAATCATATTGTCCTGTTGCTCAAGCTTGAAGTTGTCCTGAGTAAACCAGTTTATTCTTTTGATATAGGTTTGATCGGGCAGAAGTTTTTTCAGCTCCATACCGCGCTCGAATTGGGTAAATGAAAATGCTGTGTCGCCGTCAAAAATCGAACGAAAACCTTCGTAATAAACCTCTTCATCAATCACCACTATCCGCCATAAAAGGGTATTTAACGGTGCCGGAGTGATTTTAATATGCTGATAGTCAATCTGTTGTTTTTGTAATGCCTGTTCAGTTTGCTGTGTTATCCAGTATTGGGCTGCATAGCTCCAGCCAAGATAAGCCGTGCTGAAGATAAGACTACCGATCATGACAGCATGGCTCAGCCGTTTTCCGGCGGCCAGAAGTATTGCCAGGAAGCCTGCAGCGAGTGGCAGACTATAGAGCGGATCGATAATAAATATACTGCCAATCGAAGCAGGTGGAGGCATAAAGGGCCAGAAAAGCTGCGTTCCATAAACGGTCATTGCATCCAGTCCACTATGGGTAATCCACACCAACCAGATCAACGCCAGCCATCGTCGAAAATCCACTCTCTGATCCAGTTTACTCATTAGCCAGGCCACTAACGGTGCAAGCAAACTGTGCACAATCCATGAATGGGTCCAGCTCCGGTGGAAAGTCATGGTGTCCAGGTCATTAGCATATTGGATGAATACATCAAGGTCCGGCAAGATACCGAAAGCAGCACCATACAAAACAGAAGCTCTGGGCGCTTTGCGTCCTGCAACGCTGTAAGCCACTGCACTGCCAAGTAACGCCTGCGTAATCGTATCCATGAATGTAATGACTCCTTATTGTGATTGTTAAGCAGACCTGAACAGCGGAATTATGGTTCGTTGATCAGCTTTAAATCTATCTTAATAAAAATTCTGGGAAGATATCTTGCGCTGATAGGAATTAGTCCTGTAAATTGCAGGAAGTATCTCCTGCTTTATTGGAATCTCAGTTATGAAACACCCCATGCCAAGCCCAACGCCGGGACAGGCCGATTTACAACCTATTATTCAAGCCCTTAACACCGGGCAGGCAGGTTTTGCTGAATCGGCAGCAAAAAAACTGCTTAAATCTTATCCGCGTTCTTTTCCGGTATTAAATCTTTATGGCAATGCCTTGGCAGCGCAAAATAAATTTAAAGATGCGGTTAGTGTGTTTCGTAAAGCTACTGAAATTGACCCTAATGTACCCGAGATTTACTTCAACATGGGTATTTTATTGACCAATTTGAATCGTATTGACGAAGCGATTAACAGCTATAAAAAAGTACTGAGATTGAAACCCGAATTGACAGATGCCCTTTATAACCTGGGCTATGCATTGCAATCCCAAAACCGCTTTGAAGAGGCGGGTCAGTATTATCAAAAAGCCATTGAACAACAGCCGAATTTCCTGGAAGCCATTGCCAATCTTGGCGTTTGTCTGCAGGAACAGGGTCGGTTGGAAGAATCGGTAGCGATATATCAGCGTGCGTTAACGATTTCACAGGATGCCCAACTGTATTTTAATCTTGGTACAGCACTTAAAAATCAGGGAAAACTGGCCGATGCCATTGCTGTCTATAATCAGGCGCTGGAATTAAAACCAGACTATGCTGAAGTGCATAGTAATATCGGTGAAGTTTTGCGTGATCAGGGACGTTATGATGAATCAGTTGCTGCCTACAAACGCGCATTGGAGCTGGATCCCAGTTTACCTTTGGCAAATTACAGTCTGGCAGTCTATTTCTATGACAGTGGCGATTTGCCGCTGGCTTTACGCTATTTTCAACAATCGCAGTACGCGGATTGGCAAGAACGTTCTTTATATTGTCTGTATAAAACTGAGCGATTTGATGAATTCAAACAGGGCTTGGATCAACTGAAAAAAGCCCGCCATAGCTCGCCATTTCTGGCGACACTCGCAGGACATTACGCCGAAAACTTTGGCACGGTGAATGACTATAATTTCTGTAAAAATCCGTTGGATCTGGTTTGTCATGTGCAAGTGCCGGAATTAAAAGGCGATAGCGAACTGCTAAAACAACTACTGGCGGATATCGAACAGGCCGATATTGAAGAAAAAAGTCAGGGCCGTCTGCATCATGGTGTGCAGTCTGCAGGAAATTTGTTTAAACGCTCAGAGGCCAGCTTTCAGCAAATCGCCAAATTGGTAGCGCGTGCCATAGATGATTATCGCGAAAATCTAAAAGGTGAAAGCGGTATTTTCGCCAAAGGGTTCCCTAAGCAAACCGTGTTTGCCAGCTCCTGGTACGTCAGAATGAAAACCGGCGGGCATTTAACGTCGCATATTCATGAAGAAGGTTGGGTAAGCGGAGCGTTGTACCTGGCAGTGCCCAAGCAAAAAACACATCCCGATGAAGGCAGCATTGAGCTAAGCACCCATGGGGATGATTATCCCAAGCAACATGACAAATTTCCCAGCAAAACCATCGCACCTGAGGTTGGGGATATTGTGATGTTTCCCTCATCGGTATTTCATCGCACGATTCCCTTCAACTCGGATGAGGAACGGATTTGCATTGCCTTTGATCTGAAACCGGCCTGAGCCGGTTCAACGTGGACTGACCTGAAATACACCCACTAATTGGGATAATGTTTGGGCTGTATTACGAACCATTGTCGAACGAGATTGCAAAGCACTGACCGCTGACTTTAATTGTTCAGCAGATACTCCTACTTGTCGGGCAGTATCGCCGTGTATATGGCTGTTGTTTGCCAGTTGTTTGATGGTGGAGAACATCTGCTCGACCAGAATATGCAACTCACCATTATCGCTTGAAGCTTGTTCAGTCATTTTCAAACTTCTGTCGACGTTTTCTACTCCAGTTTCCATAAAGCGCATGGCTTCCTGAGTTTCCTGTTGCATGCCTTCTATCATGCGTTGAATTTCGTCGGCAGAATTCGCTGTGCGTGAGGCCAAATTACGAACCTCATCGGCCACGACTGAAAAACCTCGGCCATGCTCGCCGGCCCGGGCCGCTTCAATAGCAGCATTTAATGCCAGCATATTGGTTTGATTAGTAATTTCAGTGATAACATTGATTATCTTGCCGATTTCAGAGGTTCGGTCATTCAGTGATCTGACTGAATTAGCCGTATTTTCAACGACGTTGCGTATCTCTTGAGTGCCTTTGCGGGCACTTTCAAATTGAACCCGAGCGTCTTCCACGACTCGGTCCATTTCAAGTTTCATGGTCTCGGCGGTTTGATTAGCCTGGCCGATATCCTCTATTTGCTCTTTCAACAGATCGAGCATTTTAGTTATTGCGTCGGTCACTTCTGCTGATACCTGATAGGCCTCACGGTTGGTATCTAACATGGATTTATTGGTTTGGTGTACGTCGTGACTGGAAAAAATCACCTGTCCGACGATGCCATCCAGATTATCGATAAAACTGTTAATCCAGCGACCCATGTCGCCTGTTTCATCGGCCATCATTTTTTCATTATTCAGGCGTTGCCGGAGATTTCCCTCACCCTCAGCAATCTCCTGGATAACTCGTGTCATTTCATTCATTCGATCTGCAAGTCGTTTAGTACTGAATTTACGGATTAGTAATGCAATGATAATCATCATGCAAACGGATACCGTGTCGATAGCAAATTGAGGTAGCGTGGTGAAATAGTGTAAAGCACTGTTTACCCCCACCAACGCTATCATGCCTGAGACAAAGCCTTTCAATAAGCTGACATTCACTGAGCGGCGACGGTAAACCTCTTCCAGGTCGCCCTCACACATCATTCCCCAACGATCAGGAGAGCCTGTTAATTGAAAAGTCACACCTTTACCAATGACGGGAATATGCCGGTAATCTGAATAACCAGGATAAGTGACAAACAGGTTTTCGCCATTGCGAATAGTTTCGCGTACCCCCGGGTGTAATTGGCCAGTCGCCGGATCGGTAAACCGAATTTCGAACTCGGTATGCCGATTAACTTTAACCACTCCCCAATGAGTGTTTATGCCGGACTTAAGATTTTCACCATGCGAGAAAGTGTTATCTTCAAACCGTGATCGGGACAGAGCAACGCCTTGCTGAATCATCGGGTCAAAACGTGATTCCACCATAAAAATATAGTTGTCCCCAGACTCTGGATAAACATGACCTGCTTCGCGTTGAATTAAATCACTTACTACGTCATTGGGTACACGGCCACATAACGCACCAACAACCTGATCGCCGTTTACTAACGGCAGATAAAACATCAAAGTCACTTCATCATGAAACTTTGAACTTGAGGGCCCAATCTTGAGCGTTAACGGATCGGTATAGGGACCATGCAAAAAGGGCTGTTTCAGACCTTGTTCAACGGCGTTGTTATTCAGGTCATGCTGGCCGATATGTGCTGAATAAGTCGATTGGATCACTCGACCGCTCTTTTCAATAATAAATATCTCGGAAAAATGTTTAGCAGAGTTCAGCCGTTGTTCAAGCAGAGAGCTATCCATATCACCGAGAGAACCGGGTAATTGCTCTGCGAGTAGCTTGAGCTGATTCCATTGGGAATGCGTCCATTGCTGTAGTAGTTTGACACGAGTTGCCGCAATTCCTTCGAATGTATGTTCAACTTCGGCATAGGTATCACGATTGAGATAACAGCTCCATCTCATGGCAAACTTTCCCGTTTGACCAAACCAGGGGAGCCAGTGTCGTTCAGCAACACTCAAATTCATCGACTGACTTTTTAAAGACATAGCAATTGATACCTTAGTTAGGAATACTCCAAAAGGGGTAGGCAATTTCTAAACCAGTCTGTGAAGTCGATTAAAAACAAGTGGTTAATCGTTAAAGAGAAAAAAATACCGCACTGGGTTGGTGCGGTAGGGGAGGAGCAGCGGGTTTTATTAGTGCACTTAAAAAGAGTAATGTAAATACCTGTTTTACAAGTCTATTATCTATGATTCTTGTTGGATCTTATAGGTTTTTGACGACGTCCAATACTTCATCAATATGTTGTTTGACTTTGACATTTCGCCATTCATGGATCAGCTTTCCTTCTGTATCGATAAGGAATGTACTGCGAACAATGCCCATGTATTCACGTCCATAATTTTTCTTCAGCTGCATCACGCCAAACAAGTTACAGACTGTTTCATCAGCATCAGAGAGTAAGTCAAAAGGAAATTGCTGTTTTTCCTTGAAGTTTTCATGAGCACGCACGCTGTCTCTGGAGATCCCGAATATCAGTGTGTTGTGAGCATTAAACGTCTCAATATGATCACGGAAATTCTGACCTTCCAATGTGCATCCTGGGGTGTTGTCTTTGGGGTAAAAATAGATAAGCACATTCTTGCCATGCAAGTCGGAAAGCCGGATGTTTTTATCGCCAGTGGAAGGCAATTCAAAATCCGGTACGGTTTGCTGTAAATTAACTGTCGTCATTAAACGTTCTCCATTAGTGATTATTTTGCTGGCAGTACCTTACCCAAAGCAGTCCGGTCTTGTCATCTACTGGCTGGCAAAGTACCATGCCAGTTTATTTTCGCGGAGTCTGATGAATATGTTCAGCGGCAGTATGGTAGCTCTGGTAACACCCATGCGGGCGGATGGCTCGTTAGACGGTGAAAGCCTGCGCAAGCTCGTTGATTTTCATATTCAAAATGGCACCAGTGCGATTGTGGCTGTCGGTACTACTGGTGAGTCCGCTACATTAAGCATTGATGAGCATACAGATGTAATTCGTCAGGTGGTGGAGCAGGCTGCGGGTCGCATTCCCGTCATTGCCGGTACCGGTGCCAACTCTACCGAAGAAGCCATTGAACTGTCCCATTACGCTAAACAATTAGGTGTTGCGGCCGTTCTGTTGGTCACACCTTATTACAACCGACCGACTCAGGAAGGTTTGTATCTGCATTTTAAAGCGATTGCTGAAGCGGTGGATATTCCGCAAATCCTCTATAACGTTCCCAGCCGCACAGCCTGTGACTTATTACCGGAAACTGTTGGTCGTCTGGCCAAAATCGGCAATATTATCGGTATTAAAGAAGCGACCGGAGATGTACGAAGAGTGTCGTTAATTAAGGAACTGTGTGACGATAATTTCGAACTTTATACCGGCGAAGATGCCAATACCGTTGATTTTATTCTGGCGGGTGGTCGTGGGGTCATTTCAGTGACTGCGAATGTGGCACCTGCCTTAATGAGCCAGATGTGTGAATCTGCTTTGAAGGGTGATGCTGATAATGCCCGTGAAATAAACGATAAATTATCTTTACTGCATCAGCGGTTATTTTCTGAATCCAATCCTATTCCGGTTAAATGGGCTCTCCATGAAATGGGTCTGATACCGGAAGGGATACGTTTACCAATGACAGTTTTGTCTGAACAATTTCATCAACCGGTTCGTGAGGCGCTGGTCACTGCCGGTGTTCTGAATCCCTAAGTGAGTGAATGTAATTAAATGAACACAAATCGTTTTAAGTTGAAAGCCTGTGGAGTGCTGGTCGCAGTAAGCGTTTCAGGTTGTGGGTTAATGCCATCACTGGATGAGGTTGCTCCTGATAATACCCAAAAGTATCGTAAAGCAGAAACAATGCCACCGTTGGACATTCCACCTGACTTGAGCACATCACGAATCAACGATCAAATCGCTGGCAATCAGCAAAGCTCAGCAACGTATTCCGAATATGAAGAAGCCAGCACCAATCCATTAGCAGCGCGTTATAACATCACTCCAGAATCCAAACCTGCTTTATCGGGCGAGGGGGATGATCGGCATCTGGTCGTTCCGGGAGACCGTGATGAAACCTGGCAACGTATTGAAGCTTTCTGGGCGGATATCAATATGAATATTCACCGTAAAGATCAGCGTATTGGTCTGATGGATACCCAGCCGGACGTTGATGGCTATGCCTATCGTGTTCGTATGGAGCGCGGAGATGTAAATCGTTCGGCTCGAGTTTATGTGAATGGTGTAGATGATACCAATCGCAACAATCAGAAAGATGAAGCGATGCTGCGTCAGTTGGCTGAATATCTTGGTGGCTTATACCAACAGGATAAAGCACGTGCTGAGGCCTCTTTGCCAAGCTCAGCAGCACAACAAACTGAAGCGCGTGTCATTTTGTTGGATGAAGCCGAAGGTCAACAGGCTTTATTGGTGGAGCAGGAATTCACTACCGTTTGGGATCGTGTCGGTCGGGTATTGGATAGCCGTGGTTTTGCTGTTGAAGATCGTGACCGTTCACGTGGTACATATTACGTGCGCTACCTGGATCCATTTAACGAAGCTGAGAGAGAAGAACCTGGCTTCTTTGGTCGTATGGCTTTCTGGAAAGATGACGATGAGGTGGCGCCTGAAGAGTACTACTACATCAAACTTATTTCAGATGCGTCAGATACCCGTATAACCGTACTGGATTCTGAACAGGTTCGTACTTCTTCAGAAACAGCGAAACGTTTACTGGGTCTGATTCAGGAACAATTGACTCAATAATGCGCTTTGCATCACTTGGCAGCGGTAGCCGGGGCAATGCAACACTGATTTCACAGGGAAAAACCACAATTCTGGTGGATTGTGGTTTTTCTGCTCGTGAAACTGAAAAACGTCTGCGGCGTGTTGGTCTGACGTCTTCGGACCTCACCGCTATTCTGGTGACACACGAGCATGCCGATCATATCGGTGGCGTTCGAGTTTTATCACAGAAATTCAATATTCCGGTTTATGCTACACCCGGCACGGCAGCAGGTTTACCTGTTGATGTGATGCCGCATATTCACGAGTTTAGCTGTCATGAGCGTTTCAATGTTAATGATATTGAAGTCTCACCGTTTCCGGTGCCACACGATGCGCGTGAACCCAGTCAGTTTGTGTTCCACAACGGTGATTTCCGCTTAGGCCTGTTAACTGATGTTGGTTTTATCACACCGGTGATCGAGTCAGCTTTGACGTTGTGTGATGGGCTGATGCTGGAAGCGAATCATGATATGGCAATGCTGGATCAGGGGGAATACCCGGAATATTTAAAACAGCGGGTTGGTGGACGTTTTGGTCATTTAAATAACGTGCAATCTGCCGAATTACTTGCGAAAATTGACACCTCACGCTTGCAACACATTGTTGCAATGCATATCAGCGAAAAAAATAATTCTCCGACCTTGGTGAGTCCTTTATTTGCTGATGCACTGAACTGCACACCAGACTGGATTGGCATCGCTGAACAAGATGCCGGATTTGACTGGCGCGAACTTAAAAAAGCCTAAGAGAAAACACCATGCAAAAATTACAGCAACTCTATGCCGGTAAAGCCAAAAGCGTCTTTGCTACAGAAGACCAGGATTATGTTGTGCTCAGTTTCCGGGACGATACATCGGCATTTGATGGTGAACGTATCGAACAATTAAGCCGTAAAGGTGAGATTAATAATAAGTTCAATGCATTTATCATGGAGCAATTGGCCAACGCGGGTATTCCGACGCATTTTGAAAAACTGCTCAGTGCCAATGAAGCGCTGGTCAAAAACATGAAAATGATCCCGGTGGAATGTGTGGTGCGTAATGTGGCTTCAGGCAGTCTGGTCCGCCGGCTTGGCGTGGAAGATGGAATGGAGCTTAATCCGCCGGTATTTGAGTTTTTCCTGAAAAATGATGCTCTGCATGACCCAATGGTTAATGAATACCATATCGCCACTTTTGGCTGGGCCACCGATGAACAGGTCCAACGGATGAAAGCGCTGACTTTTGAAGTGAATCAGGTGTTGAAAAAATTGTTTGCTGATGCCGGGATGATTCTGGTGGATTACAAACTGGAATTCGGTGTGTTCAAAGACGAAGTCTATCTCGGTGATGAGTTCAGCCCGGATGGATGCCGTTTATGGGATGCTGAAACCCGTAAAAAACTTGATAAAGACCGTTTTCGTCAGGGGCTGGGTGGTGTGATTGAAGCCTATGAAGAAGTTGCTCAGCGGATTGGTGTGCCTTTGTAGTTGATATAACCACAGAGACACAGAGACACAGAGGGCACAGAGGTTTTAAAAGATTTATCCGCAGATTACGCAGATGTTCGCAGAATATTCACGTCATAATATCAACGGACCTTGTTTCATTAATCTTTAGATTGATGAATTTAAAAAACTCCGTAGGTTGGCGCTGACCCTGCGAAGTCCAACACCTTGTTTATGTCGGGTTACGCTGCGCTAACCCGACCTACATTATTTTTAAACTGTGTTTCTGTGGTTTGTATTCTTTTAATCTGCCTAATCTGCGGATAAAAATACAGCTGATATGAAATAGTCGTTGTTTCTATCCAACGCGCCTTGCCACTCGATCAATCAGCCGACATAATCCTTTTTTGTTTATTCGCCAGAACAGGGAAGCTTATGTCGCGTTATCTCTCAAAATACCCACTATTGCCGCAGCAGCCAATTGAATGGTTATTGGCATTACTCTTCCTGGTATCTCCCTTTTACCTGGCCTCCAGTCTTGGCGGTACGGGGTTTGATCTGCCATTTAATATTACTGTCTGGGCGGCGGCGACATTAGTTATTGCTTATTCAGTCTGGTATTTCTGTGGGCAGGATAAGCTGATTCTTCCAGCAAATTACAAAGGTCTTTTGGCCTTACCTGTTGGTATTCTGCTGGCTGCAGCACTTGCTGGCGTTCAGGATCCAATTACCTGGCTGTTTCGTATTGTGTATGTAATGGCAGGTGTGATTTTTCTGTTTGGATTATTTCAGTTTCGGCTGAAAAACACCGACAGGATTTTGTTGCTGATTGCTATTGCAACCCTTATCCATAGTTTCGTTGGTGTTATTCAATTGTTTGAGTTACCAATTTTGCAGAATTGGATCCCACGTACCTCGATAGTGACTGCTACCGGTGTTTTTCAACAGGTCAATGTGATGGCCAGTTTCCTGACTACCGGCATATTGGTTTCAGTTTATCTTTGTTTAAGACCGATTGCTTATAAGCGTTTTTATCTAAAAGTCTTTTTACTACTAACCATAGGTATTGCGGCTTATGTGATGGTTGCAACAGGTTCAAGAATAGGACTGTTATCAGGCGTATTAGGATTACTAATGTTGCTCATAGCCTATCGAAGTCAAGTCAGTAAAAACTGGAAAACGATGGTTTCTGCTTTATTGCTAATTGTGGTGGCCAGCTGGTTAGCAAAAGAAGGGTTACACAGAACATTTGATAAATCTTACCAAATGGTAGCAGCGCAATATTCAGATCAACGTCTGAGTATTTACCGAATTTCTCTTGATGCTTTTTCTGAAGCCCCAATAAGAGGACATGGTATTGGCAGTTTCCTGGAAAAATTTGGCTTGGCTTCTTCTGCGTTTTATCAACAACATCCTACTGCAAATATGCCAGGTTATATAGCCCATCCACATAATGAACTTTTGCAATGGGCCATTGAAGGAGGATTATTGGCTTTACTGGGCATTCTTATAGCGATGTTCAGTGTGTTGTGGTTCGTATTCAAACATAAACATCAAAGAATACTTGCCTATCTTGCATTATTACTACCGATAACTTTTCATACACAAGTTGAGCATCCCTTTTACCTATCCTCATTTCACTGGTTTATTTGGTTAACATTATTATTTGGATTACTTAACCATCATTTAAAATTCAAGCAGAATCTGCTTAGTGATGCAGCGAATAAATCACTTCGGGTTTTAATCCTGCTTTTGCTAAGCATTTCATTAGTCTTTTTATGGCAAACCGCACTGGCGCAACAGCAGCTATATACCTATTTGACTCAATCCCAGCAATCTCCCCAACTTAATCATGTGTTAAGTAATATGTATTACAAAAACTATGCTGAGAAGATTGTCATGCGAACACATCTGCATGATGCAATTGTAAGAAAGGATGCAGAAAAACTTATTCAGGTTGTGAGTTGGTTTGAATACGAACTGAATAAAAAACCAGAGTTAAAACTATTTGAAGACGTAATTAATGGTTATTTTGCTATGGAAAAGCCTGAAAAGCGTTGTGAAACCATTCGTAAAAGTTTGGAGTATTACCCGGCAAATAAAGTTTTAATTAAACTACAAAAAGATTGTTTAGCAAGAAACTGACAAAAAACGTCATAAACTGACGTGCCTGAGTAATTTGCGAATATTGAAAATAAATATTTAAATCTTAACTAACTGTTTTTAAAAATAAAAAAACATTGGCATGGAGAGTGCTCTATTAATTTGGAGCACAAAGCTTGTCGTCTATTTACGGAGATTGAAATATGAAAAAAACACAACAAGGTTTTACATTAATTGAATTAATGATTGTTATCGCGATCATTGGTATTTTGGCGGCAATCGCTTTGCCTGCGTACCAACAATATACTGAACGTGCCCGTTTTTCTGAGGTGGTATTAGCAACTTCTCCTCATAAAATTGCTTTTGAAGTTGCAGCTCAATCTGGTCGCCTAACGGCTTTAGCTGATGCTGATGCTGGTTCTAATGGTATTCCTGGTGCTGTAGGTGCATCTGGATTTGTTAATAGTGTCACAATGGTTGATGGTGTTATTACAGCTACAAGTCAAAATATTAATGCTGCTAATGATGATTATACATTAACTCCAGATGGTATAACCGCACCTATCCAATGGACAGTTGGTGGCTCTTGCTTAGCAGCCGGCCTTTGCTAATAAATATTGTTGAATTTTGTTAAAAGCCCCGATTCATCGGGGCTTTTTTTGTAAGGAGCGGGTTAATTTTCAACATTAAAATATAATTGATATAACTATAAATCAGATATAAGTTTCACTAAAATCCGAAATATCTAAAATCCTTTTTGACAGCTGTCCCTAAATTGCTTTCAATTGCCCCATAAATTCTTAATTGGGGAATCCCGTGGAAAATTATCCAAAAATAATCACTGTTGGCTGGCGAGAGTGGTTGAGCTTGCCTGAGTTGGGTATTCAACAAATCAAAGCCAAGGTGGATACTGGAGCCCGAACTTCCGCCATCCATGCCTTTTCGGTTGAGCCGATTGATAAGAACGGTGAGCTTTGGGTAAGATTTGGGGTGCATCCCAATCAACATGATACCGAGACGGAAATCTGGTGCGAAGCGCGAGTTAAGGACGAGCGCAACGTTACTGACTCGGGTGGTCACACAGAAAAACGTTATGTAATTGAAACGCCACTGAGCGTTGGCGGGCATAGCTGGCCGATTGAAATTACCCTGACCAATCGCGATACTATGTTGTTTCGAATGTTACTGGGACGTACTGCCATGACGACTGGTAATATATTGGTTAATCCGGCATTGTCCTATCAAGCAAGCCCCGCATTCCACGACACTACCCAAGCGCCTAGAGATGAAGCGCTTGATGGAGAATCTGCATGAAAATAGCCATTTTGTCCCGTAATTCGAAGCTGTATTCCACTCGCCGATTGGTTGAGGCAGCGGAGGCACGAGGTCACGAAGTGGATGTGCTGGATGTGCTGCGTTGTTATATGAATATCACCTCGATGAAACCGGAGGTGCATTACAAGGGCGAGAATCTGACCGGTTATGATGCGGTGATTCCTCGGATCGGGGCTTCGGTGACCTTTTACGGAACTGCTGTACTGCGCCAGTTTGAAATGATGAATGTATATCCACTGAATGAGTCAGTGGCGATCAGTCGTTCACGCGATAAACTTCGCGCTCTGCAATTACTGTCACGCCGCGGAATTGGTCTGCCAGTAACGGGGTTTGCACATCGTCCGGATGATGTCGACGATTTAATCAAGATGGTCGGTGGTGCGCCGCTGGTGATTAAATTATTGGAAGGTACCCAGGGCATCGGTGTGGTATTGGCAGAGACTGCTGGGGCAGCTGAGAGTGTTATCGAAGCCTTTATGGGCATGAAAGCCAATATCTTGGTGCAAGAATTTATCAAAGAAGCCGGCGGTGCGGATATTCGCTGTTTTGTAGTGGGTGAGAAAGTGGTTGCCGCAATGAAACGCCAGGGTAAAGAGGGCGAGTTCCGATCCAATCTGCATCGTGGGGGCAGTGCCAATTTAATCCGCATTACACCGGCAGAGCGGGCTACCGCTGTCAGGGCAGCCAAAACGATGGGTCTGAATGTGTGCGGTGTGGATTTATTGCGTTCGAACCATGGACCAGTCGTGATGGAGGTTAATTCTTCGCCAGGGCTTGAAGGTATCGAATCAGCAACCGGTAAGGATATTGCCAGTTTGATTATTGATTTTATTGAAAAGAACTCTGTTTCAGGAACCACTAAAACCAAAGGCCGTGGTTAATGCCTGACGAGTTGATTATTGCCGGGCAAAAAATCGGCCCCGGACAAAATAAAGTAGTTGATGTAGCCCTACCGGATTTGTATATGCATACCTCTTTGAGTATGCCTGTTCAGGTGATGCGTGGACGACGTGACGGGCCTGTTTTATTTGTGTCCGGTGCGGTACATGGAGATGAAATTGTCGGCGTGGAAATAATTCGTCGGCTGGTTAGAAGTAAACGGCTTAAAAGCCTTAAGGGGACGTTGATAACCATCCCGGTGGTTAACGTATATGGTTTTATCAATCAAACGCGTTATCTGCCAGACCGCCGGGATTTAAACCGCTGTTTTCCCGGTTCTGAAGAGGGTTCTCTGGCGGCGCGCCTCGCCAATCTTTTTATGAGCGAGGTGGTGAATAAGTGTACCCATGGCGTAGATTTACATACTGCAGCCATTCACCGCGATAACCTGCCACAGATTCGTGCAGCGTTGGATAATCCTGCCGTTGAAGAAATGGCGAGAGCATTTAATGCCCCGGTTATTTTGAATTCAGGATTGATTGAGGGCTCTTTGCGTTATGCCTGTCAACAGGCCAATGTGCCGGTTATCGTCTATGAAGCCGGTGAAGCATTACGTTTTAATGAACTGGCGATTCGTGCTGGTGTCAGAGGCGTATTGGCGGTAATGCGTAAGCTGGGCATGTTGACTGAATCACGCACGAAACATTTAAAACCGGTAGAACCATTTGTCGCGCGTTCAAGCAGTTGGGTGAGGGCACCGCAAAGCGGAATTTTCAGAATGCTGGTTCCTATGGGAGCCCACGTGACCAAAGGCGATATTCTGGGAATGGTCGCGGCCCCATATGGTGATGAAAAATCGGAAACCAAAGTGGTCGCAATCTGTAGTGGCGTGATCATTGGCAGAACCAATATTCCTCTGGTCAATGAGGGTGAGGCGCTGTTCCATATTGCGCGTTTTAATCGCCCTGACGAAGTTGCGGACAGTGTGGAGGCGTTCAATACCAATCTGGATCCATCAACAGATACCAGCGTTCCAGAAGAGCAACCAATTATCTAGGCCTGCGATTCATCTCGTTACGTAGTAGTGCTGTCATAATATTTTTGCAATTTATCCGTAAAATAGTGACAATCCCGCGATTTAACTGAAGCCAAAGGGGGTCATACTGATGACACAAACCCATGCCAATCTTGATACACACTCACCTGATGTTGCCCCTGAAGAGTGGAGTGCGCAACATAGCAGTAAGCTTTATGGTGTGCGTGATTGGGGGACGGATTATTTTGATATTTCCGCCGATGGCAATGCGGTCGTCAGTTTGCAGTTTGGTGAAAAGACTATTCATGTTCCATTGATCGATATTGTTAATGGAATGAAAGAGCGTGGCCTGGATATGCCCGCTGTATTACGCATTGAAAACCTGCTGGATTTGCGAATTACCCAACTGAACGAGGCTTTTGCCCGGGCGATTAAAACAGCTGGCTATAAAAATCACTATCGCGGTGTATTCCCAATCAAGGTGAATCAGCAATGCCACGTTATTGAGGAAATTGCTGATTATGGTCGTCGCTACCATCATGGTCTGGAAGCGGGCAGTAAAGCCGAATTAATTATTGCTATTTCACAGCTTCGTGACCATGACAGTTTGATTATCTGTAATGGATATAAAGACGAAGAATTTATTGAACTGGGTTTATATGCCCGTCAAATGGGGATTCCATGCTTTTTTGTATTGGAAACCGCCACGGAGCTCTCCACTATTCTGGAACGCAGTAAAGCGTTAGGGATTGATCCGCTGATAGGTTTACGTATTCGTCTGGCTTCGACAGTTGAAGGTCATTGGAATGGTGACAGTGGAGACCGTTCTATTTTTGGCCTCTCTACCAATGCACTGCTTGAAGTTATCGACCAGCTCAAAAAAGCCGATATGTTGCATTGCCTGCAGTTACTGCATAGCCACTTAGGTTCACAAATTCCCAATATCCGTAACATCCGTAGTGGCGTAATGGAAGCCTGCCGTTTTTACACCGGCTTAATCGAAGAAGGCGCACCGATGGGTTATATGGACCTTGGTGGCGGTTTGGCAGTCGATTACGAAGGTGCCCGTTCGAACAGTACACACAGTATGAACTACGGGCTGGACGAATATTGCTACAACATTATCGAAACCTTGCAGGAATGTCTGGATCCGCTGGATATCGAACACCCAGTCGTCATTACTGAATCTGGTCGGGCATTGATTGCCTATTCTTCCATGTTGTTATTTAACGTATTGGAAGTCCGTGATCATAAACCTGGCACGATTCCGGAGATTGTTCCGGATGATAGTCCGGATATGCTGGTGAACCTCTATGCCGTGCTGAATAATGTAAAACTGCAGAACCTCCAGGAGTGTTACAACGATGCCATATATTATCGTGATGAATTACGTGAGTTATTCCATCACGGTCAGGCAACTCTCCGTGAACGGGCTTTAGCCGAGAATGTTTCATTGGCCATTTTGGAAAAAATCTCAGAATTGTTGCCCCAGGCACGCAGGGTTTCTGCTGAACTGGAAAGTCTGCCAGAGTTACTGTCCGATATTTATTACGGTAATTTCAGTCTGTTTCAATCGTTGCCGGATATCTGGGCAATTGATCAGATCTTCCCCATCATGCCGATTCATCGCTTGAATGAAAAACCCACTCGCGCAGCGGTCATCGCAGATATGACCTGTGATTGTGATGGCAAAATTGATTCGTTTTCCTATGAAGAGGGTATTCGTAAAACGTTGCCATTACACCCACTTATAGAGGGTGAGGAATATTATCTGAGCGTATTTCTGGTTGGAGCGTATCAGGAAACCCTTGGTGATTTGCATAACCTGTTTGGTGATACCAACGTGGTCAGTGTGCATATTAACGAGGATGGCAGCTTTGATTTTGTCCGTGAGTTTCATGGCGATAGTATTGCCGATGTACTCAGCTACGTGGAATACGATCCGAAAGTAATGCAGGAACAATTCCGGAAATTGGCTGAACAAGCTGTGCGAGATGGCAAGATTTCGGTTCCAATGCGTCAACAAATGTTACGTGCCTTCAGCGACAGCATGAATGGCTACACCTTCTTTGAAAGATAACTGCAGATTTATAAGGATTCAACAATGTCAAAAGTGATCATTATTGGCGCCGGTGGTGTTGGCGGCGTCGTTACGCATAAATGTGCCCAATTACCGGAAGTGTTTTCAGAGATTATTCTGGCCAGCCGTAATGAAGACAAATGTAAAGCCATAACAGCGCAGCTGGATCGCCCAATCCGCACTGCTCAGGTCGATGCCGATAACGTGCCAGAACTGACAGCTTTACTGGAAAAGGAAAAACCGGATCTGGTCATCAACGTAGCGTTACCTTATCAGGATTTGCATATCATGGACGCCTGTCTGGCGGCTGGTGTTGACTATCTAGATACAGCTAACTACGAACCTTTGGATACCGCCAAGTTTGAATACAGCTGGCAGTGGGCCTATCGTGAAAAATTTGAAAATGCCGGTTTGATGGCATTACTCGGCAGCGGTTTTGATCCCGGTGCCACCAACGTCTTTACTGCCTATCTTGCCAAACATTACTTCGATGAAATTCATGAGCTGGATATTATTGACGTCAATGGCGGCGATCATGGTTATCCATTTGCCACCAACTTCAATCCGGAAATCAATATTCGGGAAGTCACGGCAGAGTGTCGTCACTGGGAAAATGGTGAATTTGTTACCACCCCGGCCATGTCAAAAAAAGCCAGCTTTACCTGTCCAGAAGAGGTTGGTAACTACAATATTTACCGTATGTACCATGAAGAACTGGAATCACTGGTAGTCAACTTCCCGACTTTGAAACGTGCCCAGTTCTGGATGAGCTTTGGTGATAGCTATCTTAAACATCTGGAAGTACTGGGTAATGTCGGTATGACCAGTATTGACCCAATTGACTATAACGGTCAGCAGATTGTACCGATTCAGTTCCTTAAAGCTTTATTACCTGACCCTTCAACACTTGGCCCACGTACCAAAGGTAAAACCTGTATTGGTTGCGTAGTGAAGGGTGTTAAGGATGGTAAAGAGAAAATTGTGTATCTCTATCAAATTAAAGACCATCAGGATTGTTACGCTGAAGTTCAGTCGCAGGCGATTTCTTATACCACTGGTGTACCGGCCATGATTGGCGCCAAAATGATGCTGGAAGGCAAGTGGAAGAAACCGGGCGTCTGGAACATTGAACAGTTTGATCCGGATCCATTTATGGAAGATATGAATAAATATGGACTGCCTTGGGAAGTGATTGAACTGGATGATTTCAATCTCGACAATTGATTCATTAACCACAGAGACACATAGGGCACAGAGTTTTTTTATCCGCAGATTACGCAGATGGACGCAGATTTTTAATTTTAATAATGTAGGTTGGGTTGAGCTTGCGAAACCCAACATCATATACTCTGCTGGGTCTTATTGGGTTTCATAAATTCAACCCAACCTACATTTTTTTAAAAACATAGGTCGGGTGAGCTTAGCGTAACCCGGCAAAAATAATCTGCGAGAATTAGCGTAATCTGCGGATAAAACTCTGTGATCTTCGTGTCTCTGTGGTTAATAAGTGTTAATAATACAAATTAACTATCATTTTCAGGTATTTGAAAATAATGCAATTTACTGATTTTACCAAGCTGGATTTATCTCGATTGCCGTCGCCTTGTTTTGTGGTGGACGAGGTGGCTGTTGAGCGTAATTTACGCATTCTGAATCATGTGCAAACGGCCAGTGGTGCAAAAGTTCTGGCTGCTTTGAAAGCATTTTCAATGTGGTCTTTGGCACCGTTGACCGCCAAATATCTGAGCGGCACTTGCGCCAGTGGTTTGCATGAAGCTCGGCTTGGTTTTGAAGAATACGGTGGGGAAGTGCATGTATTTGCTGCGGCCTTCAGTCAACAGGATATTGATGAACTGCTGACCTTTGCCCACCACATTGTGTTTAATTCTTGTGGCCAATGGCTGCGGTTTCGTGATCAGTGCCTGGCAATGCAAAAACAGCGTCCAGATTTGCATTTTGGTTTACGAATCAATCCAGAACATTCTGAAGGTGCAGTGCCAATTTATGACCCGTGTGCTCCCGGTTCACGTTTAGGCATTCCGTTATCGCAACTGGATGAAACTGCATTGGATGGTATTTCTGGGCTGCATTTTCATACTTTATGTGAGCAAGGATTTGAACCATTGCAGCGAACTGTGGCGGCTATGGAAGCGAAGTTTGGCCATTTGCTGCCACAGATGCAGTGGGTGAATTTTGGTGGTGGCCATCATATTACGGCTGATGGCTATAACATCGATGGTTTAATTCAACTGGTTCAGGATTTTAAACAACGGCATCAAGTCGAAGTATATCTGGAACCGGGTGAGGCGGTGGCAATTGGTACTGGTATTTTGAGTTGCGAGGTGCTCGATATCAGCTGGAATCACCTTGATCAGGCGATTCTCGATACCTCTGCTACCTGTCATATGCCCGACACGTTGGAAATGCCGTATCGTCCGGATATCACCGGTGCAGGTTTGCCTGATGAAAATTCACATACCTATCGATTGGGAGGATTAACTTGTCTGGCGGGTGATGTGATCGGTGATTACAGCTTTGATAAGCCACTGGAAATTGGTCAACGTCTAGTATTTGAAGATATGAGCCATTACACCATGGTTAAAACCACGACATTTAATGGCACCAAATTACCGGCATTGGCTATTTGGAATTCCGAAACCGATGATTTACGTGTAGTCAAAAGCTTTGGCTACAGCGATTTTAAAGAGCGACTGTCATGAACACCGAATTGAACGAAGAATTTCCGATTTTCCTGGGCTCCGAGATTGACCAGGCCGATCCAAAACAGGCGATGTTCCATGTTTTGCCTGTTCCGTATGAAAAAACGGTCTCTTATGGTGGCGGCACCAATAAAGGGCCTTCAACGATTTTGAATGCATCCTGGCAGCTGGAAAAATGGGACGGCAAAAGTAATCCATGTGATTTGGGCATCTATACTTGCCCGCCAGTCGATTGCAGCGTTAGCTCGCAACAGGTGATTGATAACATTGCTAATGCCACCGCTGAAATCATCCGAAATGGCGGAATTCCTGTAGTGTTAGGTGGTGAACATACTGTGACATATGGCGTCATTAAAGGGTTAAAAGATGCCGGCATCGAAGATTTTGGTATTGTGCAGATTGATGCCCACGCTGATCTGCGTCATGCCTATGAAGGCGATATTTTGAGCCATGCCTCAGTAATGAAACGTGCTGTGGATATGGGTATCCCGTTATACCAACTGGGAATTCGTGCATTTTGTGAAGAAGAGATGCTGGTGCGAGAGGAGTTTGGTGTGTATTACCAGGATGCCGATGAATTGGTGCCGAATAATATCAACAGCATTACCTTGCCCGATGATTTCCCGAAAAAAGTGTTTTTTACGGTGGATATTGATGGTATGGATCCGAGTGTGTTTCCTTCAACAGGCACACCAGTACCGGGTGGCCTTAGCTGGTACCAGACATTGAATCTGTTTGAATCGGTTGCCAAACAACGTGAAATTATTGGTTTTGATGTCATGGAGTTTGCACCAATTGAAGGGTTTCATGCATATGACTTTGCTGCATCAATGCTAACCTACAAGTTAATGGGGATCACTGCTCGTAGTCGTCAATGATTTTTTGCGGTTAAAAAAATTAACCACAGAGACACGGAGGGCACAGAGACAAAAAATAGATCCGCAGATTACGCAGATGGACGCAGATTTATAATTTTTAACAGGACTCTAGGTTGTGTTGATTGTGCGAAACCCAACATCATCTAAGCATTTGTGCTTTGTCGGGTTTCATAAATTCAACCCGACCTAAATATTGTTAAAAAACTTAGGTCGAGTTAGCGCAGCGTAACCCGACAAAAATAATCTGCGAAAATCTGCGTAATCTGCGGATAACTTTAAAATCTCCGTGCCCTCCGTGTCTCTGTGGTTAATTAGCAGTTTTTGCTTTTCTTTGAAGCGTTTACACGTTAAAATTCGCGGTTTTTTTACTCTCTGGGGTCTGCGACATGAGCCAAGCTACAATCACATTGCTGCAAAACTACTACGATGCATTCAACCGTCAGGATATGGATGCATTTTTGAATATGCTGACTGATGACGTTATTCATGATGTTAACCAGGCCGGACGCGAAATTGGTAAAGAAAAATTCTCTGCATTTATGGATCGCATGAATGCCCATTACAAAGAACAAATCGTGGATATTTCCATCACCACTAATGAAGCGGGCGATCGTGCTGCTGTTGAATTCACCGTACTAGGCGAATATCTGAGCACCGATGAAGGTTTGCCAGAAGCTAACGGCCAGAAATACAATCTGCCTGCTGGTGCGTTTTTTGTGATTCGTGATGGCAAAGTGGCTCGCATCACTAACTACTACAACCTGGAAGACTGGGTTAAACAAGTCGTCGGTTAAACTGCAGGCCAATCAGCCAGGCTGGGATGTTCTATCCAGCTTGGCTTTTTTATGGTTGCCTTTCCATTGCACTAAGTGAGATAACTATGCTGGAATTGAAACGCTTATCAGGCGAAGCACTGAATCAATTTATCCCGGAACTTGCCAGATTACGCATTGAGGTTTTCCGTGACTTTCCCTATCTCTATGATGGTGATCCGGATTACGAAGCTCGCTATCTGCAAACCTATATCGAAGCGCCTGACAGCGTGATTGTTTTAGCTTTTGATGGCGATAAGGTCGTTGGTGCATCGACGGGTATTCCGCTGAGATATGAAACTGATGAAGTTAAAGCGCCGTTTATCAAAGCGGGTATTGATGTTGATAGCGTATTTTATTGTGGTGAATCGGTCTTGTTGTCACAATACCGTGGCAAAGGTGCCGGCGTAGCGTTTTTTGAACATCGTGAGCAACATGCACAAGAACTGGGCGGATATGAATTCAGCTGTTTTTGTGGAGTACAGCGCCCAGAAGACCATCCACGCCGACCCTCAGGTTATAAGCCTCTTGACAACTTCTGGCGTAAACGCGGCTATGAAAAGCATCCTGAACTCAACACGACATTCAGCTGGAAAGAACTGGATGAAGAGCATGAGTCACCTAAGCCGATGACTTTCTGGATGAAAAAACTTTAGAGTCTGTTGAACATTAATAATGCTTCTGAAAGAACGATAGACTCTAGTAATTTTGTTTGTATATCAACAGCTTGTTATTAAAGACATTAATAAGCCGTTAAAAATATATTATCTGGCATTGAAGTAAGGCTAAAAAGCCCAATCTTATATGTCTCGCTAACGATTTCCCGAGTTTGATGTAAATGAGCAAAGTAAAAGTCGCTGCAGCACAGTACGATATTGGTTTTTTCAAAGACTGGTCGCAATTCACTGATAAATTGACGCAGTGGGTAGCCGAAGCCGTTGAAGAGAAAGCCAAACTACTGGTGTTTCCCGAATATGGCAGTATGGAACTGGCCTCACTCTTTGGTGAAGCCATCTATACCGATCTTGGTAAGCAATTACATTCAATGCAGGATGTCTATGCGGACTGGCAGGATTTGCATCATCAACTTTGTAAACAATACGATGTGATGATGCTGGCCAGCACATTTCCGGTTCTGCAGGAAGACGGCACATTCCGTAATCGTGCCAATCTCTATGGACCGGATGGGCTGATTGGTTTCCAGGATAAATTGATCATGACCCGATTCGAAAATGAGCAATGGTTAATTCATCCAGGCCAACAGATTAAAGTGCTGGATACCGATGTCGGGCGTATTGGGGTCAGTATTTGCTATGACATTGAATTTCCATTGATTACCTATCAGCAGGTTAAGGCTGGCGCCGATTTGATATTGGCCCCAAGTTGTACCGATACGCAGGCTGGTTTCCATCGGGTGCGGATTGGCTGTCAGGCACGGGCTTTGGAAAATCAATGTTATGTTGTGCAATCTCCTACATTTGGTGAAGCTCGCTGGTCAGAAGCTGTTGATGTGAATACCGGGCGTGCCAGCATTTATACCCCGGTGGATTATGGATTTACCGATAACGGTATCTTGATTGAAGGCGTAGCTGACAAGCCTGGTTGGGTCTGTGCTGATCTGGATTTGACTGAAATTGCCCGCGTTCGGGAGGAAGGTCAGGTCTTTAATTACCGAGATTGGCCTTTACAACACACATTAACTGGACCTGAGCAAACTCGCTAAACACTTTAAACACCGCTGTTATAGCGGTGTTTTTCTTTGTATCCGCCAATAGCCCTGCAAGCAGTGTGGATGCAGCCAGTTTTAGCAGGGTATAAAATATTGAGTTTAATTTAGCTTTGAAATTTACAGGAGTCGTGCATGACTAGCCCCGCGCAAATTGAGGAAATCGTCAAAAATTATCAGGATCCATCAACACTGATAACACTGGGCGACACCCGCGCCACGGTCAAAGTATCGCAGGACGATAATCAGACACAGGTCGATGTGACTTTGGGGTATCCGGTCAAAGGCTATGCTGCAGAACTGGCACAAAACCTAAAACAATTGATTGAAGCGGAAGGCGCAGCGAATGTAAGCGTCAATATCACAACTAAAATTGTAAAACATAAAGTACAGCAGGGTGTGCCAGCGCTGGAAAATGTAAAAAATATTATTGCCGTGGCCTCAGGTAAAGGTGGGGTAGGTAAATCTACCACGTCAGTTAATCTGGCATTGGCTCTGGCAGCGGAAGGCGCCACCGTGGGTATTCTGGATGCTGATATTTATGGTCCAAGTCAACCGCGTATGCTCGGCACCACTCAACGTCCTGAATCAGTTGATGGCAAATCAATCGAACCAATTGAAAGCTATGGTATCCAAAGCATGTCGATTGGTTTTTTAATCGATGAAGAAGAACCAATGATCTGGCGTGGCCCGATGGTGACGCAGGCTTTACAGCAAATGTTGGGCGATACCAATTGGAAAGAGCTGGATTATCTGGTGATTGATTTACCACCGGGTACCGGCGATATTCAGCTGACCCTGTCACAGAAAGTACCGGTCAGCGGTGCAGTCATCGTCACTACGCCACAGGATATTTCCTTACTGGATGCTCGCAAAGCATTGAAAATGTTTGAAAAAGTAAAAGTACCAGTACTCGGCGTAGTGGAAAATATGAGTACCCATATCTGCAGCCAGTGTGGTCATGAAGAGCATATTTTTGGTGCCGGCGGTGGACAATCAATGGCTGATCAATATGGTGTGAATATGCTTGGCAGTTTGCCACTGGATATTCATATCCGCGAAGATGCTGATAATGGTCAGCCGACGGTAGTCAAAGATCCAGATGGAGATATCGCTTTAGCCTATCGTGTGATAGCTCGCCGAATCGCCGCCAACCTGGCAATGCAGGGCAAAAATTATTCCGCAGCATTCCCGAATATAGTTATCAAGAACGACTAATCAAGCTATCATCAACATCTTTTGAGCAAATTGACGGATTATGAGCATAAAATCAGATAAATGGATCCGGCGTATGGCCGAACAGCAAGGTATGATTTCGCCTTTTGAACCAGGACAGGTTCGTGAACAAGAAGGACAACGTATTATTTCCTACGGCACGTCCAGTTACGGTTACGATGTACGTTGTTCAACTGAGTTTAAAATTTTTACCAATATCAATTCGGCGATTGTTGATCCAAAAAACTTTGATGCCAGTAGTTTTGTTGATATCAATTCTGATGTCTGCATCATTCCGCCAAATTCGTTTGCTTTGGCTCGTACTATTGAGTCATTTAAAATTCCACGCAATGTTTTGACTATTTGTCTGGGAAAATCTACCTATGCGAGATGCGGCATTATTGTTAATGTCACACCATTGGAACCAGAATGGGAAGGCCAGGTCACCCTGGAGTTCTCCAATACCACGCCATTACCTGCCAAAATTTATGCTCACGAAGGTGTAGCACAAATGTTGTTTTTTGAATCTGATGAAGTCTGTGAGACCTCTTATGCTGATAGGGCTGGTAAATACCAGGGTCAGCAGGGCGTGACTTTACCAAAATCCTGATTGAGATTATGACTGTGCGCAATATCAGCAGATTCGTTTTACCAGGGTTGCTGTTATTGCTGGTTGGTTGTGAAGATCGTCCGCAACAAATTTATCAGTGGCAGCATAGTGAGGGTAGCTATGCCGCTACCTTTTCAGCAGATGGAAAATTTTTGCTATCAGCCGATGTCGATGCCGCCGCCAGACTATGGGACCTGCAAAACAATCAGGTGAAATACAGCTGGCAAAGTGAGCAGAAGGAAACGGTTCGCAGCACTACCGTGGCATTAGCTAAATCCAGTCCGATTGCCGCTACCGTAGAACTTGATACGGTGATGTTATGGAACACGGATAACGGAATGCCAGAAAACAGACTGACATTTCCATTGCGCGTGAAAGCACTAGATATTTCGCCTGATGGCCAGTTTTTGCTATTAGCACTGGCAGATAGCACAGCAGTTTATTTTGATATTAACGCCAACCGGGTTCTTCATGTATTTGAACACGATGGTACTGCAGTCGATTCGCCGGTGAAGCATCCTATTAATACCGTGGCTATTTCACCGGATGGTAAAATGGCTTTAACTGGCGGTGATGATCGGACTGCTCGGTTATGGGATCTGCAGAGTGGGGAGCAGTTACAGAACTGGGTGCATGGTAATACTGTGACTCTGGTGAAATTTGATCCACAAAATCGTTTTGCATTTACCGCAGCGGATAATGACCATGCTTATCTTTGGTCATTGGCGGATGGCAGTCTGCAATCTCAGCTACGCAGTTCCGCCTGGCCAAAATCGTTGCCAGTTCCAGAATTCCCGGTTTTTAATACGACCACAACGGCCGTTAATTTTTCAGAAGATGGCATGTTACTGGTAACCGGGCACGCGGCAGAACGAATTTGCGTCTGGCAATTACCCCAAGGTGACAAATTACGTTGCTGGAAAGTGACCAGACAGAATCCACTTAATCCTGGAATGGTCATACAGGCTGTAGCGTTTAATGCCAATGCAAGCGCTGTATTGAGTATTGCTGGGACCGGTGAAGCCCAGCAATGGCAGTGGAGGTAAACCTCATGTACAAACTTGTGTTTTTTGTTCCTGAAACCCATAAAGAATTGGTTAAAGAAGCCATTTTTAATGCCGGAGCAGGACATTTTGATGGTTATGACTGCTGCAGTTGGGAAACACAAGGTATGGGCCAGTTCCGACCTTTAGAAGACAGCCAGCCATTTATTGGTGAAAACGGAAAACTGGAACAAGTAAACGAATATCGAGTTGAAACGATTTGCTCGAACGAGACTATCAAAGCTGTTGTCTCAGCGTTGAAACTCGCACATCCATATGAAGAGCCTGCTTATCAGTACTGGCCAGTTAATCAAGAGGATTTTTAATTTAATGAACGCACCTGCGTCCCCTAAAACGATTCGTCTCGCGGATTACACCGTCCCGTCTTATCTGGTCGACAACGTTGATTTGCATTTTGATCTGGACGCTTCAACGACTCGTGTGACCAGTATTCTGAACATGCGGCGTAATCCAAAAGGGCCAGGTGAAGCCTGTGTATTAAATGGCGAGCATTTAGAGTTAATAAGTATCAAACTTGATGGACGGACATTAACTGCCGCAGAATTTCAACGCTCCAATACTCAGCTGGTGTTGCCGACATTACCGGAAAAGTTTCAGCTGGAAATCGTCACCGAGATTTATCCAGATCAAAATACCGCGCTCGAAGGCTTATATCATTCAGGCGCGTTGGTTTGCACTCAATGTGAGGCAGAGGGCTTTCGACGCATCACCTATTATCCGGATCGCCCTGATGTGATGGCCGTATTTAGCGTGACCATCACGGCTGAGAAACAGAAATGGCCAATTCTCTTATCAAACGGTAACTTGCAAGAGCAGGGTGAATTAGCGGATGGACGGCATTGGGTTCGCTGGCATGATCCACATCCTAAACCCTGTTATTTGTTTGCTTTAGTTGCCGGTGATCTCTATATGCAACAGGACAGCTTTACGACCTTAAGCGGACGTGACGTGACCTTGCAGATCTATGTCGATAAAGAAAATCACGATAAATGTGATCATGCACTGGTGTCTTTAAAGCAATCCATGCGCTGGGATGAGGAGACTTATGGCCGTGAGTACGATTTAGATGTCTTCATGATTGTTGCGGTTAATGATTTCAATATGGGGGCGATGGAAAACAAAGGGCTGAACATCTTTAATGCTGCCTGCGTTTTGGCCAGTCCTAAAACGGCTACGGATAACGACTTTTACACCATACAAAGCATTGTCGGCCACGAGTACTTCCATAACTGGTCCGGTAATCGGGTGACTTGTCGTGACTGGTTCCAGTTAAGCCTTAAAGAAGGCTTTACCGTGATGCGGGATCAATCTTTCAGTGCGGATTTGAATTCTGCCGCGGTGCAACGAATTGATGATGTTGATCAGTTACGCAGTTTGCAATTTGCTGAAGATGCCGGTCCGATGGCGCATCCTATCAGACCCGATAGCTATATCGAAATCAGTAACTTTTATACCGTGACCATTTACGAGAAAGGTGCGGAAGTTGTACGCATGATCAAAACCCTGGTTGGCGAAGAGGGGTTCCGTAAAGGCACTGATTTATATTTTGACCGCCATGATGGTCAGGCAGTGACCACGGACGATTTTGTTAAAGCTATTGAAGATGCCAACCGTATTGATTTAACCCAGTTCAAACGTTGGTATTCCCAGGCCGGAACACCGGTTATTACAGCCACTCATCAATATGATGCAACAAAGAAAATATTGACCTTAACCTTGCAGCAATCTTGCCCAGCCACACCGGGACAGACCGAAAAACAACCATTTTTAATTCCAGTTGCAATGGGGTTACTGGATGCTGCAGGTAATAGTTTGCCTTTACAATTGATTGATGAAGCTCAACCCTATGATAACGACACCCGCGTACTTGAACTAAGCGAAGCAGAGCAAGTATTCCGTTTTATCGGGGTAGATAACAAGCCGATTGTCTCTTTACTTCGTGGCTTTTCCGCGCCAGTTAAATTACTGATTGAGCGTGATAATGAAGAACTTGCGTTTTTGATGGCCAATGAAAAAGACAGTTTTAATCGTTGGGATGCCGGACAAAGTCTCTTCATCCAAGTCATGCTGTCTTTAATCAACGATTATCAGCAAGATAAAACGCTGCAATTGCCGGAAATTTTGTCAAAACAATGTGCTGCTGTATTAGAGGATAAAACGGCTGATCCCGCATTGGTAGCGCGCATGCTGACATTGCCCTCAGAGAATTATCTGGCAGCACAGATGAAAGTAGCTGACGTGGATGCCATCCATAGTGTGCGTAAATTTGTAAAAGATACCCTGGCAACGCAGTTGAAAGCCCAGTTTGATGCTTTGTATCAGCAGCATAATTTGCCAAATGTGCCGTATCAGTTTAACTCAGAGCATATGGGAAGACGCAGCCTGAAAAACGTCTGTCTGGGCTATCTGATGGCAACCGGCGATCCGATGCAAACTCAGCGCTGCCTGAAACAGATGAAACAGGCAGATAATATGACAGACACTCTGTCTGGTCTGCGTCTGATGGTGGATCAGCCAGGTACCGAACGTGAACATGCCTTGCGCGCATTTTATGAGCAATGGCAGCATGACCGGCAGGTGGTGGATAAATGGCTTACTGTGCAGGCTCTATCCAGCCTCCCGGATACATTGATTCGGATTAAAGGGTTGATGAAACATCCTGCGTTCAGCATTAAAAATCCAAATAATGTTCGGGCGTTAATCGGTCAGTTTTGTCGTAACAATCCAGCGTTATTTCACGCAAAAGATGGCAGTGGCTATCGTTTCCTGGCTGAACAGATTTTGGTGCTGGATAAAATTAATCCGCAGGTGGCTTCGCGGCAATTGGGTGCATTCAATTCCTGGCGCCGATATGATGCAAAACGCCAGCAAATGATGCGCGATGCATTGCAAAATATTGCTCAGCAGCAGGATCTCTCATCTGATGTCTATGAGATCGTTAACAAATATCTGGCGGATTAATGAAATTTGAATTACATCCTCAGTTAGCTGCGGACACATTTCTGATCGGTGATTTACCACTGTGCCGAGTGTTACTGATGAATGACGCCCGTTTCCCGTGGGTGATTCTGGTGCCACGTCGCAAAGATATCAGTGAAATTTATGATCTTTCGATGCAGGATCAGCAATTACTCTGGCAGGAGTCAGCATTAGTCGCCGAAAAACTGATGAAACTCACCGAGGCCGATAAAATGAATATTGCGGCATTGGGAAATGTGGTTCCGCAGTTACATGTGCATCATGTGGCTCGCTTTAAAACTGATGCCGTCTGGCCAAAACCGATCTGGGGCCAGGGCGTAGCTGTGCCGTATAGTGATTCAGACAAACAACAAATGCTGCGTAATTTAAGCGATATGTTTAGAGGTTTTCTCGTTAGTGGTCAAAGTCTTAACGTTTAGACTTCATGTCGATAGGGAAGAGGCGATGCGCTACTATCGAGGCGAAGCTTCTGCTGTTGTTGCGATAACCGATTCGGGACAATCTCTTCAGTTTCCTGCATTGCATGTTCGGCGTTTTATTACACAAACCGGTATTCATGGTCGCTTCAAAATCCGCTTTGATGACAATCATAAAATGATCAATCTGGAACGTATCTCAGATTAAAGGCTTAGTCCGCTATTTCTCTTTAGGTGAATACACCAGGTAACTACCTGAAGCAATATCATGCCAGCTGAGTTTATCGGGGCTCAGCCACAACCACCAATATCCCAAACCTAATGGCAGCCAGGAAAAGAGGCCAACCATAAAGCGCAGAAATGCCTGCTGCCAGTTGATCCCGGTATTTTGGCCGCTGATGAGATAAACCCGCCAGGCACGCATGCCAAGTGTTTGTCCGCCATGGGTCCAGAACCAGCCATAAAAAATAAATGCCACGCCCAGCAGATAGACAAAAAAGAATGGATTATTGGCACCGATTGCTTCACCGCCATTCAGGGCTACCGCAACGGCAGCGGCGACTAACAGTACCGAGACCAATAACATGCTGTCATACATCATCACGGCAAGTAGTCTGAAAGGGCTGGGTTTACGGGGAGTGGAACTATTTTCAGTCATCATTAAAGCTCAATTTTATTGGGCGAATTCGGGCGTATAAAGTATCATTATCGCTTTAATTTTCTCTGAATTGGGTTTCAAATGCTGCAATTGGTTGGCCGTCCGGCTTTCTCTGCTTTCCGAATTGAAAAATTGCTGCGCGCTATCCGCGCTGAAGTCGCTGCAGTCAGTGCGTTAAGAAGTGAATATCACTATTTCGCTGAACTGGAAAGTGATGGTCAACTTAATCAAACGGATCTTGTTACCCTGGGGGAGATGCTCGAAGCCAGTAAAGGCAGTAGCAGCGCGCAAGCTCAGGAAAACCTGTTTCTAATTACTCCGCGTCCCGGGACTATTTCGCCTTGGTCCAGTAAAGCGACCGATATTGTACATAACAGCGGTTTAACAGACATTGTTCGGATTGAACGCGGTATCGCTTTTTATGTCACCAGCCAATCTACTCTCAGCAGTGAACAACGCGCTACGATTGCAGCAAAATTGCATGATCGCATGATTGAAAGTGTTTTTAATAATGAAGAAGACGCTGAACAATTGTTCATGCATACAGCACCAAGACCATTATTATCTGTAGATATTCTTAACGGTGGACGTCAGGCATTGGTTGCAGCCAATCAAGATCTGGGCCTTGCTCTGGCTGATGATGAAATTGATTACCTGTTTGATAATTTCACAGCACTTAATCGTAATCCGAATGACATAGAATTAATGATGTTTGCTCAAGCGAACTCTGAGCATTGCCGTCACAAAATATTCAAGGCTGACTGGATTATTGATGGCAAAACCCAGGATCGCAGCCTGTTCGATATGATTCGTTATACCCACGAACAACATCCTGAAGGTGTCGTTAAAGCTTATAACGATAACTCTTCCGTTATCGAAGGCCCACGCAGCCATCGTTTTCAGGTAGATATGAGTGATAATCACTACTGCTACGAAGGCGAGCAGCAGCATATTCTGATGAAGGTTGAAACCCATAATCACCCAACGGCTATTTCACCTTTTCCTGGTGCGGCGACTGGTGCCGGCGGTGAAATTCGTGATGAAGGTGCCACCGGACGTGGCTCTAAACCTAAAGCAGGTTTAACCGGTTTTTCGGTTTCAAACTTGCAGATTCCCGGCTTTGAACAACCATGGGAAACCAATTACGGCAAACCGGCCCGTATCGCTTCTGCTTTGCAAATCATGATTGATGGCCCATTAGGTGGCGCGGCATTTAACAATGAATTTGGCCGCCCCAATTTATGCGGTTATTTCCGCACCTATGAAGCTAAAGTGCCATCTGATGATGGCTTTGAAATGCGGGGTTATCACAAACCCATCATGGTAGCTGGTGGGCTGGGTAGTATTCGACCTCAGCATGTTGAAAAACATATCATGCAACCAGGCACGCAGCTGATTGCGCTTGGTGGCCCGGCAATGTTGATAGGTCTGGGGGGCGGTGCAGCTTCCTCGGTGGCTTCCGGTACCAGTGAAGAGGGACTGGATTTCGCTTCGGTGCAACGCGGTAATCCGGAAATGGAGCGCCGTTGTCAGGAAGTTATTGATCGCTGTGTGGCACTTAATGATAAAAATCCAATTGTTTCGATTCATGACGTTGGTGCCGGTGGTTTATCCAACGCGTTTCCGGAGTTAGTGGATGACAGTGGTCGTGGCGGGCGATTTGAACTTCGGGTCATCCCAAATGATGAACCGGGCATGTCACCGATGGAAATCTGGTGTAATGAATCTCAGGAACGCTATGTATTAGGCGTAAACCCTGAAGATATTGAGTTGTTCCAGGCCATTTGTGAAAGAGAACGCTGCCCCTGGGCGATTGTAGGAGAAACCACCGAAGATCAGCATCTATTGCTGGGAGATGCCCAATTTGAAAATAATCCAATCGATATGCCGTTATCGCTGCTATTGGGTAAGCCGCCAAAAATGCTGCGCGATGTCAAACATCACAGCATACCTAAACCCGAGTTGGAACTGAGTGGTATTACTGTAAGTGAGGCATTGGAGAGGGTATTAAAACTACCAACGGTCGCCAGCAAAAACTTTCTGATTACCATCGGTGATCGCAGTATAACTGGCCTGGTGGCTAGGGATCAGATGGTAGGCCCTTGGCAGGTGCCGGTGGCTGATTGTGCGGTAACTCTGGCTGATCATCACGGCTTACTGGGTGAAGCCATGTCGATGGGCGAACGCACACCATTAGCTGTTATTGATGCTCCGGCATCGGGTCGGATGGCGATTGGTGAAGCATTAACCAATATTGCTGCGGCGGATATTGAGAAAATAAGTGATATCAAACTGTCAGCCAACTGGATGGCCGCATGTGGTCATAGCGGCGAAGATGCTTTGTTATATGACACTGTCAAAGCCGTTGGCATGGAATTATGCCCGCAACTGGGCATTGCCATTCCGGTGGGTAAAGATTCGCTGTCGATGAAAACAGTCTGGGATGAAAAGGGCGAAACCAAAGCGGTTACTTCTCCGTTATCACTTATTATCAGCGCATTTTCGCCGGTTACCGATACCAGTAAAACGCTTACGCCACAATTACGGACCGATCTGGGTGAAACCCGTTTAATTTATCTGGATCTCGGTCACGGTCATAACCGTCTGGCAGCCTCAGCTCTGGCCCAGGTTTATAATCAGGTTGGGCATCGTGGTCCGGATGTAGACGATGCACGTACTCTGAAAAACTTCTTTGCGGCCATGCAGCAATTGAAGCAGGACCAACTGGTTCTGGCATATCACGATCGCAGTGATGGTGGTCTTATCACCACTTTATGTGAAATGGCTTTTGCCGGGCATTGTGGTCTGAATATCAATTTGAATGGACTGGGTGAAGCCTTACCAGTGTTGTTTAATGAAGAACTGGGTGCCGTGATCCAGATCAAGGCTGAATATCAAGATGCTGTACTGGAAGTTCTGCAGCAGTTTGATTTAAGCAAACACAGTCATCTTATTGGTGAAGTCTCAACAGATCAAACGATTCAAATAAGCGTTAATAATGAACAAGTATTAAACCAGCGTCGTCAGGTATTACAAAAATTCTGGGCTGAAACCAGCTACCGGATGCAGGCATTGCGTGATAACCCTGATTGTGCCGAGCAGGAATTTGCTGCATTGGATGATGAGCAAGATCCCGGTTTGCACGCTAAGCTGAGTTTTGATCTCAAAGAACAAGTCGCCGCGCCATTTATTATCAGTGGACAGCGACCTAAAATGGCGATTCTGCGTGAGCAGGGTGTCAATGGTCAGCTGGAAATGGCCGCAGCATTTGATCATGCCGGCTTTACTTCAGTGGATGTACATATGAGCGACATTGTTGAAGGTCGCGTTTCTCTGGCTGATTTCAAAGGTCTGGTGGCCTGTGGTGGTTTCTCATATGGTGACGTTCTGGGAGCCGGGCGTGGCTGGGCCAGTACCGTTTTACACAATGCGCGTGCACGCGATGAGTTTGCGGCGTTTTTTGCCCGTGAAGATACCTTCTCGCTTGGCGTATGTAATGGCTGTCAAATGCTGTCACAATTGAAATCATTGATTCCTGGCAGTGAGCATTGGCCGCGGTTCAGTCGTAATTTGTCTGAACAGTTTGAGGCACGTTTCTCATTGGTTGAAATCACCGAATCACCATCCATTCTGTTGCAGGATATGGCGGGTTCGATCATGCCTATTGCCGTTGCACATGGAGAAGGACGGATTGACTTCAGCGAAGGTGGCAGTATGTCGGACGCGTTAGTGGCGATGCGTTATGTAGATCATTATGGTCAGCCCACTGAGCGTTATCCTTTTAATCCTAATGGTTCTGCAAATGGACATAACGGTTTTACCACCACAGATGGCCGTGTCACTATTCTGATGCCTCATCCAGAACGGGTCATCCGTAGTGTTCAGCATTCATGGTATCCAGATGACTGGGGCAAAGATGCACCATGGTTAAGGGTGTTCCATAATGCAAGACGTTGGGTCGGCTAAAAAATTGAATACCTCTTGAGTCCATCAAGGGGTATTTTTTTATCTGAGGATAAAAGCATTACGCTTAACGCCTATGACTGACTCAACCAACAACCAGTGTTACTTGGCAGGACGTTTGATGCGTCTGCTGATACTAATAATGCTATTGGTGTCTCACGGAATACTGTCTGCAGCCACCTCTGAACAAAAAGATCTCGAAAATTGGCAATATCGTTGGGGAGATTCACCGTTTGTTGATGGAAAACCGGTATGGACCATGCCGGATCAGGAAAGTCATGCCGACTGGCAGTCCATTCCCAAGCCTACCTATCCTCCTGATCGGCAGGGCCAAGAAAATATCTGGTATCGCACCACGTTGCCAGATATAAATCTGATCGATCCAGTGGTGTTTATTTCCAGTATTGATTTAATTGCCGAGGTTTATCTCGATCAGCAGCTTATTTATCGCTTTGGTGAATTTGATGCGGAGGGAAAGGGGGAGTATGCGGGGTGGCCATGGCATATCATTGGTCTGCCAGATGATTTTGCTGGCCGTACGCTATACTTCCGAGTCTATTCTGACTACACCGATATTGGTTTGTGGGGAGAAAAGAAGCTGCTTGAACGCTCTGCAGCATTACTGAATATACTCAATAATTCGCATAGCGATTTAGTGATTTCGGCATTCTTTTTCTTTATCGCACTGATTGCATTTGCGTTTTCTGCAATGCGCGGTGATAACCGTGAGTTTATTTATCTTGGATTATTTTCACTTGCCAGTGCAGGAAATCTGCTGGGAGAAAGCCAGGCATTACAACTACTGATATATGCGCCGTTAGCAAAAACCTATTTGGCGGCTATATCGTATTTTTCGATTCCGATTTTTATCGCATTGATCCTCAATTACTGGCTCGCCGTACAAAGCGGTAAATTGATGCTGCGTATCGCCCAAATGCATATGCTTTATGTAGTGCTGTGTCTGGTATTAACATTGTTTGGAGCCTGGCACCTGGCCCATTTCTACCCGATTTTCGATATGTTATTTGTTATCACACTGGTGATCATGCTTTGGTTTTGTATTCGTCATTTCACGGTGATGAATACCGAACAAAGGTTGGTCATGGGGGCGTTTGGACTTTATGCCATATTTTTTCTGATTGATATGATTATTGCTCATGGTTTTGTGCCCTGGGTGAACTTTCCATTGGCCTTTGGCGGGTTAATCTTTGCGTTAATTCTGGTGGTTGTTTCGTTAAGACATTATCGGCAGATCCAACTGGCTTTAAAAGAATTAAATGTGTTGCTGGAACAGAGGGTGAGCGAACGAACTGCTGCTTTACAGAATTACGTGTTACTTGAACAGCAACGGGCAAATCAACTGGCTTTGATCAATGACTTCAGCCTTCGACTGGAAACCCTGATAAGTCGACTACAACCTAGCCAGAGCCTGCAGCAGGCCGGTAATATGATTTGTCAGGAATTACATAAGGTTTTTGCACCACTACAGCTGCGTGTATCGACCTTCAATGAATTTGCGGATTTATCACCAAATTCTGTTTTGAATGATAAGTATCGAATTGAGATTGATGATTTGCGGCTGGGTAAACAAACGTTCATTACCTTTGAACTGCTGGATCTTTCCACTGAAACATCAGAAATGCGGCAAGTGATTGAACAATTTATATTCAGGGCAATTGATAGATTAAGCGTGACGTTGAGTGGTATCAAGCATAGAGAAGACCTGCATATCATGTCATTTGAAGATGCTTTGACTGGCTTGAAAAATCGCCGGTATTTTGATGATGCCCTGCAACGTGAACTCCAACTTGCTGAGCGTTATCAACAATCATTATCTCTGCTGATTTGTGATATCGATAATTTCAAACAGTTTAATGATCGTTTTGGTCATGACGCGGGTGACATGGCATTGCGTATAGTTGCTTCATTGATGTTGGATCATTTTCGTGAAACAGATATACCCTGTCGCTACGGTGGCGAGGAGTTTGTTGTATTGATGCCGGCCGCCCATCTTCAGGACGCGTTGGATCGAGCCAATACTTTATTGGAAAAAATTGCTGCTAAAAAGATTGTTTATCAGGACAAAGAGTTGGGCACTTTGACTATCTCGGTGGGTATTAGTAGTTGGGATGGACGAGGAGATATACCACACCAGCTGCTACAGAATGCTGACAAGGCCCTGTATCGGGCAAAACAGTCTGGTCGAAACTGTGTAGAGGTTGCCTCTCCTTAGATCATATAAAGGGTAATTATTTTGCAAAGTGAAAATTTATGTAAAGGTGTGCTTCACGCCCAAGAGTAATGAATTTAATCCGTTAGAATATAGTCAGAAGTTTATAAATTGAAAAAAATAATAAGGACAGTGTATGAAAACCCTATTCACGATAATGATCGCAGCAATTTTTACCGTCAGTCTGGCAGGTTGTCAGATGAGTAAACAAAACGTGGGGGCTGGTTTAGGCGGTGTTGCAGGTGGTGTACTTGGTTCTAATGTTGGTGGTGGAACTGGACGAACCGCAGCCATCATAGGCGGTACTATTTTAGGGGCAATGGTGGGTGGTCATATTGGTAGTGAAATGGATGAGCTGGACAGACGCCGCACATATGAAACATTTGAAAATACCCCTACAGGACGTACTAATTCCTGGAATAATCCTGATACCGGAGCACAATACAGTGTTACTCCTACCCGTACCTATGAAACGAATGACCGCCCATGTCGCGAATACGAGATGGACGCCTATATTGACGGGCAACGTGAAGTCGTTAAAGGCACTGCTTGCCGTAACGCCAATGGGGAATGGGTAAATCAGTAACCCACAATAAACCTGATAAAAAAACCGGCGTCAGCCGGTTTTTTTATGGCTGAAATAAATTTCAGGACTGTTTCTTTGGGCAGAATGGACCAATCTGCCAAAAATGACGACATTTAAACTCATCTTCACACTCAGCGAGTTGGTTTGAGTATTTTTTGGCTCGTTCACTTACCTGCCTGGCTTTAAGCTGTACCTGTGGTTTAGCCTTATAACTACCACGCCGATAGCCGGTTTGACCTTCATGATATGCCAGGTATAGATGTTTAGGGTTATCCATAGAGATATCTAACATGCGTTGACTGCGTTGGTTGTACCAACCGATAAAGTCTGTGGCATATTTCATATGTGTCCGACGGGCCAAGGGACTGGCGTTATCTGCCAGATATTCCTGCCAAACCTGATTTTGCGCCTGGGCATAGCCATAAGCAGATGATGTTCGTGGCCAAGGAATTAAGTCCAGTAATTTGCTTCTAAGTGGGCGAACAAGGCTTTGAAAACTCGATTCCGATTGTATAAAAGCCATTTGTGAGGAAACAGGGGTTCCCCATTTTATTTCTGATACTTTTGCGTAGTCATACCAACGGGGTTGTTCACGAAACAACTCACATAGATTCTGTTGATTGTCAGGCAGGTTAACTGTGGTATCGGAGCAGCTGGTCGTTATTAAAACGAATAGCAATAACATGCTTACAATCGACAACTTAATAAAAAGTTCATGCATCAATAAAGCTTTTGCTGGACGAGCTGTCATCATGATATTGCCAAATTAGTTTGGTAAAAGCATTACATGTCAGAATAGCAGAGCCACTTTCAGAATTATGCATTACAGCGAGTCTTTTATAAATGGAATTAACTATAGATATACATACGTCTCTGGGGTTATTTATCAGCCTGGCAATACTGGCCGCCATACCAAGTATAAGCGTGCTATTAGTCTCCTCCAGAGCCGCTGTATACGGCTTCAGCCATGGTGCTGCCGTAGCTTTGGGCATTGTGATGGCCGACATTCTGTTTATCAGTATTGCACTATATGGTATGGGCTTGTTACTGCCATTAATAGGTCACTGGGAATTGCTTATCCGGATGCTGGCAGCGGCTTATCTATTCTGGCTGGCAATACTGCTTTGGCGTCAAAAAGCCTTGAAACAACCCGCTTTACAAGTTGATCCTCGGATCTCATTAAAAAGCAGTTTTTTAATGGGGTTTATTGTGACATTGGCAGATCATAAAGCGATTCTGTTTTACATGGGATTTTTCCCTGCCTGGGTCACGTTAAGTGAGTTAACCCTTACCGACACCGGTGTTATTTTTCTAGTGACGTTTATAGCGGTAGGAGGGGTAAAGTGTGTTTATGCCTTTCTGGCATCAACTGTCGGTCAGTCGTACTTCAAACAAGGACATCAATACTTGAATAAACTGGCCGCAATATTGTTAGTCGGTGTCGGAGCAATGATAGTTTTATCATTATGGAAATAAACATATAAATGTATGGCTTTACAGCTATAAGAGGTATATCAAACGCTCATTAAAGGACTTTAATGAAGAAAATGCTGGCAGTAGCATTATTTTTCTGTCATTTGTTATAACTTACGACAGAAAATAAACTGAAACAGATGAATAATTCATCCGGTTCTTGGGGGGAAGATGATTGATAAAATATTTTTAGCCAGGTTAATGGTCAGCGGATGGTTTTAGGTGTTTGTTAATCACGTTATACATGCGATCTGCTAATGATTGGCTCTAAACCAGTTTTTCTGTTCAGCCGATATCTGAACTTACAGATTGTTAAAGCGATGGTGCTGGTTGGGCTGGCCTATTATTTTGGTGCCCTGGTGGCCATTCATCAGACCATCACCCCCGAAGGTATCGCCATCCTCTGGCCTCCCAATGCGATATTACTGGCAGCATTTCTGATTTATCCAAAACATTATCTACCCTTTGTTGCAATAGCCGGCATCATTGCAGAGCTGGTAGCGTCTATACCGGCATTTCCGGTCTGGGCAGCAAGCTGTTTTGCAATAATCAACATTGCTTCGGTTTCACTGGCAGCTTTTTTTATCCGACGCAAAAGTGGTCAGAATTTTAATTTCAAAAACCTTAAAAATGGTGCATGTTTTTTATTTTTTGCGCCATTTTTATCGGCTTCATTCGCCGGGCTTTCTGGAGCTATCGTCTATGTATTAATGGGGCGAACCGACACTAGCTATATTAATTTATGGCAGTTGTGGTGGTTTGGTGATGCGTTGGCGATGCTGGTATTAACCCCGTTGATTGTGGTTTTATGGCGCTGGCTTCAGGCAGGGCAGCCACAATTTAAATTACATTATTTATTGGAAGCATTAATTCTCTGGACGGCTGTGATTGTGATTGGTTATCAAAGCTTTACCGTTGAAGTCTATGAAAAAGCTTTTTTGTTTTTCACGCCTATCTGGTTAGTATTGCTTGGTATTTTGGCTGCAATTCGCTTGGGCGTCGTCGGTGCAGCAGCAACGGTTGCTTTGATTACCGTTTTTGCTGTCGAACACTTAATGCGTGGTACCCATCCGATAATCGTCAATACACCACAGAATGCCGTTTGGCTGACGCAGGAATATCTTGCCATTATTGCTGTAGTCTCGATTGGCCTGGCGATGCTGATTCAAGAGATTTCTGATCAACGTGATGTGCTTAAACAACATGAAAATGCATTAAAAGCACAAAACCAGTTTTTAGAGGAGCGGGTGAACGAACGCACTTTGGCATTGAAAGAGGTCAATCAAGCATTGCAAAAAGCCAATGAACGATTGGCTAAAAGTGCCGCAACTGATGAGCTGACGGGTATTCCCAACCGGCGATATTTTCTCGGTGAAGTACAGCGTGAGTTACAGCGTTTAAGGTTGGATGGACAAACTGCCAGCGCCATAATGATCGACCTGGATCACTTCAAACAGGTCAATGATAACCTGGGGCATGAAGCCGGCGATTTAGTGTTGTGTAATATTGTAGAGCCGATCAGTAGTGCTATCAGGCCCAGAGATTTATTTGGACGTATGGGGGGGGAAGAGTTTCTGGTTTTTTTATCCGGCGCTGATCATGAATTGGCTAATACGGTGGCTGAACGTATTCGAGCGGAAATTGAATCACTTGAAGTTCTTTACCGAAATCAGAAAATCAACGTTACAGCTAGTCTCGGCGTGGCGCAATGGGATGGACGCAGTCATCTGGATGAATTGTTTCATCAGGCTGATAAAGCACTATATCAAGCGAAAAACAGGGGAAGAAACCAGGTGGCTAGTTTAACCCAGTCAGACTCCGACTCAAACGACAGACCATCACACGAAAATCATTTTGAGCTGCCTTAGGCTTTTTTATCTTTTATCTCCGATGCTGTTGTCATCTTTAGAGATAACCAAGCTTTATTCAATCGTTCAGTTCAGGTAAGCGACTGGCTCCCCAGCTACGATGAATACGATCTATTACACGTTGTAATTCTTCAGATTTGACCAATGCAAATTGGCCAGGCTCTAACGGATCATAATGAAATATGTACAACCGCGAGGCAAACTCCTCAAAAGGCAAGGATGCTTCGCCAAACCGTTCAGAATTTCCCGACGTACTGACCTGAATATCATCGCCCCAGTTCTGACCGCTGTCATTGTTGGGATTGTAGAAATAGACTCGCATGACACTATTTGGATCCAGTGTAACCCTTAAGATAGTAATCGCATGCCAGCCAACAAACCGCAGGGCACTATCAGTAACCGCAATACCTGCCGGTTGAGGATGAATCAATGGCTGATTGTCATTGTAATAGGGGTGATAACTGGCATAGAAATGTCTGAGAAACACCTCCAGCTGCATTAGTTTGCCTGAGGCTACATCAACATTAATACTGAATCCGCGACCACACCACCAGCCATGAAACTCCGGATTAACCCAGCGATGAGGATCACCCTCACGATCAATACAGCAACGGCCCATTTCGGCATAAATCCGATCCAGATGCGGTACCAGGATAAGTGAAACCGGATCCAGATCCATGGGTAAATGACTGGCGAGTCCTGAAAGACTGTCTTGTGATGAAATTGCCTTACCTTCGAAATGCATAATGATTTCATCATCACGTGCCGCCCAAACCACCATCTGTAAAAGATAATCCGGATCGTTATAGGCCCACATCGACATCGCTCTGGCCGACTGACAGGTCGGGTTATTACCCTGGCCAATGCCTAAAGGCTGTCCAAGCACACATAACACGCCTTCCAGTAATCGGCTGCTTGCACCTGGAGAATCGCCAAATAACGAATTCAAACGTTCTTCTGCCGCTGGAGAGAGAGGGAGCGATAGCTGCCGCCACAAAGAGGGCGCCATTGCAGGTTGATAAAGAATGCCACGCTCCAGCATTAAGGAAAGACCGTAAACTGCTTGAGCGGTTTCAGGATGAATAGCTTTAGCAATAAGTGCCCGTACCAGATCACTGAAACTCAGCAGACAATCTCGACCGGTAGAGGATAAGCCCAATGCCTCACTTAACAGATAATCAGTTTCTTCCGATAAATGTCTGAGTAATACAGAGTGATAGGGCGACACCAGACCGGTATCATGCATCGCACGGGCAAAACCGCTGGCTTCATATTGAAGTGCAGCATTGTCCATGCTCTGCAGTCGTTGCTTATAAATTTCGACGCCCGGATCTTCTCTACAGGCCTGTGTTGGCCCGAACAGACTGCTAATCAATCGATCGGCGCCCTGACCACTATTGCCCATATCAATATCGGGATTTTGGCGGCAGATAGCAATTTGCGTCACCATCTGTTTGACATGATCGACTTGAATAGGCCGTTGCTGCAGAATTCGCCAGATTTCATCAATTAATTGATCAATAACGTGCTCATAGCCAATGCTTTCTGCCAGATGGTGCAACAAGCCCCGACTGATCTCAGCCAAACGACCCTGCAATTCGCGTTCTGCCTCATCGGCTGCCGAAAATAAGCGTTTCAGATTAACGGCCAGTACCTGTGTCAGAAAATGATGAGCCTGTTCTGACGAGATTTCCGGATGCACATATTCCTGTTTGGTCACTGCCAAAAACCTTAATTCGCTTAAGGTTTCAATAATCACCGTATAGACATCATTACTGAGCAGTGCCGGCGCACTCAGCGCCGGTATCAGGATCTGCGGTTTGGCATAATCTGAATTATCAAACGCACCAGCTTTTTCGATACGCTCAATATGCTGTGAAATAATCTTGAAGCCACCGTTGGCATGCAAAACCCGCTTGACGGTATCAAACAAGCGCCCAGCCTTGGTAGGCTTGCTAAAACTTGGCGCCTGTTCCAATTGCTTAATGGCTTCATCCAGGCGTTCAATCAACAAGGACTGATTCGGATCTGGATATTCAATGACATTGGATTCAATCAAACTGTTTACCTGCTTTCTGCTTTTACTGCATGTGTGCTTAGGGTAATCGACTAAATATAGAAATCCAATGATTCCTGTTCTTTTAGTAAATCACGCATCACGACGGGATCTTTGCCGAAGAAGTATAGCAAACCCCAATGTGTACCAAAGGCGGTGCGTTTAGTGACGGTTTCTTCCAGTGGTGCAGTCAATTCATGATAATCGAAATAGGGATTATCTTCGGTTTCCTGTGGAATTTCCAAACGACTGACCACGCGACGACGGGGATAAACCCCAAAGCATCCAGCGACGCCTTTGGCATCCACTACTTCTTTCGGGAAGAAGCTGCTGATTTCTTCTTCAGTCGTTTTCGGATCGAAAGAAAGAATCAACGCATGGTAAGCATTAAAGCCATATGCCCGCTGTAGTAATTCAAATACTTTAAAACCGGGTGGACGATAGGCGACTTCACCGAAGTACATTTCACCATCACTGGTAACAAAGTATTCCGGATGTACAAAACCGAATTCAATATCAAACGTTTTAATCAGTTTTTCGATCTGTCTGGTTATTTCTGGACGATATTGTTCAAGTTCAGGTGTTGCCGGAACAAACACTGAATAACCTAACGTGACATATTCCGAAATATTCAGAAAACGAATTTTACCGTTATGGATCCAGGCCTCGACAGCAAATTCCCAGCCATCCAAATGCGACTCCATTAATACCGGAAATTCTTCATCCGGAATCATGTCCACTTCATCAGGCGTACGAATCACCCGGTGTCCAAGACAACCTGCTTTATCAAATGCCTTCAGATGAATAGGGTCATTGGGATCGCCATCCAATTTGAGTAGAGTCTGATTAACGCGTTTCAGAAAACGGACTACATCATCTTTATCATGTGCTTCTTCAAAAATACCAACCCGAATGCCACCCAGCTGAGCACGACGCTTCATCAAGGCTTTATCACGTAATAACAGTGACTGACCAAATAGTCTGGGGTTATTCATTAACACTGAGTTGATTGCTCCGGCCCATTCAACCGTTTCTTCAAATAACGGAATCGCCACATCAACACCGGCTTCCTGCAGTGTTTGGGCGATTTCAAGCGAACGATCATTGAGTCGTTCAAAATTCCATTTGATATAGGGAATGTTGTGCTCAGTGCAATATTCTTCTGCCCAATCAGGCGCGACGACAACATATTGTCGATCGAATGATTCGGCAGCTTCAACAGCGTTCAGACTCCATCCCAGTAATGCGATATAACCTTTATCTGGATTGAAGCTGTGTTTCGCTGATTCTGCCATAAATTACCACCTTTGAAATTTAATAAATAAAACAATACCTTACAGATTTCACGGTGATATTGATAATCACCGGAACTGTTTAAAGGTCATTGAAGGACGCCATCGTCATGCAGGGGGCCAATGCCCATGCGAGATATAATGAGACACTAAAGGGGACTGATTAAGGCTAAATTGGTTTCATCTGCGGGAATTTAACAAGGCTAAATTAGCTTCTTAGTGTGGATAAACGGCAACATATCGGCTTGGGTTAAAGGCGCGGGCCATTACTAAGGCAAGTATTCCAAGTCCAGTGAGAACAACCCAGGCCATAGTGAAACTTTGCAATGAATCACGCATCCAGCCCGCGATCCATGGTGCGATAGCTGCAATCATTGAGCCTATACCCTGAACAAACCCAGCCAGTTTGCCAGCCAGCAGAGAGTTTGTTTGATGATCCATGGTCACTATTAATGCCATGGGGAATATCCCGCCAATACCTAACCCGGCAATTGCTGACCACAACCATAAACTTATATCCGGTCTAAATGCCATACCACCAAATCCAATAATTTGCAGTGTACATAGCACATAAAGAATTCGGCGCCTGTCGATATTTTTAGCCGAAAGAGCGGGGAATAATAAACCGGCCACGACTTCCATCGCAGTGAGAAGACCAAGCATCAGACCGGCCTGCTTTGCAGTGTATCCTTGTTCTATGGCATAGGGTGATAACCAGGCCAGAACACAGACATAACAGCTGGAACCCAATGAAAAAAAGATTGCCAGATACCAGCTGCGCCTATTACGCCATAGGCCCGGAGTAGCCACAATTTGTGCGTCATCATCCTGAAAACGTCTGGCATCGGGCTTGTAAAACCACCAGGCTATCAGGGCTATTAATGCCAGCAGACTCCAGCTGCCCAGCCCCATACGCCAACCATATTCAGCTTCAATAAACGGGGAAATTGACGCGGAGATTGCTGCTCCCAACATAATGCCGGTGATATACAGTCCCATCATTCTGGGATGTTGTGAACCGTAAATATTTTTGATCACCATTGGCATCAACGCCTGAATCAAGGCGATCCCCAGTCCAGCCAATAGGGCGGTGATGATCAGGTTACTGGCATCGAAAGCCCATAAACGTAATGCAGCAGACAAAACAATCAGCACAATTGAAAAGACAATGATTTGATTTACACCAAAGCGGTGGGCGAGTTGGTAACCGGCCAGACAAAACAGTCCCATTGCAAATACAGGCAGGGTTGTCAGTAATGATGCGAGCTTGAAACTGAGGGTTATATCCTGTTGAATCGCAGGAAGTAGCGGGCCCACTGAAGCCAGGATAGGGCGCAGATTTAGTGCCACCAGCACAATTACAACAGCAAAAATAATTTTCTGTAGAGCTGAAGCGTCGTGTTCTCTGGCGGACATGCCATTCCTTTATTTGGTTTTTATTGAAAAGAAAGAGTTGCTGCAAATCAGCCACACGTCATTTTGGCGGGCAAGGGGAAACTAAGCAAATAGTTAGATGGCGCGAATAGGGATTATTACAGTGGGTTTAAGTTGAGGCAGGGGAGTTTAGTTATTGTTCAAATTCAAATCTTCATGCCGCTAATTTACAAGAACAGACCCAAAGGTGAATGGAGACAGCATACTGCTGCCTCCAGGAGCAACCTTCTCAGGAAAGCAGCTTCCCACGCTTGGGATCATAAAACGGTAACTTAACCAGTTCACCAGCAAGTCGCTTCTGCTGGCCATCCAGTTTTCCGACTTCAAGTCGCTTACCAATATGTGCAAAGTCGGGAGCGACTCTAACCATGGCAAGCTGCTTACCCATTAACGGCGAATACGTCGCACTGGTCACAATGCCTACCGGGAATCGGCCGCTATATACGTGATCTCCATGTGCCGCAGGATCGCCTCCTTCAAGCAGCATGCCCATTAGTTTATGACGACTTGCAGGAGCTTGACGGGCCAGTGCGTCACGGCCAATAAAGTCTTCTTGTTTACTATCGAGTGGCACACTGAATCCGGTGCCGGCTTCAAATGGTGTGATTTCATGGGTAAATTCATGATCAGCCATACTTAAACCAGCTTCTATACGCAATATATCCAGCGCATCAAAACCCATAGGCGCAATATCATAAGCCTGACCGGCTTGCCAGACAGCATCCCATACGGCCGGTGAATCATCCGGATGGCACCAGACTTCATACCCTAGCTCACCGGTATAACCGGTTCGTGAAATCATCACCGGAATGCCAGACGGTCCACTAAGACGACCAATGGTGAAGTGAAACCATTTGAGTTTTTCCACACTGGGTTGGCTGTCCGAAGTCCAGACTATTTCGCTTAGTAATTCGCGGCTTTTCGGCCCTTGTACTGCCAGATTATCCAGTTGTTCAGTTGCATTGCGAATACTGACTTTAAAACCTTTTTGCTCAGCTTTTTCCCGCATCCAGACACCGGTATATTCCGCGCCGCATATCCAGCGATAGGCTTGTTCACCCATCCGGAAAATAGTACCGTCATCAATCATGCCGCCGGTTTCCAGACATATTGCTGAGTGAGCAATTTCGCCAATCGCCATGCGGCTGACATTCTGGGTTAATACATATTGTAAAAAGGCCACGGCGTCCGGGCCGACCACTTCGAATTTACGTAATGCTGATAAATCCAGCACCGCTACTCGTTCACGACAGGCCAGGTATTCTGCATTGGCTCCCCAACCATCGTATTCATTGGCGACCCAATAGCCGGCATAGTCGATAAATTTTTTGGTCAGTTCAGAAGTTCGGTTATGAAAACCGGATGCTTTGGTCATGCGAGGTAACTCCTCAGAAGTGGTTCGATGGGCAATGGCGCGGGGAAAATTCTGTTCGGCGCCATAAATACGCACATGAATATCGGTGGGCTGCCAGCCATTGGCCGGATCAATATCATCCGGACAGGCCGATGAGGCACAGATAAGATCCCGATCGGCGCGAAACAATACATAATCGCCAGCACGCGACCAGGGTTCATCCATAAAGACAGCACCTGAATCATCAATCGCCGTGTTAAAGAATAAGTTGATCGCTGGCCAGCCGGCACGTGGAGCGATGCCAAACGGTGCCAGTACCCGGTTAAAATTCTCGGTGCAGCTGATATGTCCAAAATAACCGTTGTCGTCGTAGTATTTTGGTGTGCAGGCCAACAGGAAACTGTCATGACGACCGACGGTATCCTGTACCACTTCCACCATCGATAACAGATCGGTTCCCAGAAAACGTGAGTTTAGACCGGGAACCGGATTACTCAAGCCCATCACCGTCCGGGTTGCGGTCGCATCAAGACCAACTTCTATGCCCTGTTCCAAGGCTTGTTTATCAAAGGCGACAAAGTCGGAGCATTGCTTACCATGAACATCGATAATCTGGATCCATTCGCCTTTCTGGACTTCATAGGTTTTTGCTGAGGCGAGAGGGATTCGCAACTCGGATTTAATCGGGCCTAAAGGCTCCGGCAATGAATCGTTGTTGGGTTCGACGTAGGTGACTTTTATATCAATCTCTGTCACCGGTGACTGTTGATCCACCGTCATTTTTGCACCCGCCGCGACGATGATGACGTTAAGCTCGTTGAGCGCTGTTAAATTTGCCGTCTCTGACCCTGAGATAGATAGAACCTGCTCAAGATGGCTCGAATCAATTTGCCAGTTTGCCAATTGACCACGTAATTGTTCTGCAGCTGCCCCTGTCTGTTCAAGCTGTTGTTTGATAGTCACTGCTGGAACAGGGGGGCGGTTATCCAGGAGCTCTGGCGCCGATTTGCCATTGGAATTCAATACGATAAGTTCACTGTTCTGCGCTTTATCCTGACTGGATATTGCCAGTTTATCGCCAGCCAACAGCGAGAGTTTTATCGCTTGATGCCCCGCTAATCGATAGTGTTTGATAACCTTCTCTGAGGGGGAAGTGAAAAAATAATCTTTCCCCCATTGTTGTTGTTGCAGTTCTAACATCTGTTATTCCCAATTACGAAAAATCTGCGATAAATATGAGCTTATCTGGTGCATTTTTTCAGTTTTTCGCAACATTAAAGTGCATAAAAGGAAGTTGCTTTTCCCAAAAAAATGGCTGCTTGTTACTGACACACTATTTATCTTCAACAAGATTGCAGCAATTCTCCTGATGGCATACCTCATTGGGGTTACCCCGGCTTGAATTGACTTTAGATGGCATAAAAACTGCTGTCTCCAGCAAGGAAAACCTCGCGTGATGACGCTTTACACTGATAAATGGTATTCGTGGCTATTTGTCTTTTACTGGCCCAAAGCTGCCGGTAGAGATAAAAAAGACCTCAGCCGAAGGACAATGGAGTCATGCTCAATATCAAACGGAAAAACTGGCCAACGATACAAGAATGGTTGAGTCAGCAATTACAGTTTGTAAAACATAAAAATAAACCCAAACCTCCTCTGGACTTGAATGATCTGGCTTTTAAACTGGCAACCGCCAACGATATTAATGAAATTCTGCCCAAGGTACTCTCTTCGTTACAGGGATTGATAGATGAGCAATTCATTCCTGCTGAGCAGGGCGATCTACTGGTGTTATTCAGCAACCCATTAACGTCAGAATCATTTTTGCATCATTCGATGGAACAAGCGCCATCACAAAAATTGATTCAGAGTCTGCATCAGCATTTCACTATCAGAAGGCCAGAAGAAAATGGTTATATTCATCTGCAGATAAACGGAACTTCAGTTACATGTGTTCCAAGCCGTCTTTTTGAGCATGATAATCAGACCATTTGGCTTTTGATGGTTTTCAGTCAGGCATTGCCGAATGAAAAAAAACTCAAATGGGAAATGGTGTTAATGGAGCAGATTATTGCCAAGGGCTTACAAGCCTGGTTTCAACGTGAGAGCAAGGTTAAACAGGCGTTGGCTGCAGAACGGGCGATTTATGCTGCAGAGCTGCATGATTCACTGGCCCAGGTGCTGGGTTACCTGAAACTTAAAAGTGCCAAGCTTGATAAGTTATGTCTCAAAACAGAGTTTGCCGAGCTGAAGCCGATTACTGAGGATTTGACTGCCTATACCCAATGTGCCTATCATCAGACTCGTGAACTGATCACTGCCTCGCGACTGACCATGCAAAGTGAGAGTCTGTCCCAGGGCGTGACCAATTCGGTAAGAGAATTTGAACAGCAGTCAGCAATTGTATTTGAATTGGATAACCGGTTGCCAGCGAATCTGTTGCCACCGAAACAGTCTATTCAGATCCTTTACATTATTCGTGAAAGTCTCAGCAATATCGTACGGCATTCTCATGCAAGCCATGCCCGGGTCAGACTGATATTGAAAGACCCCAGGAAACTGCATATCCAGGTCGAAGATAACGGCACAGGCATTGATTTCGCAGCAGCGCGTAGTGACAGTTTTGGTTTGCAAATAATGCATGAGCGTGCCGAGCGGGTGGGCGCAAAACTGCAAATATCGCAACGGCATGATGGTGGCACATTGGTGCAACTGGATATGGATATTGGAGATAAAGTATGAAGCCTATATCCGTGGTCGTGGTAGATGATCATCCACTGTTTCGTCGTGGGGTAGTGGAGCTGCTAAATGACAGTGATGAACTGACAGTGATTGCTGAATATGATTCTGCCAGGTCGTTATTAAACAATTTAAGCAATACCTATCCGGATATTCTGTTACTCGACTTACAGATGCCAGAGCAGTCGGGACTAGACGTGCTCAAACAGCTTCGCAACCATGATGAGCAACTCAAAATCATTATTATCACCGCCTGCAATGATCAGGAAGTTTTACTTGAGGCGTTGCGTTCCGGGGCTAACGGTTTTCTGCAAAAAGATACACCGCCGGATGAAATCCTCTCCCAACTGATATCAGCGGTAAAAGGCAATGTGGTGATCAACGCCGGAGCCGTCACATCTCTTGCATCACATCTTCGCGAACATAAAACGGAAACCGGCAACCAATCGAATGCGGCGTTTACCCAGATGACAGAACGGGAACGTGAAACGCTATTTCATATATCCAGGGGGTTGAACAATAAATTGATTGCCCGCGAGTTAGGGATTAGCGATGGCACGGTCAAAGTGTATGTCAAAAACCTGTTGCGTAAATTGAATCTGCACTCGCGACTGGAATTGGCGGCATGGGCTCACAATAATCACTCGGCTGATTTGCCGGACCGGGAAGGCTGAAATGACCCTACTTAAATGGCCAAATAAAATCGTTAACTCCGCCCCCACAGCATCACAATTGACCCAGCTGCTAAATAGTCTCAGTGATGTCGTCATGATGCTCGATGAACAGCATCAGATAATAATGATTAATCAGTGTTGGCAGGATATTACCGGTATCAGCATAGAGCAAACCCAAGGCAAGGTGTTTACTGACTTTCTCCATCCAGAGGATATTTCTAACTGGATACAGTTGTTGCAGAACATGCGTTGTGAAGCAAAAGAAGTTATCTGGTTTCGCCTGATAAGTGCCAGTGGCGAATTGCGCTGGTGTGAAATGCGCTTACAGTCAGTGGAAAAAAATAAACTCTATCCATTGTCGGCCACACTTTGTGATATTACCCCCCAGGTGCGTAACGAGCAGGTGCGTCATGCCAGTTATCGTAGTTTGCAAAGTCTGGTGGATCGTTTACCGGCCATGTTGTATCGAGCGCGAAACAATATCAGCTGGTCGATGGAATATGTCAGTGAAGGCTGTGAGAATGTAACCGGTTACAGTGCCCAGACTATGTTGAATCAACCACAGGTGTCACTGGGGGCGATGATTCATGCAGCAGATGCTGGCTATGTCTGGGAGCAGGTGCAGATCGCTCTGGAAAACCAAAACACGTTTACCATTCAATACCGTCTCACCCAGGCAAATGGAAATGAAATTGTAGTTCTTGATAAGGGCAGGGGGTTGTATTCCGAGAGTGGAATGGTACTTGGTGTTGAGGGAATTATTTTTCAGATAGCTGAATAAATAGGTATTTTTCCACTTAATTAACCACTTACCCTGTTTGGGATACCCATAGAAGAGGATTTTTCATCACGCCATAGCAGGTTACTTTTACGCTGACAGCTGCATTAAACGCAGCCTCATGTTTATAAATAACTTTGATGGAGTGAACCTATGTCAACTCGAGTAGCGGTACTTGGCGCTGGACCCAGTGGCCTTGCACAACTTAGAGCCTTTCAATCCGCCCAGTCAAAAGGGGCTGAAATTCCAGAAATAGTCTGCTTTGAAAAACAAAGTGATTGGGGCGGTTTGTGGAATTACACATGGCGCACCGGCCTGGATGAAAATGGTGAACCGGTACATGGCAGTATGTACCGTTACCTTTGGTCTAATGGTCCCAAGGAATGTCTGGAATTTGCCGATTACACTTTTGAAGAACATTTCGGTAAACCGATTGCCTCTTATCCACCGCGCGAAGTGTTGTTTGATTACATTAAAGGCCGGGTAGAAAAGGCCGGTGTACGTAAATATATCCGTTTTAACACCGCTGTTCGCAATGTAACCTACGATGATGCCAGTCAAAAATTCACCGTCACAGTTCAGGATCACAGCACAGATACGGTTTACGCTGAAGAATTTGATTACGTGGTCTGTGCTACTGGCCATTTCTCTACGCCAAAAGTCCCCACCTTTGAAGGCTTTGATAAATTTGGTGGACGTATTCTGCACGCCCATGACTTCCGTGATGCGTTGGAATTTAAAGACAAAGATATTTTGCTGGTGGGCAGCAGTTATTCTGCGGAGGATATCGGTTCGCAATGTTACAAATACGGTGCCCGCAGTCTGATTAGCTGTTATAGAACGGCACCCATGGGCTATAAATGGCCGGAAAACTGGGATGAAAAGCCTAATCTGGTCAGAGTTGATACCGATACGGCCTATTTTATCGATGGCAGTTCGAAAAAAATTGATGCGATTATTTTATGTACCGGCTATTTACATTACTTCCCATTCCTCTCCGATGATTTACGCTTAAAGACCAACAATCGTTTGTGGCCGCTGAATCTCTATAAAGGCGTGGTCTGGGAGGATAATCCGAAGTTTTTCTATCTTGGCATGCAGGATCAATGGTACTCATTCAATATGTTTGATGCGCAGGCCTGGTATGTTCGAGACATTATCATGGGGCGTATTGCATTACCGTCAAAAGCTGACATGAAGGCGCACAGTATGATGTGGCGGGAGAAAGAGCTGACGCTGGAAACGGCTGAAGAAATGTATACCTATCAGGGCGATTACATCCAGGAATTAATTGATGCCACGGACTATCCTTCATTTGATATTCCAGCCGTCAATCAGACTTTCCTGGAATGGAAATATCATAAGAAGAAAAACATTATGACCTTCCGTGATCACTCGTATCGGTCGCTAATGACCGGCACTATGTCGCCACCTCATCACACCCCTTGGTTGGAGGCTTTGGATGACTCGCTAGAAGCCTATTTGTCTGATAAAAGTGAAATACGAATAGCTAAAGAAGCCTAAGCCTAATAAACTTTTTTATTTTAATTCAATTGGATAGGATAAGTTTGTTAACTAATATGATCGATAAAATGGTGAGCTATTTGTGATCGATTTGATGGTTGGACTAAGCTCTAAGATAATCCAATCATAAAAACTGGATGGAATATTAATACCTGTTGTTTTTTCCTCGCCCCCTGCTGGGGGCTGTTTTTTGTCCATAAAGGCAAAAAAATCGGGCAGTTTAGTTGTTCTATACGAGTCATTTTCATGGCAGAAGGGCGGAAACTAGTTCCAGCCCTTCAAGGTTTTCTGCAGTACAATCGATTATCTATCTACTCGTTGAATTAGAAATGATTCTTCCTGAGATACGGGTGCTTTTATCAATAAGCTTGGTGTTTTTATTATTTATCTTCTTCGATTCATTAATCGTTTTAGTTAAACGATTTTATGCTTATCGTGCATATGCCAAGTGAATATCAAAAATGCGTATTAAATATTATTGATAATTGACTGAATTATAAATTGTTTCAGCTATTACATTTCTTTTGATCTATATCAATATAAGTCTGTATTCCCAGTGAAATAATAAAACTGCAGCTAAGTTCATCGTGAACTTCAGATCGTTGCTGTATTAATGCAAGTAGATCATTAGCAAATAATAAATTTGCTCTTATAATTAATTTGAGTCTGTTTCGTCCTTTCATTTGAAACACGCTGCTTCTTGCTCTGTGTTATCGAGTAGTAGGGGGGGAGGAATGAAAAACAAATTTTTTAAGCCATTAATTTTTATTAGGTTTAGAAAGGAGTCTGAACCTATCATCACGTATTTAAAACACCTTAAATGGCATGTGGTAACTTTTGACCTTAATAGTCATGCGGATTCTCCAGTATCTTTTCACACTGGCTCCATCGGCTTGGTCGATTTCAGTGAGTATGATCCTCAGCTGGATAACCTAGACCGATTAAAAGCTTTTATTACCGCATCAAAAATCAAGTGGTTGGCTTTGGTACCCTCGGCGTTATTGGAACAGCTTTCCATAAAATCGCTTCTGCGCAATTATTTTGATGATTATCATCTGTTTCCCCTGACACAGATGCAGCTATCAAACATGCTGGAGCAGGCCAAAATAATGTCTTCGGCCTGTGATCACCCAGACAATCTTATTTTTGACAGAGTTCTTCTGGGCCATAGCCGGCTAATCAATGATTTAAAACAAGCTATTAAAAAAGCCTCAAGCGTAGACTGCACCGTATTGATTACGGGTGAAACCGGAACAGGCAAAGAGCTCGTTGCCAGAGCTCTGCATGAAATGTCAGATTTATCAGGACCTTTTATCGCAGTAAATTGCGGTGGTATCGCCAATAGCCTGATTCAGGCAGAGTTATTTGGTTATGAGAAGGGAGCCTTCACCGGTGCTAATCAGCAAAAAAAAGGTTTCATTGAAGCCGCTGACAACGGCACGTTACTGCTTGATGAAATCGGGGAGCTGGCTTTTGAACAACAAGCAAACCTCCTGCGTTTTCTGCAAGAGGGAACCATTCAACGGGTGGGCAGTGTTGATACAGTAAAAGTCCGCGTTCGGGTAATTGCCGCTACAAATGTTGATCTGGAGAGAGCGATGTATCGAGAACGATTTCGTGCGGATCTTTTTTATCGGCTGAATGTGCTTGAAATCAAAATACCCCCCCTTAGAGATCGCCAGCAGGACATCGAATTATTGGCTTATTATTTTCTGAATAAATTCTCAGCAGAACATCATAAGCAGTTCAGTGGTTTCTCATCAGATTGCCTTGCGATGATGAAAAGCTATGCTTGGCATGGCAATATCCGTGAAATGATGAATCGAATACAAAGAGCCGTCATTATGTGCGATGGTGAAGAACTTCAAAGCGATGATTTAGGCATTGAATTAACCGACACCAAACCACGAACACAAAGACTTAAGGCTATAAAAGAAGAAACCGAAAGACGGGCGATTATTGACGCTTTGGAAAGGGATGAAGGCAATGTGAGTAAAGCCTCTAATCATCTCGGTATTTCCAGAGCAATGCTATATCGGCTTATGAACAAACATGGCCTTGGTCATTAATTGAGGATGTATAAAAAATTCATCAGCTGTCTACATTTGTAGACACTTTGCTTGAAGGTACATTTACCTTATTTCTTCAGATATTCCATCATCAAAATGACTCATTTATTCGACAGACATTATCTTAACTCTCCTGCTTGCTCGAAAAAAAATAATACTTATCAATAACATAAAAAACAGGCATGTTGTTTGCCTTATTCTAAGAAAAGTTGTTTTCACAATGCTGGAGAAAGTCTATGGCAAAGACACAAACAAAAAGTAAAAATGCCTCGGCTCAATTACCAGACAGCAACCAAGCATTTACTACAACGCATCATAAAATGATTGAAGAAGCAGCCTATTACATTGCTGAGAAACGTAATTTTGATGGTGAGCGTGAGCTGGACGACTGGCTAGAAGCCGAGCGAACTATCAACCAGTCAATTGAGTAATAAACTTTAACAAGCAGAGGATACTGAGATGATTGGCCAATACAAACCCTTAAGTTTAATCAATGATTTACAGCGTGAACTGAGTAATTTCTTTCCCAGTTCAGCGATAGCCAACTTTGATAGCGAAGAATGGTCTCCGGCTGTAGATATTACAGATGAAGAGGACAAGTTCGTCATCAAAGCAGATTTACCCGGCGTAAAGTCTGAAGACATCAAAGTCACGGTTGAAAATGATGTTCTGACTATCAAAGGTGAAAGAGAATCTGAGAAACGTGAGCAGTCGAATAATTACAAACGCATTGAACGGTTTAGTGGCAGTTTTATGCGTCGCTTTACATTGCCTGAAGCTGCCAATCTGGAAAAGATAAAAGCCAAAACAACAGATGGTGTTCTTGAACTGACTGTACCTAAAAAAGCAAAGGCTCAAGCAAAACCTTTGGAGATCAAGGTTGAAAAGTAGCAGAGAAGTGACATTAAGAGGCTAGCGTTAATTGCAGTCAGATATCGATGTGTATCAGTCTATTAGTCATTTGCTGTCGTTCAAACAGATATGCAACCGTTGTGGACTGCCACAAAAAAAACTGACAGAAATGCTCGATTATGGGGTGATTACACCATCAGCTATGACCATACTCGATCATGAGGCTTTATATGAGACTGATTGTGTTAGGAAAGTCCATATTGCAATGCGCTTATGTCGTGATCTGGAATTGAATATGGCTGGTGCTGCTCTAGCTATAGAGTTACTGGATGAAATAAATAGTTTGCGTGAGCGATTGCAGATCGATTGATAGAAGAGCATTTTTATAGGAGAAATATGAAAATGATGACTGTATTAGTGGCGGACGCTTCAGAAGCTAAAGTGTTCAGCGCTGAAAATCGACATGCGACACTGTCTGAAATCAAACACATAAAAAATCCTACCGGACATTTGTTAGAGCAGGAACTGACTTCTGATACACCAGGCAGAATTATGTCTCGCGGAGGGGGTAGTCACAATTATCAGACAGCAGAAACGCATAAACATCATGATGAGGTAGCATTTGCATCACTCGTTATCCGATTCTTGCGCGATCTATATGAGACACAGAGTCTCGGTAATCTTGTGATTCTTGCCGCGCCTGATTTTTTAGGTGAATTACGCAAATTAATGCCAGCCAACATAAAAAAACACATCATCCTGGAAAAACCCAGAGATCTCGTTGCGATGGAAAAACAAGAAATCCAAGCACATCTTCATGGGTATTTCCAGAGCGAGTTCCTTAATGGATAAACACATTATTCACATGGCTTCTCACGGATTAACTGGGAGTGCCGGATGACTTATCTAGTGCATGTTAGTTTACTAACTACGCTTTTTTCTGTTGAAAAAAGTGGGGGCGGAGATTACTTCAGCTTCTCGGGCAAGCCTTTGCTTGTGGCTAAGCGTGTCGCGCCTGCACCTGCGGCGTTACCTCCTTGGCTTGTCACGACACCTACCCCTTTCGGGTCTGAGTAGATGGGTCGAAAGCACTCTCAGTTATTTTTCACTCACGATTCGCAGGAAATATCTGCTTCGAGTAATTGTTTGCCGCCTATTAAGAGTCTAAAGCATCTTGCAGACCTCACTGAGACCAGCTATCGCGATCTCAGGAAAATTATTACCCGGCAGTCACCAGAACCATACAAAGTATTCCGGATAAGGAAAAAATCAGGCGGCTTTCGTATCATTGCCATACCTGATGAAAGTTTGCTCAAAGTGCAACAATGGATATATCGGCATATCCTTTCTCAGGCCCAGCCAAGTCCGGTAAGTTATGCTTTTCAGAAGGGAAAGTCTATTCGCGATGCTGCTAGCGTTCACTGTGGCTGCCGCTGGTTAATAAAGCTCGATTTATATAATTTTTTTGGTGCTATTTCCGAGATTGATGTTTATCGGGTTTTCTACAGTCTGGGTTACCAGCCGTTGATAGCATTTGAACTTGCAAGATTGTGTACCCGGCTGGGTAGTCTGACCGCTTTTCGGCATCGGCATAGATGGGAGATTGAGGGAAACTCCACTATTATCAGTCAATATCAAGGTCAGCGAATGGGCCACTTGCCTCAAGGCGCACCAACTAGTCCGGCATTATCTAATCTCGCCATGGTGGCGTTTGACCGGAAGATCATGAATCTCGCCGCGGAAGAACAATTAACTTACAGTCGATACGCTGATGATCTCAGTTTTTCAACGCCACTCACGAGCTTTTCACGAGAACTGGCCAAGGCCTTTATTCACCGAGTTTTTCGCTTGATGCGAACATATGGTCAGTCACCGAATATGACTAAAACCAAGATCATTACGCCAGGCGCCAGAAAAATTGTTCTCGGACTATTAGTCGACGGTGAAGAGCCTCGACTACAAAAATCGGTTAGAAACCATATTCGTCAACATATTTTCTATCTAAACCACTCTGATGTTGGTCTTCAGAAACACGCACAAAAGCGTGGTTTTCTATCCACTGATGGATTCAAAGCGCATTTAGACGGGGTATTGTCCTATGTCCATGATATTGATCCGTCACTTGCACAAAACTACCGACATCAATTAGCGGATGTTTACAGGCTGGTGTAAACCCGATAACCCATAGGAGAAGCAAAATGGAAAAACTATATATCAGCATTTTAGTGACAAGTTTGATTATTTGGCCTTTGCAAGGTATGAGCGAAACCGGAAAAGGAGCGAGTAAAGACCAGCAAAGGAATGAGCAGTCTGAGCAAATTAGAGAGCAAGAAAGACAACAAGAACAAATGCGCAATGAAACACAAGAGGGCGGACAGCAGGGGAACAAACAACAGGAGCAAATGAAAGAACAGGATCGTGAAAGACTTCGCGAACATCAGGACGAAAACCAGGGTATGAATCAACAGCGTGAAATGAAAAACCAACAGACACAGAATGAGTTGGGTCAGGGAGCACAGCAAGGACAACAGTCACGTGAAAATAACAAGAAATGGTGGCAGTTCTGGAGATGACTAAGAACTAACTGATAAAGATTGATCGTGATAATTAACAGCGCTGATTGATCGATTTAGTTGTATTTTGATAAATGTATTATGGTATTTAAGGTGAACAAAAAAATGTTGCTGGAAGACTTTGGGTCTATTGCGAGAAGGCGTTTATGCTGTATAAGTTTTTAGCAGAGTTTACTTGATTCAAAGGGAGTTTTATAAACACTTTGCTACCCAGTTGAAGTAATGTTTCATTGACCCGTCCTGAAATAAGGAGTGTGCCTGAAAGCATGCTCCTTTTTTGATTCGCTAATAATGGAGGTAAAGCAATTTCGAAATGATAAAAGCAATTTTTACAGCAAGCGAAAATCTGGGTGGGCAACGACAAGTCCCGGAAATTAATCTGGTTGCGGGTAAAGGTATTAAAGGAGACCGTAATTTTGACAGAAGCCAATGGCCGGGGCAGAACATTACCTTTATCGAACAGGAAGAAATCAGTGAGTTTAATCAGCGTTTTTCGCAGCAGATTAGTCTGTCTGATACCCGGCGTAATGTAATTACCGAAGGCGTCCGTCTTAACGATTTAGTTGGACAGGTTTTTTGGATTGGCGATGTCAGTTTCAAGGGCGTAGAACTTTGTGAACCCTGCTCTACCTTGGGCGCATTACTGGAAAACGATAGCATAAGCAAAAAAGCTATCGTCAAAGCATTTACGCATAAAGCCGGACTGCGTGCCGATGTTCTGTCAGATGGTCAAATCAGAGTGGGGATGCAGATTGAACCTGTCGTGAAGTAGCCAGTTTTATCCAAGCTACTCCACCACAGAAAGCTTTATCTATTGGTATCAGATTCCCGATGTAAAACATCCAATAAAGCAAACATTGCTTGTCTGCTTCGTTTAAGCTGATCGATGTTATCCATTAATTCCACTTCCTTTTGTACAAACTCGGTCTCGGGCAAGGAATGCTTTTCCAGTGCCAGAAAGGCTTCAATCGTGCCAGGCTCAACTTCCAGATGAAACTGTAACGCCCAAATTCGCTTGCCAAAATAGAAACCCTGACAGGGAGTAATCCTGCTATCGGCAAAACAACGGGTATTTTCAGGTAACTCCACACAATCCCCATGCCAGCTAAGTGGGGTTAAATCATCAGGCATCCATGTTATTTCGGGATCGATTTTATTGACGGAAAACCAACCGATCTCCTGTTGAGCATTTGGATATACTTTGGCCCCCATGGCTGATGCAATTAACTGACAGCCGAGACAAATCCCCAGCACAGTCTTTTCTGCGTCAACCGCTTCACGGATAAGTTGTTTTTCACCAATCAGCCAGGGATAGTTGGTTTCATCATAAGTGCTCATAGGCCCACCCATAATGATTAACCAGTCAAACTCGGTGACTGCAGGCAATTGAACATGCTGATCCAACCGATAAGTAGTCAATTGAAACGGTTTATCTGCAAACCAATGCCGCATGGAACCTATCCATTCGCCATCAGCATGCTGAAAGATAGCGACTTTCTGCATTCGCAACTCCAAAATCTGATTAAAACAGATAGCAGGAAGAGCTATCTGAAAAAAGTAAACTGCGAATCGCGGCATTACGAGCAGTATGTGAACGATAGCGAATACCAATAGAAAAGCATAGTCTTGGGGCCTGTAAATCTTTCATTTCTGCCTTGTTGGAAAAAAATATCCTTCAGCATTAGTGGGCTTGAAAGATCAAGGGTCAAAAGAATGATTTAAATCCAATCTTTATCATCAAACTCTATAGTCAACTACGGTTGCTAACGATATTAGCTATAACCATGACGGTTTTAATCAAATGTTGCGTCACATTAAGCTACTGATTAAACGATAAAATTATCTGATGCCCCATTTTTGTTCACTTTGCGCACAATTGTGGTGCGAACTGGTTTACAGTTGATCATATATAGGATTACTATCACTCCGGCAACCCTATAGTTAAAAAAGTTATAAATAAAATTTGTCGAGGAACGGGTTGTTAATTTAATAAAAATCAACGGAGAGAACGTATGTCAAAGTTAACTGCATTATCTATAAGTATTGCTGTATTAGGAGCTATTTGGGCGTACCTGGCTTTAGGTCCATTAGCTGGTTTTGTTTTAGTCTGGGCAGGTTTTATTGCCTGGGCATGTTTTTTCCATACCGGTGCTGATATGCCGGCCTTACAAAAAACCATTGTGGGCATGAGCTATGGTGCGGTGATTGCTGGCATTGCTTTATTGTTAGCGACTACCAACCCGCTGGGTTTACCAGGTGTTTTAGGAACCGCGATTTATGTCGGTGTAACCGTATTTTTCCTGGTTATTGTGGCCAGATTTGATTTGTTATCGGTGGTACCAGCCAATGTTTATGGTTATGCCGCAACTGCCGCATTTGGTTTACAAACAGCAAATGCTGGAAGTGCCATAACTATGGATATGACTAATCCTGTATTGATCATCATTCTTTCCACGATTCTTGGTGCGGTTTTTGGTTTGTTATCTGCCAAACTGGCTGCTGCAATCGAAAAGAAATCTTAATATTGAACCGCATTTAAGCGGTTTTTTTATAACCATTTCAGGGCCGGTATAACTGAAAGATATTTCAGTTGTGCCGGCCCTGAGTTATGAATACTCCGTTAATCATTGATATTGAATTGCGATGAATTTGTTGACATGCTCATCGCACCCATTTTAATAAAATAGATTTGGACTTTTATGCGTTCAGCCATTTTTCTACTATTAATTTTATCCACTATTGTACTGGCCACATTTCCCATTTTCTTTACCTGGGCTAATCGTGTTGAACCCAGTTTTATCGGTTTACCGTTTGCCTTTCTCTGGCAGATTGCCATGGCGTTATTAGGCGCCTTTTTTCTGGCTTGCTGGTATCTGGTTGAGAGTCGTAGTGGTGATCTGGATATTGAAGTTGAGTCGGAGGCATCAAAATGATTCCAATGTTGATGCTGGCGGGTTTTCTGGGACTTATCCTATGGATAAACCGTCGTCAGATGGGCGTGAAAACCCTGAATGATTATGCAACAGCAAGTCATAGTATTGGGGTGTTGGGTATTACCTTAGGCTTTCTTGCTACCTGGTATGTCGGTGCCGGGTATACCGTGTTTTCAGGGTTTGCCGTCAGTTTTGGCATGATCGGTATGTACGTTATTCCTTATGGCATTATCACCATGCTGGTGATGTATCTGGTCGCTGAAAAATCCTTTATCTGGGGCAAGAAATATAACATCCGTACCCAGTCAGAACTGCTGGGGCTACGTTATCGAAGCGATGCAATCAGGGTATTAACAGGTTTTGCCGGTGTAGCGTTATCAGTACCGTGGTTATTAATGGAGTGGTACACCATTGGTTACGTGTTTAATTATGCGACTGATGGATTTATAAGCCCGTTACTGGGCATGATCATCGGCATATTTGTGGTGGTGTTTTATGTCGCACTCGGTGGCATGCGTTCAGTTATCACTGCCAATATTATTCAGGGTCTGTATATGCTGATTGCGGGATCAGCCATTCTGTTATGGGTTATTTATACCCAGCTTGGCGGTATTGAAGGCGCTATGCAACGCATATTGGAACAAAGCCCCGAAGCATTAACCTTTCCCGGTCCCGGCTGGGATATGTCGCCAAATTACTGGATGGCAATCGTCATTACCAGTGGTCTGGGCGGCTTTATGTGGCCATGGGTCTATAACAAGTTATTTGCTGCAGACAGTATTCGTACCATCAAACAATCGGTGTTATTTGCGCCGACGCTGGGTATTCTGTCATTCGGTTTACTGTTTCTGCTGGCAATGGCATTACATCCACTCCCATTTGCTCAACAAAATCCTCAGGAAGCAATGTTCTGGATCCATAGTCAGGCAGGTGCATGGCCGTTGGGTTTTTTTGCGGTGCTGGTAATGGCGGCAAGTCTGGGGACGGTGAGCAGTATCCTTAATGCTATGTCTACCGCAATTTCAGGTGATCTGGCACAGGTCATTAAACGTGATATCAGTGAGAAAACTGCCTTGCAAATTGCCCGTTGGTCAGTAGTTTTTATGAGTATCGGTGCATTGATTGGGGCTTATATACGAGAAGGGCAATTAGTGTTTCTGGCGTTGATGACTTACCAGGGCATGATTGTTTTATCTCCGGTGGTGTTACTTGGGTTGTATTGGAAGCGTGCCAATAAAATCGGTGCAGTGAATGGGTTTTTGGCGGGGATGGCAGTATCATTTGGCTTAACAATCTTTGAGCCAGCATTTATCATCACTTATGGCTGGACACCCGGCGTGTATGGCTTTTTAACCACATTGAGTATTATGCTGATTGCTGGATACTGTCGACCGGTAGAGTCACATGTGGAAAAACTCTGGCAGGATATTGCCATAGCAAAAAGCACCAAGCCCACAGGAAAATTAGCTACTGCAAAATCAATTTAGTTGCGATGAAAAATTATAACCGTTTGCCAAATTGTGGATGGTTAATGGCTTTTGGCTGGCTAATGCTGAGCATAAGCTCACCGTTAGCTCACAGCAAGGAGCAGGAGTCAGCCGGTAATGTTGTGCTGTTACATGGTTTGGCTCGCACAGCAGGCTCAATGGATTCGATGGAAAAACATCTGAGCAAAGCAGGGTATAAGGTATGCAATATTGATTATCCTTCCCGCAAACACCGTATCGAGAATCTGACCAGCGAATTTGTTGTACCGGAAATCCAACAATGTTTCGGTGATGTTTTAACACCTTTGCATTTTGTCACCCATTCACTGGGAGGTATTATTGTCAGGCAACTCGCGGTGGAACATCAGCAAATCAAAATTGGCAGGGTAGTAATGTTATCGCCGCCTAATCAAGGCAGCGAAGTGGTCGACAAACTGGGCACCTGGGGCTTATTTGAATGGATAAACGGGCCTGCCGGCAAGCAACTGGGGACAACAGAAGACGCTATACCCAACCAGTTGGGACCAGCCACTTTTGAACTGGGTATTATTACTGGAAACCGCTCGATCAATCTGATCTTATCTACGCTGATTCCCGGACCCGATGATGGCAAGGTTTCCATCAAAAATGCACGATTGGATGGCATGCAGGATTTTCTGGTGGTTGAGCAAACACATCCGTTTATTATGGCGAACGATACGGTGCAATCGCAGACCCTGCATTTTCTGCAAAACGGGACTTTCCAGCATTAATTCATCATTACTTTATTGAACGGGCAAATATCCCGCTGTTTGCAGTCAAAAAACTGTTTGGGTTTTCTGCAGTCACTGTTAGGGTGAGTAATCGTATTTTAGGAGAACCGTATGCCGTTAATGACCCGTGCAACCAGATACTTCCTGGCGTTGATATTGTTTGTCAGTGCTGCCTCTGTCATGGCCGATGACTATCAGAAGCATGACTATAAGACTCTGGTGCTGGATATTCTGATTACTGGAGATAGCTCAGTAACCGGCGATAAAGCCGAGAACGCAGAAAAGATTGCCAAGTTCAGTGAACATCTGCGAAATGAATTAGACGATAAGACGCAGTTTAATATCATCAACGATGCCGATTCTCTGGCGAAAGTTAAAGCGTTTGATGAAAAGCACAATCTGCATTATTGCAATGGTTGTGAACTTACCTTAGCGAAAGAGCTGGGTGCAGAGTTGGTGATTGTGCCAAATGTATTTCGTATGAGTCATCTGATTTCAACATTACATGTCGAGTTTAAAGAAGTAGAGTCAGGAAAGCTGATCAAGCGTAAATCCTATGATTTTCGTGGCAACACTGATCAGGCCTGGGAACGTGCAATTAAATATGCCATGCGCGATTTAAAGGACTGGAATAGAGATTAATTTAGGGTCTGTTTATCTGCTTTACCAACAAAAACCCCGGCTTTAAGCCGGGGTTTTTTATGAATTAAAGTAATTTTTAACCCTGCATAAAGCAGGAATAAACCCTACTTAATTTTTTCAAACGCCGCATTTTCATGACGGATAATTGAAATAATCAATCCGGCAATAATGGCGGCTGTGCCGATTGCAAATAGCACCAAAGCAAAAGGGTTATCTGCAAAGGTAAAATAGGCACTGACGTTTTCCCAGGTTGTAATTGAACTTCCCATAATAATGCTCCTTAGGTTTCAGAATTGGCTAATTTGTTAGGCACTTCACTGGTGGTCAGATCCGTCATAGCGGGCACGCCGCCTTCCGGATAAGGTTTAGCCAGGAGTTCAACCTCATCAATACCGATATCTTCGCAAGCTTCAGGTACACGCAGGCTGTTGGCTTTTTTCAGTAAGAATGACAAGCCATACCCTGGTACAAAGCCCATCAGCCCCATTACTGCAGCCCCGATGAGCTGGCCAACAAAGCTAATTTCCGGTAAACCTTCTGCATTAGGTGTTCCACCGGCAAATACACCGACCAGAACAACCGCAACAACACCTGTGAAACCATGAACACTGACAGCGCCGACCGCGTCATCAATACCACGTTTTTCCAGGAACTTGGCAAATTGAACTGCCACGATACCGGTAGTCACGGCAATGATGAACGCAAGTGAAGGAGAGTAGATATCCAGACCAGCTGCTACAGAGATAATACCGACCAGACCACCAGACATGGTCCAGAATGGGTCACGTGTAGCGATGTAGCAACCAATAATACCTCCGGCAAATCCCATCAGCGTATTAAAAGCAAATGCTGAAAGGTTAGTAGGTGTTCCATAAATTGTGGTCCAACCTGTCTCACCACCATTAAAGATGATGCAACCACCGAGGAACCCGAAGAAACCAAAGATAATCATCATCAGGCCAATCAATGTCATTGGCAGGCTGTGAGGAGAAATGATTTGTGGCACACCGTCAATGAACTTGCCTTTACGAGCACCCAGGTTCATCAAAACACCCAGAGTAAAGAAACCCGCTACAGCATGTACAACGCCAGAAGCACCGACATCGTGATAACCAAATTCGGTTAACAACCAGCCATCTGGATGCCAGCCCCATGCCCCTGCCATAATCCAGACCACACCACCCAGGAAAATAGTCAGTATCAGAAACGCACTGACCCGTATCCTTTCAATAACCGCCCCGGATAGTATTGACCCGGTTGTGGCCCCGAATAAGGCAAATGCTGCCCAGAAAATCCCGGTTCCCATATCCTGAACATCAGGACCCATACTGGCAGCCCATGGTAATGCAGCTGCTGCTTCAATAGGGACAAAACCATTAGGAAATGCGTTATAAATCCACCAGCCAAACAGATAAAATGCCGGAATAATCAGTGCGATAGCAAGAATATTCTTGATACCGGCTGCAAGTGCGTTTTTACTTCGTGAAGCGCCCATTTCATAGGCCAGAAAGCCTGCATGTATCATTAACATGATGGCAGTACACCACCAATAAAAAACTTCTACATTCATGGCCTGATGCATTTCGAATACAGCTTGCTGGGCATCTAACGCTGCCTGCAAGGATTCTAGTGTTGGCGAGTTTTCCATCTTACTATCCTCATTTTAGTTAAAGTCATTTCCCGTTTACCCCTTTTCGGTCAACTTTGTTGTCCAGCAAAAAGCTGGTTTGAACGGCGCTGCTATCAAGGACTTTTTCAGTCGATCGATCCTTGATAGCAACACCAGAACACTGGAGCCTGCGAGCTTCACTCAGCAGATAAAGGCATTTGTGTGCTGCAGTAGCATAGGAAAGCCCTGCTTGCCGCACGTTGGAGATACAATTTCGTTTGTCATCGGTCAGACCACGTTTGGGTGACCAGGTCATATACAAGCCAAGACTGTCCGGTGAACTGAGACCGGGACGTTCGCCAATCAGCATCAATACCGCCTTGGCATTAAGTGCTTCTCCGATATCATCACCAATGGCCACGCGGCCCTGTTGAACCAAGGTGATCGGTGCCAGTGTGAAGTCCTCAATGCCGTCGATTAATATCGGCAGCAAAGCGCTAATAAAAGGCACGACATTTTGATGAATCGCAGTGGCAGATAAGCCGTCAGCAATGACCAGCGCAAGGTCATAAGGCGTTTTTGTGTAATATGGTTTCAGGCTGGTAAAACTTTCCTCATCCAACTGTCGTCCATAATCAGGACGTTGCAGATAGGTCACACGATCGATGGCTCGACTATGTAATATCAGTGGCGGTTGAGTAGTGATTTGTGGAAAATCCTGCTGCAATTGGAGCAGCTGCTGTTGCAAGGTTTCAACATCCAGCTCGGTATGCACCGCATCACGAGCCTGGGCATGAGCCAGTTGAAATTCCAGAGATTCCCGGGTTGGCGTACTGACCCCGGCACGACCAAGACCAATACGTGCCGCAGTGAACTGTCTCAACTGACGCCATGGATTATGCGTCACCATGTCTTCATCAGCTTTGTATTGATCCGTTATCAGCACGTCTTTATCTTCAACCATGAAAATGCCTCACGGCTGAGCTGTTCAGTGAACCGGCGAAGGCTGGAGGTAAATGATTGGTGAGTTGGGCCAGTCCAGCATTACTCATGATCTGCATCTTTTCCAGCCACGCTTCAAATTCTGGCGCGGCACCTAAACCCAACACCCGTCGGGCATATAACGCATCATGAAATGAGGTGGTCTGATAATTGAGCATGATGTCATCTGAGCCGGGAATGCCCATCACAAATGAGCAGCCGGCTGTACCAAGCAATGTCAGAAGATTATCCATATCATTCTGATCGGCTTCAGCATGATTGGTGTAGCAGACATCACAGCCCATTGGCAGCCCTAATAACTTGCCGCAGAAATGATCTTCCAGACCGGCGCGAATAATCTCTTTGCCATCAAACAGATATTCAGGGCCGATAAAACCAACCACTGTGTTGACCAGTAATGGGTCAAATTTACGGGCAACGGCATAGGCGCGGGCTTCACAGGTTTGCTGATCCAGACCATGATGTGCATTTGCCGAAAGAGAACTGCCTTGTCCGGTTTCAAAATACATCACATTCTGGCCAACGGTGCCACGGTTCAGTGATAAAGCCGCTTGTTGGGCCTCAGCCAGGATCGCTAGATTAAAGCCAAAACTGCTGTTGGTTTTTTCCGTTCCCCCGATCGATTGAAAAACTAAATCTACCGGAGCGCCATTTTCGATACATTCCAGTGTATTCGTGACATGAGTGAGGACGCAGGATTGTGTTGGGATTTCATACAAAGAAATCACTTCATCCATGAGATTCATTAGCCGCGTGGCCTGCGTCACATTATCGGTTGCCGGGTTAATACCAATAACTGCATCCCCAGAACCATATAAAAGACCATCCAGCATACTGGCCGCGATGCCATTGACATCATCGGTCGGGTGATTAGGTTGCAGTCTGGTAGACAGGCGTTTGGGTAAACCGATGGTGTTGCGAAAAGCTGTAATCACTCGACATTTCTGGGCGACCAGAATCAAATCCTGATTACGCATAATTTTGCTGACAGCAGCAGCCATTTCCGGGGTAATGCCAGCACTGACTTGTTTCAGGACTTCTGTGCTTGCGGTATCGGTTAGTAACCAATTCCGAAAATCACCGACTGTCAGATGAGAGATAACTGAAAATGCTTCTGCATCATGTTCGTCGATAATCAGACGCGTAATTTCATCATCTTCATAAGGTACTAACGTTTCATTCAGAAATGTTTTTAAAGGTACTTCAGCTAATAGCAATTGAGCGACAGCACGTTGTTCTGCTGATTCAGCAATAACACCGGCCAATCGGTCTCCCGAGCGGGCAGGGGTCGCCTTTGCCATCAATTCAGCTAAATCTGCGAATTGATAGGTTTTGCTGCCCAACTGATATCGATAGCTTTGGCTCATAAACTGCTTTAAATCCAATTAGATGGAATAAAAATTGCACCTGAATAAACAAAGTTTACAAACTATGAATGCGATATCTATACCGGCCGAATATCGAAAATCGGCAAAATAATATTGGGTTTATATTCAGTTACTTACTTAGGCAGCACCGGCATTATTATTAAAACAGGTAAAGCAGATGACCGATAATCCAGAAGAATTTGCACCTAAACAAAGCGGGACTGTATCTAAATGGTGCGTTATGGAAGCTACAGACGCCGACGAGCAGGCCCATAACCTGAAAAACTGGCAACAGCAGTATGATCAGATTAGTAACGGACGCTTTTACGGCAAAATTGAAGAAGTACTGTTTGATTCAGTTCATGCCTTTCGAGAGCACACCAGCCAAACCGTAAGACAACAATGCAATGTATGGCCTAATGCAATCTGGCTGGGTTTTTCAGCAGATGAAAAATCCTGCCGTATCAATGGTCATCATGTCAGTAGTGATCATCTGATGATTCGGCCTGGCAATACCCAGTTTGAATTAGTTACCCCAGAACAATTCAATATTTTTGGCATTGTCATTAATCAAGCCACGCTTCATGCTTTCGCTCGTAAACAAGGTATCGTATTAGATAACAGTTTGTTTTATTCGCCATTAAGATTCTGGCAGTCCGACAAACTGAATTCACTGCGTTACTTGTTAAATGATGTTTTGAAGCCACAACAAGATCATCTGATCCGACAGCATCAGGAAGATATTTTAATTATGGCAGTGCTGGAGATTCTGCAGCAAAACGAGCAGCAGATTCATGAAAAACCGAGCTTTGTGAAACGCCGTGCCGTGGTAGAAAAGATTACAGCGTATCTGGACTCCCACCCTGATAAACCGCTCAGTATTACGGATCTGTGTGATCTGGCACATGTCAGTCGTCGTACCCTGCAATATTGTTTTGAAGATGTATTGGGAATAAGCCCGCTTAAATGTATGCGGATTTCAAGGCTCAATGCTGTAAGACGGATTTTGCTAAACGGGTTAGAGGATGAGCAGACCATCTCGATGATTGCCCAGCAATGGGGCTTTTTTCATGCCGGTCAGTTTACCCATGATTACACCAGTCTATTTGGTGAGAATCCTTCCGTTACAGCAATGCGCCATCAGCAAGTATTAGCGGAAAAACAGGGTATTCAAACCTGAAAGGGATGTGCATTTAATGGTTAAGGGGTGATAGCTTTCGCATAACTTTCAGTTTCAATATCTACCGTTTCTAGCGTTATAGAAGTACTTTTTAACGCAAGTTTTTCCAACTGTTGTAATACCAGTTTGGTTAACTGTTGCTTCTGTTGTGTGGTGCGGCCGTCATGCAGACGGATAGTGACATGGATAAAATCGTTACAGTCCTCCGCCAGTCGAAAATACTCATAAGCCAGTGCTCGGGTTTTAATATGGGATGACTCAAATAAAGCCGATTCCAATACCCCATGATGAACGGCCTCCACCAATATGTCTGGTGAGATATCCAGTGAGCTGGAAAATTCAATAATGCAATGTGGCATAGTGACCTATCTCAAAAGCAGATAAAGACATATCAGCACTGATATCGCTGACAAACCTAATGAAAAAAATAAGAGATTTCGATAGGTTTTAACCTGCTTTTTGGCTTCTTCAGCAGCCGTTTCAAAGCCACTGATCGCCTGCTGCATATTTTCAGCCAGCACATGAATGGATTGAGCGTTCTGTGTTGCTGCTTTTTGCAATTCTTCTATCTGTTTAACCACAACCGGATCGGCTTTGACCGCTTCGGGTTTGGCAGTAAATGCCGGTATCGCATAGGCTGCAACTTGGGCTACATAAGGCGCAACAGCTTTGATAATCGGGAGAAATTGAATGGCCATAAAAAACTCTTTTTTAGGAGTAAACAATAAACTTTAATTTTGATACAAACTTCGCAAATGTTTCAGAAAGCACTAAGAGTTGCGACACCCTCAAAGCGTTAGAATCGGCTGGAAAAGCCGTACTAATAAAGCTGAAAATTCAGCTGACGCAAGTGCAGACTAGGCTTATTAAACGATAAAACAGCAAAAACTTCATGATAGGTAAATTGCACATCAACAAGCCCTAATTTGATAAGCTATCCGACTATTCTTTATCTGTACAAAAATTCATCATTAATGAACTAAAATGGCGCGTCAATGTGACATTGTGGATTTGCTTTGGTCTATTGACCACAGGAGCAAGCGGTTCCCTCAAAAAATTATGCCCAAACCCGCTTTTAACTATTCGATCTCATACAAGGAGACATCGTGAACAAGGCACTCATTTCGGTTCTTGGCAATGACCAGCCCGGTATTATGGCAGCAGTTGCCACGGTTATTACCGAGCATGGCGGTAATATTGAAAATCTGAGCCAAACACTGCTTCAATCGGTATTCGGCGCGTTATTAATGGTTTCAATGCCAGAAGAAGCTCAGTGTGAAGAATTGCACAAGGCTCTCCAGCAGGTAGGCCAGAAAATGCGTTTGTCGATTCACGTTGATCCATGGGATGAGCAACCAACACCCTGGCAGGAAAATCCGCCTGAAGTACAACCTTACATTCTGACCGTAATCGGCCCGGATCGACGGGGTCTGGTGGCTGAAGTATCTACCCAACTCGCCCGTCATGGGGTGAATATCACCAATATTCAGGCGATTTTCAAAGGCGGTAAGAATCCGATGGATAATCTGATGGTGTTTGAAGTTGATGTACCGCGTTCAACCATCATGCAGGATTTGCGTGATGCACTCCATGAAGTCGGCCAGAGACTGGATATCGAAATTGATACGCAACATCGCAAGATCTTCGAATCCGTGAGCAACATCAGTAATTAAGGAACCTCTCATGCTCAACGAAAAAGACATTATTTCAACTTTGATGATGGTGCGGGAACAAAACCTGGATCTTCGCACCGTCACTGTTGGCATCAACCTGACCGATTGCGTCAGTCATGATCTGGAAACATTCAAACGTAAAATTTACGACAAAATCACCCGTTATGCTGGCCAATTGGTGGCATCCTGTAACCGCATTGAAAGACGCTACGGTATTGAAGTTGCCAATAAACGGATTTCTATCAGCCCAATCGGTGTTGTCGGTGCACCTTTTAGTTCAGAACAATTAGTTGAGGTCGCCGTAACGCTTGATAAAGCGGCGCATGAATTGGGTGTGGATTTTATTGGTGGTTTTACTGCTTTGGTAGAGAAGGGCATGAGTAAGGGCGATCAGGCTTTGATCGAAGCCATTCCACAGGCGCTGACGGAAACGCAACGAATCTGTTCATCCGTCAATGTGGCCAGTACGCGTGCCGGTATCAACATGGACGCGATTCTCAAGATGGGGCAAATCATCAAACAGGCTGCAGAACTCACTGCAGACGATGATGGCCTTGCTGCTGCAAAATTAGTGGTATTTGCCAATATTCCACAAGATGTACCGTTTATGGCCGGTGCTTATTTAGGCATCGGTGAAGCAGATGCGGTTGTCAGTGTTGGTGTCAGTGGTCCTGGTGTAGTTAAAGCGGCTTTGGAAAAAGCCTTGGCTGAAGATGAAAATATGGATCTGAGCCGTGCGGCGGATGTCATTAAACAAACAGCAGCCAGACTGACACGTGCTGGTGAGTTGGTGGGCCGTGAAGTGGCACAATTACTAAATCTGCCATTTGGTATTGTCGACTTGTCGTTGGCACCGACACCGAATCGTAATGACAGTGTCGGAGAGATTTTTGAAGCGATCGGTTTGCCAGCTTTTGGATCACCAGGCAGTACCGCATTTTTATCCATGCTCAATGATGCAGTGAAAAAAGGTGGTGCGTTTGCCAGCTCACATGTGGGTGGTTTAAGTGGTGCGTTTATTCCGGTTTGTGAAGATTTGACCATTGCTGAGTCGGCTGCAAACGGCACCTTGAATCTGGAAAAACTCGAAGCCATGACGGCAGTCTGTTCAGTTGGCCTGGATATGGTGGCTTTACCTGGAGATACTTCAGCTGAAATGCTATCCGCGATTATTGCTGATGAAATGGCAATTGGTGTCATCAACAAAAAAACCACAGCAGCAAGATTGATTCCAGCGCCTGGCAAAAAAGCAGGTGATATTGTCCGGTTTGGTGGTTTGTTGGGTGAAGGCCCAGTGATGGCTGTCAATATGGGGAATCAGGAAAACCGCTTTGTTCGCTTAGGTGGCCGTATTCCTGCTCCGATTCAAAGCTTGGTTAATTGATCATCTTATGCTAACAATTAAAAAGCCGTGACAGAAACTGTCACGGCTTTTTTAGATAAAATAAGCGTCAAAATTACTGGCTTTTCGCTCTTCTACGCATTGCTAAAAAGCCCATCAAACCTGAACCAAATAACCAAACTGCTGCTGGTATTGGAACGGCTGAAACCCGGATGTTATCCAGCATCGCTCCAACATTATCCCCCCCGAAGTTTCTAAAAGATAATTTATCCCCATCAACCAAATCAACCAGGAAACTATAGGTATGCCAATTTTCATCCCAATCCAAGAGAAGATGATTAACAAGTGCACCTGCTCCAAACAACACCGAAACTTGGTCAGCAGGACCATTACGTTGATTACCAGATAAATCAAAACTCACTTTGTATTTACCTGCAGAAAAACCATTTTTAGAAGACAAAATCCCTGCGTCACCAGTTGAGCCGTCCAGATCTACGCAAAAGCTACCAACTGAACAAACGATTCCCCATTGATTACCGTTTTTGATCAAATCAACCGTACCGTTTGATACATCCCAATTAACGAAGCTGTTATAGTTTAAGACAGAACTCGCTTGACCTTCACCTTCAAAGCTATCATATAGGCTATTAATGGTTGCAGCAAAGGAAACTGGAGCAAAACATAATGCAGATATTGCTAAAATTTTTGTTAAGTTTTTCATAGATATATCCTCAATTTTTGTAGTTCAGCAATCTCAACTTTGAGACCGGAAACTTTCCGTCCTTAATTCGCATTAAGTTTGGCAAAAATTAAAAATAAATGTGTCTTATAAAGTTCGACACAGATTCAAAATAATCCTTATTTAGACGTTTTTTAATTGTACTTTGGTACAAATACACTTAATAAATCACTTACGGTTAGTCCGGTAACTTATTAATGCAAAAACTCGTTGTACAAATTATTATCTTTCAGTGGGATAAATCTCAGCTTTCTGATGCGCACAAAAAAGCAAGGGCAGGATTACCTGATCGCTATCCGCTAAAATCCTCCTCTTCTGTTTTGTCTAATAAGCAAATATTGCTTGATAAGCATGGGGATGATATTTCTGGAAATCGCATTCGCTATCAAATGACAGATGATTATTTTTTAATTGATCGTTATCGTGTTGGTTTAAAAGCCAAAAAAGTGGAGTTCAAACCACGATTACAGGCCGATGAACCACCGATATTACTTACTTCGCTCGAAGAAGGGTGGGTACAGTGTCAGTACCAGTGGCGTTACCGGATGGATGAAGGCGGTTATATTTACTGGCTTTATGAAAATGTGATCGTAAATGTCTGCTTCGCAGAAAAAAACGATCCAGGTGTTTTTGTAAACTCACCTCCCACCCAACGTTTTACATCTCTACTGACCTGACTCACCAAACGCTCACAAAAACCATAAGTCCACTTGCTTTTAGTTCATGCTTGAGGATGAGATGGAGAGCACAGGTTTTTGGAGAGTAAATCTCTATAATCGCATTAAATTTCTACGGGACAAATTATTTTCTTTCCTTGGAGTCAATATATTACGACCAAGGTAAAAGTCCCTGGTTTTAGTGAGAATTATCCCTTGTAATGAAAAGGTAATATGCCTAAGATGCCCCGGCATTTTAAGATCGTTAAAATCAATTAACAGTTCTGTTTAAATATTTTTAATTGCCTGTTATGAATCAGTAAGTCCTTGAAATTATTTCAACTTAATCGCTAAGTAAAAACAGACGGGGTATTGACCATCTATCTAATGACCACCTCAGCCAAAACAAAGCCAAAAAGCCTCTCGTGAACAGCTATGTAGCCGATACCTCACCGGTTGCCATAGTGAAGTTTTGTCTGCAGTCTGAGCGGCAGATAGCAATTCTCGACAGTACAGCTTCCATCGTTGATATTTTTGGTTTTACCGCAGCACAAATTATTGAAGATTCCTCGTCTGCATGGATGAGCATTGATTCAGATGATCGTGGCATTATTCTGCAGAAAATGGCTGAGTCAGCTCAAACGATGCAACCTCTGAATCTGGGTTGGCATGTGTTACACCCTCAGAAAGGTAAGGTTTTAGTGGATTGCAAAGCCATGCCTGAAGCGGATTCAGAAAACGGAATGGTATGGCATGGCTATTTTCAAAATATCACCGACCTGAAACGTACAGAGCAGGAAAATCAGTCTCATTTGTGGTTTCTTGAATGTCTGGATCAGGTCAACCGGGCTATTCAGGGCACCAATGATCTTGAGCAGATGATGAGTGATGTTCTGGCAGCGATATTGTCGTGTTTTGCATGTGACAGAGCATGGCTTTTATATCCTTGTGATCCAGCAAGTGCCACTTGGCATATCCCCATGGAGCAGACCACTCCTGACTACCCTGGTGGTCTGTCTGCTGGAACAGATTTCCCGATGACCGAAGAGGCAGCCCGAGGTCTGGAAGCCTATCTGGCCAACAGTGAACCAGTAACGCTGATTACCACTATAGAAAGTCCTGATGCACCCGAATTTCTGAGAGAGCATCATATTCGCTCAATCATCGGTACGGCCATCTATCCAAAAACCGGTAAACCCTGGGTGTTTGGTTTGCATCAATGTTCGTATGAGCGAGAGTGGACTAACGACGAAAAACGTTTATTCAGTGAAATCGGTCATCGTTTATCTGATGGCTTGACCAGCTTGCTGATATATCGTGAACAACGTGAGAGTGATGAACGCTTTCGGCAGGCGTTTGAATTTGCTGCGATTGGAATGGGGGTGTTGTCCTTGAGTGGGCAGTGGTTAAGAGCCAATCATTCCATTTATGAAATGTTCGGCTATTCCGAAACTGAACTACTGCAAATGACCTATCAGGAAATGACCCATCCCGAGGATTTGCATAAAGGACAAGCGGAGCTTGATCGGCTGATTGCTGATCAAATTCCCTATATGCAGATTGAAAAGCGCTATCGTCATCAAAATGGGGACTATTTCTGGGCAAGACTCACAACCAGCATTGTCAGAGGAAGAAACAACCAGCCGCTGTATTTCGTTTCGCAGATAGAAGATATCGAAGAGCGTAAAAAATCAGATCAAAGTATCGCCCTGTTAAATTTTGCTATCAATCAGGTAAAAGAATGCATTTATCTGCTGGATGGAAAAGGGCGCATCAGATATGTCAACGATGAAACCTGTCACACCATGGGATACAGCCGTGACGAATTAATGGCTATGTCCGTTCCTGAAGTTGACCCAGATACCTCTCAGGAGGTTTGGAACGAACATTGGCAAGAACTTAAACAAGAACGTTCCGTTCGTTTGGAAACTCGCCATAAAACAAAAAACGGCAGGATCATTCCAGTCGAGGTGAATGCCAACTATTTTGAGTATGGCGGAATTGGCTACAATCTGGCACTAACGCATGACATCACTGAGAGAAAAGCGGTTGAAATTGCTTTGCGGGAGCAGGAAGAACGTTTCCGGCAACTTGCCGATAATATTGAAGAAGTTGTCTGGCTGACCGATCTTGCTATGGGGCATCTGCTTTATATCAGTCCAGCCTATCAAAGCATCTGGGGACGCAGCTGTGAAAGTCTTTATGATAAGCCGTCGTCCTGGTTGGAAACGATTCATCCTGAAGACATAAATAATGTCAGTCAGGCTGTTGTTCAAGGCAAGATAACTGGCGAATACGATATTGAATTTCGCATTATCCGCCCGGATAGCACCATTCGTCATATTCACCAAAGAGCCTTTCCGATATTGAATGAAGCGGGCGATGTGTATCGAATTGCCGGCACTGCCCAGGATATAACGGAACGGAAAGAGCAGGAAGCACATATTGAATATCTTGCCTATCACGATTCATTAACCGCTTTACCAAACCGTTTATTGACGATGGATCGTCTGGGGCATGCGATTACCCATGCTACACGTCATGCCGATGTATTGGCCGTTTTGTTTCTGGATTTGGATCGCTTCAAAACCATCAATGATTCACTTGGTCATCAGGCAGGTGACTTGCTGTTACAGCAGGTTGGTTCACGCCTGCTTGGGGTATTACGTGAAGAAGATACCATCGGCCGGGTGGGAGGTGATGAATTTCTGATTTTGCTCCCCAGTATTAATACACCTGACGATGCGGCACATGTCGCCCAAAAGCTACTCGACATTTTATCTCCACCCTTTATGGTAGTAGGTCATCAATTACATGTTAATGCCAGCATTGGGATCAGTTTGTGCCCCCGAGATGCAGTCAATGCTGAAACATTAGTGAAATATGCTGATACAGCGTTATATCTGGCCAAAGAGCAAGGCCGAGGCGTTTTCCGTTTCTTCAGTCCCGAACTGGATGATCGTGTTCATGCACGACTGCAATTGGAAAATGATTTACGAAATGCGATGCATACAAACCAGCTGTATTTGCATTATCAGCCGTTAATGGATTTAGCGACCGGAGAATGCATAGGTACAGAAGCGTTACTAAGATGGTCTCATCCTAAAATTGGCTTCATCTCTCCAGCCACTTTTATCCCGGTTGCGGAAGAAACAGGTTTGATCTTACCGATTGGTGATTGGGTTTTACGGACCGCCTGCCTGCAGGCAAAAAAATGGTTCGAGGCCGGTAAAACGAATTTTCGGATGGCAGTTAATCTGTCACGCAGACAATTGGACTATGTCGGGCTGGCTACAGATATAAGACGAATTCTTGATGAGACAGGTTGTCCTGCACATCTATTGGAACTGGAAGTCACCGAATCCAGTGCCATGCAGAACCCTGAACAGGCTATTGTTATCTTAAACTCGCTTCATGAAATGGGCATTTGTCTGGCAATTGATGATTACGGAACTGGCTACTCAAGTCTAGCGTATTTAAAACGTTTCCCATTTGATCGACTTAAAATTGATCGATCATTTATTGATGGTATCCCAGATGATGCTGATGATATGAGCATTGTGCATACAACCATTATTCTGGCGAGACAATTGCGTTTAACGGTTATTGCCGAAGGCGTGGAAACCCAGGCACAGTGTGATTTTCTCAAGAAACATCAATGTGATGAAATTCAGGGCTATTTGTTCGCAAAACCAATGTCGAGTGAAGATGTCGAAAACCGGTTTGGATTCATCAACTCATCTTCGGCGTGATTTGAATTCTGGAGCGTTGTTTCATCCATCATTAGACGAAAATAAGGTGATCTTTAGCGCAATTGGCCAGGCCAATAAATAAAATGGCAAAAATTATAGTGGTTAACCACAGCTACGTAGCGGCCCAAAGGCTGATAAAAACTAAAACAGCAAAACCAGGACGATGCTATCAATGAATGACCGCAAGCGGTTTTTCCTGACGTTTAAGTGAATAATTCCGACGGTTCATGAATAACTGCACAGATTGATAGCACGAACAGGTCGATAGTTTGGTAGTTACAGACTGGTGAGATGCTTGTCAGATGCCCGACAACACGTAAGAATATGTTATGGATAAACCTCTTCTTGATTCATTTAGCGAATACGTAGACTTACTGCTCGACGCCATTTGTGCTGTGGATGAAGACAGCCGGATTATCTATATCAGCAATGGAGCGCATCGCGTTTTCGGCTATCCAGCCGAAGAATTGATAGGTAAAAGAATGCTGGATCTGCTTCATCCCGAAGATCACGATAAAACCCAGCAAAGTATTGATAGTGTTATGCAGGACAAACATGTCCTGGATTTTGAGAACCGCTATATACGAAAAGATGGTCAGGTGGTGCATCTGCTGTGGTCCACCAGCTGGTCAGACAAGCACAAAATGCGATTGGGCGTTGCCCGTGATATCACTCGTATTAAAGCCGCAGAGGAAATGCAAAATTCGCTGATTGCGATATCAGACACTGCGCACCGAACCAACGGCATCAAACAGATCTGCCAGCAAATTCTCTTTCATCTCGACTCTCATATCTCCATCGCGACCTTCGGTGTTGAAGTCTCGCCCATAAATGATTCTAAATGGCACACCATTTTTGAGAGTGTGGGCGGATGCATGCATATGCTGAAAAATGAGGTGAAGCTTCGCATTGCCAGTGATAATCAAATCGCGCTCGAAAAAATTGATGACAAATTAATGTTACTGGTGCCGCTGGTGTTTGATGAAGAGTCTCACGGCATTATTGGCCTGGCTTTAATGGAACAAGATTATTCGCTGAATGAAAACGATAGAGCGTTATTGACCTTCACGGCATTACAGGTTGCCACTGCAATTGAACGCCATCAACGATTTGAACGACTACAACATCTGGCTTTATATGATGCGTTAACCGGCTTGCCCAATCGGGAATTATTTCAGGATAGGGTGCAACGTTCATTATTAAGAGCCAAGCGTGAACAAAACCATTTTGCTCTGATGTACATGGACCTGGATAAATTCAAAGAGGCCAATGATACCTATGGCCACGCAGCCGGTGATCAACTGTTAAAAGAATCAGCAAGACGCATTTCGGATTGTGTGCGAGAAACCGATACCGTCGTAAGATTTGGTGGAGACGAATTTGTCGTGCTGTTGGATACTGTGGAAAACCGCAAAGGTGCATTGGGAGTAGCCGAAAAAATCCGTTTGTCACTGTCAGAACCCTATGAATGGCAAGAACATGAAATAGAACTTTCTGTCAGTATTGGTATCGCTTTGTTTCCCGAACAGGGAGAGCAAATTACCCAACTTATCGCTGCCGCCGATGAAGCCATGTACAAAGCCAAAAAGCGTGGCAAAAACTGTATTCGTTGAACAGTTCAACGATTGTTTAAGTTGCCCCTGGAAGTGCGATTTTGTTTTATCCATTTCTCTTCGAACTCACTAATGGTGAGAGGGTAGGAGAAGAAATAACCCTGAGCATAATCACAGCCTAAGATTTTTAATTCATTCGCTGTTTCTTCATCTTCAACACCTTCAGCCAAGGTTTTCATACCAAAAATCTGTGCCGTTGAAATGATGGTTTTAACGATCGCCATATTTTTACTGTCATTGAGCATATTGCGGATATAGAACATATCGATTTTGAGAATGTCAGCCTCAATGTTTCGCAGGTAGCTGAGCGAAGAATGTCCCATCCCAAAATCATCAATCGCCAGAACAAAGTTTTCCTGTTTGAGTTTTTTAATGATTTCTATCGCAGTTTCGGGGTCATACATGATTCCGGTTTCGGTCAGTTCCAGCTCAAAATCCGCCGGGCTTAAACCCGATTGTTTTACCTCGGCAATAAATTCATCAATGAAAACCAAATCATCAATACTTTTAGCAGAAATATTGATTGCCATGCGAATCCCCTGAACCGTAAACAAAGTATGACCTTGTTTTTTCCAGGCGTTCAGGGCACGAGCCGTTAACTGTAAAACCAGTTTAGTGACTTCATTGATTAAGCCGCGTTCTTCGGCAATAGGAATAAATACACCGGGTGGAACACTACCCAGAGTGCTGTCATCCCAGCGTAACAGTATTTCGGCACCGGTAAGTTGATGGGTCTGAGCATTAACTTGAGGTTGAATTCGGATAGAGAAACTATCGGGATCAAATTTCAGTGAATATTCAATCCGTTTCGCGATGAGGGAGCGGCGTTGGATTTCTTCGCCAAGTTTTACGTTAAAAAAGTAACTGGGTTGTGATTTTTCTTTAGCAATATCCAGGGCGATTGCGGCACCACGGGTAAGCGTTTCAAAGGTCTCTGCATCTTGTGGAAATAAAGCAATACCAGTTCGGGTATTCACCATGACTTTTGAGTCTGCAATCGTGAAAGGTGCCTTTAATGTATCCTGCAATCGTGCCACCATCATTGCTGCGGCATCTGCAGATTTCACTACCGCTGCCAAGGCAAAGACTTCACCATTGATTCTGGCAAGCGAATCAAATTCCCGATCAATTGCTCTTTGATCGATATCGAAATTTCTGTGGTCATCGCTAAAAACATAACGTATCAAGGTATCGGCACTTCTGATGGTACTGGCAATACGTCGGCCGACAGCGTGCAACAAATCATCTCCGGCGATATAACCAAGTGTTTCTTTCACATCTTCGTGATTGACCAAATCGAGGTAAACAACTGCGATGGTGTAGTTAAAGCGTTTAGAGAGTTCCAGCAGATGTTTGACACGATCACTAAACAGATTTTTGTTGGCAAGCCCGGTTAATTCATCAAAATACGCCAATTGTTTAATTCTATTTTCTTTGGCCCTTATTTCAGTCAAGTCGCGCCACACCACCTGAATGCAAGCCTCTCCATGAAAGATAACTGGGGTCAGGGTTACCTCGGTAGGTGTATTCTCACCATGGATGGTGTTTTGCAGCCATTCAAAGCGTTGATAGCCCTCAGTCAATGCTTTGGAAATATAATGTTTGGCAAGATTTTTACTGGATTCCCTACTTTGGTTTGCAGAAGAAATCTTTAATGGAGATAGACCGATCAAATCCTGACGTGATGACACGCCATAAAGCTTAACGGCGGCATCATTACATTCGGTAATGACCATATCTTTGTTAATGATCCCGATCGCATCAGCTGATTTTTGCAATAAAATCGCAATCTGTGTTTCATTTTGCTGACGTAATTCATCGTTTTCATGCAAAGTTTCGGTTAATTGATCACGTAGTTTCCGTGCCTCATAGAGGCTTTCCAAGGTTTCCAGAATGGGCGTCAGACGTTTTACTGTCTTCTCGGTGTAACCTTCTTCGGCATTTGCCAGCCCTATCATGCCGACAATATTGCCATTGTGATAGAAGGGGAGACCCAGATAGGAGTTCAATGTGGGATGCCCTTCGGGAACGCCCCCAGAACGGCTATCTGAATTTGGTGAGTTGGCAATAACCGGTTTACCGGTGGTCATAACGCTGCCAAGCAAGTTATGGTGGTTATGAAACTCCAGTCCATTAGCCTGATTGGATTCATACAACGCCCGGGTTTCATCATTCCATGCAATATTAGTCAGCGCTCGAAGCTTCAGGTATGGGGCATCATTCTCGTCATGTAGTACATCGCCAATCAAACCAAAAGCGCTATTGGTGAATTCGATGAGCTCGTTTAACAGCAACTCCAAAGCACTGTCATACGATGCATTCAGAATAAAAGCCTTTTGAATACGATCGATGGTTTGTTGCAGATTTAATTGATCCTCATATTTATCAGAAACTTCTTGTCTGGCAGCATGGATCGACTTATGACTTGCATACATGTATGCATCAAATGCCAGAGTAATATCTAATAAGGCAACTTTGTATAACGCGTTGATGGAGGGTTCAATTAAAGCGGGCGTTTGTGAGAGAATTTTAGCAATGTAATGGCAGGTCAGTTCTAGGTAAACGGCGTAAGAGCCAATGTACCACTGCGTTGTCAGACCCACTCGTTCATGGGCAATACCAACACGAATACGATCCTTGGCGTAATCCAGATCATATTCACCAGCAGTCAGTCTACGAAAATAAGTTTTTTGGGTGGATTGTAGTCGGGCTCGGACTTCAGGATCTGCCAGTAACTCCTGAGCAAAATCGAATGACATCAAATGGTCGTAAAATGCGTTAATCAGCTCGGTTTCATAGATCTGCAGGGGCACATGCAAGGCAAGAAGTAGCTCAATGTCTTCAGTACGTAGGCGGATCAAATCCTTGCGGTTGTGAAAACTCGTCTCATTGAGCGATATATGTCCAAATATATCTTCCATCGCGTGCATCATCCTTAACATCCATTTTTCTAAGAGCCGCTTTGCAGAGCTAAAGTTTCAACTTTTTAATCAATTGATGACTAATTTAGTCAACTATTTATGCGGTGTTTAAAATATACTGCTTTTACGTGAAAATGCATAATCCGCTATTGGGTCTGATTTCCCAGCGCCAGTTAGCGCTAGCCTATAATGCCCCTCCAACTTAGAACAGCAATGGCAACGCCGATAATGACACCTAACAAACCCAGAATTAAGTCACTGTAAGGTTTGTCTTTTCTGGGGCCAGGGATCAATACTGATTCAGATGGATTTTTCGGGTTGTAATAAATTTTGATATCACTATTAACTGGGTATTGATCGGCAAACTCTAGAGTTTCCGGGTACATCATCGTATAAAAGGCGGGTAATGTTCCAGTGTAGTTCTGGCCATTAATTTGGTAGTTATATTCTACATTCAGCTTTTCAACTTCTTTTATTTGCCCACCTAAATTTCGTGAACCCCAAAGCAGCACTTCAGTCAGTTGTCCAGTAACGCTGGGCCAACGTTGGCTTGCCACTGCTTTCTGATAACTGGTCACAGAATGCTTTAACAAATAAATGCCAAATAGGGTTAACGCCGATCCTGCTAATAAAGCTATGTTCATTGCTTTAACTCTTTAATGTCAAACGCCATGCTCAGCCTGGATTTTTAATAAAAACATCATAAAAAATATAATGTTAATAAACATAAGGCCTCGCACTAGCTTTTATCCAGATTGTTGTTAATTTTGTTCATGAATCACTACAACAATATCTTCAGCATCACCAAGAATTACCGTGGTTTTATCGAGCCGTTCAGCACCTTGGGCCCAACTGCTTATCAGTTGTAATGAGAAAATCTTTTTAAACTTTTATCTTTCCATGATTAATTGAGTAGCTCTCAGCTAATCCACGTTGAGGGTATAAACGAATTTCCACTTCCACAAATTCACCCTTTAGCAATTTTTTTTGAAAGGTAGCAATCCTTTATGGTCTGTGCAAATTTGCTAATCATCCTCTTTATATGCAATTGATAACGATTTAGATTAAGGTTAACATGTTGGGCTTTTAAAATTTAAATGGAGAAATTGATGCCACGGAAAAAGCTCTCACAACAAATGTTGTTTTTGTTACCAACGCTATCCTTATCGCTCGGGGTAATGGCCGATGAAGACGCTGTTAAACTGGACGAACTAACCATCACTTCAACCCGCTCTGACACACTGCTAAAAGATTCTCCACAGGTCGTTACCGTTATAAGCCAGGAAGAAATTCAGCAGCAAATGGAATTCTCCAGCGATACCTCTCAGGTGCTCAGCAGTTTGCTCCCATCTTTTTCTCCCAGCCGACAAAAATTGAGCAGTGCAGGGGAAACCTTTCGTGGTCGCTCTCCTCTGTTCCTGATAGATGGTGTTCCACAATCGAACCCATTAAGAGACTCTCAACGTGATGGGCACACCATTGATTTATCAATGGTTGAGCGTATTGAAGTGATTCATGGGGCAAGTGCCATTCATGGTTTGGGTGCTACCGGTGGCATTATAAATTTTATTACCAAGCGACCTACGGCCAATACACTAAAGCAACGTATGTCGGTTTCAACCACCATGCCGACCAACAAAATTGATGCTGAAACCATGGGCTATCGGGCTGATTACAGCTTGCTGGGAAGCCAGAATAATTGGGAATACAGTCTGGGCTTGAGTTATGAAACGCAAGGCCTGTATCTGGATGATGACGAGGATCCTATCGGCGTCGATAACACACAGGGTGATCTGATGGATTCACGCAGCTATGACGTCTTTGCCAAATTGGGTTACTGGTTTGATGATAATCAGAACCTGGAATTGTCCATCAACCGTTTCCAGTTGGAAGGGGATAATAACTACACCAGTGTCGATGGCAATTTGGCCAACGGTACCCCCACAACCTCCATTAATGCGACCCCAATGGGGGATGCACCGAGAAACCGGGTATTAACTACCAGCCTGACCTATAAAAACTTTGATTTGGCGGGAATGGAATTTACCGCCCAGGCTTATCGGCAGGAATTTGAAGCATTATTTGGTGTTACAGACTCCACAAGTTTTGTTGACCCGGTTCTGGCCCCGGAGGGTTTTGATCAATCACAAAATGAATCCGATAAAAACGGCGCCAAATTCACCTTAATGAAAGATGGCTTATTTGATGACAAGCTCAAACTTACAACCGGTATCGATATCCTTGAAGACACCACCGAACAGCGTTTAATGCTGACCGGTAGAAGTTATGTGCCAGAGACGCAATTCAAAAACTACGCACCCTTTATTCAAGCGCAATTCAAGCCAATGGAATCTGTAGTATTCAATACCGGTTTACGTTACGAAAAAGCCAAGTTGAATGTCGATACCTATCAAACCGTGGCAAGTAAAAATGGTGTGACAGTGGAGGGCGGTAATCCTGAATTCAGTGAAACATTATTTAATATTGGTACGGTAGTCAGCCCAACCTCCTGGTTGAGCCTGTTTGCTAACTATTCTGAAGGTTTCGGTATGCCAGATGTAGGCCGGGTTTTACGTGGAATTGATACACCAGGACTGGACGTCGATAATTTTCTCGATTTAAAACCGATAGTGACAGAAAACAGTGAAATTGGCCTTCGTATTGATTGGCAGCAAGTCAACTTTGAAATCAGCTATTACCAATCAGATTCTGATTTGGGTTCCCGACTGCAACAAGTTGGTGATGATTTTTTCATCCAACGTGAAGAAACTGAAATTACTGGTGTAGAAACGACTTTGGGGTATCAAGTAAATAAAGCCAACCATCTGCAACTCAGTTATTCACATATCAATGGTCGCTCAGATAGTGATGGGGATGGTCAGGTAGATAGAGATCTGACCGGTGCTGATATTCCACCAAATCGTTTAATCGCCAGCTGGTCAGCAAACTGGTCACCTAAAGTAAGCTCTTTTATTCAGGCTAGTCACAACTTTACTCGCCGGTTTGATGAGAACCCTGAACTGGATTTCGACAGCTATACCCTGGTCGATGCTTCAGTCGGCTATAAACTACCAGCCGGTAAACTCAACCTGGCGTTTGCTAATCTGTTGAATAAAGATTACTTCACCTACTATTCACAGTCTGCACAGGCCAATCCAACCCGTTATTTTAAAGGTCGTGGCCGGACGGTAACGTTGGGTTACTCACTGGATTTTTAACAGCAGATTATCTTGGGCTTCGTGCCTTAGTACCGACTTACCATAAACGCTCGTTCCCACGCTCTTGTGTGGGAACGCGCTTATACAAAAAATTCCAAACCTATTTAAGTCACTAAACTCTTTAATCAGGAATCTCTGCTTCAACCAGCTTGGCCAGTTGTTCAAGTGATTCTTGCCATCCCAGATAACACATTTCAACTGGAATGACCGCTGGAATACCTTCCTGAACAATACTCAATTCCGTTCCACAACTCACTGATTTTAAGTCGATTGAAACCACCATTTCACCGGGAAGATTTTCGTCATCAAAACGATCCGTGTGGCGAATACGTTCATTAGCCACAAGCTCTACAAATTCGACAGTGAAAGTATGACTGTTGCCAGTACCGAAGTTTGTGAAAGACATCCTGTAGCCACCACCAGCGCGAACATCAATTTCATGGACCGTCCCAATAAACCCATAGGGAGGGAGCCAATATTCTAAAGCGCTTTTCTCTGTAAATGCCTTATAAACTCGCTCGGCTGGAGCTCGCAAAACGCGGTGTAATCGAACTGTACCTGTTTCATTCAACATAACAATATCCTTAATTTTGATTTATTCAGATTAGGAATAAATCAGTTAGTAGCTGTAGTGGAACAGAATTTCCAACTTGAAGCTTTGGAAGACCTCTGTCTCTACTGGATTGTCGAACGAGACTTCACGAGATCGACACTGTGGGGAAAAATTACTACATAGGGGAAGGATATAAAAAGACTGAGTTGGCTAATCCACTGATTCTCAAGAACAATATTTACAATTCATATATAAATTTATAGTTGTTGAAATGCAGCAGGTTTTGACACTGTTCCACATAAGTTTTATTTGAATAAAGAATGCATGGTGGGGCGCAAAACGAATGATGATATTTCCGGAAGCAGCTGGCGCCTGCCGGCTGATAGTCGTCGATCCAATCAACCAGAATGCGCTTGTCGGTTTATAAAAACAGCTGATAATGGAAAATTCTGAACTGAAACCTGTTTACATAATTGCAGGATGTTCTTCTAATTCAGTGAAAAGGGTATTTATTATTATTCTTTGCTGTGCTTTCAAGGCTGCCATCAATTTTGCATCGCGATGATATACATCGGGTCTGAATTCCAACCGACCATCGTCTAATGCCCTAGCTGTCCAGTAGTCCATCAAGATCGGTACGCTGGCAGGCAAGGGGATATTGCGTGTCTGTTTATTAAGCAAGGCATCGTTTATTGCGTTTTGGGTTTTCTGACTTGCACCAACGAAAAGTTTGTCCGCCAGTTGTTTGGCCGCTTCCACACGTACACAGCCGGAGCTAAAGGTACGCTTGTGGCTCGCAAACAGACTCTGATAGGGAGTGTCATGCAGGAATACGGAAAAAGGGTTGGGAAAACGGAAGACCACCAGACCAAGCGCATTGCTTGGCCCCGGATCCTGACGAAGCTTAATAGGACCTGGGTTTTGCCAGTCAATAGTGGCAGGATTTAATTCACGTCCATCCCGATCCAGTACTCTGAGTCGATTTTTGGCTAGATACGCTATGCTCCGCCGAATCTCGGGCAGCTTGTCTTGACGGTAAATGGTGGGGGGCACTGTCCAAGTG